>OGYQ01000069.1_pt1 | contig 127638 bp, 103 predicted proteins | sample 1576641 | NCBI WGS metagenome assembly OGYQ01 (sample SAMEA3541476, study PRJEB24748) | human gut metagenome | biome: human gut; feature: human-associated habitat; material: faeces | place: China | collected 2012 | reverse complement strand
GGGGATGGGCTGGTGCAGTTTGCCGCCCGCATACTGCGCCAGCCCATCCCCTGCCCCCTGCCAGCCATCTGCTCCCGCGAAGTTTGCTGTCGCATTGCCTAGCCACGGCAAAAATCAAGAAAGCAGGACAACGCATCGTTTTGCAGATGCGTCTTTTTGTAGGCAAAGCCGACATCACGCTTATGGATGGGGATGTCAAGCGGAATCTGCTGCAACTGTCCGTCTGCCAGTTCCTCCTGCACAAAGTTTTTGATGACACAGGCAACACCGACACCGATCTTGGCAAACTCGATCAAAAGATCCATATTGGAGATCTCGATATAGTCCTTGGTCTGGATCTGGTTCTTGGCGAGGTAATCGTCAATGTACTGACGGGTCATATTATTTTTATCAAGGAGCATAAGGGTGGATGCTTCCAAGATCTCCCGCGTGGAAGTCATATCCTGCGGAAGATGCGACATATAGGTGGAAGTCGCCACAAAGATGTCCTCGATCTCCACTAAATTTTCATAGATGAAGCCAGTCTTATGCTCCGGCATGCCGACAAGCCCGATGTCAATGGCATCATCGGCTAACATCTTGAGGGTCTCATTGGAGGACTGACAGCGGATGCGGATATTGATCTGTGGGTGTTCCCGGATAAAGGCGGACAGGTAGGGAAGCAGGAGATATTTGCAGAGGGTCGTGCTGACCCCGATATGCAGGGTGCCGCCATCGGTCCGGGTCAGTGTCTCCAACTTGGTCTCTGCACTTGTGATTGCCGAGAAGGCGGTATCTAAATGCTGAAAGAGGAGTTGCCCTTCCGGTGTCAGCCGAACACCCTTGGAATTGCGCAAAAAGAGGCGGGTATGGAGAGCGTCTTCCAACTTCTGGATGGATTTGCTGATGGCAGGCTGGCTGATATATAATTGGTTGGTTGCCTTGGAAAAACTTCCGGCTTTGGCAACTTCATAAAAAATGTGATAAGCAGACAGTGGATTGTTCATGGTATTTCCTTTCTAATATTATATAACCTATAGTTATAGTAAATATATTTAATATGTATTTCTATTATATATACTTTCGTGGTAAAATCAATATTGAAAAAAAGAAAACTGCCTGAGATATGGGGTATGGCTGCAAACGTATCCGGTGTCACAGGCAGGAAAATCAGACATAAGAAGCACATAAGTATAGATCAGGAGAAAAAGGAGGAACATGTCATGGGAATGACAATGACACAGAAAATTCTTGCGGCACATGCCGGATTGGATTCCGTAGTGGCAGGACAGTTGATCGAGGCAGATCTGGATCTGGTACTGGGCAATGATATCACTTCACCGGTAGCCATTCATGAGATCGAAAAAATGAAGGTAGACGGCGTTTTCCACAAGGACAGGATCGCACTTGTCATGGATCACTTTGTACCAAATAAGGACATCAAATCCGCAGAGCATTGCAAATGTGTCCGTGAGTTTGCGTGCAGAAATGAGATCACCAATTATTTTGATGTGGGAGAGATGGGAATCGAACATGCCCTTTTGCCGGAAAAAGGTTTGACCGTAGCCGGTGATGTCATCATCGGAGCAGACTCACACACCTGTACCTACGGTGCGCTCGGAGCATTTTCTACCGGCGTGGGAAGTACGGATATGGCAGCAGGCATGGCAACCGGTAAGGCATGGTTCAAAGTACCGTCCGCTATCAAGTTCAATCTGGTTGGCAAGCCGAATAAATACATCAGCGGTAAAGACGTGATCTTGCACATCATCGGTATGATCGGTGTGGATGGCGCACTTTACAAGTCCATGGAATTTGTCGGCGAAGGCATCCAATACTTATCCATGGATGATCGTTTTACCATTGCAAATATGGCGATCGAAGCCGGTGGAAAGAACGGTATCTTCCCGGTTGACGATCTGGCTAAGCAGTATATGGCAGAACATTCCAAGAGAGACTACAAGGTATATGAGGCAGATGCGGACGCTGTTTATGATGAAGAATATACGATCGATCTTTCAACCTTAAAGTCAACGATCGCATTTCCACATTTACCGGAAAATACAAAGACCATTGACGAGGTCGGCGATATCAAGATCGATCAGGTTGTGATCGGCTCTTGCACCAACGGCAGATTTGAGGACTTAAAGACAGCGGCAGAGATCTTAAAGGGCAAGAAAGTCAAGAAGGGCTTACGCGTTATCGTGATCCCGGCAACCCAGCAGATCTATCTGGATGCCATGGAAGCAGGTTTCATCCGTACCTTTATTGAGGCTGGTGCCATTGTTAGTACACCGACCTGTGGTCCGTGTCTGGGCGGTTATATGGGAATTTTGGCAGCAGGCGAACGATGCGTTTCGACAACTAACCGAAACTTTGTCGGACGTATGGGACATGTAGATTCCGAAGTATATCTGGCAAGCCCGGCAGTGGCAGCAGCAAGTGCTTTGACAGGTAAGATCAGCGGACCGGAAAACGTATAAGAGGTGAGAATATGAAAGCAGCAGAAGGAAAAGTATTTAAGTTTGGCGATAATGTAGATACCGATGTTATTATTCCGGCGAGATATCTGAATTCATCAGATCCAAAGGAACTGGCAACACACTGTATGGAAGATATCGATGCAGATTTTGTAAAAAAGGTGACGCCGGGAGACATCATTGTGGCAACCAAGAATTTTGGATGCGGATCATCCAGAGAACATGCACCGATCGCGATCAAGGCAGCCGGCGTATCTTGTGTGATCGCAGAGACCTTTGCGAGAATTTTTTACCGCAATGCCATCAATATCGGACTTCCGATCGTAGAGTGCCCGGAGGCGGCAAAAGATATTTCGGATGGAGACGAGGTATATGTTGATTTTGACAGTGGTCTGATCACCAATAAGACGACCAATAAGACCTATCAGGGGCAGGCGTTCCCGCCATTCATGCAAAAGATCATTGACTGCGAAGGACTTGTCAATTATATCAATCAGAAATAAAAGAATATGAAAAGACCCGGTCTGTTTGACAGATCGGGTCAAGTTATATGACAAAGGAATCGATATAATCCAGATAAGTCTGGGAGAGTTTTAGTGCCGAATAAACATCGGCATATTCCCGGGCAGACAGGTCTGCGATATAGTTCTGGATAAAATTTTTCTGGATGCCGTGATCTCTGGCGTAGTCGACCGCCTTGTTGTAGGCGATGGCAGCCTTGATCTCCGTTGTATATTTTCCAATGATGACATCACCATTGAGGTGGAGCCTGGCAACAAAGAGGCGTTTGCCCTTTTTCTCGGTCTGGGTGATGCCGTGATAGGCGTTGATGATGCGGATATTGGCATAGCGGTAATCGGTCGGATCCCCGTTGACAAAGACATAATCCCGTCCGGCTACACCGTAATTCTTGATGCCATAGCGTTGGGCGATATTGTATTGCATGCCATAGTCATTGACAAAGAGGTGATTGCCGCGCCGCATGATCTTATGGCTGGAATAGTAGAAAAGATCGTCATTGTCAAATTTGAGATCATAATCTGCCTCCAGATAATAGGAAAAAAATCCCTTTTGCAGGTAGATCGGTGTTTTGATATACATGCCGTGATCCCGGAAATTCAAAAGGCTGATGGCTTTTTCAAAAGACAGGTGGCGGATGCGGGAAGTGTAGTTTTCCGGCGTGATCGCAGGGCTGGATAAGATGTCCATGGCTTCCCGATAGATGGCGTGGGCGATGGCAGCATCAGAAGAAGAACCAAGGCTGATATGCTTGGCATGATAAGTCAGGCTGGCACGATAATAAAGAGAGCCATCTTTTTTTGAGGTTTGATATACGCCGGTTGACATAAATTCCTTCCTTTCATTATTTATATGGCATTTATTATAGCATAAGGGTCTGGATTTGAGAAATCCTACGTTGACACGGCTTTTGGGTATAACGTATAATGGAAATCAGCGTAGTGACGTGTCAAAGTTACAAACGAAGTGAGTGAAGAAAAAGGAAGAGGTAAGAAAATGGAATTACAGTATGTAAGCACAAGAGATGCATCTGAAGTGGTGAGCGCATCACAGGCGATCTTAAAAGGATTGGCAAATGGTGGCGGATTGTTTGTCCCAACCTTTATTCCAAAATTGGATGTGAGTTTGGAAGACTTGAGCAAGATGACTTATCAGCAGACAGCCTATGAAGTCATGAAACTCTTTTTGACAGATTTTACCAAGGAAGAGTTGGAAAACTGTATCAACCGCGCTTATGATGCCAAGTTTGATACCGAGGAGATCGCACCTTTGGTATATGCAGACGGCGCTTACTATCTGGAACTGTTCCATGGATCTACCATTGCCTTTAAAGATATGGCATTATCTATCCTGCCGCATTTGATGATCACATCAGCCAGAAAGAACCAGATCAAAAATGATATTGTCATTCTTACTGCGACCAGCGGAGATACCGGAAAGGCTGCCCTTGCCGGATTTGCAGGCGTAGAGGGCACCAAGATCATTGTCTTTTATCCAAAGGACGGTGTCAGCCCGATCCAAAAGCAGCAGATGGTGACCCAGACAGGGGACAACACCCTGGTTGTTGGGATCGACGGCAATTTCGATCAGGCACAGACCGGTGTGAAAAAGATGTTTGCTGACGAAGATCTGAAAAAGGAACTGGACGCAGCAGGCTATCAGTTCTCATCTGCCAATTCCATCAATATCGGACGTCTGGTACCGCAGATCGTATATTATGTCTATGCATACAGCCGTCTGCTTGCCAACGACAAGATCAAGGCGGGAGAATCGATCAATGTGGTTGTGCCGACAGGAAATTTTGGAAATATCTTAGCCGCATTTTATGCAAAAAATATGGGGTTGCCGATCGCGAAACTGATCTGTGCATCCAATGAAAATAAAGTATTATTTGATTTCTTCCGTACCGGTGTCTATGACAAGAACCGAGAATTTATCCTTACCAACTCACCGTCTATGGATATTCTGATCTCCAGCAACTTGGAGCGCTTGATCTATCGCATTGCAGGTGAGGACGCAAAGGCAAATGCAGCATTGATGCAGAGCCTTACGAAAGAAGGACGCTATGAGATCACGCCACAGATGCGTCAGGCTTTGCAGGATTTCTATGGCAATTACAGCAGCGAGGAAGAGACCGGACAGACCATTCATGATCTCTATGAAAAGACAGGCTATGTGATCGATACCCATACCGCGGTTGCTGCCGGTGTTTACGGCAAATATAAGGCAGAGACAGGGGATGAGACACCGACGGTCATCGCTTCTACCGCAAGTCCTTTCAAGTTTGCCAAGAGCGTCATGACTGCCATTGATGCTTCCTATGCAAAGGAAGATGATTTCGCATTGATCGATAAGTTGAGCGAGATCTCCCGTGTCGAGGTGCCAAGAGCCGTAGAAGAGATCCGCAGTGCTCCGGTACGTCACAAGACCATTTGTGCCGTGGATCAGATGCCACAGGTAGTAAGAGATTTCCTGAAATAAAAAATATACAAGATACAAAAAAGAGGGTTTCCCAAGCGGAAGCCCTCTTTTTAAAATATGGATTTTCATACTAAGCATATAAACTGATGATCAAATGAATAGCACCAAACGGATAGATGACCGGCAGAATGAAAGTCGTAGAAGAAAGCGACAGTGCTTCTGTGGTATCTACGGAAGGTGGATCCAAGGATAACTCGATGGAGTGTTCATTGGACATATTGACCATAAAGAGTCCGTTGTGCAGATTGATAAAGTCCTCAATAGATGCCTGCACATATTCGTCAAACTCGGTAAAAGTTGTCTTGGCATAGCGCGATGCGAAAGCAATAGCAACATCTTCTTCCATGTCCACACGGGAAATGCAGTTTACCTTGCCGTGGATACGCTGGGATACGCAGTAGTTGACCGGGAACTCATCACAAGGAATCGGTGTGAGAGGAGTGAAGTCATCCCCGATAAAACGCACCAGATTATTGAACATGAGTTCCATATACATGATGCTGTATTCCGTGATCGGAACCTCTGCCACCAAAAAGAAACGTTCGATCAACTGGGTGATCTTTTCTTTGCTTTCGATATTCAGATCGATGTCATACATCTCATTTTCGGCTTCGTAGTCCAAGACCAGCGTTTGCAGTTCCTCATAGGAAATGGCACCATCATCGACCAGACATTGTCCAAAGAGGAGAAAGTCCGGGATCTGTGTCTTTAAAAGTTCGCGTACCTGGTCTTCAGTAAGATAACCGCGCTCTATGGCAATCTCGCCAAATCTGCGGTCTTCTCTGGTCTGCAGAAAGCATACTTCGTCCACTTCGGAGGCAACCATATAGCCCTTGTGCATGGCAAGGGTACCTAACTTGATGTGCGCGGCAGACAACTGTGAGATCGCGTGTGTCAACTGTTCAGGCGTAATGGCATCGCGTCTGAGCAGATAAGAGCCAAAAAACTGTGAATACATACTTTATTTTCCCCCTAAGTGTACCTCAATCAATCGATCAACCTGTGGCTGACTGATCGGCTTCTGAATGAAATCTTTTGCTCCGGCTTCGATCGCCTTCTTTAACTGCATCTGTGTGCCGACAGAGGAGACAATGATGATCGTTGCGTCAGGATCTGCAGCGATGATCTCCTTGGTCGCAGCGATGCCGTCTTTGAGCGGCATGACAATGTCAAGAAATACCATGTCCGGATGATATTTTTTGAACTGCTCAACGGCCTGCTCGCCGTTGACAGCATCATAATAGGTAGCCCCGGATGCGTATTCGCTGATGGCATCCTTTAGGTTTTTTCTGGCTAATATTGAGTCGTCGCATATCAGTATGCTTTTGTTCGATAAATCCATATCTATAACTCCTTGCAATTATTTCTTCCTAACTTATCTAAATATACTTATAATACTACATCAAATGACATAATTATTCAAACAAATTGTGTAAAACCTTAGACTTTTATTGAAAGAAAAAAATCTTACCGTTATAATGATTACAAATAAATGAGAGAGGTGTAAAAATGACAAATGCAGATATGATGGTTATTTTTGATGTGATCATCACGATTATGGGATCTTATATTATCTTTTCTACGATAAAGATGAAAAAGGATGGCATGGTGCCGAATTTATTTGTGCCGGTAGAGGAAATGACCAAATGTAAGGATCAGCCGGGCTTTATTGCCTTTCTTTTCCCGCGGGCGATCATCTTTGGGCTTGTGTCTGTTATCTTTGGCATCGAGGGCGTGTGCAATGATATGTTCCTGAATCTGGGACAGATCGTCAATGTCATCATGATCGTGGTCTTTATCGTCGCATGGGTATGGTTTTCCATGCAACTTCGCAAGGGAAAGGAGAAATTCTTTTGAGTGGCAGAATTCTTGTAGTAGATGACGAGGAGAAGATCCGTCTGATCATCCGCAAGTATGGTGAATTTGAAGGTTATGAGATCGATGAGGCTGCCAATGGTATGGAAGCCGTAGAAAAGTGCCAGAAGCAGGACTACGACCTTTTGATCATGGATGTGATGAATGCCGGAACTGGACGGTTTTTCTACCTGTGCCGCCATCAAAAAGACAAAAGATATTCCGGTGATCATGCTTTCTGCCAGGGGCGAGGAATATGACCGGATCCATGGCTTTGAGTGTGGCGTGGATGACTATGTGGTAAAGCCTTTTTCTCCAAAAGAGTTGATGATGCGTCAAGGTGGTCATGAGCCGGCAGAAAACGACGGAAGAAAAAATGGATATCTATACCTATGAGGGACTGGAAGTCAATTCTGGTAAGTGCGGAGGATAGTGACGATCTGTCGGAGGCTTTGGAGACACTGGCGCTGGATAATGGCGTATCACTTTTGGTCACAGATGCAGACGGTGCTTCGCTTTACAGTGCACAGTACAATCCGCGGGGAACCATGAATACCCTGCCGCAGGATACCTTCAAAGAACTGTATGCCCAGGCACAGGCATCCGGCGGAGAAACGGAGATCGAATATATGGGCAGTATGCAGTTAGATCTGACCGACCTGATGCGACAGGTCATGCTGCGTTATGGCAAATTAAAGGAGCAGGATGGTTATGTCATGGAATTTGTTGCAGATGGAGAAGTCTATATCATGGGAGATGCAGACAAGATCACCCAAGTACTTTGCAATCTGATAGGCAATGCCATCAATTATACCGGAGCCGATAAAAAGATCATCGTGCGGCAAAGTCTGCACGAACACCATGTACGCGTGGATGTGATCGACAGCGGAGAGGGGATTGCGGCACAGGATATTCCTTATGTGTGGGATCGCTATTATAAGGGAGATAAGGCGAGAAAACGTCTGGTGTCAGGCACAGGTCTGGGACTTTCCATTGTGCAAAAGATCTTGGAATTGCACGGAGCAACCTATGGTGTAGAGTCAAAGCCCGGGATGGGGGCAGATTTCTGGTTCGCCTTTGAAATTGTGGAAAAATAGAAAAGACAGAAGGAACGTCCCTTCTGTCTTTTTTGCATCTATTCTCTTTCGTCCATAGGCTTGACTTTTTTGTGCGGACATACGGTCATGTAGGCAGGACGCATGATCTTGCCCTTGTGACATACTTCTTCCATACGGTGCGCGCTCCATCCGGCGATACGCGCGATGGCGAAGATCGGTGTATAGAGTTCCATTGGAAGACCAAGCATCTGATATACAAAACCACTGTAAAAATCGACGTTTGGGCTGACACCCTTGTAGATCTTGCGCTTCTCGGCAATGATCTCCGGTGCTAAGCGCTCTACCAAAGAGTAGAGGGCAAATTCTTTTTCATAGCCCTTTTCCTCAGACAGACGTTCTACGAAAGAACGGAAGGTAACGGCTCTCGGGTCAGACAGAGAATAAACGGCATGACCCATACCATAAATAAGACCTGCCTTGTCGAAGGCTTTTTTATCCAGAAGGTCACGCAGATAATTGCCGACTTCTTCTTCATTGGTCCAGTCTTTGACCTGTTCTTTCATATCTGCAAACATCTTGACAACCTTGATGTTGGCACCGCCGTGTTTTGGCCCCTTCAAAGAACCGATCGCAGCAGCGATGGCAGAGTAGGTATCCGTGCCGGAGGAGGAAACCAGATGTGTCGTAAAGGTGGAGTTGTTACCACCGCCGTGTTCCATATGCAGGATCAGGGCAACATCTAAAAGTTTTGCCTCGAGTGGTGTGAACATACTGTCATCACGCAGACAATGCAGGATGTTTTCTGCGGTAGAATATTCTTTCTTTGGCGGATGGATGATCAGACTTTCGCCATTGTAGTAGTGGCGGTAGGTCTGGTAACTGTAAACGGACAGAAGCGGGAACATACTGATCAGTTGTAAGCACTGACGCAGGACATTGGCTTCGGATGTGTCGTCCGGTACTTCATCATAAGAATATAAGGTCAGAACTCCACGTGCTAATGCGTTCATCATGTCTTTGCTTGGCTTTTTCATGATGACATCACGGACAAAGTTCTGTGGCAGGGAACGATAATTGCTCAACAATTCACAGAATTCGCCCAGCTCCTGTTTGTTTGGTAATTTGCCAAAGAGGAGCAGATAGGTGCATTCCTCGAAACCAAAGAAGCAGTCATCCGGCAGTTCTGCGATCAGATCCTGCACATTGTATCCGCGGTAATATAACTCACCGTCGCAAGGAACGGATTTGCCATCCACGATCTTGGTGGAATTGACTTCGGAAATCTCGGTGATCCCGACCAAGACACCTTTACCATTTAAATCACGAAGACCTCTTTTTACATCGTATTTGGTGTATAATTCCGGGTCGATGTAAGAAGATTTCTTGGATAATTCTGATAAATGCACTAACTGAGGAGTAATTTCGCTAAATGATTGATTTGTCACAATGGTTACCTCCTTTTGCGTATATACTATTTATATTATCATGAGTTACCGTGTAAAAGCAAGATATGAAAAAAACCATAATTTACTATGGTAATTTATTTGAAGATATCATATAATAGCAATAGATTTTTTTAACCTGAAATGTGCGATTCAACCTGTTGTTTTGAACCTACATTTACTTTAAAAGGGATTCTTATATTGTCTGATGGATGTCAGGCCTCCGTTTGCAGTGGAAGGCAGAAGTCAGATTGCGGTTACCCACCTAGCATTGCTAGGAGTCAAAATATCAGGCCCGGCATTTTGGGGATACTTAAAAAGATAAAACACATAAGACAAGGAAGTTGCCGTCCGGTGACTTCCTTTCTTGTGTAATAAAAATTCCTGGGAGGGAGGAAAGAATTGAAAAAACGGACGCGTTATACATTACGAAAGCCAAAAGACTATCGCATGGTTATTTTTCTGACCCTTTTGTGTGTCTTTTTGATCTTATTGATTCTTTATACCCAAGGAAAAATGCGTATTTTACAGGATTTTATAGCGAGACAGACCACCAAGGAAGAGGATAAGATACAAGAGGAGGTCCCGGATACGCCGGAGGCAATGCCTTATTCTTCGGATCTTCGCATTGTACTTATGGATCGGGACAAAGATATATACCGGGGCTCTATCAGCCTTTACGGAGACAGCAATCTGACCATCAACCGGGCAGGGCAGACCAGCGATCTGGCGGCAGGGACGACCTATAGCATGAGTGCAGACCAGATCAGCGCCGGGGAGACGATCACGGTCACAGGCGCAGAGGGCAGCCAGTGGTATCTGGTCAATGAGGACGGCGTGACCTCCAATGGATATGAGGGGACGCTGGAGATCTGGGGGCAGGCGAATGGACTTGTGCTGGTCAACCAGATTCCCATGGAATATTATTTAAAGCGCGTCGTGCCAAGCGAGATGCCAAGGACCTATGGGGCAGAGGCATTAAAGGCACAGGCGGTGTGTGCAAGAACCTATGCTTATGGGCACAGCAATTCTTATGCCTATCCCGATGTCAAAGGAAATATGGATGACACCGTCTCTTTTCAGGTGTATAATCAGGGAACGGAATCTGCGGAGACCAATGAGGCGATCCGTTCTACCGCAGGGCAGATCCTTATGAAGGATGGAACTGTGGTCGATGCCCTGTATTATTCGACATCCTGTGGCTATATGCAGGACGGCACGCTTTTTGGTAATATGGATAGCAGCATCTTTCATACCGGCTATATCGGCTTACAGGAAAGCGGACAGGATTTTGATACTTATCTGCGCAGTGGGGACGAGCATGCTTATGAGGCAAACGAGCGTTATTTCCGCTGGCAGGCAAGCCTTACAGGGGATGATCTTTCCGGACTGCGGGCACATTTGCAGAATTACCTTGCCACGGACGATAGTATTTCCTGCGACAGGAAGATGAAAAAGAAGATCACAGACACTTCTTTGACAGATGATAAGGCATTGGGGCAGATCAAGAATATCACGGTAGAAAAACGCAATCCCGGCGGGGCAGCCATGTACATCAGCATTTCTTTTTCTGCGGGAAAGGTAGAGATAGAGGACCAGTTACATATCCGGCAGATCTTAGGTGATCTGTGTGGCTATGTCATCTTGCAGGATCAGGAAAGGTTAGACAGCGTCAGCACACTTCCGAGTGCGGCGATCTCCATCGAAAAGCAGGGGGACGGGAAGTTTCTGGTCTATGGCGGTGGTTTCGGACATGGTGTTGGCATGAGCCAGAATGCGGCCAAAGCCTTGGCGGCAGCCGGTTATGCTTATACGGATATCCTGGGATATTTTTATCAGGGAACCGCCTTGCAGCAGGTATATTAAAGATAGAGGACAGATTATGATATGGATGGTCATCGGATATGTAAAGACATATCTGGATAAATGTAAAAGAGATAATATCGGTGCTTTCGCCGCGCAGGCGGCATTTTTTATCATTATGTCGGCAATTCCTTTTTTGATGGTGTTTACTTCCTTATTACAGTACACCAATATTTCACAGGAATATGTCACGGACCTGCTCTGTAAAGCCATGCCAAAATATATCGAACCGCTCTTGCAGCCGATCTTAAATGAAGTATATTCCCGGCCGGTCGGAATCATATCCCTCACGGCGATCGTTGCCCTGTGGGCGGCAGGAAAGGCCCTGCAATATATGACAGCAGGCATGAATGTCTTAAATGGCATTGATGAGACCAGAAATTGGTTTGTCGTTCGTTTCTGGGCGATTGTCTATACGATCGTATTTATTTTTGCCATTATCATCGTGCTGATCCTCATGGTATTTACGGAATATATCCAGAGCCTTTTAGATCAGGCGTTTGGTGTCTGGGGCATACTGGTAGCCATTGTCAGTGTCCGCCCGCTGATCCGAGGGCTGGTAGTCTTTGCCATACTGACCGGACTTTTTGTATGGCTCTTTACGACCCTGCCAAATAAGAAGATCAAGGCTTATACGCAGATCCCGGGCGCACTTCTTTGTGCAGCAATCTGGTATGTATTTTCGATTTTTCTATCTTTATATGTGAATTTTTACGATCGTTTTTCTATTTATGGCAGTATGTCGACGATCGTGCTCATGATGTTCTGGCTGTATTCGTGTATGTATATCATGTTTATGTGCGCGGAGGCAAATGTCTTCTTCGCCGAGGTGCTGGGGAGATTTATGCGCAAGCAGATGGGAAAAATACAGGATAAATGGAAAGCCTTTCGCTTGAGAAATAAATCTTGATGTTTTTTTCAGGCTATGCTAGAATGTCAGATGTTAAAGGCTTTGAATGCGCAAAGTAGCATGTCATACTTTTTTCAGAGAGGATGGGTCATCGGCTGAAAGCCCGTCTAAGGTAAGGTGGCAGGTGAATTTCCCGCAGGAGCTGCGTGACTGAAAGAAGTAAGTCGCGACGGATAGTGCACGTTAAGCATATGAGTGTCAGAGAAATCTGGAATCAGGGTGGTAACGCGGAGTGATTTCGTCCCTATCGGGATGAAGCCTCCGCTTTTTTGTGTCATAGAAATCTGATACATTCCCTATCACAAAAGGCACTTCGTGCTAAAAGGACTTTTTGAAGAGAAAATAAAGAAAAGGAGATAGAAATGAAAGATAAGTTACAGGAAATCACAAAAAGAGCCATGGAACAGATTGATGCAGCAGAAGAAATGTCTGCACTTAACGATGTGCGTGTGGCAGTGCTTGGAAAAAAGGGTGAACTGACCGCCGTATTAAAGTCCATGAAAGATGTGAAGCCGGAAGACAGACCGGCAGTAGGACAATTGGTAAATGAGACCAGAAGTGCCATCGAGGAGAAACTCGCTGAGGCAAAAGAGCGCATGGAAGAGGCAGAGTTAGATCACCGTCTCAAATCCGAAGTCATCGATGTGACCCTTCCGGCAAAGAAGGCAAAGATCGGACATTTACATCCAAACACCAATGTATTGCAGGAAGTAGAAGATATTTTCGTTGGTATGGGCTATGAAGTCGTAGAAGGACCGGAAGTAGAATATGATTACTACAACTTTGAAGCATTGAATATCCCGGCAAATCACCCTGCCAAGGATGAACAGGATACCTTCTATATCAATAAGGACATTTTGCTTCGTACCCAGACCTCACCGGTACAGGTGCGCGTCATGGAAAAGGGCAAACTGCCGATCCGTATGATCGCACCGGGAAGAGTTTTTCGTTCCGATGAAGTAGATGCGACCCATTCTCCATCCTTCCATCAGATCGAGGGGATGGTTATCGATAAAAACATTACTTTTGCAGACTTAAAGGGAACTTTGCAGGAGTTCGTTAAGCAGTTGTTTGGCGCGGACACCAAGGTTAAGTTCCGCCCGCATCATTTCCCATTTACCGAGCCGAGTGCAGAGATGGACGTTTCCTGCTTTAAGTGCGGCGGCAAGGGCTGTCGTTTCTGTAAGGGCGAGGGCTGGATCGAGATCTTAGGCTGTGGCATGGTACATCCAAAGGTACTCAAGATGAGCGGTATCGACCCGAATGAATATCAGGGATTTGCTTTCGGACTTGGCTTGGAGCGAATCACACTTTTGAAGTACGAAATTGACGACATGAGACTCTTGTATGAGAACGACGATCGTTTCTTGAAGCAGTTCTAGGAGTAGGAGGAAGAAATAGCATGAGAACATCATTAAATTGGATTAAAGATTTAGTACCGGGGCTGGAAGCAACGCCTCAGGAATTTATGGATGCTATGACTTTGTCAGGCTCCAAAGTAGAATTTTATGAATGTATGGACAAGGATCTGGAAAAGATCGTAGTCGGACAGATCGAAAAGATCGAAAAGCACCCGGATGCAGACAAACTAGTCATCTGTCAGGTCAATGTAGGAAGCGAGACCATCCAGATCGTGACCGGTGCACCAAATGTATATGAAGGTGCAAAGGTGCCGGTTGTCTTAGATGGCGGACGTGTTGCCGGCGGTCATGACGGTGAAAAGACCGAGGGCGGCATCAAGATCAAGAAGGGCAAATTGCGTGGCGTAGAATCAAACGGTATGATGTGTTCGATCGAAGAACTGGGTTCAGACCGCAATATGTTCCCGGATGCACCGGAATACGGCATTTATATTTTCCCGGAGGATACCCAGGTGGGAGCCGATGCTGTCAAGGTATTGGGACTGGATGATGCCGTTGTAGAATATGAGATCACATCCAACCGTGTAGACTGCTTTGCTGTTCTTGGCATTGCAAGAGAAGCAGCAGCAACCTTTAAAAAAGAATTTGTACCACAGGTTGTTACAAAGACAGGAAATGACGAGGATGTCAACGATTATATCAAGGTGTCTGTAGAGGCGACAGATCTCTGCCCACGTTATACGGCAAGAGTGGTAAAGAATATCAAGATCGCTCCTTCACCAGAATGGATGCAGAAACGCCTGCGCGCACAGGGCATCCGTCCGATCAACAATATTGTCGATATCACCAACTATGTGATGGAAGAGTACGGTCAGCCAATGCATGCCTATGATATGGATACGATCGAAGGGCATGAGATCCGGGTTCGCCGTGCCAATGCAGGTGAGACTTTCGTGACTTTGGACGGACAGGAGAGAAATGTAGATGAAAATGTACTGATGATCTGTGACGGCAAGAAAGCCATTGGCATTGCCGGTATCATGGGTGGTGAAAATTCCATGATCACAGACAATGTTTCGACCATGTTATTTGAGGCAGCATGCTTTGACGGAACCAATATCCGTCTTTCTTCCAAGCGTGTGGGACTGCGTACCGACGCATCCGGCAAGTTTGAAAAGGGACTGGATCCAAACAATGCCATGGATGCTATGGATCGTGCCTGCCAGTTGGTAGAAGAATTGGGCGCAGGTCAGGTCGTTGGCGGTGCCATCGATATTTATACCAAGAAGATGGAAGGCAGACGTTTGCCGTTTGAACCGGATAAATACAACCATATGCTGGGAACCGATATTTCACCGGAAGACATGCTGGAATACTTCAAACGTCTGGACTTAGGCTATGACGAAAAGACCAATGAGGTATTGGTGCCGTCATGGAGACAGGATCTGGAAAGTTATGCTGACCTTGCAGAAGAAGTTGCCCGTTTCTATGGCTATGACAGGATCCCGACTTCACTGCCAAGCGGAGAGGCAACCACCGGTCGTCTTTCTGAAAAGTTAAAGGTAGAAAAGATCGTGCGCAATGTTGCACAGTTCTGTGGTTTCTCACAGGGCATGACCTACTCCTTTGAAAGTCCAAAGGTATTTGACAAACTCCTTCTGGACAAGGATGACGTACTGCGTCAGGCGATCGTGATCTCCAATCCTTTGGGAGAGGACTTCAGCATCATGCGTACCCTTCCTTTGAATGGTATGATGACATCTTTGGCAACCAATGCAAATCGTCGTAATAAGGACGTGCGCTTGTTTGAAATGGGAAATATCTATCTGCCAAAGCAGTTGCCACTTACTGAACTGCCGGAAGAAAGAATGCAGTTGACACTTGGTATGTATGGAGAGGGTGATTTCTTTACCATGAAGGGGGTCATTGAGGAGATCACTTCACAACTTGGCATGGATGCAAAACTGACCTATGATCCGGCATCCGGTAAGAACTTCTTACATCCGGGTCGTCAGGCAAATGTCCTTTATCAGGATAAGGTCATTGGATATTTAGGTGAGGTACACCCGAAGGTATGTGCAAACTACGGTATGAAAGAGCGCACCTATATCGCTGTTGTCGATATGCCGGCAGTGATGGAATTTGTATCCTTTGACAAGAAGTACGAAGGCATTGCCAAGTTCCCGGCTGCAACAAGAGACATCAGTATGGTGGTTCCGAAGGAGATCCTGGTCGGACAGATCGAGGAAGTCTTTGAGACCAAGGGCGGCAATTACCTGGAGTCTTACGAACTCTTTGATATCTACGAGGGCAACCAGATCTTAAAGGGGCATAAGTCTGTTGCATATTCTTTGACCTTCAGAGCAAAAGATAAGAACCTGGAGGAAGAAGATATCACGGCTGCCATGAACCGCATTTTAAAGGCACTGGAAGACATGGGTATTCAGTTGAGAAAGTAATTAAGGAAAAAGAAAATGGATGTAAAAGACTTTTATTATGATCTTCCGGAGGAACTGATCGCACAGGATCCTCTGGAAAAAAGATCAAATTCGAGACTTATGATCCTTGATAAAAAAAGTGGCGATGTGACGCATCGCCACTTCTATGATATCAAGGAATATTTAAGACCGGGCGATTGTCTGGTCATCAACAACACCAGGGTCATACCGGCGCGTTTGTATGGCGAGCGCGAAGAGACCGGAGGCAAGGTTGAGATCCTGCTTTTGAAGCGGAAAAGCGATGATGTCTGGGAGACACTGGTAAAACCGGGCAAAAAGGCAAGGATCGGCACACGCCTGACCTTTGGCGGTGGACTTTTAAAGGGCCAGGTCATCGATATTGTGGATGAGGGCAACCGCCTGATCCGTTTCTCCTATGAAGGAATCTTTGAGGAGATCCTGGACCAGTTGGGACAGATGCCCCTGCCGCCTTATATCACACACGAACTCAAGGATAAGAACCGCTATCAGACGGTCTATGCCAAATATGACGGATCTGCGGCAGCACCGACCGCAGGTCTGCATTTTACAAAAGAACTCTTACAGGAGATCCGTGACATGGGTGTATCCATTGCGGAGGTCACTCTGCATGTGGGACTTGGCACCTTCCGCCCGGTCAAGGTGGATGATGTCTTAGACCACCATATGCATTCCGAATTTTTCCAGATCTCGGAAGAAGCGGCAGACCTGATCAATACGACCAGAAAAAACGGCGGACGTATCATTTCTGTTGGGACGACCAGCACGAGAACACTGGAGTCGGCGGCAGAAGCGGACGGCACCTTACATGCCAAGAGCGGCTGGACGGATATCTTCATTTATCCGGGATATCAGTTCAAGGTCATCGATGGACTGATCACGAATTTCCATCTGCCGGAATCCACGCTTGTCATGCTGGTTTCTGCCCTTGCCGGCAGGAAACATGTCATGGCAGCCTATGAGGAGGCAGTAAAGGAACGATATCGCTTCTTTAGTTTTGGCGATGCCATGCTCATCATTTAAAATTGCGCTTTTTAAAATACAATCTTCCTGGTCGCATAGGAGAAATTTAAGAGGACATAATATTATAGTAGCTTGCATAAGGCAGGCTGCTATTTTGCATTCGCCCTATGGCGAGAAAGGAGTTTTTGTATGACACAATTAGATTGTAGAGCGACAGAGTGCCGTTACAATGTGGACAAGATGTGTGCCAGAGCAGGTATCACTGTGGAAGGTACAAGCGCAAAGAAGAGTGATGAGACATATTGCGGTAACTATGAAGTGGGCAAAGACGGATGCGCCTGCAACAGAGCCGGAGAGCCGGACGGTGTGACAGAGATCACCTGCGATGCCAAGAACTGCCATTACAATGCCTCTGGCAAGTGTGAGGCGGGAAGTGTGGATATTGCTGACAGTACAGGTGTCGGACAGACCATGTGTGCAAGTTTTGCCATGAAATAAGAAAAAAGATGAAAAAGATCCGCAAGTTTTTTTGCGGGTCTTTTTCTATGGCATAAAATGTGCTAGAGTATGGAAATAGGAAAAGGAAAGGCGGATTTTTAAAATGAATATGGATATCAATTTTCCAAACCTACATATCTGTCTGGAACATGTAGGAAAGAACATAAACGTCTTTGGCATCACGATCGCTTACTATGGCATGATCATTGCACTTGGCATGCTGCTGGGCGTATCACTGATCTTGCATCGGGCAAAAAAAGACGGACTGGACCCGGATCAATGTCTGGATATCTGCATTTTTACCATTATTTTTGCCGTGATCGGGGCGAGGATCTACTATGTGGTGTTTGCCTGGGATTATTATAAGGATAATCTGCTGTCGGTCTTTAATATCAGACAGGGCGGCCTTGCCATTTACGGCGGTGTGCTTGCCGGGGTCCTGACAGCCTATATCATGTGCCGGATCAAAAAGATCCCATTCTTACAGTTCGCAGATCTGGCGGCACCGGGACTTCTGGTCGGACAGATCTTGGGACGCTGGGGCAACTTCTTCAACCGGGAAGCCTTCGGACAATACACGGATGGACTCTTTGCCATGGAACTGCCATTAAATGCTGTACGGTCCATGGATGACATCACGCAGGAGATGCTGGCACACGCGAGAGTGGCAGACGGCGTGACCTATGTACAGGTACATCCGACCTTCCTGTATGAATCCCTCTGGAATCTGGCACTTTTGATCTTTATACTGGCAATGACAAAACACAAGAAGTTTCACGGAGAGTTTTTCTACTTTTATCTCTTCTTTTACGGCTTGGGACGCTTCTGGATCGAAGGACTGCGTACCGACCAGTTGAAGATGTGGGTCACCGGATTTCCGGTATCACAGGCACTGGCACTGGTTCTGATGGCGGTTGCCCTGATCCTTTTTGTCCTCGGTCTGCACAAGTCCAAACAAAATAATGCACAAAAATTATAATTAAATATTGTAAAAATTTTTATACACTGGAAGAAAAACGTATAAAAAGGGACAAAACCACAAGAACTTGTGCTTAAAAATAAAAGGACACAAGAAATAGTAGTGGGATTTGCCACCACCATCTACCACAAGCCCGAAAGCCTTGATTTTACAAGGTTTTCGGGCTTGCTTTTTGCCCTTTAATACCATAAAATAATCATAAAAGTGGTGCGAAGTGGTATGTAGTGTCATGAAGTGGTGGATAAGTGGATAATTTCGTGGATAAGATGCTAGGGGAAAGGAGGTACAACAGTTATGTTCATGGGAGAATATAGTCATAACGTAGATGCCAAGGGCAGACTTATTGTTCCGGCAAAGTTTCGTGAACAGTTGGGCGATCAGTTCGTTGTGACAAAAGGCGTGGACGGCTGTCTGTACGTATATTCCCAGGAAGAATGGAAACGCATCGAGGAGAAGTTCCGCGAAGTCAATCTGACAACAAAAGACGCACGTAAATTTATGCGTTTCTTCTTTGCGGGTGCTGCCATGTGTGAGGTGGACAAGCAGGGACGTATTCTGATTCCGTCGGTACTTCGTGAATTTGCAGGACTGGAAAAGGATGTTGTCTTAGTAGGTGTTCTGACCAAGATCGAGATCTGGGACAAGGATCGTTATGCGGATGCAAGTTCTTATGATGACATGGACGAGATCGTAGAGCATATGGCTGAGTTGGGACTGAGTATTTAGGAGTGGAACATAGATGGACTTTAAGCATTATTCGGTACTCTTACCGGAGACAATCGAACAATTACATATCAAAGAAGACGGCATCTATGTAGACGGGACACTCGGCGGTGGCGGACATTCTTATGAGATCGCCAAACGGCTGACGACAGGACGCCTGATCGGTATCGATCAGGACTATGATGCGCTGGAAGCCGCAGGCGAGAGACTAAGACCATTTGCAGACCGTGTGACTTTGGTACACAGCAATTATGAAGCCATGGTTGAGAGAGTCCACGAACTTGGCATTGATAAGGTAGACGGTATTCTTTTAGATCTTGGCGTATCTTCTTTTCAGTTAGACACACCGGAGAGAGGATTTTCCTACATGGTCGAGGATGCACCTTTGGATATGCGCATGGATCAGGACAATCCGATGACAGCAGCGGATATCGTCAATGACTATTCCGAGGAAGACCTTTATCGCATCATCAGAGACTATGGAGAAGATCGATTTGCAAAGAACATTGCCAAGAATATCGTAAAAGAACGTCAAAAAGAGCGGATCACAAGAGCAGGACAGTTAAATCAGATCATTGAACGGTCGATCCCGAAAAAATTACAGGTTACCGGCGGACATCCGGCAAAGCGCACGTATCAAGCAATCCGTATTGAACTCAATCGGGAATTGGATGTGCTGGAGCAGAATCTGGATGCATTTATCGATCTTTTAGCAGAGGATGGCAGGATCTGTATCATCACCTTTCATTCTTTGGAAGACCGCATCGTAAAGAATACGTTTAAGAAAAATCAGGATCCATGTACCTGCCCGAAAGATTTTCCGGTATGTGTATGTGGAAAGAAGTCCAAAGGACGTGTGATCACAAGAAAACCGATCCTTCCATCCGAAAAGGAACTGGAAGAAAATACCAGATCACGAAGCGCAAAATTACGTGTATTTGAAAGAGGGACAAGCAGCAGATAGTTGGGAGTTTGAAAAAGGAGAGGACTATGACTGAGGTAAAGACTTATTATTATACAGACGGCAATACCGTACGACAGGTAGAACAGCCGCTTCCGGACCGCCATACCAGAGAGCGTGAGATCCGTGAAGAAAGAGAAAGAAAGAGAAGACAGGCAAGACGCAAGGCACAGGCAGCCATGCGCCGCAAACGTGTCTATTCTATGTATATTGTATCCGTGGCAGTTGCATTGGTGGGTCTTTTTGTAGGCTATATCAATCTGACCAACAGCATCACGACACATATGGATAATATTTCGGCTTTGGAGCAGAATATTTCTGATCTCAAGGCATCCAACAGTGCGACCGAGAGCCGCATCGCCAGTGCGACCAATTTAGGCGACATCAAGACGGCTGCCATCAATGAGATGGGCATGGTCTATGCAAATGCTGACCAGATCGTGTATTATGATATGGATAGTAGTGATTATATGAACCAGTATCACAATATTCCATAGGATAGGAGTTTTTTGATTGGCTAGACAGATACGAAGAAGCAGAAGGAAAAAACCGAAAAAGTTACTTAGGAGAATGCATAATAAGCTTTACATTGTTTTTGGAGTATTATGCATTCTTTTTGTGGCTTTGATCTTCCGGCTCATGTATATCGAATACACGAGTGGGGAGAAATACGAAAAGATCGTGCTCTCACAGCAGGAATATGACAGTACGATCATTCCGTATAAGCGCGGTGACATCGTGGATAGCAAGGGGACGGTTCTTGCGACAAGCGTAGATGTTTATAATGTCATCCTGGACAGCAAGGTCTTGCATGCAAACGAGGAAAAGATTTCATCTACCATCGCCTATCTGACCCAGTGCTTCCCGGAGATCACGGCGGACCAGGTCAATCAGGAGATCACAGACAATCCGGATCGGGAATATACAGTGCTGGCAAAGCATGTTTCCTATGAGGAAAAGGCGGCTTTTGAAGCCTTAATGAACGGCGAAGATACCAAGGATCAGATCGCGGGGATCTGGTTTGAAAAAGAATATACAAGGACTTATCCTTACAATTCGCTGGCAAGTGCCATGATCGGCTTTGCTAATGCAACGACCGGTGTGATCGGCTTGGAAAATCAGTATAACGATACTTTAAACGGTACCAATGGCAGATCTTATGGGTATCTGAATGCTGACAGCAATCTGGAGCAGACGGTCATTGAACCGGAAAACGGCTATTCTCTGGTGGCGACAATAGACACCAATATCCAGTCCATCGTGGAGAGTGCCATCTTACAGGCAAACGAGGAGATGAAGCAGGAGACGGAAGGACAGGCGACCGGCAGTAATAATACGGCAGTCCTTGTTATGGATCCACAAAACGGGGATGTGCTTGCCATGGCATCCTATCCGAACTTTGATCTGAATAATCCAAAGGATCTGAGTGCATACTTTACAGAGGAAGAACTGGCGGGAATGTCGGATGAAGACAAGATGAACCAACTCAATAAACTCTGGCAGAATTATACGATTTCAAATACCTTTGAACCGGGTTCTACCTTTAAGCCGTTTACCGAGGCTATGGGACTGGACTCCGGCAGCCTGCGTGGGGATGAGACCTATATCTGCGATGGTAGCGAGTGGGTCAGCGGACATGAGATCCACTGTGTCAACCGTAGTGGTCATGGTACCGAAGACCTGCGTGGGGCTCTGAGGGATTCCTGCAACGATGCCCTGATGCAGATGGTGCGCGCCATCGGACCTGCTAACTTTGCCAAATACAGCAGGGAATACGGGTTCGGACAAAAGACAGGCATCGATCTGCCGGGTGAGGCATCTACGGCATCTTTGATCTTTAGTGAGGAACAGTTGGCGCGGACGGAGTCAAACCTTGCCGTTTCTTCTTTCGGACAGGGCTTCAATGTGACTATGATCCAGTTGGCATCCTCCTTTTGCTCCCTGATCAATGGTGGCAATATCTATCAGCCGCATGTGGTAAAAAAGATCGTGGATGGCTCCGGCAATACCGTGCAGGAGATCAGTCCGGTCGTGACCAAGGAGACGGTTTCCCAGGAAGTCAGTGACACCCTGCGCGACTATATGTACACAGTCGTCAGTGAGGGAACCGGTGCCAAGGCAGCAGTTGAGGGCTATGCTATCGGTGGTAAGACTGGTACGGCGGAAAAAGTGCCGCGTGGATCCGGTAACTATGTGGTATCCTTTATCGGATTTGCTCCGGTAGACGATCCTCAGGTCGTGGTCTATGTGGTCGTGGATGAGCCGCATGTGGCAGACCAGTCACATTGCTCACAATCCTCCTACATTGCAAAGAATATCTTTTCACAAATCTTACCTTATATGAATATTGAACGTATGGATTCTGTGGCAGCAGAATAAAATGTGATAAAGCGTTTTATGGAGGCTTGGCATGGAACGATTGCGTGTGTACTCCCACCGAAAGGCAAAACTGATCGGTGGGACCTTTATCGTCGTTTTGCTGGCTTTAGGGCTGCGCGTAGGCTATCTGATGATCTTTCGGGCAAGCCATTACGCGGAACTGGCGGTAGAGGTGGAGCAGCGGGAGCGCAAGGTGAAGGCGGCAAGAGGACGCATTATTGATAGAAATGGCGTAATTCTTGCGTCAAATAAGACGGTATGCACAATTTCCGTCATACATAACCAGATCGAGGATCCGGAGGCGGTCATTTCCTGCCTGACTAAGGAACTGGGGCTGACGGAGGAAGAAATACGAAAGAAAGTAGAAAAGGTGTCCTCCATCGAAAAGATCAAGACCAATGTGGAAAAAGACATTGGGGATGCCATCCGTGCCTATGATCTTGCAGGGGTCAAGGTGGATGATGACTACAAGCGCTATTATCCCTATGACCGCATCTTATCTAAGGTCTTAGGCTTTACCGGTGGCGACAATCAGGGCATCATCGGGCTGGAGGCTTATTATGATGAGGCTTTGCAGGGAGAGGATGGAAAGATTCTGACCTATACGGATGCCAGAGGCGTGGAGGTCGCCGAACTGGGGGAGGTTCGGCTGGAACCGGAGGCAGGGGATGATCTTTATGTCTCGCTGGACTACAATATTTCACGTTTCGCCACCCAGTTGGCAGAACAGACCATGCAGCGCCATCAGGCATCCGGTGTGGAGATTATTGTCATGAATCCGAAAAATGGGGAGATCTATACCATGGTCAACGTACCGGAGTTTTCCCTGCAGGAACCTTTTACCTTAACGGAATACATGGCGGGGCAGACCGGGGAGAAGACCGATCTTTTAAATGAGATGTGGCGCAATATCTGTATCAGTGATACCTATGAACCGGGATCGACTTTCAAGATTATCACAACGGCTGCGGCACTGGAAGAAGGGGTAGTCACGCCGGAGGAATCCTTTTACTGTAATGGCAGTATCACGGTGGAGGATACGCGGATCCGTTGTCACAAGACAACAGGACATGGGAGCGAGGATTTTACCCATGCCATCATGAATTCCTGCAATCCGGTCTTTATCCAGTTGGGACTGCGCCTGGGAGCGCCGCGTTTCTTTCATTATTTTGAACAGTTCCAGATGCTTTCGACGACCGGGATCGACCTGCCCGGCGAAGGAGCGACCATCATGCACCAGTTAAAAAATGTAGGTCCGGTGGAACTGGCGACCATTTCCTTTGGTCAGTCTTTTCAATTAACGCCCATACAGATGGCATCTACAGTGTCCTCTCTGATCAATGGGGGAGAGCGCGTCACCCCGCATATCGCACTGACCTGCCGGGATCGCGATGGCAAGGTGACAAGAACTTACAAGACCAAGGACAAAGGCAGTGTCGTATCAAAGGAGACCTCTGAGATCCTGCGAGGTCTTTTGCATCAGGTGGTAGCGGAGGGGACAGGTAAGAACGGTCAGGTTGCAGGCTTTGCCGTAGGAGGCAAGACGGCGACATCGCAGATGCTTCCCCGCGGGAGCGGAAAGTATATCGCTTCCTTTATCGGGTTTGCCCCGGCAGAGGATCCCGAGGTCTTAGCCATCGTTATTATCCATGAGCCCCAAGGCATTTATTATGGCGGCACGATCGCGGCACCGGTGTGCAGCCAGTTGTTTGAAAACATCCTGCCTTATCTGGGCGTGGAAGAGACCGAAAAAAATACGGATAGTGCAGTTGCGCAATAGTGCCAAAACACTTATACTATTTAGTTGAAAAAAATGAAATTTGCAAAAGAATGCATAATAAACAAGGAGTCGTTATGGTTGAAAAAATTTTATTTCCGGTACTTATTTCATTTGGGATAGCAACGATTCTAGGACCTATTGTTATTCCTTTTTTACGAAGACTCAAGGTTGGACAGACGGAGCGTGAGGAGTTGGAGTCGCATCAGATCAAGACAGGAACGCCGACCATGGGCGGCCTGATCATTTTGGCAGCGATCGTGATCACATCTCTTTTTTATGTGTCACGTTATCCCAAGATCATACCGATCGTATTTCTTACGGTAGGTTTCGGCGTTATCGGATTTCTGGATGATTATTTAAAGGTTGTTCTGCGCCGTTCGGATGGACTTTTGGCATGGCAGAAGATGCTTTTACAGATCGTGGTGACAACGATCTTTGCCGTATATCTGGTGCGTTACACGGATGTTTCTTTGACCATGCTGGTGCCGTTTTCCGGCGGACATTACATTGATCTGGGCTGGCTTGCCATTCCGCTCATGTATTTTGCCGTGATCGGTACAGTCAACGGTGTCAACTTTACAGACGGACTGGATGGTCTGGCATCTTCGGTAACGGTATTGGTTGCAGTATTCTTTACGGTGGTAGCCGTAGGGATGAACAGTGGAATCGAGCCGGTGACCTGTGCGGTCGTGGGAGCACTCTTAGGATTTTTGCTCTTTAATGTCTACCCGGCAAGTGTCTTTATGGGAGATACCGGATCTTTGGCACTGGGCGGTTTTGTGGCAGCAACGGCTTATATGTTACAGATGCCACTCTTTATCCTGATCGTGGGTCTGATCTATCTGGTAGAGGTTTTATCCGTGATCATCCAGGTGACATTCTTTAAACTGACACACGGAAAACGTATCTTTAAGATGGCACCGATCCATCATCATTTTGAACTTTCCGGCTGGTCAGAGACCAGAGTTGTAGCCGTATTTTCCATCATCACGGCACTGCTTTGCCTGATCGGATATGCAGCACTTTAAACGAGAAAAGTCAGGAGGCAGATTGTGGATATTTCAAATAAGACAGTACTTGTCGTAGGAACAGGAAAAAGTGGCGTGGCAGCAGCAAAACTCTTGCTGCATCATGCAAAAAAGGTATATATACAGGATGGCAATGAGGCTTTGGATGTGGCAGCATTCCGCAGCAAGAACCCGGAACTGACACCGGTGGAACTGATCCTGGGGGATGTATCGGAGGATATGTTAAAGTCCTTTGATATTGCCGTTTTGAGCCCGGGCGTGCCGCTGGATATTCCTTTGGTAGAAAAGATGAAAACTTTGAGCATGACCATCTGGGGCGAGATCGAACTGGCATATGTCCTTGGCAAGGGGCACGTGGTAGCCATTACCGGAACCAATGGTAAGACGACGACAACAACCATGGTCGGTCAGATCATGGCAAGACATTTTGCACACGTGGCAGTCGTTGGAAATATCGGTATTCCTTATACGAGCGTGGCAGAGGAGACGACAGACGACACGGTTGTTGTGGCAGAGATCAGCAGTTTCCAGTTGGAGACCATTGATACGTTTGCACCGAAAGCGGCTGCGATCTTAAATATCACGCCGGATCATCTGAACCGCCATCATACCATGGCAAATTATATTGCCGCCAAGGAGAGCATCGTAAAGAACCAGACCAGGGATGATCTGTGTGTGCTCAATTATAATGATGAAGTCCTGCGTGCCTTTGGAAGGACCTTAGAGCAAAAAGTCGTCTTGTTTTCCAGCACCGAGACTTTGGATGCTGGGCTCTATCTACAGGAAAATGAGATCCTGTGGGCAAGAAATGGAAAGACCGAGCATATTATTTCGGTGGAAGAACTCAATATCTTAGGTGCACACAATTATGAAAATGTTATGGCAGCGGTTGCACTTTGCGATGGCATGGGCGTGCCGATGGAGACTATCCGGGAGGGACTGAGAGCCTTTCATGCAGTAGAACACCGTATCGAGTTTGTCTGCAAAAAGAATGACATTGCCTTTTACAACGATTCCAAGGGAACCAACCCGGATGCCGCGATCAAGGGCATCTGTGCCATGAACCGCAGGACAGTCCTGATCGGTGGTGGTTATGACAAGGAGTCCGTTTATGATGAGTGGATCGATAGTTTTGATGGCAAGGTCAAGCAACTGGTCCTGATCGGACAGACGGCGAAGAAGATCGCGGTCTGCGCCGATGCACATGATTTTCATGATTATGTCTTTGCAGATTCTTTAGAGGAAGCCATAGACATTGCCTATGAGACAGCAGAACCGGGCGAGGCTGTTCTTTTATCACCGGCATGTGCAAGTTGGGGCATGTTTGACAATTACGAACAGCGTGGAGATATCTTTAAAGCATATGTAAGAAATCTAAAGGAGTAATGCATGGAGAGAGCCGTGACTGCGCAAAAAAAGAAAAGAAAGCGCACCGGAACAACCAAATATATCGACTATACCTTACTGCTGATGATCATATGTATCTTAGGTTTTGGTCTTGTTATGTTGTATAGTACCAGTGCCTATAATGCAACCTTGAAGTTCGGCAGTTCCATTTATTATCTGAAAAGACAGGCGATGTCAGCAGGACTTGGTTTTGTTCTGCTTTATATCTGTGTCAAACTGGATTACCATTTTTTTGCCAAATTTGCGGGTGTGGCGTATCTTTTGGCGACGGTTCTGTGTTTGGCGGTAAACTTTGTGGGAACCAGTAGTCATGGATCCTCCCGCTGGCTCAACATTGCAGGATTTTCCTTCCAGCCGTCCGAACTGGCCAAGGTTGCTGTGATCTTATATCTGGCAACGGTAATCAGTAAACGACCGATGGCTATGCGCACCTTCAAGGGCAATATAAAACTGCTGGCAACGATCTTGCCTATCTTTGTGGTGGTTGCCTATAACAACCTGAGTACCGCCATCATTATTGTGGGGATCGCCTTTATCATGGTCTTTATTTCCAGTCCCAAGACGGCACCGTTTATCCTTGCTTTTGTGGGCGTTGCTTTACTGGCGGTTGTCTTTATTTTTGGAACATACCGGCAGGAGCGTGTGCAGATCTGGCTACACCCGGAAAATTACGACACCGGCTATCAGACCCTGCAGGGCTTGTATGCGATCGGATCCGGCGGACTTTTTGGCAAGGGGCTGGGCGAGAGTATCCAGAAACTGGGCTTTGTCCCGGAGGCGCAGAATGATATGATCTTTTCCATCATCTGTGAGGAACTGGGACTTTTCGGAGCCATCTGTGTGATACTTATGTATATTCTTTTATTGTGGCGCCTGCTTTTGATCGCGACCAATGCCAAAGACATGTTTGGATCCTATCTGGTGATCGGCATTATGGTGCATATCGCCTTACAGGTTATCTTAAACATTGCCGTTGTGACCAATTCCATGCCAAACACCGGTGTTACGCTTCCTTTTGTCAGTTATGGAGGAACCTCCATCATGTTTCTGATCGCGGAGATGGGCGTAGCCCTCAGCGTGTCAAAGAGTGCGCATGTGGAGACTTAGGATAGAAAGAGGATGGAGACTGTGATTGATGAAACGAAAAGGAAGAAACAACCAAGAGATCCCAAAGAAAAAAAAGAAGAAATTTTCCAAGTTCCGCTTTTACTTTTTTAATATAGTCCTGGGTGTGATCATCTGCCTGCTTGTCGCCGCTATGGCGATCTATGCTTTTTGTACGGTGCATACGGTGACGGTCAAAGGCAATACCGTCTATACGGAGGAGGAGATCAAGCAGTTGGTACTGGACGACTCCTATTCCAAGAATACGGTCTATGCCTGGGGCAAGAACCTCATCAAGCCAAAGACCGATATTCCTTTTGTGTCCGCAATCAAGGTAAAGATCAAGGGCTATGACAAGTTGGAGATCGACGTGACGGAAAAGAAACTTTTCGGATGCGTTTTGCTTTCGGACAACCGTATGGCTTACTTTGATGAAGACGGAAAAGTGGTGGAGGTGTCGGACCGCGTCATTGAAAATGTGATGCAGGTGTCCGGGATCACCCTGGATAAGGCAAAGGTCGGCAGTAAGGTCGGGCTGGAAAAAGACCAGTTATCCTTCATGTTAAATCTTTTAAAGATCTTAAAGAAGTACGACATTGCGATCAGCAGCCTTTCTTTTGATGAAAGAGGCCGCATTACGGTCGTTTACGGAAGTATTCTGATCTGTGTGGGAAATGATACTAACGTGGAAGAAAAGATCATGCGTCTGCCACATATCCTGCCAAATCTGGAAGGACAAAGCGGGACACTACATTTAGAAAACTGGACACCGGATAACACAGATATTGTGTTTGAAAGACCAAAAGAATAGCCTGTATAAATTTCAAATTTTTTGAAAAATAGGTTGATAAATGAATAAAATTTATATATTATAATCTATATGGGTTTGTAGAATAGGATTTATGGGTTCACTCATAGATTTTGAGATAGGAAGAAGGAGGATTAAGACCTTGCTTGAAATAATGACGAATGAAGCGGATACCAGTGCCAAGATTATCGTGATCGGAGTAGGTGGCGCAGGAAATAACGCTGTGAATAGAATGATTGATGAGAATATCGCAGGTGTTGAGTTTATCGGGATCAATACAGATAAGCAGGCACTTTCCCTTTGCAAGGCACCGACATTGATCCAGATCGGTGAGAAACTGACCAAGGGTCTTGGTGCAGGCGCACAGCCGGAGATCGGTCAGAAGGCAGCAGAGGAGACCGCAGAGGAGATCGCAGCCAATGTCAAGGGCGCAGATATGGTATTCGTTACCTGTGGTATGGGTGGCGGAACCGGAACAGGTGCAGCACCGGTTGTTGCCAAGATCGCCAAGGAGCAGGGCATCCTTACCGTTGGTGTTGTGACCAAGCCATTCAAGTTTGAAGCAAAGACACGTATGGTCAACGCAGAGTCCGGTATTGAGAGACTCAAGGAAAATGTTGATACTTTGATCGTGATCCCGAATGATAAATTATTAGAGATTGTAGACCGCAGAACGACTATGCCGGAAGCACTCAAGAAGGCAGATGAAGTATTACAGCAGGCAGTACAGGGTATTACAGACCTGATCAATCTGCCGGCTCTGATCAATCTGGATTTCGCAGATGTCCAGACTGTTATGAAGGACAAGGGTCTTGCTCATATCGGTATCGGTACAGCCAAGGGTGATGAAAAGGCAACAGAGGCTGTTCGTATGGCAGTAGAGAGTCCACTTTTGGATACGACCATCAATGGCGCAACACATGTCATTATCAATATTTCCGGAGATATTTCTCTTATGGATGCCAATGCAGCATCTACTTATGTCAAGGATCTTGCAGGAGATTCTGTCAATATCATCTTCGGTGCCAAGTATGATGAGTCCAAGCCGGATGAAGCAACGATCACAGTCATTGCTACAGGCTTAGAGGACGCACCGGCAGCAGCACCAAAGCCATCTATGGGCAGTTCTCTCTTAAATAATATGCAGTATGCCAGCGGGCTTGGCACACCAAAGCCATCCGTCAGCGGATTTGGCGCAGGCGTACATACACAGCCTACGACACAGGCACCGAGACCATCGGCAGCATCACAGGCTGGTGGAGCATCTGTAGGAGGCGGTATGGGCAACTTCCCACCACTGACCAAGCCACAGCAGCCGACCAGCACAGTCAAGCAGGAAGACATCAAGATTCCTGAATTTTTAAAGAACACAAGAAAATAATCTAGCAGGCTCGTTTCGACAGAATTTATAAAGCCACTTCCTTATAATTGATCTTATCAAAAGGAGGTGGCTTTTTATTTATGTCGTTTATTTGGATGTTCTTGTTCTACAAAATCTTATGCTGGATCTGGCAAGTCTTCTAGCTCTTGCGATCTGGCAGGAAAAATCTATGTCGGTGCCAAGGCTGGTCTTAGCGAGCCTGCTTGCTACGGGGCTTGGCTGTCTGGCATATCTGTTTTTACATTCCTTTTGGGGCTATGTCATTTTTGTCGTTTTTCTTGTCAATCCACTCATGCTGTTGCTGGCATTTGAAAGGACAGCCCCTAAGGCATTGGCAGTCCTTTATTTTCACCTGCTGATCGTTTATGCAGGATTGGGCGGGCTGGTGTCCCTGTTGGATCTGTATCTGCCGGCGGAGATCCGGGACTTCTTATTGCCTCTGACATGTGCTTTGTTTTTTTTGCTTACGGTCATTGCATCGATCTTACAGGCAAGAAAAAGAGAGCAGCGGGAAGTGGCGATCCTGGTGTGTGGGCATGTGGAAAAAATGCAGGCACTCGCCGATACCGGAAATCTCTTGCGTGACCCCATCAGTGGCAGACCGGTTTGCGTGGTGTCGGAAGACTATAAGGAGAAATGGAAGATCCCGGCAGAGCGGATGCGTCTGATCGCTTATGAGACGGTGGCAGGGCAGGATTTTATGGAGATCGTAGCAGCAGATAAATTCCTGATGAAAGAGGCGGGAAAAATGGTCAGCCAGAAAGAGATCCTGCTGGGATTTGGCAAGGCATCCTTGTTTCAGGGGAAAAATTACCAGATGATATTACATAAAGATTTTTGTTGGGAGTGAGCATATGCGTTTATTGTTTCGATGGCTTACGAGAGAGAAACTGGAATTGCTTTACATCGGTGGATGTGAGGTGCTTCCGGAACCTTTGAATGCAAGAGAGGAACAGGCATGTATCGAGGCTATGCAGGATCATCAGGATAAGGAGGCAAAGGAAAAACTGATCGCCCATAACCTGCGTCTGGTCGTCTATATCGCCAAGAAATTTGATAATACCAAGGTGGGAACCGAAGACCTGATCTCCATCGGCACGATCGGTCTGATGAAGGCAATCAATACCTTTGATGCTTCCAAGAGCATCAAACTGGCGACCTATGCGTCGCGCTGTATTGAAAATGAGATCCTTATGTATCTGCGTAAAAATAACAAGCAGAAACTGGAGGTTTCGATTGATGAACCTCTCAATGTGGACTGGGATGGAAATGAACTTCTTTTGTCGGATATTTTAGGCACAGACGAGGATGTGATCTACCGGGATTTGGAGACGCAGGCAGATCTCAAACTATTACATCAGGCCTTAAAGACCTTAAACGGCAGGGAGAAGATGATCATTGAACTGCGTTTCGGGCTACATAGCAAAGATGGGGAAGAACTGACGCAAAAGCAGGTGGCAGACCTTTTGGGAATTTCCCAATCCTATATTTCCCGTCTGGAAAAAAAGATCATGAAGCGGCTGCATCGGGAGATGGCACGGCAGGAAAATGGTATGAAAGTAGTGTGATTTTTTGGAAAAATGTTATATAATATGGGTATGGAACAGAAAATTTTCTGACGAAACGGAGGAGAAGGTATGATCATTGAATTTCTGGGGGCAGCCCATGAGGTGACAGGTTCCTGTCATTATGTGGAAGTGGGCGATAAGAAGTTTTTGGTGGACTGCGGCATGGAGCAGGGGCCGGATATATATGAAAACCAAGAGATCCCGGTACAGGCGAGCAGTATTGATTATGTCTTTGTGACCCATGCACATATCGACCATTCGGGGCTTTTGCCACTTTTGTATGCGCATGGTTTCCGGGGGCAGATCTATGCGACAGAGGCGACGTGTGAACTCTGCAACATCATGTTAAAGGACAGCGCACATATCCAGACTTTTGAGGCAGAGTGGAAGAACCGTAAGGCAAAACGTGCCGGAAGGCCGGAGGTCACACCTTTATATACGGTTGAGGATGCCGCAGGTGTCTTGGAGCAATTTGTGCCGGTGCATTACCATGAGACGATCAAGGTCTGCGATGAGATCACGGTCCGCTTTGTAGATGCCGGACATCTTTTGGGATCATCGTCCATTGAAGTCTGGCTGACAGAAGGAAATGAAAAGCGAAAGATGGTTTTTTCCGGGGATATCGGACAGGGAAACCGACCGCTCATTAAGGAGCCGGAATACTTAAAAGAGGCAGACTATGTGTTAATTGAATCCACCTATGGAGACCGCTTGCATGAGGCGCCGATCGATTTTGCCAAGGCTTTGGCACAGATCATGCGATCTACGTTTCAGGCGGGAGGCAATCTGGTCATACCGGCATTTTCCGTCGGCAGGACACAGGAAATGCTCTACTTTATCCGCAGGATCAAAGAGGAGGGCATGCTGTCTGATTTAGAGGATTTTGAGGTCTATATGGATAGTCCCTTGGCGGTGGAGGCAACTGCGGTCTTTCATGATAATGTATCGGAATGTTTTAGTCAGGAAGCAAAGAGGTTGATCGCCGAGGGCAAGAATCCGATCCGTTTTCCGGGTTTAAAGATGGCAGTGACCAGTGATGAGTCCAAGATGATCAACTTTGACATGAAGCCAAAGGTCATTATTTCGGCATCCGGTATGTGTGAGGCAGGCCGTATCCGCCACCATCTCAAGCACAACCTCTGGCGACCGGAATCTACCATTCTTTTTGTGGGATATCAGGTGCCGGGGACTCTAGGCTTTAACCTTTTAAATGGGGCTAAGGAGGTCAAACTCTTTGGTGAGACTGTCCATGTGGAGGCACGGATTGAAAATCTGCCGGGGATCAGTGGTCATGCCGATAAGAATAAATTGCTGGATTGGATGGGCGGCTTTGAAAAGGCGCCAAAGAAGGTCTTTGTCGTACATGGGGAGGATGCTGTCTGTGATTCTTTTGCAGATGCCATCCATGAAAAATACGGCTATGAGGCGTATGCACCTTATTCCGGCGACCGCTTTGATCTTCTGACCGGAGCCTGCTTGGAGCAGGGCAGCCGACAGGTAAAACAAAAGAAGACGCCATCCTCCAAGGCATCTTCCAATGTATTCGCCAGACTGCTTGCCGCAGGAGAGCGGCTTATGCGCGTGATCCGGGACTGCGAGGGCATGGCGAATAAGGATCTGGCAAAATTTGCCGATCAGATCAATGCTTTGAGCGACAAGTGGAGCCGGTAAGATAGTGCTCCATGGATTTTAAGGCGTTTTTTTCGAGGCGGGAAACCTGGGCTTGGGAGATCTGGATCTCAGAGGCAACTTCCATTTGGGTTTTCCCTTCAAAAAAACGCAATTTTATGATATGGGATTCTCTTGGACTTAAGGTTCCAAGGGCATCATTTAAGGAGAGACTTTCGACCCAGTTCTCTTCTTTATTTTTTTTGTCACTGATCTGATCCATGACATATAAGGTATCGCCGCCATCATTGTAGATAGGATCATAGAGGGACAGGGGGCTTTGCATGGCATCTAAGGCATAGATCATATCTTCCACCGGGATGCCTGCGGCAGCGGCGATCTCGTCCATGGTAGGTTCTGTTACGCTGGTGCGCAGGAGATTTTCTTTGGCAACGATTGCTTTGTAAGCGGTATCGCGCAGGGAACGGGAAATGCGGATACTGCTGGAAGTGTCACGCAGATAACGGCGGAGTTCGCCTATGATCATGGGAACAGCATAGGTAGAAAACTTGACATTCATAGTCGGGTCAAAATTGTCAATGGATTTGATGAGCCCGATGCAGCCAATCTGAAAGAGGTCGTCCAGATTTTCCCCATGACCGGAAAAACGTTTTAAGACACTGAGCACTAGGCGCAGATTTCCCTTGATATAGGTCTCGCGTGCCTGCGCGTCCCCTGCTTTTATCTTATCCCAAAGTTCATTCTTTTCTTCATCGGATAGTAAGGGCAGTTTGGCAGTGTTGACACCGCAGATCTCAACCTTGTATGTGCTCATAAAAAAGACCTCCAACTTCAACTACTTTTAGTGTTGCCAAGTTGTAGGTCTTTTATGCGCCACAGGGACGTTCCTTTTGCCATAAGGAGTGTCCCTGTGGTATCTCTGTGGTATCTAGGTGCAATAGCGGAAGGTTTTGTCGGTGAGGATGCGGGCAAAGATCAGCCCAAGAGGCAGGGCTAAGATAACAAGGAGTGCGGATGCCAGCCAGGAAGCCGCAGCCGTCAGGTTCATAATGCCAAGATTATAAAAGCCCTTGTAAAGGAAAAGCCCCGGAACCATGATGACAATGGATGGCACGGTCAGGGAGATACGCGGATAGCCTGCCAATCCCTTTAAGGTGGAGGCTAAGAGACCGGCGATAAAAGCCCCGATAAAGGCTGCAGCGGCAGGTGGCAGGGCAAGCAGGTCGATTAGTTCCAGCCTTACGGTATTGGAAATGGCACCGATCAGACCGGCGGCAAGTGCCAGTCGCACGGGACTGTTAAACATAATGGAAAAGCCAAAGACCCCGCAGCAACTGGCGAGCAGGCGGAGCAGGATCCATTGCCAGAGGACTAAGTTCAAAGGCAAAAAGTCCATAGGCTGTAAGCCCAAAGACATAGCCAGGATCCATGCGGTCATGGTAGCGACCGTAATGATGATCAGCGAGTAGACCAGACGCTCGGTGCCGGATCGCATATCCAGTTTGGCGAGATCGATACCGCTTGTAATGAAAGGAAAGCCGGGAATGATAAATAACATGGAGCAGATATAGCCGGCTTCGTGCTCCAGCCGTACCGCAAAGATGACCTCTAAGAGTTTTAATAAAAGCGTGTAGGACAAGCATGCGGCGGAAACGGAGGCAATGATGCACAAAAATAAGGTAAAGTGGTGCTTGGACAGTTTACAGCGGATGTAATTGCCGATGCCCGCGCCGACAAAGGCGCAGAGCATTTCCACAATGCCGCCGCCCAGCAGAAAAGTGAAGGCTCCGCAGGCTAGAGCGGCAGAGGCGGCTAGTGTGAGTGGTGAGTATAAGCCATGTATTTTTTCGATATCATCCAGAGCAGAATGAATCTGCTCACAGGTCTGCTGTCGTTCGTTTTTGGAAAAATTGGAAACAAACTTTTCCAGACGGTTCAACTGCGAAGTGTTGACCCCGGTATTGGTCAGGCAGAGAGACTGGCTGAAACTGTCGTTTCCGTCAATACAGGTATAGTTGATCGACATGAGTCCAATGTCCACTGTGCAGGTGATGTCCATGAGTTCGGATAGGGTATTCATGGAACTGCGGACACGCCAGGCTCCGGTTCCGCATGCTAACATCATGATGCCGACACGCCCGATGACAGATGCCTTGGCAGGCAGTGTGGCAGAGATGATCGGCATGGTATCGTTGGGGTCGCTGTAGTCATGCCATAAAATATCCATATGGTTTTTTTTGATGCCGGGTTGGGCTTGTAATGTATTCATCATGCTGCCTCTTTTCCTAGAGATCCAGACTGTCACTGCCGGCAGTCTTTATCATTTCTTCACGGCAGGAAAGTACCAGTCCGTCGATCACACTTAGGTGCTGCAGCATCTTATTTTCAAACTGATGGATGGGAAGCAGGACGCCGAGTTCATCAAACGATTTGCCGGAGCGGATGCCGGTTTCCTGTCCGTAATATACAATAGCGGAATAGGCTTCTTCCTGAATATCATGGAAAGTCGACCAGATTACATCATAAGCCTGGGCTTCGGTCAGACCTAATTTTTTGGTATCCGGCAGGGCATAGAGGATGAGGATGCCGCGCTCCCTGTTTTCCGCTTTCTCGCAGATATCCATACCGGAGGTGTAGTAGCGAACCAGATCATAGGCGTCGGCGAGATAGAGTTTGGAACGTGGGGCGGCATGATGCGCCTGATAGATCTCATGGAATTTCTTATATTCATGTCTGGAGACAAGGTCTGCCTTGTCATTGAGCAGGTTTCCGTCCACATCGGTCAAAAGGACAGGATTTTCTCCATTCTTCCCATGAAAACGCTTCGGGATAAGGTAAGTTTCCTTTAAAAGGTCAAACATGCTGCGGTTAAACAGTTCCAGCAGTAAGGCACTGACATCACCGTTTTTGTAAGCGCCCAGCAGGACTTCTGCAAAATGATGGGGATCCGGGTCCGTTGTGCGCTTGTCATCACACAGATGATCGTAAAAAGCATCCATCAATCGTTCACAATACTGGTCAGAAGACAGGATTCTGGAAAACATATTTTCCACTTCTTCTTCTCTTGGTAATACCAATGACATAAAAATCATCTCCTATTTTAGTTGTTTTCTCTTTCTAATGTGATTATAATTTTATGGTAGCAATAAATAAAAGATATTATTGATATGATAATGATCATGATTTGATATGATAGAGGAAGGCCTATGAATGTCAATTTTGAGTATTATAAGATCTTTTACTATGTGGCAAAATACAAGAACTTTACCAAGGCGGCACATGCCTTAAATAACAGCCAGCCCAATGTGACCCGGGCTATGAATTGTCTGGAACATGAGTTGCGTTGCACCCTTTTTGTCCGCACCAACCGTGGGGTTTATCTGACTCCGGAGGGCGAAAAACTCTATGTCAGAGTGTCTGCCGCCATGCAGCAATTTCAACTGGCAGAGGAAGAATTGTCGGATTGTGTAGGTTTGGAACACGGAACGATCTCCGTAGGCGCCAGTGAGATCGCCTTAAATATCTTTCTTCTGGACCATCTGCGGGTTTTTCACAGGGAGTATCCGGGGGTACGCCTAAAGATCAGCAACCATTCGACCCCGCAGGCGATCCGTGCGGTGCGCAGTGGAGAAAGCGATTTTGCCGTGGTGACGACGCCCATACAGGTAGAAGCGCCGCTCAAAGAAGTTCCTCTGGAGGATTTTCAGGATATTCTGATCGGTGGTCCCATGTTTTCAGATCTTTTGGGACAAAATAAGAAGTTGAAGGATCTGCAGGGCTATCCTTTGATCTGTCTGGGGCAGGAGACAACGACCTACCGCTTTTACCATGAGTGGTTCCGGGCGCAGGGAGAGGAATTTTTGCCGGAAACCCAGGTGGCGACGAGCGACCAGGTACTGCCTCTGGTAAAAAGTGATCTGGGACTGGCTTTTCTGCCACAAAAGATGGCGGAACCTGCCCTTATGGCGCAGGAGGTGATCGGGATCCGGCTGGAGGAAGAAATCCCGGCGCGCAGGATCTGTCTGGTCTACGATGCCAAACGCCCGATGAACGCTGCAGCACAGAAACTCAAAAAGATACTGATCGATAAAGAGGTGATGGAGGAGAAGAAAGCATGATACTGCAACAATTAAAATATGTCATCACCGTAGCGGAGGTGGGGACGATCACAGAGGAGGAACAGTGGGCAAAATTAAAACTGGTCAAGGAAGTGGCAGAAGAAGTATGGCAGGATGCATGATGATAGGATGCCAATACATCTTTTGCAGGGAAAAGCACAAGATACAGTATATTTTTTGACGACAAAATACAATTATTAGTTGGAGAAACGAATAAAGGATGGTATAATATACATATTGCGATAGATAATTCCAAAGCAAAATGCAAGGATTTGGAGACAATACAATATGGGGAAAGGATATGAACTGGAAAAAAGGGTTCTGGCAATGATATCTGAACAATATGAGGGCATATATCAGTTGAACCTGGCGGACAAGAAGGTCATCTGCATCTATGACGGACGGGATGCATGGGGAACAGATGACGTTTTGGATCGTGACATCTGGAGAGATCGTCTGGTCGGACTTTGCCATCCGGAAGACAAAGAGAATCTACAATCTGTTTTGGCAGAGGATTCTCTTTTTCTGCTAGGGAAAAAAGAGGCAAAGACAGACAAGATCAGCAGGGATTTCCGTTTTATGATCGAGCAGGGCTACCGGTGGATCAACCTGATGCTGGTGCCGGATCCTGCGCATGGGCAGATCACGGTGACCTTTCGCGATGTGACCCATCGCTATGAGTATGATGAGATCATACGACGAAAGAATATGGAATTAAGGCGGATGTTACAGACTGCGGAACAGTATCGGGATGCTCTCTTGACTGAATCGGTTGTCTTATATCAGGTCAATTTTTCAAAAAACCTGATCGAGAATGAGATCTTCCAAAGAGATAAAAAGACCAATGGCATGGTAAGGGTATTGAATACCGTAGGCATCCATACACCATGTGCTTATGATGAATATTGCGCCAGATGGCAGGGCAGAGTGTCAAAGGATACGCTGGCGGAATACCGCAAGTTTTCCTCTGCGTCTTATATGGTGGAGGCTTATCAGGATGGGAAGACACTCTTGCGACAGGATTACCGCACCCTGGATTCCACGGGAGAAGAGATGTGGATCAATAAGACGATCTATCTGACCAAGGACAATATCCAGGGAGATATTATCGGTATTGTCAGCCTGCGCAATGTTACAGACCGCTATCGGCAGGATTACCTGCGGGAGTCTTTGGAAAAGCAGGCATCACTGGATCTATTGACCGGACTTTACAATCATGTGACTGGCGAACTTCTGATCAAGAGCAAGATCGATAACGAAAAGTACGTGGACGCTGCATTTATCATTTTTGACATAGATTCTTTCAAAAAGATCAATGATACCCATGGACATTATTTCGGAGACTGTGTCTTGCAAAAGGTATCCGATTGCCTCAAGGGCTGCATCCGTGAGGAACAGGACATTGCCGCACGATACGGCGGGGATGAGTTTGTCGTATTCATGACTTACAAGCAGGAGGATGACATCAAGGATATCGTTGAGCGCATCTTTGATAGTGTTTCCTGCCAGTATGAGGGGCTTGTCATCAGCGTCAGTATGGGCATCTGTCTTTCCAGCGCCTGTGATGGCGGCTATTATGACCTCTACAAGAAAGCGGACAAATCCTTATACGCTGCCAAGGCGGGAGGTAAGGGACAATATGTGTATTATGAGGCTTAGATACAGATAAAGGAGACTCTTTTTATGCAGACTATGACACTTTTAAATCAAACAAAGATACCTGTTTTAGGATTTGGTACTTATAAGATCACGGATCCGACACTTGCAAAAGAATCTGTAACAGAGGCAATTTGTCGTGGATACCGGCACGTGGATACAGCGGCTTTTTATGAAAATGAAGTTGCGGTTGGTCAGGCTATCCGGGACACGATAGCAGAAGGGGGTCTGGCAAGAAAAGATCTGTTTGTGACCAGTAAAGTTTGGAAAACAGAAAATACTTATGATAAGGTGATGGCATCTTTTGAAAAGACCATGGAGAATTTGGGATTAGACTATCTGGATCTCTATTTGGTACATTGGCCGGCATCGGACGCTTTTGACCCAGATTGGAAGGAGACAAATCGGCAGGTTTGGCGAGCCATGATCGATATTTATCGGAGCGGACAAGTGAAAGCCATCGGCGTGTCAAATTTTTTGGTGCGGCATTTAGAGACGATTTTGGAGATGGAAGTGCTTCCTATGGTGGATCAAATAGAAATCAATCCTGGATTTTTACAGAGAGAAACTGTGGATTTTTGCCAGAAACAGGGGATTATTGTTGAAGCGTGGAGTCCTTTGGGCAGAGGACGCATTTTTGATGACCCGACCTTGCTGTCCTTGGCAAATAAATACGACAAAACAGTAGCACAGATTGCACTTCGCTGGGAACACCAACACGATATTGTTGTACTACCAAAGACGGTCACACCGAGTCGGATGACGGAGAATATGCAGATTTTTGATTTTGAATTGTCTTATGATGATATGGAAACGCTGGATGGCATGGATCCCGTGGGGGCATCGGGGCATAGTCCGGATCAGGCATAGGGCATTAAGATATAAAGGATGTATGGAGGAATGAAAGATGAAAGAAAGTAAAGCAAAAAAGAGAGGAACGATCGCGGTAAAAATTGATGCACTTGTGCTGATCATGGTTATTCTATCTAACATTATCTGTCTGAGTGTACTGGTGTCCAGCAGTAGAAAATACATCAGATCGGCGGTGCAAAATAGCATGCTGGATATGGTAGATTCTTATGCGAAGTTGATTGAAACGGATATTGAACAAAGTGGCAAAGATGATTTGGATTATGATGGCTATGCCGCTATCTTAGACGATGTCGGTGTAAAAGGGATGGAGAGTTCCTATGTCTATGTGGTCGATGAAAATGGCACCATGTTATATCATCCGACGGAGGATAAGGTAGGCAATCCGGTAGAGAATACAGTCGTCAAAGGTTTGGTACAGCAATTGGCAGAGGGAGAGCATCCAAAAGATGCGGTTGTGACCTATGATTTTAATGGAGTAGAAAAATATGCCGGATATTCCATTATTGGTAATAACAATATTGTTGTTGTCAGTGCGGATGAAGATGATGCACTTACCGGAATCAATACCACAACAAGGACAGCCATTGGTATTTTGATCGTACTCATTATTCTGGCCAGCATTGCGGCACTTATTTTTGGCAGAAGGCTGGTAAAGCCACTTGTGACCTTAAGCGGTATTATTGAGGAGGTTGCCAATGGTAATATGAATGCCGATTTTTCCGGTATTAAAATTACCAATGATGAGATCGGCATGATGGCAACCAGTGTAAAAGATATGACGGGTACACTGGGCGGTATCGTAGAAAAGATTCGTGCTACCAGCGATGCTATGGCACAACACAGCAGCAAATTAAATGATACCAGCGAACAGACTCTGGCTGCCAATGGAGAGATCAGTAAGGCAGTAGAGGATGTTGCGATCGGTTCTACCAATATGGCGACTTCTATTTCCGATATCAATGTGGATATGGGAAGTATGCATGATGAGACACAGACGATCGATGCTTCTGTTCTGGATATCGAAACCCAGACACATTCTGTATTGGAGAGCAGTGCTATCATGAACCAAAAGATGCATCATATGCAAAGTAGCAGTGAAAAGATGGAAGAAGGCATTGGCGTTATTGCAGAGCGTGTGGAAAAGGTCAATGCGGTTGTGGAAAAAGTCAGTGATATCATCGGCGTAATTGAAGATATTTCCGGACAGACCAATCTTTTGTCACTCAATGCATCCATTGAGGCTGCCCGTGCAGGAGATGCCGGTCGAGGATTTGCAGTGGTGGCAGAAGAGATTCGTGTGCTATCTGATAATACAAGCGGTGAATTAAATAATATCAAAGAGATTATTTCAGAATTAGTAGAGGAGTGTCAGGCATGTATGCGGGCATCTCAGGAAGTTGTTTCCGATAATGCTGTGCAAAAAGAGGAGATCAGCAGCGTCTTGCAGGAGTTTGCTAGTTTAGATGATCAGATTGGTCGGACAGCGGACAAGGCGGAAGAAATCAAGGGCTTGGTAGATCAGATGGTTTGCTTGAATCAGAATATCACGGACAATAGTAATGGACTTACGGATGTAAGTTCTTCCAATGCTGCCGCAACCGAGGAAATGACAGCCAATATTGAGGAACTCAATGCCATGATGAATGGTGTGGCGGAAATGGCGGGACAGATGAATGAGCAGGCAGGATTCTTAAATGAGGCTTTATCTTATTTTAAATAGCATCTGTTCACAGAAATAACATGACTTTTACACAAAAGGTGGTATCTTTTTTACAGAGAACGTGGATAATGGTATATGTAAGGTAAAAAGAGAAAAGATGAGCGCGGGACTGGGCGCAGTGTGAAAGGGATGCAAAGCGTAAATGAAAACATTGAGTCACAAATATCTGGCAGAACATATCGCAGGGCAGTATCTGCGAGGTTTTTCCATGCTGGAAAAAAATGCATACATATATGGGGCAATTGCACCGGATGTCAACAAGGTCACCTATCTGCATGGATGGAAAGGTAATAAAAAGTTTTTCGGACACAATTATGAGAACAGCAGTCAGACCATGGATCATCTGATCAAAAAACTGGAACGGTCGACGCCGGGTGGAGGGATCTATTTTTACCGTCTGGGCAAGTTGACCCATTACATCGCAGACAGTTTTACCCATGTGCACAATGGCTATTTTACAGGCAGTCTTGCCGAGCATGTGCAGTATGAAAGTGCTTTGCACAAATGCCTGTTAGAACAGATCCCATTTCAAAAGATGGTCTTACCTACCTTTGATGTCAAGGCCCTGCATGAGCATCATGATACTTACGCAGACCTGTACCCATCCCTAGAGATCGATCTTTTATATATTTCATCCATGGTCTTGGCAGCGACCCTCTGTTATGCTGACAGACCCCAATACGTTGGCAGGATCTTATGGGATTTCCCAACATGGAGCGTACAGCAATTTCCGCGATTTTACAGACAGTTTACAACCTTTTAACAAAACGCAGATAGAAGCACCCTAAGGGGTGCTTTTATAATGTTATTTGTTATGGGAGATGAGTGCGCTGGCATGAAGCTTTTATCTCCTGTGACAGATACATTATTTTGCAGGTAAAAGGAGTATAAAATGAGTAAACTGAAACTGACAAAACTGGAAAAATCCTGGGTTTTGTATGATGTGGGTCATTCTGCATTTCTTCTGCTATATTGATGGCGTATATACCATTATCGATATGGCTACAGCGTATGGAACAGCACTGGGGCTGGATTCGACCGGACTTCTTTTAGCACTTCTGGTAACCCAGATCGTGGCATTTCCATCTGCATTGATCTTTGGAAGGCTTTCCCAGAAGTATGAGTCCAAGCATCTGATTCCGATCTGTATTGTGGCTTATACAGTGATCGCTGTTTTTGCCTTTTTCCTGGATTCCCAGACTAAAAGGCGCAGAGATCGGAGGAGAATTTCTTTGGCAAAAAAGAATATGTAAAATATCTGAAAATTGCGACCTCTCGCACAAGTTGTGGTATAATTATGACAACTTAGAGTGTGGGAGGTTTTTTCTATGGATCGTTTTTATGTGGAGGCTGCACCGATTGCAGAAAATAAGACCTATGTGAGCGGACAGATACGTCTGAGTATTATTACAGACCATATTTTGCGTCTGGAGCGTGTGGAAGGAGATACCTTTGCGGATCTGGCAACGCAGAAGATCATGCATCGTGATTTTGGCAGCCCGTCTTTTTCGGTAAAGGATAATATGCTGGATATCGAAGTGACGACGGCAGACCGGGTCTTTCATGTGGATAAGGAGACCCTGCTTGTGTCCGTGAAATTGGAGAACTACTGGGTAGACAGCCATCAGGTACATCCGCTGGGTGGGACATTCCGAACCCTGGATAATGGCTTGGGCGACCGTATTTTATTTGGAGAAAATAAGGGACCGGTCAAATTATCGGACAGTATCTTTTCTCTGGAGGGGGTAGCGGAGATCGATGATTCCGCATCCTATCTTCTGGAAGAAAACGGCACCTTATCTGCCAGAAGATCAGGCGATATCGACCGCTATATTCTGGCATTTGGCAAGGATTATCTGGGCGGTCTGCGCGAGTTTTACGGTTTGACAGGATTTACACCGCTTTTGCCCAAATACGCACTGGGAAACTGGTGGTCACGCTACTATGCATATAGGCAGCAGGAATATATTGATCTGATGGATAAGTTTAAAGACAAGGGAATCCCGCTTACCGTTGCCACCATCGACATGGACTGGCATCTGGTAAAAAATGTGCCAAAGGATGCGACGACCCACAGCAAATTCTGGGGCAGGGGCTGGACGGGCTATACCTTTGATACAGACTTATTCCCGGACTACAAGCAGTTCTTTCGCGACTTAAAAGAGCGGGGGCTTGCTATTACCATGAACCTGCATCCCCATGACGGCATCCGCTATTTTGAAAAGCAATATCCTGCCATGGCAAAGGCGAATGGCATTGATCCGGCAAGCAAGGAGCCGGTAGAATTTGACTTTACCGACCGGACATTTGTAGATTCCTATTTTGATCTGGTCTTACATCCTTACGAAGAAGATGGTGTAGATTTCTGGTGGATCGACTGGCAGCAGGGTCGCAAGTCCAATCGTCAGGGGCTGGATCCTCTGTGGCTGCTCAACCATTATCATACCTTAGATGCCGGGCGGGATGGCAGAACGCCACTTATCCTTTCGCGCTATGCCGGGTGTGGATCCCACCGTTATCCGCTGGGATTTTCGGGCGATACCATCGTGCGTTGGAAGAGTCTTGCCTACCAGCCGTACTTTACCCTTGCAGCATCAAATACGGGTTACAGTTGGTGGTCACATGATATTGGCGGGCATATGGGAAGCAAGGGCAATCCGGAACTCTATACCCGCTGGGTACAACTGGGCGTCTTTTCTCCAATCAACCGTTTACACTCTACCCGGGATAAATGGAGCAAGGAACCATGGCTTTATGGGACAGAGGCAGAAAAGATCGTGACCAAGTTCCTGCAGTTGCGTCACCGCCTCCTGCCATATCTTTATACGGCAAATGTCAGGACGGCGCGGGAAGGACTTCCTATTGTCATGCCTATGTATTATCTGCATGACTGCAAGGAAGCCTATGAGGCAAAGACCCAGTATTACTTTGGCACGGAAATGATCGTGGCTCCGGTTGTGACCAGGCAAAATAAAGAGGGATTGGCACCGGTCAGTGTCTGGCTGCCGGGGGGCAAGTGGACAGACTTCTTTACCGGTCAGGTCTTTGAGGGCAATCATACCTATGAACTCTTTGTGCCGCTGGACCGCATACCGGTCTTTGTAAAGGAGGGCGGTATCGTGCCGCTTCTTGCCGATTACAGGAATAATGATCAGGAATTTAGATCTCTGGAAGTGTGTTTATATGCAGGTAATGGAAAGTATCGCCTGGAAGATGAAGCAGGCGGTATCGACTTCTCCATGCAAAAGACAGAGGATGGCATCGAGATCTTTGTCACAAAAGAGGAGACCTGTCCTACCGAAAAATTGGCGATCCGGGTCATTGGGGCAAGCGATACGGTTTATCATGTGCATGGAAATATGGAATACAGCATACAGATATAAGTTTAATTTCATACTATTTTAGTAGGCGATAGGGAGTACATCCTAAATGCATATAGGAATACGGGAAATGTACAAAATACAGGACATGAGCGTAAAAAAAGGCATAAAAAGGGTGTATTTCCTATCTTTATGTGGTAATATATCTTCGTGTGCCGCAGGGACGTTCCATTTGCCACAAGGAGTGTCCCATTTGGCGCAAATAGCCAATAGGGACACTCCTTGTGGCAAATGGAACGTCCCTGCGAGAAGAGGAGATATAAAGGTGTTAGAGTTACAGGATATTTGTTATGAGACCGAAGATGGCAAGTTGATTTTAGACCATATCAATGCGACCATCGAGGATCATTTTGTTGTGATTACAGGACCAAACGGCAGTGGAAAATCAACACTTGCCAAGGTTATTGCCGGGATCAATAAGCCGAGCCAGGGGCGGATCCTTTTAAATGGAGAAGATATTACCGACTGGTCTATTACCGATCGTGCCAATCGTGGGATTTCTTATGCTTTCCAGCAGCCGGTCCGTTTTAAGGGGCTGACGATCAAAGATCTCATGTCACTGGCGGCAGGAAAGGATGCGACAGTCAGCGAACTTTGTGATCTCTTGTCTGAGGTAGGGCTTTGTGCCAAGGATTATATCAACCGAGATCTGGATGGCAGTCTTTCCGGCGGCGAGTTAAAGCGTATCGAGATCGCTATGGCATTTGCCAGAAATTCCGATCTGACCTTGTTTGACGAGCCGGAGGCAGGAATCGATCTGTGGAGTTTCCAGAAACTTATCCATGTCTTTGAAAAGATGGTGGCAGCCAGCGACGGAAACATCCTTATCATCAGTCATCAGGAGAGGATCTTGGATATTGCGGACAAGGTTCTTTATTTAAAGGACGGCAAAGTTGAAATGTACGATACAAAGGACAAGGTTCTGCCAAAGATCATGGGCATGCCGAGTTCGACCTGTAGTGTACTGACAGAAAAGATGAAGGAGGACTAAGGACGTGGGAACGATTGAACAGAATATTTTAAAAGAAGTTGCCGGTCTGGACGCACTTCCGGTGGGCGCTTACAATATCCGTACCAATGGCACATCTTCTGCCAGAAATACAACAGCCAATATTGATATTGTCACCAAAGAGGACAAGCCGGGCATTGACATCATCATCAAACCGGGCACCAAGAATGAGAGCGTGCATATCCCGGTCGTGGTTTCACAGGCGGGATTAAAGGATATGGTATATAATGATTTCTTTGTCGGTGAGGGCGCAGACGTGACCATCGTAGCCGGTTGCGGCATCCACAACTGCGGCAGTGCGGATAGCGGTCACGATGGCATCCATACCTTTTATGTAGAAAAAGGTGCTAAGGTGCGCTACATCGAAAAGCATTACGGCGAGGGAGATCCGGGCACGACAGGCAAACGTCTGATGAATCCAACGACCATCGTTCATTTAAAGGAAGATGCCGAGATGATCATGGAGACATCCCAGATCTCCGGTATTGATGATACACTGCGTATCACAGAGGCAGACTTATGTGATCGCGCAAAACTGGAGATCCATGACAGCATCATGACGACAGGTGATCAGAATGCAGATGCACAGTTTACGGCAGATCTTAACGGAGAGGACTGCGCTTGCAATATCGTCAGCCGTACCGTTGCCAGAGACCATAGCAAGCAGCATTATACCTCTACCTTGAATGGCAACAACCGCTGTGCAGGGCATACCGAGTGTGATTCCATCTTGATGGATCAGGCATATGTGCTGGCCACCCCGCAGTTGTCTGCGGCAACGACAGAGGCAAGCCTTATCCACGAGGCAGCCATCGGCAAGATCGCCGGGGAGCAGTTGATAAAACTTATGACTTTAGGCTTGACAGAAGAAGAAGCAGAGGAACAGATCATTTCCGGTTTCTTAAAATAAAGCGGGAGAAGTGCCATGGAAGCATTGATAGCGAAATTTATCGAATGGATCAAAGAGTCAGAACATATTGTCTTTTTTGGCGGAGCGGGGGTATCGACTGAGAGCGGCATCCCGGATTTTCGCAGCAAGGACGGCTTATACAATCAGCATGATGTGCAGTTTGACAAGTATCAGCCGGAATACCTCTTGAGCCATACCTGTCTGATGAGAGAACCGGAGGTTTTCTTTGAGTTTTACCGGCAAAAAATGGATAGCCGGGGCTTTGAACCCAATGTCACTCACAGGGTGCTGGCGAAGTTGGAAGAGATCGGAAAACTGGATGCTATCGTTACACAGAATATCGATGGGCTGCATCAGTTGGCTGGATCAAAATGTGTCTATGAGATCCATGGGACGACCCACAAAAATTATTGTGCATCCTGCGGAGAGAGAGTCGGCGAGAATTATATTTTTGAGACGACCGGTATTCCCAGATGTCCGAAATGCGGCGGCATGATCCGTCCGCAGGTCACCCTGTATGAAGAAGGTCTGCCGGAAGATGCAGTCAGAGGGGCAGTTGATGCGATCCGAAAAGCCGACACCCTGATCGTGGCAGGCACGTCCCTAAATGTCTATCCGGCGGCATCCTATGTCTATGAGTTCCGGGGCAACCATCTTATTGTCTTAAACAAAGAGCCACTGCATGTGCAGTTGAACCAGGAGAAGGATCTCTTTATCGAGGCAGCCATGGGGCAGGTCTTTGTTGCTTTGGAAGATGCACTTTTTTGATAAAAAGGTATAAAATTCTTGATATGATCTTGAAAAAAATATAATTTTGTGCAAGATGAACAGAAATATAGAGAAGAATATCGACGCTTTGTGTAATATTAAGTAAAATGTGTGCAAAGTGTTAAATGTTCGACAAAATGCGACATTTGTCCTTCAAAAGGACAAATACCCTGCAAAGGAAAACTGTAAATATTACCCGAAATTTTAATATTTTTCACGAATTTTTGATTTGACAAAGGAAAACACCTGTGTTTAAATAGGTCAAATGAAACGTTGGAAACGCTTTCATTGAATGTAGTTTCGCGGTTTTAAAGTGAAAAGGAGTGAAAAAAATGGAACTGAAGGTAATGCTTAAGGACGAAAAAGAAGTACAGGAATTCGTGCAGGCAGCATCCGTTTGTCCAGAAGCCATTGATTTAAAGAGTGGCGCCATATATTTAGACGCAAAATCCCTGCTGGGTGTTATGAGCATGGGGATGAAGCGAGAGATGCGGGTACTTTGCAGTAAATATGATCCGACCTTTGTGCAGGCGGTTCGTAAATTTGCAGTAGCCTAAATTGTATGGAAGATGCCCCCGGCAGGTTTACCTGCCGGGGGCATTTTATGTTATACTAAAAATATGAAGATCAGTAGGCTTTTACAAGAGGAAGAATTAAAACCGCAGATCGTGATCTCTGTCCGCAATCTCGTCGAATTTCTGATGAATGCAGGTGATATTGACGACCGGCATGGCGGGCAGATGCGCATGGAGGCTATGCAGGAAGGCAGCCGGATTCACCGCAAGATCCAGAGGCGGGCGGGAGCCGATTATCACGCAGAGATCCCGCTCAAGTTCATAGTCTCTTATGAGGAGTATGATCTTGCCATTGAGGGCAGAGCCGACGGCATTATTTATGAGGAAGGCTTGTTAGAAGAGACCAGCCGTTTTCTAGAAGATCCCCGGATGGATCTTGAAGAAGGGCAGGAAGAGGCAAAGCCGTCCGTTATGATCGACGAGATCAAGGGTGTCTATCTGGATGTGGAGCAGATGGCAGAGCCGAACGCCGTGCATCTGGCACAGGCAAAGTGCTATGCCTTTATTTTTGCGACCCAGCATGCCCTGCCTGCCATCGGCGTGCAGATGACCTATTGCAATTTGGATACGGAGGAGATCCGCAGATTTCAGATGCATTATTCCTATGATGAGATCGAGGCTTGGTTTTTGGAACTCGTTGCTTCTTATAAGAAATGGTCGGATTTTTTATTTCACCACAAGATGATTCGTCAGCAGTCCATCCGGGGTTTGGAATTCCCCTATGCCTACCGGCAGGGGCAAAAGAAACTGGTAACGGATGTCTACCGCAGTATCATGCGCGAAAAGACCTTGTTTTTACAGGCACCGACAGGGACGGGCAAGACTCTGGCTACCATCTTTCCTGCCATACAGGCGATGGGGCAGAATATGGGAGATAAGATCTTTTATCTGACTGCCAAAAATGCGACCGGTGTCGTGGCACACGATACCTTTCTTCTGATGGAAGAACAGGGCTATGAGGGAAAGACGGTCGTGATCACAGCCAAGGATAAGATGTGTCTTTTGGAGGAGAGATCCTGCAACCCGGACGACTGTCCTTACGCAAAAGGGCATTTTGACCGTGTCAACGATGCCGTCTATGACATTTTACAGGAAGAAAATATGATGGATCGTGATTGCATTTTGCGCTGGGCAAAAGATAGACGGGTCTGTCCTTTTGAGTACAGTCTGGATATTGCATCCTGGGTCGATCATATCATCTGTGACTACAACTATGTCTTTGATCCAAATGTCTGTCTCAAACGCTTTTTTGCTGAGGGCATCCGGGGCGACTATCTTTTTCTGGTGGATGAGGCACACAATCTGGTCGAGCGTGCCAGAGATATGTATTCGGAGACTCTGGTCAAAGAATACTTTCTTGCCATGAAAAAGAAGTTAAAGATCTATGGGAAAAAACTGGAAAATACCTTGGAGCGCTGCAACAAGGAAATGCTGGTCTTAAAGCGGCAGTGTGAGAAACTGCTTGTCTTAGAGGAGATGGATTCCTTTTTGTTTGCCCTTTTCCGGGCGGCAGCGGCGATGGATGAGTTGCTGCAAAAAGAAGGAAATATCATAGACCGTGACGAGGTCTTAGACTTTTATTTTAAGGTGCGCAATTTTGTCAACCTGTCCGATGATTTTGACGAGCACTATCGTATTTACTGTGATTATGATGAGAAAGGACAGTTCTGTCTGCATCTTTTTTGCGTAGATCCTTCCTATATGCTGCAAAAGCGGCTGGATCGGTCGCGCGCCTGTGTCTTTTTCTCGGCGACCCTGCTTCCCATCCGCTATTATAAGGAACTTTTGTGCTGTGATGATGATGTCTATGCCATTTATGCGGACTCTGTTTTTGAACAGGAAAAGCGGGCACTTTTGATCGGCAGGGATGTCAGCAGCCGCTATACCAGGAGAACTTTTGCGGAATATCTGGCTTTTGCGGACTATATCGAAGCCATTGTGGAAAAGAAAAAGGGCAATTACATGGTTTTTTGTCCTTCCTATAAGATGTTGGAGGAGATCAGCCAGAAGTTTATGGCAAAAAGTCTGGGATCCTGTGACGTGATCTGCCAGCGCTCGGGCATGAGTGAGCAGGAGCGGGAAGATTTTCTGAAAGAATTTGAAGAAGTAAGAGAGCGTTCTTTCGTTGCTTTTTGCGTGATGGGAGGTGTCTTTTCGGAGGGGATCGACCTGACGGAGGAAAAATTGATCGGTGCTATCATTGTCGGTGTGGGGCTGCCCCAGATCGGGAATGAGCGGGAAGTCATGAAACAGTATTTTGAGGCGACCGGGAGAGACGGATTTTCCTTTGCCTACCTTTATCCGGGCATGAATAAGGTGATTCAGGCGGCAGGCCGCGTCATTCGGACAAAAAGTGACGAGGGCGTGATCGCCCTCTTAGATGAGCGTTTTACAAAAAGTGAATACAGGCAGACCTTTCCGCGGGAATGGAATGACGGAAAGATCTGCGATCGTCATACGGTTGGAGATCTAGTGGATGATTTTTGGCAAAAGAGATAAAAAGGCTTCTGCTGAGGCGCCGAGAGGCAGGGACGGATGTGTCGCTGCGACCAGGCTTCTTGGTGGAAGTTTTTCTTTTGTAGAAACAACGGTCAGATCCTTTGAGGAATGTTTGATGCAGTAGTCCGGGATAAAGGCAATGCCAAGACCGATGCGCGCCAGGTCGATCAAAAGATCATTGGAATACAACTGAAAAGCCGGTACCAGATCCAGACGATGTTCCAAAAAGATCTGGTGGAGATATTCACTGGTCGTAGAATTTTTATCCAGCATCAGGATAGGCAGACCGGAGATCTCCTTGAAAGTCATTTCCTTGGTGACCTGCGGAAAATGTGTGGGATTGGCGATGAACACATCCTGAAAGGTTGTCAGGGTCTGGGTGATATAAGAAGTATTCATGCGGGAGTTGGGATGGTTGGTGATGATGATGTCAACCTTTCCCTGCTCCAAGAGGTCGACGCAGGACTTGCTTGTCGCATTGGTGATGCGGATGGGTACATCCGGGTAGAGTTCGTGGAACTTTTGGATATAAGGCACCAGAAAATAGCGGCAGATGGTATCGCTGGCGCTGATGTGGAGTTGTCCCAATCTGGTGTCGTTGACATTCTGGATCTGTTCTTCGCCGCGGCGTATAAGGTTCATGGCTGGTTCGATGTGCTGTAAGAGCAGTTCACCGGCAGGGGTCAGTTGGACTTTTTTGGTGCTGCGGATAAAGAGGGGCTGACCGATCTTTTTCTCCAAAGTCTTGATCGACTGCGATACGGCGGACTGGGAAATGAAAAGCTGCTTGCTCGCCTCGGAGAAACTGAGGGAAGATGCAACATGGTAAAATACTTTGTATAGTTCGTAATTGATATCCATAAGGTTTCCTTTCTTTTTTTGTAACGCAATGTTATCATTCATATTATATAAGCACAAATAATAGCAGTCAAGGATATAGATAAGATTTACTAATATATCTGATTAGGGATAATAATTATGTGCAGGTCAGCGCGATGTGCTATACTATGGGTAAATGTGATAGGGCATATCCTATGTCCAAGTGAGTGAAAGATGGAGGTATAGCATGGGAAACGTAAGAAGAGTTTATGCAGAGAAGAAACCCCAGTATGCAGTGGCAGCAAAGTCACTTTACAGTGAGATCAAGAGTTATCTTGGCATTACTACGGTAACAGGCGTCCGCGTCCTGATCCGTTACGATATTGAAAATATTTCGGAGGACACTTACAAGAAGGCATTAAAGACCGTTTTTTGTGAACTTCCGGTCGATGATTATTACGAAGAAGAATTTGCTTATGAAGGCAGGACGTTCAGCGTGGAATTTTTGCCGGGACAGTTCGATCAGAGAGCGGATTCCGCGGAGCAGTGCGTCAAGTTGTTAAAGGAAGATGAAGATGTCATCATCCGTTCCGCAACCACCTATGTCATTGAAGGACAGATCACAGACGAGCAGTTTGAAGCCATCAAGAAGCACTGCATCAATCCGGTAGACTCCAGAGAGACCGGTATGGATAAGCCTGAGACTCTGACCGATCATTTTGAAGATCCGGCAGATGTTGCCATCTTTGATGGCTTTAGCAGCATGCCGGAAAAGGAATTAAAAGATCTCTATGATTCTCTTGGACTTGCCATGACCTTCAAGGATTTCTTACATATCCAGAAGTATTTCGCTCAGGATGAAAAGCGCGATCCTTCCATGACAGAGATCCGCGTGTTGGATACCTACTGGTCAGACCATTGCCGTCATACGACATTCTCTACCGAGTTAAAGAATGTTACCTTTGAGGACGGTTATTATCGTGCCCCAATCGAAGGTTCTTACAATGATTATTTGGATAATTTCAAGATCCTTTACAAGGACCGTGATGATAAGTTTGTCTGCCTCATGGATCTGGCTCTGCTTGCCATGAAAAAGTTAAAAAAGGACGGCAAGTTGGACGATCAGGAAGAATCTGACGAGATCAATGCATGCTCTATCGTTGTGCCGGTAGAGGTTGACGGCAAGACAGAAGAATGGCTTGTCAATTTCAAAAATGAGACCCACAACCATCCGACCGAGATCGAGCCATTTGGTGGTGCGGCTACCTGTCTGGGTGGTGCTATCCGTGATCCGCTTTCCGGACGTACTTATGTATATCAGGCTATGCGTGTGACCGGTGCTGCAGATCCGACCGTATCCGTCAAGGATACCATGGAAGGCAAACTCCCACAGAAGAAACTGGTGCGTGAGGCAGCCCATGGCTATTCTTCTTACGGTAACCAGATCGGTCTGGCAACCGGATATGTCAAAGAAGTATATCATCCGAATTATGTGGCAAAACGTATGGAGATCGGTGCCGTTATGGGGGCTGCTCCAAGACGTGCCGTGCAGAGATTAAATTCTGATCCGGGCGACCGCATCATCTTGCTTGGCGGAAGAACCGGACGTGACGGAATTGGTGGTGCGACAGGATCTTCCAAGGCACACAACACCCAGTCTACCGCAGTCTGTGGTGCCGAAGTACAAAAGGGAAATGCACCGACAGAGCGTAAGATCCAGAGACTTTTCCGTCGTGAAGAAGTAAGTTATATCATCAAAAAATGTAATGACTTTGGTGCAGGCGGTGTGTCCGTAGCCATCGGTGAGTTGGCAGACGGATTGCGCGTACAGTTAGACAAGGTGCCAAAGAAATACGCTGGTCTGGATGGAACAGAACTTGCCATTTCTGAGTCTCAGGAACGTATGGCAGTGGTTGTTGCACCGGAAAATGTTGACCAGTTCTTAGCATATGCCAAGGAAGAAAACTTAGAGGCAGTCGAAGTTGCCATCGTTACCGAAGAACCGCGTCTGATCTTGGAGTGGAGAGGCAAGGAAATCGTCAACTTAAAGAGATCTTTCTTAGATACCAACGGCGCACATCAGGAGACAGATGTCGCAGTGGAAATGCCGGTAAAAGAGGACAATTATTTCCATACCTATGCAGTTGAGGGCGTTGCAGATGCTCTGGCTGTAGGCGATGTGAAAAAAGCCTGGGAGACTACTTTATCTGACCTGAATGTATGCTCACAAAAGGGCTTAGTGGAAATGTTCGATGGTTCCATCGGGGCAGGCAGTGTCTATATGCCATATGGCGGACGCTACCAGTTGACCGAGACCCAGTCTATGGTTGCCAAACTTCCGGTAGCCGAAGGCAAGTGCGATACCGTTACCATGATGGCATACGGCTTTGATCCATATCTGTCTTCCTGGAGCCCATATCACGGATCATCCTTTGCCGTACTCGAATCTGTTGCCCGTATTGTGGCTGCAGGTGGTGATTACAGCAAGATCCGCTTTACTTTCCAGGAGTACTTCCGTAGAATGTCTGAAGATCCAAAGAGATGGAGCCAGCCATTCGCAGCCTTGCTTGGTGCTTATCAGGCACAGATGAAATTCGGACTGCCGTCCATCGGTGGAAAGGATTCCATGTCAGGATCCTTCAATGAGATCGATGTACCGCCTACACTGGTTTCTTTTGCGGTTGATATTGCAAAAGAGGGCGACATCATCACACCGGAATTAAAGAAGACAGGCCATGCTTTGGTATTCTTCCGTGCAAAACGTGATGCTTATGATCTGCCGGATTATGATCAGGTCATGAAGTTATATGATGTCATCCACAGCCTGATCCAAAAGGGAGCCATCGTATCTGCTTATGCACCGGATGCAAGTGGTCTGGCAGCAGCACTTTCTAAGATGGCATTTGGTAATAAACTGGGTGTGATGATCGCAGATAGCGTAGCGGCAGAAGAACTTTTTGCAAACTGCATGGGCTCTATCGTAGCCGAAGTAAACGGCGCGGATACCACGGTCATCCTTGATGCTATGGAGGCGGCAGGACTTGGTCATGACGTAAGCGTGATCGGATCTGTAAATGATAGCCGGAACTTTATCTATAAAGACATGAGTCTTTCTATAGAAGAGGCTTTAAAAGACTGGGTGACACCACTGGAAAAGGTATTCCCGACCAGAGCCACAGAGGACAAAGATCCTGTTGATACCGGATTGTATCAGGCAAAAGAGATCTATGTATGTAAGAATAAAGTGGCAAAGCCTAAGGTATTTATTCCGGTATTCCCGGGTACCAACTGTGAATATGACAGTGCAAAGGCATTTGAGCGTGCCGGTGCAGAACCGATCGTCAAGGTATTCAAGAACCAGTCAGCCGAGGACATCCGTGATTCGGTCGAGGTATTTGCAAAGGCGATCGATCAGGCACAGATGATCATGTTCCCGGGCGGATTTTCCGCAGGTGATGAGCCGGAGGGAAGTGCTAAGTTCTTTGCAACTGCTTTCCGTAACGAAAAGATGAAAGAAGCCGTTATGGATCTTTTGAACAACCGTGACGGACTTGCCCTTGGTATCTGTAATGGTTTCCAGGCACTCATCAAATTGGGACTTGTGCCTTATGGTCAGATTCATACCCAGCAGGCAGATGCACCGACCCTGACTTACAATACGATCGGACGCCACATTTCCAAGATGGTCTACACAAAGGTGGTATCGGACAAGTCACCATGGCTGGCACAGGCTACGCTGGGACAGACTTATTGCAATCCGGCATCCCACGGTGAGGGACGTTTCGTTGCAAGCAAGGAATGGTTGGACAAATTGTTTGCAAACGGTCAGGTCGCAACTCAGTATGTGGACGAGGCAGGCAATCCGACCATGGATGAGGAGTGGAATGTCAACGGTTCTTATATGGCGATCGAAGGCATCACCAGCCCGGATGGACGTGTGCTTGGTAAGATGGCCCATTCTGAAAGACGCGGAGAATCCGTTGCCATCAATATCTATGGCGAGCAGGATATGAAGATCTTTGAATCCGGTGTCGCATATTTTAAATAATAGAAAAATGAGAGAGCCTTTTATCTTTTTGATAGAAGGCTCTTGCAATATAGAAAATCATGTGATAACATACTATAAGTTTAGGCATTTTTAAAATTTAACATGTAGAATTTCGAAAGGACAGGGCAAAAGATGAGAGCATTTCTTATTCTGGAAGATGGCACTGTGTTCGCCGGTGAGAGCATCGGATCGACACGCGAAGTCATCAGTGAAATCGTATTTAATACATCCATGACTGGATATCTGGAAGTTTTGACAGATCCTTCCTATGCCGGACAGGCAGTCGTTATGACATATCCTTTGATCGGCAATTATGGCATTACACCGGACATGGAGTCAGAAAGACCGTGGGGGGACGGATATATCGTCCGCGAACTCAGCCGTATCCCAAGCAACTTCCGTTGTGAGGGGACCATTCAGGATTTCCTGAAAGAACATGACATCCCGGGAATCTGTGGTATTGATACGAGAGCACTTACCAAGATCTTGCGTGACAAGGGAACCATGAATGGCATGATCACGACCAACGAGGATTACGATCTGGATGAGATTTTACCAAGACTTGCGGCATATACCACAGGTGATGTGGTATCCAAGGTCACATGTGCTGCACCAAAGGTTTTGCCGGGTGACGGCAAGCGGGTGGCACTTTTAGATCTGGGAGCCAAGAGAAATATTGCCAAGTCCTTAAATGATAGAGGATGCGAAGTGACCATCTATCCGGCAGATACACCGGCAGAGACCATCTTGGCAGGCAATCCGGACGGCATCATGCTCAGCAACGGACCTGGGGATCCAAAGGAATGTACAGAGGTCATCAAGGAGATCAAGAAGTTATATGACTCGGACGTACCGATCTTTGCCATCTGTCTGGGACATCAGCTCATGGCACTTGCGACCGGCGCGGATACCCACAAGATGAAATACGGACACCGTGGCGGCAACCATCCGGTCAAGGATCTTTCCACCGGACGTGTCTATATCTCCTCACAGAACCATGGTTATGTGGTTGATGTCGACAAGTTGGATCCGTCCATTGCGACACCGGCATTTGTCAATGTCAATGATGGCACAAATGAGGGATTAAAATATACAGGAAAGAATATCTTTACGGTACAGTTCCATCCTGAAGCTTGCCCTGGCCCACAGGATAGTGGATATTTGTTTGACCGTTTTATTGAAATGATGGGAGGTGACCAGTAATGCCAAAGAATAAAGACATCAAAAAGGTACTTGTGATCGGTTCCGGTCCAATCGTCATCGGACAGGCAGCAGAGTTTGACTATGCAGGCACACAGGCATGTCGTTCCTTAAAAGAGGAAGGCATCGAGGTTGTTCTGGTCAATTCCAATCCGGCGACCATCATGACAGACAAAGAGATCGCAGATGAGGTCTATATCGAGCCTCTGACAGCCAAAGTCTTAGAGCAGATCATCTTAAAGGAAAAGCCGGACAGCGTGCTTCCAACCTTGGGTGGACAGGCAGGACTCAACCTTGGTATGGAACTGGCAGAGTCAGGCTTTTTGGAAGAGCATGGCGTAAAACTCATCGGTACAACGGCAGAGACCATCTTTAAGGCAGAAGATCGTCAGGCATTCAAGGACACCATGGAAAAGATTGGTGAGCCTTGTGCGGCATCTTTGGTCGTTAAGAACGTAGAAGACGGTATCAAGTTTACCAATACCATCGGTTATCCGGTCGTACTTCGTCCGGCATTTACCCTTGGCGGCAGCGGCGGTGGTATCGCCCACAACGAGACAGAACTCGTAGACATCTTATCCAATGGTCTGCGCTTGAGCCGTGTCAATGAAGTTTTGGTTGAGCGTTGCATCGCAGGCTGGAAAGAGATCGAGTACGAAGTGATGCGTGATGCAGCAGGCAACTGCATTACCGTATGTAACATGGAAAATATCGATCCGGTCGGTGTGCATACCGGCGACTCTATCGTTGTGGCACCGTCACAGACTTTGGGTGATAAGGAATACCAGATGCTCCGTAGTTCTGCTTTAAATATTATCTCAGAACTTGGCATTACCGGTGGTTGTAACGTGCAGTACGCCCTCAACCCGGATAGTTTTGAATATTGCGTTATCGAGGTAAATCCTCGTGTCAGCCGTTCTTCTGCACTGGCTTCCAAGGCAACCGGTTATCCGATCGCTAAGGTGGCTGCAAAGATCGCTTTAGGCTATACATTGGATGAGATCACCAATGCCATTACCGGCAAGACCTATGCATCCTTTGAGCCAATGCTTGACTATTGCGTTGTCAAGATCCCACGTCTGCCGTTTGATAAGTTCATCACGGCAAAACGTACCTTAACGACACAGATGAAGGCGACCGGTGAGGTCATGAGTATCTGCAACAACTTTGAGGGCGCCTTGATGAAGGCAATCCGTTCCTTAGAGCAGCATGTAGACTCTCTTATGAGTTATGACTTTACGGGACTTAGTGACGAAGAACTGGAAGACCAGTTACACGTCGTAGACGATAGAAGAATTTATGTGATCGCAGAGGCACTGCGCAGAGGCGTTTCCTACGACCACATCCATGAGATTACCAAGATCGATATCTGGTTCATCGACAAAATCGCTATCCTGATCGAGATGGAAGAAAAGTTAAAGAGCGAGGAACTGACACCGGAACTCTTAAAAGAAGCAAAGCGTATCGAGTTCCCGGATAATGTCATTGCAGATCTTACCGGCAAGACCAAAGAAGAGATCCGCCAGATGCGCTATGACAATGATATTGTTGCTGCATTTAAGATGGTTGATACCTGTGCGGCAGAGTTTGAAGCAAGCACCCCATATTATTACTCTGTATTTGGCAGCCAGAATGAGGCGGTAGAGACCAATCTGAAGAAAAAGGTACTCGTACTTGGATCCGGGCCGATCCGTATTGGACAGGGTATCGAGTTCGACTATTGCTCTGTACATTCTACCTGGGCATTTGCCAAGGAAGGTTATGAGACCATTATTGTAAACAACAACCCGGAGACGGTTTCTACAGACTTTGATATTGCGGACAAACTTTATTTTGAGCCGCTGACGGAGGAAGATGTAGAAAACATCGTCCGTTTTGAAAAGCCAGATGGAGCTGTTGTCCAGTTCGGTGGTCAGACAGCCATCAAGTTGACCGAAGCCCTGATGAAGATGGGAGTTACTATCTTAGGAACCAAGGCAGAGGATGTTGATGCCGCAGAGGACAGAGAACTCTTTGATGAGATTCTGGAAAAGACAGGTATCCCGAGAGCATCCGGCGGAACGGTATTTACCGCAGAAGAGGCAAAGAAAGTTGCCAATGAGATCGGTTATCCGGTTCTGGTACGTCCTTCCTATGTACTGGGCGGACAGGGCATGCAGATCGCTTTCAATGATGACGAAGTGGATGAGTTCATGGAGATCATCAACCGTATCGCACAGGATCATCCGATCTTAGTGGATAAGTATTTACAGGGTAAGGAGATCGAAGTCGATGCTGTATGCGACGGTACAGATATTTTGATCCCTGGTATCATGGAACATATTGAGCGTACCGGTGTCCATTCCGGAGATAGTATCTCTGTATATCCGGCACATACGATCAGTGATGCCATCAAGAAAAAGATTACCGACTATACTGAGAAACTGGCACAGGCACTGCATGTCGTAGGTCTGATCAACATCCAGTTTATCGTTATGAATGATGAAGTATATGTGATCGAGGTCAATCCGAGATCTTCTCGTACCGTGCCGTACATCAGCAAGGTTACCGGTATTCCGATCGTGGATCTGGCAACCAAGGTCATCATCGGAAACACCTTAAAGGGTATGGGCTACACACCGGGATTGCAGCCGGAAGCAGAGTATGTGGCAGTTAAGATGCCGGTATTCTCTTTTGAAAAACTGCGTGGAGCAGAGATTTCTCTGGGACCGGAAATGAAGTCTACCGGTGAGTGTCTGGGTATTGCAAAGACCTTTGATGAGGCACTTTATAAGGCATTCCTTGGTGCAGGTATCGTACTGCCGAAGTACAAGCAGATGATCATGACCGTAAAGGATGCGGATAAGCCGGAAGCCGTTGGCGTGGCAAAGCGCTTTGCGGCCTTGGGCTACAAGATCTATGCGACCAGAAGTACCGCCAAGTATTTGCAGGAGCATGGCGTAGATGCACTCTGGGTCAACAAGATCACTCAAGAATCACCGAATGTCATGGATCTGATTTTGGGTCACAAGATCGACCTTGTCATTGACACACCGACCCAGGGACACGGCGATAAGACCCGTGACGGCTTCCTGATCCGTCGAAATGCGATCGAGACAGGCGTACACTGTATTACAGCAATGGATACGGCAAATGCACTGGCAACCAGTTTGGAATCTGCCACAGATGAATTTACCTTAGTGGATATTGCAAAAGTCAAGAACATCTAAATAAAACGCACTGGAATAAGTGTGAGTTTCATATTGCGAAACTGCTTTCTTTTGGTTACTATGGAAAGTAGTTTCGCTTTTTAAGTGACAGAAATCTTTAGATACGAGGGAAAAAGATGAAAATAGGAGAATTCTTCAAGGAAAATACACTTCTCTGTGATGGTGCAATGGGAACCTATTATGCCTCTAAATTTCATGATGAAACACTGGTAGAACGTGAAAATTTTGAGCATCCGGAGCGCATTGCCCAGATTCACGGGGAATATTTAGAAAGTGGAGCGAGACTGCTCCGCACCAATACATTTGCTACCAATTCTAACTTCTTTTCTTCTGTCGAGGAGATGGAAAACAATATTATGATCGCCTGCCAGATCGCAAAAAGTGCAGTGGAAGCATACTATGAAAAAACAGGCCTGACAAAAGAGACCTATCCTGTTTATGTGGCAGCAGACATCGGTACGATCTATGATATGGAGCAGAAAGATGATAGCAATGTTCTGGCAGAATATCATCATATCGTGGATACGTTTGTATCGGCAGGTATGGATATTTTCTGGCTGGAAACGCAGGTGGATGTTTACTATCTGAAGAGATTGCTTGCTTATATCAAGGAAAAAGCACCGCAGGCTTATGTGATGGTTTCCTTTTCTATGGATAAAACGGCCTATAGTAAGGGTGGCTTGCAATTTGATCGCATGGTGCGACTGATGAGTGAAATGGATGAAGTGAATGCCTATGGATTAAACTGTGGCATGGAAGCCGCCCATATGTACCAACTTTTGAAAAATGTAACCTTTCCATCAGAAAAACCTGTCATCGCCTTGCCAAATGCCGGTTATCCATATCAGTTGCGCGGCAAGACCATTTACGGAAAGAATGAATCTTATTTTCAGAAGATGGTATTGCAGATCGCAGACTTAGGGATTGATCTTGTTGGTGGCTGTTGTGGAACGACACCGGATTATCTGAAAGAGATTGCAGAACAGTTGAAAGGCAAGAAGAAAATAGAAAAAAAGACAGGCTCGCCGGAGACACCTGCTGTCTCAAGAACGGAGTCTGTATTTTGGAAAAAGTTACAAAGTGGGGAGAAGCCCTTTGTGGTAGAACTGGATCCGCCATCGGATATCAAGGTTGAAAAACTGGTATCGGGAGCGCAATTGTTAAAGGAACATCGTGTTGATCTACTGACACTTTCCGATTCTCCGATGGCACGCAGCCGTATGGATGCGTCCTTGCTGGGCAGTAAGATTCAGAGGGAGACCGGCATTTATGTCATGCCGCACTTGTCCTGCCGTGATCGGAATGTGATCTCTCTGCGCGGTACGATGCTCGGTGATTACGTCAATGATTTAAGGCATTTTCTGGTCGTTACGGGAGATCCGATTGCACAGAATGACAGAAACACGATCACACAGGTATTTGATTACAATTCTATCAAGTTTATGGGACTTTTGCAGGAAATGAATGAAGACCAGTTTTATCAGGATCGTATCGTTTATGGCGGTGCCCTAAATTATCAGGGCGTAGGTGTGGATGCCATAGCAAGAAGAATGAAACTGAAAATGGAACAGGGATGTAGTTTCTTTTTGACACAGCCGATTTATGCAGACGCGGATGTGGAACGTATCAAGGACTTGAAAGACCGTACCGGTGCAAAGATCATTGGAGGTATTATGCCACTTGTGAGCCGAAAAAATGCCTTGTTTATCGCAAATGAGATGCCGGGTATGCATGTGCCACCGGAAACGCTGGCATATTATGAGGAGGGCATGAGCCGTTCGGAATATGAAGAAGTTGCCATCCGTGTATCCGTGGAGATTGCCAGAAAGATGTCTTCGATTGTTGACGGTTATTATTTTATGACACCGTTTAACCGCGTAGAACTCATCTGTAATATCATTGAGCGTATCCGTGAAGAAAATTTATAGAAATTTAATAAGTATGAACAGAATTTTGGATGACATTGGAAAAAAAGAGTTCTACAATAAGAAAGATATAAAAAATAAACACATGTATAAGAATTAGGGAGACAAGATGAAATTTTTATTTCAAAACTTATGGGAACGGAAAAAGGCAGTTGCCATAGTTATTGTGCTTTTGATCGCACAGGCATTATGTGAACTGTCACTTCCAAACTACACAGCGGATATCGTTGATGTCGGTATTCAGCAGAATGGTGTTGACTCTGTAGCAGTGGAGAAAATGCGTCAGGAGACACATAACTGGCTTCTTGCTTTTATGGATGATGATGAGATTTCTTATCTCGATGCCTGCTATGAAAAGCAGGGGGAGACTTATGTCCTAAAGGATGAGGTTTCAGAGGATAAAGATAAAAAAGCAGCATTGGAACAGGTTTTGCAGGAGCCAATGGTGCTGACCTACTTTATGGAATATGGTGCGCAAGCGTCCGGCGATTCGGAATATGCATCCATGATGGGGGATGCGGCTAAGATGCAGGAGCAGTTAAAGCAACTTGCACAGGCAGGTGCACTGACACCTTCCTCTTTGTATGATATGCGTGCGGCGGTGACAGAAAAGTTTGGTGATCTGGGTGACACGATGACCGACCAGATGTCCATTGCTATGGCACAGCAGGAATATGAGGCGTTGGGGTATGATATGCACCAGATGCAGATGGACTATCTGCTTCGTACCGGTGGTGTGATGATTCTGATGACACTTGGCATGCTGCTGGCAGCCGTATTGTTGGGATATGTTTCTTCAAGAACAGCGGCAGACATTGGACGTAGTTTGCGTAAAAAAGTTTACACCAGTGTTATTTCTTTCTCTGGAAAAGAGATTGATCAGTTCTCGACGGCATCACTGATCACCAGATGTACCAACGATATTCAGCAGGTACAGATGGTAGAAGTTATGCTGCTTCGTATGGTATTGTATGCTCCGGTGCTTGCCATTGGCGGTATTATCATGGTGACCAGGACCGATGCATCCATGAGTTGGATCATTGTTGTGGCGGTCGCTGTTATCATCAGTGTAGTTATGGTACTGATGAAGTTTTCTATGCCGAAGTTTAAGATGATGCAGAAACTCGTTGACCGCATGAATCTGGTTTCACGCGAGATCTTAACGGGTATTCCGGTTATCCGCGCATTCTCACGTGAGGAGCATGAAAAGGAACGCTTCAAGGATGCCAATACAGAACTCATGGAGACACAGTTATATACAAGCCGCATGATGGCATGGATGATGCCAATTATGATGCTGATCATGAACTGTATTACCGTAGCGATTGTATGGTTTGGTGCAAAGGGAATATCCGCAGGTCATATGCAGGTGGGAGATATGATGGCATTTATTACATATGCCATGGTCATTGTTATGTCCTTCCTATTGCTTACCATGATGTCTATTATGCTTCCTCGTGCAGGTGTTGCTGCAGAACGTATTCAGGAAGTCATCGGAACGAGATCATCCATCGCAGATGCTGAGCAGTTAGCAGATGATGAGATGGGAGATATCCGTGGAGAACTTGCATTCCATAACGTAAGTTTTGCTTATCCAAATGCTAAGGATAATGTACTGGATGGTCTTGATTTTGAGGCTGAGCCGGGAAAAACGACGGCGATTATCGGAAGCACGGGATGTGGTAAGTCGACACTTCTAAATCTGATTCCACGTCTTTATGACGTGACAGAAGGAAGTATTACTTTGGATGGTGTAGATATTCGTACCATATCACAAAAGAAACTGCGCGATGCCATAGGGTATGTTCCGCAGAAGGCTGTCCTGTTTTCGGGAGACATCCGCTCTAATATCAAATATGCGGATGAGACGATTTCGGATGACAGGATGGAAGAGGCTGCTGCCATTGCACAGGCAACAGAATTTGTCGAAGAAAAAAAGAAAAAGTACGACAGCCATATTGCGCAGGGGGGATCAAATGTATCTGGCGGACAGAAGCAGAGACTCTCTATCGCGCGAGCCATTGCGAAAAATCCAAAGATTTATCTCTTTGATGACAGTTTCTCCGCACTGGATTATAAGACAGACAAGGCACTGCGTGCGGCATTGTTTGAACATGCGAAAGATGCAACAGTTATCATTGTTGCACAGCGTATCAGCACGATCTTACATGCAGATCAGATCCTGGTCTTGGATGATGGAAAGATTGTCGGAAAAGGAACCCATCAGGAACTTTTGAAGCAATGTCAGGCATATCAGGAGATTGCGGCTTCACAGTTGAGCCAGCAGGAGATAGAAAAGACGAAAGGAGGCTTAGCCTAATGAGTGAGTCAAATGAAAGAGCAAAAGCACCTCGTCGTCATCATGGTCCTATGGGCGGAGGCCCGGGCAGACCGGTGGAAAAAGCAAAAGATTTTAAAGGAACACTAAAGAAATTACTGAATTATCTGAGTGTTTATAAAATAGGGATTGCAGTTGTAATCTTTTTTGCAATTTTAAGTACCATATTTAATGTAATCGGACCAAAGATTTTAAGTAAGGCGACAACAGAGTTGTTCACCGGTCTGGTCGCAAAGATTCAGGGGACAGGAAATATTCGTTTTGATGTGATCGGCAAGATTTTATTGATCCTGCTTGCAATTTATATCTTTAGTGCGCTGATGAGTTTTGTGCAGGGATATATTATGGCAGGGGTATCGCAAAAGATGACATACCGCATGAGATCGGAAATCTCCGAAAAAATCCATCGACTGCCAATGTCCTATTTTGAATCCAAGACCGTCGGTGAGATCCTTTCGCGTATCACCAACGATGTCGATACCTTAGGACAGAGTTTGAACCAGAGTGTGACACAGGTGATAACCTCGGTGGCAACAATGGTAGGCGTACTTGTCATGATGCTTTCCATCAGCCCGCTGATGACCTTGATCGCGCTTGTTATTTTACCGGTTTCTATTGCGCTTGTAATGCTGGTTGTTAAGTTTTCGCAGAAATACTTTATTGCCCAGCAGAGAACCCTAGGTGAGATCAATGGTCAGGTGGAGGAGACCTTCTCTGGACAGAACATCGTTAAAGCATTCAACAAAGAAAAGGATGTTTTAGCGGAGTTTGATACAAGAAACGAAGAACTTTATAACTCTGCATGGAAGTCACAGTTTTTATCCGGACTGATGCAGCCGATCATGACATTTGTTGGAAACCTCGGTTATGTTGCAGTGGCCATTGTCGGAAGTATTCTTGCAGTGGCAGGAACGATCACCGTTGGCGATATTCAGGCATTCATCCAATATGTAAAGAACTTTACGCAGCCGATCCAGCAGATGGCAAATGTTTCTAACCTCTTGCAGTCTACTGTTGCTGCCGCAGAGCGTGTTTTTGAGTTCTTAGAAGAGACCGAAGAAGTTGAGACGGAAAACCCAATGATCATGGATCATGTTTCGGGGGCAGTTTCTTTTGAACATGTCAAATTTGGTTACAACGAAGATAAGATCATCATCCATGATTTTTCAAGTCAGGTAAAACCGGGACAGATGGTTGCAATTGTAGGACCTACCGGTGCCGGAAAGACAACGATGGTAAAACTATTGATGCGTTTTTATGATGTCAACGAAGGCCGCATCAAGATCGACGGCCAGGATATTCGTGCGTTCGGTCGCAGCAATCTGCGAGAACATTTTGGTATGGTCTTGCAGGATACATGGTTATTTAAGGGAAGCATCATGGAGAATATCCGTTATGGAAAACTCGATGCGACAGATGAAGAAGTGATCGCCGCAGCAAAGGCAGCGCATGCACATCACTTTATCGAGACCTTGCCGGGTGGTTATGATTTTGTTTTGAATGAAGAAGCAACCAATGTTTCACAGGGACAAAGGCAGTTGCTTACCATTGCCAGATCTATACTTGCCGATAATCCAATTCTGATTTTGGATGAAGCGACAAGTTCTGTAGATACCAGAACAGAGCAGAGAATACAGAAGGCAATGAATCATCTGATGCAGGGCAGAACAAGTTTTGTCATTGCACACAGATTGTCTACGATCAAAGATGCAGACCTGATCCTTGTTATGAAAGATGGCGATATCATCGAGCAGGGCAGCCATGAAGATCTGATCGCTCAAAATGGTTTTTATGCAGAACTCTACAACAGCCAGTTTGAAGAAGTTGGATAATGTAATCAACTAATGTTTATACACACAATTGTCGAAAAAACACAAAAATGGATGACAGACTGGAAGACGAGTGTTATACTGTTCTTATAAATTCTGGTAAGGGAAGGGATGAATGACATGGAATTGATGCAACGGCAGATGAAGGAAAAGAATCGCGTCGCTTTTACAGTGGCGGTGATTATTACGGGCATTGAACTGGCACTGGCACTTCTTAGTTTTACACAGGCCGACACGCTGATCGCGAATGCAATCGTACGAACGGTAGTCTGTGCAGTGGCAATGGTACTTTTGATCGTTGTGTATAATAGGAATAAGGCAGATGAACGGTTTGAAAAGATATTTATGATTACATTGATCGTGGTATATGCTGTTTATATTCTTTCTGTTCGCAGTATCGGTATGTATGCTTTTATGTACTTGATCTTATTCTCCATGGCTGTTTATATGCATCCGAAGTGGATCATGGCAGGGGGCATTGCCTTTAGTATCGTCAATGCTATCAAGGTCGTGCAGTGCAAGGTCATTTATGCGGACGAATCTTTGTTTTCAACCAGTTTCGTTCAGTTGATCTTTGCGGTGGCGACGACGGTGGTTGCTTATATCGTAGTCAAGATGATGCAGGATCATCATGCACAGGACAAAGAAGAAGTAGAACGACGTGCAAAAGAACAGCAGACTGTGGCTGAGAATATCATCCGTATGTCCGATGAACTGGTGCAGATGTTTGAACAGGCAAAGGGGAAGGCAGAACGCCTGACAGAGAGCATGGAGACCAGCAACGGTTCTGTGCAGGAGATTTCTCTGGGTGTTAAATCTACGGCGCAGGCGATCGAGCATCAGACCATGATGACCAGCGATATCCAGACCAGTCTGGAAAATGCCGGCAATGGTACGGAACTTATGAAAGAGGCGGTAGAGGTATCCACAACGACAGTTCAGAACGGAGCCCAGTTGATCGAAGAACTGCGTGAGCAGGCAATCGGAACAGCCCAGATCAACCGTCAGACAAAGGATACGACGGACGAACTGAACAACCGTATCAAGGAAGTAGAAGAGATCGTCGGAACCATTCTTAGTATTTCCGGACAGACCAATCTATTAGCCCTCAATGCATCCATAGAGGCTGCGAGAGCAGGAGATGCAGGCAAGGGATTTGCGGTTGTTGCAGATGAGATCCGCACCCTTTCTGAGGAGACCAAGGAATCTACCGGCAAGATTACGGCTATCATTGAAAAACTTACGGTCAATGTAGGAGAGGCATCGGAAAATATGCGCAAGTCTACCGAGTCCGTAGAAAAACAGAATGAGATGATCGCTACAACTGCAGAAAACTTCAAGTTGATCGAGGAAAAGATGCAGGAAGCATATACAGAGATTCAGAGTCTGAGCGGAGAGGTTAATGATATCCTAACAGCCAACAGTCAGATTAGCGACAGCATTACAGACCTGTCTGCAACCAGTGAAGAAGTGGCTGCATCATCTGAGAGTTGTACAACAGTCTTTGGACAGAGTGTGGCAGATCTAGAGACACTGAACGAACAGTTGAATCAGATCTTCCGTATTGCTGAGAATCTCAAGGATGTGGCAGAACAGGAAAATGACATGATTGTGCCAGAATAGAAGGTTTGCCGGCCTACTGGCGAGCAAGTAAAGGGTTGCAGAAAGCAACCCTTTTTTTTATAATGAAGGCTGATTGAAAAACTGCAGAAGTATAACCTATATAAAGATAAAAGGAAGAAACAAAGATGACAAAGCAGGAACTACAGGATCTTTTTCAAAAAGGACCGATCATATTGGATGGAGCAACGGGCTCAAACCTGATGGCAAAGGGTATGCCTATGGGAGTATGCCCGGAGGATTGGATCTATCATCACAAGGATGCGATCGTTTCCTTACAAAAGGCATATGTCGAGGCGGGAACACAGATTTTGTATGCACCGACTTTTACAGCAAATCGCATCAAATTAGCAGAATATGACATGGAAGATCGCTTAGAAGAATTGAATCGTGCCATGGTGCGCTACAGTAGGGAAGCGGCAGGAGATCGGGCATTTGTTGCTGGAGATCTTACCATGACGGGCAGACAGTTATATCCGGTCGGAGATCTCATGTTTGAGGATCTTGTGGATGTCTATAAGGAGCAGGTGAGGGCAATCTTAAAGGAGGGTGTGGATCTCTTTGTGATTGAAACCATGATGAGTTTGCAGGAATGTCGTGCGGCTCTTTTGGCAGTCAAGGAAACCTGTGATCTTCCGGTTATGATCTCCTTGACCTACAATGAGGACGGCAGAACTCTGTATGGCACATCGCCTGAAATCGCCATGGTTGTTTTAGAGCATATGGGCGCGGATATTGTCGGCGTGAACTGTTCGACCGGACCTCTTGCTATGATCCCTTTGGTAAAGGCTACGCTGCCTTATGCGGATATCCCGATCATGGTCAAACCCAATGCCGGCATGCCGGAACTGGAGAATGGTGAGACGGTCTATAAGATGACCCCGGAGGAGTTTGCGGATGCCTGCGAACAATTAGTAGATGCCGGAGCATCGGTCGTGGGTGGCTGCTGTGGTACCAGACCGGATCATATCAAGGCGCTGGCAGACCGTATGCGTGGCAAGAAAGTGGAGCCGATCCAAAAGAAGAACAGACCGGTGCTGACCTCGGAGCGTGGCTTTGTGGAGGTGACGCTGGACGGTGGCTTTAAGGTTGTGGGAGAGCGTATCAACCCGACCGGAAAAAAGGCATTGCAGGAAGAACTGCGGTCAGGCAGTATGCAGATGGTACGTCAGTTTGCCAGAGATCAGGAGATCGCAGGAGCAGCCATTCTGGATGTTAATATGGGAACGAACGGTATTGACGAAAAAGCGACTATGCTGGATGCCATCTATGAGGTAATATCGACGGTAGATCTGCCGCTTTCCATCGATACTTCTTATGTGGATGTCATGGAGGCAGCCCTTCGTATCTATCCGGGACGAGCCCTCATCAATTCTATTTCCTGCGAAGCAGAAAAAATGAAAGAACTTTTGCCGATCGCCAAAAAGTACGGAGCCATGTTTGTTCTGCTTCCACTTTCACAGGCAGGACTGCCAAAGGATCTGGACGAAAAGAAGGGGCATATTGCTAGCGTTTTAGAGGCGGCGCGTGCGATCGGATTGCAGGATAACGATGCAGTGGTTGATGTCCTGGTGGCGACTGTGGGAGCCAATCCGTCGGCGGCTTTGGAATGCTTTGAGACGATCTCCTATTGCAAGGATACTCTACATCTGCCTACTATCTGTGGACTTTCCAATATTTCTTTTGGTATGCCACAGCGTATCTTTGTCAATACGGCATTTTTGAATGTGGCTCTTTCCAAGGGACTGACCATGGCGATTGCCAACCCATCACAGGAACTCCTCATGTATACGGCACTGGCTACAGATCTTTTGCTTGGTAAGGAAGGGGCATCAGAGCGCTACTTGGGAATAGTACCTACGACTGCCATGAAGATGGTCGGCTCCAAGGATGTCAAGGTAGATAGCCAGACGAAAGAAGAGGCTCATCACCCGATCTTTGACTGCGTGGTAAAGGGGGACAAGGAATCCATCATACAGGAAGTAAAAAAAGAGGTGGAAGCGGGAGAGAAACCGTCGGCTGTGATCGAAAAGTATCTGATCCCGGGCATCAATCAGGTGGGAGAATATTACGACAACAAAAAATATTTTCTCCCACAGTTGATCGCGGGAGCCAATGCCATGAAAGAAGCCATGGAGTATTTAGAGCCACTGCTTCTGGCAGGCAAAAAGGATGAGGCGAAGGCGACCGTCGTCATTGCGACCGTAGAGGGCGACATCCACGATATTGGCAAAAATCTGGTTGTGCTCATGCTCAAGAACTATGGTTATCGTGTCTTTGACATGGGAAAAGATGTGCCGGCAGAGTCGATCGTAAATAAAGCGATAGAAGAAAATGCACAGATTATCGGTCTGTCAGCCCTTATGACTACGACCATGATGCGAATGAAAGATGTCGTGGATCTGGCAAAGGAAAAAGGCTGTCAGGCAAAGATCATCATTGGCGGTGCCTGTATCACGGAGAGTTTTGCGGAGGAGATCGGGGCAGACGGTTATTCCAAGGATGCGTCAGAGTGTGTCAAACTGATAGATTCCCTTATCCAGTCCAAATTGTAGAAAAAGTTTGAAAAATAAAAAAATTGAAAAAATTTTTAAAAAAGTGTTGACGAAAGGGTACAAGTATAGTATATTTAATTTCGGTCGCGACGAGCGGCAATGAAATGGGATCTTAGCTCAGCTGGGAGAGCATCTGCCTTACAAGCAGAGGGTCATAGGTTCGAGCCCTATAGGTCCCATTCCAACACTTTAATATGGCGAGGTGGCTCAACTGGCTAGAGCGTCCGGTTCATACCCGGGAGGTTGAGAGTTCGAGTCTCTCCCTCGCTACTGAATGAAGCCTTGATCCTTTGGATTGAGGCTTTTTTGCATCACGTTCTTTTTTATTGAAAAGCAACTTGTGGATATGGTATCATATAGGGTGGTTTTTGAATTTGAAGATCATGTTATATTTTACGGATAAAGACCGTAGAATAGGAGGGAAAGACCTATGCGGATTGGAACAGGTTATGATGTGCATAAATTAGTGGAAGGTCGTAAGTTGATCTTAGGTGGCGTAGAGGTGCCGCATACGCTTGGTTTATTGGGACATTCGGATGCCGATGTGCTTTTGCATGCGATCATGGATGCCATCTTGGGAGCGGCAGGACTGGGAGATATCGGTAAACATTTTCCGGATACGGATGAGGCTTATCGCGGGATCTCATCTATGAAGTTATTGGAACATGTAGGTGCTTTGATCGCAGACCACGGTTATGTGGTCGGCAATATTGATGCTACGGTGATCGCACAGCAGCCAAAGTTACGTCCTTATATAGAACACATGGAGGAAAATGTGGCAGGCGTGCTTGGGATTTCTGTGGATCAGGTCAATATCAAAGCAACCACTGAGGAACATTTAGGATTTACCGGAAGAGAAGAAGGCATTTCTTCTCAGGCAGTCTGTTTGTTGGAGTCTTTTTATGAAAGCAGCGTAGCCGTTGCTGATTCGGCAAATCGATGTTCGTCCTGTCAGGGATGTAGCAAAGAATTTTAAAAAGAGAATAGACAAAGAGGTTGTTAGTCATGTTTAAACATATAAAGGAAGAATTCGCGGTCATTCAGGAGAGAGACCCTTCCATCAAAAGTCCGATGGAAGTGATCCTGTATCCGAGTTTTAAGGTTATGATCAGTTACCGCAGGGCGCACAAGTTGTATCTGAAAGGTCATTATTTCTGGGCAAGATGGATTTCCCAGCGTGCCGCCAGAAGGACCGGGATCGAGATCCATCCGGGAGCAACGATCGGCAAAGGATTTTTTATCGATCATGGTACCGGCGTCATCATCGGAGAGACTACGATCATTGGAGATAATGTCACCTTATACCAGGGAGTTACCCTGGGTGGAACCGGCAAGGAGACAGGCAAGCGTCATCCAACTTTGGAGGATAATGTCATGGTCAGTGCCGGAGCCAAGGTCATCGGTTCCTTTACTGTAGGCAGGAATTCCAAGATCGGTGCAGGGAGTGTTGTGATCGAGGAAGTGCCGCCCAACTGTACTGTGGTTGGTGTGCCGGGGCATATCGTCAAGCAGAACAATGTCAAGGTGCCGACCAGCGATATGGATCAGATCCATTTACCGGATCCGGTACAGGAAGACATCAAGGTCTTGCAACAGGAAAACTCAGAACTGGTCAACCGTGTATTGCAGTTGGAAAATGAAATACGCAGTTTAAAGAAATAAGAACATAAGGAGAATTTCATGAAGATCTATAATACATTATCAAAGAAAAAAGAAGAGTTTGTGCCGATCGAAGAGGGCAAGGTCCGTATGTATGTCTGCGGACCGACGGTTTACAATTACATTCATATCGGTAATGCAAGACCTATGATCGTTTTTGACACAGTGCGCCGTTATTTAGAGTTTATCGGTTATGATGTCAACTACGTTTCCAACTTCACGGACGTGGATGACAAGATCATCAAAAAAGCGATTGAGGAAGGCTCTACGGCAGAAGAAGTGTCAAAGCGCTATATCGCAGAGTGCAAAAAAGACATGGCAGACATGAATGTCATGCCGGCAACGACCCATCCACTGGCAACCGAGGAGATCGGGGGCATGATCCAGATGATCTCTACCCTGATTGAAAAAGGCTATGCTTATGTGGTATCCGATGGAACCGTATATTACCGCACACGCAAGTTTGCTGACTATGGCAAACTTTCTCATAAAAATCTGGACGATCTGGAAGCCGGACACAGAAGCATCAAGGTAGTCGGAGACGAAAAGGAAGATGACTTTGACTTTGTGCTCTGGAAACCAAAAAAGGATGGCGAGCCATACTGGGAGTCTCCATGGTGCGACGGACGTCCGGGCTGGCATATCGAGTGCTCTGTTATGGCAAAGCATTATCTGGGCGATGAGATCGATATCCATGCCGGTGGCGAAGATCTGATCTTCCCGCATCATGAAAATGAGATCGCACAGAGTGAGGCCGCCAATGGCGTAGAATTCTCCAAATATTGGATGCACAATGGTTTCCTTAATATTGACAACAAAAAGATGAGCAAGTCTCTGGGCAATTTCTTTACCGTAAGGGAGATCGGCGAAAAATATGACCTGCAGGTTCTGCGTTTCTTTATGTTGCAGGCACATTACCGCAGCCCGCTCAACTTCAGCGCAGAACTGATGGAAGCCGCAAAGAATGGTCTGGAGCGTATCCGTACCGCAGCATCCAATCTGCAGTTCTTAGCAGATCACGCAGAGGCAGAGTCATTTTTGGACGGCGAGGAAGCAAAACTTGCAGAAGCAAAGAACTATGTAGACAAGTTCAAGGCGGCCATGGAAGATGATTTTAACACGGCAGACGCGATCTCTTCTATTTTTGAACTGGTAAAATATGCCAACCAGAATGCAGACGGATCTTCCTCCAAGGCATATGTGCAGGCACTTTTGGACGAGTTAAAGACACTTTGCGATGTGCTCGGTATTATCGTAGAGACCAAGGAAGAAATGCTGGATTCTGACATTGAGGCAATGATCGAGGAACGTCAGCAGGCAAGAAAGAACCGTGATTTTGCCAGAGCAGATGCCATCCGTGACAAACTTTTGGCAAAGGGCATTGTACTGGAAGATACCAGAGAAGGGGTAAAATGGAAAAAAGCCTAAATCAAGAGATCAAAGATAAATTTGCGATCGCTGACGTTGATATCCGTACCTACTCGCCGCTGACACTGGCTTATATCGGGGACGGGATCTTTGATGTGATTATCCGCTCCATTGTGGTAGGCAGGGGCAATACGCCGGTCAATCAACTGCATCACAAGACCAGCCATGTCGTCAAGGCACATTCGCAGGCGATCATGGCGGAGGCACTGATGGATGTGCTGACGGATACGGAAAAGGATATTTACCGCAGAGGGCGCAATGCCAAGTCACACACCATGGCAAAGAATGCAACGGTGACGGACTACCGCAGTGCTACGGGATTTGAGGCATTGATGGGATATCTCTATCTGACCGATCAGATGGAGCGCATGATGGAAGTGGTCAGCATTGGGCTGGAACGCTGTCATTTATTATAAGCAGGAAAGGATAAAGAATGGAAGAGACACAAAGCCTTACAATAGAGGGAAGAAATGCCGTGTTGGAGGCATTTCGCTCAGGCAAGACCATAGACAAGTTGTTTCTCTTGGACGGCTGCATGGACGGACCGATCCGGACGATCCAGAGAGAGGCAAAAAAGCACGACACGATCATTTCTTATGTGACCAAGGAGCGTCTGGATCAGATTTCTGGGACCGGAAAGCATCAGGGCGTGATCGCTTATGCGGCTGCCTACACCTATGCCAGTATCGATGATATGTTACAAAAGGCAAAGGATGCCGGCGAAGATCCGTTTTTGATCTTTTTGGATAATGTGGAAGATCCCCACAATCTGGGCGCCATCATCCGTACGGCAAATCTGGCGGGGGCGCATGGCGTGGTTATCCCCAAAAGACGTGCAGTAGGACTGACGGCAACCGTGGCAAAGGCAAGTGCCGGAGCCATCAATTATACACCGGTCGCAAAGGTGACAAATCTGTCCCAGACCATCGAAACACTCAAACAGGAAGGTATGTGGTTCGTCTGTGCGGATATGGGCGGAAGCACCATGTATGATCTGAACCTGACAGGACCGATCGGACTTGTGATGGGCAATGAGGGAAGCGGTGTCAGTGACCTTGTGAAAAAGCACTGTGATTTCGTGGCATCCATCCCGATGAAAGGGGATATCGATTCCCTGAATGTTTCTGTGGCAACAGGCGTGCTGACGTATGAGATCGTGCGGCAGCGGCTTTTGAAAAAATAGGGGAGCCCATGGACAGATATGACGAGATGACGGATGAAGTCTTGGTAGCAGCCTATCGCGCAGGCGATTTCGCAGCCATGGAGCATCTGTGCAAAAAATATCAAAAAGTGGTTTCTGCTTACGGCAAAAAGTTCTTTATCAAAGGCAGTGAAGAACAGGATGTCGTGCAGGAGGGCATGGTCGGTCTTTTCAAGGCGATCCAGGATTATGACCCACAGACGCAAGTGAGCTTTTCGCATTTTGCAAGGCTCTGCATCAGTCGGCAGATCTATAAGGCGATCGAGGCGGCGGATCGCAAGAAGAACCAGCCGCTCAATTCCTATGTGTCGATCTTTGATTCGGAGGACGAGGAGAGCCCAAACCGGCAGATCATCGAGAATATCTTGGCGGATGATGTGCAGAATCCGGAAAATGTATGGATCGATGCGGAAAAGACAGAGCAGATCGTAGAACAGATCATCAAAAATCTGAGTAAGATGGAACTGGAAGTCTTTTTTTACATGGTACAGGGACTGGACTATCATACGATCGCCGTAAAGATGGACAAGACAGAAAAGAATATTGATAACGCTATCCAGAGGATTCGACAAAAAGTTCGTCGCATTTTGGCATAATATGTATGATGTCAAGAGCGCGATGAATTTTTTTGTTGCACTTTGCGGTAACTGATGATAGAATCCATGTGGGAGTTTAATTAAAAATGTTAAATAAGATTTTAGAACACAAAACAGAAGAATTACCATCTTTAGAGCGTTTTAAGATGCTGGGATCCAAGGTGGTAGTGGAGATGAAAAAACCAGTACTTGCCAGTTTTAATCTGCGCAATCTCAAGTATTTTAATGAGATCTATGGGACAGCAAAAGGGGACTGGCTGATCACACTTATGGTGGATTATTTTTGCCGGGAAAACAAAAAGAGTATTTTGGGAAGCATGAGTTATGTGGACCATTTATTAGTTCTCTGTGAGGCGGGTGGAGATAGCGATGAGGAGATCTTAGCCTTTTATCAGGATATTGCAGACCGCTTCTTAGAGCGAGTCAGTGAGCATTATGACCGTGTCAAGATCCATGTGGAATGCGGTCTGTACGTCATGCAGCCGGGAGACAGTTTTATCTATGCACAGGACAATGCACGCTATGCACGCAGGAGCATCCGGCATAGTTATTCCAATACGGTTGCTTTTTATTCCGAAGACCTGCGCCGCAGATCCATCAAGAAGGCAAGTATTATTCCAAATTTTGAACATGCCATTGATACAGACGGGATCCAGGTCTATTTACAGCCAAAATGTTCTGCCAAGAATGACCGTATCATTGGTGCGGAGGCTCTGTCACGTTTTTGTGACGAGGACGGCGAGATCTTGTCACCGGCGATCTATGTGCCGATCTTAGAGCAGGCTGGGATCGTTTCCAGACTGGATTATCAGGTGCTGGTAAAGAGCGTAGAACTTCTTAGTAAATGGCGGGACGACGGACATGAACTTTTCCCGATCTCGGTCAATCTGTCGCGTGTGGACCTTTTGGAAGATCGTTTTATTGAATCTCTGGATCATCTGGTGGAAGATGCAGGGCTGGACAAACAATATATCGAATTTGAATTGACGGAGACAGTGCTGGTCAAGGATCTGGAAATGATCATTGCTAAAATGAACCACCTGCGCGAGAAGGGCTACCGGATCGCTTTAGATGATTTTGGTTCCGGCTACAATTCCTTATATGTTTTAGGACAGGTTCCGGCAAATGTGATCAAGTTTGATCGTGGATTTGTTTTACATTCCATCCAAAATCAGATGGGAATGACCATTCTTTCCAATCTGGTCAACACCTTTAAGGAGATCGAGTTTGAGGTCTTGTGCGAAGGGGTAGAGACCGAGGAAGAAAAGCAGAAGATCGTTTCCTGCGGTTGTGATGTCATTCAGGGCTATCTGTATGACAAACCGCTTTGTATCGATGATTTTGAAAAGAAATATATTTATGCATAAAAAGCGCAAAAGATAGCATAAGATAAAATCGAAGTCAGGACCGTTGTAAGGACAGCCTTACAACGGTTTTTTTACGCATTCTTTTTGCATGTGATGGAAAGCAGGCGCAGGTATGCCATGAAAGCCGATACGACCTGACTGCACAGGACGCCAAGCAGGAAGGCGCGGAAGCCGTAAAGCGGGATGCCAAAGAAGATGAAGGCAAGACGGATCAGGGCACCGGCCATGCTGTTAAAAAAGGTATCTTTGACATTACCAAGACCGTTTAAGATGCTGTTCATGGTCGTGCCGAGAAAAAGAAAAGGACACAGCCAGGACAGGGTGCGGATGTAGATACCGGCGACTTCGTTTGCAAATATTTTCTGCCCGATCAAAGGGCTGAAAAAATAAAAGAAAAAGGAACATAAAAAGCCTAAGAACATGCAGAGGAAAAAGCCAACGGTGATGGAATGCCGGATATAATAGTTCCTGCCTTCTTCCTTGGCGCGCGAGATCGAGGGCAGGAGCATGACCGCGATGGAGTTGGAAAGGACGGTCGGAAAAAAGATCATGGGCAGAGCCATACCGCTGTAGATGCCATAGATGCTGAGGGACTGGGTATTGGTCAGCCCGAAGCGCACCAGACAAAGCGGGATCATGATATTTTCAATGCCGTGTAAGACAGTGAGGAGCAGGCGGGTGGCAGTCAGGGGACAAGCCATGGACAAAAGATCTTTGCAGGTGGTGTTGACTTGTGCGCTCGGCTTTTGCCGGATCTGCTTCTGGCTGAGGGACAGGAGATTTAAGTAATAAAAGGTTGCTGCGATCTCGCCCAGGAGGAGCCCTAGCATGGCATGAAATTTCGTGAAAGGCAGACCGCTATGTATGGTAATATAGTAGATGCCCATAACACTGCCGATGCGTACCACTTGTTCAATGCACTGTCCGATGGATGGAATCTTTGATTTTTGCAGACCATAGTAATAACCGTTGATACATCCATGGATGCATTCTAAGGGGATGCACAAGATGAGCGGATAGAGGAGTGTCTTTATGGAAGGCTCATGAAAGAGTCCGGCTGCGATGCTGTCAGCAAAAAGCAGACAGGGGATGCAAAAGACGGCGCTCAGGGCAAGGGAGAGGCACATTCCCATAGCCAGGTAGGATTTTTCCCTGCCATCTTTGGCGGAAGAACTTTTGGCGACAAAACGGGAGATAGCGGTGTGGATGCCGGAGTTGGCAAAGGCTATTCCTACTGCCAAGAGGGGCATTGCCAGTTGGTAAAGTCCGAGTTCCTTTGCACCGATGGCGCGTGACAAAAAGATCTTATAATAAAAGCCTAAAAGACGACAGAAAAGCCCGGTAATTGTAAGAAGTAATGCACCAGAATAGACGGGGTGAGTATTTTTTCGCAAGAGATTTCCATCCCAAAAACATTTTTAACATTATATGTTAGAATTTGGTTGACAGAACAAAATGGGAATGCTAGTATATCAATATCCTAGTAAAAAGGTAGGAAATAAAACGAGGTGAAAACTTATGAAAGAATTTGTTTATTTGGACAATGCGGCTACGACAAAAGTCAGACCGGAAGTTGTGGAAGCAATGCTTCCTTATTTTACAGAGATTTATGGCAATGCATCTGCCGTTTATGATTTTGGACAGAAGTGTAAGCAGGCGATTGAAGATGCCAGAGAGACGATCGGATCCTCCATCGGAACCAGGGCTTCAAATATATATTTTACTGCAGGCGGAAGTGAGTCAGACAACTGGGCATTAAAGGGTGTTGCAGAGGTCTACAAGGATAAGGGAAAACACATCATCACGACCAAGATCGAACATCATGCCATCCTGCATACTTGCGCTTATCTGGAACAGCAGGGCTATGAAGTGACATATCTGGATGTGGATGCAGACGGGCTGGTTTCCCCGGAAGATGTCAAGAAGGCGATCCGCCCGGATACCATTCTGATCTCTGTGATGTTTGCTAACAATGAGATCGGAACCATTGAACCGATCGAGGAGATTGGTGCCATCGCACATGAACATGGCATTTTATTCCATACAGATGCTGTACAGGCATATGCCCAGGTGCCGATCGATGTGGAAAAGATGCATATCGATCTTTTGAGCGCCAGTGGACACAAACTAAATGGACCAAAAGGTATTGGTTTCCTTTACATTCGTCAGGGACTTAAATTAAAATCCTTTATCCATGGTGGTGCCCAGGAAAGAAAGCGTCGTGCCGGAACGGAAAATGTGCCGGGTATCGTTGGACTTGGCAAGGCGGTTGAGATTGCTATGGCAACCATGGATGAGCGTATCAAAAAGGAAAGCGAACTTCGTGACTATCTGATTGCAAGAATAGAAGATGAAATTTCGTTTGCAAAATTAAACGGACACAGAGTTAAGAGACTGCCAAACAACATTAATTTCTGCTTCCGTTTTATTGAGGGCGAGTCAATGTTGATCATGTTGGATATGGCTGGTATCTGTGGATCATCAGGATCTGCATGTACATCAGGATCCCTAGATCCATCCCATGTCCTTTTAGCAATCGGTCTGCCACATGAGATCGCACATGGATCCCTTCGCCTGACCTTAAGTGATGAGATCACCAAGGATCAGTTGGATTATGTTGTGGATCATTTGAAAGAAATTGTTGCAAAACTTCGCAGCATGTCACCACTTTATGAGGACTATGCGAAAAAACATTTGTCATAAGTATTTAAAACGGAGGAAAAATTATGTATAGTGAAAAGGTAATGGATCATTTTCAAAATCCAAGAAATGTCGGAGAAATGGAAAATCCGAGTGGCGTAGGTACGGTTGGTAACGCTAAGTGTGGCGATATCATGAGAATGTATCTGGATATTGACGAAAATGGTATTATCAAAGAAGCAAAGTTCAAGACATTTGGCTGTGGCGCAGCAGTGGCAACCAGCAGTATGGCAACGGAACTTGTTGCAGGAAAGACGGTACAGGAAGCTTTGGAAGTTACCAATAAGGCAGTTATGGAGGCTCTGGACGGACTTCCACCTGTAAAGGTTCACTGTTCCCTTTTGGCAGAGCAGGCGATCCATGCAGCACTCTGGGATTATGCACAGAAAAATGGCATCAAGATCGAGGGCTTGGAGCCACCAGTCAATGATATCGAGGAACTGGAAGAAGAGGAAGAATACTAATTGAAACAAAAAGTAGTTGTTGGTATGTCCGGAGGAGTAGACTCCTCCGTGGCGGCATATCTTTTAAAAGAACAGGGCTATGATGTGATCGGCGTGACCATGCAGATCTGGCAGGATGAGGATGAATTTGTGCAGGAGGAAAATGGCGGCTGCTGTGGGCTTTCTGCGGTAGATGACGCCAGACGTGTGGCTGCAAGGCTGGAGATCCCTTATTATGTGATGAACTTTAAATCAGAGTTCAAGCATAAGGTCATGGATTATTTTGTGGAAGAATATTTACAGGGGCGTACCCCGAATCCTTGCAATGCCTGCAACCGCTATGTCAAGTGGGAGGCACTTTTAGACCGTGCGCTCTCCATCGGCGCAGATTATATCGCGACCGGTCATTATGCAAGGATCGCGCAGCTACCCAATGGAAGATATGCGATCACCAACTCTGTGACGGCTGCTAAGGATCAGACTTATGCGCTTTATAACCTGACCCAGGAACAACTGTCGCATACATTGATGCCGGTCGGTGTCTATCACAAGGATCAGATCCGGCAGATCGCGGAAGATCTTGGACTTCCGGTGGCACACAAAAAGGACAGTCAGGATATCTGTTTTATACCGGATAATGACTATGCATCCTTTATTGATGAGGCCGCACCGGATCGTGTACCGGGACCGGGGGATTTTGTCCTGAGCGACGGTACAGTTGTTGGAAAACATGAGGGCGTTACGCATTATACGATTGGACAGCGTAGGGGACTTGGCATTTCTGTAGGCAAGCGCATTTTTGTCAAGGAGATCGATGCGAAAAATAACCGTGTTGTTCTGGGCGATGATGACGATGTCTTTACGGATCATCTGGTCGCAGACCAGATCAACTGCATGGCTGTGCCGGAATTCTTGGACGGACAGGAATTCCTTGCCAAGATCCGTTATTCCCACAAGGGCACCAAGTGCCATGTGAAAATGCTTGCAGACGGACAGATGCGGCTGGACTTTGAAGAACCGGTACGCGCGGTCACACCGGGGCAGGCAGTTGTCCTTTATGATGGACATTATGTTGCCGGAGGCGGCACGATCGTTCAAGAGATGTTATATTAGAAATCAGAGAGCCATCTCATTACGAGATGGCTCTTTTTGTGCTTGGCGCGAAAATGTGCAGAAGCATTTTTTATATGCCGGAAAATTAGTAGATGCTATGTGGATGCGGCACACGGTGGAGATAGACCATATATTCGTCAAATCCACAGGAGGCAAGAAAGCCCGGCAGACGGTCAAAGCCTAATGCAATATCGCTGGGGTTGTGTGCATCTGCACCGATCGTGATCAGTTTTCCGCCGAGTTCATGGTAGCGCTTTAGGATCTGCGGGCATGGATTTGGCACAGAAAGCCCACAGCGGAAGGCACCGGTGTTGACTTCCAGTGCAATATCATGTGCAATGAGAAAACGCAGGATATCATCGATCAGCGGCGCATATGGCGTGTAAGTATCGTAAGGCTGGGCAGGATCCTGCGGCCCATAGCGAAAGACATAGTCCAAATGCCCCAGAGCGTCAAAATTGTGAAATGCCGCCAGGTTCTCATAGACGGCCTGATAATATTCTGTATAGGCTTCCGCAGGATCGCGCCTCTCAAAATAAACAGGGTAGTAAGGATCTCGCGTATGTACGACATGCACAGAGCCGATGACATAGTCAAAGGCATAGGATGCAAGCAGATCGGCATGCTTTTGTGCAAGATGCGGTTGCAGACCCAGTTCCAAGCCATGAAGTACAAAGAAAGGCGCAGCCTCTTTTTGCAAAGCCGGCATGGCTTTTTCGCAAGCATCCAGATCCAGATCGAAAAGATGTGGTTCTTCTTTATAGTCTAAATCCAAGTGGTCTGTAAATGTAATGCCGGACAGACCCAACTGTCTGGCTTTTTCTATCATATCCAAAGGATCCGCGTCACTGTCACCGGAAAAATGACAGTGCATGTGATTGTCCCAAAGTTTCATTGGCAAAGTACCTCCATTCACTTACCAATTATAGGAAAATGTCGCATAAAATGCAACGAATCCGCAAAATGTCAGGACAGAGGAAAAATCTTAGTGAAAAAATTATCAAACTTTGTTTTTGGGGTTGAAATGTAGGTAGAAATTGGTTAAAATGAAGTCAGTTTGGGAATGTTATTCCCTAGACATAGTATTTTTAAATCTTAGGAGGAATTTAAAATGGCAGTAAGAGTAGCGATTAATGGATTCGGCCGTATTGGTCGTCTTGCATTCAGACAGATGTTTGGAGCAGAAGGATATGAAGTAGTTGCAATCAACGACTTGACAAGCCCAAAGATGTTAGCACATCTGTTAAAGTATGATTCATCACAGGGTAAGTATGCTTTGGCTGATACAGTATCTGCTGGAGAAGATTCTATCACAGTTGATGGCAAGGAAATCAAGATCTACGCTTTCCCGGATGCAAACAATTGCCCATGGGGTGAATTAAAGGTAGACGTAGTATTAGAGTGTTCTGGTTTCTACACAAGCAAGGAAAAGGCACAGGCTCATATCAACGCTGGTGCTCGTAAGGTTGTTATTTCTGCACCTGCAGGAAATGATCTTCCTACAATCGTTTACAATGTAAACCATAAGACATTGACTCCAGATGACAAGATCATCTCAGCAGCTTCTTGTACAACAAACTGCTTGGCACCAATGGCTAAGGCTCTTAACGATGCTTTCGGTATCAAGTCTGGTATCATGAGCACAATCCACTCATACACAGGTGATCAGATGACACTTGATGGACCACAGAGAAAGGGTGACCTTAGAAGATCTCGTGCAGCTGCAGTTAATATCGTACCTAACTCAACAGGTGCTGCAAAGGCAATCGGTCTTGTAATTCCTGAGTTGAACGGAAAGTTGATCGGATCTGCACAGCGTGTTCCATGCCCAACAGGTTCTACAACAATCCTTGTTGCTACTGTTGAGAAGTCTTGCACAGTTGAAGAGATCAACGCAGCAATGAAGGCAGCAGCTACAGAGTCATTCGGATACAATGAGGATGAGATCGTTTCTTCTGATATCATCGGAAGCACATATGGTTCAATCTTCGATGCTACACAGACAATGGTTGGAGAAGACAACTTAGTACAGGTTGTTTCTTGGTATGACAATGAGAACAGTTACACATCTCAGATGGTTCGTACAATCAAGTATTTCTCTGAGTTAGCATAGTCCTAGCCAACATGGGGTCCGGTCGTTGGGACCGGACCTCTTTTTTATTAAAAGACTGGAGGATTTAATCATGGGATTAAATAAAAAATCAATCGATGACATCAATGTAAAGGGTCTGCGCGTTCTTTGCAGATGCGACTTTAATGTGCCTCTTATTGATGGCAAGATTACAGATGAGAACCGTCTGGTACAGGCACTTCCTACCATCAAGAAACTGGTTGCTGACGGTGGCAAGGTGATCCTTTGTTCACATCTTGGCAAGCCAAAGGGAGAGCCGGTTCCGGAACTTTCTTTAGCACCGGTTGCTAAGAGACTTACAGAACTCTTAGGACAGGAAGTAAAATTTGCAGCAGATCCGGAAGTTGTAGGACCAAATGCTAAGGCTGCTGTAGAAGCAATGAAAGATGGCGACATCATCTTACTTGAGAACACAAGATACCGTGCAGAGGAGACCAAGAACGGAGACGAGTTCTCTAAGGATCTGGCATCCCTTTGTGATGTATTTGTAAATGATGCATTCGGTACAGCGCACAGAGCACATTGCTCAAATGTTGGTGTGACAAAGTATGTTGACACCGCAGTTGTTGGTTACTTGATGCAGAAAGAGATCGATTTCCTCGGAAACGCAGTAGAGAATCCGGTTCGTCCGTTCGTTGCTATCCTTGGTGGAGCAAAGGTTTCTTCTAAGATTTCTGTTATCGAGAACCTCCTTGACAAGGTAGATACTTTGATCATTGGCGGTGGTATGGCATATACCTTTATGGCTGCACATGGTGAGCCTGTAGGAAAGTCTCTTCTTGAGAAGGATTACATGGAGTATGCACTTCAGATGGAAGAAAAGGCAAAGGAAAAAGGCGTTAAACTTTTGATCCCTATTGATACCGTTGTAGGTGATGACTTCAAGAACGACTGCAACTTCAAGGTTGTAGAACGTGGAGAGATCCCGGACGACATGGAAGGTATGGATATCGGACCTAAGACATGCAAACTCTTTACCGATGCGATCAAAGATGCAAAGACTGTTGTTTGGAACGGACCAATGGGATGTTTTGAAATGCCAAACTTTGCAAAGGGAACAATCGCTATTTGTGAAGCACTTGCAAATATCGATGGAACAACCATTATCGGTGGTGGTGACTCTGCATCCGCAGCAAACAACCTTGGCTACGGCGACAAGATGACACATATCTCTACCGGTGGCGGCGCATCTTTGGAATTCTTAGAGGGTAAGGAACTTCCTGGTGTAGCAGCAGCAAACGATAAATAAGAAAAGGGGTTATTATAATGGCAAGAACAAAGATTATTGCAGGCAACTGGAAAATGAACAAGACTCCAAGCGAGGCAGTTGCTTTGATCAACGAATTAAAGCCGTTAGTAGCGAATGATGACGTAGATGTAGTATTTTGTGTACCGGCAATTGATATCATTCCTGCAGTTGAGGCTGCAAAGGGAACCAATATCCACATTGGTGCAGAAAATATGTATTTTGAGGAGAGTGGCGCTTACACAGGCGAGATCGCTCCAAACATGCTTACAGATGCAGGCGTAGAGTACGTGGTACTCGGACACTCAGAGAGAAGAGAATACTTCGCTGAGACAGACGAGACTGTAAATAAGAAGGTCTTAAAGGCATTTGAACATGGTTTGACACCGATCATCTGCTGTGGTGAGACTTTGACCCAGAGAAAACAGGGTATCTACATTGAATGGATCCGTATGCAGATCAAGATCGCATTCCAGAATGTCACAGCAGATCAGGCAAAGAAGGCAGTCATTGCTTATGAGCCAATCTGGGCAATCGGAACAGGCGAGACCGCAACAAGCGATCAGGCAGAAGAAGTATGCGGCGCAATCAGAAAATGCATCGCAGAAGTATATGATGAGGCTACAGCAGAAGCAATCCGCATCCAGTATGGCGGATCTGTAAATGCAGGCAATGCTGCAGAACTTTTTGCAAAGCCTGACATTGATGGCGGACTTGTCGGCGGTGCTTCTTTGAAGGCAGATTTTGGCAAGATCGTAAATTATAATGCATAATGGCATCGTTACAACTGCTATTGTAACTCTAGGAGACATCCAATTCTGGATGTCTCCTTTTTCTCTTGTGACACTTCTTTATATATGCTAAAATAAGCCGTGGTTAGGTGCGTATGGATCGAAAAGAAATGCGTATTTTTGACAGGAGGAATAGATACAAATGAAGCGTGGACTTGTTATAGGACTTATACTTACCGCCTGCTTACTGGCAGGATGCGGCAAAACAGATAAAAAAGAGACTAAGGAGACCGTCAAAGAAGTGGCAACACAGGAAGTCTCCGACTACAGCCAGTTGTCGATCAAGGAATTGGAAGTGCTGGGTGCAGATAACGATGAAGAAGCCATGATGGAACTGGCAAATCGTTATGATTATGGCAGTGAGGACTGCGAACAGGATTTTACAGAGGCAAAAAAGTGGTATGAATCCGCAGGAGAAGTGGGAAATACCGATGCACTTTGTGTACTGGGATATTATGCCCTCAACGGTATTACGCAGGATGTGGATCTGGACCAGGCAGCAGACTATTTCCAGACGGCGATCGATGCCGGAAGTGAGCGGGCATATGTAGGCTTGGCGCGCACATATCTGGCTGGTTATGGGGATGAGGCAGACAGACCTGCCAAGGCATATGAAAATATCAATCTTGCCTACCAAAAGGGCATTCCGGTAGGGCAGTATTATATGGCTTATCTTTTAGAGAACGGTATCGGTTGTGCGCAGGATTATGCACAGGCGATGAGCATATATGAGCAGGTGGCAGAACTCAAAGACCTTACCATCTATGACGCTTATCTTCCAAATGCTGCGGCGACGGATCTTGGCATGATGTATATGCGTGGTGAGGGCGTGGCACAGGATTATGAGGAAGCCATGAAGTGTTTCAAGACAGCGGCAGGCAAGGATTATGCCATGGCACAGTATTATATGGGACAGATGTTTGAAAACGGTTTTGGCTGCGATCAGGATTATAAGGAAGCCTTACAGTGGTATCAGAGCGCCGCAGATCAGGACTATGCTCCGGCTTTGAACCAGATCGGCTACCTTTACTATAATGGATTTGGCGTGGAAACAGATATTGATCAGGCAATCTATTATCAGAAACTGGCTGCTATGCAGGGTTATGCGGTTGCACAGATCAATTTGGGATATTTGTTTGAAAACGGTATTGGAGTAGAGCAGAACTACAGCACGGCACTGGCATACTATCGCATGGCGGCAGATCAGGATAATGAGGGTGCCAAGGAAGCAGTCGTGCGTGTGCTCAAACTGATGGATGAAAAAGAGTAAGAATTACGTGGGCATCGTGGCGGCGGTCTTTGTGATCGCCATGATCGCTTTGGTCTGGTATCTGCTCTTTGGGGCAGACTTTATCCGGCGTGCACAAAAGTCCGACGGACAGGAAGAGAAGCAGGAGGAGACCACGGAAAAGAAAGAACTTTTAAACATTTCCAACGTGGATCAGGCCTATGATGCCATACTCAACAAAAGTACAAAAGAATTTATAGGAAACCATCCGATCGACGAGGAGTTTCTTTCCTGGTTCACCGGCAACTATGGTATAGAGCAGTTGGAAAAGATCGCTTCTTATGCCCAGTTGGACGATGGAGAGATTTGGTACGAAATCACAGGGAACAGTATCCATGTTTTGTGGTATGATTATTGTATGGAGACTGGGATCCAGCAGTATGCCTATGACAAGACGTATGTTAAAGAGTGTCAGGATGCAGATCGTATCGTGCTGGATTTTACCGGTGATTTTTCTCTGGCTGAGGGCGTGGGGACGACAGACTATTATCACAGTGTGGGGGATGATATCACCAAATGCCTGGGGGCAGATCTGCGTCAGGAAATGCTTAATGCAGATATCATGACCATCAACAACGAGTTTGTCTACTCGACACGTGGACAGGCACTGGCGGGAAAAGCCTATACCTTCCGCGGAGATCCAAAGACCTGCCAGAACCTCGTGCTCCTGGGCGTAGATGTCGCGGGACTTGCCAACAATCATGTCTATGACTTTGGAGAGAATGCCTTTTTGGATACCTTAGATACCTTAAAGGCGAAGAATATCCCTTATATCGGTGCCGGCAGGAACCTGGAGGAGGCATCGGAGCCGATCTTTTTCATTGCAAACGGCAAGAAGATCGCCATCGTGGCGGCGACCCAGATCGAGCGGAGCACCAAATACACCAAGGAAGCGACCGAGGACAGTCCCGGAGTCCTAAAGACTTTGGACTCGGCGAAATATGTAGCCCAGATCGCAAAGGCAAAGCAAAATGCCGATTATGTGATCTGCTATGTGCATTGGGGCACGGAACACACACATCAATACGGCAGTGACCAGGTCAAACTGGCAAAAGATTTTGTGGCGGCAGGAGCGGATGCCATCATAGGCGCTCATCCGCACTGTTTGCAGGGGGCAGACATCATGGATGGTGTTCCGGTCTTTTACAGTCTGGGAAATTTCTATTTTTCGCAGGAAGCAGAAATGCCGGATGATTATGATACTGCCATGGCACAGATCATCATTGATGATTCCGGGACACTGAGTGCAAGACTCCTGCCGTGTCATTTTTCGGGAGGAAATCTGGAACTGGTATCCGACCCGGAAAAATACCGCCAGATCCTTGCTGATGTAGAAGGATATTCGGACCAGATAGCTTTTGATGGTGACGGCTATCTACTTGTCCATTAGTTCAAGTGTAAAGTGCATGTTTTTTAGTTATTGTGTCCATTGATTTTTACCATGAAATCGGGATAGAATAAATATAATTTCAGAGAAAAGAGGAAAAGAGAATGAGCAAGAAGCCAGTTGTTTTAATGATCTTAGATGGATTTGGTCTGAATGACAGACACGAAGCAAATGCCGTATATGAGGCAAATACACCAAATATCGATAGTTTGATGCAGAACTATCCTTATGTTAAGGGAAATGCCAGCGGACTTGCGGTTGGACTCCCGGACGGACAGATGGGAAACTCTGAGGTAGGACACCTGAATATGGGCGCAGGACGTATCGTATATCAGGAACTGACCCGTATTACCAAAGAAATCGAGGACGGAGATTTCTTCCAGAATGAGGCTTTGAAAAAAGCAATGGAGAATGCTAAGGCAAAGGATTCTGCCCTTCATTTATTCGGACTTTTATCAGATGGTGGTGTGCACAGCCACATTACCCATTTATATGGATTGCTCGAGATGGCAAAGCGCGAGGGCTTGAGCAAGGTTTATGTCCATGGATTTATGGACGGCCGTGACACAGCACCGACCAGTGGTATTGAGTATGTCAAGGCTTTAGAAGAGGAAATGGCAAAGATCGGTGTCGGTAAGATCGCCAGTCTTTCCGGTCGTTATTATGCCATGGATCGTGACAATCGTTGGGATCGTGTGGAAAAGGCCTACCGTGCACTTACTCTTGGCGAGGGCAATACAGCAAGCGATGCTGTCAGCGCTATGCAGGCATCCTATGATGATGGCAAGACGGATGAGTTTGTGATCCCGACCGTGATCACAGAAGATGGTCAGGCGATCGGCAAGGTATCCGCAGATGACAGCGTGATCTTCTTTAACTTCCGCCCGGATCGTGCGAGAGAGATCACAAGAGCCTTCTGCAGTGATGATTTTGACGGATTTGACAGAGGTCAGCGTCTGCCGCTTACCTATGTATGCTTTACCGAGTATGATGTGACAATCCCGAATAAGGAGATCGCTTTCCACAAGGTAGAGTTACACAATACTTTCGGCGAATTTTTAGCAGCACATGGAAAGACCCAGGCAAGAATTGCCGAGACAGAAAAGTATGCGCATGTTACTTTCTTCTTCAACGGTGGTGTAGAGGAGCCGAACCCGGGCGAAGACCGCATCCTTGTAAAGTCTCCAAAGGTTGCAACTTATGATCTTCAGCCGGAAATGAGTGCTTATGAAGTATGTGACAAATTATGTGATGCGATCACTTCTGACAAATATGATGTGATCATCATCAATTTTGCAAATCCGGACATGGTAGGTCATACCGGCGTTGAGGCAGCAGCCATCAAAGCGGTAGAAGCCGTTGACTCCTGTGTGGGACGTGCAGTAGAAGCCTTGAAGTCTGTAGACGGCACCATGTTCATCTGTGCAGATCATGGTAACTGCGAGCAGTTAGTAAACTACGAGACAGGTGAGCCGCTGACCGCACACACGACCAATCCGGTACCATTCATCCTGGTAAACGCAGATCCTTCCTATGGTCTTCGTGAAAATGGATGCTTAGCAGATATCATTCCGACCCTCATCGAACTGATGGGTATGGAACAGCCGGAAGAAATGACAGGCAAGTCACTTTTGATCAAAAAGTAAGATCCGCCTGTATTTTGCAGGCGTATATCATAAAAGCATAAATAATTAAGGATAATGGAGGAAAGACAAATGAAACCAATGAAAGAAGGCAAGGTCCGCGAAGTTTACGATAATGGTGACAGCATCATCATGGTAGCCACCGATCGTATCTCTGCATTTGACGTGATCTTAAAGAACAAGATCGTAGACAAGGGAGCAATCCTGACACAGATGTCCAAGTTCTGGTTCGATTACACCAAGGATATCGTTCCAAACCACATGATCTCAGTGGATGTGAAAGATATGCCGGAGTTCTTCCAGAATAAGGAATATGAAGGAAAGAGCATGATGTGTAAAAAGTTGCAGATGATTCCGATCGAATGTATCGTCCGTGGTTACATCACAGGAAGCGGCTGGGCTAGTTATCAGGAGAACGGCACAGTATGCGGCATCACCCTTCCGGTTGGTTTACAGGAGTCTGAAAAATTGCCGGAACCGATCTATACACCGTCAACAAAGGCTGAGATCGGTCTGCATGATGAAAATATTTCTTACGAACAGTCTGTAGAAGTATTGGAAAAGGCTTTCCCGGGCAAGGGAGAGGAATATGCTTCCAAGATCAAGGAATATACACTTGCACTTTACAAGAAATGTGCAGACTATGCACTTACCAAGGGCATCATCATTGCAGATACCAAGTTTGAGTTTGGTCTGGATGAGGATGGCAATGTCGTTTTGGCTGATGAGATGCTGACACCGGATTCTTCCAGATTCTGGCCATTGGAGGGCTATCAGGCAGGACAGGGACAGCCTTCTTTTGACAAGCAGTTTGTAAGAAACTGGTTAAAGGCAAATCCGGACAGCGATTATCTGCTTCCCCAGGATGTCATTGACAAGACCATCGCAAAATACAAAGAAGCATTTGAAATGCTGACAGGAAAGAAATTTGGAGCGTAGACAGGAGATGCAGATGACGACAACAGATTCAAATAAGGCTATGCCGTTTGAAGGACTGCATGAAGAATGTGGTGTCTTTGGCATGTATGATTTTGACGGCGGTGACGTGGCTTCCTCTATTTATTATGGCTTGTTTGCCTTACAGCACAGGGGACAGGAAAGCTGCGGTATTGCCGTTAGTGAGACGAGCGGACCAAAGGGCAAGGTCACTTCTTATAAGGGGATGGGACTTGTCAATGAGGTTTTTGACGGCGAGACCTTGGAAAAGATGCGGGGTGACATTGGTGTAGGACATGTCCGTTATTCGACCGCAGGAGAGTCCACCAGAGAAAATGCACAGCCTCTCGTTTTAAATTATGTCAAGGGAACGCTGGCGCTGGCACACAATGGAAATCTGATCAATGCCAAGGAATTAAAAAAGGATCTGGAATATACCGGAGCCATTTTCCAGACAACGATCGACTCCGAGGTCATTGCCTATCATATTGCCAGAGAGCGCTTGCAGTCTAAGACTGCAGAGGAGGCAGTACGCCGCGCCTGCATGAAGTTAAAAGGTGCCTATGCACTTGTTGTGGCTTCTCCACGAAAACTGATCGGTGCCAGAGATCCTTTCGGCTTTAAGCCACTTTGCATCGGTAAGCGTGACAATGCTTATATCTTAGCATCCGAGACCTGTGCGCTGGATACCATCGGTGCCGAATTTGTCCGTGATGTCTTACCGGGCGAAGTTGTTACAATCACACCGGAAAAGGGCATTGAGTCCGATATGGAAATGGCACTTCCAAAAGAAAAAGAAGCCAGATGTATTTTTGAATATATTTATTTTGCAAGACCGGACAGTCATATTGACGGGGTCAGCGTTTATGGCAGCCGTATCAAGGCGGGCAAGTTCCTTGCCATGGACTCACCGGTTGAAGCAGACTTGGTTACCGGCGTACCGGAGTCGGGCAATGCGGCAGCCCTGGGCTATTCCTTACAGTCCGGGATCCCTTACGGAACTGCTTTTGTCAAAAACGGTTATGTGGGACGTACCTTTATCAAACCAAAGCAGAGCAGTCGTGAATCCAGTGTGCGTATCAAGTTAAATGTCTTAAAGGAAGCCGTTGCAGGCAAACGAGTCGTCATGATCGATGACTCCATCGTGCGTGGAACGACATCAGACCGTATTGTGCGTATGCTGCGTGAGGCAGGTGCGACGGAAGTGCATGTGCGCATCAGTTCACCACCATTCCTCTGGCCATGTTATTTTGGAACGGATATTCCGGAAAGAGAGCAATTGATTGCTTATAATCGTTCTATCGAAGATATCCGAAAGATTATTGGTGCAGATTCTCTTGGATATCTTGGCATGGAACGCCTGGATGAGATGGTGGAAGGTCTGTCGATCTGTCGGGGATGCTTTAACGGCAAGTATCCGATGGAGCCGCCGAAGGAAGATATCCGTGGTGAATATTTTGACAAAGAGATCGATATGGCAAAGAAATTGGAACGCAATTTATAGGAGGAGAGTATGAGTACAGATCGTTACAGTAGCCCACTTTCAGAGAGATATGCCAGCAGGGAAATGCAGTATATCTTTTCTCAGGATAAAAAGTTCTCCACATGGAGAAAACTCTGGATCGCACTTGCTGAGACAGAGATGGAATTAGGACTGAGCCAGGACGGCAAGCCGGTCATCACACAGGATATGATCGATGAGATGAAAGCACATGTCGACGACATCAATTATGATGTGGCAAAGAAAAGAGAGGCAGAGGTTCGCCATGATGTTATGAGCCATGTCTACGCATATGGCAAACAGTGCCCGAAGGCAGCAGGCATCATCCATCTGGGAGCGACTTCCTGCTATGTAGGTGATAACACCGATATTATCATCATGCGTGATGCACTTCTTCTGGTGCGCAAGAAACTGGTCAATGTCATTGCAGAACTGGCAAAGTTTGCAGATACCTATAAAGATATGCCGACCCTTGCTTTTACACATTTTCAGCCGGCACAGCCAACAACTGTTGGTAAGCGTGCGACACTCTGGTTAAATGAGTTCGTTATGGATCTGGAAGACCTGGATTATGTTTTGTCTAGTTTAAAACTTTTGGGATCTAAGGGAACTACCGGTACACAGGCAAGTTTCTTGGAACTCTTCCAGGGAGATCAGGAGACTATCGACAAGATCGATCCGATGATCGCAAAGAAGATGGGCTTTGAGAAGTGCTATCCGGTCAGCGGACAGACATATTCCCGCAAGGTGGATACCAGAGTCTGCAATATCTTGGCAGGCATTGCGGCATCTGCACACAAGATGAGCAACGATATTCGTCTGCTCCAGCACTTAAAAGAAGTAGAGGAGCCATTTGAAAAGAGCCAGATCGGTTCATCTGCCATGGCATACAAGCGCAATCCGATGCGTAGCGAGCGTATCGCATCCTTATCACGTTATATCATTATTGATGCCTTGAATCCGGCGATCACATCTGCAACCCAGTGGTTTGAAAGAACTCTGGATGATTCTGCTAATAAGAGACTTTCTATTGCAGAGGGATTTTTGGCATGTGACGGTGTCTTAGATCTTTGCCTGAATGTTGTGGATGGTCTTGTGGTCTATCAAAAGGTCATCGAAAAGAGACTGCGCAGTGAACTGCCATTTATGGCAACCGAGAACATCATGATGGATGCGGTAAAGAATGGCGGCAACCGTCAGGATCTGCATGAAAAGATCAGAACCCTTTCCATGGAAGCAGGAAAGACGGTCAAGGTAGAGGGCAAGGATAATAACCTCTTAGAATTGATCGCAGCAGATGATGAGTTCCCGATGGGCTTAGAGGAACTGGAAGCAACCATGCAGCCGGACAAGTACGTTGGACGCGCACCTCGTCAGGTAGTCAAATATTTAGAAGAAGTCATCCAGCCGATCCTGGATGAAAATAAAGATGTTCTCGGTGTAAAGGCTGAGATCAACGTCTGATCAGAATGCAGGAACTTCCTGTGCAATTATGCACGGGAGGTTTTTTTTGCATATTTTTATCGCGGGAAAAATCAAAAAATGCAAGTTAAAAATTTTAATTATGCATTGCACTTCAACGCGATAAAGTATATAATGTCACTAGATTTTGTGAGAACAAGGTCGGAAAGAAGTTTTGAGTAGGAGGACACAATCAATGAAATTCGAGAGTAGTTATTTGCAGAGAGTGTATGACGGACTTGAGAGCCGTAACGCAGAGCAGAAAGAATTTTTGCAGGCAGTGGCAGAAGTTCTGGAATCTTTGGAGCCTGTTGTGGCAGCCAATCCGGAATTGGAGAGATGGGGCATCATCGAGCGTATCGTTGAGCCGGAGCGTATTATCCAGTTCAGAGTATCTTGGGTAGATGACAATGGCAAGGTTCAGGTCAACCGTGGATACAGAGTACAGTTCAACTCTGCAATCGGACCATACAAGGGAGGTCTTAGACTTCATCCATCCGTAAACCTTTCTGTTATTAAGTTCCTTGGATTTGAGCAGATCTTCAAGAACAGCCTGACAACACTTCCGATCGGCGGTGGCAAGGGTGGTTCTGACTTCGATCCTAAGGGCAAGTCAGACATGGAGATCATGAGATTCTGCCAGGCATTTATGACAGAACTTGAGAAGCATATTGGTGCTGATACAGACGTTCCAGCCGGAGATATCGGTGTTGGCGGACGTGAGATCGGATTTATGTATGGTCAGTACAAGAGACTGCGCAACGAATTTACCGGCGTACTTACAGGAAAGGGACTTACTTACGGTGGTTCTCTTGCTCGTACCGAAGCAACCGGTTATGGACTCTGTTATTATACACAGGAGGCATTAAAGAGTCTCAGAAATACAGACTTTAACGGCAAGACAGTCGCAGTTTCCGGTGCAGGAAATGTTGCTATCTACGCTATCCAGAAGGCATATCAGTTAGGCGGTAAGCCAGTGACATGTTCTGATTCTACCGGTTGGATCTATGATCCGGAAGGAATCGATGTAGACCTTTTGAAGGAAGTAAAGGAAGTAAAGCGTGCTCGTTTGACAGAGTATGCTGCTGCGCGTCCATCTGCTGAATATCATGAGAAGAAGAACGGAGAGCATGGTGTTTGGTCAGTGAAGTGTGATATCGCGCTTCCTTGTGCAACACAGAACGAATTGGATGAAAACGATGCTAAGATGCTGATCGACAATGGCGTTCTTGCTGTATGTGAAGGTGCAAACATGCCTTCTACACCAGCCGCTATTGAGGCACTTAAGAAGGCTGGCGTCCTCTTTGGACCGGCAAAGGCTGCAAACGCAGGTGGTGTTGCAACATCAGCACTTGAGATGAGCCAGAACTCTGAGAGATTACATTGGACATTTGAAGAAGTTGACGAGAAGTTACAGCACATCATGACCGGTATCGTACACAACTCACTCGATGCTGCTGCAAAGTACGGCCTAGACGGAGATCTGGTTGCCGGTGCTAATATCGCAGGCTTTGAAAAGGTTGCAGATGCTATGATCGCACAGGGTGTTGCTTACTAAAATATAGCATTTTCAGAGGCGTTCCTTTTGAACAAAGGGACGTCTCTTTTTTTCTCCTTTCATTCGGGCGGTCTATAAAAAACTCTTGCGTATAAGGTATGACTGTGTTATACTTTGTTAAGTTGTGACGAATGGCTCGTAGTTACGGGCTTACATTAGGAGGTTCTCATGGAAGTATTAAAGACAATTCTTATGATTGCATTTATTATTATATGTTTGGCTATTATCGTGATTATTCTGATGCAGGAAGGTAAGTCAGCAGGTCTTGGTTCTTTGAGCGGACAGACATCTGAGACATACTGGAGCAAGAATAAGGGACATTCCAAAGAGGGAATGCTTGTCAAGATCACCAGTGTTCTTGTTTTATTATTCTTTGTGCTTGCCGCAGTTTTGAATATCGGAAGTTTTTAATCATAGGTATGTGAGCCATCGTGGAAACGGTGGCTTTTTTCTTTATGAAAAGAATGAGTACGGGGCATCCTAGTGATGTCAGGGAGATTGGATATGAACGAGAAAAAATTGGAAGAACGCAAAAAAATGATATATGGTCTTTTGTGCGATGAACTTTATGTTCCTATGCGCACCAAAGAGATCGCTATGCTTTTAGATATCCCAAAGAGCAAACGTCAGGATCTACAGGAAGTGCTGGATGCTCTGGTCGAGGAGGGCAAAGCCCAGGTATCAAAAAAAGGCAAGTACCAGAAGGCAGAAAAAGTGGTAAAAGAGGGGGCTTTTATCAGCCATGCCAAGGGCTTTGGCTTTGTTTGTGTGGAGGATGAGGGTGAGGACTACTATATCCCGGAGGAATATGTCGGAAATGCTTTTCATGGTGATCAGGTGCGGATCGAACTTTTGCCACCGTCTAAGGGAAAGCGCAGAGAGGCTAAGATCATAGAGGTCTTGTCCCATGATATTTCGACGGTCGTCGGAACGTATGAAAAGTCAAAAAATTATGGCTTTGTCATATCGGACAATGCAAGGATCACGCAGGACATCTTTATCCCGCAGGGGAAGGACATGCATGCGGTGGACGGACATAAGGTGGTCTGTCAGATCACGAGTTATGGCAAAAAGAACCGCAACCCGGAGGGCGTGATCACGGAGATCTTAGGGCACCGTAACGATCCGGGCGTAGATATTATGTCGATCGTACGTGGCTTTGACCTGCCGACGGAATTCCCGGAAAAGGTCTTAAATCAGGCGACGCGTGTGGCGAATGAGGTGTCGGAAGCCGATCGTGCCGGAAGACTGGATCTGCGCGGGGTTACCATGGTGACCATTGACGGAGAAGATGCCAAGGATCTGGACGATGCCATTTCCATCTGCCACAAAGGCGACGGTTACGAACTGGGCGTGCATATTGCCGATGTGTCAAATTATGTGCAGGAGCGGAGTGCCCTGGATGAGGAGGCGAAAAAGCGCGGCACCAGTGTCTATCTGGTAGACCGTGTTATCCCTATGCTGCCGCATACACTTTCCAATGGGATCTGTTCCTTAAATGCTGGGGAAGACCGTCTGGCACTTTCTTGTATCATGACACTGGATGCCAAGGGAAATGTGATCGATCATACGATCGCGGAAACGGTTGTCAATATTGATGCGCGTATGTCTTATACATCGGTCAAGAAGATCCTGGTGGACAAGGATCCGGCGGAATGTAAAAAGTATCAGGACTTGGTGCCGATGTTTGCCCTGATGGAAGAATTATCCGGTCTGATTCGCAAGAAGCGTATGCAGCGGGGATCCATTGATTTTGATTTTCCGGAGACAAAGATCGTTCTGGATGCGCAGGGACATGCTGTGGATGTGATGCCTTATGAGCGCAATGTGGCAACCAAGATCATTGAAGATTTTATGCTGATTGCCAATGAGACGGTCGCAGAGCATTTTTATTGGCAGGAGATCCCGTTTTTGTATCGTACCCATGCAACGCCGGATGGCGAGAAGATCCGTAAACTGGCTACCTTTATCGGAAATTTTGGCTATACGATCAAGGGTGGCGCGGATGAGGTGCATCCGAAAGAATTGCAAAAACTGTTGGGTAAAATCCAGGGGACACCGGAGGAAGATTTTATTTCAAGACTAACGCTGCGGTCTATGCAACAGGCAAAATATACGGTAGAATGTACAGGACACTTTGGATTGGCGGCAGATTATTATTGCCATTTTACCTCGCCGATCCGCCGATATCCGGATCTGCAGATCCATCGTATCATTAAGGAAACCTTGCGTGGCAGATATAATGAGACAAGACGGGAACACTATGAATCGCTGTTGCCGGTCATTGCAACAGAGACCAGTCGGCTGGAGCGCCGGGCAGACGAGGTGGAGCGGGAGGTAGACAAGTTAAAGAAAGTAGAATACATGAGCCGACATATCGGAGAGACTTTCGAGGGTATTGTTTCCAGTGTGACCGGATGGGGGCTTTATGTGGAACTGCCAAATACCATTGAGGGGCTCGTGCATATCTCTACGATCCGGGGGGACTATTATCAGTTTGTAGAAGAAACTTATGAACTTGTCGGAGAGCGCACAAATCGACATTATAAACTGGGGCAGCGTGTTAAAGTTGTGGTAGACGACTGCGATACCATGGCGCGCACGATCGACTTTGTTTTGGCGGAGGATGAAGATGAGTAAAGAGAGCAAGAAACTCATAGCAAACAATAAAAAGGCATATCACGAGTATTTTCTGGAAGAAAAATATGAGGCAGGCATCGCGCTGCATGGCACAGAGGTCAAGTCGCTTCGTATGGGAAAATGTAGCATCAAAGAGGCATTTGTGCGGATCGAGAATGATGAGGTGATCATTTACCAGATGCATATTTCTCCCTATGAAAAGGGGAATATCTTTAACCGGGATCCGCTGCGTCCCAAGAAACTTTTGATGCACAAGGCAGAGATCAATAAGTTAAAAGCCAAGATCGCCGAGAAAGGTTATACCTTAGTGCCGGTGGAGGTCTATTTCAAGGGCAGTCTTGTCAAGGTTGAGATCGCGCTGGCAAAGGGTAAGAAACTCTATGATAAGCGTGCAGATATTGCCAAAAAGGATATGCGCCGTGAAGCGGAACGCGATTTCAAGGTGCGCAATCTTTAGCATATGGGAAATGTAACTCTAGAAAATGACAAGTTGACTTGAAAAAAAGCCATAACTTGTTATAATATATCTGTTCCGAGTCACCGATGTCTATAGTAGGAGGCTTGGAAGTTACAAGTGAATATGGGCTAGTAAAGGTTTCGACAGGGATTATGAAGCTGGAGAAGCGAGTCGTATGGTAATGCGTTAAATGGCCAAATTAAAATTAAACGCTGAAGATAATAATTTAGCATACGCTGCCTAATTTGGCAGTAGCCTGACCTAGTGCACTCACACATTAGGACCCAGGCTTCGACTATGTGAGAAACGACATGGACTAAGCTTTGCGTCCATGGGCGTATCATGAAGCTACTAAAACCGCAAGGGTGTTTGTTCCCGGGCGGCAGAGGGAATGTCAAAGAACAAACTACACTCGTAGAAGGACAGGGGATTGGTTTTTGGACACGGGTTCGACTCCCGTCTAGTCCACTCTAAAAGCCTTGAGTTTTCAAGGCTTTTTTATTTTTATGACATATCCTGTGTCATATTATGAACTCCCCATTGAACAGCATTTACAAAAGGTATCTGTAAATACTGCGGAGCAGGTAGAACCGGAGTTTGAAGAGAGAGCACCAAGAATATAGTATGCCGACGGTCGGCACAAAATGGAAAATGTAAGAATAGATACAGGTGGATCATATGAAAGAAAAAGTCTTTAACATCATCCAGATCGGGGATAAAAGTAATCGCATCAGCCGTGCGTTTGACGTCTTTATCACGATCACCATTTTTGCAAATATCGCAGTGACTGTCTTACTGACTTTTCAGGAATTGGCGGCATTTTTTTTCGTATTTCATATCATAGAATGGATCACTCTGCTTATCTTTTGTGTAGAGTATGCACTGCGCATTTGGACGGCAGATTATCTTTATCCGGACAAGAGCGAATTGCGGTCTCGCCTGCATTTTCTGATATCTTTTGATGGAATTGTGGACTTGCTTACCATCATTCCGGCATTTTTCCTTTCCGGCATGGTAATCTTCCGCATGCTCCGCGTGGCGCGTATTTTCCATCTGTTCCGTCTGAATGCCAGATACGACTCTTTCAATGTGATCACCACTGTTTTATATGAAAAAAGAAATCAGATCATATCCTCGTTATTTATCGTGCTGATCCTCATGCTTGCTAGCAGTCTTTGCATGTATAGTGTGGAACATGCAGCACAGCCGGAGGTCTTTCGCAATGCCTTTAGCGGTATGTGGTGGAGCATGAGTACCCTGCTTACGGTAGGCTATGGGGATATTTATCCCATCACGACTTTAGGACGTGTCATGGCGATCGTGATCGCCTATCTTGGGGTAGGTGTTGTTGCTATCCCGACCGGTATCATCAGTGCAGGTTTTGTGGAGCAGTATCATAGAAAGAGCAGTATTTCAGACTGGGGCAGGGAAGATATCAAAGAGATCGCAGAGGTCATGGTGGATTCCCGTCTGGCAGGAAAATGTCTGGAAGATGTGGAGGAAGAGGGAAATACCAAGGTCTACCTGATCCTGCGGGATAACCTGTCCATTCTGCCACAAAAAGATACAGAACTGCAACTGGGGGATGTCCTGATCTTAAGGGACGAGACTATAGATGAAAACTAACCATTTGTGGTATAGGATATGCGTGGGGAATAATCCATACTTTAGATAGATTTTACATGGATTTTACTTGAATTTCACATACAAATCTTATACAGTGTAATTGTGTGTGTAAAAATATTTTACATAGAATTTTTGACAATACTATATAAGAGGAGATAATGATGGACATTTTTAGCGTGTTATCCATGATAGGTGGTCTTGCCATGTTCCTGTATGGAATGGAGACCATGGGAGATGGACTTGCCAAGACGGCAGGTGGTAAATTGGAACACATCTTAGAGAAATTGACATCTACACCGATCAAAGGTGTACTTTTAGGTGCCGCAGTTACGGCAGTCATTCAGTCGTCATCCGCAACGACGGTCATGGTCGTCGGATTCGTAAACTCCGGTATTATGAAACTGTCACAGGCAGTTGGTATCATCATGGGTGCCAATATCGGTACGACGGTCACATCCTGGATTGTCAGTCTATCCGGCATCGAGAGTAGCAATATTGTTTTACAATTCTTAAAGCCGACATCTTTTTGCCCGATCTTAGCACTGATCGGTATCATCCTTCTGATGTTTACTAAGGATGAAAAGAAGCATGATATCGGTGGTATCTTGCTGGGATTTGCTGTCCTGATGTTTGGAATGGATGCCATGTCAAATGCGGTAAAACCGTTGGCAGATGTCCCGGAATTCACCAGCATCCTGACCATGTTTTCCAATCCGGTACTTGGTATGATCGCCGGTGCCGTCCTTACGGCAGTGATCCAATCTTCTTCGGCATCCGTTGGTATTTTGCAGGCACTTTGTGCTACCGGCAGCGTTACCTTCGGTACAGCACTTCCGATCATCATGGGACAGAATATCGGTACTTGTATCACGGCATTGATCTCTGCAATCGGAGCAAAGAAGAATGCCAAGCGTGCGGCTTTTGTCCACTTATACTTTAATATTATTGGCACGATCCTTTTTATGGTCGTATTTTACACTTTGAATGCATTTATGCATTTTGCCTTCTTGGGAACCGCGGCCAATGCGGCAGGGATCGCAGTGATCCACAGTGTGTTTAACGTGGTCGCTACGGTATGCCTGCTTCCGTTCCATCGACTTCTGGAAAAATTGGCTACCATTACTGTTCGTGGAAATGATGATGAGGAGGAGGACGAGGAGATGGAAGGACTTCCATCCGAACTTGCTCTTTTGGACGAGCGTTTTCTTGAGAAGCCGGCATTCGCCGTTGGACACTGTGTGACAGTTGCTCGCAAGATGGCAGAACTCACCGAGGAATGTTTAGTCCTTTCTACCGATCTTTTGGAACAATATGATAAAAAGACGGCAAAGAGGGTGGCAAGTTTAGAGAGCCAGATCGATACCTTTGAGGATATGCTTGGCACCTATATGATCAAATTATCTGCAAAGCCGCTCAGCGTCGCAGATAACCAGACCATTTCTACGATCCTGCATTGCAGTGGCAATTTTGAGCGGATCTCCGATCATGCCATGAATATCTGTGAAACGGCGCAGGTTATGAACAAAAAGGAACTGGTATTTTCCGACAAGGCAAAGGAAGAATTGCAGATTTACATCCGCGCCCTGCAAAAGATCGTTTCTATGACCATGCAGGCATTTAATACAGACGATTATGAACTGGCAAAGCACGTAGAGCCTTTGGAGGACGTGATCGACGGTATCAACGACAAGGCAAAGAAGCATCATATCAAGCGCTTGCAGAAGGGCAAGTGTACGATCGCACTTTCCGTACCGTTTGAAGATCTGCTGACCAACTTTGAGCGTGTATCTGACCATTGTTCCAATGTTGCCGTATGTATGATCCAGACCAGGGATGATGTCTATGATACCCATGAGTATCTGGACACCCTCAAGGAGAACAACACACCGGAATTCCGTGCTATGTATGACGAGTACAAGGCAGAATATGGTCTATAAGGAATAGAATATGGCAAAAACTTACAAAAAGTGACAATGAATTTTGTATATGTCAGTTATTTTGTATAAATTGTATACAATTTTAAATTTTTTATTGACATCGCCAAAGACAATGACTATGATGTAAATAAATTCAGATGGCAAAGGCGCCACAGATTAGTTTTAAGACTGATCTGTGGCGCCTTCTTTTTTTACAAAAATCCAGGCAGCGCTGGAAAGGGAAGGAGACAAGAAATATGTGTTCAATTATGGCATTGGCAAAAAAGCATATTTCCATGGAGGAATTTCAAATGCATTTTGCCAAGACGACTTCAAGAGGACCGGATATGAGCCGGGTAGAGATCGTCGGAGATTCGGTCTTAGGATTTCAGAGATTGGCGATCATGGGACTTAACGAAAGTGGTATGCAGCCATTTTCCCTGCATGGAAATTATGTCGTATGTAACGGCGAGTTATATGGTTTTCGTCAGGAAAAGGAAATCCTGGAAAATGAGGGATACACTTTCTTGAGTGATTCGGATTGTGAGATCATCCTTCCTATGTATGAAAAATACGGCGTGGAAATGTTTGAACGACTGGATGCGGAATTTGCAATGATCATCTACGATGCAAAGAAAGATGATCTGATCGCGGCAAGAGATCCCATTGGTATCCGCCCTTTGTTTTATGCATATGATAGCGAAGGCTCGATCATGTTTGCCAGTGAAGCAAAAAACCTGATCGGCTTATCCGATAAGGTCATGCCATTTCCACCGGGACATTATTATGAGGATGGCAAGTTCATCTGTTACAAAGATCTTTCCAAGCGACAGACCTACAGCAGTGATGATCTGGAAACGGCATGTAAGAAGATCAAAGAACTTTTGGTCAAGGGCGTAGAAAAGAGACTGGATGCAGATGCACCGGTCGGATTCCTTTTGAGCGGTGGTTTGGATTCATCTTTGGTCTGTGCCATTTCACAGAAGATCTTGGGAAAGCCGATCAAGACTTTTGCGATCGGGATGAACGAGGATGCAATCGATCTGAAATATGCAAAGGAAGTTGCAGATTATCTGCATAGTGACCATCACGAAATCATCATTAACAAAGACATTGTTCTTTCTTCCTTAGAAGAAGTGGTAAGGATCCTGGGAACTTTTGATATCACGACCATACGAGCAAGCATGGGCATGTATCTGATCTGCAAAGCCATCCACGAAGAGACGGATGTGCGGGTGCTTCTTACCGGTGAGATCTCAGATGAGATCTTCGGTTACAAATATACGGATTTCGCACCGGATGCCGAGAGTTTTCAGGAGGAAGCGGAAAAGAGACTGCGGGAGTTATACATGTATGATGTGCTTCGTGCAGACCGTTGCATTTCCGTAAATTCCATGGAAGCCAGAGTTCCTTTTGGAGATCTTGATTTTGTCAGATATGTGATGAGCATTGATCCAAAACTCAAGATGAACACCTACAACAAAGGAAAATACCTTCTCAGACATGCGTTTGAGGATGACGATTACCTCCCTTACGATATCCTCTTTCGAGAGAAGGCAGCATTTTCTGATGCGGTAGGACATTCCATGGTGGACTACATCAAGGAATATGCAAACGGTCTTTATAGCGATGAGGAGTATGAGGAGAAAAGAAAGAAATATACACACGCAAGACCTTTTACAAAGGAATCCTTTCTTTATAGAGAATTGTTTGAAAAATATTATCCGGATCAGGCGGATATGATCGTCGATTTCTGGATGCCGAATAAAAATTGGGAAAACTGTGATGTCAATGATCCATCTGCCCGTGTTCTTAAGAACTATGGACAGAGTGGTTGTTAAATAAGAAAAGAGAGTAGGAGGACAGCATTATGACAAAGAATGTACCAGAGTTATTTGGAAGTATGGTCTTTAACAACGAAGTGATGAAGGAGCGCTTGCCAAAAGACATTTATAAGGCATTGCAAAAAACCATCGCAGACGGCTTGCATTTACAACTGGATGTGGCAAATGTCGTTGCCGCAGCCATGAAAGATTGGGCGATTGAAAAAGGCGCAACACACTTTACCCATTGGTTCCAGCCAATGACAGGTGTGACCGCAGAAAAGCATGACAGTTTCATTTCCCCGGAACCGGGCGGAAAAGTCATTATGGAATTTTCCGGCAAGGAACTGGTAAAGGGAGAGCCGGATGCATCTTCTTTCCCGTCAGGCGGACTTCGTGCCACATTTGAGGCGAGAGGCTATACCGCATGGGATCCTACATCCTATGCGTTCATCAAGGACGATACACTTTGCATTCCGACCGCATTTTGCTCATACAGTGGAGAAGCATTGGATAAGAAGACACCACTTCTTAGATCCATGCAGGCTTTGGATAAGCAGGCAGTCCGTGTGCTTCGATTATTTGGAAATACAGACGTAAAACGCGTCATTACAACCGTAGGTCCGGAGCAGGAATATTTTCTGATAGACCAATCCGTATACGACAAGAGACCGGATTTGATTTATACCGGCAGAACCCTTTTCGGTGCAAAACCGCCAAAGGGACAGGAACTCGAAGATCATTATTTTGGTACGATCAAACCGAGAGTTTCTGAGTACATGAAAGAGTTAGACAAGGAGTTGTGGAAACTTGGTATTCTTGCAAAGACCAAGCATAACGAGGTCGCACCGGCTCAGCATGAGTTGGCACCGGTTTTCTCAACCACGAACATAGCAACGGATCATAACCAGCTTACGATGGAAATGATGAAAACAGTGGCAGGACGTCATGGAATGGCGTGTCTGTTGCATGAGAAACCTTTTGCCGGAGTCAATGGTTCCGGTAAGCACAACAACTGGTCTATATCAACGGATACCGGAGCCAACCTGCTTGAACCCGGTGCAACTCCTTCCCAAAACGCACAGTTCTTACTGTTTTTAACCGCTGTCATTAAAGCAGTAGACGATTATCAGGAATTGCTCCGGTTATCTGTTGCAAGTGCAGGAAACGATCATCGTCTGGGTGCCAATGAAGCACCACCAGCCATCATGTCTGTATTCTTAGGAGATGAATTGTCAGATGTTGTGGATTCGATCGAAAAGGGCGTTGATTATCACGATAAAGAAAAGACACTCATGTCCATTGGAGCAACGGTTCTGCCGCATATTCCAAAGGATACGACCGATCGAAACAGAACTTCCCCATTTGCCTTCACAGGAAATAAGTTTGAGTTCCGTTCTTTAGGATCAACGGCATCTATTTCCGGACCGAACGTTATTTTAAATACCATCGTTGCTGAGTCCTTGTCGGAATTTGCCGATGAATTGGAAAAGGCAGAAGACTTTGACAGTGCACTGGATAAACTCCTTCGCAGAGAACTGGTAGCCCATAAGAGAATCATCTTTAACGGCAACGGTTATAGCGAGGAATGGGTAGAAGAGGCAGAAAGAAGAGGGCTTTCAAACTTGAAGTCAACCGTAGATGCCCTTCCGGTATTTATTCAGGATAAGACGATCGAACTCTTTACCAAGAATAAGGTATATACCGAGTCAGAGATCCGTTCCCGTTACGAGATCTTGTTGGAGAACTATTATAAGACCATCAATATCGAGGCAATGACACTGATCTCCATGACCAAGAAAGACATCATGGGAGCAGCCATAGAATATCAGTACACCTTGGCCGAGGTCTTTAATGCAAAACAGGCAACGGGCGTAGCCGTCACGGCTAAGACAGAAGAAAAAATGCTGGCAAAGGCAGCAAGTCTGACCGAAGCCTTAGCAGAGCGCTTAGACAAGTTGGAGGCAGATGTAGACAAGGTAGACGAATCCGCAGATGCACTTGAGATTGCTAAATACTACCGCGAGGTCATCTTTAGTGATATGAGCAGTCTGCGCGAGGTGATCGACGACTTGGAAGTTGTGATCCCATCCGACATCTGGCCATATCCGACCTACGGAGAGATGCTTTACAGTATCAAATAAAGAAAAAAGGAAAAAGTAAATGCACAAAGGCGTGCACGTTTTCGCAGGAAATTCTCGAAACGTGCACGCTTTTAAAATGTAATTAAAGGAGGATAACGTTATGACACAAGAGATTATGGATGCCATCAGTTCGCAGACCTTTGGAGTCTGGTTCTTGATCGGCGCAGCGTTAGTATTTTGGATGCAGGCAGGATTTGCCATGGTAGAGACTGGTTTTACCAGAGCAAAAAATGCCGGAAATATCATTATGAAGAACCTGATGGACTTTTGTATTGGTACAGTGATGTTCATCCTGATCGGTTTTTCGCTTTTACTGGGTGAAGATCTGGTAGGTATCATCGGAAAGCCGGGATTTGATATCTTCACCAACTATGCAAATTTTGACTGGTCAAACTTTGTATTTAACTTAGTATTCTGTGCTACGACGGCAACCATTGTTTCCGGCGCCATGGCAGAGAGAACAAAGTTCATTTCCTACTGTGTATATTCCGGTGTGATCTCAGCGATCATTTATCCGATCGAAGCACACTGGACATGGGGCGGCGGCTGGTTAGCCCAGTTGGGATTTCACGATTTCGCCGGTTCTAACTGTATCCATATGGTCGGTGGTATCTGTGCCCTCATTGGTGCAGCCATCTTAGGACCTCGAATTGGAAAGTTTACCAAGGATAAGGAAGGAAAGATTGTTAAAGTCAATGCTTTCCCTGGACACAGCATTCCACTGGGTGCCCTTGGTGTATTTATCCTCTGGCTCGGCTGGTATGGATTTAACGGCGCAGCAGCAACTTCTGTAGAAGAACTCGGCTCTATTTTCGTAACTACGACCATCGCTCCGGCGGTCGCAACCGTTGTTTGTATGATCTTTACGTGGATCAAGTATGGTAAGCCGGATGTATCTATGTGTCTGAACGCTTCTTTGGCAGGTCTGGTTGCCATTACCGCCGGGTGTGATGTAACAGATGCTTTTGGCTCTATCGTGATCGGTGCTGTTTCCGGTCTGCTCGTCGTCTTTGGTGTATGGCTTTGTGATTATGTACTGCATGTAGATGATCCGGTTGGTGCCGTTGCCGTACATTGCTTAAACGGTATTTGGGGGACGATCGCCGTTGGACTTTTCGCAACCGATACCGCACCTGCTTTTGCAAGAGGTCTGGGTGATGGCGTTACCTTTGGTGCAAACCAGATCGCCGGAAAAGGTTTATTCTATGGTGGTGGATTCAAGCAGTTGGGATTACAGTTGCTTGGTATGGGAACCACAGCACTCTATACAGCCGTTCTGATCACCATTACATTCCTGATCATTAAGGCGGTCATGGGACTTCGTGTTACAGAGGAAGAGGAGATCGTCGGCTTGGATGCAATGGAACATGGTCTTCCAAGTGCATATGCTGGATTTTCTATTACCGATACTTCTATGGCAATGGATGTCAACGAGAACACAGATCTTGGTGAGGGTGAGTACGATAAGGCATCTGATCTGCAAAAAGATACTGCAGTTCCGGTTGTTGCAGAAGCAGATGATCTGGATGCAAACGGTGTGCCGATCTTCAACACAGGTATGCATAAGATCGTTGTTATCGCAAAACTTTCCAAGTTTGATACCTTAAAGAAGGCAATGAACGATCTCGGCGTGACCGGTATGACGGTAACCCAGGTCATGGGCTGTGGCGTACAAAAGGGCGCCGGCGAATATTATCGTGGTGTTGAGATGGATGCAACCTTACTTCCTAAGATCAAGGTTGAGATCATTGTCAGCAAGATTCCGGTAACAACAGTGATCGAGGCAGCCAAGAAGGCACTTTACACCGGACATATCGGAGATGGTAAGATCTTCGTATATAACGTTCTTAAAGTTGTTAAGGTTCGTACCGGTGAGGAAGATTATGCAGCCCTTCAGGATGTAGAATAGGGATTAGAAAAAATAAAAAATAAAAAAAGATGTGATAAGACCTGCGTCATTTTACTTTGACGCAGGTTTTTGTTATGATAGAACAGGTTTGCAGAAAAGAAAGGCAGTATGGCATGAAAATAAGAGAAATCGCAGAGACAAAAAGAAAAGCAAAAGAATGGTTTGCATCTTATACGGCAGACTATGATATGGAAGATCCCAAGATCGCGCTCAAAGCAGTGCATACCTATCATGTGGCAGAACTATGTCAGACGATCGCTGAGAGTCTGGCACTAAATGAGGTCGAGTGCATGGCAGCCTGGCTGAGCGGACTTTTGCATGATGTCGGCAGATTTGAGCAGATCCGCAGATTCAACACGTTTTCGGATGCGGATTCCATTGACCATGCGCTTTTAAGTACAGAGATCTTATTTGGGACAAAGGAGGATGCTTCTTGTGGCAGGATCCGTCAGGTCATCTTAGATCCGTCGTGGGACATTTATCTTTATAAGGCGATCAAATATCACAGTGCCTACCGCCTGCCACCGGATTTATCCGAGATGGAAAAGACCTATTGCCAGATCCTTAGGGATGCAGATAAGATCGATATTTTCCGGGTCAATCTGGAAACACCTATGGAGGATATTTATAATACAACGACAGAGACCTTGAAGCAGGCAGAGGTGACCTCGGAGGTCTTGCAGGCATTTAAAGAGCGGCATGCCGTGCTTCGTGCCTTGAAAAAGACGCCGGTCGACAATGTGGTAGGACACATCAGTTTATATTATGAACTGGTCTATCCAAAGAGCCGCCAGATCGCCTTGAGCCAGGGCTACCTGCTGCGTTTGGCAGAATTTGCATCGGAAAATGAAAGGACAAGAAAAGTCTTTGAAGATATTCGGACACAGTTACAAGAGGATATAGAGAATGGAAGTAAAAAGTAAATTAAAAATTATATTGCGGCAAAACTGCGCCGTCTTCTGGCATCCATGAAACTGGGCGTGGCAGCCTTTGTCGGAGAGTTCGCATCCGGGGTGACGACCATGGTATTTAATTACCTCTTGCTTGCTCTGGTAGGCAATGTTGCTGTGGCGGCTTACGGCGTGATCGCAAATCTGGCCCTGGTCGGGGTGGCAATCTTTAACGGCATTTCCGGTGACGGAAGGCATATGCATGATCGCGACTTTGGGCGTTTTATCACATATGAAAAAACAGGCTATTTTATAAAAAGTTAGGAAGACAGATGAAAAAGACACAGAGTCAGTATTCTTTTGGACTTGCATCAAACAGAAAAATGTTTCGTAAGGGTATGACGGAGGGAATCCCGATCGCCATGGGCTATTTGGCTGTTTCCTTTTCCTTGGGGATCATGGCAAAAAGGGCAGGACTGAGTCCTTTTGCCGCTTTTTTGGCAAGTTTTTTTAATAACGCATCGGCGGGGGAGTATGCAGCATTTTCCCTTATCATGGTGGAGGCATCTTATGTAGAAGTCGCCATTATGACGTTTATCGCCAATGCCAGATATCTTTTGATGAGCATAGCCCTAAGCCAGAAGATCAAACCGGAGGCATCGATCGGACATCGCTTTTTGGTGGCATTTGATATCACCGACGAAATCTTTGCCTTATCGGTTTCGCAGCCGGGCTATTTGAATCCAAATTATACCTATGGCATCATTATGCTGGCACTTCCGGCATGGGCATTTGGCACCATGCTGGGCTGTCTGGCAGGCAGCATCCTGCCGGCGAGGATCGTCAGTGCCTTAAGTGTTGCCCTCTATGGTATGTTTTTAGCCATCATCATTCCGCCCGCAAAGAAGGATAAGGTGGTCTTGGGACTGATCGTCATCAGTTTTGCATCCTCTTATCTGGCGGGGATTTTGCCGGGGATCGCATCGATCTCAAGTGGAACGAGGACCATTCTTTTGACGCTGGTGATCTCTGCGGTCGCTGCGATCGTATTTCCACACAAGGAGGAGGCAGAGCATGCGTCATAATATCTATATTTATATACTCATCACAGCACTGGTTTCCTATGGCATCCGCATGCTTCCCATGGTGCTCTTGCGCAAGGAGATCAAAAGTCCCTTTATCAGATCCTTTCTATATTATGTGCCTTATGTGACCCTGGCGGTCATGACCTTTCCGGCAATGGTGGAAGCCACACAGAGTCCGGTCGCAGGTCTTCTGGCACTGATCTGTGGGATCTTGGTGGCATGGTTTCATGGGGGCTTGTTTGAGGTGGCAGTGGTCTGTTGTGCCATCACTTTTGTGGCAGAATTATTTTTAAAATAGTATCTTTACAAAGAAAACATGATGTAGTAAAGTATTACTGTTAAACGAACAATGGCGTTCGAAGTAGGGCTTGGGTCTACAGGACTTTTGCCCTCTTCGGGCGCTTTTTTACATTCAAAACCGTGCGTTTTACTAATGGGATGGAGGTTACTATGGCAGACGATACGATGGAAGAAGTAATGGAATTTGTGGAAGAAAATGATGTCAAATTCATTCGACTGGCGTTTTGCGATATCTTTGGAAATCAGAAGAATATTTCTATTATGCCGGAAGAATTGCGGACAGCTTTTACAACAGGCATCAATTTTGACTCCTTTTTGATCTTAGGATATGATGATCCCGTTTATCAGGATCTTTATTTGAAACCGGTACCTGATACCTTAAATGTCCTGCCGTGGCGGCCGCAGCAGGGGCGGGTGATCCGTTTTTATTGTGATGTGGTCTTGCCGGATGGCAGTCCATATCCCTATGACAGCAGAAAGTTCTTAAAAGATACCCTGCAGGAATGTGCCGATATGGGATTTTCCTGTCGTATGGGACTGCGGAGTGAGTTTTATCTCTTTAAGACAGATGATGAGGGCAGACCGACCGATATTCCTTGGGATGAAGGTGGATATCTGGACATTGCGCCAAAGGATCGTGGAGAAAACATCCGGCGAGAGATCTGCCTGACCTTGGAAGAAATGGGCATCCAGCCGGAATCTTCCCACCATGAATCCGGTCCGGGACAAAATGAGATCGATTTCCGGTCTTCGGATGCGCTTGGAACCGCAGACAATTATATTACCTACAAAAATGTGGTCAGTGCCATTTCTAACCGAAACGGGGTCTTTGCTTCCTTTGATCCAAAGCCTCTCAAGGGAAAGAGCGGCAATGGTCTGCATATGAAGATCTCCACATGGAAAAACGGCGTCAATATGGATGAGATCGATCCGGAGTTTACCGAACACTTTATGGCAGGCGTTTTCCACCGTATGCGTGATATTACCTTATTTTTAAATACCCAGAAGCAGTCGTATGAGCGTTTTGGAGAGAACGAAGCACCAAAGTATATTACCTGGTCAGCCCAGAACCGGTCACGTCTTTTGCGTGTGCCGATCGTGCAGGGCAAGCGTACCTGTTTTGTACTGCGTTCGCCGGATTCCGGAATCAATCCTTATCTGGCATTTGCCATCGTGATCCAGGCAGGGCTTGCCGGGGTGCGTGGCAAAGAGATTCTGCCATCGCCGGTGGATAAGAGTAGCCGTTTGGTAAAGGATGAGGAAAAAGCATCCTACGATAAGCTGCCTTTGTCTTTGACAGAGGCGGTAGAATGTGCCAAGAAGAGTGCATTTTTACAGAATAGTCCATGCAAGGACATCGCAAATCGTTTCATAGAAGTGATCGAGCAGGAGGCAATGTAAGCAATTCATTTTTATGAAGGGAGGATGCGCGGATGGACAAAGCATTGATCGTATGTGATGCGCCCAAGGGCATCGAGTTCTTTCGCGATTTTCTGATGCAAAATGATTATAAAGAGATCACCGTGGTGGATAGCGGCGAGGAAGCCAGACGCATGCTGGTCGACAAAGATTTTGATCTGTGTCTGATCAATGCACCCCTGCGTAAGGAATCCGGCGAGCAGTTGTCGATCGACATTGCGGAGAAAAATATCTGTCAGGTCATTTTGTTTGTCAAAGCGGAATACAGCGAGGAGATCATGGATCGGGTGGAGGATTACGGTGTGATCACCGTCAGCAAGCCGATCAGCAGGCAGATGTTCTGGAGCGCCCTAAAACTTGCCAGGGTCGCACAAAGACGTATCACAATGGCACAAAAAGAAAATGCAAAATTACAGAAAAAACTGGATAGTTTAAAGACAGTATCGCGCGCAAAATGTCTTTTGATCTCCTATTGTGGGATGTCAGAGGAGGATGCGCATAAATATATTGAAAGACAGGCAATGGATAAGAGAATGAGCCGTTTGGAGATCGCACAGGATATCGTGCATACCTATGGCTAAAAAAGAGGAAGGAGAATTTTATGACAAAGCATGTATTTGTAACCGGCGGAGTAGTATCAGGACTAGGAAAGGGCATTACGGCAGCATCGCTGGGACGACTTTTGAAAATGCGTGGCTACAAGGTGGCATCACAAAAACTGGATCCTTATATGAACGTAGATCCGGGAACCATGAGCCCATACCAGCATGGCGAGGTTTTCGTGACAGATGACGGCGCGGAGACAGATCTGGATCTGGGACATTATGAGAGATTTATCGATGAAAATCTGAACAAGTATTCCAACCTGACCAGTGGTAAGGTCTACTGGAATGTCTTAAACCGTGAGAGAAAGGGTGAATACTTAGGACAGACCGTACAGGTGATCCCACATATTACCGAGGAGATCAAGCGCTTTATCTATATGGGGGCAGAGAGTTCCGATGCAGATGTTTTGATCACAGAGATTGGTGGAACGACGGGAGATATTGAAAGCCAGCCGTTTTTGGAGGCTATCCGTCAGGTATCACTGGAGCGTGGAAGGGAAAACTGCTGTTTTATCCATGTGACTTTAGTACCATGGCTTTCCGGTTCCAACGAACATAAGTCAAAGCCGACCCAACATTCCGTAAAGGAATTGCAGTCCTTGGGAATCGCACCGGACATCATTGTATGCCGTGTAGACCGTCCGTTGGAGCAGAGCATCAAGGACAAGATCTCCCTCTTCTGTAATGTGCCAAAGGATTGCGTGATCGAAAATGATACCATGGACTGCCTTTATAAGGCACCTCTTATGCTGCATGAGCATGGTCTGGATACCGTGGTATGCCGCCGCTTACAGATCGAGGATAAGACACCGGATCTGGCAGGTTGGGAAAAGATGGTCGATACCATCGATCATCTGACCAAGACGACCAAGATCGCTATCGTAGGTAAATATGTAGCCCTGCATGACGCTTATCTGTCTGTGCATGAGGCACTTTTGCATGGCGGTTATGCCAATGATGCCAAGGTGGAGATCGAGTGGATCGATAGTGAGAAGATCACCAAGGATAATGTAGAAGAAATCTTATCCGGTCTGGACGGTATTTTGGTACCGGGCGGATTTGGAGATCGTGGTGTGGAAGGCAAGATCTTAGCCTGCCAGTATGCCAGAGAGCATGATGTGCCATATCTTGGCATCTGTCTGGGTATGCAGGTGGCAGCCATTGAGTTTGCCAGAGATGTGTGCGGCTTAGAGGATGCTAACTCCGGTGAGTTCAATCCGGGTGGCGAGCATCTGGTCATTGACCTTATGGAAGAACAGATGGCAGTTCTTAGAAAGGGCGGTACCATGCGTTTGGGCTCTTATCCATGTAAGATCAAGGCTGGTACGACCTTGGAACGTGCTTATGCCAAGGAAAATATTGACGAGCGCCACAGACATCGTTTCGAGTTCAACAATGCTTATCGTGATCTGATGACAGAAAAGGGTCTGACGATCAGTGGTACTTCACCGGACGATGCGATCGTGGAGGCAGTAGAAGTATCCGGCAACAAATTCCATGTGGGTGTGCAGTTCCACCCGGAATTTAAGAGCCGTCCGAACAAGCCACATCCACTCTTTGCAGAGTTTATCAAGGCAAGTCTTTTATAGAAACAGGTAAAAAAATACCGATCCCGTGCATGCCATCATGCAGGGGATCGGCTTTTTTATACCGCAAAAGATTATTATTTTACCTTTGTCTTTGGTTCGCAGGTCAGATACATGCCCAGTTTCTTGAAGATCTGTTCGTCCACTTCATCCAACATAACAGAAGAATGTACATTTAAGGTCTTTAAGTTTGGCAACTGGTCAAAAGCAGCCTTGGCATTGGCATCGGTATTGGAACTGATGGATAAGGCTACCAGCACTTCGTCACTGTGCAGGCTGGCATCATTGCTGCCGAGATAATTCTTTTTCAGACGGCTGATCGGCTGTAAGGCTTCCGGCGAGATCAAAAGTTTCTCATGGTCGATCCCTGCCAATTCCTTTAAGACATTTAAGAGGGCAGCAGCAGGTGCGCTGAGCAGATCAGAGGTCTTTCCATCGATGATACTGCCATCATCCAACTCGATGGCAACGGCAGGCTGGTGTGTCTGATTTTCTACTTCCATGGCTGCGACAGCAACCTTTCTGTCAGCAGGAGAGATCTCTGCCTGCTTCATCAGAAGTTCGATCTTGTAGAGTGCGTCTTTAGAACCAAGTCCCTTTTTGATATTGCAGATCTCAGTATAATAACGGCGGATGATCTCAGCCTTTCCGGCTTCGCGGCAGACCTCATCATCACTGATGCAGTTGCCGACCATATTCACGCCCATGTCTGTCGGAGACTGGTAAGCGCAAGTGCCGTAGATGCGCTCAAACATGGCCTTTAATACCGGATAGATCTCCACATCACGGTTGTAGTTGATTGTGGTCTTTCCATAGGATTCCAGATGGAAAGGATCGATCATGTTGACATCGTTTAAGTCAGCCGTAGCGGCTTCGTAAGCGATATTGACCGGGTGCTTGAGTGGGAGATTCCATACCGGGAAAGTCTCAAACTTGGCATATCCGGCAGAAACACCGCGTTTGTGTTCGTGATATAACTGGGAAAGACAGGTTGCCATTTTGCCGCTTCCCGGACCCGGTGCCGTTACGACAACGAGTGGACGGCTGGTTTTGATATAGTCGTTCTTTCCAAACCCCTCATCGCTGACGATATGCTCGATGTTGCTTGGATAGCCGTCGATCTTGTGGAGGATATAAGAAGGAACTCCCAGAGAGTCTAAGTGGTGGCGGAATTCATCAGCGGCTGCTTCACCGGTGTACTGGGTGATGGCAACACTGCCGACATAAAGCCCAAAACTGCGAAAGACATCCATCAGACGAAGCACATCCTCGTCGTAGGTGATGCCCAGATCGCCCCTGATCTTATTGGAGGCGATGGCTCCGGCGGAGATAGCGATCACGATCTCTGCCTGATCCTTTAATTGTAGGAGCATACGCAGTTTGGAGTCAGGCATGAAGCCCGGCAGAACGCGGGATGCATGGTAGTCGTCATACAATTTGCCGCCAAATTCCAGATACAGTTTGTCTCCGAAATGGTTGATGCGTTCTTTGATGTGCTCTGACTGCATATGCAGGTATTTGTCATTGTCAAATCCGATTTTCATAATGTGTTCCTTCCTATATAATATTTGCTTATGTATTTGAGGGACAAAATTGTCCGAACCTGTGATTACATACACGCTCATAAGTATAGCATGGTGGCGACTTTGTGACAAGGTACTCATAAGGCAAGATTATAAAAATTAAAGCAGAGTTATATATTTATAAGAATGGCTGATAAAAAACATAAGGATAAATAATGGGACATATTTTTATCCCCTTGTCACTTTATCTTGAAAAAGGGCGGTTTTTCAAGTATAATCATCTGGTTGAACAAGGGCAGAACGCATCCTTACCTGCCCACGATAACGCGTGCAAGACACGTAGTAATAGGAGGAAAACATGTTAGAAAAAATGTTCAAACTCAAAGAGAACAACACTGATGTGAAGACAGAAGTCATCGGTGGTCTTACCACATTCATGACAATGGCTTACATCTTGGCAGTCAATCCTTCAATCCTTTCTGCATCCGGCATGGACGCAAACGCGATTGTTATGGCAACTGCACTCGCAGCATTTATCGGAACCCTTTGCATGGCACTTTTAGCAAATTATCCATTTGCACTTGCTCCGGGACTTGGACTGAATGCTTACTTTGCATACACCGTATGCGGAACCATGGGATATGATTGGAAGATCGCTCTTATGGCAGTATTTGCAGAAGGTATCATCTTTATCGTACTTTCTCTTACCAATGTGCGTGAGGCTATCTTTAATGCCATCCCAATGCAGTTGAAAAAGGGCGTATCTGTTGGTATTGGACTTTTCGTTGCATTCATCGGTTTACAGAACGGACACATTGTTGTAAACAGTGACTCTACGCTGGTTACCGTTGTAAACTTCACAGAGAATTTCCACACCGTAGGTATCGCAGCATTGCTCTGTGTGATCGGTCTGATCATCATTGCTGTTTTACATATCAAGAATGTTAAGGGATCTTTCCTCATTGGTATCTTCGCTACATGGATCCTTGGTATCATCTGTCAGTTGACAGGGATCTATACCGTTGATGTTGATGCAGGATTCTATTCTTTGATCCCAACCCAGTGGGTAAGTTTCGACTTCAGTTCTTTGGGAGAGACCTTTGGTCAGTGCTTCCGGGCAGATATGGGCAGAGTCAATGCTTTAGACTTCGTTGTTATCATCTTTGCATTCCTGTTCGTAGATATGTTTGATACGATCGGAACCTTGATCGGTGTTGCCAACAAGGCAGATATGTTGGATGAGAACGGAAAGTTAGAGAGAATCAAGCCAGCACTTTTGGCAGACGCTATCGCAACTTCTGCAGGTGCTATCCTTGGTACATCTACCACAACTACTTTCGTAGAGAGTTCTTCAGGTGTATCTGAAGGCGCAAGAACAGGTCTTGCATCTGTAGTTACAGGTTTCTTATTCTTACTGGCAATCATCTTTGCTCCGGTATTTACAACCATTCCTGGATTTGCAACCGCACCGGCTTTGATCTTTGTAGGATTTTTGATGGTATCTGCTGTTGTTGATATCGACTTTAATGATCCGGCAGAATCCATTCCGGCATACCTTTGCATGATCGCAATGCCACTTCTTTACAGCATTTCAGAAGGTATCGCAGTAGGTGTTATCTCTTACGTTGTTATCAACATCGTTGTTGGTAAGGCTAAGAAGATCCATCCACTTATGTATATCCTGGCAGTACTCTTTGTACTCAAGTATATCTTCTTATAAGATTGGTATAGGTAAATCAATAGGCTCATCCTTACAAATGTAGGGGTGAGCCTTTTTCATTCTTTCTTATGCAAAAATATAGGTTGACTAATCCTTGCATATGACCCACAATAGATAAAAGAAGAAAAGGGGTATTTATGGCAAAAGATTATATTCGATGGGACAAATTAGATAACACAGCAAATCTCTTTCCGGTCATAGCGGGAGAGAGCATGACAAATACATACCGTATTTCCTGTGTGCTGAAAGAAGAGGTCGATGAAGGGCTCTTGCAGGAGGCACTGGATATGGTACTTCCAAAGATGCCGGGCTTTAACCTGCGTCTGCGCAGTGGCATTTTTTGGTATTATTTTGAAGAAAATGGAAAGAAGGCACCGCGGGTACATGAGGAGCATACCTATCCCTGCCGCCTGATCCATCAGTCCAAGAACAACAGTTATATGTTCCGTGTGACTTATTATAAGAATCGTATCAACTTAGAGGTCTTTCATGTACTGACGGATGGCATGGGAGGCATCAATTTTTTACGGGAACTGACCTATCAGTATCTGCGTCTGGCACATCCCAAGTTGCGCGAGACCCAGGGAGATCAGCTCAGTGCAGATACGTCTTTGAACCGTGAGGATTCTTTCCTGAAAAACTATAAGAAAAAGTCTAAGAGCGTTTACCAGTCCAAGAGGGCATTTCTGATCAAGGGAGAGAAACTGGCATACGATGGTTTTGGTGTGATCCATGGCTATCTGCCGATCCCGCAACTGAAAAAAGTATGTCATGCTTATGGTGTCAGCATCAACGAGTATCTGGTGGCAACTTTTATCTGGGCGACATATCAGGAAAATTATCGCCATATTACAGAGGACAGACCAATTCGTGTGGCGGTTCCGGTCAATCTGCGTCCGTATTTTGATTCTATTACGACCAAGAATTTCTTTGTCATGGTGTCTGCAGAATTTGCACCGCAAAAAAACGAATATACCTTTGCGGAGATTCTTACCATTACAAAAGACAGTCTGCGTGCACAGATCAACAAGGAGCATCTGGAAAAGATCTTTTCCTACAATGTATCCAATGAGCTGATGGTCGTAGCGCGTGCCGTGCCGCTCTTTTTGAAAAATCTGGCTATGCGCCTGGTCTATACCCAGTCGGCGCTTGCCAACACGACGACGGTGACCAATATCGGCAATATCAAGGTAGAAAAGGTATATGAACCTTATATCCAGACCGTTCATTCTTTTTTATCTTTTTCAAAGGGGCAGAGTCTCAAGGCGACTATCACATCCTATCAGGACACCCTAGTCTATACCTATACCTCGGCATGGCAGGATACGGCGATCCAGCGCAGAGTTTTCCGTCAGATCGCGCAGGATGGGATAGATGTAAAGATTGAGACAAATGGAGTATATTATGAGTAAGTGTAAATATTGTGGAGTAGAGATTTTAGATGATGCCGTCAAGTGCCCGCTTTGCAGTGGGGTGTTGGATGGGAAAAAGGAAGAAGGACATACTTACCCGGATGTAGTATCGGGGGTGCGCAAGACGACCGTCTTATATCGGATCTTTAGTTTTGCCTTTATTGTGATCGCAAGTGTCTGCATCGCCTTAAATGTCTGGCTGACACCGACACTGCGTTGGGGAGAAATCGTGACTTGTTCCCTGGCGTACCTCTTGTGGCTGGGCTACATTATCTTAAAGGATAATGCAGGCTATCGTATCCGCATTCTTTCCGGTGTTGCGGGTGCCGTGCTTTTGATCATTCTGATCGATACCTTTTTGGGATTTTCCGGCTGGTCGGTCAGTTACGTGCTGCCGGCGGCGATCATTTTGCTGGATCTGGCATTGGCGATCCTTATGCTGATCAACCGTAGGAATTGGCAGAGTTATCTGATCCTACAGGTGGCGATGGTATTGGTCGGTATCGTACCGCTGGTTCTGATCCGTATCGGTATCGTGACCCAGCCGCTGGTTTCGGATATTGCCTTTTTGGTTACGGTTTTCATGTTTTTGGGATCAATGATCCTGGGCGGACGTACTGCCAGAATAGAGATGAAACGCAGGTTTCATATATAGTAAAAAATCACCCCATAGAAGTGCTGTGAGATAAGGCACTCTATGGGGTATTTATTTAGGAATGTGCTTAAGGCACATTCTTTTTTATAAAGAAGGATACAGATGCGGCAGCGGCAGATAGACCGGCATGCCATTTTCGTAGGTCAGGCTTGGCTGACCGACAATGATAGGGCGGAGATATTCTGCCATTTTTTCTGTCACATTGTTGCCGGAGGCGTTAATGAAATCACGCGGTACGGATCTGACTTCGTTGGCGATGAGAGAAATATCCGCAATATCGTAGGATACCCTATAAGGCTGGTTGGATTCGCGGCGGATAATGCTCATATAACCGCTGGCTCCTTTTAAGGCATGGGCTACGGCGGTGCGTCCTAATTCCTTGGACTCCTCGATGTCCGTCAGGGAAGAAAGATGAGCGGCACATCTTTGCGGCAGATTTAACTCGATCGAGCGCACTTTGATGCCCAAGCGGTGTGCGATCAAAGTCTCTAAGGTCTTACCGGCACCGCTTAACTGGCTGTGTCCGAAAGAGTCAAGCGTCTTGGTGGAGGCGCTGATATATTTTCCGTCTTTGTCGCGGATGCCTTCGGATATGGCGATCAGGACATTTGGTTTCTTTTGCATGATCTCTTTGACATCTTCTAAAAATCTCTCGGTATCAAAGGCTGTTTCCGGCAGATAGATCAGGTCCGGCCCCAAACCATAATCGGTTCTGGCTAGGGTAGCGGCACCTGTGAGCCAGCCGGCATCACGCCCCATGATCTCGACGATCGTTACACTTGGCAGAGGATAGATCGAAGTGTCGTAAGCAATCTCCTGCAAGGTGGTTGCGATATATTTAGCGGCAGAGCCAAAACCCGGCGTATGATCGGTCAGACACAGATCGTTATCAATGGTCTTTGGCACGCCCATAATGGTGACGGATTTTTCATGAAGTTTTGCGTAAGTGGAAAGCTGCAGTACGGTGTCCATGGAATCATTGCCACCAATATAAAAGAAACCGGTGATATCATTTGCCTCAAAAAAAGCAAAGATCTTTTCGTAGAGTTCGATATCGTCTGCCATCTTTGGCAGTTTATAACGGCAGGAACCAAGGTACATGGCAGGCGTCGTAGCAAGTGCCTGTAAAAAAGTCTCGTCTTCTAATTTATCGTCAAAGCAGATGATATCATTGTTTAAGATGCCAAGAATGCCATGCAGGGATCCGTAAATATGATCGTAAGAGCCACTGGTATATGCTTTTTCGATCACGCCGGAAAGGCTGGCGTTGATAGCTACGGTCGGACCGCCGGATTGTGCGACAATGCAGTTTCTCATAAGTAATAATCCTCCGTTTTTTGATTATTTCATATCAATTATTTGATTACCGCTTGTAATCATAACGAAAATGAAAAAGGAAAACAAGATGAGACATTAATGGTACATAACATATGGTAGGATGATCCCATCAAATGAAGGGAGACGAAAAAGATGGAATCAAAGAAAAAGGGATTAGACAGGGAAATGATCGTGGTGTGTGGCTTGGTGGCGCTTTTGGTATCGATCAGCATTATTTTTTCGGTTGCTTTATGGATGGATCTGGATCTGTTAAAATGCAACAGTACGATTTTAGTGGCAGTCTTTTCTGTATTGACTGGTGGAATTTGGGGCATACTCTTATGCAGAAATTGTTGACGTAAGTCTTATAGTTTTCTATAATTTCATATGTAGAATACTCATTTGAGAAGACTTGTTGAGGTGAACATAATGAATAGAAAACATAAGAATTTCATAGGTATGCTTGTGGGCGTGCTTGCCCTTTTATCGACCTTGTCTTTTCCGTGTTTTGCGGAGGGGACAACGACGATCCATATGAGTGCGGACAGTCTTTCTGTCGGTGATACCTTATCGGTTACGGTTACAGCGTCAGAGTCCGGCAGCATCAGTCTGCGCTACAATGCAGATGTTTTGCAGTTCGCCGGAAGTTCTGCTTCCTATACGACGGATGGCAACACGATCACGTTTGAGGGGACGAGTGCAACTTTGCAATTTACGGCAGCCTCTCAGGGACAGTCCTCTTTGATCGTATCATCCCCGACCATCACCGGAAGTTCTGCTTCCGTACAGGTTGCCGGAGGCACTGGGGATATGAATACACAGCAGACCCAGGATACACAGGATACTGCGACACAGGCGACAGACGGACAGTTTGTCATTGATGGCGTTGCCTATGTGGTTTCCGAGCGTTACCCGGAGAGCGCGATTCCGGCAGGCTTCAGCCGTACCAGAGTGACTATTGATGGCTATGCCTATCGGGAATTATCCAATGGATCGATCACCCTTCTTTATCTAAAGAGAGCAGATAACACGGCAGGGGATGGTGTCTTTTATCAGTATGACGAAGCCATGAATAAGGTGACACCTTTTACCATGCTTGGTACAGCAGAACAGTATGTGGTTCTGGCAACGCCGGATAGTCTTTTGCGTGATTCTTTTACAGAGACAACACTGACCGTTGGAGATCAGACCTTATCTGTTTACAAAGAGGGGGATGACAGCGATTTCTATTTTGTATATGGTACCAATCAGGACGGCGTGACCGGATGGTTCCAGTATGATAATACGGATGGCAGCCTCCAGAGAGTGAATGAAGACCTGTTATCACAGGATACGACGGCAGAGGAGCCGGTGACGACTGCTGCCGGCAGTGATGAATATTTTGGAAAATGGCAGAAGCAGCGCTATCTGGTAGCGATCCTTTTGTTCGTTATTGTTGTACTTGCGGTTGTGATCATCAATCTTTTGTTATCCCGCAGGCGCAGGGAGGAAGAAGAGGATTGGATGGATGAGGATGAGCCGAACGATCCGGATCTGGCAGGCGCAGAAGATGAAGCGATAGAAGAAGATCTTATGGATGATCCTGCAGAGGATGAGGATGCGGATCAGGGCGCGGAAAAGACATCGATCTTTGTCAAACTGCGCAGAAATCTGCGTGAGGAAGAAGAGGACGAGTTCGACGATCTGGAGGATGATCTTTTTGAAGATGATCTGACAGATATGGAGGCAGAAGAAACTCAGCCTGAGATCGAGACGACAGAGGAAGCGCCGGAGGTCAAACGCGAAACGGCTGGCAAGGCGGCTTCGGAAGATGCTTTACAGGCGCAGCCAAACAAGAATAGACAGACGGCACCGCAGGAGCCGATCTACAGTGACATCAAGGGAACCGAGGCTTTCCAAAGCAAGGAAAATACCCGCTATAAGGGGGCTGACCTTGATGCACAGTTGGATATTCTTGATTTAAATGACTTATAATATGGAGGCTTTATAATATGATGGAGTTGACGGAACAGGCGCAGGCAGCCTTGGCGGATGCCAAACGCTTAGCCAAACGTCTGGGAGATAATTATATAGGGACTGAGCATCTGCTGGTCGCATTGGTCAGACAGGAAGACAGTCTGGCTGCCAAGGTTTTACAGGGTCTTGGCGTATCAGAAAAGAATTTGATCGACTTGATCGAAGAACTGATCTCGCCGGAAGGCGGTATCGCTGTTGCAGAATGGGACGGTAATACACCAAAGTTAGATCAGATGCTGGCACAGGCAGAACAGGAAGCCATTGCATGTGGTATGGATGAGATCGGTACAGAGCATCTTTTGCTTGCCATGGTGCGTATGCAGGATACAGCGGGTGCACGCATCTTGGCATCCATGTCCGTAGATACACAGAAATTATTCGCAGAGTTGATCTCTGCTATGGGAAGAGAAGGCATTACATATAGAGAAAATAATGCCAATAAGAGAAGAAAACGCGGTGCCGGCGAGACATCTACCTTGGATCAATATGCCAGAGATCTGACAGATATGGCACGGCAGGGCAAGTTGGATCCGGTTGTCGGCAGAGAGGGTGAGATCCAGCGTGTGATCCAGATTTTGAGCCGCAGGGGCAAGAACAACCCATGCCTGATCGGGGAACCGGGTGTTGGAAAGACTGCGATCGTGGAAGGCTTGGCACAGAGGATCCAGTTAGGCATGGTGCCGGATTCTGTGGCAGATAAACGCGTGATGACACTGGATCTGTCCGGCATGGTGGCAGGTTCTAAGTATCGTGGCGAGTTTGAAGAACGTATCAAACGCGTGATCGCCGAAGTGATGCAGGCAGGAAATATCATATTATTCATAGATGAGATGCATACGATCATCGGTGCAGGTGGTGCAGAAGGTGCGATCGACGCTTCCAATATCTTAAAGCCGGCAATGGCAAGAGGCGAGATCCAGATCATCGGTGCGACTACGATCGCAGAATATCGCAAATATGTAGAAAAAGATGCCGCCCTAGAACGCCGATTCCAGCCGGTCACGGTGGAAGAACCGACTGAAGAAGAGACAGAGGCTATCTTGCAAGGCATCAAGGAACGCTATGAAAAGCACCATGGCATTACGATTTCGGACGAAGCGGTCCATGCTGCGGTGACAATGTCGCAGCGTTATATCGCAGATCGTTTCCTGCCGGATAAGGCGATTGATCTGGTGGATGAAGCGGCTGCCAGATTACGTCTGATGGAAGTGAAAGCACCGGATCAGATGCTGACCTTGGAAGAAGAGTGCAAGGAGGCGGCTCGCGGTGTAGAAGAATGCCTGATGGCAGGGGATGTGCAAGGAGCATCTGATTGCCGCAAACAGCAGGCGGCTCTGGAAAAGAAAATAAAGTCTTTGCGAAAGAGATACGAACACAGAAAAGACAAACAGCAGTTAGTTCTGACAGAGGATGATGTTGCACAGGTGGTTTCTATCTGGACCAAGATCCCGGTATCCAGATTAAATGAAAAAGAAGCTGTTCGCCTGCGCAATTTGGAAAAGACCCTGCATAAGAGAGTGGTAGGACAGGAAGATGTGGTCAGTGCTGTAGCGCGTGCGGTCAGACGAGGACGTGTAGGTCTCAAGGAGCCAAACCGCCCGATCGGTTCCTTCCTGTTCTTAGGACCGACAGGTGTTGGGAAGACAGAGATCTCCAAGGCTTTGGCAGAGGCTGTCTTTGGAGACGAAAAAGCAATGATCCGCGTTGATATGACGGAGTATATGGAAAAGCACAGCGTATCCAAGATGATCGGTTCACCGCCAGGATATGTAGGACACGAAGAAGGCGGACAGTTGAGTGAAAAAGTGCGCCGTAATCCGTATTCGGTCGTTCTTTTTGATGAGATTGAAAAAGCACATCAGGATGTATTTAACATTTTACTTCAAGTCTTGGATGACGGACATATTACGGATTCTCAGGGACGCAAGGTTAGTTTCAAAAATACGATCATCATTATGACCTCCAATGCCGGAGCGCAGGCAATCGTTGAGCCGAAGAAACTGGGCTTTGCATCGGTCGAAGATGAGAAGAATAGTTATGAATTTATGAAAAACGGCGTTATGGAAGAGGTAAAACGCATCTTTAAGCCGGAGTTCTTAAATCGAATTGACGAGACGATCGTATTCCGTTCCCTGAATAAGGAGGATATGAAGGAGATCGTGACGATCATGACCCGTTCTTTGATCGAGCGCTGCAAGACGCAGTTGGATATCGATCTGACCATCCGGGATGCGGTCAAGAAGCATCTGGTAGAGGTTTCCTATGATCCGAAATACGGAGCAAGACCATTGCGCCGGCGCATCCAGACAGATCTGGAAGATCCTTTGGCAGAACTTATTCTTTCCGGAGATGTAAAGAAGGGAAGTAAGTCCGTTGTCACGATGAGAAAAGGCAAGATCGTCTTTACTTCATAATTCTAAAATTTTTATGAATATCCTTGGATTTACTAGATATTTTATATCTTGTATTATATAATGTTCATACATTGTAAGACAGAGAAAAGGCATTGCCTTAAAGAAGCAGGAGGAGAAGAAAATGGCTGTAGTTAGCGAATTAATTCGTTGTGAGTCAGATGGTACTATTAGTTTTGGAGATTACAGTTTGGAGACCAAGTCCAAACTGGACAATGTGAGTCATCAGGGAGACTTATACAAGGTAAAGACTTTCCAGGAGATCACCAAACTGGAGCGAAATGGTATGTTTGTATATGAATCCGTTCCGGGGACTTCCGTAGAGCATTTTCAGGCTACCGAAGATGGCGTGACATTTACGGTAGAGGGACCGGAAGACGCGCAGATCACTTTGGAACTTGAACCGGAAACCGAATATGATGTCAAGGTTGCCGGGGCTGATGCCGGTACAATGAAGACGAATTTAGGCGGTAAGTTGAATTTGAGCGTGGAATTGGATGCCGAAAGTGCGATCTCTGTAGATGTAAAAAAGTGCTAAAAGCATACAAGATATAATAAAAAGGAGATCCCCGTCATAGATTGACGAGGATCTTTCTTATGTAATAGAAAGTTCACTCCGATTACATGAATACTTAATATATAGAAGAAACCGTGAGGAAATCGAATGGCAAAGGGAAAGAATAACGTATTTTTCTGTCAGGAATGTGGTTATGAATCGTCCAAATGGGTCGGACAATGCCCGGCGTGCAAGGCATGGAACACCATGGTAGAAGAAATCGTTGATAAAAAATCCAGTGTGACACATAGACAGATCACAGAAGTACAGGTGGCAAAATTAAATGATGTCCAGTCGTCATCGGAAAAGAGGATGGATACTCATATCGAAGAGTTGAACCGTGTACTGGGCGGTGGCATTGTGCCGGGCTCTTTAGTATTGGTAGGCGGAGATCCGGGCATTGGTAAGTCGACACTCTTATTGCAGACCTGTAAGAGTCTGTCAGACCAGAAAATCGCGGTCTTGTATATTTCGGGAGAGGAATCACTGCAACAGATTAAGATGCGTGCAGACCGGATCGGTATCTTTTCTGATGAAATGACACTTTTGTGCGAGACCAATCTGGATCTGATACAGGGCGTGATCGAAGAGCGCAAGCCACAGGTGGTTGTCATCGACTCCATCCAGACCATGTTCCGTGAAAATGTCAATTCGGCACCGGGGAGTGTTTCACAGGTACGAGAAGCCACCAGCGTGCTGATGCGCCTAGCGAAAGAACAGGGGATCGCTATCTTTGTCGTGGGACATGTGACAAAAGAGGGGACGGTGGCAGGCCCGCGTGTACTGGAGCATATGGTAGATACGGTTCTTTATTTTGAAGGGGATCGCTATGCCAGTTATCGTATCCTGCGTGCTGTTAAAAACCGATTTGGTTCTACGAACGAGATCGGTGTCTTTGAAATGTGCCAGTCAGGATTGCGGGAAGTTCCCAATCCGTCAGAATATATGTTGGATGGCAAACCCAAGAATGCCAGTGGTTCGATCGTTGTATGTACCATGGAAGGTACAAGACCTTTGCTGGTGGAGATACAGGCGCTGGTATGCCACAGTGCGTTTGGTATGCCAAGACGAACGGCGGCGGGCGTGGATTACAACCGCGTCAACCTTTTGATGGCAGTATTGGAAAAAAACGTGGGAGTCAGACTGGCAGACCAGGATGCTTATATCAATATTGCAGGAGGCATGAAGGTCAGTGAACCGGCAACGGATCTTGGACTGATCCTGGCGATCATATCAAGTTTTCGCAATCGTCCGATCGCAGAAGATATGATCTGTTTTGGCGAAGTAGGCTTGAGTGGCGAAGTGAGATCTGTAAATATGGTAGAACAAAGAATAGCAGAAGCGCACAAACTGGGATTTAAGCAATGTATCCTGCCTAAAGTGTGTATGAAAAATATACAAAAGCCGGATGGAATGTTACTAAAAGGGGTTGAGAATGTGCGCGAGGCATTGGAAATCCTGTAAAAAACGAGTTTGTGCAAATTGTCAGATAAAATAGCACAATTACTGCAATCGTGCCACTTTAACAAAGTTCGACATTTCTATTGACTTCTATAGGAGTGAAGTGGTACTATAACATGGCTGGCGGGGAGAGCGGTCAGGAAGATGAGATTCTACCACAGCATGACAACTTTTTAAAAGAAGGATTTAAAAGATTAATTAAAAAGTTGTTGACAAGCTTCAAATCATTTGATATGATAATGGAGTTGTTCGGGTCACAAACGACTCGAAAATAAATAAAAAAGTTGTTGACAAACGACTTGATACATGATAAGATATCAGAGTTGCTGTTAGCAACCAACCTTGATAACTGAACAGTGAAACAACCTTGAAAGATTCTAAGAGAATAATTCAAGTCGATCAGAAATGATCGCAAACGAACAGCTTTTTAAAAAGCAACCTTAAAACAGTAAGGAACGGAATGGCTCAAGAAATGAAGCCAGCGCGTTCATGAAACTGGGAAAACTTTTAAACATGAGAGTTTGATCCTGGCTCAGGATGAACGCTGGCGGCGTGCTTAACACATGCAAGTCGAACGAAGCACTTTATTACGATTTCTTCGGAATGACGATTTGGTGACTGAGTGGCGGACGGGTGAGTAACGCGTGGGTAACCTGCCTCATACAGGGGGATAACAGTTGGAAACGACTGCTAATACCGCATAAGCGCACGGTATCGCATGATACAGTGTGAAAAACTCCGGTGGTATGAGATGGACCCGCGTCTGATTAGTTAGTTGGCGAGGTAACGGCCCACCAAGGCAACGATCAGTAGCCGACCTGAGAGGGTGACCGGCCACATTGGGACTGAGACACGGCCCAAACTCCTACGGGAGGCAGCAGTGGGGAATATTGCACAATGGGCGAAAGCCTGATGCAGCGACGCCGCGTGAACGAAGAAGTATTTCGGTATGTAAAGTTCTATCAGCAGGGAAGAAGAAATGACGGTACCTGACTAAGAAGCTCCGGCTAAATACGTGCCAGCAGCCGCGGTAAT
>OGYQ01000066.1_pt1 | contig 129569 bp, 114 predicted proteins | sample 1576641 | NCBI WGS metagenome assembly OGYQ01 (sample SAMEA3541476, study PRJEB24748) | human gut metagenome | biome: human gut; feature: human-associated habitat; material: faeces | place: China | collected 2012 | reverse complement strand
GTGCCGTAGCCCGCTACGGCACCCTCATCCGGACAAAATATACTGCAAAGTGGGGCGTGCAGATTGTGGGAATGATTTTTCAAACACGCTCTAGCATACGGCTATACGCTCCGAAAGCCTTATGAAAGTAAGCTACAACAAAATCGTTAAATGGTTGTTTTTATAGGATATGGGCGAAAAAGTATCATCATTCAGTAAGAAACGTTGCCATGGTATGCGTGGTTTGCAAGCAACAATAGTGCAAAAGCTGAAAAAATGAGTATAACTGTAACAGCAGATGTTAAGTTCTTGGAAATCCAGAATGCCAGAGGGACAATAAAAAAACCACTTTCCCTGTCCCCTTGGTTTCTTCTTTACCATTGACGCAGTCAGCATCAGTGCCTTCCATCCAGATATATACATGAATAATTGTTCCATTGTAGTCTACTTTTTCGGCGATTGGCACAGAACCATCTGGTACTGTATAATTATCGCCATTTTTGCTGGCAACCCAGTTTTTTCCACTTTGATCTATAAATTTCCCATCACCTGTTCCCTTTCCATCTGTACTTACTGGCTCAGTAGTAATTGCAACACGAAGCGAATCTGTAAATGTAGAAACTCCGTTACTATTTTTTGCAGTAAATAAAAAAACAGACCATATAACAACTTTATATGTTCTGTCTTTTTATTCCTACAAATCTTCGTGCAGTTTTACATCGCTATTATCTGCCATGCATTGTTTTAAGGCAACAATCATTTTTTCCGCATCCAGACCATTCATCTTCGGCATCATAATATCCATATAAATTACCCCAAAATAATCCGGTGCAGATTTCTCGAAGATTTCAACTGCTTCCTGCCCGTCTGCTGCACATGTAACTTCCATACCACTATCTTCCAGTATACATCTGGAAATTTCCATGTTCAGCACATTGTCTTCCACAACCAATGCCCGCATGCCTTCTACCGAATAATCATCAAGGCTTATTAATGAATCAACCAGTTATAATCTTTTCATTTTATCCGTGATACTCTCCATTATACTGGATCAATGTAATATCTTCCACATTCGCGATCTTCCGGATCTTCTCTGTGAAATCAAGATCATTCTGGCGGCAGAACACTTCAACCGCCATCTCTGTCTTCTCTCCACGCATCGTCTTTGACTTTATGAAATATTTCATTTTTCCAAAGTTGCGGATAATTTCATCACCTGCCTCATCTCCCTGATAATGAATCACTGCGATATAGATCCTGCCCTTCTGCTGCTTATGATAGAACAAAAAGATCATTGCGATCATCACAACTGCCGCGATCAGAGCCAGCACATACATTCCTGCTCCGGTTGTGATTCCTGTAGTGATCGCCCAGAAAAGATATAGCAGATCCATCGGATCTTTCACCGCTGTACGGAAACGGACGATAGACAACGCTCCGACCATACCAAGTGAGATCACAATGTTCGTACTGATCGCCAGAGTAACCATACAGGTAAGAAGCGTCATTCCGACCAAAGTAACCGCAAAGCTTCTGGAAAAGATTACCCCTACATAAAATTTGCTGTAAACCATATAGATCACCGCTCCAAGAAGCAATGCAATGATCAGCGAAATTGCCATCTTCGGTGCATTAAAGCTGTCAAACACGCCGGATTCCAGCACCGACTTCTTAATCATATCTTGTACACTCATAATAGTTTTCTCTCCTGTGTTTCATTCCAATATTCAAATCCATGCAAATACTGCGATTTTTCATAACAGAGTACATATTTTGATACTGCTGTGAATTCTTGTGCATTTGGTGGAAGCAAGTCACGCACGATCTGTGGAAGCATCTCTGTGAATTTCACTTCCATAACCAGTTTCCCCGGTTCAAGCACCGGAAGTGTCGGAAGGGACGGATCAAAGATGTCATAACTTCCGACCGCAGCCCTCACATCACTGTCAAATGTAATCCTGACTGTCCCCTCATCCATGATCCACGGTACACGGTCATAGTCAACGATCGTGCGTGGACGCATGAGATTGCTGACACATTCCACATAAAATTCTCTGCACAACGGATAGGGACTCTTTAATAGAAATTGATAATCCCCATCTAGAATCCTGTAGAATTCTTCTTTTTTCAGCGGAGCACTTTCTTTATAAATATAACTTCCGAATTTCTTCTTCCGTTCCAGTTTGATTGAACGGTCACTACAATCATAAATACGGATCCTGTATTTTTTTCGCATCAGGACACCAGATTCCTTTTCCGCATAAGCGTTGTTGAAATAATCTTCAAAATAGAGGCTGCGGATCATATAACCATTTCCCTTTGCATTTGGATCCTTTTTCAGCAAATACTTCATCCTCAGTTCCAGCAATTCTTTCTCACTGGTACTGATCAGATATTTCCATTCATTACGGAAGCGTTCTTTTGATAAATCATTCCTCATAAATATCTTCCTCAACATTTTGGCCGCCTGTAATGTAGAAACATTTCATACCATAATTCTTTCCAGCGTCTGTTACATAATAATCAAAAGCATCCTGCGTCTGTCCAGATGTATTTGTCGCACGGATACGCACAAAATACTGTCCATCTGCCGGAACTGTAGTCTCCGCTTCCGGAATTTGAATATTATCCTGACGAAATACAATCTCATTGAACTTATAATCTTTTGCCAGTTCAACTGTGTAAGTGATCGTCTCTGCATCAAAGTCATACGATGTGTCCCAGTTGAACTTCAAAATATTTCCCTCGATCACCGGTTTTCCGATAAAAAACGGCATTGGCTTTTCCAGGCTCTCCTTATAAAGTTCATAATTTTGTTCTACCTCTGAAGGGATTGCCGATGCAATTGTTTCATACTTCGCTTCAGTCAACGGTGCATACATCTGGTCCGGCATCTGATTTAAATACTTCTGAGTAACTGTACGATATTCCTCTATCATACTACTGATCCGATCCACACTGAGATAGGATCTCAGATCCTGGATCGCCGCGTCAAGTTCCTCACGGAAATCCTCAGACTGCAGACATCTTTGGAAGAGAACATTCATCCAGTAATTGCTGACTCCACATTCCCAACTTCCCTGATCGAAACGATTCTGAATGTTGTATTCGGTTCTCATGAAAGAGCCGTCATTATCCCACGCAATCAGATACCATGTGTCCGAATTCTGTGGACTATATAAATATGTATTACGATTCTGTGTATCTACATTTCCGGTCAGTATCTGATACGCCATCCAGTACGTCAGATTTTCTCTGTCAAAATATTGATCCAGGATATCACCAATCGATTTTGAATTATCATTCAAATCCGTAAGCATATCGATCAATTTTGTATGGTCAGAATCTCCTTTGATCTCCAGAAGCTTTTCAAAGGCTTTCTGGTCATAGGTCGGATCGTCTTCTTTTTTTATTACATCTTCATAGCGGAAAAACTCAAACGAATTAATTTTGTACAACTGTCCTTTCGAATCCATTCCATGGTTCTTCATTCCTGTCTTGTTCAGCTGTTCCACCTGTGTGTACAATCCATAGTCCTGGAATTCTGAGCTGTCCCCCTCGGTAAGATCTCTTACATATAAATGTACGAACTGAGTTCTAAGAGACATCAGCTGCGGTATCCCTTTCAGAAGATCGTAGGACAGCTTATTACGGAAACGCATTCCCTCTGTCTGATGTTTATTCAGATTGATTGTGCGCTGTCCACGCCAGGTTCCCTTATTCTTCTTCAGCTCAATCTTATAGTTTTTCTGCGAATTACGGCTCGATGTCTGTCCTCTGATCTGCACGGTAGCATTCGGCACATTTTCACCATATCCAACCTCCCCGCTCTGCGGACCTGACTCATCACCAACCTGAAGAAGCGCCGCTGTCTGGTAACGGTCTACTCCCATCTTGTCATAATCATAGGCCGAATAACTGTTGATCTCCTTCCAGGTGTGATCCGTACCCTCTGAAGAATTTCCTTGAGAAACAGTAAGATACATCGTCACAACACTTGTCTCGTCATCATTTTCATAGAGACTATCCTTATCCCTGAGGTGAACGTCGTTGATATCCTGTGTCTCTGCCTTTTTTATCTCTTCCTGTTGTTCTGTCTGTTTCTTTGAAATATCCCCTGTTTTCTCCGGGGTGGTACATCCCGTCAGGCAACAGGACATTCCTAATAAAAGGGCACATCCCAACGCAAGTAATTTATATTTTTTCAAGCTTGTCTCCCCTTTCTATCTTCTCTTCCAAAAAGCATCCAAGCCGTGTGAAGAAACCTGTTTTATCCTCTGCCACGATCGGCTGTACACTCAAAATATAATACGGAAGTTTTTTTATAAAATATCCAAGACGCAGTGTACAGATCAAAAAGAACACTGCACTTCCCAGTAAAAATCCAAACCCATAATACACCTGTGGGAAGAATAAAGACACACAGGTAAATATCGTCGTACACGCGGCGAACATTCCTGTTGCAAATAATGCTCCCTTGTAATCTGTAAAATAAAGTAAGATCAACATCATTGTGTTAGCAATTGCATAGAGGCCATAGCCGACACAGAGTGTACGGAAATATCCTTCCATAAGATCATTAAATCCAAGCGGAAGATATGTCAGAAGCAGCTGTCCGATCGAAATCGCCAGTGCCGTTGTAAGTAGCTGCTTTAACGCCGTATATTTCAGCTCCATGTTTAAAACCTTTCTCATCTCATTTCCCGCCTGCAGGATATCCTTGATTTCTCCCTTGTCATTAAACAAACTATAATAATTCCGATATTTCGGATAGAAATTCACTTCCACAGATACAACGAAATTAACGGTTGTAATAAGAATCGTCAAATAGGCGATCATCGCAGGTACATCATGATACGGTGCTCCATAAAATAATCCCTGAACATGTACACGGATCGGTCCGCACCACATGATAACAAGATGTGCAAATAGTCCGATGTTCGTGAACAAGCCTGTAAACGCAAGCGGAAGGAACTGATCCACCCAGCGTAAAAAGAAAAATGCACTGATCTCTCTCTGCGGAAAATAACGGTACAACAGCGTCACATCCCAAAGCAGCATGATTCCATAACCGATCGTAACTGCGATCATCAACGCCTCTACATGTGGAATCCCAATCAGGATCAATAGGAATCCGACCAACAATGATACCGCTACCGCTGTAATAAATGAAATAAGAATCCCTTTGTAATCCTTGATCGCTGTCAGATAACTCATCGCATTCCAGGTGACGATCAATTCTCCGAAAAACTCCAGGCACAAAAACTGATCAATCAGATTGATTCCTGAAAACAGAAGAAAAATCCCATACATGATTCCGCCGACTACAAGCAGGATCGCTGTTGAACCCCAGAAAGAAGAAAGCACCGCCTCGTGGCGTTCTTCATACAGCATATCCGCAATATATCTCGTCACGACCATAGAGAAGAAACTGGTCACGGTCAACGAAGCGAGAAGTGTGTAAGTAATCATACAGTTCAGAAGTTCCCGGTTATGTCTCGTCGCACCGGTATGATCGCAGATAAAAGCGATTCCTACCAACAGCACGATACCGAGCAGCATCGGACCTGTACAGATCACTCCTGCATACCCATACGCTTTTGCCGTCGCTGCAAGTCCGCGCTTCTGGAATAATTTTTTTAACTCAAATCCGATTCCGGCCATCTGCCTCTTCCACCTCCTGATACATCTTCCGGTACTTTTCAATCATTTCTTCTTTTCGATAATATGCTTTCACTCGTTTCTGTGCATTCTCCCCCATGCGGAGTCTCCGAGCTCTGGAAGCGCACATCTGATCCATTGCCTGCGCGAGCCCCTCTCGATACATCGGTGGAACACAATATCCTGCTGTTCCGTATTGATCCTCCTCGTTACCATTCAGAAGCTCCCTGCAGCATCCTACATCTGTAGTCACACAAGGCCGCCTTGCAGCAAATGATTCTAAAACAGACAGCGGCTGTCCTTCCGATATACTCGTCAAAATTGTAAAGTCCAGCTTCTCCATATAAGAGATGATATCCACTCGTCCTGTAAAGATCACATTTTCCAAATGCAGCTGATCAACCAATGCATAACATTCCTGTGCATACTCCTCATCATCAACGCCTCCCATAATATGAAGGCGTACATGATCTCTTGTCGTGCATAGCTCATAAAACGCATAAATCATCGTCTTAATATCCTTGATCGGTGCCAAACGCACGATCGCACCGATGTCAACCCATCCGTCTTCCTCTTTCAATGGAATATGGGAAAGCCTTTCATAGTTGATTCCGTTCTCAACGACACGACATTTCTCCTTGTCACATCCCATCTGGATCTGTGCATGCATGGCATTGGTAAATAATGCTGAGACTAGAAACGCTCTCGTATAAATAATATCCGACAGCATATAAAAGAAAGAAATCCACTGCTTTTTAAATGCCGGCTGTACCCATTTTGCACGAATGATCTCTTCTTCACGCTCTCTTGTGTATATTCCATGCTCTGTCAGCAGCACTTTCTTCTTATAAACATGCCCGCCCAGGCATGCAAGAAGTCCGCCATATCCTGTACAGATTGCATGATAGACATCTGCCTTGGGCACTTCACTTCCCATTAAATAAAGGACCGGAAGCAGCATAGAACGCATTGTGTGAAATGCATCCGCAAACGGAGTATATGGATAATCTTTTATACAGCACTCCGTCAATATATTCAGGAATTCCTCACTTCTTAAAAAAGACATAGGATTCAGCTTCTGGTCATGATAGAGCCGAAACAAGATTTCCCAATTTGGGCGTCTACACAGCATCAGCTCTTTCAGGCTGTTCGTCTCTTCCTCTGTAAAGGCATGAAGCATTTTTCCTGAATCCTTCATCCGCAAAGCGTCATCCAGAAAGACCTCGTGAACTTCTACAACATTTTTCGGAAGCTCGTAGACAAATTTCCCTTTATCCTTCGCATTTGCCCCAATCACCCACAGAACAAACTCATGCTCTTTCATTTCATTGATATACTGGTGCATCCAGGTGGATACACCTCCAAATATGTAGGGATAACACCCCTCCAATATGAGACAGATTCTCACAATTAACTCCTTATCTGTCGCGTGTTACCGCTTTGTATTTCAATCTTCTAATTTCTCAATAGTTACTGTTGGTTCCTTTGCCTGAAGCAGATAGAGATTTCCTGTCAGATGTGTAAGTTTTCCTCCCGAAACTTCACCCGGTGTTCCTTCATTAATCCTCACCATAAAATATGCTTCATCATAGAAGTTTTTAAGCTTCAATTCTATAGACTGCTCTGTCACTGTCTTTGTAAATGTAACCGCTCCATAACGCTGAATCGCACCGGATAGTTCCGAACCGGTGAGTTGTCTCAAGGACGGTGCCGAATCCACCAGCCAGTCCATATATTCAGCGAGGTTGCTCTTCATCTTTTCCCAGCCAAGCGCTGCACCGCGGTCTTCGTCCAGAAGATCATCCGGATGAATAAAATGACTGTTCACAAAATGCATATTTAATTCCGACAGTGCCGCCATCTTCATATAATCATCGATAATTGCACCGGAGATGATACGCGGCTGTTCTACAATCCCATCCTTTGCAACTTCAAATTCCTGCACATACGCAAACTCACCGGTGAAATAATTACTGGCGATCGTCCGGATCTCCGGGAAATCTTTTGCGAGCATCTCTCTTCCTTCTGCTGACAATACATTGGACGGCGGTACATAGACTGACATTGATACACTGGGAAATGTATCCTCTCCAAAATGGATCAATTCTTTTACAGCCTTTTTCATGGCCGCCTCATTTTTCCATGTATCATACGGAAGCACGTCACCATAATCCACATTTGAAAGACTCAACGGCTGATGATTGTATCCATGATACCCGAGTTCTCCACCTTGATGAAGCAGCATATTTCCAAAATACTGAAAACGTCTGGTATCCTTCTGTTTCTTAATCGTTCCATCCGTCGCATCCTCATAATTTTCAATAATCACACCGGTATAGCGAACGTTGTGATCAGATGCAAGCTCCAGCATATCCGGCCACCACACATTCATATAGAAATCACTAATGCTCATTCCATAGTCCCGCTTCACATAAGTACCATCTCCCTCCGGAACCGGTGACGGAAAGTCATCCAGATAAAATGCTGATCCATTGATCACCGGATAAACCCCCACATCAGTAAGGAGACTGTAGGAAGCCGCATAGAATCCACGCACCGCTTTCTCATACAGTCCAAAGTTGTCTACTACAAACTTTCCTTTTCCATAATGGTTTTCCCAGATCAGCGGCACTCCCTTTTCATCTCTGATTCTCGCATATACCTGTGCTTTTTCGCTCAACTCGACCGCCCAGGCAGCATCATACGGATCTGTGATCGTATAAGCCTGTCCGCCGCCAAGCATAAATTCCGGTTCAAAATAAATACTGTCTACAAGTGTATTGTCATATCCGGAAGAAATGATTCCAAGCTTCTGCTCAATCACTGATGAATACGCTGTTTTCTGAAGTGTCAGGGCAAAAAGTACATTCCCACCCTCTGACACCCAATCACACAGTTCCATAAGATTCTCTTTCAACGGACTTACATCACTCAGTAATACAACAACCGTTTCATAAGCATGATAATCTGGAATAGAGGATGCACTCTGCAGGTCTACCACATCTGTTCCAACCTTCATATCTTTAAAAATTTGTTGAAACTGCTCCCATGCAGCCACACTCGCCTCATCTTCACTGTTACGAAGTACCAGACAGGTCTTCGGCAGTGATTTCGCAGCCATCTGTTCCGTAACCACTTCTTCCTGACTGAGATATGCGACTTTTCTGTTTTTTTCAGTATATTGAATTCCACTTCGTTCAGCAAAAAGGACGACCGCGATCATCAGAAATACACCCAGGATCACCAGCATACTTTTAAACGGAAATGTTTTCAATGATTTTAATCCAGCCAAAAAGCCAATACCTCCTTACTCTTAGACGACAGATAGATCTGCTCCTCTTTCATCTGTCTTAAACACTGCTGCAACTCCGCTCCCTTTTTTCGTTCTGCCAGATACCGGATCTTCAAAATCCAGAACTCCTCTTTCCGATGCCATTTCTGATCCATCAGCCCTAGAATCTCTTCCGCCTGAACATAATCTCCTGTTTTCATCAGATTTTGGAACAGACGCACACATGTGGAGAGCGTCGTTTTCACCTTCAGGTTTTGTCTTAAAAGACGGATATAACGTTCCCTCTGTTCTCTCTCCATCTGGGCTTCCAGAATCCCCTGATTCAGATACTCTTCCATAAAATCACAGTACTGCTCCAGGATCTCCGGATCGTCCGGTGATGCCGCATATAGCTTCTCCATCTTCTGCAAACGAAAATCATATTCCTTGGAAAGTTCAACCATGGCTGTGATCGCATAATGGACAACCTCTACATCTTCATTCATGCGGGCCTGTTTCAGAAGATCCATATATTCTTCCGGATCATCATTTAACACATCCATGATCAGTTCACGGCGCACTCTCGGTTCGTCAATCAAAAGTGCTTCCTCTAACGGAACGATCTTTTTGTCCATATCCGAAACTGCCTGAAAAATATTTTTATAAATCTCTTCATTTACACGAAGCTTTTCCACTCCCGGTTCTATCCTATTGTCTCTTCTGGTCAGCATTTGCAAATGCAAAAGCAGCACGCACACTGTTCCCCAGAAAGGAACGAAGATCACAAGTGCCATCAGATATTTTTTCACCTTCAGCAGATGTGTCTTTATCCCCAGCCAGACCAGCACACAGCAGACAATATGTAACAGGATCAGGAATACTCCAAGCACTGTCTGAATCATAATTTTTCTCCTGTATTTGCATTCTCCACGGTATCGATCTCATGACAGACGAAGCCGTCATTTTCCAGTCTTGCAAGAATGATCGGCAAGGAACTTCTGTCCGTCTGTGAAAGAATGAGGAAGAGCTCTCCTTTTTCAGAAATCCCCCAGACATCATTTTCACGGACCGAAGCCTGTAGCGCTGTGTCTGCCTCTTCCAGTGTCATCTTCGGATACTCCAGCTTCAAAAGCACATAGGATGCCAGATTCTCCTCCCTCATAGAATGGAAGGAATACAGCCGTTCTTCAAAATACTCCTGCTTCAATATACGTGTACCCTGCACGTACTGCCTGTTCTTGATTGCCTCCTGATATTCCAGTGCGCGCAAAAGTGCTGTTTCTACCAGACCGCAGAGAATCTGGAACAGATTCAGATAATAGAGGGAAAGCTGTTCATTTCCCACTTCCTGAATGAAAATCAGCATCACGAGCTCTCCATCCTTGTGAATCCCGTTCATATACATCGGATAGCCGTCCAGGAAATTCCGGTTTACCCACACCTTTCCGGACACAATCGTCTCTTTCGCTTCCAGATAATCATCCAGACAAATGGATTTTTTCAACACATCTGTCATTCCCTGGGATGCGATCTCAAGACGTCCATAGCTCTGATTCTTTCCAACTGAATAAATCGCAAATGTATGATTCTCAAGAACTGATTCCATCACATGCAGAGTTTCAACAAAAAGCTCCTGCGGAAGAATGATATCCAGTTTTTTCGTAATATCAAAAATCTTACCAAAGCTGTCACGGCTTCCCAAAATCTGCTTCTTGTACTGCCGTTTATCAGAAAGCGTCTCCTGATACATTTCTCTCATAAACAGAAATTTATCCAGGATCAGTTTATTCTCCTCTTTCATGAATTGAATATTATCTCTGTTTTTCAGTCGGATGTAACCACAGATCGCGCCGACTGCAAAATAGAAGATAAACGGAATCCAGTTCGAAGGTTCGTAGAAAAGTGTCGTCCAGCCGATCCCGGTTTTCGTATATGCTGCCAGCAATGAAAGTGTTTCCAGCCCCGCTGCAGCAAGCCCGTAATTAATGCCGTACAGACTGCTGAACAGCACGATGTAAACAAGCCTCAGATCGATCATCTGAAACTGCACCTGATTTCCCGCCATCCGGTTCAGTGCTTCAAAAACAAAAAATGTGAGCAGCAATTCCACAATTTTCACGATTTTATCATGTGCTTTCAAAAAAGTTTTTACTACATCGATCTTCCGTGTCTTATGGTTCGTTTTCTCACAATAATCCTCATAAATTTCTGTGAGATCCTCCAAAAGAGAAATCTTCGGAAACCAGCCGTATTCATTTCTCAGAACGTGGTCATCAGATATCCCATCCTGGATCAGCACATCTGACAAATAGGTAATATTTGCAGCCGGAAACATCTGTGCCAGTCTCTCCCCGAACTGTTGAAAAGTAAAATGAAATACCTGCGGAACCTGAAGACAGGCGCTCCCCTCTCCCCAGTTATCAAAAATCTTGTATAATAAATCCCCAAGATCACTCAAAGCAAGAAAATGCATCTCCTGTGCCGGTGCTTCTTCAAATGTAATCTGCTTCTTATTGATCACAGTTGAGAACAGCTTGAAAAAATAATCCTCCTCATAAGTACCGGAATAAAGATACGGCACACGCAGAATCTTGACAGCGATCTGATGCAGCTCGCCGTATTGCCTGCAGAACTCTTCTGCCGAGCGGACCATCAGCGTCTTTCCTGTTGTATCTTCATATAAACTATCCGGTCCTGTAATATACAGAAGCCTGGAATTCAGATTCCCCTTATAGTAATGTAATAGCTTGTGTAAAGTCTCAATCTCACCCTCCATCGTCCCATGAAATGTAAGATAATTAGAAAAATAAATCACTCCCTCAAATTCATACGTCTTGAAAATGTCTTTGAATTCTTCCTCCGTCTTCGGCATCGGGTATACCGATAAGCTCTTATTGCGATTTGACTTTTGTTCAGTCTCTCCAAGAAGAAGGATCTGACACTCAGGGAAAGCCTCCTCGATAAATTCTGTTGTAATATATCCGATATTTCCGGTCACCAGTAATTTCATACGTCACCTCGTAATCATATATTGCACATTTCTATCATTTCCAACCTATCATTTATGCAGAAGATGTATTTTCTTTTATCCTCTTTTTGTCTTTATACATCTTCTCGTCAGCACAATGGATCAGCTCCGGCAGATTCTTTTCCTCTGCATCTGTCCAGGCATATCCCATTGCAACAGAGATAGGAATGTCACTTTGTTCATCGGCAAATTCAATCTCCGCTCTGACTTGCCTTATGATCTCTTCTGTTTCTTCGGCTGTCTTGTTTTTCAGGATAATCACGAACTCATCACCGCCGATTCTGTAACACTGACCGTTCTGTCCAACGGCAGCTCTCATACACTTTGCGATTGTGATAATAAGCTCATCACCTTTATTATGTCCCAGGCTGTCATTTATCTTCTTCAGATTGTTGGCATCCATCATTATGTAGGAAATCATTTCCGGGAAAACAGCATTACTCTTGTTCTCCTCCAGAAATGCCGTTCTGTTTCCAAGACCGGTCATCGTATCCATATAGGCCATTCTTGCATAGATCTCGACATTGGCATTCTCCTGAACCTGCTCATACATTACGATACAGGCTGCATTGATCAAAAATGCGATAAATATCGCAATACCGACCGAATAGATATAGGAATAGCTCACTACATTTCCATAATAAAATAAAACGAGTGCTATAATGCTGAAAACACAATATGCTACACATCCATTAATAACTATTTGCAATTTAAGATTTTTATGCTTTTTGTTCTCATTGACCCCATTCCAGATCACGCGCAGAAGTGTTACTGTCATAAGCAGATGTTCACAGATAAGTATTATGATCACCATATCACATCCGCTGATATAATTTAACAGATAAAGGACTAAGTTAAAAACAAACAGCTTACGCATCACGGACAGCATCCTGTGTTTACCCGGCATGATCTCTTTGATAAATTCCAGAAGAGGGAACGGCAATGTGAAAAAGGACAAGAATGATATCTGTTCAATAATACTGGTGTGCTGAGTGACTAACAGCAAAATCTGTGAGTCTGTCACCACCCAGATTCCTTCGGTCAAAATACAGATTCCCAAATTCCGCAGTGCACGGTAGATCTTCTCCGTTTTTCCCGCTTTCATATAAAGACAGGCGACAATACACAGCACACCAAGAACAAGCGATAGTACACCGATAAGCACCGCATAAAGGTTATCCTTTATGATCCGTCTGTACATACTGGTTTTGTCTCCTATCAATATCCCCGAGCTCTCAATGCCTTTCAGATTATCTTTCGTCCCACCGATAAAGCTGAGCGTCAGACTGTTTCCTGATGGAATATCAAACAAATGCACCGATCCATCTCTTTTTCCGTTCCTGTGATAGATCGTCTCATCGCCCACACGCACATAATAATTTTTCCAATGGGATCTGAGAAGCAGCACCCATTCCTCGTGCTCTCCTCTATCTGAGAGACTGAAAGTGACCTCCGCCTTCGTAACACCGTCGGAAGCATCAATCGTCCACTCACCTTCCGGAGCACTTACTTTTCCTGTAAAAACTCTGTCGGGAGCATTCTCATATCTCCCGCAAATGTATAATGCAGCTACCATAAAGAAGATAATTATAAGAGTAACTGCGGTATGTATCTTTTTCATAATCATTCTCTCTTATAATATTTTTTGCCATTCCGGCAGATATAATCGCGTCGGCATAACTGCTGGATTATTTCTGATTATACCATAGATTCTCATTTTTGAGTTTATTTTTTTCACAAAGCCAAGGGGACAGGGAAAGTGGTTTTTTTATTGTCCCCTTGGCTTTTATACTTTTCTTTTTCACTTTTTTCAATACAGGATGGTGAAAATTCACTTTTATTCACTACTTAAATGTGAAAATTCATAACTTTTAAGTCAGGAACGCAGACTCTTTTATTGAAATATTCATTCTAATCCCTAACAATGCAAGCTGGCATACGGCTATACGCTCTGAAAGCCTTATGAAAGCAGGTTAAAAAATCGTTAAACAGTTGTTTTTATAGAATTATAGGCACAAAATATCATCGTATGGTATACGTGATTGCTATCGTGCTGGGATCAAGTACGCATGCGTGGTTTGCAAGCAATAATAGTGTAAAAGCAGAAAAAATAAATGTAACTGCAACAGCAAATGTTAAGTTCTTGGAAATCCAGCACGCCAAAGGGACAATAAAAAAACCACTTTTCCTGTCCCCTTGGTTTCTTCCGCAGTGTTGGATTTTCTTCCACAATTCTCATTGCTTTTACCTGGAGTTCACGATATTCTGAATGATTTTTTTTCAAATACTTTGTTACCCATTTCTCCACTGATTCCCATAGTGTACTTTGTTCCCACATGATATCCTGCTTTTTTCGCATATTGCATTTCTCCCTTCTGAAGTTCTCTTTTCAGTTACATGACTATACCAGAAGTCGGGGAAATAGCAATTCATCAGATGTACCGAAAATGCGTGAAGGAGATTGGGGATAGTAGACAATATGGGAAAATCGAAGAAAAAGAAAAGCCATGGCATAAGATAATCTCTTTTCCATGACTTAGCTTAGAAAATATATTAATTGTCTGAGTTTACTCCGACCATATGAAGTGTAACATCATAAGATAAATCTTCATTGACAACATCAGCCGCCGTATTGATACAATCTGAATCAGTTCCTTCAAGCCATACATAAACCTTCAGAATAATGCCGTTATAATCAATTCCACTTGCAATTGGACTTGCATTTGAAACAGGTTTTATAAAAGACTTTCCATCTTTCGATGCTGCCCAATTTTTTGAATTTTGATCAATGTAATTTTTTGCATAAATGTGACTGTAAGTTGCATTTTTCGTACTTGTTTCATTTGCAACGGTAATCCACCCTGTTATTGCATTATTTTTTGAATAGACATCATTTCCATATCCTGTCGGTTCTGATGGTGCATAAACGAATCTTAACGTTTCATTTCCATTTTTATCAACAGTAGAAATGCCGATTCGCATACTTTTTGCTACTTTATCATCCAATGGCTGACCATTCGATGTAACTGTGATTGCTCCACCAGCTTGTGAGCCATCCAAATAAACATCTGCAATTCCGGTATCTCTTACAGTATACAAAGTATAGGTGCTTACATTATACGCATAGTATTTCTTACTATCTGTAGCGTTTTTACCAACAATATATTCACCTGTATCTGCATCTGAAAAATCCACTACAGAATAACCTGATACCATTGCTCCATCAGACCAGGCAGACGGAACATACCATGTTTTTATATCATCTGTTGATGACGGACTGATTTCATGTCCTCCTGTTGTATCAAAAGCAATTGTCTCATTATCTTTTCCATGATCAGGTTTTGTTCCCGCTACAATCTGCAACATCATTCCATTTGCCATAGCTGCTACATTTGCTGTCTGAGCTTCGACATTTGAATTGGAAACATACCATGCATAAGTTGCAGAACTTAGAGCAACCAGAGAAACTATGACAGATAACAATGCAGCTATCATTTCTTTTTTCAGTTGTTTTACACTCAAATTATCTGCCTCCTTTCTCGCTTTTTAGAATGGAAGGGCAGATTACTCTGCCCTTTATTATTATTTCTTATGCCACAACCATAAAGAATAAAAATTCTTTTAGTGGATTAGTTATGCTCCCTGACCTGCTTGAGTACTTACTGTAGTCGGCTGTGTTGCTGAGAAGTTAATTGTAACACCTACCGCATCCTCCAACTGTTTCAGATTTGCAGTATAGACTTTATTATCATTTCCATCATAATAAACATATACACTGATTTTTGTATCAGTATCTTTGGCTACTGTAGTTGCTAAAGGTGCACTGGCTGTTTTTTCAAGTTCTGGTGCAGTTGTTCCAGCTTTCCATACCTGCCAACTGTTAGGGCCTACGACCAATACTCGTACCGCATCCGCTAATTCCTTATCATTTCCGGTAGTTACTTCGATTTTGTCAATAACAAGATTTGTAAGATCAACACCGGCTGAACTGATATTATAGTTACTTGCTTCGCCAATAGCATAGTGGTCAGTAACTGCCTTGGCAGCATCACCTACAGGGATGTAGTCACCTTTTTTGGCTCCATTTGTAGTTGTTGTACCATAAGCTGTCACAAATTTAGGTGCATCTGCATCACCTTTCTGAACTTCAGCAGGATATAAAGCTGTTGTAGTACCAGCATCAAACCAATCTGTTGACAGTGTAGTAGTTGTTCCAACCGCAGTTTTCTTGTATTCAATACTCATAAATGCTGTATTGGACTGTGCCTTAATCTGAGTTGTCTTTGCAGACACTTCATTATTACTTACAAACCAAGCATATGTACTTGATCCCAGCGCTACAGCGGCAACGCATACCATGGCAATCGCTGCGCCCAGTTGTTTCTTTAGTGTTTTCACACTTTTTGTTTCTGTCATATTATTCCTCCCATTTACTTTCTTCTGGCTGCCCAAAAGCAAAACGACTGAAAGTGATAAGTGCTTTTCACTCCCCTGCCATCAGTTCATGCTCTCACCGGGCCCGGTTAAAAGAGATTCTCCTCAAACCGTTTCCGGTGAGGATATCAGCTCATAGCAGGATATATCATATAGTGCGTGTTTAAAAAATCGTTTTCCTCTTTTTCTGCCAAAAGATATACTCCTTCATAAAAAGGTTTATTTATACAAACAGTGGTTGTGGCACTGCTCATACCATTATTTGTTGCGCCTGGTGTCCCAGGTGATCTCTCTGTCTGAATAGTAGCTGTCATTAGGTGCTTCATTTCCTGACGCATTGATCGGCTTATCCCCGGTCAGAGTATCCTTGATGTCTGTGATAAATTTCCACACAAGACTTGTCTCGTCGTCATAGTCTGAATCAATGTGCATACTGAACTCTACACTTCCGCCGATAATGGAATCCACACATTCGGGATCATCTCCCTCCATCCAGATTGCCACTGTATAACGGTTTACATTTCCCACTAGGAAATCAGGTTCTTCATAGGTGCAAACCACTTCATCGGATTCAAAGCTGGTACAGCCCTGCTCTTCTCCTCCGTCTGCTGCCGGTGCTGCATAAACGGTCCGTTCTCCGTTTCGCCAGACAGCCACCCGCACTGCTTTCTCTGCGCCCTTTGCACAGGAATCAAGGGTGATCCTTGCCTGATAGCCAAGGTCCTCCTTTCCGGCATTGCGCACATAATAGGTGTAGGCCATATAGTTCTTGCCATTGTGATTTCCTTCTAAAGAATCAATATCCTCTGGAAGATCCTCAATGGACATATTGGTGGCATCCTGCACTGTATTTGCAGATAACCTTGCTGTTGCATCCGTAAAATCCCCGGTATCGGAAATACTGACTCCCCTGCGATACAGCTCCAGACGGTTCAGGTTGATGGTAAAATTGCCCATCTTCTCCTGCATAAATGCGGCAATAAACAAAATCGCTACCAGGAGAAGAAGGGTCATCAGTAAAAGCTGCATCCTGTCCAGCTGCAGAAGGGCTGCGCCGATTCTGCGGCGCCTGCGGTGAGGCATGTACATACTGACAATGTCCTCAGGATCTGCGCCCTCGCCGTATTTGCTCATCAGCTCCTCCAGCTCCTCGATGCGCACGATCTGGCTGGTCTTTTTCCTTCTTCCAAAGCGCTTCTCTGGTTTTTTCTCTTCTGGCTCCTCTGACAAACGCTTCCCTGGTTTCTTCTCTTCTGGCTCCTCTAACATATGGGCAGCAGTTTCCTCCTGCTGCCTCTTCTTCCTTCTTCTCATATTCTTATAATCGGTATCTCTTCTTTACATAGGCTACATAATTCTGCATGGCGATACGCTCCTCCTGATCTGCAAAGCGAAGCTGGATACCGGCTACAAAGCGGAAGCTGCTGCCCTTTGGTACCTCTCTCATCCAGCAGATCACACCAGCCACCTCATGCTCCGGAACTCCTGCGGCGGCAGTTCCGATTCTGGGAAGGGTGAAAATGCAGGTCTCCCCTACATCAAACCAGCGGTTCATATAAATTGCAAGACCGCCGTTGGAAATATCCATAGTCTCGCCCAGCTCCTGATCGATCTCTCCGTCTGAATTCAGTGCCCAGGTATCCTGCATGTATTTCACCGGCAGAGCCACCTTCATACGTACATCCACACGCTTGATAAACTGTCTGTGTTCTGTTACACGACGTACCTTCCAGAAACGGCGGATTCCAACCTTCACGGTATCGTCTACATATCCGGCAATAATGCCCGCTTCCTCTCCGTCGCCGTACTCAAACAACAGCTTCTGATTCTCGTCAGGCTCCAGTGCTTTTCCCCCAACCATAGGGATGGATACCAGAAAAGCAGATTCGTCTAATGATTTATTAAAAGTACATATCATATTGAATTTCGGTTCCTGACCGATGGGAACATCAAATGCCATTCGAAGCTTCGTTCCCGGATTGATCTTTAGTACTCCTGCCATGCTTCACCTCGTCTCCGCGTTTCATCCTGCAAAGGCGTTCTTTCTATATCGCTACTTATTTATCCCATATTATAACAAATATCATAATTTCCGTCTACATTATTTTACCAAATTATTTTCAGAATATTTCCAAAAAGCACTGAAATTTCACGAAGTTTCCTCTCCCTTTTGCACACTTCTCCTCTCCCCGCATTTTTCATCCACGGTCAAGGTTCCTTTGGTGATGCAGCGGGTTTTGTCTACGGTGATGGAAAGACTGGTGTCCACAATGGTGATGTACTGATCCAGCAGATTTTTTTCGTAGAGTTTTAGCTGCCGGGCGGCTTTTTCTTCGGCCTGTTCTTTGGTGTATACAGCCTTTTCAATCTGGTAGGGCGTGCGGGTGATTTTTCCCAGGGAAATAGGGAGGGCAAAATTTTCGGTGACCTGCCAGGGGATTTCTTCCACGGAAGTGATATGCTGCTCCCGGGACGCGCTGCCCGCGCCCAGGATCCAGTTTCCTATGTGAAAATACCAGCTGTTTTTCGGCTTGCCGTCTGCGATTTTTTTCTGATAGGAAAGGGAAAATTCCTGGTAGTATGGGATCTGATGGCGGACATAGATGTCTGCGTCTGCGGAAACGTACTCGGTGCGCACCACCTCCTGGCTGTCGTTTAAAATCTCTACAATTCCGGATATGAGAAGGTCGCCTTTCTGACAGGTGTCTCCGGTTTTCATTTTGGGGACGCCGCTTCTTGTGGTCATGCTTACGATTTCGCCGTCAAAATCTGCGATCAGATCACAGGGCACCGCCTCTTCCTGAAGGGTTTCTTCCAATACCTCCTCCTGAATGGTAAGAAGCAGCCGGGTTCCCTGCACCCTGGCAGAAACAAAGGTAATATCCGGGTAATTTTTCCGAAGGAGAGCTGCGATTTCGGAGCAGTTTACGTTCTTTTTGCTGATTCCATGGATCACGCCCTGCTGGTCCAGAAATTCCAGTAGCTGGGGTGTGGAATTTTTCACGTTTCCGTCAATGTGAATGTTCCAAATGCGGCCGGAAAGCCAGAAAAGCAGAAGGGCGCACAGCAGGATGCCCACGAGAAAGCACTTTCTTCGCCAGCTTTTATACAGGAAAAAGGGCAGCCCTCTTTTTTCCAGAATGTGGATGCGGACATGGGTTTTGCTATGTATGGGCGCCAGCTTTTTGAAATCTGCTATGGAAATGCGGGCGGTGAGTTTCTTCTCTTCTGGGAGACGGACATTTTCCAGAAGGAGGCCTCTGGCGCGGCACAGGTTTAGGAAACGCTCTATCTGCTCCCCGGATACGGAAATTTTCACAGAGCCGCGGACGAATTTTTCGGGACTTTCCATGCTTCCAGGCTCCTTTCTTATTTTGGACGTTCCATTCTTTCTCATCCACACTCCAGCAAAACACAGGAAATGAATCCTTTTATTTCCATTTCCATGGGGCTGTAGCTGACGATCTCCAGATTTTCCCCCTGGAGGATCACTTTCCCTTTGCAGGTCAGGATGATCAGCTTTTCGCCGGAATAAAAAAGGATGCTTTTATAGTTTTCGATCACAGCCCTGGATGGACCTGTGAGGGTGATGATGGGGTCCTTGCAGGCAAGATCGCCGGGAACCTGCATGGCGGTCAGGATGTTTTCCCGGAAAGTGTAGGGACTTCGGGATGAATCCTTCTCTTTCTCAGGATTTTTGCGCACTCTTTTTCCAGACATAAAAAAATCCTCCCGGCCTTTATAACTAGCTTATGCGGGAGGATTTTTTTTATGCCGAAGCAGCCCCGTCAGGTATCCACACAGAAACAAACACCTGGCGTTTGACCTAATTTTTTTTCAGACGCTACTATTGTTTTTGACAATCATAATCTTTTTTACCGGAAAAGTACCAGGGAAAACCAGAGTATGGTGTTTCCGCCAAGATTGTATTCCATGGAATGTTTCTCTACCAGCTCGTTGGCGACTACGCCGTGGCTTTCCAGGCAGGGGTGCATTCTTTCCGGGAAACGGCAGGGCTTGCCGTCTAAGTAAGCGCAGTGTTCGCACAGGTCGCAGGATTCTGTGGAAAGGGTGAAAGTCTCAAAGCCCTCACCCTGAAGGAATTTCGCCACCTCACAGGTCAGTTCCTCGTGTGCGTCCCGGGTGGACAGCATTTCTTCCATGTTCATAAGGTCGGAAACCTCTGCCACGCTGGAAAAAAAGATGCCGCTTTTGTAGCTGTGGATCCGGGCGGCGCATTCCTCAAGGGTGCCTACCGCAGGGGGACAGGCCCAGGTGGTGCCGTAGCGCTCGCACTCCTGTTTGCAGATGGTACGCACCCGCTCCCGCACTTGGATTTCAGCAGCATCCAGCACGCGGTATTCGTAAATGGGATACTGGGATATAAATTCTTCAAAACGATTTGTGTCTAACATGTTGTTCCTCTTTGTATTTAATCAGCCAGCTCCTGCTCTGCAAACAAACTGGATACGGCAGCCTGGTAGTCGGACAGATGCTGGGATTTCTTGATTTTCTTTGCGTATTTCTCGTAGTTTGTGAAACTGACTGCCATGTAGCTCCAGAGCTCTTTCATGCGGAAAAGCACGTTTCGCTCGCCAGATAAAAGCTCTTTGTATTCTTCCAGCAGACAGTCGTGGAACTGGCAGAGCACTGCTTTGCCCGGCTGTACGCCATCCCGGATCTCGCTTACCAGACCTGGATTTGTGATCAGGCCTCTGCCGTACATAAAACAGTCTGTGTCCGGGAAGCGCTGGGTAATGCGCTTATAATCTGCTGTGGAAAACAGGTTGCCATTGTAGCACAGGGGCATTTTCAGCCGGCTGACTGCCTTTTCGTAAGCACCAAGACGGGGGACGCCCCGGTACATATCTGTCTGGATTCTGGGGTGGATGATCAGCTCGTGGATGGGATATTTCTCGTAGATGGCAAGAAGGTAATCCCAATCCTCCTCGTAATGGGTGCCGATCCTGGTCTTGATGGAAATCTTCATGTCCAGTTTGCTAAAGATCTCGTCCAGAAAGGCGTCTAATTTCTGGGGCTCTGCCAGAAATCCGGCACCTTTGCCTTTGGCGGTTACAGTGCCGGAGGGACAGCCAAGGTTTAAGTTCACTTCCTGGTGTCCGTAGTCCTCCTTCAAAAGCTGGGCTGTGCGGATGAAGTCCTCTGCATTGCAGGTCAGGATCTGGGGAACCACGTACATCCCCTCGTTCCGTTCCGGCGACACCTCGCAGATTTCCTGGAAGCTTAAGTTCTTCTTGGGTTTGGCGGAAATAAACGGGGTGAAGTATTTGTCCATAGGATGATAAAACCTGTGGTAGGCACGTCGGTATACAAAATTGGTCACTCCCTCCATGGGAGCCATGTAATCTTTCATTTAAGTCCTCGCATGTATTAATTTCTGAAATTTGTAGGGCACAAAAGCCACTGGGAACGAAATTTTCATAAAACCAATTATACACGTTTCTATCTTTTTAGACAATGGCTGATTCCTCAATATCAGCGGATTTTGTTCTCCTTTTTCCATTCCCGGTATTCTTCCAGTCTTCGCACGTATGCATCAAATTCCGGAACTGTGAAATCCAGTTCCTTATACCGCACGGAATAAATAATTCCTTTGCTGATCAACTGGGCCCTTGAGGTAGAAATAGAGTTTACCGTCTTGTTCATTATTTTTGCCACACTGGAAATCGTACAGGGAAGTTTCCCACAGGCTGTCATTGCAAAAATAAATTTCTTATCAGCCTCAGAGCACCGCTCATACCTGACTTTAAAAAAACCATTATCCAGCGTTTTCAAAAACTCCTCTACATTTTTTTCCACGCATTTTCCGTCAATTGCGTCTGTGCTGGTATTTTGGTAAACGATCTGGCATAGCTGCTGGATAAAAAACGGATACCCTTTGGTAAGCCTGATAATCTTTGTTACTGCGTCATCTGTATAACGAACATGCATCTTCTCCGCCGGCTTCTCAATTGCCTCTCTCGCCTGTGTTTCTTCCAATGAGCCAATTTCTTTGTAAACAAATAATCTCTCCGAATAGGATTTCTCCTCGGAAAGCATGGAATAGATCTTCGGAAGTCCTGCTCCCACGATCATTACCGGATAGCCCAGCTGATTGGCCCGGTGAAGCGCCGCAATCAGTGCGCCAAGCTCATTGGATTTCATATACTGAATTTCATCTATGAAAAAACAGATGGGTGTTTCCGCTTTGCCGGCGGCTTCCCCGATGGTACAAAAAACGTCCGTCAGGCTCTGGGTCAGATTAACGGTTGTATACAGTTCTCTTTCCTGCACAGAAAGGGAAAAGGTATTTTCACCAGGGGCGAAAGACACCACCAGAGCTTTAATAGCATCCAACGGTTTCTGGATCAAATGTTTAAATTTCTCAACTGTACTTATTTTCCTTAAAAAGGCCTGGGAACAGCTTGCAATCTGAGAAATAAAGTCATTCCGCTCTTCTACCTCTATATGTCTGCAGAAAATCCCTTTTTCTTCCGCAATGGTCTGAAGCCTGTTGATCAGAACAGTTTTCCCCACACCGCGAAGTCCGCTGAAAATCACGGATTGTGTGGGAATATTCAGCATCAGCCCATCAAATAAATTCTCAATATTTTTTATATCTTCGTCACGGCCAGCCAGATAAACAGGCATCAATCCTGCACCAGGTCTGTATGGATTTACTTTAAACATTTCAGCACCTCCAAGCATAATGATGTTAGGGGCAAAAAATAATTCCCCCAGAGCTTTTTAACACGCTCTAAATTGCTCTATCACATATTATTCCATTAACCACCGTCTTCGTCAACACATTTCCGTGTAAAAGTATAAAAAAGTATGGTATATCTCAAATATAACCAGATAAGCATCATCTATTCCACCACAGACCTTAAAGTGCTATATTTTTCACAAATACATATGTCTTTCCCAGAAAATACAGTTTCCTGGCAAATTTCTCTTGCCACCTATACTTTGCCGTGCTAAAATGCAAAAGAACCTTTTCCTGTAATTGGAAGGGAAGGTTATTTTGACAGAAAGAAGGCATACAAAAAGATGAAATTTTCCAAGCGACTGGATTTATTTGGAGATGAAATTTTCGCTGCGCTGAATGAGAGGCGGCTTGAGCTTGAGAAACAGGGAAATAAAATATACAACATGAGCGTGGGAACCCCGGATTTTCACACACCGGACCACATTAAGAAAGCACTTATGGACGCAGCTGCGGACGACCAGAACTGGCGTTACAGCCTCCGTGACCTGCCGGAGCTTCTGGACGCGGTCTGTGCTTATTACAAGAAGCGTTTCCAGGTGGACATTACACCGGATATGGTAATGTCTGTTTACGGAAGCCAGGAAGGTATGGGACATCTGGGCATGACCCTGTGTGATGAGGGAGATGTGGTGCTTCTTCCGGATCCCTGCTATCCGGTTTTTGCAGCGGGAAGCAAGCTGGGCGGCGCAGTGCCTTACTACTATCCGCTGGTTGCAGAGCATGATTTCCTGCCTTATGTAAAAGATATCCCGGAGGACGTAGCAAAAAAAGCACGCTACATGGTAGTTTCCCTTCCGGCGAATCCGGTAGGAAGCATTGCTACTCCCGGACTTTATGAAGAAATTATTGCATTTGCAAAAAAATATGACATTCTGATCATCCATGACAACGCATACAGCGACATTATTTTCGACGGCGTAAAAGGCGGAAGCTTCCTTGCCACTCCTGGAGCCAAGGAAGTGGGTGTTGAATTTTTCAGCCTTTCCAAATCTTTCAACGTAACCGGTGCCAGAATCAGCTTTCTCATCGGACAGCCGGAAGTGATCGCTGCCCTTAAGAAGCTGCGCAGCCAGATTGATTTCGGTATGTTCCTGCCCATCCAGAAAGCTGCCATTGCCGCACTGGAAGGACCTCTTGACAGCGTGAAGGAACAGTGCATCCAGTACCAGGCACGCCGCGATGCCCTTTGTGACGGACTTGCCTCCATCGGCTGGGAAAAACCAAACGGCAAGGGAACCATGTTCGTATGGGCCCGCATCCCAGGCGGCCGCACAGACAGCATGGCATTCTGCATGGAACTGATGGAAAAAGCCGGCGTCATCGTCACCCCAGGCGCAAGCTTCGGACCTCACGGGGAAGGATATGTGCGCTTCGCACTGGTACTTCCGCCTGAGAAAATCAAAGAGGCGGTTGAGGCAATCCGTACAAGCGGAATTTAATGCATAAAAAACCGCCAAAAACAGCCAGCAGGAAGGGAGTTTTCCATTACAGATTTGAACCTCGAAACCAGGCTCACAATCCACAAGGCAGAAAATTTTCTGACTCATATTTGGTTTGTGCATTCAAACATAAGTACCAAAATCCAAAATAACTCAAGAAAAGAAAGGGCTTTTATAACTCATTCAAGTTATAAAAAGCCCTTTCTTGTTTCCAGAGCATGTTTGCAAAAGGCCTTCTGCAAGATGTACGTTACAATTTGCGGAAAGATTTTGGAGACACACTCTAAATTATTTGTGGTAGGGTTCGTGGTTCATGATGCGGTAGCCGCGGTAGATCTGCTCCAGGAGGATCATCTGCATCAGCTGATGGGGGAAGGTCATTCTGGAGAAGCTAAGCTTGTAGTCGGCGCGCTTTAACACTGCATCGGAAAGGCCCAGGGAGCCGCCGATCACAAAGACGATGCTGCTTTTTCCCTGTACCCCTAATCTGGCGATCAGATCGGAAAGTTCTACGGAATCCAGCATTTTGCCGTCTATGGCAAGGGCGATCACATAGTCCTGCTCCCGGATGTGGGAAAGAAGACGGTTGCCTTCTGTCTCCTTGATCTGACGGTTCAGGGCATCGGAGGCCTTGTCCGGGGTTTTCTCGTCCGGCACCTGGATGAAGTTCAGCTTGCAGTAGCGGCTAAGGCGCTTGGCGTACTCGGCGATCCCGTCATTTAAATATTTTTCTTTTATTTTTCCAACTGTGAGAATACGAATTTCCATAGCAGATTACATTTCAAAATCCATTGCCACGCGGTCGCAGGTGTTTGGTCTTACGTAGGTGTCGGCAACTTTTACGTGATTTGGGTTTACAGCGTAGGCAGCAAGTGCCTCGGCGCTCTCAAGCTCTGTGATCAGGCACAGGTCACGGGAGCTGGATGCCAGGGGATCGGTGACTACCTTTGCGCTGATCAGGCCTGGAACTACGCCTACAAGACCTTCTAAGTGCTCTTTGATCTGTGCTTTTAATTCCGGCTTCTTCTCCTCCGGAATCTCCTCTTTAAATGACCACATTACCATATGTTTTACCATGTTTCTCTTCTCCTTTACTATTAGATTTTACCCGTTTCCATTACAAATGTTCTTCCACATAGGTCTGGAATTCTTCCATGGACATCAGGACTTTACGGGGCTTGGTGCCTTCTTCGGGGCCTACGACTCCGGCGTCGCAGAGCTGGTCCATGATCCTTGCGGCACGGTTGAAGCCGATCTTGTACATTCTCTGCAGCATTCCGATGGACGCTTTCTCCTTCTCGATAATGAATTTGCCGGCCTGCTCGAAATAAACGTCACGTTCCTCCCCGCCGGAGCTTCCTCCTGCTGTGAGAACCGCATTGTTCATCTGCTGCTCGATCTTGCTGTCATAGTCAGTCCTTGGGTTCTTGTCTGCTAAGAAGTTCACAATATCACTGACTTCATCATCCGAGACAAAAGCTCCCTGCAGTCTGGCAGGCTTCTGATAGCCCTGCGGATAAAACAGCATATCTCCTTTACCAAGCAGTTTCTCCGCACCGTTCATATCCAGAATAGTTCTGGAGTCCACGCCGGAAGTAACCGCAAATGCAATACGGGACGGCATGTTCGCCTTGATCAGACCTGTGATGACATTGACAGAGGGTCTCTGGGTTGCGATAACCAGATGAATGCCTGCTGCACGGGCCAGCTGTGCCAGACGGCAGATGGCATCCTCCACATCTCCAGGTGCCACCATCATCAGGTCGGCAAGCTCGTCTACGATAATGACGATCTGACACATTTTCTCCGGGCGCTGTTCGCCCTCCGGGAAGGTCATCTTGTCCAGCTTGCGGTTGAACTCCTCCAGATTACGCACGCCATACTCTGCAAAGGTATTGTAACGGTTGCTCATCTCATTTACCGCCCAGTTCAGAGCACCAGCTGCCTTCTTCGGATCTGTGACAACCGGAATAAACAGATGGGGAATTCCATTGTAGACACTAAGCTCCACCACCTTGGGGTCGATCATGATCAGCTTCACCTCATCCGGTTTGGCTTTATATAAAATACTGATGATCAGCGTATTGATACATACGGATTTACCGGAACCAGTGGAACCAGCGATCAGAAGGTGAGGCATTTTCGCGATATCCGCAACCACAGTCTTGCCCTCAATGTCCTTGCCAGCTGCAAAAGCAAGCTTGGATTTGGCATTCTGGAACTCCGGTGACTGGATCAGATCGCGGAGCATCACGGCACTGTGCTCCTTATTGGGAACCTCGATTCCAACGGCCGCCTTGCCTGGAATAGGTGCCTCAATACGAATGTCCGGCGCTGCAAGATTCAGCTTGATATCATCAGCAAGGCCTACGATCTTGCTGACCTTCACGCCCATTTCCGGCTGAAGCTCATAACGGGTGACGGTAGGTCCGCAGCTTACATTGGTTACCTTGGCATTGACACCGAAGTTGTATAAAATCTCCTGAAGTTTCTGCGCTGTCTTCCTTAAGTGAGCATCGGAATCTCCCTGGGATTTGCCGTTGCCCCTCTTCAGAAGGTTCACAGACGGGTACTGATATTCCCGCTTCACGGCTGCTTCCTGGGTGCTGATCTCGTGCTGGATATTGACGATTCCGCTCTCAATCTCCTGCCTGGAGGATTTGGGATTCTTGGCAGGCTGGCGGGATGCTCTCTCCTCTCCTGCAGAGGCGACACCATGAGAACCATCAGCTGTGCCAGACGAACCAGAAGTACTGGCAGCCCTTCCAGAGCCATGAGAACCTGAAACATCAGCTCCCGTGCCGGAACCGCCGGCACTTGTTGCCTGCATGGTTCTGGCAGTTGCCATGGCTTCCTTGAAATCTACGCCAGCGTAGCTGTCCTCATCTTCTGCATCCTGCACTGGATTCACTGCCTGAGGCTGCATTTCTTCTCCAAAATGCGCCAACTGCTGCTGCTCTTCCATCACAGTCTCTGGCAAAACTTCTTCCGTATCCACAGTCTCTGATCTGTGAATGGCAAAATCCAGTCCTGTATCCTCCGGAAGGGAAACCTGGTTATCCATTCCATCCCCGTAAGCCTCCATATCACTGAACAGATCCGTTCCCACAAGAAATCCAGTGGTCTCTGCCTCTGCTCCTCTTCTTGCCTGGCGTCTCACCGGCTGGCTGGCTTCTGTCAAACTGTCTCTGTTTTTCTGCTTCTTTTTCCCAAAGATGGAAGAAGTTTTCTTCGAACCGTCTTCTGACTCCAATTCTTCCTCTTCCAAATCCAGATCCTCTTCCGCCAGCGCAGACTCCAGCTCCTTCATTCTTCTCTCCCGGCGTTCCTGGGCTGCCATCTGGCGCTGCTGGGCCTTCACCTGACGTCTTAACTCCCGCTCCGGTGCTCCCTCCTGGTAACGCTCATGAGTTCCCTTCAGCATCTCCAGGAGCTTATCGTAAAGCTTATAGAGAAATCCCAGAAAAGAATGCTGGGTGATCAAAATCAGGCAGACTAAGATCACAAGCACAATGATCACATAGGCTCCTACCGTTCCAAATGCGGAAATGGTAGAAATGCAGATGGCTCCTCCAATGGCGCCTCCGCCCGTGTGATACTGGGAACTAACCTTGTAGTACTCTGCCAGAGTGGTGCTCTCTGCGTACCCCTCTGTCAACAGCTGGAACACGCCGCAGAGCACCAGAAACAGAACAGCTGCTGCCGCGGTCTTCTTATAGGCAAGCACATTGCCCTTATTGGAAATCAGAAACACGGACACCCCAAACAAAACGAATGGAAATGCATAGGCCATCAGCCCCATCACTCCCATCAGTGCCCTGCTGATGCTTCCACCCACACTGCCTCCAAAGCCCAGGCAGCTTACCATCAGGATAATGGAAGCTGCGATCAGCACAAGAATCACGATCTCTGTCTGGAAACCGCTGGATATGGACTGCTTGGTATTTATATTTTTCCTGGTGGAAGGCCGTCCGGCGGTTTTCTTTTTGCCAGAGACATTCCCTTTAGCGGTTGATTTTTTCCTCGTATTAGATTTCTGCGTTTTTGACGCTGCCATTTAAAAGCTCTCCCTTCATCAGGCAAAATTACTGATCAGCGCTACCGCACCAGCCACAAAGCAATAGAATGCAAAATAGCGCAATTTCGTATGCTGCACGATCTGAAGCAGAAAGCGGATCATAAAATAGCCTACTACTCCTGCCGCAACCATGCCAAGAACATATGTAAATCCAAGTGAAACCGTCATCTTCGGTGTGGTAAACTGGCCAAGCTCCAGAATCAAGGAGCCAATTACAGCCGGAATACTGATCAGATAAGAATATTTCACCGCAAATTTCCTTCTGAAGCCGCACATCATACCGGCGCAGAGAGTCATACCGCATCTGGAAAGTCCTGGAAATACAGAGATTCCCTGGCAGATGCCGATCCACATGGCATGATCGTAGGTTGCCTCCTTCGGTGTCTTAATTCCGCCGATGTTGCTCAGATCGGTCACAAGAAGAAAAATTCCGGTGATCAGAATGCAGATGCCCGGAAGAAGCGGGGAAATGGCCGCCTTGGTCACCAGTCTTCTGCAGATGTAGCCAAGCATGGCTGTGGGAATAGATGATACCAGTATCAGCACCGTAAGCTTCCGATAAGTACCGGACACCAAACGGGCATACCCAAGCTGCTCTCCTGTCCTGCGGTTATGAAAATAGATGTTCAGATTGCCGATCACGTCCATAACCATTCCCAAAAGTTCCTCGCCGATCCTGCGGATATCCTCATGAAATGCGAAAAAAATCGCCGCAAGGGTTCCCACATGAAGAAGCACCTCAAAAAGCACTGCCGTATTCCTGGTAATTCCCATGGCATTCTCTATGGCTGCCAGATGTCCAAAACTGCTGACAGGGAGAAATTCCGTGATTCCCTGCACGATTCCCAATAAAATTGCCTGTAAAACTGACATAACACTCAATTCCTTTTCTATTGTTAAGATCCGGCAGGCAAAAGCCCACCAAGTATTCCCATTATATCACAAACCCGCAGAAGATACAACTTTTAATCGAACAGCTGTTTATGGGGAAATATGGAACTAAGCATTTCTGCGCATAAAAAATCCCCGTCTGAAATCCCATAATGGAAAATCAGACGGGGAAAACATACTCAAAGGAGTATTACTTATTTCGCATATTTGCTCTTAATGTACTCGTCGATACCTCGGGCACCTGCTTTACCTGCTCCCATTGCAAGGATAACAGTTGCAGCACCTGTAACAGCATCTCCGCCAGCGTATACGCCCTCTTTGGATGTCTTACCGAACTCTTCGTCAGCGATGATGCATTTTCTCTTGTTCACATCAAGGCCGATGGTTGTGGAGGAGATCAGCGGGTTCGGGCTTGTACCAAGGGACATGATCACAGTATCAACGTCGATGGTAAACTCAGAACCAGGAATCTCAACAGGACGTCTTCTTCCGGATGCATCCGGCTCGCCAAGCTCCATACGGATGCACTTGATTCCGGTTACCCAGTCTTTGTCATCGGTAAGGATCTCAACAGGGTTGCACAGAAGATCAAACTGTACGCCCTCTTCCTTAGCGTGATGTACTTCCTCTTTACGTGCAGGAAGCTCAGCCTCGGAACGACGATAGATGATATGTACCTCTGCGCCAAGACGAAGTGCAGTTCTTGCAGCGTCCATGGCAACGTTACCACCGCCTACAACTGCAACTTTCTTGCCGTGTGCGATCGGGGTATCATAATCCTCGCGGAATGCTTTCATCAGGTTGTTACGTGTCAGATACTCATTAGCGGAGAATACGCCGTTTGCCTGCTCACCCGGGATTCCCATGAACATAGGAAGTCCGGCACCGGATCCGATAAATACAGCCTCGAAGCCCTCATCCTTAAGAAGCTCATCGATAGTTACGGATTTACCGATGATAACGTTGGTCTCGATCTTAACACCGAGAGATTTTACGTTCTCTACCTCAGCAGCAACGACTTTGTCTTTCGGAAGACGGAACTCCGGAATACCGTAAACAAGAACGCCGCCTGCTTTGTGAAGAGCCTCGAAGATAGTTACATCATAGCCCATCTTTGCAAGGTCTCCGGCACAGGTAAGTCCGGAAGGACCGGAACCGATTACAGCTACCTTGTGTCCGTTCTTCTGTGCTGCAGGAACTGGCTTGATGCCGTTCTCTTTCGCCCAGTCAGCAACGAAACGCTCCAGCTTACCGATGGAAACAGCCTCGCCCTTCATACCGCGGATACATCTTCCCTCACACTGTGTCTCCTGAGGACATACACGTCCGCAGACAGCCGGAAGAGCACTGGACTCACCGATGATCTGGTATGCTTTCTCGAAGTTTCCTTCTTTTACTTCATGAACGAAGCCCGGGATATTGATGGAAACCGGACATCCTTCCATACATTTTGCTTTCTTACAGCCAAGGCAGCGGTTCGCTTCTTCCATTGCCTCTTCTTTATTATAACCAAGGCAAACCTCTTCAAAGTTCGTAGCACGTACCTTAGGAGCCTGCTCTCTGACTGGTACCTTCTTTAATACATCTGCCATTATTTGTCACCTCCACACTGTCCGCATCCGCCGTGATGGGTATCGCCCTCCTGAAGCTTCAGAAGCGCACGTCCTTCTTCGGTCTTGTACATCTGCTGTCTCTTCATGGCAAGGTCGAAGTCAACTTTGTGTCCATCAAACTCCGGTCCGTCAACGCAGGCAAATTTTACTTCGCCGCCAACCATCAGACGACAGGCACCGCACATACCAGTTCCATCTACCATGATCGGGTTCATGCTGACAACGGTAGGAATATTCAGTTCTTTGGTTAACAGGCAGACAAATTTCATCATGATCATCGGTCCGATTGCAACGCACAGATCATACTCTTTGCCCTGGTTCTGTACAAGGTCGCGAAGTACGTCAGTACCCATACCTTTGCGTACATAAGAACCATCATCTGTAGTTACATACAGATTACATACTTCTTTCATCTTGTCCTCAAGGATAAGGAGATCCTTTGTCTTGGCACCAACAATGGCATCAGCAGTAATGCCGTGCTCGTGAAGCCATTTTACCTGAGGATATACAGGTGCTGTACCAACACCGCCGGCTACGAATACAATTCTTTTCTTCTTAAGCTCTTCAATGTCTTCATGGCAAAGCTCAGATGGCTGTCCAAGAGGTCCAACGAAGTCTTCGAAGTAATCTCCGGCTTTCAGCTCGGACATTTTGGTGGTAGATGCACCAGCCGGCTGGAATACGATTGTTACAGTTCCTTTCTCTGCGTCATAATCGCAGATTGTAAGCGGAATTCTCTCGCCTACTTCGTCCATCTTTACGATGACGAACTGACCAGGCAGACAATGCTTAGCCACGCGGGGTGCTTCCACGTCCATAAGAAAAACATTTGCAGAAAGTTTCTCTGCGTTGAGAATCTTATACATAGTTCCCTCCTGAAGTACTATATTTAACAAGCGCTAAAAATGTGCGTCCCCAGTGAGGACACATGTACGCTAGTCATATCCTATACCACTATAGCACAAAAAGATGGGTTAGTAAAATGAAATTCTACAGTTTCTCTTATATTTTTTCAAAAAAATGCCAGATCAGCTGTTTTTTTCCTTTTTTTCACCAATGAGCTGGTATAACTTCCCCAGAGCTTCCCGCATTCCGCCTACTTCATCGATCAGGCCCTCCTTTACTGCCTCCGGGCCTTCCAACATAGTTCCCACATCCTTTACCAGCTGGGTGGTGTCCAGCATCAGCTCCTCCAGCCGCTTCTGAGAAGTATGGGAATGGGTGGAAATAAAGGTGGTGATCCGGTCCTGGATCTTTTCCATGTTGCGGTAGGACTGGGCCACGCCGATGAACATGCCGTTGGAGCGCACGGGATGGATCACCATGGTAGCGCTTGGGACCACAAAGGAATAATCTGCGGAAACTGCCATGGGAACGCCGATGGAATGTCCGCCTCCAAGAACCAGAGAAACGGTAGGAACGCTTAAGGAAGCGATCATCTCCGCAATGGCAAGGCCCGCTTCCACGTCACCTCCTACGGTGTTCAGAAGAACCAGAAGGCCGTCCACGGATTCGTCATCCTCGATCATGGCAAGCTTGGGCAAAACGTGCTCATATTTGGTAGTTTTGCTGTGGGACGGGGCAGACTCGTGGCCTTCCACTTCCCCGATGATGGTCAGAAGCTCCACCTTGTATCTTTTGGAATTCTCATGCAGGGTCACTTGTCCCATATCCCGGATCTGTTTATTCTGCTGCTCTTCCTGATCCAGGTTTTCCTTTTTTTCTGCTTTTTCCTGCTGCTGTTCTTTCTGCGGCTCTTCTTCCTGCTTTTCTCCTTTTACAGAGCTCTTCTGCCCTGCTTTTTCCTGGCCTTCCCCCATGTTTTCTTCTGATTCTAATGGGTTTTCCTCTATTATTTCCAGCATAAAAAAATACCTCCACACATTCTTGTATGGAGGTATTATCTGCAATTCTTATAAAATTATTCAGCCCAGTTGTGCCATACGTCTGTAACGTCGTCATCATCATCCAGAAGATCAAGGATTCTCTGGATATCCTTCAGAGCCTTCTCATCAGTCAGCTCTACAGTGGTCTGCGGGATCATGGCAACCTGTGCCTCAAGAAGCGGAACGCCTGCTGCCTCAAGAGCCTCGCGTACTGCACCAAGATCATCCGGAGCTGTGAGAACCTCATAGCTGTCCTCTTCCTCTACGAAATCCTCAGCGCCTGCGTCAAGAGCGATCATCATCAGCTCGTCAGCGTCCATCTCGCACTCTTCCTTATCGATGATGATCTGACCCTTCTGGTCAAACATGTAGGATACGCAGCCCTGGGTTCCGATGCTTCCGTTACCCTTTGTAAATGCGTTTCTTACATTGCTGGCTGTACGGTTCTTGTTGTCAGTCAGAGTCTCAACGATGATGGCAACACCATTGGGGCCGTATCCTTCGTATACTGCCTTCTCGTAGCTGTCAGCAGAGTCAGCACCTGCTGCCTTCTTAATACCGCGCTCGATGGTATCGTTCGGCATGTTGTTTGCTTTCGCCTTGGCGATAACATCGCGAAGCTTGCCGTTGTTGCTTGGATCCGGGCCGCCGGCCTTAACAGCCATTACGATCTCACGGCCGATGATGGTAAAGATCTTACCTTTTTTAGCGTCGTTTTTTTCTTTCTTGTGCTTTATGTTTGCGAATTTTGAATGTCCTGACATTTCTTATCCTCTCCTTTTGGTTCTTTTTTTATCTTTTCGGCCCGTACCTTTCCAATAGTCTTGTTTCCAAGGGAAAGGATTCTGAAACGGTAGCCGTTTACCACAATTTCTTTATCCAGATCATCCTCTGTGGGGATATGCCCCAGAAGATTGGTCAGATAACCGTTTAGGGTCTCAAACTCCACCTTCCCGAAGTCGATGCCAAGTTCCTCGGATACATCCTCCAGGTAAGCCAGCCCGTCAATGATCACACTGTTGTCCTTCTGTGTGCGGAAGGTGCTGTCATCCTCATCATATTCATCCAGAATGTCCCCTACGATCTCCTCCAGGATATCCTCCATGGAAACGATTCCGGAAGTCTGTCCATACTCATCCACTACCACTGCCATATGGATCTTCTTCACCTGCATGGAGCCGAACAGATCACTGATTCCTCTGGTCTCCGGAATAAAAGAAGCTTCCCGGATCAGTCCCGGCAGATCCTTAAGGGGCTTAAATTTGGCCCAGGAATTCCGGGTAAGGAACTTCAGCGCATCTTTATAATGAATGATTCCCACAATATTGTCAATGGTTTCCTTATATACCGGATAACGGGAATTGCCCTCCTCCAGCATAGTATCCACAATAGACTGCAGATTCTCTTCCTGGTCAAAGGCGATCACATTCTTGCGGTGGGTCATAATATCCTTGGCTTCTGTGTCATTGAACTCCATGATGTTCTGGATCATCTCGGCTTCATTTTCCTCGATGACGCCCTGCTCATGGGCCTCATCTACCATGGAAATGATCTCCTCTTCTGTCACAGGCTCCTCTGCCTGGTTAAAGGCCACTCCGAAGGGGCGTGCCGCCAGCTTGGCGATAAAGGTAACGCACATGGTAAAAGGATATAAGATCCTGGTAAAAAATCCCACAACTCCCAGATAGCGGTAGGCATATTTCTCCGGATGGTAGGTTCCGATCCTTCGAAACGTAAGGATGCCAAGAGATGCAAGCAGGATCACCACAAGTGCAAGCACCAGGATCACTGCTGCCAGATGCTTTATGTAGGGATGAAAGGTCTTCGTAACCCACGGAACGATAAATGCTCCGAAGCTCACGCCGGAAGCCATGACAATCAGCGGAATCGCATTGACAAACGTCATGGGACTGTTCATCAGGGATAACAGATAAGTGGATTTCTTATCTCCTTCCTGCGCCCGCTTCTCAACCTCGCTTCCGCTCAGATTGTGTACTGCAGCCGAGAACCCGTAAAAAATACCGTTCAGCCACAGCAGCAACAATAAAATAATAACGCCCGCCAGGGGCATACTACTGCCGTCCTCCATAAATAAACCCTTTGTTCCTCCGTATAAAACCAGTCAAGGGGATCTTCACCATCCGCCTTGCTATTTGGTTAAAATGCGGCTGCAAATGCCGCTGAGACTTAACAACTATATCACTAAACTTTCTTTTCGTCAAGAGAATGTAAGCTCCAGGCTGATCTCAAGGGCATGATTTACCTTGTCAAGCATGGGGCCGTCCAGGTGGCATACCTTATCCTTAAGCCTTCTCTTGTCAATGGTACGAAGCTGTTCCAGAAGAATTACCGAGTCTTTTTCGATTCCGTAGGCGGACGCATCGATCTCAATATGGGTAGGCAGCTTCGCCTTGTTCATCTTGGATGTGATGGCTGCACAGATCACAGTGGGGCTGTGCCTGTTGCCCACATCGTTCTGAATAATAAGTACCGGGCGGATGCCTCCCTGCTCGCTTCCCACCACAGGGCGAAGATCCGCATAAAAAATATCCCCTCTTTTAATTACCACACAATTCACACTCCGTTTTACTTTAACTTTTTCACTTCTGAAAATAAGTATTTCCAACTTTTTTCCTGTGTATACATGTGTGGTGTTTTACTATTTAATCAAAATACGTTAATTCTCCGCATTCCTCTCCGTCCCTGATGTAGATCCTTGGAACGCGCTTGCTGATATCACAGACAAACTCATAGGAAAAGCGGCCGGACAGATCCCCGATGGTGTCTGCTGTGATCTCTTCCTCTCCGTCTGTGCCAAGGAGTGTCACCTCATCCCCTGTTTTTGCATCCGGAATGTGGGTTATATCTACCATAAACTGATCCATGCAGACTCTTCCGCAGATCGGCGCCTTTTTGCCGTGGATCAGCACCCAGCCCTTGTTGGAGAGCATTCTTGGGTATCCGTCTGCATAGCCCACCGGAATGGTAGCCAGTCTGGTGACGCGGTCTGTGGTGTAGGTTCCGCCATAGCTTACCTCCGTTCCCGGCTCCACGTCTTTTACATAGGAAATGTGGCTCTTTAAGGACATTACCGGCTGAAGCTTCACAATATCCTTCTCCACTTCCTCGGACGGGTAAATGCCGTAAATGGTGATTCCGGCGCGGACAAGGTTTAAGTTTGCCTCCGGCACACGGATGATTCCGGCGCTGTTAGAGCAGTGGTGAAGAGGAATATGGATGCCGTTTTTCTCCAGAAGGTCCGCGAAGTCAAGGTAGCGCTTCAGCTGTACCATGGCCGGGGTGCGGTCATACTCATCGGCCCTTGCAAAATGGGTAAACAGGCCTTCCACTTCCACATTGTCAAGCTCATAAATCCTGCGGATCTCTTCCAGACTCTCTTCGCTGTCCTTGAATCCGATTCTTGTCATGCCGGTGTCTGCCGCAAGATGGATCAGCGCCTTTTTGCCGCAGGAGGCTGCCGCCTCGCTAAATTTGCGGGCAGTTTCATAATCACAGACTGCCATGCGCACATCCTCTCTTGCCAGCTCTTCGTAGTACTCTTCAAACACAAGTCCCAGGATCAGAATCGGCCGGGTGATTCCTTCCCGGCGCAGCTGCAGGGCTTCCTGGGCAGTCGCAGTGGCAAAGCCCCAGATGTAATCCAAATTCTCCAGCATGGCCGCAATGGGGACTGCGCCATGTCCGTATGCATCTGCCTTGATCACGGCAATGATCTTCGTCCCTTCTTTTATGTTCTTTTTCATCTGTTCAAAATTATATTTCACGGCATCAAGGGAAATCAACGCCTTAATTCTGTTATATTTTTCCATAATGTTCTCCTCGTTACTGTTCACCGATGTAACCTGTTTAAAAAATCATTTCCGCTTTTGGAGTACGCTCTAATTTCCCCCTCCGAAAGCTTCAATATTTCTGGAAGTGCTTCGATCAGATCCTGTGCGGTCATGCCGTGGGTTCCTTTTTTCCTGAGGGCAAAATCCCCGCAACGGCCATGGATATAAACGGCCATGGCTGCCTGATAAGAAACCGGCGGCTTTTCTTCCTGGCTGTGATACATGCAAAGCACTGCAGCCGTTATGCCGGAAAGTACATCCCCGCTTCCCGCAGTTGCCATTCCCGAATTGCCGGAAAGATTGAAATACAGGTGTTCTTCCTGGTCTGCGATTACGGTGCAGGCATCTTTCAGCACACAGGCGCCCCCGCTTCTGTTTGCAAATTCAAAGGCCGCGGCTGCCGGATCCTCTTTCAAATGAGAAATGCTGCTGCCTGTCAGACGGCTCATCTCTCCCATATGCGGGGTCAGAATTGTATTTTCATTTATAAATTCCTGCCATTCCGGATGCTCAGCCAGAAGGTTCAGCCCGTCCGCATCTATGACTACAGGCTTTTTCGCTGCCGCCCCGTTTTTCAAAAACCAGAGCATTCGCTCTCTGCCCACTCCGTCTGTTCCAAGTCCCGGGCCGATCACCAGCACATCGCACCAGCTTAGGTTCTTTTGGTTGGCTTCCTCGTTAAATTCACAGGTTACCATTGCCTCGGGAAGAAGGGTCTGAAGGGGAACGCGGTTCTCCTCCACGGTCTGGATCTTCACCATTCCTGCTCCGCCATGAAGGGCTGCGCTGGCACTTAGGCAGGCGGCGCCGCACATTCCAGGGGAGCCTGCGATAAGGAGAACTTTCCCGAAGGTTCCTTTATTTCCCCAGGGGGCTCTTAAAGGAAGCTCTGCCAGGTCTGTCTGCTCCATGTGACAGGCTGCTTTTTCTGCAATCTGGATGCCTTTCGGATCCCGGTCGTAAATTCCAATGTCTGCTGTCACAACCTTTCCCGCGTACATTCTTCCTGGGTAAAGGCACAGTCCCCGTTTCCGGTATGCAAAGGTTACCGTCATGTCTGCCTTAAAAGCCACGCCGAGAATGGCTCCTGTATCACCATGGATGCCAGACGGAATGTCCACTGCCACCTTGCAGGCTTCTGCCTGATTCATGCAGTCGATGATTTCTCTGTATTTTCCCGCAATTTCCCGGGAAAGCCCCACGCCGAAAATCCCGTCTGCTATAACAGTATATTCACTCCATACCGGGTTATTCGTTACCGGCACCTGATAGCTGGCGGCAATTTCCCACTGGCGTCTGGTTTCTTCGGTCATTTTGTCCGGATTTCCTGCAAGAAAAATCTCCGTATGGATCCCGGATAAGTGAAGCAGCCTTGCAATGGCAATGCCGTCGCCGCCGTTGTTGCCGGAACCGCAGACTGCCAGGACACGTTCATGCTGCCAGCTGCCATCGGGATTTTTCCCCAGAAGGTACTTCACGATTTCATCTCTGACAGCCAGGGCTGCGCGCTCCATCAGCACCAGTGACGGTACGTGCATGCTGTGAATGGTTTCATGGTCCAGAAGCTTCATCTGGCTGCAGGTCACAACTTTTTTCATGATCAGCTCCTCATCTGACGCGTCAGGCAACAAATCATTTCCTTTCGCGTCTATATGCAAAACTGCTGCCCGGTCTCCTGTAAATCTTCCAGTGAGACAAGCAGCAGTCCTCTTTATCTTCTATTTCTCTGTATGTTCATTCCGATACTGGCTTAAATTGTAGGACAAAGCCATCAGACTCTCGGAAAGATGGACATTCTCCACGATTACGTCCTCCGGAGCGTCCAGATCTGTATGTGCGAAATTCCAGATTGCCTTGATTCCGTTCTCAATGAGAATCTTCGCCATCTCCTTGGCCTTGTTCTTGGGAAGTGTCAGAATGGCGATCTCCACCTGATTCTCCTTCATAAATTCCGGAAGCCGGCTGATCATCTGGATCTCAATGCCGCGAACGGAAATTCCTTCCAGAACCGGATTCACGTCAAAGATTCCTACAAGGCGGAATCCTCTTTTCTCAAAATCCCCATAATTGGCAAGTGCCTGTCCCAGATTACCTGCACCCAGAATGATCATGGGATGGATGGTGTCCAGCCCTAAGATCTTGCCGATCTCTGTGTAAAGATATTCTACATTGTATCCGTATCCCTGCTGTCCAAAACCGCCGAAGTTGTTAAGATCCTGACGGATCTGGGATGCAGTTACGTGCATTTTCTTGCTCAGATCATTGGAAGATATACGCTCTACCTTCTCTTCCATCAGTTCCCCCAGATAGCGATAATACCTTGGCAGTCTCTTAACCACTGCCTTTGAGATTTCTTTCGCCTCCAAAATGTTCCCCTCCTTGTTCCCGCTGCCTATACTTTTCCGCGATACACTACGTCAATTATACCGAAATGTTATTTTCTTGTCAATCAAAGTTGTGCAAAATTACAAAACTTTTTGACCACGCAGCACATAATGGTTCCAGCTGCCTTAATGGTCACTGCTTTGTAAGTATCATGCTTTGTATCCCGGTAAAGAACCATGTCCATGCACTCTATCTGTCTGTACCTCTGGGATATCGTATGTGGCAGAAAAAAGAGTCAAAGCTGAAACTGGCTGCTTCTATGGTACGGCGTCTCCAATGCCTTTGTAAGCTCTTCATCCCGTTTTTGGCTATAATGAAGTGCATTTGACAATTCTTCATTCTTCTGCAACAGCATCATCTGCTGCTTTACCCGGTTAAGATCCTCTGTATCACCAGATGCATAACGCATAATTTTCTCACAGATATAATCCTCAAACATCTGCTCATCCGACTCTGGGAAAATGTTTTCACCACTACGCAGCTTCGTATCCTGATGAAGCTTTATGCATTTTCCTGTATCTTCAAAATCAATATACAGAATTTCTATATAATGATTTTTAAGAGCTTTTTCATATATTGCAGACTGAACTGCTTTCTCTAACAACTGAATTTCTCCTACTTTTTTCAATATATTTTATTACTATCGCAACTAAATGATCGAAATCGTCCACTTTTTAGTACCAAATATTCAAGCTCCATTCCATGTGAAATTTTCAATCCATTTTTAACACCTGAATCATCGTTCTATATATTTTGTGATGACAGATATCAGAATCTCCATATCAACTGGCTTGGCCACATGATCATTCATCCCGGCATTCAAAGCAGCCTGTACATCCTCTGCAAATGCATTTGCCGTCATTGCAATAATAGGTATTTTCTTTCCGTCCGGACGGTCCGGCAGATTTCGGATGGCTTTTGTCGATTCATATCCATTCATTTCCGGCATCATAATATCCATCAAGATCAGATCAAAAGTCCCGGGAGCTGTATTGCAAAACTGTGTCAGAGCAGATTTGCCATCTACAGTCCTGGTTACAACCATCCCTTTTTCTTCCAATAAAACCACTGCTATCTCCGCATTTAAATCATTGTCCTCTGCCAAAAGAACATGCAAACCCTGTAAATCCATAGCTTTCCTTAACTTTTCTTCCTTTTCAGTCAATACCTGTTCTGCTATAAGCAGGGGGATTTCTACCGTAAAGGTTGAGCCAATACCTTGTCTGCTGCTGACTTCAATTTTCCCACCCATAAGATTTACATACTGTTTGGCAATGGCCATTCCCAGTCCGGTTCCCTTATAACTGGTTCTTGCTCCATCATTTTCCTGACTGAACTCATCAAATATTCTTGCCTGGAATTCCTCACTCATACCAATTCCGGTATCCGATATACGATAGCGCACGATTATATGGTGCTCATCATTACCCAGACTGTTTTCTGCAATAAATGAAATAGTGCCTCCGTCTTTTGTAAATTTGACTGCATTGCTGATAATGTTGAGCAATACTTCCCTGATTCTGAGTTCATCTGCCATTACATAGGGGTTTTTAAGTTCTTCTCTTGAAACATAAAAATTAAGGTCACGGTTTTCCATATATCCCCTTGCAATTGACAAAACAGTATTTATCATATCCCTGAGATCTACCGGTACTGGTTTATATTCCAGTTTACCACTTTCAATGCGGCTGATATCCAACACATCGTTGATCAGTGTCATCAGATATTCGGAACTCTGCCTGATCTTTTTCAGACAATTCTCCACTTCTTCGTCCGGCTTCCTCTTCAGGGCAATATCTGTAAATCCGACAATTGCATTCATTGGTGTCCTGATGTCATGGGACATATGGTTCAGGAATGTTGTTTTTGCAATATTCGCCGCATTTGCATTCTGTGCTTCTTTCAACGCTTCCATTTGTTTTTTCCTGCTTACGGAAAGGAAATAGACCAGAAGAAGCAGTACAAAAATAATCACAAATGAAATTCCGATAGCGAAGTCGGCATACTCTGCAAGGACATCCTGCAAGGTCATTTTCTTTTCTGAAACGGAATTCTGCGCAAGGACAACGCCATTTAAAATATTGGATGACTGCTCAATTGCTTTATTGATAATGGTAGCTGCTCTTCTGTTTCCTCTCGTTGTAAACATCGCTAATTCCTGCCGTTTTGCCATTTCTGCAAATGACAGACTTTTGGTCAGTGGACTTTCATTAAGAAGATTGATTTTTGAAGAGGGAATAACCGTTGCTCCTACTTTTCCCTTTGCTACTGCCTCCAGGCATTCCTCTTGTGTGTCATATTGTTTGATCTCTGCATCTGGAAAAAGAAGGGACACCATCAATTCCGAATACAGTGAGGTCTCTGTCGCTGCGATTGCAGAGAGACTGCTGCTATATTCTTTCCCCTGGTAAATAACAACCGGCGTAATATCAAAGATTACATCCGTCAAAACCACCTGAAACTGTTCCTGCATATAAAGATCCTGAATGATTGGACCGGCAATATCTATTTCACCAGATTGCAATGCCTCGTTCATCTGCACTCCCGTGGAACAGGGAACTGCCTTGATCGTGATTTCATATTTTTCCTGGACAGTGTTCAAAACGGTTCCAAGGATTCCTGTCAGTTTCCCATTTTCTTCACCGCAAAAAGGAAGATTATCCTTTAGATATCCCACACGGATTGTATTCTCATGTGCATCCAGCCATTGTTTTTCTTCCTTGTTGAGTGCATAATTTATGACCGCTTTTCCTTCATAACGGGCATACAGCTTACTGCTGTAGTCCGTTTCTGTGTTGTTGATTTCTTCCAGGGCAGAATTTAATTCCTTTAACAGATCTGGTCTGGATTTTGATACACCAAAATAACAGTCACTTGCCCCGATATTGACAATGGCAATAAAATCGCTGTTGACAGACAGTGCCGGAATCACAAGAGCCTCCAGTTCATCTGCATCCAGTTTTTCTATCATTTCATCATAGCCTTTACAGGCAACAACCTCTGCCTGGATCTGATTGCTGTCCAGCCATTTTTCCAGAAGTTCTTTCTGATAGCTTCCATCTGCAACACCGATACGGCAGCCATTTATCTGCTTTAGATCACCATCCGTAAGGTCCGCATGGTCCTCCCTGGTATAGATCCAGTATCGTTCCGTTAGCTCCTCATAAGAAGAAAAATTGATAGCTTCTGCTCTTTCCTGTGTATAACTGACATTTCCAAGTATATCTATTTCTCCAGCTTCCAGCATATCCAGGCACTCTTTAAAGGAAGCATAGACATATTCATACTTCCAGCCGGTTATATAAGAAATTTTCTGAAGATACTCATAGCCTGCTCCCTGCTTGTGTTCCCCGGAACCGCCTTCCTGAAAATTGGAATATGGAAAATACCCGACTCTCACGGTTTTATTTTCTTCTTCCATTGCCTGAGTTGTTTCCCCGTCACTTTTTATCTCCGACGCATAAACAGAAGCTGATACAAAAAGCAGCATAATAATTGCAAAAATGCTCAAACATAATCTTTTATTCTTATTTTTTCCTATCTTTTTATTTATTCTTTTCATCTTTATTATCCTGCTGTTGTTCTTCCCAGTCTGTCAGTTTTTCTGTTTATTCAATACAGAAAGAATGGCCGCTCTCAGTTTCTCAATATCAATGGGTTTCGCTATATGTTCATTCATGCCCGCATCAAATGCTCTTTTTTTGTCTTCCTCAAAAGCATTTGCTGTCATGGCAATGATCGGGATCTCTGCCTTCTTTTTATCATTTAAATGCCGGATACACTGGGTTGCCTGATAGCCATCCATGTTTGGCATCTGGATATCCATAAGTATCAGATCATAAGTTCCCGATGACATTTTGCGACAGCTTCTGCTTTTCTTGCCTTTCTTAAAAGTACGAGTATATTTGTAAGTGGAACACTCTTGAAGTCTTGATCGTTATCATATATCAGTGCCTGAAGCATTTCATCATAATCATTGCAGTCCTGTATCTTAAATTTCAGTGTCTGATTCCCCAGACAGTCTTTGGCATAAGAGATATATTCTGCCAGCATACCCGTAAGTTTTTCTTTCACCCAGGATTTTTCTCCGCCTGTAAGACTCCGATTATACTCAAGCGTAAAGTACTTCTTATACAGATCTGCCTTAAAAAAAGGACTCTTTATTTATTGCAAAATATATGCCCGATTTGCCAATAGTAGTAACCGAAGATATTCCCTATTCAGACCAGATGGATTCCTCCAGAGATACAAAAGCATCCATCTCATGACTTCGCAGTTTATCTGGGAAGTCTTTTAGTCATGTCTAAATTTAAAAGCACCTACTTTTCATCTTAAGAATTCTGCGTTGCAGGATTCTTACCGCTTTTTAATCAGGATTGCGAACTTGTTTCGCAATTACCTATCATGTACTATTAATAATTCATGTTATAATAAAAGCACTGCCAAACAGACAGTGCACCTCACTTTATGCAACTGGCTACCATTTTACAGGTCCTGTAGCTTTGCGTCCCAAATTTTCATCTGGTTTGCCGATTTCCTTATTATAGCTTTTAAAATTATACAAAAAACTGATTTTATTATACCCCCTTACTCCGCTTTGCACAAGGAAAACATCCGGACTACGTAGGCCGAATTCGGGTGAAATATACCGCAAAGTGGGGCGTGCAGATTGCAGGAATGATTTTTCAAACCCTTAGAACTTCTTTCTGTTTTTCTGTCAGATTCTCCGAATTACCTTCCTGAAAAAACTGTGATAATCTGTATTTACTGATATCACGCTTTTCACATAAAGATGTTATTTTATCCGCAATATACTTCTCTATCATATTCATAAGCGTCCCTAAGCGGTTTTCGCCTTTTTTTCGCCGTTTTCTTCAGCATAGGAAATCATACTTAACATATCAGCCACCTCCTTTTGCCGGACCGGTTTAGCAGCTTGCACCTGTTTGCAATTCAAGTCAGGTACAATACCGAAACGCCTTATCTGTCAAAATCCTTGCAAAGATCAGTCCCAGCGGAAGTGCTGCAATGATCAGAAGCGCAGCTGCAAACCAGGATGCGGAAAGGGATAAGGACATGATTCCAAGGTTATAAAATCCACGGTATAAATAAAGCCCCGGTACCATGATCACAATAGAAGGCACTGTCACGGAAATCCTTGGATAGCCCACCTTATTTTTCAGAAGGGAGGCCAGAAGCCCAGCTGTCAGAGCTCCGATAAATGCGGCCACTGCCGGAGGTAAGGTGGCGAGATCCACAAGCTCCAGCCGCAGGGTATTTGCAATTGCACCAAGTACTGCCGTAGAACAGGCAAGCCTTACCGGACTGTTAAACATGATGGAGAAACCTAACACGCCGAAAAAGCTTGCAATAAGCCGTGTGAGAATCCACATTGCAGCAGACATATGGATCTTTATAAAATCCACCGGCTGTAAGTGAAGAAGCATGGCCATGATCCAGGCAGACATAGTGGCTACCAGGACAATAATCAGTGCATAAGTAAGCCTTTCCATACCAGAACGCATATCCAGCTTTGCCAGGTCGATTCCGCTGGTAATAAAGGGGAAGCCAGGGATGATAAAAAGCATGGCACAGATATATCCTGCTTCATGCTGAATGGAAATCCCAAACAGGATTTCCCCTAATTTTAATAATCCTGCATATACAAAGCATGCCAGGGAGACAGATGTAACAATACCCAGAAACAAAGTAAAATGATGCTTGGTCAGCTTGCAGCGAAGGAAATTTCCAAGTCCTGCTCCAATAAAAGCACAAAACATCTCTACTGGTCCTCCGCCTAAAAGAAAGGTAAATCCACAGCATGCAATGGCGGCAGCCAGTCCCAGGGCTGCCGGGGAATAAAGGCCATGGATCCTTTCAATCTCATCCAGATAGCTGTGAAGCTCTTCCCCGGACATGTTTTTTCCCTCTGTTTCAAAGTTACGGATAAAATGCTCCAGCCGGTTCAGCTTTGACGTATTCACCCCTGTATTGGTAAGGCATAAAGACTGGGTAAAGCCGTTTTCCCCGTCAAAACAGGTGTACTCAATGGACATCAGTCCGATATCTGCGGTACAGGTAATTCCCATTGCTTCGGCCAGGGCATTCATGGAGCTTCGGACCCTCCAGGCTCCAGTCCCACAGGATAAAAACATGATCCCCACACGTCCGATAATGGAAGCCTTTTCGGTGATGCTTGCATTTATAACGGGGGTATTTTGGCCATTTGCATCGGTGTATTCATGCCACTCCACGTCCATATGATTTTTTCTGACCATCTCTGGCTGCATAAGCCCACTTCCTTCCGAAAAGTCCCTTTATAATTTCAGGCTGTCATTTCCTGCAAGTTCCATCATCCGCTCCCTGCAGGCAAGGACGATCCCGTCAATTTCCTCCATATGCTGGAGCATTTTCTTTTCAAATTCATGGATGGGAAGCAAAACGCCAAGTTCATCAAAGGGTTTCTCTGGATTTTCTTTTTTTACGCCGGTCTCCTGTCCATAAAAAACCACTGCACGGGGTGCTGCCTGCTGGATCTCCTGGAAAGTCTTCCATACAACCGCATAGGCCTGCGCCTCTGTAAGCCCCAGCTTGCAGGTATCCGGAAGTGCATAGAGGATTAAAATCCCACGCTGGCGCTCTTCTTTTTCCTCTTTAATTTCCAGCCCATCCGTGTAAGAGCGTACAATGTCATATCCATCTGCCAGGTAAAGTCTGGATCTTGGTACACATTCATGCCGGTCAAAGGTTTCCTTAAATTTTCCATAGTCATGGGCGGAAACCATCTTTCCAGCATCTTTAAGAAGCTCTCCTTCCACATTGGTAAGAAGGACCGGATTCTCTCCTGCCTTTCCGTGGAATTTTCTTGGGATCAGATAGGCTTCGCGGAGCAGATCAAACATACTTTTTCCGCACAATTCCAGAAGAAGGGCACTTACATCCCCGTTCTGGTAAGCGTGAAAGAGTACCTGCAAAAAGTGGTCCGGATCCTCATCCACCAGCATATGTTCATCATCCAGATACTGGTAAAACACTTCACGAAGTCTTCTTGATGCCTCCGGGGAAGCCAGGATTTTGGAAAAAATATCTTCTACAGCATGTTCTCTTGGTAAAACTGTTTTCATACTAAAACGCCTCTTTTTCTGTTTGGATCATGATGAGAGCTGTACTTATCTCTTTTCAGGAGGGATTATAGCATTGTTATAGTCATACCGCAATAGAATGAAAGTTTTCTCTTTCATATCATATTTTTATGTCTGCCATATCATTGACCGTTGTATGTGTTTTCCATTACAAGTTTCCATGAAATAAAATTTGTGAAAAATACCGTATCTTATCATCGGTCCCCCAGCAGATCATTCCCACCGCATCTGCCATTTCCTGGGCATCAACACAGTAGGCGGACATGCAGGAATGGTGCCTGTAAGGACCAGCGGACATGATTAGCAGGTCTGTATTTCCAGATTCCATTATTTTAGAGGCCAGCTGTTCGGTGAGTTTATTGTGCGCAAGCTTCGCCATTTTGTAGTCCATATCCTTGTTTTGTATCGTCTGGAGAATAAGCGCTTTTTCATAGGCGAATACCCTTTGTTTCATAGATTCTACTGTTCCGCATTCAGGTGGACAGGCGGGATTCACGTTGTAACATCCACACTGATTTTCTTCACAAAACTTTCGATATTCCGGTTTGAACACAAGTTTTTGTGTATCCATGATTGCCGCATTTGAAAACCCAAGTTTTTTTGCTTCTTTGATGTAATCCATAGGATACCTCCTCCAAGTTTTTTACAACTCACTAAAATTTTCTCCATACGCTGGTTTTAAACCCGCCCAGCTACAATTGTGTTTTTTAATTCCCTTGCCGCAGCGCCCATAGGATGCTGGCTGTCATACACCAGACAGATCTGACGCTCCGGGATTTCGTCTTTTAGTGGGATCTGTACGATTTCTTTTTTCAGAAGGGATGGGGCTGCCATTGGCTGGGGCAAAAAGGCAAGGCCAAGTTCACATTTTACCAGCGGCAGGATCTGGTCCGCAGTGGCGGCTTCCGTATCCGGGGAAAGATCCAGGCCATGGGATAAAAATACACTGTTGTAAAATTTATAGGTCATAGTTTCCCGTCCAAGAGAAATCAGCGGATAGTTCTTTACCTCCCGAAGGGAAAGCTCCTGGCTTCCAAGGGCGGTAAACGTGGTACCGCCAACCAGGATCTCCTGGAAGGGCATGAGCATGATCTGTTTCAACGGGGAATCCACCTCTGCCGGAGTGGAAACTACTGCAAAATCGATCTTTCCACTTTTTACGGATTCAATGGCTTCCGGGGTAGAATGGTTATAAAGCTTCAGCCGGATTCCCGGATAAGTCATATGGAAGTTTTTTAATTTGTCTAACAGAAAAATATTCAGGGCAGTTTCACTGGCGCCAATGGCTACACTTCCGTGGGAAAGCCCGGAGCTGTCCGCCAGCTCCTCTTCTGCAGCCTGGAACTGCTCCATTGCACCAAGCACATGGGTATAAAGCCGTTCTCCTTCCGGGGTAAGCTGTACCCCACGGTTAGTACGGATAAATAAAGTGGTATTCAGCTGCTGTTCCAGACAGTTCATGGCCCGGGTGATGTTAGGCTGGCTGTTGTTTAAAGCCTGGGCTGCCTTGGTAAAGTTGTGGTATTTTGCCACATAATAAAAAATTTTGTAATATTCGAAATTTACGTCCATAATATTTTTCCTTTTCTTTTGACATATCATATGTTTATTCCAACTATATCAATTATAGTTTTTACTTATTCCTGCGTCAAGCGTATTATGTACCCGAATAAAAAAGAACACTGTGACGGGGCCAAAAGCTGTTCATTGTAATATGGCAGCCCGGACAGTTTTCAAAGGAGGAACAAATGCTTACAGCAGTAACCGGTATTAACTGGGGCGATGAAGGAAAAGGACGTGTGATCGATCTTTTAGCGGAGCAGGCAGATGTGGTCGTCCGCTACCAGGGCGGCAACAACGCAGGTCACACAGTGGTCACCGACCAGGGTAAATTTGTCTTAAATCTTCTCCCATCTGGTATCTTACATCCAGGTGTGGTATGTGTCCTCGGGGACGGAATGGTAGTCGATCTGGAACATCTTTCCCGGGAAATCCATGAAATAGAGAAAAAAGGAATCCGGGTTACACCGGATCATCTGAAGCTTTCAAAGCGTGCCACGATCTCCATGCCATGGCACAAGGTACAGGATGAGTTAGAAGAAAACCGGCTGGCAAAAACCGACAGCGCCTTTGGCTCTACCCGCCGTGGAATCGCCTATGCCTACAGTGACAAGTACCGTAAGAAAACCCTTCGTCTTGGGGATCTGCTGCATTTAAAAGAGGATTCCGTAAAAGCCAGATTAAAAACCATGCTGGAGGCAAAGAACCTGGAGCTTGCAGGCTGCTACCATCAGGAGCCCATGTCCTACCCTGCACTTCTTACCTGGTGTGAGGAACAGGCTGAACTCTTTGGTCCCTATATTGCAGACACGGGTGAGTTTCTGGAACAGGCACTGTCAGAGGACAAAAAGGTAGTGCTGGAAGCCCAGCTTGGCGCCATGAGGGATATTGATTATGGTATTTTCCCCTATACCTCAAGTTCCTCTACCATTTCTGCCTATGGCCCTATCGGTGCCGGAATTCCAGGAAAATCCCTGGATCATGTGGTGGGCGTTTTAAAAGCATATTCTACCTGTGTTGGTGCCGGTCCCTTTGTAGCAGAAAAAGCAATGTCCGATGCCTGGGAAGAAGAGCTTCGAAAAGCGGGCGGCGAATATGGTGCTGCCACAGGCCGTCCCCGCAGGGTTGGGCCCTTTGATGCCGTAGCCAGCCGTTATGGATTAAAATGCCAGAATGCAGATATAATTGCACTGACCAAAATGGATGTGTTAAGTTCCATGAAAGAGATTCCTGTGATTACAGGCTACAAACAGGATGGAGTTATAGTAATGGACTTTGATCCTATGGAGGAACTGGAAAGTTATACGCCGGTAATAGAAATGCTCCCGGGCTGGGATTGCGATATTTCCAGCTGCCGGACTTATGATGAGCTTCCGGAGAAGGCCAAATCCTACATCCGTATTCTGGAACAGCTTTTGAACCATGAGATCCAGTTTATTTCCGTCGGAGCCAGACGGGATCAGTTTTTAACAAAAGGAGCCTGGTTATGAGACATTTGATCGATCCACTTGATTTTACCCTTGAAGAAACTACAAAAGTTCTGGATTTGGCAGACCGCATTGCAGAAAATCCGGAAGTGTACAGCCATGTGGCAGATGGGAAAAAGATTGCCACTCTTTTTTATGAGCCAAGTACCAGAACCCGTCTTTCCTTTGAATCTGCCATGCTAAGCCTTGGCGGAAAAGCCCTTGGCTTTGCCGGGGCTGAACAGTCCAGTGCCACAAAAGGAGAAACGGTAGCGGATACCGCTCGGGTGGTAAGCTGCTATGCAGATATCATTGCAATGCGCCATCCCAAGGAAGGTGCACCCCTTCGCGCATCCATGTACGCCACAGTACCTGTTATCAATGCCGGTGATGGAGGACATAACCATCCTACCCAGACACTGATTGATCTTATGACCATCCGCCAGAGAAAAGGGCATCTGGATCATTTAACAGTAGGCTTTTGCGGTGACCTGAAATTTGGACGAACCGTGCATTCCCTGGTAAACAGCCTGGTACGTCATCCTGGAAATGAGTTCTACTTCATCTCCCCGGAGGAGCTTAAGATTCCGGATTACGTAGTTGAAGAAACGTTAAAGCCAAACCAGTCTTTTTACAAAGAAGTCACCAGTCTGGAGGAAACCCTTCCAAAGCTGGACGTGCTCTATATGACAAGGGTTCAAAAAGAGCGTTTCTTTAACGAGGAAGATTATGTCCGGTTAAAGGATACCTATATTTTGAACCAGGAAAAGTTAAATCTGGCACAGCCGGATATGCCGGTTCTCCATCCTCTCCCAAGGGTGGACGAAATTGCCACAGACGTGGACCAGGATCCAAGAGCCGCTTATTTTGACCAGGTGCAGAACGGAAAATATATCCGTATGGCATTGATCATGGCTCTGCTTGAAGTCCCGGATCCGCTGACAGGAAGGACGGTGCTGTAATGTTAAAGATTGAATCTATCCAAAACGGAATTGTGATCGACCATATCCCGGCTGGAAAATACCCTTTAGGTTTATTTCTATTCCTAAAGGGTATTTAAAAAAATTATTTTCTTCCCGTATCAGTTAAATCATAACTCATATCTAAAAAATCCAGCGTTTTACCATCTCCAACAGAGCAATCTAATATCACAGATATCCAATGCGCCTTATTCATGTGGTACCCTGGCATAATCCCATAGGTTTGCGCGATAAACTGTGTCAAAGAAAAGCATTTAGATTTTCCATAATTAATGTCTCCCTATAAAAACAGGTGGAAATTCTTCAATTTCTAATTCTATAAAGGGCAATCCTAAACAGACCTACCTATCTTCAGTACATACAATTATTGCTAATATTATATTTCTAAATGTGCTTATATTTTGTGTAACTTTTTGTTTATACAAATTTTCATCGCTTAAAGCTAATTTTCTCATAGATAACTTTTTGCCTATCACATAAACTTCATGTGTAATTTAGAAAAAAGGACAAAAAAAGAGCATAAAAGCTATCTGATTTTCCGTTACTGTACCAATTACTACACCAATTTAACATCAAAATACGATATTTTACGATAAATGGCGATAAGTTTGTAATAAGCAGAAAATGCAGAAATGCTATATTTTTCAGTGCTTTCATGGGATTACTTGTGCAGTCTTACAAATTTTTGCATATTTTTTTGTAATTCGACAATTATTCTTTCAAAAATGCAGGATTTCAAGTATAATATTAAGAATAAGGGTCTGGATGACGGCAGGAATGATTATATCTGCCCACATCCAGCACCTACAGTTAAGGAGGAACTTATGATTTTATCATGTCAGAGCATCTGCAAATCCTTTGGGGAGAAGGTCATTTTGCAGGATGCCTCTTTTCACATAGAAGAACGGGAAAAGGCTGCCCTGATCGGCAATAACGGTGCCGGAAAGACCACTCTCCTTCGCATTATCATGCAGGAGATTTCCGCAGATTCCGGTAATGTGGTTATTGCAAAGGACAAAAAGATCGGCTATCTTGCCCAGTATCAGGACATTCACGGCCATCACACCATCTACGAAGAGCTGTTGACCACCAAGCAGTACATTCTGGATATGGAGGAGAAGATCCGTACCCTTGAGCAGGAAATGAAATATGTGGCCGGAGAAAAGCTGGAGAGCCTTATGAACAGCTATACCCGTCTGACCCATCAGTTCGAGCTGGAGAACGGCTACGCCTACAAAAGCGAGATCGTAGGCGTGCTTAAGGGTCTTGGCTTTGAGGAAGAGGATTACAGCAAGCAGATTGAGAACCTTTCAGGTGGTCAGAAAACCCGTGTGGCTCTTGGCAAGCTTCTGATTTCCAAGCCGGACATCCTGCTTCTGGATGAGCCTACCAACCATCTGGATATGGAGAGCATTGCCTGGCTGGAAACCTATCTTCTCAACTATCCAGGAGCCGTATTTATCGTTTCCCACGACCGTTATTTCCTGGATAAGGTGGTTACCAAAATCGTGGAGATCGAAGCCGGACAGATGCGCATGTACGATGGCAATTATTCCGCCTACGCCCTTAAGAAGGCCATGCTTCGCGATGCCCAGTACAAGGCCTATCTGAACCAGCAGCGTGAAATCAAGCATCAGGAAGCAGTTATCACAAAGCTGCGCTCCTTTAACCGGGAGAAATCCATTAAGCGAGCAGAGAGCCGTGTGAAAATGCTGGATAAGATCCAGAGGATCGAAAAGCCTGTTGAAATTGACAACCAGATGCGCATTTCCCTGGAACCAAGATTTATCAGCGGAAATGATGTGCTTACTGTAGAAGGTCTTTCCAAGGCATTCCCGGGACAGATCCTGTTTACGGATATCAGCTTTGAGATCAAGCGTGGAGAGCGTGTGGCTCTTATTGGAAACAACGGAACTGGCAAGACCACCATTTTGAAGATTCTCAACGGAATCGTGGAGGCTGATGCAGGTCGTTTTGCCCTTGGCTCCAAGGTGCAGATCGGATACTATGATCAGGAGCACCATGTGCTTCATATGGAGAAAACTATTTTCCAGGAGATTTCTGACACCTATCCGACTCTGACTGAGACAGAAATCCGCAATATGCTTGCAGCCTTCCTTTTCACAGGGGATGATGTGTTTAAGCTGATTTCTTCTTTATCCGGTGGCGAGCGTGGTCGTGTTTCCCTTGCCAAGCTTATGCTTTCCGAGGCGAACTTCCTGATCCTGGATGAGCCTACCAACCATCTGGATATTGCTTCCAAGGAGATCCTTGAGGAGGCACTGAACAGCTATACCGGTACGGTGCTGTATGTTTCCCATGACCGTTATTTTATTAACCAGACAGCTACCAGGATCATGGATCTGACCAATCAGGCCATTGTAAATTACATTGGGGATTACGATTACTATCTGGAAAAGAAGGATGAAATGACCCAGATCTATGCTCCTGCACAGGAAACTGCTGCACAAGAGATAAAGGAAGCGGTTTCTGAAACCAAGCTGACCTGGCAACAGCAAAAAGAGGAGCAGGCTCTAAAGCGTAAGCGTGAGAATGAGCTTAAGAAGGTGGAGGCTCGCATTGAGGAGCTGGAAACCAGGGACAAGGAAATTGACGAGACTATGGTTCTTCCGGATGTTTGTACCAATGTAGCCGAATGCACCAAATTAAGCAGGGAAAAAGCGGCAATTGCAGAAGAACTGGAAGGGCTTTATGAGAGATGGGAGGAGCTGGCGTAAAACTGCCAGTCTCCTTTTATACAAAGAAAAGCAGGAGCAGAATTGGAATTCATTTTCCAAAGCTGCTCCTGTTTTCTTTTTACATATTCTCAAGCTTCTCTCTGATTGCCACAATAAATTCGCGGCTGTTGAGAACCTTTACATCCTTTAAGGTAGTAATAAGTGCCAGATCCTTGGTCATCTGACCGCCTTCAATCACGGAAAGGGTTGCCTTCTCAAGCTTATCGGCAAACTCCATAAGCTCCTTGTTATTGTCCAGCTCTCCACGCTTTCTAAGTGCTCCTGTCCACGCAAAGATAGTGGCAACGGAGTTGGTGGAGGTTTCCTCTCCCTTCAGATAACGGTAATAATGTCTCTGAACAGTTCCATGTGCAGCCTCATACTCATAGTAGCCGTCCGGGGAAACCAGAACAGAGGTCATCATGGCAAGGGAACCAAATGCGGAGGAGATCATGTCGCTCATAACATCTCCGTCATAGTTCTTGCATGCCCAGATAAATCCGCCCTCTGCTTTCATAACACGGGCAACTACGTCATCGATCAGGCTGTAGAAGAAAGTGATGCCTGCTGCCTGGAATTTCTCCTTGAACTCTGCCTCGAAGATGTCATGGAAAATCTCTTTAAATCTGCCATCGTAGGTCTTGGAGATGGTATCCTTGCCGCCGAACCACAAATCCTGTTTGGTATCCAGTGCGTAGTTAAAGCAGCATCTTGCAAAGCTTTCAATGGATTTGTCAAGGTTGTGAACGCCCTGGATCACACCCGGAGCGTAAAAGTGATGGATCAGCTCGCTTCTCTCCTCGCCGTCTGCTCCTTTAAATACCAGCATGGCATCTCCTGGCTTGTCGATGTACATTTCTGTGTTCTTGTAAACATCACCGTAAGCGTGACGTGCAATGGTAATTGGCTTCTTCCAGTTCTTGACGCATGGCTCAATGCCCTTTACCACGATGGGTGCACGGAAAACAGTTCCGTCTAAGATAGCACGGATGGTTCCGTTGGGGCTTTTATACATTTTCTTCAGGTCATACTCAGACATTCTGGCCTTGTTGGGGGTGATGGTCGCGCATTTGACTGCTACGCCGTATTTCTTGGTGGCTTCTGCTGCGTCTACGGTAACCTGGTCGTCTGTCTCATTTCTGTATTCCAGTCCAAGATCATAATACTCTGTCTTCAGATCTACAAAAGGAAGAAGAAGCTCATCCTTGATCATCTGCCACAGAATTCTGGTCATCTCATCCCCGTCCATCTCAACAAGAGGGGTCTGCATCTGAATTTTTCCCATTATATCCTCCTAAATATGAAGTGTAATTTAATGATACCAGTGTCAAAAGGTCAAAAAGCCGTTCGTGCTTGCACGATAAGGCGTTTGAACTTGCGACACGCCAAATATGAGAAAGTAGCGATTTACGTAGTAAATCAGCGGATTTCTCATATTTGGAGGATTGCGGGAGCCGCATAGCGGCGGAGCAATCCGGGGTATCAAATGAGTGGCAAAAGCCTTTTTGACACTCATTTCATTTTATTTTAACGTAATTCCAAGGCGTGTGCAAGTCTCTGCCACGATGTTCTCAAGCTCCTCGTCGCAGAGCACGGTCACACGTCCTTCCTCGTACTGTTTGTCTACCCAGGCTTTGATCATCTTCACGAGCTCGCTGTTCTTGTCAACCTTCTGCTCCCCTTTCAGGCGGTAGTGGCTGTCGATCCAGTGGGCGATTCCTGCTGCTCCGGAGGTGTTGGATACGGCGACCTCAACCGGGCGGTTCAGGAATTTCTCAGTGTCAAATACGTTGTAGATTTCCTCGTTTTTCAGAAGACCGTCTGCGTGGATGCCGGCTCTTGTTACGTTGAAGTTCTTGCCTACGAAAGGTGTTCTCTCCGGAATGTGGTAGCCGATCTCTTTCTCATAGTACTCTGCCAGCTCGGTGATCACCGTGGTATCCATGCCGCCAAGGTTTCCGCGAAGCTGTGCATACTCAAATACCATAGCCTCAAGAGGTGTATTTCCGGTACGCTCGCCAATACCAAATAAGGAAGTGTTGACGCCGCAGGCACCGTACAGCCATGCTGTGGTGGAGTTGCTCACTGCCTTGTAGAAATCATTGTGTCCGTGCCACTCGATCAGCTCGGAAGGCACGCCCGCATGAACCATAATACCATAGATAATACCAGGTACGGAACGTGGGATCACGGCACCAGGATAGTTGACGCCGTAGCCCATGGTATCGCAGCAGCGAACCTTAACCGGAATGCCGTACTGCTGGCGAAGCTTCATCAGCTCCAGGCAGAATGGGATGACATAACCGTAGATATCTGCTCTTGTAATGTCCTCCAGGTGGCAGCGCACGGAAACGCCGATTTCCAGGCACTCCTTGACAATGCTTAAATAATGCTCCATGGCCTGCTTACGGGTCATTTTCATCTTATAGAAAATATGATAATCAGAGCAGCTTACCAGGATACCGGTTTCTCTCATACCCATATCGCGGACAAGCTGGAAGTCTTTCTTGTTGGCACGGATCCAGCTGGTAACCTCCGGGAACTCGTAGCCTCTCTCCATACATTTCTCTACTGCATCCCTGTCCTTTTTGCTGTAAAGGAAAAACTCGGAAGCACGGATTCTTCCTTCCGGTCCGCCAAGCTTATGCAGATAATCGTAGATCCTTACGATCTGCTCAGTGCTGTACGGTGCTCTGGACTGCTGTCCATCACGGAATGTGGTGTCTGTGATCCAGATGTCATCTGGCATATGATGCGGTACAACCCTGTCGTTGAACGCAATCTTCGGTACTTCGGAATATGGAAAAAGATTTCGGAATACGTTAGGAGTGGTAACATCCACAAGCGGGTACATATGCTCCTCTAACTGAAGCAGATTAGTGTGGCGGTTCATTGAAACACGTCTGTTTTCCATTGATATTTCCTCCTCGTTGGCTGGAGCCTGACTTTTCTTTTGTAAAAAGCGGCTCTGAAACTATACTTGCTGTCCATTTTACTCAATTAAAGTGATTCAGTCAAGTACTTTTATACTGTAAAGTGATAATTCTTTATCAGGCTCGGTACAATTCTCCTCACATTCCAAGAAAACGGCGGCGGTTAAACCGTCCCCAGCCCTGCTGGTTTCTGGGAAGGCCAAGGTCGTCTGCGCTGTTCATCAGCATGGTTTTGATATCCGTGTTGGTAAGGGCGGGATCCTTTTCCAAGGCGCAGGCGATGGCGCCGGTGACCAGGGGTGTGGACATGGAAGTGCCGCTTTTCACCCCGTAGGAAAACGGCTTGCCTGGGACGCAGGACATGATCCGGTTTCCGGGCGCTACGATATCTGGCTTGCAGACGCACTCTGTGGTAGGCCCTCTTCCGGAGATGGCGCTCCGCCCTTCCAGAAGGTCGCTGGAGCCTACTGTGATCACCTTTTTGCTGCTGCCTGGTGCTGTGATGCTGCCAGGCCTTGGACCCTGGTTGCCCGCCGCGGTGACCACCACCATGCCCTCATCCCAAAGCTGCTCCACGCTTTCCACAAGCCGTACATGATCCTTTTTGGAATTGCAGGTGGTGCCAACGGAAATGTTTACCACCCGAATTCGGTACTGCTGCCGGTACTCCCGGATCCAGCGGATGGCACGCAGCACGTCCTCCTGGCTTCCGTTTCCGTAGCGGTCCAACACCTTCAGGGCAATGATCCCGCATCCCGGTGCCGCTCCCCTGTATTTTCCCATGGACGCAGTGCCATCCCCTGCCGCCAGGCCTGCCACATGAGTGCCGTGCCCGTTGTCGTCATAAGGACGTCTTTTAAAAGAAAGAAAATCATAAAACGCCCAGATCCTGCCTGCAAAATCTATATGCTCATAAATCCCGGTATCCAGGATGCAAACGCCGACTCCTTTTCCCGTATAAAAGGATTTTTCCATCATTTCCCCCAATAAAAAGAAAGCTTATAATAAATTATGTTTGCATTTTCATATCTGCGTCAAATTTATAGACAATTTTTGAAATTCTCAAAAATTTTTGTCGCTTTTTCTGCATACATATAGTATAATGAAATTACTTATAACAAGGGGATGAAAGAGACTTATGGAAAAGAATACACAGACACCGGAGGACAAGCTTCATTATTACTCCAGCGCTATTCGCCGTGACATGGGAAACCTGCTGAAATGGCTGATTCTTGCTGCCATCGTAGGCTATGTGGCAGGGGCATTCAGCACACTGTTTTCCTTTGTGTTAAAGGCAGTTACCAGTTACCGCAAGGCCAATCAGTGGATTTTTTATCTGCTGCCGCTCTCCGGCCTTTGCATTGTATTTCTTTATGACAAGCTTGGCAAGGACGACGGGGGCACCAACCAGGTGCTTTCCACGGTGCGTTCCCAGGACGATGTGCCCTGGCTTTCCGGACCGCTGATCTTTGTTTCCACTGCACTGACCCATCTGACAGGAGGTTCCGCAGGACGTGAAGGCGCAGCCATCCAGCTTGGAGGAAGCATTGCCAATCTTCTGGGACGGTGGATCCATCTGGACGAGGAGGACCGTCATGTGATCGTGATGTGCGGTATGAGCGCCGCATTCTCCGCACTTTTTGGCACGCCTATGGCTGCAGCGGTTTTCTCCATGGAAGTGGTCAGCGTGGGAGTAATGTACTATACGGCGCTGATGCCCTGTATGATCGCGTCTTTGATTGCCTCCCGTTTTGCAGCGGGCATGGGTGTTACACCGGAATCCTTCCATGTGGTGAACATTCCGGCGTTCAATCTGGAAACCGGGCTGAAAATGGGCGTGGCAGCACTGGGATGCGCGGTGATCAGCATTGTATTCTGCATTATTTTAAATGAGACAGCCAGACTATATGGGAAATTTTTCCCAAACAAATACATCCGGGTTGTGGCTGGTGCCGCTCTGGTCATTGTGATCACACTGCTTCTTGGAACAACGGATTACATGGGCGCAGGCGCGGAGCTGATCGAGAAGGCTGTTGAGACCGGAGAGACGGATTACATGGCTTTCTTCTGGAAAATGATCCTTACTGCACTTACTATGCGGGCAGGCTTCCGGGGAGGCGAAATCGTGCCGTCCTTTTGCGTAGGAGCGACCTTTGGATGTATGGCGGGACAGATTGTGGGACTCTCCCCGTCTCTTTGTGCAGCCTGCGGAATGGCGGCTGTATTCTGCGGCGTGACCAACTGCCCTATTACTTCGATTCTGATCGCATTTGAAATGTTTGGATTTAAGGGCGTTTCTTTCTATCTGATCGCAGTGTCCATCAGCTATGCTGCTTCCGGATATTACGGACTGTATAAAGATCAGACTATTGTATATTCTAAGTATAAGGCGAAATATATTAACAAGCACACTAAAATGTAAAATCCGGCACAAAGTGCCGTAAAAAGAAGGGGGTACATTTATGAACCTAGAAAAACTTTTTCACCTGAAGGAACACCGAACTGACGTGAAGACTGAGGTAATGGCTGGAATCACCACATTCATGACCATGGCCTACATTCTTGCAGTCAACCCGAACATCCTTTCCGCAGCCGGAATGGATAGAGGCGCAGTATTTACCGCAACTGCCCTGTCTTCCTTTATCGCAACCTGCCTGATGGCGCTGTTATCCAATTATCCGTTTGTCCTTGCTCCTGGAATGGGTCTGAATGCTTATTTTGCATACACCGTAGTCCTTGGCATGGGATATTCCTGGGAACAGGCTCTGGTTGCCGTATTTGCAGAAGGTATTATCTTCATTCTGCTTTCCCTTACCAACGTGCGTGAAGCGATCTTCAACTCCATTCCTATGACATTGAAGCATGCTGTTTCCGTAGGAATTGGTCTTTTCATTGCCTTCATCGGTCTGCAGAACGCAAAAATCGTTGTAAACAATGATTCCACACTGGTAAGCATGTTTTCCTTTAAGGGCTCTCTTGCAGACGGTTCCTTCAATTACATGGGAATCACTGTTCTTCTGGCTCTTCTTGGTGTTCTTATCACAGCCATTCTTCTTGTTAAGAATGTAAAGGGCGGTATCCTTTGGGGTATCCTGATTACATGGATCCTTGGAATCCTCTGCCAGCTTGTAGGACTTTATGTGCCAAATCCAGACGCAGGCTTCTTCAGCCTTCTCCCGGATTTCTCCAACGGAATTTCCGTACCAAGCATGGCACCTACTTTTATGAAGATGGATTTCGCAGGGGTGTTCTCACTGGATTTCGTTGTCATTATGTTTGCGTTCTTATTCGTAGATATGTTTGATACACTGGGAACCCTGATCGGTGTTGCTTCCAAAGCCGATATGCTGGACAAGGATGGCAAGCTTCCGAAAATCAAAGGTGCGCTTCTTTCTGACGCAGTTGGTACTACAGTTGGTGCAATGTGCGGTACTTCTACCGTTACCACATTTGTTGAGAGTGCTTCCGGTGTTGCAGAAGGCGGACGTACAGGTCTTACCTCTTTAGTATCCGCTCTTTTGTTCGCCCTTTCCCTGTTCCTTTCCCCGATTTTCCTTGCAATCCCATCATTTGCAACTGCTCCGGCTCTGATCGTGGTTGGATTTTTGATGCTTACTTCTGTTACAAAGATCGATTTTGATGACCTTACAGAAGCTCTTCCGGCTTTTATCACAATCATCGCAATGCCGTTCCTGTACAGCATTTCCGAAGGTATCGCACTTGGCGTTATCTCCTATGTAATCATCAATGTATGTACCGGAAAAGCAAAAGATAAAAAGATCAGCGGACTTATGTACGCACTGGCTGTTATCTTTATTCTGAAATACGTATTCTTATAACATTAAGCTAAAACACCTCCTGCCTGGAAATATGCTTCCTGGGCAGGAGGTGTTTTTTGTTTGCACTATATAGAGGTATATCGAATACGTAGCTTTTCTTTATCTTTTTACATTGAATGCGCCCATTCCCGGGTAAACAGCTGCATCCCCAAGCTCTTCCTCAATGCGAAGAAGCTGGTTGTATTTGGCAACACGCTCTGTTCTGGAAGGAGCACCGGTCTTAATCTGGCAGGTGTTAAGGGCAACTGCCAGGTCTGCGATTGTGGTATCCTCAGTTTCCCCTGAGCGATGAGAAGAAATTGCAGTATATCCGGCCTTGTGAGCCATTTTAATAGCCTCAAGAGTCTCAGAAACAGAACCGATCTGATTCAGCTTGATCAGGATTGAATTTCCGCATCCAAGAGAAATACCCTTGGAAAGTCTCTCCGTATTGGTTACAAACAGGTCATCGCCAACCAGCTGAATCTTGTCGCCAAGTTCTTTGGTAAGCTTCTTCCAGCCTTCCCAGTCTTCCTCATCCAGGGCATCCTCGATGGAAATGATCGGGTATTTGTCAACCAGCTTTTTCCAGTGGTCGATCAGCTCATCAGATGTATAAACAGTACCAGCCTTTGGAAGCTTGTACTCGCCAAGCTTGCCTGTCTTCCACTCAGAAGAAGCAGCGTCCATAGCGATCATAAAGTCTTTTCCTGGCTCATAGCCTGCATTCTTAACAGCCTCGAGAATGGTCTCAATGGCCTCTTCGTCAGATTTTAATGCCGGAGCAAATCCGCCCTCATCACCAACGGAGGTAGCAAGTCCTCTGGATTTCAGGATTGCTGCAAGTGCATGGAACACTTCTGCGCACCATCTTAAGCACTCTTTGAAGCTTGGTGCACCAACCGGCATGATCATGAACTCCTGAACGTCAAGTCCGGAGGAAAGTGCGTGGCAGCCGCCGTTTACAATGTTCATCATCGGCACTGGCATACGGTTTCCGGAAATGCCGCCAAGGAAGCGGTAAAGCGGAATGTCAAGGGAGGCTGCAGCTGCACGGCAGCAAGCGATGGAAACAGCAAGGATGGCATTTGCGCCAAAGTTGGATTTGTCCTTTGTTCCGTCTGCCTTGATCATTGCTTTGTCAATTGCATAAATGTCAGATGCGTCCATTCCTGCGATCACATCGTTAATGGAGGTGTTGATGTTCTCAACAGCTTTTGTAACGCCTTTTCCAAGGTATCTGCTCTTATCATTATCTCTAAGCTCCAGAGCCTCGAACTCTCCTGTAGATGCACCGCTTGGTGCTGCTCCTCTGCCGATGGTTCCGTCTACCAGGTAAACTTCAGCCTCTACAGTAGGGTTTCCTCTGGAATCCATAATCTCTCTTCCAATGACTTTCTCAATTTCTAAGTAATCCATGGTATGTATACTCCTTTCGTTTTTCAAAGGAACTCCTTTTTTATTATGCCAGCGGTCTTTCTGTCATAATAAAAAGGAGTCCAAATGATTTACACCGTTAGGTTAGCTATTCCTAACTCTTTGGTTAGTATACACTAATCAGAGTGAGTTGGCAAGAGATTGAAATGATAATATTTTTCACTGGCGAGGGAGGGCTTTTTTGCTCTTAATTTCCCCCACCTCTTATCCATAGTATAAACCTCCTGTTGTAGCTGATTCAGTGAAAATGAATTTCCTAATATATTAGTTTTTCATAATCTGCTGTAACTATACCACTGCTGCCCCCAAAATTCTGTTGCTTTGACAATATCTTTATTTTTCTTTCCATTTTTTCCATAAAATTGGGTTTTCAATAAAAACACAATTGTATTTTCATGTATACGTAGTATAATAATTACCGTTTGCAGGAAATATTGGACATGTCTATTCATACATATTCCTCTTATTTTCTGTCAAAAAACTTAACAGGAGGCTTTTGTCTTGAATATCCAAACTACATCAAAATCTCTCCCTGTTTTTCGGGGCGAGCTTGCACTCTTAGTTGCAGTTGCGATCAACAGCTTCGGCGTTGTGCTGATGCTGTATTCCGGAACTGGAATCTCCGCGATCTCCAGTGTTCCCTACGCATTTTCCTGCGTATTTTCGGCAGTCACACTTGGCACCTGGACCTATATTTTCCAGGGACTTCTGGTGCTGACACTGATGATCCTGCGCAAAAAATTTGTTCCTCAGTACCTGTTCAGCTTCGTGGTCGGATTTGTGTTCGGCGAGCTGCTGGATGTGCACGAAATGTGGATCAATGTTCTGCCTACCGCCATCGGCTGGCGCGTGCTTTACTTTGTGGCAAGCTACATACTGATCTGCATCGGAATCGCACTTTCCAACCGCTGCCAGATGCCAATCGTGCCTACAGACCTTTTTCCAAGAGAGCTGTCCCAGATCACTTCCATCACCTACCCGAAGATCAAGATCAGCTTTGACGTCATTTGTCTGGCTGTCACTGCCCTTCTTACCGGAATCGGCCTTGGACATATCAAAGGACTTGGCGTTGGTACGATAGCAGCCGCTTTCACCATGGGAAAAGGAGTGGGCATCGCAGGGGACTGGATGGACCGCCACATAGCATTTACGTCCTTCCTCGCTAAGAAGCAGGCTTAAACTTTCATTATTTAAAAATAAAATACAATCTTTCTTTTTCCTGACATAAAATGTATAAATTGATATTATTTGCAAATACTACTCTCAGGGGCAAAAAGGAGGGATTGTATGATATTACTTATCATTTTGTTTTTTGCATTACAGGTTTTGATACTTTTCTGCTGTCTGGCTGCGGGAAACGATCCGTATTCCCAGCAGCTTTCCGACCAGGAACAGCTGGAGTTTCTTGCACGCTGGAAAAAAGAGCATGGACGGGAGTAGGTATTTTTTCCATGTAAACGATCCGCACAAAAAGGCAGCTGCCCGAAAGAGCACGCTGCCTTTTTGGCTGCGCGGGTTCTGGTCATATAATAATGCACACCAGCCCGCCTTTGCTGTCGTTGACGATTTTCTGCATGGTATCCTGGAGCTTTGCCTGGCTTTCCTCGCTGATGGAGGCCAGCTTGCTTCGGATACCGTCCTGCACCAGCTGTTCTATAGATTTTCCGAAAATATTGGTCTCCCAGATGCTCTCTCCTCTTGACGCGCTTTCCCCGATGTAGGCGATCAGATCCTTAGCCTGCTGCTCGGTGCCTACAATGGGGGCAATTTCTGTCTCAATGTTGGCTTTGATCATGTGGATGGACGGGCTCTTGGACTTAATCTTTACGCCGTATTTGTTGCCCTGGCGGATCACCGCAGGCTCTTCCAGCTGAATCTGGGAAAGCTCGGGAACCACAACGCCGTAGCCGCTGCCTGTCACTGCATCTAAAGCGTCGCGGACTTTTACATATTTTTCCTTCATGGCGGCAAGCTCTTTCATGGTGTGGATCAGCTCGTACTCGCTTTCCATGGGGATTCCGCTCATGTCACTGAGCATTTTGTAATAGTACTTGTCATTTACCTGGATGCGGATCTGTACGGTGCCGTCGGACAGATTGACGTGATCCAGAAGGGTTTCCTGGACATAGGGGCCTTCCAGCTTTACAGATTCCCTGGTGATGTCCCGGATGTGGAGCATGCGCTTCATGCAGGCTTTGATCTGGGAAAGGATCTGGGCTTTCAACTCGTGGTCAGCAGGCAGCATTTCCACCCATTTTGGCACGAAAAACTGGATCTGGGTAACCGGAAACTCATACAGGATTTTTTCCAGAATCTGGGCTACGTCCTCTTTTCTTAGCTGTTCGCAGTTTACGGGCACTACGGGGACCAGATATTTCTGCTGAAGCTGGTTCGCCAGCTGCCTGGTTTCCTCTTTGTGGGGGAACTGGGAATTCACTACCATAAGGAAGGGCTTTCCCTGTTTTTTCAGCTCTGTCACAGTCTGCTCTTCTGCCTGGGTAAAATTTTCCCGGGGGATTTCCCCGAAGCTTCCGTCTGAGGTGATCACAAGGCCGATGGTGGAATGCTCCTGGATCACTTTTTCCGTGCCCATTTTGGCGGCTTCGTGGAAGGGAATGGCTTTGGCAAACCAGGGGGTTTTGACCATGCGCTCTTTGCCGTCTTCCATGTTGCCGACGGCGTCTTTTACCAGAAAGCCTACGCAGTCGATCAGGCGAACCTGTACCTTCAGATCCTCCCCAAGGGTTACAGGCACTGCCTCTCTTGGGATGAATTTAGGTTCTACAGTTGTGATCATTTTGCCGGAGCCGGAAAGAGGGAGCTGATCCCGGACCTCCTTCTGCATTTTTTCATCCATCCCAGGCAAAGCCACAAGCTCCATGAACCTGCGGATAAAGGTGGATTTCCCGGTGCGTACAGGGCCTACAACGCCTATGTATATATCACCGCCGGTCCTTGCCTGGATATCCCGGTAAATCTGAAAATTCTCCATACGAAAAAGCCCTCCTGCCTGATATTCAAAGGTTCTGCGGCGGCATAGCTGCCGCCGCTTCGCATAATCCTACACTCTTCCTCTAAATAATATGCAGTCGGGCTTTTTATTATTCTAATCAATAAAACTCATTATGCAGCAGCTTGTGCTCCTTGCCCTTGAGCAGTCCCTGGTAGAGTTCCATAACCATAGGGTTCTCGTCGGACTTCTTGATCAGCATGGTATTGTCTGCGCTGTACAGGCCTCTTGCTCTTGCAGCCTTGGTTCTGTCACCTGCACGTACAGGCTGGCCGCCTCCCATAATACAGCCACGGCGGCATGCCATTACCTCGATCAGATGATAGTTGGCTTCACCGTTCTTCACACGCTCCATAACCGTTCTGGCATTTGCAAGTCCGCTAGTTACGCAAATATTAATATCCATTCCCTTGTAAGGAATAGTAAATTCTTTGATTCCCTCATCGCCGCGCACACCGCACTCTGCGATCTCGCGCATGGTCTCCTTTGTATGATCCGGGCTTAAGCGGCGAAGAACCGCCTCTGTAACACCACCTGTAACACCAAAAATCACACCGCCGCCGGAACCAAATCCAAAAGGCATATCGCATGCTTCCGGCTCCAGCTGTCCGAAGTCCAGACCAAAGTTGTCGATCATTCGAATCAGCTCTGTAGTCGTGATAACAATGTCAGTGTCCTGCTCTCCGTCTGTAAAGCTGTTCGGACGGATTGCCTCTGCTTTCTTGGCAGTACATGGCATAACAGATACCATAACCGTTCTCTTGCCTTTGGCATTTTCAGGGTCACGGAAGTACTCTTTAATTACTGCTGACATCATTCCCTGCGGGGATCTGCAGGTAGACAGGTTCGGAATATAATCCTTGTACTGGTCAGTAATAAATTTCACCCATGCCGGACAGCAGGAAGTAAGAAGAGGAAGATTCTCACCATTCTCGACCCTTTTCAGGAACTCTGCGGATTCTTCCATAATAGTCAGATCCGCGCTAAAGCTGGTGTCATAGATTTCATCAAAGCCCATTCTGTGAAGTGCATTGACAATCTTGCCCATTACACTGCGGCCCTTGGTCAGTCCATAGTGATCTCCCACAGCAACACGTACTGCAGGAGCAATCTGTGCAACCACCCGTACATCCGGATCTGCAAGGGCATCCCATACTTCGTCCATATGTGTCTTAATGGAAATAGCACCTGTAGGACAGAATACACGGCACTGTCCGCAGTTCACACACTGTGTCTCTGCTATCTTTTTGTTGAAGGCCGGAATCACAATGGCTTCTGTTCCACGGTATGCAAAGTTCAGGGCACCGATTCCCTGTAGCTCCTCACAGGCACGTACACAGTCACCGCAAAGGATACACTTATTTGGATCGCGGATCAGAGATGGTGAACTGTCATCAATCTCATAATGCTCTCTTGTGTTCTGGAAACGGATATTATGTACCCCAAGTCTGTGAGCCAGCTCCTGGAGCACACACTCCCCGCTCTTAACGCAGGTAGTACAGTCACGGCAATGTGCTGCAAGAAGCAGCTCCACTACCAGCTTCCTGTATTTCTTAATCTTTCCTGAGTTTGTATAAATAACCATGCCGTCCCTTGGTTCCTCAGAACAGGAGGCAAAGGTTCTTCCACGGTCATCCTCTACCGTACACAGACGGCAGGCTCCAAAGGTGGAAACCTCTGAGTGATAACAAAGTGTGGGAATATTGATTCCTGCCTTACGAATAACGGTCAGGACATTTCTTTCATCTGTAAATTCGACTTTTCTGCCGTCAATTGTCATTGTACCCATAATCTGTCCTCCCTTTACATTTCCACATAGATTGCATCAAAATTACAGTTGTCCTTACAGCTGCCGCATTTGATACATACATCATTATTAATATGATAAGGTGATTTGATCTTGCCGGAAATTGCCCCGGCAGGACAGTTCTTGGCACATTTTCCACAGCCGATACAGAACTCCGGATTAATGTGGAACTGACGGAGCGCAGTGCAGACCTTTGCACGGCACTTCTTGTCACGGATATGCTCCTCATACTCCTCACGGAAACGCTTCATGGTACTGAGAACCGGAAGGGGTGCACTCTTGCCAAGACCGCAAAGAGCCATACTCTGAACCATGGTTGCAAGCTCTTCCAGCTCATCAAGGTCGGACATTTCACCTCTGCCCTCTACGATCTTCTCCAGAATTTCCAGCATTCGCTTGGTACCCTCACGGCACGGAACGCACTTGCCGCAGCTCTCCCGCTGGGTAAAGCTCATGAAGAAACGGGCAACCTCTACCATACAGGTATTCTCGTCCATAACAACCAGTCCGCCGGAGCCCATAATGGCATCCAGCTTCTTCACGGAATCAAAATCAAGAGGCGCATCCAGCTGATCCTCGATCAGACATCCGCCGGAAGGACCACCGATCTGTACACCCTTAAATGCAGCACCGCTCTTAAGACCACCGCCGATATCATAGATGATCTCACGGAGTGTGGTTCCCATAGGCACTTCAATAAGACCTGTGTTCTCAATCGCTCCTGTAAGAGAGAATGTCTTGGTACCCGGGCTTCCCTCTGTTCCGATGGTACGGAACCAGTCGGCACCCTGCACAATGATCTTCGGAACATTTGCATAGGTCTCTACGTTATTCAGGACGGTCGGCTTGCCCCACAGACCCTTCTCAACTGTACGAGGCGGCTTCACACGAGGCATACCTCTGTTTCCTTCAATGGATGAGGTAAGGGCAGAGCCTTCACCGCATACGAAAGCTCCTGCGCCGCGGTTGATGTGAAGGTGGAAGTTTACACCGCTGCCAAGAATATTATCTCCAAGAAGACCGTATTTCTCAGCCTGGGAAATAGCAAGGCGAAGTCTTGCAACAGAAAGAGGATACTCTGCACGCACATATATGTATCCGTTCTCAGCACCTACTGCATAAGCAGCAATGATCATACCCTCGATCATTTTATAGGGATCACCTTCCATAACGGAGCCGTCCATAAATGCTCCCGGGTCACCCTCGTCACCGTTACATACAACATAGCGGGTCTTCTCAGCCTGTCTGGCTACCTGTGACCATTTCTTGCCAGCCGGGAAGCCGGCACCGCCACGTCCGCGAAGGCCGGATCTGGTAACCTCATCAATAACCTCCTGGGGAGTCATCTCTGTAACTGCTTTTGCAAGAGCAGCAAAGCCTCCTGCTGCAATATATTCATCAATGGATTCCGCGTCAATCTTACCGCAGTTCTCAAGAACGATCCTGGTCTGACGGTTAAGGAACGGAATATCCTCTGGCTTGGGACAGACCTCATCCCCATGGCGGTAAAACAGACGGTCTACAGGCTGTCCGAGGCGTACAGTACGCTCTACGATCTCCAGGCAGTCCTCTTCCTGAACATGTACATACTGATATCCATAAGGCTCAATGCGCATAAGAGGTCCTAACTCGCAAAGTCCCTGACATCCGGTCTTAATAACGCCTACATGAGGGATATCCTTCTGCATCTCAATGCGCACACCGTCGATTCCCTCACAAAGTCTTACCATTTCATCATAGATCTTCTGTGCACCGGAAGCCATACATCCGGTACCGGAACAGACGAGAACACGGCAGGTAAAACCATTTATAAGCTGCTCAATCTCAGCTTTCTTATTCAGCAGTTCTTCTTTACTGTTTATTCTCATCCATTCTCACCTCTCAATCTGTTAATCAGCTCTACTACCTTCTCCGGTGTCATCTTGGCATGTACTTCTTCATTGACCATACAGGTGGGAGCAAGTCCGCAGGCTCCAAGACAGGATACGGTCTCCACAGTGAACATCATGTCGTCTGTGGTGTGCTTCTTATTGCTAAGTCCCAGTTCTTTCATAAAAGCTTCTTTTACGGGAATGGATTTCCTTACATGACAGGCTGTTCCGTCACACACCTTGATAATGTATTTCCCCTTGGGCTCAAAGGAAAAGTTCTCATAGAAGGTGGCTACGCTGAACGCCTTGGCTTCTGTTACGCCGATCTTCTCGGCAACGTAGGTCAGAAGCTCTGCAGGCAGATACCGGTATTCTGCCTGGATGTCCTGCATGATGGGAATTAATGAGGCCGCACATTTTTCATAATGCTCAATAATCTCATCTGCCTTTTTGTAACATGACTGATCTAACATTACTGTTAATCCTCCTTACCTGCCAGTTCTACCTCTGGCCCTTTTGTGAATGTTTCACCATAAGGTCTCCGGCATTGCGTATTTTTTAACAAACTTCACTATTTTTGTAAGAAAATTATATATTTTTTTGTTCAATTTGGCAAGCTTTTCCTAATAAGTCTTTTAATTAACAATGTTTTTTGCACAATTAACTCAGTGAAAAATATACCAAAGCGCACAAAAAGCCGGATTCTGCTGGATGTACGGAAAATACATCTGCAAAATCCGGCTTTTTATAGGTTCTCATCCGCCGATCTGCGCCATTATATGGGACTCTTCTGTCCCGTTCTTTTTTTCCTGGAAATTATGGCCTGCTGGCTTCTCATAAATGGTCTTCTGGATGGTTTCCTTCAGAAGCGCATCGGAAACGCCGCCTCTTAACAATGCTTTTAAGTCCGCTCCGTTTTCAAACTGAAGACAGCCCTTCAGATATCCGGTAGAAGTAAGGCGCACACGGTTGCACTGACTGCAGAACTTGTGGGACAAAGCACTGATAAATCCAATTCTGCCCTGGAAATTTTCAAGGGTATAATAATGGCAGGGCCCATTTCCAAGGGTTTCCTTCGTAGGCGTCATAGGACCGTAAGCACGCTCCAGAAGCCCTTTTACTGTCTCCTCGTCTCTCGCTGTAAACTCTTTTCCAAGACCAATGGGCATCATCTCGATAAACCGCACATGGAGCGGATTCTCCTTTGCCAGGACCGCCACCTGCAAAAGATCCTGCTGGCTCTGAAAAGTGGGAACACAGTTTACCTTCACCTTAAGCTCCGGATAGGAAAGTGCTGCCTCAAGTCCTTCCAGCACCTTTTTCAGCTCATCCCTTCTGGTGATTTTTCGAAAAGTCTCTGCATCCAAAGTGTCTAAGCTTATATTCACTGCATCCAGTCCCGCTTCCATCAGCCCCGGCAGCTGCTCTTTCAGCAAAATGCCGTTGGTAGTCAACGTCACCTGCTGGATTCCGGGAAGAGCTTTCAGCTCTTTCACAAGGGGAACACAGATCCTGCGCACCAAAGGCTCCCCTCCTGTCAGCTTGATCCTGGAAATCCCAAGCTCACTGGCCAGGCTGCAGACTCTTAAGATTTCATCTTCACTTAGAACCTCCGCGCGGGGAATCTGACAGATTCCTTCCTCTGGCATGCAGTAAATGCACCGCAGATTACAGCGGTCTGTAAGGGAAATCCGCATGTAATCAATGATTCTTCCATACTGATCAAGCATAATCCATCTCGTCTCCCTCTGAGATCACGCCGCCGTGGATCACCCTGGCAAACACGCCCTCTCTTGGCATGATGCAGTCCCCCATGATCTTAAAAATCTCGCAGCCATTATGGCACTGCTTGCCAATCTGGGTGATTTCCAGGATCACATCGTTGCATTTCAGCCGTGTGCCAACAGGCAAAGTTCTGAAATCAAACCCCTGCACAATGAGATTTTCCCCAAAGGCGCCATCCTGCACCGGGGCTCCCTTCGCCTTGAATTCTTCTATTTTCTCATAGGAAAGAAGGCTGACCTGGCGGTGCCAGTTCCCTGCATGGGCGTCATTCTCCAGTCCATAATTCTCAATCAGCTTCACAGTGTGCACATTGACCTTCTGCGTTCCTCTTTTCTCGCTGATGTTCACAGCCATCACTTTTCCCATATCACACGACCTCCATATATCTGTTACTATCTATGATACAATATTTTTAAGAGAAAAGCAATTTTTTTGCAAATATTAAACATATTCTAATGGAAATCAGCTTCTGAACTATACTATAAAAAGCTCCCCGGGTTTCCCCGGAGAGCTTTCTTTATGCAAATTATGCGTTTACCTTACGCATTGCTGCCTCCACAACATGTCCTACCAGAACAGAAGTTGTAACACTTCCAACTCCGCCAGGAACCGGTGTGATCGCATCAACGATCGGCTCTACTGCTGCGTAGTCAACGTCTCCGCAAAGCTTGCCTTCTGCATTTACGTTGATTCCTACGTCGATCACAACCTGTCCCTCTTTAACATAATCAGCGCCAACAACGCCTGCGCGGCCTGCTGCTACGATGATGATGTCAGCTTCACGAGCTACAGATGGCATATCAACGGTTCTTGTATGGCAGATGGTTACAGTTGCGTTTTTCTTAACAAGCATCATTGCTGCCGGCTTACCAACAACAAGGCTTCTTCCGATTACAACGGCTTTCTTGCCTGTGCAGTCGATTCCGTAATGATCCAGGATCTCCATACATGCCTGTGGTGTACATGGCGGGAAGCCGATCTTCTTGCCTGTGAAAACACCGGACATGGAAAGGTCTGTCATACAGTCAACATCTTTTTCAGGAGCAAGTGCATTCTCGATCACCGCCTGGTCTAAGTGCTTCGGAAGCGGACGGAACAAAAGAACGCCATGGATATGGTCATCCTTGTTTACCTTGTCGATTACTGCAAGAAGCTCTTCCTGAGCTACATCCTCCGGAAGAAGAATCTTCTCGCAGGCAACTCCTAAAGTCTCGCAGCGTTTTGTTGCGCCTCTCTCATAGGAAATGTCGCTTGGATTCTCGCCTACACGGATAATGCAAAGTGTCGGGTTAACGCCTTTTTCTTGAAGTGCTGCCACATTGCCTTTGATGCGCTCATTTAATGCAGCAGTTACTTCTTTACCTAATAACTGTTTTGCCATTTTGAATGATCTCCCTTTCTGGTATCCTATTATTTCAGTCTTGCAAGAACGCTGTCAAATGTCTCATCTGCAAGCTTACAATATTTCTCAAGCATAGCATCTGCTTTCGCGTTGAGCTCTTCTGCATATTCTCTGTCTGCCATGGATTTGGTGTTAATGTAAACATTCAGGCTGGCACCCTTTAATGCAGCCTTGCAGAAGGTTGCCGCTACACCGGCATCGCTGATTGCAAGCTTGGAGCCCTTTGCAGCGAATTCCTTGATCAGGTCAAGTGCTTCACAGCATTTCTCCATAATCTCCATCGGAACGGAGCAGGCATCCTTTAATACGATTGCCATAACTCTTGCTTTCTCAGCTTTCTCTTCTTCTGTCTCCTTTGGCATACCGTATGCCTTGGAAAGAGGCTCAAAAACTTCTGCATCCCGCTCAATAAGACGAAGGAAATCTTTCTGAAGCTGGTCGCATTTACCCTTCAGCTCCCACATTTCTTCCTCAACATCTGCATATTTCTTTTTGCCAACAGTAAGGCTTCCTACCATGTTGCCAAGAGCAGTTCCTACTGCACCAACCAGTGCGGATGCGCCGCCGCCGCCCGGAACCGGGGCTTTAGAAGCAAGAACTTCTACAAATTCTGTACATGTGCTTGTTGAAAATCCCATTTTCGTTTATCTCCTTATTAGAACAGTCCTGTGATCTTACCAGTCTCGTCAACATCGATTCTCTCAGCAGCCGGAACCTTCGGAAGACCTGGCATAGTCATGATCTCACCGGTAAGAGCTACAATGAAGCCTGCACCGGCAGAAATTTTCAGGTTGCGAACGGTTACTTCGAAATCTGTTGGAGCACCAAGCTTAGTCTGATCATCCGTTAAGCTGTACTGTGTTTTTGCAACACAGATCGGACAGTTTCCAAAGCCAAGAGCCTCAAGCTGTTTTGCCTGTTTCTGAGCATTTGCTGTAAGAACTACGTTCTTTCCACCGTAAACCTTCTGAACGATCTGGTTCAGCTTGTCCTCGATAGAGCCTTCAAGCTCATAAGCATAAGTAAAGTCGTTTGGCTCCTCGCACAGACGAATTACTTCCTCAGCAAGCTTCAGACCGCCTTCGCCGCCTTTTGCCCATACTTCGGAGAGCGCAACATTGACACCAAGCTCTTTACATTTTGCTTCTACAAGATCAAGCTCTGCCTTGGTATCTGTTGGGAATGCATTGATTGCAACTACACATGGAAGCTTGTAAACATTCTTAATATTGTTTACATGTTTCAGAAGGTTCGGAAGACCCTTCTGAAGAGCCTCAAGGTTCTCATTATTCAGATCTGCTTTTGCAACGCCGCCATTGTATTTAAGTGCACGAACAGTAGCAACGATAACAACTGCATTTGGATGAAGGCCAGCCATACGGCATTTGATGTCAAGGAATTTCTCAGCACCAAGGTCAGCACCAAAGCCAGCCTCTGTAATTGCATAATCAGCAAGCTTCATAGCCATCTTTGTAGCTGTTACAGAGTTGCAGCCATGAGCGATGTTTGCGAATGGTCCGCCGTGAACGATTGCCGGTACATGCTCAAGAGTCTGAACCAGGTTTGGTTTGAGGGCGTCCTTTAAAAGTGCAGTCATAGCGCCTTCTGCGTGAAGGTCACCAGCTGTTACAGGCTTCTGCTCTGATGGTTTGCCATATGTATAGCCAACGATCATTCTTGCAAGTCTGTTCTTCAAATCTGTGATATCGCTTGCAAGACAGAGAACTGCCATGATCTCAGATGCTACTGTGATATCGTAGCCATCCTCACGTGGCATACCGTTTGTTCTTCCGCCAAGACCATCGATTACGTTACGAAGCTGACGGTCATTCATATCCACACATCTTCTCCATGTAACCTTACGTGGGTCAATGTTCAGTGCATTGCCCTGGAAAATGTGGTTGTCGATCATTGCTGCAAGAAGGTTGTTTGCAGCGCCGATTGCGTGGAAGTCACCTGTAAAGTGAAGGTTAATGTCCTCCATCGGAACAACCTGTGCATAGCCGCCGCCTGCTGCACCGCCCTTTACACCAAATACCGGTCCAAGAGATGGCTCACGAAGCGCAACCATTACGCTCTTTCCAAGCTTCTGCATTCCATCTGCAAGACCTACAGTTGTAGTTGTTTTTCCCTCACCAGCCGGGGTAGGGTTAATTGCTGTTACAAGGATCAGTTTTCCGTCTTTTTTATCGCTCTCTTTTAAGAGATTGTAGTCGATTTTTGCCTTATACTTTCCATACTGCTCCAGGTATTTGTCATCAATACCAGCCTTCTCTGCAATCTGGGTAATCGGCAGCATTTCGCATTCCTGTGCGATTTCAATGTCACTCTTGTATCCCATTGTAACTTACCTCCTTTTTACGTCACTGCCACCTGAGCAGGACGCCTCCGCATAATTTGAATTTATCAAAACGGCTTCCAAAAGGGCATTAAGGATCATGTCCCTGTCCGGATCCGCTTTAATCATGAATATACAGCTTTTACATTTAACAGACTTAATTTATATGCAGGATCATTTCGCCTGCGCAGCCTTTAAAAAGGCTTTTAAAGAGCCGATGATCACATCCCCCATAACCGCCATATCTTCCGCAGCAAAGGATACGGGGAAATTATCTGAAAACAGAATCTGGGAGGATGGTGGAAATTCCTCATCTCCCTCCCACAGGATCATCTGGATCTGATATCCGGGATAAATGGATAACTCATATGCCGCATCTCCGAATTTCACAGGAGTGCATTTCATATGATCCATTACCAGCCTGAAATCCTTCAGTCTGTTACCATAAGTAAATGCAAGACGCTTAATGCATCTTCCGTCAAACTGGCGTAAATACACTTCGCCCCAGGGCATTTCACGGTAGGTTTTATACTTACCGGTTCCCATGGAAGCAGAACCGTTTAACAGAAAACGGATAGTAAGGATTTTCGCATAGATCATATCCTCAAGAGGATAGCATTTCTTCTCATCCTCCACATGCTTTACCTGAAAATCCGGGTATGTGATAGTATAATCAGAGCCCAGAAATGTCAAAGTAAAGGCTTTCGCACTTTCATCATATGGAATAGAAAGTCTGGCTGCGATTTCCTTAGGATCAGCCTTTGCATACAGCTCAAGATAATGCTCCCAGGGCATTCTCTCCTTGCTGTCTTTATCATAGTTTAAATCGTCAATGGTAAATGGCATTTTTGTTTACTTCCTGTTCTGTAAATCTTTCATTACGTCCGGGAACATTCCGGTGTCTGTGTGCGGAATAAAGCATGCGCCCACAAACTCGTCCATATAAGTCGGTACTGTGGAAAGCTCCATGTATGTCATGTTTGCAGCAAGCTCATAGGTCTTCTTCTCTGCTGCTGTAGAAAGAAGCATCAGGTAGGAGCCTGTCAGAGAAGAGTTGCCGATATAGTGGAATTTCTCCAGAGGAATATCCGGGAACATTCCGATATTTACAGCATTTCTCATATTGATACCGCTTCCGATACCTCCTGCTACATAAACATCATCAATCATGCTTACATCAAAGTCCAGACTGTTAAGCATAGTCCGGATTGCAGAAAAAATAGCACCCTTGGCACGGATAAAGTTATCAATATCCACCTCTGTGATCTCAACATCCTTCACAGAGCCAGCTTCGCTTTCAAATGCGATCACATAGCTTCCCATTCCATATTTGTCGTGACGAATTCTCTCACCCTCGCGGACAAATTTACCCTTGGGGTTGATGATTCCGCACATGAAAAGCTCACTGATCACGTCAATGATTCCGGAACCGCAAAGTCCGATCGGCTTGGTTCCAGGATTTCCTACTACCTTGTAGGTAGGAACCATGGTTTCCTTGTCAATGGTACAGGCCTCAATGGCACCGTCTGTTGCACGCATACCGCAGCTGATGTCACCACCCTCAAAGGCAGGTCCTGCAGAGCATGCACAGCTCATCATAAAGTCAGAGTTTCCGAATACCAGCTCTCCGTTGGTACCAAGGTCAATAAACAGGGAAAACTCCGGTCTGTTCCAGATCATACTTACTAAGGTTCCGGCAGTAATGTCACCGCCTACATAGCTTCCGATATTCGGCGCAATAATAATATGCGCGTCTTTATTAATGGCAACTCCCACATCAGAAGCAAAAAGGGAGTTGGTCTTAAAGAATGCAGGAATGTATGGCTCCATACGGACCGGATCCGCATTGATTCCTGCAAACAGATGATTCATGGTTGTGTTTGCGCCCACAGACATTCTGTAAATATGGCTGGCTGGAATACCAGCGCTTTTGCACATCTGCGCAATCAGAGGGTTGATGGTCTCTTTAATTACGGCATCCTGCAGCTTTTTCTTTCCTCCTGGCTTCTGCTGCTCGATGATACGGTTGATAACATCTGCGCCGAAACGGATCTGTCCGTTTCCGGAGGAAGCCTTGGCAAGAATTTCTCCTGTCTCCATATTGATCAGAACTGCGGACACGGTGGTAGTACCAATATCGACTGCCAGACCACCGACTACTACATCCTCATCTTTTCCGAAAATATCATATACAAAAAGATCATTTGGTGCAGTCCGGACTACGCATTTCACTTTGAAATGGTTCTCCCGGAGCACATCCGGTAATTTTCTTAAAACAGCATAAGGAATCCTTACCTGTTTCAGATTCATGTATTTCTTTAAAGCTCTTGTAAGACGTTCATTGTCCGGCATTGTATCATCCAGACTTGGCTCGTCCATCTCCAGTTCAATTACGTCAAGACTGTTCCGAAGCTCAATTCCGGTCATCTCCACGTCATTCTTGGAGTTTTCAAAAATGGCAATTTCCTCTTTGGAGCTCAGGTCTGCAACCTTCATTCTGCTCTTGTAAGCAGACGCAATATCAGGAACAAGCACAGTCACATCAGCACAAATCTTGCTTACACAGGCAAGACGCCATCCTGCCTGATATTCTTCGTCACTGATATGCAAGGTTTTCTTGCTGTCCAGTTCTCCCTTTATCAACTGCACCCGGCACTTTCCGCAAGAAGCATTTCCGGAGCATGGTGCGTCAATAGCCACATTGGCCTCTCGCGCTAATTCAAGTAAATTGTCCCCCGCATTGGCAAAATGTTCTACCACACTGCCATCTTCAAAAGAAAATGTTACCTTAAACATTCGGCACTCACCTTTCTCATATGGTAATATCTGCCAAAACAGACATTTAATTCGTTAAAAAAGGGACTGAGGCCCAAGCCCCAGCCCCTCTTTGTATCTTACGTCCCTATTCAAGCACGGAAGTATCTGCTTACGCAGACAGTTTATAAAAGTCAGTTGCTCCGTGATTACAGCTCAAGATAGGAATCAGCATACAGGGTGTTGCCCTTGAATACATCGCAGGATTTGATTGTTTCCATAAGACGAAGGTCGTTAGGGTTAACAATTGCAGATGTAAGACCCTGCATCATAGCCATAGCAACTAATGCGGAATCCATGATCGGACGGATATTCTTCGGCATACCGTTACTGTTGTTGGACAGACCGCCTGTAGAATTCAGTCCCATATCGGAGAACATTTTGATAGCCTCCAGAACTTCCATCTGTTTCTCCTGCATTCCCTTAACAACCAGGAATAACGGATCAAACCACAGATCAGAAGGATCCATGCCAAGTCCCATACCTCTTTCAAGCATGTTCTGGCAGTGCATCATACGCTCATCATTGTCTGCTGCAATACCGTCAGCGGAGCAAAGAGCGATAACGATAGCATCGTTTGCTGCTGCAAGGTCGATGTTCTCGATTCTTCCGCCAGCATCTGCGGAGTTAACGATCGGTTTTCCTTTGCTTCTGTTATATACAGAAATACCAGCCTCGATAGCTTTCTTGTTGGAAGTATCAAGTGCAAGCGGAACATTGTCGAAGTTCTCCTGAAGAAGCTTAACAGCCCATTTCATCAGGTCTTCTCCATCGTTCTCAGCTGGTCCGATGTTTACATCAAGATATACAGCACCAGCATCAAGCTGCTGTTTTGCTCTTTTTAAGATCGGCTCAGGATCTCTCTCTGTAAAAGCTTTGTTTACAGATGGTGCTGTTGTGGAAAGTCTCTCACCAATAGTAATAAATTTTGCCATTGTAGTGTTCTCCTTTTTGATAGATTTAGTTGTTTATGCGTCCAGGTCCTTTAAGAACTTAACAAGCTGTACAGCTTCTCTTGGTCCGACAATAATCTCCCATCCCGGAAGCTTTGCTTCCAGATCGCCCTTAAGTACGGCAACCTTTCCAGGGATTACAAGTCTTCTGCTCTTAACCTTAGGCTCTACGTTCTCTTTGAAGAATGCGGAAATGCTGTTTCCGGAGAACTTACCAGCAGCCCAGGAGGTCAGTACGGATAATCCGCCTGCATCATTGATAACAAGGTTAAGCGGAACACCGGAACGCTCCAGCTCACCAGATACAAGGAAGTATGTAAGAGCAAAGTCTACGGTTGTAACAACAAGAGAATTCTCGTCAGCACCGTTCATTGGGTAGATGCCTGGCTCTACACGCATTGGCTTCTGCGGGTCAGTAAATACGTTCTGACGCAGACCGTATAACGGAAGTGCCTCTGCATATGTCATACGCTCCATAACGATAATGGAACCATATTTCATAGTGAATACAGCTGCAAGTGCTGCCTGAAGATGATAATCTCCGCCAGCAATCTTAGCAAGATTTACAATAGAAGGATATCCAAAGGTTCTGTCCTGATCTTTGAGAGCTGCACGACGAACCTGAACAGCATTTCCGAAGGTCTCTTTTACATCAGCACCTGTTACATCAAGTACCAGGTTCTTGTTTCCGAGCTTCTCAAGAGCTGCTGTGGTGTCATATAACTCGTTTAAGTCTTTGCCGGATACACCAAGAACTACACCTGCTGCTGTAGCAACAGCGTTCATAGCCTCGTAGTTGGAAGCATTTGCTCCGTTTAATACCGGCTTGTTGTCCTTGCATACTTCAAGGGCTGCTTTTGCGATCTCAGGATCAGAGCATCCAAGGATCATAGTACGTCCAAGTGCTGCTGCTTTCTGAACGAGAGCTGTATATTTGTCAGCTGTTGCCTCAGCATCACAGTTCACATAAACAAGCTCTGCGTACATTCTCTCACCGATACGGTCGTAATCAACCTTCGGGATCTCAGCCAGCTTCGCATCAACAGCAGCATCGTCCATGCATGTGCACAGCTCTACTGCATATCTGGATTTGTTTACAAATGTCTTCTCATGTCTGAAAAGAACTGTCTCACCGCCAAGGGTAAGCTCCTCTGCGCCAGTTCCGATCTTGATTGTCTTCATTGGCGGAGCTGTTGCCTCAGAAAGGGAAGCTAATGCGTCCTCGGACATATGTGGACACTGCTCAATTTTCATAGCGCCCTGTGCAACCTTCATAGAGAAAGCCATACATGTCGGGCATCCACATTCCTTACAGTTTTTCTTTGGTGTTAATTTAAAAATCTGAATACCATTCAGTGCCATATCAATTATTCCTCCTAAAAATTATTACACAAGTGCGTCAATCATCTTAGCGATGGTCTTTACAGACTGTGGATGTCTTAAGATAACTGCATCAGAACCTGCTGCAAGGTCTGCTGCTGCTGTCATAACTTCCATGTTGATACCACGCTCATCCTCTGATCCCCATTCAGGCATATCTTCCTCAGTAGCAACTGATTCTTTTACGCCCCATGTCTCAGAAGAAACCGGTGTAATAATTGGCATCTGCAGCATGTTATCATTCTGGGATAAAGCTGCTCCTTTGATACGGTCCATAGTGGAAACAACGTACTCATAACCGTAACCTACTGTTGCGGTACCTACGTTCATAACGATCTTCTTCGCATCAACACCTAACTGTGTTGTAACTACGTTCAGCTGTTTTGCAAGGTTGATATCATCAGCAGACTCAGCACCTACGATCTGGTTGTAAGCAAGACCTGCTGCTGCACCGATTGCCTTGTAGTTCTCTTCCTTCTCAGACATAACGATTACGTTTCTGCCCTGAAGTGCTTCTGCAACCTTTGGAAGAAGTTCCGCATCCTTCTCCACATTCTTGCAGCCTTCAACTACTAATGGACAGTCGATTGCTTCTGCAACCTCTTTCACTACTGCAATAAGCTCTTCTGTAGATTTGTTTACTCCGTTTGGATCTCCGCCATCCAGATTGAGTACAACAAAATCTCCACCTTCCATAGCTGCTGCTTTCTTAGCGATCTCAGCCATAGTGGTGCATCCTTCATAATATGCTTTGATTCCCGGCGCAAATTCGTCAAGTCCCATATCAGTGATTTCTACACCGATTTTCGGACGGTTCTCGGTTGGTGCATCAAATGTATAGAACGGAAATGTGGAATTTCCTCCAATAGTAACCGCTTTATCACCAGTTCCAACCGTAACAGTGTTGATCTTTGCGTTGAACTTCTGTGGTTTCTGATTAAATGGCATTTCTTAAAGCCTCCTTGAAAATTTTGTAAAAGTATACAGAACCATTATACTACATCATCGGATCCATTGACAATGCAGGATGATTATGTTCTGTTAAAAATGCAACAAGAACTTCCGGATCTGTGGCAACTGTCTCATCACCGACCATATCAGTGAAGTTGTCAATGCCATAGAGTTCTTTTGCAGTTCTGTTGAGACGCTCCGCCACGGTCTCTTTTAATTCCTTCGGCATCCATACGATACGCTCAATTCCGCCCTCTGCCTTCATGAATTTCTTGGATGAAATAAAGTGTTTTCCATGTCCCATAAAGCCTGGTGTCTGAACACCGCCTCCGGTCATGGAAGCCATCTCGGAGAACGTCATTCCAAGAGGTGTCATGCCTGCATACTCACGGTTTGCGATAACCACGCCATTGGAAAATGGCTCGATACCGCAGATACACTCGAAGCATCCGCAGGAGGTCATAGGATCCTGCATGATGGAGTACAGAGTAACATGCTCCAGAGCACCCTGGGAATATTTCTTTACTGCTTCATCAACATCCTCGTAAGAGCCCAGATTTACATCAATCGGGCGCTCCTTGGTGATGATCTGACATGGGCCGTTTGGATCCAGCTCATTTGTGGCTTTTGCATCAAGCCATGAAACGGCTCCGCAAAGTCCAAGTCTCTCCGGTGTTACTACGCAGACATGTGACGGAGAAAATGCCTGACACAGGATACAGCTGTAATAAACGTCTACAGACTCATCGGTAAGGGTTTCCAGACGTGCATCACGTTTGTCGAAAGTAGGAATTGCTACTTCGTGACGGATTCTGGTACACTCAGCCGGGTCCGTGTAAACGGTTACCTGACACTTATCTACAACCGCCTCAAACTCATTCTTTACCTGTGTGTAAAGAACCTCGCCAAAATGTCTGGCTCTGAAGCCTGCTGCAAATGCGTCATTGCTGATACGGATACGGAACATATCCCTTTGTCCTGTATGGTATACACCTTCAATGCAGTTTATATAATTGTGGAATTTACGCTCGATAACCGGCTCAAAATCCGGCTGCATCTTCTTGCCTGCTACTTCTACCACGTAGGCAAGACTGTGCTTGCTTCCAGGCTCAAAGCTATCGACCTCAGGACCTACGACAGTGATCTTGTGATCTTCGACCTCGTTCATTTCCTTAGTCTGCACAAGTTCTACGCAGTCCACACGGGAACCGTCAAATTCCACACGCATATCTTTACGACGAATGATCTCGCCCTCAAAAGCGGATGCAAACGCAACCGGAATATCCACTTTTGTAATCTTGATCTTGATTCCTCTGGCTTCCAGGGAAACCTTGTTAAAATCAGCAACGTTCGGGCATGCGATCAGTGCGCCTGGTACTTCCGCAATGTTCTCATCCTCATTGGAGATAACCGGGAAGCCAAGCTTGATAGCACCTGCACCTGCTGCGAGAATTACATCATCAACAGGCTTGAAGGCATTTACAAATGCCGGGACCCTGTCTTTGGTGTATGTAAGAAGGCTTGCTGCATCACCAGGTGTTACGTTACCGAAGATCAGTGCTGCACGAAGTGCAACGGATACAACGTGGATTACACTTGTTACGTCTTTTCCCAAAGGAACGATTCTTAAATTATAGCCCATCTTCAGGCCAAGCTCCTGTGCCTGGTCGATGATACCGCCAACCAGTGTTACAAGAATACCCTGTGCCTGGTAGCTCTTGATCAGGTCAACACCTTCCTGTGCAGTAGGTGCGCTGCCAAGAATAACTGCTACTCCGGGGATATCTCCTGTTACAAGCGGTACACCAAGCTCACGGATAATGGAGTCCGGAAGATGTCCATAGCATGGCTCCTGATAAGGCTCTGCCCCATCAAGATATTTCAATGCTTCAATAAATTCCGCGCAGAGAGCGGTGGCTACGCCTGACATAAGAGCATCCTCCAGTGCATGCTCTCTTGTCATAAGAGATTTGACGACGCTAAGAGCTGCCTGCAGTTCTCCAAGTGTCTTGATCTTAACACCAGTTACTGCATAATAGCATGGCAGGCAGTAAGCAGTATGGGGAAATCCCACCGCTTTGTCTGCACCATGCTGTTGTACAGCATCGTTTACGGCTTTTTCTGTCAGACCGTATACTGCATCATTTCCGCTGAAAATTCTGTTAATTAACAATTTTCTGCATCTCCTTTTCTGTTAATCTTCTATCACAAACCACCACAGGCTTCAACACCTTTTGTGGATTTGCTGCTAAATAAATTATCAGACATGGATTCTTTCATTCCGCAATAAAACAATCCATTGTATTCGCCCTCCGCAGCGAAACGATCAAGCTGTCAAACAGTATCCTGCCTGGAAACAAATTTCCCGGAGCCTGCCAGACGGCAGACCCCAGAAAATGATTTTCCCTCAGCAGGATTTACTGAATCTATTACATCATCGGATCAAGTCCAAGTGCCGGATGTCCTTTCTCTGTAAGGAACTCTACCAGTGCCTCAGGATCTGTAGCAACAGTCTCATCACCGATCATATCTGTAAAGTTGTCAATTCCATAAAGCTCTTTTGCTGTTGCATTCAGTCTGTCCGCAATAAATTCCTTTAATTCCTTCGGCATCCATACGATACGCTCGATACCGCCCTCAGCCTTCATGAATTTCTTGGAAGCGATGAAGTGTTTTCCATGTCCCATGAATCCAGGAGTCTGAACTCCACCACCTGTCATGGAAGCCATCTCAGAGAAGGTCATTCCAAGAGGTGTCATGCCTGCATACTCACGGTTTGCGATAACTACACCGTTGGAGAATGGCTCGATACCGCAGATACACTCGAAGCATCCGCAGGAGGTCATAGGATCCTGCATGATGGAGTACAGGGTAACGTGCTCAAGAGCACCCTGGGAGAACTTCTGAACTGCTTCATCAACGTCCTCGTAAGAACCAAGCTCCTCATTGATCGGACGCTCTTTGGTGATTACCTGGCAAGGTCCGTTCGGGTCAAGCTCGTTGGTAGCTTTCGCATCCAGCCATGAAACGGCACCGCAAAGTCCAAGTCTCTCAGGTGTAACAACACAAACATGAGACGGGGAGAATGCCTGGCAAAGGATACAGCTGTAATATACATCTACAGACTCATCAGTCAGGTTTGCAAGACGGTCATCACGTTTCTCGAAGATCGGGATAGCAACCTCATGACGGATTCTTGTACACTCAGCAGGATCTGTGTAGATCACAACCTCGCATTTGTCAACAACAGCGTCGAACTCGTTCTTAACCTGTGAGTAAAGAACCTCACCGATGTGTTTGATACGGAAGCCTGCATCATATGCCGCATGGCTGATACGGATACGCTGCATATCTCTCTGTCCTGTGTGGTATACACCCTCGATGCAGTTGATGTAGTTGTGGAATTTACGCTCGATTACAGGCTCGAAGTCTGGCTGCATGTTCTTTCCTGCAACCTTAACAACGTATGCGATGCTGTTCTTGCTTCCCTCTTCCATCTCGTCAACTTCCGGTCCTACAACTGTGATCTTGTGATCCTCAACCTCAGAAGCGTCACAGGTATGTACAAGCTCTGCACAGTCTACACGGGAACCATCGAACTCAACCTGCATGTCTTTACGACGGATGATCTCGCCCTCGAATGCGGATGCAAATGCAACCGGGATATCGATGTTTGTGATCTTGATCTTAATGTCACGAGCCTCAAGGGAAGTAGCGTTGAATTTGCTTACATCCTCCTGAACGATAAGGCTCTTTGGTACACGGAAGATATTCTCTGTCTCGTTTGTGATTACCGGGAAGCCAAGTGCGATAGCACCAGCTCCGCATGCAACTACAACGTCATCCAGAGGTCCGAATGCGTTAACAAATGCCGGAACACGATCCATTGTGTATTTCATAAGTGTGCCTGCATCTCCAGGTGTTACATTACCGAAGATAAGAGCTGCACGAAGTGCAACGGATACAACGTGGATAACAGAGGTAACGTCTTTTCCAAGAGGAATAACACGTACGTTTGCTCCTGTGTTCATTCCGGCTTCCTTAACCTGATCAATGATACCGCCAACCAGTGTTACAAGAATACCCTGTGCCTGATAGCTCTTTACAAGAGCAACACCCTCTTCTACAGAAGGAGCAGATCCAAGGATAACGGCTACACCAGGAATATCGCCTGTTACAAGCGGTACACCAAGCTCACGGATAACAGCATCTGCAAGATGACCATAGCATGGCTCCTCATATGGTGTTGCTCCGTCGATATATTTCAGAACTTCGATGAACTCTGCGCAAAGTGCGGTAGCAATACCGGACATAAATGCGTCGTTCAGTCTTTTCTCTCTTGTCATAAGAGTTTTTACAACGCCAAGAGCCTCTTTTAACTCTTTTAAGGTTGTAACCTTTGTTCCTGTTACAGAATAGTAGCAAGGAAGGCTGTAAGCGGTATCAGGGAAGCTTACTGCTTTGTCTTCGCCGTGCTGTGCGATGGCTGCATCAATAGCACCCTCTGTTAATCCATAAACAGCGTCATTTCCGCTGAATACTCTATCAAATAAAGTCACTGTAGTACCTCCTATTATTTACAGACTGTTTTCATTGTCTATCTTTTCTTTAATCTTTCTGATTTCGGATGTTACGGTCTCACTGAAATCGTAGGGAGATTTGCCCTGGCGGTCTGCGTCCATAACTTCAACATTATAGTGGATCATACCAAGAAGATCTTCAGCCGGAATCTTTGCCCTGATGAACTCTTCATCCTCAGCATTCCGGACTTTGTTTGCAACCACCTTGACCTGGGTGATTCCAAGATCCTTTGCAAGGCGTTTTACATTCTTGTAGGTCTGTACGCTTCTTGCGCCCGGTTCGATCACAACAATAAATTCGTCCATACTTTCCGTGGTTCCCCGGCCCAGATGCTCCAGACCGGCTTCCATATCCATAATCACCACATCATCCCTGTGTACAACAAGGTTGCTGATGATTCTCTTTAACATGACATGCTCAGGGCAGACACATCCGCCGCCGCCTGTCTCCACGGTTCCAAGTACAAGCAGCTTTACGCCATTACAGACCTTTCCGTAGGTATCCGGAATATCGTCCACCTTTGGGTTCAGTGTATAAAACTGGTTCTGACTGTTGGCTCCGGTACGCTCCTCCACCAGCTTACGCATTTTTGAAATTGGAATAATGGAATCAAGAGTTTCCTCATCAAACCCAAGGGCAAGTCCCAGGTTTGCGTCCGGATCAACATCCGCTGCAAGGACCTTCTTCCCTTCATCTGCATATAATCTGGCAAGTGTTGCCGCAAAAGTTGTCTTTCCTACTCCGCCTTTACCGGTTACTGCTATTTTCATAAGTTAATCGCGCCTTTCTTTGGATCAGATTCCGAGAGCGTCACGTTTCTCTTCGATTCTCGCAATCATAAGATCGCCTAATTTATCAATATCTTTCTCAACTGTATATGCTGCTTCTACCCAGTCACGTACACCCTCTGTAAGGAGGCTTGCAACCTCTGTAGAACCGGAAACATATGGGTCTACACCAAGATATGTATCAAGACCAGTTGCTACTACATAGTTTCCAATGGAAACTGCCTTCTCAGACATCCATTCAGGAGCACATCCTACTACTGGAAGCTGGGAAATATTCAGTCCGGAATCCTTGGCAAGCTCAGCTGCAAGGATCAACATACGGCTGATATCCACACAGGATCCCATATGTAATACTGGCGGGATATCTGCAAGCTCGCAAACACGTTTCAGACCAGCACCGCAAAGATCCTTTGCAGCTTTGTCCATAAGTCCTGCACGAGCAGCTGCCTGAGCAGAACATCCGGAAGCGATGATCACGATATCGTTTGCGATCAGCTTCTTCATAAGTTCGATGTGAGCTGTGTCAGGTCTGACCTTCGGGTTGTTACATCCAACCATAGCAACAGCACCACGGATAACACCGGATGTAATACACTCAAGGAGAGGTTTGGTGGTACCGGTTTCGTCTACCTGAGAGTTTGTTACGCCGTCAAGTGTCTTAACGATTGCTTCTACAGAGTAACCAACTGTAGCTTTATGTTTCAAATCCGGAATATGTACAAGCTCTGGTTTTCTGTTCTTGAAGTTTTCACATGCAAGTTTTACGATCTGTTTTGCTTTCTCACCTGCTGTACCTGCATCAAATTCAATGAAATCGGAATCTGGCATCTGGCAGATTGGAGAAGTTGTGATGAATTTTGTATGGAAGCATTTGGAAAGAGGTCCAAGTGCCGGGAAAATACACTGAACGTCAACTACGATTGCCTCACAGGCACCTGTCAGTACAACATTCTCCTGCTGTAAGAAGTTACCAGCCATCGGAATACCCCGACGCATAGCAACCTCATTTGAGGTACAGCATACACCGGAAACAGTGATTCCCTTAGCGCCCATGGATTTCGCATAATCGATCATCTCTTTGCTGTCTGCATACTCACAGATCATCTCAGAAAGACTCGGGTCATGTCCATGAACAACGATGTTTACATTCTCAGCGTTCATAACACCAAGGTTAGCCTCGGTATCAATTGGCTTCGGAGTTCCGAAAAGAACATCGGAGAACTCAGTTCCGCACATGGAACCGCCCCATCCATCGGAAAGACCGTTACGAAGTGCCTGACGGATCAGAGCCTCCGGTTTACTTGTGTTACCCATATGAGTCATATGAAGTGCACAGGAAACCTCACGGTCGATTGCTCTTGGCTCAATTCCAGCTGCATGCCACAGATCCTGTGTATGCTGAGGTGCTCTCTTCAGCCATCTGGAAACGCCTCTGATCTTTCCGTACTCTTCCTGAGCAAGATCAGACATTTCATGAGCCAGATCATAGATGTCTTTACCCTCTGTCTCAACGCCCCACTCTTTCGCAATACGGATCAGCTTCTCAGGATCTTTTACCTGGTAATCGCCGCCCTCTTTTGCATGTCCAAGTGTGATACAGATCTCACGTCCGTGATCAGAGTGTGTAGCTGCGCCGCCTGCTGTGAAACGAAGGAAGTTTCTTCCTACGATACCATGTACATCGCATCCACAGATACCTCTCGGTGCCTTAGGTGTAATACGGCACGGACCCATTGAACAGATTCGGCAGCATACACCCTGCTCACCGAATTTACAGTGTGGAGTCTGATTCTTAACACGCATCTGCCAGGAATCAGCGCCTACCTTTGCACCAGTCTCAAGAAGACGGGCTGTGGCAGCTTCGAATTCTTCCACTGTAGTTAATTTGAATTCACTCATTATTGACCTCCTCTAAGTATATGTTACTTTTGTATTTGATGATGTCTGCATGGGCAGACCTAAATGTTTCGTCCGATATTCGGAACCCATCCCCTCCCATGGGATATGGTTCTGATGAAAAATTCCGCAGCAGCGTTCCCGCTCACTGCGGAATTACCAGTCCATTTCTCATTCCCCTGCTGCACAGAGCATACAGGTAGGGGGAAGCTTTTCAATTATAAGCCAAGCTTGTCAACGATCTCACGAAGAGCCATCTTCACCGGATTATTCTCCGGCAGACTGGCGGTTGGTTTCCCTTCACAGTCATATTCATAAACAGTCTCATCCTGGGGAACAACGCCCAGAAGGTTGAGTCCCTGCTTCTCGATTTCCTCTTTGATTCCGTCATTCAGCTTTCCGCCCGGAGCGCGATTGATGATAAGGCCCACTTTATCAGGATGCATATCGCATTCTTTGATAAGCTCTGCAATACGGCCTACGGCCTGAACACCTCTTCTGGAACAGTCACTGACCAGAATTGCTGTCTGCATGGACGGAAGCACACCTCGGCTGATATGTTCCATACCAGCCTCATTATCTACTACAATGTAAGGATAATTATTCTGGTATTTGGCAAGCTGTGTCTGAAGAAGTCCGTTCACGAAGCAGTAACAGCCTTTCCCCTGAGTTCTTCCCATAACAAGAAGGTCGAAATCATCATCTTCTACCAGGGCGTCTTCGAAGCGTCTTTCTGCATAATCTGCCTTAGACATTCCTGCAGGGATCGGATTCTCACTTGCAAGCTCTGCACGGGCAATTTCTTCCCTTACATCACCAAGTGTAGTCTCCACTTCCACTCCAAGAACTTCATTCAGATTAGAATTTGCATCAGCATCTACAGCAAGGATCGGGCCTTTGCCCTTCTCGCAGAGATACTGGATCAGCATTCCGCATAATGTGGTTTTTCCAACGCCGCCTTTTCCTGCGACAGCAATTACATGTGCCATAATATAATCAATTGCCTCCCAAAAATTTATAAGTAGTCAGATAAAAGCTTAGATTAAAGTTCTAAGTCCGGATCTGTCGATGATCTCAGATACATCTTTCCATTTGTTCAGTGCGTACAGATGGATACCATCTACGCCAAGAGCACGGTACTCGTCGATCTGTTTGATTGTGTACTCGATTCCCTCTTCCTTGAATCTCTTGATCTTGTCATCATAGAACATATCAAATGGCTTGCCGTCTGCATCTTTTGCTGCAAATGGGTTCGGGAACAGCCAGTTTCTGGAAATGAGTCTGCAAAGCTCGCTATCCATTACGCAGCCGTTACGGGAAAGCGCCATATTGATTGTAGCAGACATATCAAGGATTGGCATAACTCCAACATCTACAGGCATTGTAACACCAGCCTCACGGATTGCATCCAGCCAGTATTTGAACTGCTCCATATCCCAGCAAAGCTGAGTCATAATGTAGTCAGCACCATTGTCCTGTTTCTGTCTGAGAACTGCGATGTCAGCATCAAGGCTGCGGCATGCAATATGTCCTTCCGGTGATCCTGCAACAGCGATCTCGAATTTATCGCCAAATTCGTCACGAACGAATTTAACAAGGTCTGTAGCATAGTTGAAATCTCCACAGGTAGTTGTCTCACCAAGGGGGATATCTCCGCGAAGTGCAAGCATATGGTCAACGCCCTCTGCAAGGTACTGATCCAGCTGCTCCTTGATTCCCTCTTTGGTATTCTTAATTACTGTGAAATGAGTTACCGGAACAGTTCCGGCTTTCTTGATCATCTGACAAACTTCTCTGTTAGCACCTACATTTCCGCCGCCTGCACCATATGTACAGGAGATGTACTCTGGTTTGTACTTCATAAGATGATCGATTGTTCCAGGAAGGTTCTCCATTCCTTTCTCTGTCTTCGGCGGGAAAAGCTCGAAGGACAGAAGCATTTTTTCTCTCATAGCTTCTGACAATTTCATAATTACATACCTCCACGTATTAAGTAATTTTATATTCTAAAGGCCAGAGCCTGTTGAACCGATTATTCAAACACACTCCAGTGCCTGAAGATCCGCTAAAAAATCAGTCGCATTTTACTTTGACAATACTATTAGCAAGGTCTACCATAAGGATAGAACCCTCTACAACTCTCTCGTCACCCATAATGTCACGAAGAATCAGCTTGTCTCCTTCCACATTAATGCGGCTCACATTCTTGAAAATAACAGAATCATCATTCTCTTTGTAAACAGTTGCTAAACACATATTAATGCCTCCTTTGTGTCACACTGTAACGTCAAATTCTTATTTCATTTCCTCTTTCACAAGGGTAAGGGCAAGCCCAAGACGCATATTGCCCTTCTGGAAATCGGAAACGCTTTCTTTAATGGTCTTTGCAGCAGCATCCATTCCCATCTTGGCCAGGTTGTCTGCCATCTGGTCAAGCTCGGCTGCGTGATGCTCATTGTGCTGCAGCATATAAGTCAGGAGTGCCACTGTCTCATTCTTACAGTCTCCTCCCTGGCAGGAGCCGCAGCCTGTGCCGCAGTTCTGCTCGTCAGTATGTGTATGGTCATGGCCTTCAGATTCCTCGTGGGTATGAGCATGAGTATGGCTCACGCCGTCAGCGTGTGTGTGCTCATGAGTATGCTCATGTCCATGCTGAACCAAATTGCCGTTTTCGTCTTTGATCAAATGCATTGCAATACTCCTTTCGCCTGATGGACAGGCAGATGTTTACGCCACAGTCTGCTGCCGGTTAAATCCAGACAGCCGCCTTATCACATTTTCAGCAATAAAAATGGGCACGAAAAAAGCTCACGCCGTCAGCGTGAGTAAGCATATAAAAGGATATTCTATTCCCTTTAATGAGATTCCGCTTATCTCTTCCTTCATGCATAGCGCAGTTCCTTTCTTCTACCTAAAAAGATGCAGACTAATGACATAAATTTATCAATTTTTCTTTTATTATACATCCTTTCTCATTAATACGCAAGGATATAATTATAAAATTTTACCAAATTTCAACGCTTTATCACACAAATATATGTTTTAATTTCTGTACAATTTTACCAGTTCTTACAAGAAATCGTTTAAAGATTAACGAACTGCCCGTTTTTGCCCTTTCTTCCCCAAAACAGGTGTGATTCTTGTAAAATTTCAATAAAAAACAGGTGATTCTTTTCCGATTATATGATATAATGATTAAAGTTTATTTTTCAACAAGGAGGAATTAGCTTTGAGAGAAACCGTATTCCTGAATAACGACAGAGAAATGCCCCTTCTCGGGCTTGGAGTATATAAGACAGCAGACAATGAAGCAGAGACAGCCATAAATGCAGCAGTGGACGCAGGATACCGCCTAATTGACACTGCATCCGCCTACAAGAACGAGGAAAGCGTTGGCAAGGCCATTGCCAGATGCGGCGTTCCCCGCAAGGATCTTTTCATCACAAGCAAGATCTGGAACAATGCACAGCGTCTCGGGGATGTGGACGGAGCTTTTTACCGAAGCCTTGAGAGACTGAAGCTGGATTACCTGGATCTTTACCTGATCCACTGGCCAGTTCCTGGCTGCTACACAGGCACCTGGCTGGAGATGGCCAAGCTTCTGGAGACCGGACGGGTATTGTCCATCGGAGTCAGCAATTTCCAGATCCATCACTTGGAGGAGCTGAAGAAGGTTTCCGGCATTGTTCCCGCTGTGAACCAGATCGAATGTCACCCCCTGTGCTATCCCAAGGAGCTGATCGAATACTGTCAGTCCGAGGGCATTCAGGTACAAGCTTATGCCCCGTTGGCAAGAGGGGCTTACCTTGACAATGATGTAATGTGCGTCCTTGGCACCAAATACGCCCACACGCCTGCACAGGTCGGGCTTCGCTGGGCCATCCAGAAGGGAATTTCCGTAATTCCCAAATCCGTGAACCCGGACCGCATTGCTTCCAATGCCAATATTTTTGATTTCAATATTGAGGATGAGGATATCGCCATTATGGATACCCTGAATGAGGATCTTCATACTTCCCATGTACCGGATGATCTGAAGGATGTTATTTTCTGACATGGCATGTTGCGCACCCAGGCAAGTAATTGGTTCTCTTAAATTTTAATTATGCAAAGCAGAACTACAAAAACCGGAAAATTTCCAACTGCTAAAGTGGAAATTTTCCGGCTTTCATTTTTATTTTTCTAAATTACTTATACTGTCCGTGAGAATCATCCGCATACATAAGGGTGCGTCTGAAGCATTTTTACTCCCAGGAAATTTCCCCCTGCTTCTCTCTCTGCATCAGATCTTTCACCGCCTCAGATGCAGGCTTGTTCTCAAACAGAAGCTTGTTCACTTCCATGACAATGGGCATCTCCACATCATATTTCTCTGCAAGGGCTTTGGCTGCCTTGGCGGAATACACGCCTTCCACAACCATCTGCACTTCCTTCATGGCCTGCTCCATGGTATACCCTTTTCCCATAAGATAGCCAGCGCGCCTGTTTCGGCTGTGCACACTGGCACAGGTAACGATCAGGTCTCCGATTCCGGAAAGTCCTGCAAAAGTCTCCAGCTTAGCGCCCATTTTCACCCCAAGCCTTGTCATCTCCGCAATTCCCCTGGTGATCAGGGCTGCTTTAGTATTGTCACCATATCCAAGTCCGTCGGCAGTACCGGCCGCCAGGGCAATGACATTTTTCAGTGCGCCGCCAAGCTCCACGCCCAGCATATCCGGCGTTGTATACACACGGAAAACCGGACTCATGAAAAGTCCCTGGAGATATTCCGCTGTTTCTTTCCTGCGGGCACTGACCACGCAGGTGGTAGGAAGCCCCCGGCTTACCTCCTCCGCATGGCTTGGTCCGGAAAGCACGCACACATCTGCCTGGGGAATCTCTTCTTTAATAATATCGCACACAGGCATCAGAGTATTCTCTTCCACACCCTTTGCCACATTTACAATGATCTGCCTCTGGCGCACATAAGGTGCCAGGCGTCTGCTTACTTTACGGATATAGGCAGAAGGAGAAGCAAACACTGTCACATCCACATCTGTAAGAGCCGCTTTGTCATCGGAAGTTATTACGATTCCTTCCGGGATCTTCACCCCGGGAAGCTTCCCACTGTCCTCGCGGGTCTCATTCAGGCTGACTGCCTTTTCCGGATGTGCAGACCACAGCATAACCTGATGGCCATTGTTGTAAAGCAGTATTGCAAGTGCTGTTCCCCAGCTTCCGGTCCCCATTACACTGATTTTTGCCAAATCCATCACCTCATCTTTTCTTCGCTCCCAGCTTATTCTCAGTGCCGTTCATAAGACGGGAAATATTGGCTCTGTGCCGGTAAATGGCAAGAGCTGTCATAAGGGCCATGATCACATTCATTTCCACCACATGGGAAGGATCCATGCCATAGCTTCCTGCTGCGCCAAAGGCAATAAAGCAGATCAGCGCACCTACATAAGCCGCCATGGAGCCCAGGGAAACATAGCGTGTAACCGCTACAAGCCCGATAAAGATCACAGCACAGATCAGAAACACTCTCCAGTCAAGGGCAAGGAGCATTCCGGCAGAAGCTGCAATTCCCTTTCCCCCTCTGAATTTCAGATAGATGGGGAAATTGTGTCCAAGGACACAGCCTGCTGCCGTATACATTCCAAGCAGGGGCAGAATATCCCCGTACTGATTTTTGAAAACCGCGTCCACCACCAGAATGGCGATCACGCATTTTAACATGTCCCCGATCAGGGTCATAGCTCCCGCCTTTTTGCCTAGGGTACGAAGGGCATTGGTGGTTCCCGCATTGCCGCTTCCGTACTGGCGGATATCCATGTGATGGTATTTTCCAATAAGATAGGATGTCTGAAACATTCCAAACAAATACCCGATAAACAGGCAAGCAATCCGTTCCATAATTATTCCTTCTCTCCGCGCTCTCTTACAATAAACCTCAGCGGTGTGCCGCCAAAATCAAATGCATCGCGGATCTTGTTTTCCAGATATCTGGTGTAGGAGAAATGCATAAGTTCCTTGTCGTTTACGAAAATAACGAATGTAGGCGGCTTCACTGCTACCTGAGTCATGTAGAAGATCTTCAGGCGCTTGCCCTTGTCTGACGGCGGCTGCTGCATGGCAACGGCTTCTGCAAGGATCTCGTTGAGCACGCCTGTCTGGATACGCATGGTCTGGTTCTCGATCACTGCATCCAGAGTCTCAAACATTCTGGAAATTCGAAGGCCGGTCTTGGCGGAAATAAATACGATCTCTGCATACGGCATAAAGGAAAGGACCTCACGAATGCGGTTGGTATGCTTGTAAATGGTCTTGTCATTTTTCTCGATGGCATCCCATTTATTCACCGCAATGATCACGCCTTTACCCTTCTCATGGGCAATTCCGGCGATCTTGGCATCCTGCTCGGTAACGCCCTCGGAAGCGTCGATCATCACAACCACAAGGTCTGCCCGCTCTACTGCGGTTACGGTACGGATCACGCTGAAGCGCTCAATCTCTTCCTTCACCTTAGCCTTGCGGCGAAGTCCTGCAGTGTCGATAAAAATATATTCCTTGCCGTTCCAGGTAACCTTGGTATCAACCGCATCACGGGTGGTTCCGGCAATGTCGGATACGATTACGCGGTCCTCTCCAAGGAGTTTATTTACAAGGGAGGATTTACCTACGTTCGGCTTTCCTACAATGGCGATCTTCGGAATATCGGAATCTTCATCCTCGCCTGTATCCTCTGGGAAATACTTGGTTACTTCGTCCAGCATATCTCCAAGTCCCTGACGGTTGGCTGCAGAAATGGCAAATGGCTCTCCGATTCCAAGATTATAGAATTCATAAACATCCATCATGTATTTCTGGACGCTGTCCACCTTATTTACCACAAGCACAACCGGCTTGCCGCTGCGGCGGAGCATGTCTGCTACCTTGGCATCGGAATCCACAAGACCCTGATGCACGTCTGTGATGAAAATGATCACGTCTGCTGTGTCAATGGCGATCTGCGCCTGCTCTCTCATCTGGGAAAGAATGATGTCGCTGCTGTCCGGCTCAATACCGCCTGTATCGATCATGGTGAACTCCTTGTCCAGCCATGTCACATCTGCATAGATTCTGTCTCTTGTTACACCTGGCGTATCTTTTACAATTGAAATTTTATCTCCTGCCAGTGCGTTAAACAATGTGGATTTTCCAACATTAGGCCTGCCCACTATTGCTACTACCGGTTTGCTCATACATTTGTCTCCTTTTCTGTTTCTTATGCTGGGGCGGATCAAGAACGGCTGATACAAGGTCAGCGCCTCCTTCATCCACAATTACGATCTCTACATTCAGTTCTTTGGAAAGCTCCTCTACCGTTACATCATCCAGAAAAACATTCTCATCGTTTTTCAGCATGCTGCAGGGGATCAGAAGCTTTTCCCCGAGGTTCTTTCCCTTTAACTGCCGCATCAGGTCGCCGCCTGTGATCAGTCCGGCTACGGTAATGGTCTCTCCGAAAAATTCATTCCGTATGGTGATCACCTCTACATTGACATTTGGGAATTTCTCATGGATCATTCCCATATAGCGGACAATATAAGGCGCCGCCAGGGCTCCTGTGGCACTGACTGCCTGAACCTTCCGGTCATCTCCATCCAGCTCAGCCAGTGTGTCCTGCATCTCTGTTCCAAGCAGCCGCAGCATTCCCACGCCGTTTTCCAGCTGAAGATAGCCATCGTAGGAAGCCTCCTGGGGAAGTTCTCTTCCTGCCATAATATACCACTCATCAGAAGCATGGATAAAGTGGATGCCAAATTTCTCCATCATCTTTTGCTGCCAGCCATGGATCTGATCCAGCACCTGGCAGGCATCCTCTTTGTTAAAAAGTTCCAGGGGATACAGTCCCTTGCGGAACTTGGTAAGCCCTGCCGGAACTACGGAAACGCTCTGGATCACAGGCGCATAGGCGGAAAGCTTGCGGATGCTTTCATCCAGCTCTTCCCCGTCATTGATTCCCTTGCACAAAACGATCTGACCGTTCATGGTGATGCCTGCATCGTAAAGCTTCTGCACCTTCTCCAGGGCATCCCCTGCAAAACGGTTATGAAGCATTTTGCAGCGAAGCTTCGGGTTCATGGTTTGGAAGGAAATATTGATGGGTTCCAGATGATAGCGGATGATTCGCTCAATATCATGGTCACTCATGTTTGTCAATGTTACATAGTTTCCCTGGATGAAAGACAGTCTGGAATCGTCATCCTTGAAATAGAGGGTATCTCTCATTCCCGGGGGCATCTGATCAATGAAGCAGAAAATGCAGTGGTTGGAGCAGGAGCGGTAATCGTCCATCAGGTCCTTGGCAAATTCCACGCCCAGGTCTTCTTCGTATTCCTTCTCTACCTCAAGCTCCCAGATTTCTCCGTTGGCTTTCTCTACCTCCAGTACCACATATTCCTCATTCATCAGATAGCGGTAATCAAATATATCTTCAACAGGCTGGCCGTTTACACTAAGCAGGGCATCCCCAGGCACAATTTCCAGTTCCTGGGCAATACTCCCCTCCTGCACTGTCGAAATCACATGTTTTTTTTGCTTTTTCACATTTTTCTCCATCGTTTCAAAGAAATCAAAGTCACTGCTCACACCGCGCACAGCGGCCGGTTATGCATCCTGTTTTTCCTTTGAATGCATTTGTCTATGGCACCGCATACGATAGCCATTATTCTTAATATACCAAGTTTTTTCCCAAAACACAACTAAAAATTTCTGGTTCAATATGAAATTCGCGTTTTTTCGAAGTAAAAATAAATAAATTCCTTGACGTCATTTAGGGCAAATGTTATAAATATAAGGAAGAGGTCTGCAAATGAAGGACAACTGTCCTATTTTGATGCAGCAAACTGAATCGACAATTAGCATACTACTTAGGAGGAATATCATGCCGAACATAGAATTGCTCGAGAAATCTATGCCTGTCGCACCAATCCGTATCGCAGCGCTGGAAGGCTGCCGCGATCTTGCAGAGGAGGTTGACAGAAAACTGGTAAAATTCCGTAAGGAACTGGTAGAAAAAAAAGGTCTGAACAACATTCCCCAGGGCTACAGTGAGAAGTCTTTCCTTGTAGACTGTGAGTGCCCCCGTTTTGGTACTGGTGAGGGCAAGGGAATCATTAAGGAATCTGTCCGCGGTACAGACCTTTACATTATGGTAGACGTTACCAACTACAGCTCTACTTACACTGTCTGCGGTCATGTAAACCATATGTCTCCGGACAACCATTTCCAGGATCTTAAGAGAATCATCTCCGCAGCTACCGGTAAGGCTCACCGTATTAACGTTATCATGCCGTTTCTTTATGAAGGCCGTCAGCACAGACGTAAGAAGAGGGAATCTCTTGACTGTGCAGTTGCGCTTCGGGAATTAAGCGATATGGGCGTTTCCAATATCATCACCTTTGATGCCCATGATCCCCGTGTCCAGAACTCCATTCCGCTGAACGGATTTGACAACTTCTTCCCTACCTATCAGTTCTTGAAGGCTCTGGTGAAGAATGTAGACAATTTCCAGGTGGACAACGATCACCTGATGATCATCAGCCCGGATGAGGGCGCTATGTCAAGAGCGGTGTACTTCTCCAATATCCTTGGCGTAGACATGGGTATGTTCTATAAGAGACGTGATTATTCCACCGTTGTAAACGGCAAGAACCCGATTGTAGCACATGAGTTTCTTGGTGACTCCGTAGAGGGCAAGGACGTTGTCATTATTGACGATATGATCTCCTCCGGTGAAAGTATGCTTGATGTTGCCAAACAGATCAAAGAGCGCCACGCAAACCGTGTATTTATCTGCACCACTTACGGTCTGTTTACTGAGGGCATGGATAAATTTGACGCTTACTATGAGAAGGGCTGGATCGACAAGGTTATCACTACTAACCTGAATTACCGTATCCCGGAGCTTCTGACCAGACCTTACTATATAGAGGCAAATATGAGCAAGTATCTTGCAAGTATTATTGATATTATCAACCATGACGTTTCCGTTGAGAAGGTTCGTTCCAGCAACGAGAAGATCATGGATCTGATGAAACGGGTAAACCAAAAATAAGGATCAAAAAAAGGATAGAGGACGGAGCTGATGGCTCTGGTCTTCTATCCTATTTTTTTTAATCATTTTCCTGGTATTATTCTTTTTCTTTCCTGCGAATTCCAAGGAAGGCAGCCAGGTTGCCGCGTTTGCCGTGGGAGGCACGATGGGAAAAGAGAAAATCCGGATTGCAGCAGGTGCAGATTCCAGGCATGGAAATGTGTTCCTCCTGGATTCCTGCTTCCAGGAAAATAATGCGGTTGGCTTCCCAGAGATTCAGCTGATACTTTCCATTGTCTTTTTTGTAAAAAAGACGATTCCAGTATTTTTCATTAAAAGCATTCTGAAACTCAAGGATCACATCTTCGCTTACTTCATAGCAGTCCTGGCAGATGGACGGGCCGATGGCGGTAAGAAGTTCTGCAGGATCGGAGCCGAATTCCTGGTGCATTTTCTCTATGGTTACTTTTCCGATTTTGCCCACGGTTCCGCGCCAGCCGGAATGGGACAGGCCAATGGCATGATGAACCGGGTCTACGAAATACAGGGGCACACAGTCTGCATAGTAGGTGGCCAGCACCACACCCGGGACGTTGGTGATCATTCCATCTGTATCATGGAAGGTTCTCGGACGGGTGATGCCGTTTCCTCTGTCTTCTGCCCCTACCAGGCGCACATTCGTGGTGTGAGTCTGATCCGATGACACAACATCCTCCGGGGCAAAGACTACGGCTGCACCCAGTCTTCTGTAATTTTCTTTTACCGCATTCTCATTATCGCCTCGGGTGAAGCTTAAATTCATAGAGGAAAAAATCCCCTCACTTACACCGCCCAGCCTTGTGCTGAAGCAGTGAATGATCTCCGGGAGGTTCTCAAATGCAGGGTAAGCGAGAAAGGTAACACCATTCTTCTCTCTCACCTGCATGTGTGTCTCATCACTGCTGTGCCATTTGATATCCATAATGTTCTCCTTATGTTTCAGTATATGAACTCTAACAAGCATCTGCATATTCATCGGGCAGACAGGCTCTAATCTTCTTAAAACAGTCTGCCAGTTCTGGTACTGCGCTTATCGAAATTCAAAGGCATTCTTTATCCACCTGATCTCACTGCCCTCGATTCCCACTACGTCAAACCTGCATTTTACATCCAGACTTCTGTAATGAGTCATTAAATATCCGGCAGCTACCTTGGAGATGATCCATTGCTTGCGCTCATCGACTGCTGCCAGAGGATTGCCGGAGTACTCCGAGCTTCTGTACTTCACTTCCACGAAGATGAGCCATCCATCCGGGTCCAGCCCGATCAGATCAATCTCGCCTCGCTTGTTACGGTAATTCCGCTCCAGGATCATAACATTCTGTTTTTCCAAATACCTGGCAGCCAGATTCTCATAAAAGGTGCCAACACTTCTCTTATTGATCTCCACGAAAACTCCAAATTATTTTGTGTCGGTATCTTATGTACTTTCGAAATATTTTCTACACAAAGTTCTTAATAAACGTTGCCCTATGTATGGGGCTTGGCCCGTATTTCTTCAGCGCTTCAATATGCGCAGCCGCGCCGTACCCCTTGTTAGATGCAAAGCCATACTCCGGCATGGTCTTGTCGTATTCTACCATCATCCTGTCTCTTGTTACCTTCGCCACAATGCTTGCCGCAGCAATGGACACACTCTTGGCATCTCCCTTTATAATCGGCACCTGTGGGATAGTCACCTGGGGAATGGTCACCGCATCATTTAAAAGAATCTGTGGCACCGGATCCAGCTTACTGATAGCTTCCCGCATAGCCTCATAGGTAGCCTGAAGAATATTGATCTCATCAATCCGCTGGGGACTTGCCATTCCAATTCCCACTGCCACCGCATTCTCCATGATCACATCATACAGCTCTTCTCTTTTCTTTGCACTTAACTGCTTGGAATCATTAAGATACAAAATCTTGCAGTCCTTTGGCAAAATTACCGCACCTGCAACCACCGGACCGGCAAGAGGACCTCTTCCCACCTCGTCAATGCCGCAGATATAACCCAGGTCTTCATATTTATGCTCATAGACCTTCATCGCTTCCGTGCGGGCAAGCTCCTTCTGGTAAGCAGCCTCCTTCTTATGAAGCTGTTCCAGAAGCTTTCTGACACCGTTTCTGGTATCATCCTTGTATTTTTCAAAAAAGGCATCGTACTCTTCCGGCTGCAGTACCTGAAGCTCTGCCTTGATTTCTCCAATTTTCTGCATGTTATTTTTCCTCTTGGGGCACCCATTCCAAGGTAATTCTTCCAATTTTGCCGGAACGGAAATCATCAAAAAGGATCAAAGAAGCCTTGGCATAGTCAAGCTCCTCGCCTTTTTTCAGGCAGCCTCTGGATCTGGCAATTGCCTCTAACACCTGTACAGCGGTTCCCTCTTCTGCAATCTGATAGCGTTTTTCCAGCGCTCCTGCATATTTTTCCCTGAGAAAATCGATCAGGGTCAGGGAAAGCTCTTCCAGGTTCAGAATATCATCCTTGATGGAACCAATGTACGCAAGACGCATTCCCACTTCCTCATCCTCAAATTTGGGCCACAGGATTCCAGGAGTGTCAAGAAGCTCCACATTCTTGTTCAGGCGAATCCACTGCTTGCCCTTAGTCACGCCAGGCTTGTTGCCTGTTTTGGCGCAGGCTCTTCCTGCAAAAGTATTGATAAAAGTGGATTTGCCAACGTTGGGGATTCCCACTACCATGGCGCGGATGGGACGGTTCTTGATTCCTCTTCTTCTGTCCCGCTCTGTTTTCTCCTTGCAGGCTTCCTGGATGGCAGCCTGAATGGCTTTCATTCCGGCGCCGCTTCTGGAATCCACCTTCACCACATAGAATCCTTTCGCCTGGAAATAGGCCTTCCAGGCTTCATTCTGGCGTTCATCGCCAAGATCAGATTTATTCAGAAGGATCAGTCTGGCTTTGTTTCTGCCAAGCTCGTCAATGTCCGGATTGCGGCTTGCAAGGGGAACTCTGGAGTCCACAAGCTCAATGATCAGGTCGATCAGCTTGATATCCTCCTGCATCTGTCTTTTTGCCTTGGTCATATGACCAGGATACCACTGTACGTTCATATTTACCTCGCTTTATTGTTCTGCAAAATTTTTCAAGTAAGTTAGAAACAGAGCCCTTTCCAGGCAGGCCCTGCGCTCTACTATTGATCCAGCAGGCCGATCTCTTTTCTTGGGGAAATCTGGAACCACAGCTTGCCGGTTATGTATTTCTTATTTACCTTGCCGATGTCAGCGTAACGGCTGTCCTCGCTGTTGTTTCGGTTGTCTCCTAGAACAAAGTACTCTCCTGCTTCCAGAGTAATGGCATTGGCTGCCATTCCCGGATTGTTGATGGACGGAAAATCCTTGCCTTCTTTGTAGGCCTCTCCATTAATCAGGATCCGTCCGTTGACAATCTGGATCGTCTCACCTGGAAGTCCGATTACCCGGCGGACATGAAGTGCCGCATCGTCGCTTCCGTTGGTGCGAAAAACAATGATGTCGCCCCGCTTCGGTGAGGAAGTCTTATAGGCAAGTTTATTTACAAAATACTGGCTGCCAACGGCCAGTGTAGGCTCCATGGAGCTTTCCTGCATGGTTACGGACTGAAACAGCATCATGGAGGTGAGCACCGCAAAAATAAGGGTGACCACGATCTCAAATACCCAGATCAGCACCTTTCTTAACTTACTGTCTTCTAACTTCTCTCTGGCACTGGACAGGGCTTTCTTCTCCATCCGTGTGATCTCCGGCATATTAAAAAGCTGCTCCGTCTCTTTCTTGTTTCTTCTTTCGCTCATAATTACTCCGTTTACATACTGGTACCGCGAATATTCCAGCGCTATTGTACCAGGTTGCAAAATTATACCACTTGCTGCTACATTAGATACACGATTTCATTCTAACACAGTTTCCGGTAAAGAAAAAGAAAAAAATGCTGCACAGACAGTGATCGCCATCTGTGCAGCAAATTTCATTCACGATTGAATACGTCCAAAATTATCTAACCAGCTCTTTAACCTTAGCTGCTTTACCTACACGGTCTCTTAAGTAGTTAAGTTTTGCACGACGTACTTTACCACGACGAATAACCTCAACCTCTTTTACGTGTGGGGAATGAAGCGGCCATGTCTTCTCAACGCCAACACCGTTGGATGCTTTTCTTACTGTGAAAGTCTCACGGGTGCTTCCGCCCTGTTTCTTTAATACAGTTCCCTCGAAGATCTGGATACGCTCACGGTTACCCTCTTTGATAAGAGCGTGTACTCTTACGGTATCTCCTACGTTGAACTGCGGTACTTCTTTTTTCAGCTGCTCTGCTTCGATGTTTTTAATAATTTCGTTCATGTTATTCTCTCCTTATTCTCTGGATGTTCTTAATACCCATCACGGTAACAGCGGACCATCTTTTTTCACAACATAAGTGATTATACTATAGTTGTTCCCGTATTGCAACCATTATTTTTGCAAATTTTGTTTCTCACCAGGTTTTCTGAAGTTTTTTCGCATTCTTTACAAATAGCCATTATTTTTCAAGCCATTGTCGAAGCATATTCTCATTCACTTTAAGGATAGCCGCTATCTGCGATTTCGCCATCCCCACTTTTGTCAGTTCTATTGCCGTTTCTTTTGCCTTACGTATTTCACCCTCTGTAATACCTAATTTCTTTCCATCATCGTACCCGGCCTCATATTCTGCCTTACGGAGCTTTTTCTCCTCTTCCTCTTTGTCGTATTCAAATATACTCACAGCAATCACCTCTGCTCTATTTTTCTTCAGGAATTCTGCAAGGATCCCACTTTGAATGCATTCGTCCACTGCACATTTGACAGCTGCATCCAGTTTCATTTCTTTCTTGTATTTTCTTACCAATGCAACGTATTTTGCATATTCTCTCAGTGTCTGGCACTGCTCCATCAGTTCTTTGTTATGCCCTTCATTCATATTTAATGTCAGTACCTTTAATTCAAGCCTTGGTTCTTTATCCGGCGTTTCATACGCATCTGACAATGCATTTTCCCATCGGTCTTCTTTTTTCTCTGTTCCATTGTAGAACACAATAAAATTCGGAGCCGGTATTTTCTGCAATACAGAAGAATATAAAGACTTATGGTCAACCAGCTTTTGATACTCACTGGAAATATAAAACAAATCCCTTAACGGCATGTTTGGATTATATGTAGACTGGTGTTCATACAAAAATAGATTCGTAGCAATGATAAACGCAAGATCATTCTTCATCCCCATATAAATTGCATTTTCCAGTGTCACGATTTCCAATTCTTCCGGATTTTTGTAGGAAGTCCCATTTACTGCATTATACAATGACAGCAAATTCTTCCTGTCAGAAAAAATCATTCGAAATACGGTATCTTTATAGTTTCTGTTTGCTTTCAGATTCTTTTCTGTAATCTGCTTTTTCTTTACAGTACCAGCGTTATTCTTTCTTTTTGCCATAGGCTTATACCTCCTGTTCCTCCAGGAGTATGGGAATATGCCGCACTGCTATTTTACACCTCAAACCCCTGCCCTGTTTTTTGATTGAAATTAAAAGCATGGATTTCTGAAGTGATGATTTAGAATAACAGATGGCAAGAATGCCTAGACTTATAGAAATATGCTTTGAAATTATAGTACCATTTGCTCTAAACTTTTTCAAGAGCCTTTCTAAAAAAAGCCATGTATACAAGTAAAGAATTTCACCTGTACACACGGCTTATTGTTTTATGAAACTTTCTGTAGATGCCTTTCCCTTTCAGTAAAACCTTACCAGCAGATGACCTCGCAGCCGTCTTCGGTTACCAGGACGGTTACTTCCCACTGGGCGGAGGGCAGGCCGTCTTCGGTACGGACGGTCCAGTCATCTTCCTCGTCGGTATAAACCTCGTCGCTTCCCATGTTTACCATAGGCTCAATGGTGAACATCATGCCAGGCTCCATGATCACACCGCTGTTTTCCTCAGAGGTGTAGCTAACCCACGGATCTTCGTGGAATTCCAGGCCTACGCCGTGGCCGCCGATTTCTTTAACGATGGTGTAGCCATTCTCAAGAGCATGCATATGCACCGCATGTCCCATGTTACCGATTGGCTCCCATGGTTTTACCTTGGAAATACCGATTTCCACGCATTCCTTGGTAACGCGGACCAGCTTCTCCTTCTCCGGGCTTACGTTTCCGATGCAGAACATACGGGAAGAATCGGAGAAATATCCATTATAAATAGTAGAAACATCTACGTTTACAATATCGCCATCCTTCAAAATCTCATCCTCGGAAGGAATGCCGTGGCACACTACCTCATTGATGGAGGTGCAAACGCTCTTTGGAAAACCTTCATAATTCAGCGGGGCCGGGATTCCGCCGTGGCGTACGGTCTCCTCATGAACCCAGCGGTCGATCTCCTCTGTGGAAACGCCGGCTTTGATGTGTTCTGCCACGTAGTCAAGAACTGCAACGTTGATCTTGCAGCTCTCCTTGATCTTCTCGATCTGCTCCGGAGTCTTGATCAGCTTGTGGTCCAGGACCGGATAGCCTTTCTGTCTGAGCATCTCCACCTTCGCATCAAAAGCCTCATGACATTTTTTGTATTTCTTTCCGCTGCCGCACCAGCAGGGATCATTTCGTCCGATTTTTGTTGACATTTTACTCTCTCCTTCAAATCCTGGCTGCCAGATCCGGCAGTCTGTTTTCTTTTGTAAAAATTTTCTCTGGTGTCTATTTTATACTTGAAATATGCAAATTGCAACAGTATTTCCAAATATGAAAGTCAGTTGTTCCGCGCTGGTTACTGTTCATAGGTAATATTCCGCGAGGTGTTTTTTGTGAACAAAGTTCACAGAAAACCCGAGGATTGCGGCGCGAAATCATTCAAAGCATGATTTCTGTGCATCGCGAAGCGTGTTACTGGGCACGAAGTGAACAGTAACCCGCGCTGAGCGCTCCCACAACTGCCGACCGCATTCGTAATCCGAGCTATCCAAGCGCCACATCCAGCACCATCATCAGCACAAACCCGCCTGCGAACGCCAGGGTTCCGATGTTGCTGTGTTCCCCTTCGCTGGCTTCGGGAATCAGCTCTTCCACTACCACGTAGATCATGGCACCTGCCGCAAAAGCCAGCAGATAGGGAAGCACCGGAGTAATGTACTTCGCAAGCAGAAGGGTCAGACCGCCCGCGATAGGCTCCACCGCACCGGATGCAGTTCCATAAACAAAGGATTTTCTCCGGCTCATTCCGTTGCCGCGAAGGGGCATGGAAATAATGGCGCCCTCCGGAAAATTCTGTATGGCAATTCCAATGGCCAGGGCAAATGCGCCCGCCATGGTCACCGTCTCATTTCCGGACAAAGCTCCCGCAAACACAGCTCCTGCCGACAGCCCCTCCGGAATATTATGCAATGTCACCGCAAGTACAAGCATTGTTGTTTTTTTTAAATTGCATTTTGGTCCTTCGTTTTCCTCACTGTCCAGATGAAGATGAGGCACTGTGCGGTCCATAAAAAGCAAAAATCCAATTCCAATCAAAAATCCAACTGCCGCAGGAATAAAAGCCAACCGTCCCATCCTAGCATTCATATCCATTGCCGGAATCAAAAGGGACCATACCGAAGCCGCCACCATCACGCCCGCCGCAAAACCAAGAAACCCTTTTTGCACCAGCGGATTCAGTTCCTTTTTCATAAAGAAAACACAGGCCGCCCCCAGGGTCGTTCCAAAAAAAGGGATCATCAGTCCCCAGAATACATTCATACGCACAAAACTCCTTTATATTCTACAATAGCTTATGCCGGAAAAAAGGTTCTGTACCAGATCTCTGCCGCATCCACGCGGCCAGGTACCATTCCTGCCCTTTTTATGTCCGGTCAAAAGCAGTCTCATTTAGTTAGAATATCCTAACTCGTAATATCATATCACATTTCCCTCTGAATTCCCATACTGCTTATTGGTAATTTCTATCATCAATCCATCCAAAACATTTTCGTATGCCGCTCCAATGGCACGGAATCATTCTTGCCTAATATTCGTCCCTATGTTATACTTACTCCTTGCGGGTTACTGCATATTCAGGCAGTCCTGCGATCCTTACAAATTACTTCTCAGCACCTGGCAGATACACAGTTTAGAGCGTGCCCCCAAAATCAATCCCGCAATCTGCACACCCCCGCTTTGCGGTATATTTTGCCCGAAGTCCGTTGCTGCCCGGAGGCTGAGTTTTAGAAAAGAGGTATTCCATGGAACAGACAAAAGAACAGAAACTTGGCACAATGCCCTTGCCCCGTCTTATGGCTAGCCTTGCAATTCCTTCTGTAATTGCCCAGCTGATCAATGTTCTTTATAACATTATTGACAGAATGTACATTGGGCATATCCCCAAAGTTGGACCAATCGCACTGACAGGAGTAGGACTTACCTTCCCCATCATTATGCTGATCTCCGCATTCAGCGCATTTATCGGTGCAGGAGGTGCTCCCCTGGCTTCCATTGCCCTTGGAAAAGGTGACAAAGAACGTGCGGAAAAAATCCTGGGAAATGGTGTCAGCGTCCTTCTTATTTTCTCCATTTCCCTGACAATTATTTTCATGATTTTTAAGCGTCCCCTTCTGTTTTTGTTCGGGGCAAGTGACCAGACCATCACCTATGCGGTAAATTACATCACCATTTATCTCATGGGAACGATTTTCGTACAGTTTGCTCTGGGACTGAACATGTTTATTTCCTCCCAGGGACAGGCGCGGACTGCCATGCTTTCCGTACTGATTGGAGCCGTGATCAACATCATCCTTGATCCCATTTTCATTTTTGTATTGAATATGAATGTACAGGGCGCTGCCCTTGCCACGATTATTTCCCAGGCAGTGAGCGCAGTGTGGGTAGTAAAGTTTCTTCTCTCTGAGAAATCCGCCATCCGCATCCGCAGGAAAAACCTTGCCATTGACTTTTCCATTCTGAAAAATATTATGGCACTTGGAATTTCTCCTTTCATCATGCAGGCAACAGAAAGCGCCATCAACATTGTATTAAACCGCGGACTTTCCATTTACGGCGGAGACCTTTATGTAGGATCCATGACCATCCTGCAAAGCGTAATGCAGCTTGCGGTAGTTCCCATCCAGGGCTTTACCCAGGGCGTACAGCCGATTATCAGCTATAACTTCGGTGCCCGTAAGTTTGACCGTGTGAAAAAGACCTATCGTCTTACCATCAGCTTTACCTTTGCGGTTTCCACTATTTTCTGTCTTCTGACCGTATTTTGCCCGGGTATGTTCGCCGGAATCTTTACCTCTGACCCTGAACTGCTTGCACTGGTGAAAAAAGTAATGCCAATCTTCATGGCGGGAATTGCCATCTTTGGTATTCAGATGGGCTGCCAGACTACTTTCATGGGACTTGGACAGGCGAAAATTTCCCTTTTCATTGCCCTGCTTCGTAAGGTGATCCTACTGATTCCGCTGGCACTGATTCTTCCGAAATTCTTTGGTGTTATGGGAATTTATTACGCAGAACCAATTTCCGATATCACCGCGGCAACCACAGCCTTCACTATTTTCCTCTGCGTCCGCAAGAAAATCGTGTCCGAGGAAGCCCTTTCCAGGCTGGGATAAAACACAACTATCATAAAAAGAGAGTATCTTCTTACCTTCCCCAAAAGGAAAATGGTAAAGATACTCTCTTTTATATTTCATAAATTTCAGCCGAATTATTAATTACCGCTGTCCGTTCCTGCATCCGCAGCCCCATCTGTACTTCCCGCGGTGTCCTCGCTTCCGGACATGATCTTGCTCAGCTCATCGATCATCTCGTCATCCTTCAAGCGGAACTTAACCTCAACACGGCGGGACGCTTCCTTATCTACGTTTCCATTGGCATCCAGAATAGGGTTCGCCATGGAATGTCCGTTTACGGTAAGGTAATCCTGCAGATCCAGACTCTGGTCTGCAGTCAGGAATTCTCCCTGGATGTCCAGAAGATACTGTGCCACTGCAAGGGAACGTCTCTGTGACAGTTCCAGGTTGTACGCATAATCACCATCTGTATCCGTATAACCGTCAATGATGATCTCTGCAAGATAGCTCTTATATGTATCCTCCATCAGAACCTTGCAGTAAATGGGAAGTACGTTTCGAAGTGCTTCCTTACCAGCATCTGTAAGCTCTGACTCATTTACATCGAACAGAACGCTGGCATCCAGTGTAAGGGCACCAGTCTGGGAATCCAGATTTACATTGATGTTGTTGTTCTTGAACTCTTTCTGGAGAGCCTCTACAACCTCAGCTTTGACACCGATAATATTATCGATCTTGGTCTGCTGTTCACTGAGCAGTGTAGTCTTCTCATCCAGATCTGTCTGCTGCTGATCCAGAAGAGCCTGCTGCTCTTTCAGCTTGGCTTCCTGCTCTGCCAGTGTCTGGGCAAGGGCCGTGAGCTTCTCATCCTTGGTCTTAATGGTGCCTTCCTGTTCCTCAATGGTATTCTGCTTGGCAAGAAGATCTGCTGTATACTCTGCCTGAAGGGCCAGCTTCTCATCTCTCTCCTGAATACTCTCGTCGTAGCTCTTCTGAGCCTGAAAAAGCGTCAATGACATGATCAGTATGAAAAGAAGCAGAACACCGGCCATAACATCGGAGTAGGAGCGCCATACATTAAAGCCGTCCTCTCCTGATTTTCTTTTTTTGCGCATGTTTCTCTCCTCTTATCTGAATAAGCCGAATTTCCCTTTCTGTGCAGCTTTGGAAAGCTCCTTCATGTTCTTGTTGATCTCTTCCAAAAGAGCCTGCTGTCTCTCATTCTGCTCTGCGATCAGGTCCGCAAGCTTGTCCATGGAATCATTTCTTCCGCTTGCGATCAGAGATACATCTCTTGTGTTGGCTGCAGAAACCTCGCTAAGGAGACGTCTTACCTGCTCCATAGTCTTATAGGAAAGCCGCTGATACTGGGCAAAATCTTCCATCTGCGCGGTGAAATTCTCCGCCATCTTCTTGTTGGCCTGGATCAGATCTGCACTTTCCTGACCTGCAGAAGACACCTTCTCAATAGAAGCAGCTGCTGTCTCCACATATTTCTGCATTGCCTGATTACATGCAACCCAGAACTTGGCAGCGGATTTCTCAGCATCCTTCAGGTAATCCACAACATGCTGGTAATCCTGCTGCTGCATCTTCTGGATCTCCTGATTCTCGGAAAGGATGCGGTTGGCTGTGGACATATACCGTGTCTGCATGCCGCCCATCTCCTTCACCATATCGGTGATGGCCTTGTCCTGCTTCTCATAGGTCTCAGAAAGCTTCTGGCTCATGGTCTGGTACATGGCAGACGTATAAGCTGTGTTCTCTTTCTGAGCCTTCTTCAGCTGGTCAAGAGCCAGGTTGAAATCACGGAACTGCAGATGGAAGGAATTGTTCATCTGCTTCAAAAACTCATCGGAAATATCCCGGATGGCATCCTCCTGGCATCTGGTCACAGAAGCCACCAGCATATCCAGAGAATCGTTCATCTTCTGGAAGGTAGGGGTAATGACCTTTTCAAAGCTGTCTGCCATCTGAACGGAAAATTGCTCTGCCATCTGCTTCATGGCACTTGTCTGCAGCTTCTGGCTTGCAAGAAGCAGGTTCCTGGATTCATTCTCCGCAGTAGGCATTACACAGGAGTGGAATTTCTCAAGGAATGCCTGCAGTTCCTCTGTCATGGAAGAATACTCTCCTTTCATGCCAAAGGTATATACAATGGAAAAAGAAATACCATAAATAGAGGTAAGGAACGCTACCTTAATACCTTCTACCAGCGCTGCCACAGAGGAAGTCATGGCGCTGTAGTCTGTAGGCTGGAAATCACGAAGTCCCCATACCAGACCAAGGAAGGTTCCCAGAATACCGATGCTGGTGAAAATATCCGGCACCATTTCCAGAAGCTTCTTGTGGATGTGGATATCCAGCTCGTCTTCATTGATAAACTCCTCGATATCTCCAAGACCTTCCTTACTGTTGTTGATGCTGTCTGTGAAGCTGTCCATCTTCTGATCCAGATATTTATCATCAAACAGTTCTCCTAAGTAAGTGAGATTCTTCGGGTCGGTCTTGCCCGGAGTCTTGAACATGCTGTTCAGTTCTTCTACTGCCCTGTGAAATGCAGAGCCAAGATTGTTCATGCGGAACATTCCGCCGAACATTGCGATCATGTACAGTACTGCGATCACCGCCAGGAATACGAAATTGTAAATGGTGGATGATACATTTCCTCTGCCTGCGTATAATGTCAGCGCAGTGGTACCTGCAAGGACCGCAACAAACAATACAGAATGTGTTATTTTTTTCTTCATTGTCTGCCTCCCCATGTTTAATTTTGATGTTAGGGTCAAAAGGTCTTTTGCCCCTAACTTGATATCCACGAATTGCTCCGCTGCAAAGCAGCTCCCGCAATTCTCGAACATTCGGAATCCGCTGATTTACTACGTAAATCGCTACCTCCTCATGTTCGGCGGGTCCCAAGTTCAAAAGCCTTATCATGCAAGCATGAACGGCTTTTTGACCTTTTGCCCCTGATATCATCATATATTGTGAATTATAGTATATTTTTATTATAATATCACAATTTTCTAATAATAACAAGTCGCCAGGCATAATTCGCATTACTATAAAAAATACCAGGCTAAAAAAATACCCCTGTCCGGTAAAAAGGCCTGTTTGACTGTCTTTTCACATAGACAAGGGTATTATAACATATCACATATTTTCAGGCGTAAACCTTATCTTCCTCCAGGAATCTGGCTTTGCCATCTTTTACTTCTACTAAATTGATGCTGCAGTTGGGCGGCACGCATCCATGCCAGAAATGCTCCGGATCCTGATACAGATTCTGAAGCAGCGCCCGCACTGCACATCCGTGGGAAGATACCAGCACGGTCTTATCTGCCAGAGAAGGATCCGTGGTTTTCTCCACCCAGAAATCCCTGGTCCGCTTCAGCACATCCTGAATATTTTCCCCATTGTTGGGACGTGGGAATTTCAGAGGATCCTTGAAAAACAGATCAAATTCTCCGCAGTCTGACTCCATGGCATCGCCTTTTCGCATCACATGGCCTTCCAGATCTCCGAAATTAATCTCCTGGATCCGCGCATCCGGTATCGTTGGAACATCCCTGCCCCCAAGTACCAGAGCCGCTGTCTGTCTTGCCCGGGTAAGAGGGCTGGTAAAACAGATGTCAAAATCCACATCCCGCAACACCTCTCCCGTCTTTTTCGCAAGGTCGATTCCCTCCTGTGCAAGAGGAATATCCGCTGCCCCCTGGGCCTTATGCAGATGATTCCAGGGAGTCAGCCCATGTCTTATCACATATAAAAGCATCAGCTTCTCAACTCGATTCCAAGTCCTTCCAGACCATTTAAGATTTTCTTCATTGCTGCAGAAATCTCGCTCTCCTCCAGAGTCTTGTCATGATCACGGAATACAAGGGCATAAGCCATAGACTTGTAGCCGCCTCTGATCTGGCTTCCTTCGTAGATATCAAACAGCTGATAGCTCTCCAGGATCTTTCCGCCGCGCTGTACCAGAATATCCTCGATCTGTCCTGCAAGAACGTGCTTCGGAACCAGCATACTGATGTCACGGGTTACAGCCGGATATTTGGCAATTCCAGTGAACTTGTGGTTGAAGTTTGCAAACTCCAGAACGCTCTTAATATCAATCATTGCAATATATGCACGGTCGCCGATTCCGTAATTGTCAGCAACCAGCGGATGAACCTCTCCAAGGTATCCCACAACAGTGCCTTCATAGATCATGTTGGCCTGTCTTCCAGGATGAAGGAACGCCTTCTTGCTTGCAGGATCATATTCCATTTTCTTCTTCATGCCGATCTTTTCAAAGAATTCCTCGCAAACACCCTTCATGTCAAAGAAATCACCGTTTCCGTACATTCCAAGTGTGAACATGGTTCTCTCATCCGGCAGTTCTGTAAGCGGCAGAGCCTTTGGCAGATAAACATTTCCAAGCTCGTACAGGCGAACGTCTTTGTTTCTTCTGTTGTAGTTGGTTGCAAGGGAAGAAAGCATTCCGTTCAGGGTGCTGGTACGCATGATGCTGTAGTCCTCACCAAGCGGATTGCTGATGGTGATCACCTGGCGGAGCATATCATCCTCCGGGATTCTTAACTTGTCAAATACCTTCGGGCTTTCGAAGGAGTAGGTCATGCCTTCGGAAAATCCGCAGTACTCTGCGATATCTCTTGCAATGTTCTCAATGCGAAGCTTAAATGGCATTTTTCCTGTGGTAGCTTCACCGGACGGTAAAGTAGTCGGGATCTTGTCATATCCGTAGAAACGTGCAACCTCCTCAGCAACATCTGCCATGCAGTGGATATCCTGACGGAAGGTAGGTGCTACGATCTCATTTGTTTCCTCATCATAGGCAAGCTCAATTTTTGCAAGATAGCCAAGCATCTCTTCTTTGGAAAGATTGGTTCCAAGAAGTCCGTTGATGCGGTCTGGCTCAAATTTCACACGGGATGGCTCACTTACTTTGCTGCAGATGTCAACCATTCCTCCAACAACCTCGCCGGCGCCAAGCTCTTCCATCAGCTGGCAGGCTCTGTCGATTGCGGCTTTTGCATTGTTTGGATCAAGGCCTTTCTCGAATTTACCGGAAGCATCTGTACGAAGTCCGATTCTCTTGGAGGAAAGTCTGATGTTGGTTCCGTCGAAGCATGCTGCCTCGAAAAGAACGGTGTGCACATTGTCTGTGATCATGGAGTTCTCGCCGCCCATGATACCAGCGATTCCAACCGGCTTCTCGCCGTCGCAGATCATCAGCACGTTCTCATCCATGGTACGCTCCTGGCCGTCAAGAGTGACGAATTTCTCGCCCTCGCCAGCACAGCGGACAACGATCTCATGGTTTGCAATGGTGTCAAGGTCGTAAGCGTGCATTGGCTGTCCGAACTCTTCCATTACATAGTTTGTAATATCAACCAGGTTGTTGATCGGGCGGATTCCGTTGGAAGCCAGGCAGCGCTGCATCCATTTCGGGGACGGTCCGATCTTTACATTTTTTACCACTCTTGCACAGTAACGCGGGCAAAGCTCCGGTTTCTCTACAGTTACTTTCACGTAGTCGGATGCTTTCTCATCGTTTCCTGTCACCTTTACTTCCGGCGGGCAGAATTTCTTGCCGAAGGTAGCGGCTGCTTCTCTTGCGATTCCAAGAACGCCGTAGCAGTCTACACGGTTGGAAGTAATCTCATATTCAAATACAACGTCGTCAAGTCCAAGTGCCTTGATCGCACTCTCGCCCACAACTGCATCTTCCGGGAAAATATAGATTCCGTATTCCGGAGCTTCCGGATACATGTCGCGGTTGCTTCCAAGCTCTTCAATGGAGCACATCATACCGTTTGACGGAACTCCGCGAAGCTTGCCGGCTTTGATCTTGATTCCGCCAGGTGTCATTTTGCCGTCATGGCCGCCAGCTACACGTCCGCCGTCCAGAACAACCGGAACCTTGTCTCCTTCTTTAACATTTGGTGCACCGGTTACGATCTGAATGGTCTCGCTGCCGATATTTACCTGGCAGATGATCAGCTTATCAGCATCCGGGTGCTTCTCGATCTTCTCGATCTGTCCGATGACGATTTTGTCAAGGTCTGCGTCAAGCTTGGTAAATCCCTCTACCTTTGTACCTGACAGGGTCATTGCATCTGTATATTCCTGTGCGGTTACATCAAGATCCGGCACATACATTTTCATCCAAGATAATGAAGTATTCATTTATTTAATCCTCTTCTCACTTTTTATTTATTAGAGCCTTTTTCAAACATGCTCTAGAACTGTTTCAGGAAACGGATATCGTTCTCATAAAGCAGGCGCATGTCATCGATCTCATATTTCAGAAGGGCAATACGCTCAAGACCTACACCGAATGCAAAGCCTGTGTACTCATCCGGGTCAATGCCGCACATGCGAAGTACGTTGGGATGAACAGTTCCGCAGCCAAGGATTTCAATCCAGCCGGAGCCTTTACAGAAACGGCAGCCTTTTCCGCCGCACTTGAAGCAGGAAACGTCAACCTCTGCACTTGGCTCTGTGAATGGGAAGTGGTGCGGTCTGAATTTGGTTTTTGTCTCAGGTCCGAAAAGCTCTTTGGCAAATACTTCCAGAGTTCCTTTCAGATCTGCAAAGGTAATGTTCTTGTCAATGACAAGTCCCTCGATCTGATGGAAGGATGGAGAATGGGTTGCATCCACCTCATCAGAACGGAATACACGGCCAGGTGCGATCATACGGATTGGCAGCTTGCCTTTCTCCATGGTACGGGCCTGTACCGGGGAAGTCTGGGAACGAAGAAGGATGGAGTCATTGATAAAGAAAGTATCCTGCTCGTCTCTTGCCGGATGGTTCTCCGGGATGTTCAGTTTGGTGAAGTTGTAGTCTGCATACTCCACTTCCGGTCCTTCTACAATCTCATAGCCCATTCCGATGAAAATACGCTCCACCTCTTCCAGGGCGATGCTGTTGGGATGACGATGACCGATTCTGGATTTCTTTGCAGGAAGAGTTACGTCGATGACCTCGGCTTTCATTTTCTCTTCTCTGACTGCTTCCTCTAATTTCTGTCTGGATTCTTCCAGAAGACCCTCGATCTTGGCTCTTGTCTCATTTACAAGCTGTCCTACTTTCGGTCTTTCTTCCGGTGATACGTCCTTCATTCCTTTTAAGATTGCGGTCAGTTCACCTTTTTTTCCAAGATATGCAACGCGCACATCGTTTAACTTGTCCAGGCCTTCGGATTCCTCGATCCGGATTCTGGCGTTCTCAGCCAGTTCCTGAAGTCTCTCTTTCATATCCATGGTTCATTTCTCCTTTATTCTTATGATCTGCCAGAAGAGTGGAAGGAAGGAAAGGAAATCTCGGCATAGCCGATATTTCCTATTGTAAAAGTGGATTGCTCCGCGCTTCGCGCTCCCGCAATCCCCCCCATATTCACAATCCGGCCTATCGGCCTACTTGTTCATATGGGGTAGCCTGGGCAATATCTGTGCCTGCGTGCAAGCAAGCTTTCACGCAGGCACAGCTGCTGCCCAGACTTTTACAATAAAAAAGCTCCGTCCCCAGCTAAAGGGACGAAGCATATCCGCGGTACCACCCTGATTCCTGTGTATACAGGCTCTCTCGCCGCTTAACGCGCAGCATCACGTCGCTTCCTACTGAATCTTTCAGAAACGCGGCTCCGATGCGAAACTCAGAAACTATCTGAACTTAAGGAAGCTTACAGCCGATGACTTCCTCTCTCTGGAAGAAAATAATTTCCTAAAAACACCTTCCTGGCTTTTTCTCTTTTATTACTATGCCACAGGAAAGCAAATCTGTCAAGGGCTTTCTTTTTCTTTCTTTTTGGCTTCGGAGGATTGTGTTTTCTTCTCCGGCACTTTCTCCAGAAGCTTTCTTTTCTCTTTTTCGATTTCTTTTTCCGCTTCCTCGTGCTCCCGGCTTAACATTTCCCGCACAGATGCCTGGGCCAGCCGGAACTGTTTCTCAAAGTAAGAATTGATCTCCGCACCGTACAAAAGCAGGTTCATGCAGATGTACAGCCACAGCATTACCATGATCAGTGCCGTCAGGCTTCCGTACATATTGCTGAAGCCTGGAAACAGCTCGAAATACAGGGAAAAGAAATAGGAAAACAAGGACCATCCCGCTGCGATCAGCACCGCTCCCGGCACCTGGCTTTTGAAGGTTGCCTTGCGGTTGGGAAGCATTTTATACAGAATCAGGAAGATCAGAAACAGGCCGGCAAACACAAGGGCTGTCCTGGCTCCGATCACCTTGCCGATGATTTTTCCCACAAAAGGAATGTATTTCAGCGCCATGGCCTGGATCTGGTTTCCCAGTACCAGAAGAAGGAGGCTGGCAATGATGGCAACGCTGAACATAAAAGTATATACCACTGCATACAGCCGGGTCATCAGCCAGTTACGGGTCTCCTTTACATGGTAAATGGTGTTCAGCCCATTGGTAAGGGACTGCATGGCTTTCCCCGCAGACCACAGTGCCATGATAGCGGAAATAGGAACCACTGCCGTGCTTCTTCCATAAACCTCAGATACAATGGTAAGCACAAAATTCTGTATATTATGGGGCACAAATGCCCGGATGGCCTCGCTGACCATGTTGTACGTCAAAGGCGTATAACGGATCATAGTTGTAAGAAACAGAATAAACGGAATGAACGACATGATCAGAAAGTACGCAGCCTGGGCTGCATATGCGCCCACATGATCCCCGTTTGCCCGCTGCATGAACCCACGGATCAGCTGGACAACGCTCTGTTTTTCTTTCTTCTTATCCATACAATTGCTCCTGCTGTTACTGCGATAGGCGGTGCAGGACCTGATATAGCAAACATTAAACATCTGCTGCATTTAAGTACCCCTGCCAGTCTATCGCGCAATTTTTTGTATCATACCATGAAATGGGATTTCTGTCTACTGTCTGCCTGGATATTGCCTGCCATCGGAAAATTTATTCGTACCTGTCCAAGGTAATGTCCCGAAAAAAATATTTCAGGATTTCCTGCCAGCTGTAACCTTCTTTTGCCATCTCATTGGCTGCCGTCTGGCTCATTCCCACGCCATGCCCGAAACCGCCGCCTGTGATTTCCACGCAGCCGCCTTTATTTGCCTTCAACTGAAAATAAGAGCTTGGCAGAAGGCTTCCCCCAGTCACGGTGCTTCCATCTTTTTCCGTGATGGTCTGGCCCTGCGGGGACAAAAATTCCCGGATTTCGTATTCCCCTTCTAACTGCACCGCCTCCTTTTCTGTGGTGATCTGAAGCCCGGTTACGGCACCGCTTTCACTTTTTTTCACCACCTGTATGGATTCCAGGCTTTCACTGCCGGTCAGATTCCTGGTTCTCTCTTCCAGAACCGTCCAGGGAATTGTCACCTTCCAGCTGCTCCAGGGAGCGTTCTGATCAAACTCGCATTCCACGCTTTTCAGATAGGAGGATGACGTCCCGCCCCAGATTTCGTCCGTGCTGGTTCTGCCGGATGAGGTGGAAAAATAATAGGCAGTTACTGTCTTTCCGTCCTGGCACATGATCTGGCCGCTGGTTTCTCTTACTGCCTGGCTGGTTTTGTCTGTGGGCGCAATGTTGCCATAGACCTGGAAATTCACGCTGTCATCCACATCTGCCCCGTATTCTTCCTGAAGGCTGCCCTCTTCCATCTGGCATACAGCATAGGTTCTGGCACATACTGCCTGTGCCATCAGGGCCTGGCTTTCGTAGGAGGCCGGCATCTCGCTTGGAACCACGCCTTCCAGGTAGGTTTCCAGGGGAAGTTCATTGATCAGGAGCAAGCCCTGGGGCGTATTTTGAATTTCCAGGGTTCCGTAGTAAACCGGCGGACTCTCCTGTCTTTCTATGGAGGTGATGGTGATTCCCGCTTCTCCGCCTCCCAGGACAAGTTCGCCCTGGGAAAGTTCGGGGGAATCTGGAGTATACTCATAATCTGCTCCGTTTAAATTCAAAGTCACAGAGGAATGATAATAAGATTGATAGCCTGAATCCATGAGAAGCACACGGATTTTTCCTGACAGCGTAGAAAGTCTCTCATCCCCAGATTCAGCAATTTCTGGAAGGTCATCGTTCTCCGTTGCCTCAGCGCTTCCAGTATTCTGCACACCAACCGTCATTCCGCTCTCAATCCCTCCCGCCCCGGCAATTCCCAGCACACATCCTGTCCAGGTTTTCCAGCCTTCTTTTTCCCTGGCGCGGTTCACCTCCGCCGCCTTATGAAACAGCAGCAGCCACCCCAACAGCACAATGAGAAAATAATTAATTTCATAAAAAAATCTGGTCTTCTTCATACAGTAAATATATGAAGAAGACCAGACAAACATGTCCTTATATATGGGAATATTGCCACAGGCAGCCTGTCCTTTTATTTGCGCACGCCAAACTTATATGCAGTAAAGGACTGGTATTTCTCTCCGGCTTCCAGTACAGGAGAATGGAAGGTCTCCACATTCACTGCGTTTGGCTCCACCTGTGTCTCCAGACAGAAGCCCTCACGCTTGTTGTAAACATGTCCGTTCTTGCCTTTCTCATCAATGACGAAATTGCCTGCATAGAACTGCACGCACGGACAATCAGAAATTACATCCATCGTAATACCAGATGCCTCATTATAAGCAGATGCGATCACTCTTCTGTTGCCCTTGGCGTAATTGTCGGTCACATAGTTGTGGTCGTAGCCGCCAGTAAACTTCAGCTGCTGGAAATCGGCGTCAATCTCGTCACCAATCTTCTTAGCCTTGTTAAAGTCCATTGGAGTGCCCTCTACCGATGCATACTCACCTGTAGGAATGGAAAATTCATCCACCGGAGTGTAATCCTTGGCATGAATGGTAACATATGTATCCAGAACCTTGCCGCTGCCCTCTCCTGCAAGGTTAAAGTAAGAGTGGTTGGTCATGTTGGCCACGGTTGCCTTGTCGCTGATGCCGCCGTAATAAATCTGGATGGCATTGTCCTCAGTCAGCTCATAAGTAACGGAAACCTCAAACTCTCCCGGAAATCCGTTCTCCCCGTCCGGGCTGATCCTGAAAAAAGTAACTGCATTTTTATCCTGATCGGTATTCTTCACAGTCCAGATCTTCTTCTCGAAGCCATTGGGACCGCTGTGAAGATTGTTGTCATTCTCATTCTTTCCTAACTGATATTCCTGTCCATAAAGGGAAAATTTCGCGCCTCCGATACGGTTGCCGCTTCTTCCGATAATGGCTCCGAAAAAGCATCCGTTCACCTCATACTGCTGAACGTCATCATAGCCAAGCACTACATCTATAAGCCTGCCGTCCTTATCCGGAACAACCACCTTCACAAGGATGGCACCGTAATCCATAACCTCTGCATAAGCGCCCGACTGATTCTCAAGATGATAGAGAGTAATCTCCTCGCCGGAGGTTAATTCCCCAAATTTCTTTGCTGTAACACCCATGTTACCTGCCTCCTGATTCTAAAAAATCCCAGAATGCCGTTCCCTTTCTTTTGACGCCTAGCTTGCCGCTAGGTGGGTATCCTCAACAGGACTTCTGCCTACCACAACGAGAGGTCTGACATCCGCACTGCGATCTTGGATTCCCTTGATGTCAATGTAGGTTCAAAAATAAAAGGGGCCTCGCACATCCCAGGATTCTTTTTTTCTAAAAGTTATTATACTCTAGTATATGCCGTTTTTCAACATAAAATGCAGATTTTTCAGCAGACATTTCCTTTATTTGATTCCGAGAATATCCTTCACGGTCTTCGGCATATCCTCTGCATCCACTACGCGGTCATGAAGAACCGGTGCGGTACGGATATCGTTGACAGCTTTCGGCACTGCTACGCCAGAGAGCTTCTCCAGGGCGTCTGCAAGTCCGAAGTCATCCAGATTCTCATGTCCCTCTGAAATAGCATCCATAACGCTTCTTGTAAATTTGTACGGGCTTGCTGTGGAAGCGATCACTGCCGGAACATCGTCCTTTGTATCTGCCACATATTTCTTATATACGCCTGCCGCAACTGCAGTATGCGTATCAATGACATAATCACTGGCCTTATAAACCTCACGGATGGCATCCTTTGTCTCCTCTTCTGTACAGAAGTTGCCGTAGAAGTCTGCAAGCTGTGCTTTCATCTCAGGTGTAATGGTGTACTCGCCGCCTTTTGACAGTGCTTCCATCAGCTGCGCGCAGGTATCCGGATTCTCGCCTGTAATACGGTAGATCAGACGCTCCAAGTTGCTGGAAATCAGAATGTCCATAGACGGAGAGCTGGTAAGGATGAAATCTCTCTTACGGTTATAAGTACCAGTGGAGAAGAAGTCAAACAATACCTTGTTCTCATTGGATGCACAGATCAGCTTCTTCACCGGAAGTCCCATCTGTTTCGCATAGAATGCTGCCAGAATGTTTCCGAAGTTTCCTGTAGGTACTACCACGTTGATCTCCTGGCCGGCCTGGATCTTGCCCTGGCGGACCAGTGTGGCATAAGCGTATACATAATATACGATCTGCGGAACAAGACGTCCGATATTAATGGAGTTGGCGGAAGAAAACTGGAAGCCTGCATCGGCAAGCTCTGCTGCCATCTCCTTGTCATTGAACATTTTCTTCACTGCTGTCTGGGCATCGTCAAAGTTGCCTGTGATGCCGACTACGTAAGTATTGGTGCCCTTCTGGGTCACCATCTGCTTCTCCTGGATGGGGCTTACGCCGTGCTTCGGGTAAAATACAATAATTCTTGTGCCCGGAACATCCGCAAAACCAGCCAGTGCAGCCTTGCCGGTATCTCCTGAGGTCGCTGTAAGAATGACGATCTCATTTTTCACGTTGTTCTTCTTCGCAGCGGTGGTCATCAGGTATGGCAGAATAGACAGTGCCATATCCTTGAACGCAATGGTCGGTCCGTGGAACAGCTCCAGGAAATATGCACCGTCTGCTTCCTTAAGAGGTGCGATCACATCTGTATCAAATTTCTTATCATATGCACTGTTAATACAGGTTCTTAATTCTTCCTCTGTAAAATCTGTAAGAAGACGGCTCATTACCTGATATGCTGTCTCCTGATAAGACATCTGGGAAAGCTCTTCCATAGAAACATCAAGGGATGGAATGCTTGTGGGTACAAACAGACCTCCATCTTCAGAAAGTCCCTTCAAAATAGCCTGGGAAGCGGTTACCGGCTCCCCTTTTCCTCTGGTGCTCTGGTACATTACCTGCATGTTGTCATTCCTGCCTTTCCTTTATTGTCACAGGGCTAACGCATTTCTCCTGTTCTGGTACAAAATTCTCTTATTTTTTCTATCATTTTGACCTTACAGGTATTATACATACTTCACCGTGCTAAATCAATAGGAAATTTTAAAAAGCCACCCAGGCGGCAGATGCGCCCGGTATGGCTTCCCGTTTTTCCAGAATATTATTTTTTCGCCAGCTGAACATCGGCTTCTTCCCCGGAGTCCTTGATCCCGTCTTTTCCCGAATCATTCTCGTCTGGATAGGTGTAAAATTCGTGAACGCCGTACTTAAATAGCTTCTTAAGGTCTTTATCAAACCAGACCACGTTCTGTTTCTCCGCTGCGGAGCGCTGTATAAAGAACAAAGCTCCCTGGGAGTAGTCCACGCCCTCCAGGGCCTGCTTTACCGCCTCTTTCGTCTCATCTGTGACCGTTACCTCATAGAACCTGCCGTCATAGATGGGGGAAAACTGGGGCACTCCGTTTTTCCGGTCCATGATCACATCCGTAACCGTATTAGGAAATTCCTTGTTTGCCACACGGTTCATAATTACATTGGCAATCAGTACCTTGCCCTTAATATCCTCGGTTCCTGCCTCTGCCTCCACAATATGGAGCAGATTGTCGTAGTCCGAATCGGACATCATCTTGGCACTTGAGGAAACAGACACGGCTGCGTCAAAGCTGTCCACGGTGTCCGCCATGGAATCTCCTACATCCAGCTCGTCCGCATTTCCTGTTACCTTTTTCACACGCTGACCTACCATTACGTTCTCACAGGAGGTTCCGATCCGTGTTACAGCAGATCCGGCCAGAGGGGTATCTGCAACACTTGTCACCATACCTGCAATTCCTGTAGGCAGGGTATACTCCAAAGTTCCCGAAACGATCCCGGCAAGCTCGGTCTCGTTCTCTGCATCCGAAGCTGCGTATACCTGGCTTCGTTCCCCGGACCCTGCTGCCTTTGATCCAACTGCCAAAATCATCGCCAACGCGGCACAGGCACTAAGAGCTACAAAATTATGTATGGGAGAATGATCCGGCTTTTCCAAAGGAATCTTATTATCCTCATCAGTTGTTACATCATGTAAACTTCTTTTTAATTTCATATTCTTCTTTCCTTGCACTTTTGTTATGTTTTGATTTCTTTAATTATTTATTTCGTAACATTTTTGTAATGTATGAGAAAATTATATTTAATAAAGGCTAAAATGTCAAGGTTTTTTTATTACAAATGTATTATACCCTGTGATTTTCTTTCTGGTCAACGCTTTTCCATCGTATTATTCAGACAAAAAAAGCCACCGCAGCTTCCTTTTTCGGGAAAATCTGCGATGGCTTTTCTTCTTATTATAATAATACGACAGCGTCCGTCAATATTTTCAGCGATTGTTGATGGCTGTTACAAGTGCGTCAATGGAGGCACGGATGATATCCGGGTCTACGCCTGCGCCCCATGCCATGGTGCCGTCTGGCTTCTTGATTCCAACATAGGCAATGGCCTTGGAACTGGAGCTGCGCTCTAAGGCATGCTCCTGATATACTTCCAGGGTATATTTCAGCTCGTATGCTTTCTTCAGTGCGTTGCTTACCGCGTCAAGACGGCCGTTTCCAGTGGCTTCTGTTGTAATGGTCCTGCCGTTAAATGTGGAGGTAACCTTAGTTGTGATTCCAACCTCTTTCTGCTGGAAATGAACCTCGTTGATGCTGTACGGCTGTGCCACGTTCTCGAAGGTTTTCTTAAACAGGTCAAAAATCTCATCCGGGTGAAGCTCTTTGTGAAGGTGATCGGAAACACCTTTGGCTGTGTAGCCCATTGCCTCACGCATTTTCGGAGGAAGGTTCAGGCCGTATTTGGTCTCCAGGATGTAGCCTACGCCGCCTTTACCGGACTGGCTGTTGATACGGATAACGTCTGCATCGTAATTGCGGCCAACATCGGTCGGGTCGATCGGCAGATAAGGAACGGTCCAGCGGTTCGGGTCTTTTTCCTCGATCCAGTGCATGCCTTTTGCGATGGCATCCTGATGGGAGCCGGAGAAGGCTGCAAATACAAGAGCGCCGCTGTATGGGCTTCTCTCTCCTACTGACATTCCCGTGCAGTGCTCGTATACCTCGCAGATATGCGGCATGTCGGAGAAGTCAAGCTTCGGATCAACGCCCTGGGAATACATGTTCATGCCAAGGGTTACAATATCAACGTTACCGGTACGCTCGCCGTTTCCAAATAAGGTTCCCTCAATACGGTCTGCGCCTGCTAAGATTCCCATCTCGGAATCTGCTACGCCGCAGCCTCTGTCGTTGTGCGGATGCAGGGATACGATCACGTTCTCACGGTGCAGCATATGCTTGCACATGTACTCAACCTGGCTTGCGTATACATGAGGCATGGAATGCTCTACGGTTACCGGAAGGTTGATGATGCATTTGTTCTCCGGGGTCGGCTGCCATACATCGATGACTGCGTTGCACACTTCGAGAGCATATTCCGGCTCGGTTCCGGTGAAGCTCTCCGGGCTGTACTCAAACTGGAAGTTTCCTTCTGTCTGCTCAGCCAGCTCTTTTAATAATTTGGCACCGTCTACAGCGATCTTTAAGATTTCTTCTTTGGATTTTTTGAATACCTGTTCACGCTGTGCAACAGATGTGGAGTTGTATACGTGGACAATGGCTTTTGGAGCACCTTTGACTGCCTCAAAGGTCTTGCGGATGATGTGCTCTCTGGCCTGAGTCAGTACCTGGATGGTAACATCCTCCGGGATCAGGTCGCGGTCGATCAGGGTACGAAGGAAGGTATACTCTGTCTCGGAAGCTGCCGGGAAACCAACCTCGATTTCTTTGAAGCCAATTTTTACAAGAAGTTTAAAAAACTCAACCTTCTGCTCCAGGCTCATTGGGATTACAAGTGCCTGGTTGCCGTCACGAAGGTCTACGGAACACCATGTTGGTGCTTTGTCAATGTAGTCCTTCTTTGCCCAGTCCATGCAGGTTTCCGGTGGAAGGTAATACTGTCTTTTGTACTTGCTTGCGTTCATCATTTTTCTGTTCCTCCATATTGTAAATTTAAGATCTGGCTTTTGCGGATTTTTCGTGAATGTCAAATATAATCTGCTTACTTGGGAAAAATATTCTCGTCTTACAGGAAAGCAGTTTCTGTAAACAAAAAAGTCTTCCGCCCCGCACATATCTGTGCAAGAGACGGAAGACATTATGTCCTACGCGGTACCACTCTTATTTCATGAAAAATCATACACTCAACGGATACGGGATCACTCCTTATATCCTCTCCTGGTAACGGTGGAAGCCGTCTGCGTCTACTCTTGCCGACAACCGAAATATGTACGGGCAATTTCAAGCAGCTGCTCCAAGGCGAGTTCTACAGATTCCTTCCGCTGTCTTACACCGACCGACAGCTCTCTGCGCTCTGGTTCCTGTATACTATTCCTTATCAAAGCATTTCTCTTATTATCCTGTGGTTAATACATTAACATTTTTGCCGCATTTTGTCAATGAGAAATTTAAGCGGCCGGTTGTCAGCCATTCAGGTAGTGGTGCACGCCTGTTCCTGTGTGGCCTTTCTGCTTGATGTAATTGTTGATGTAGCTGCAGCCTGCAGAGAAATTTCCCTTTCCGATCACACGGATCAGGGAATTGTAGCTGGTGTTGTCGCTTTCGGTGATCATCTCACGAAGCAGGGTCTTTACGTTGGCAGTCAGGGCGATTCTTTTTTCCCTGACGCTGGCGTAGGTAGCTTCCATGACAAACAGCTTGATGATGCTGGCCGGGTACATGCTGGTGTCGTTGATGGTGAATGAAGTGTTGGTCTTTAAGTCTTTTACATAGACAGACCAGCCGCTGCCGTAGCTGTTCAGTACGGACTGAACGTTTTTCTTCAGGGTGCCAAGGTAGTTTTCCAGTTGGTCCAATTCCGTAGTTCACACCGCCGACCCGATACCATCCGTACTGCTGATGAAGTCTTCCATTCACTTCCCCGAAACAGTAAGTTCCCTTGAAACGTGTGCTGCCAATTCTGGTATCCAGATCATGAAAGGTTCTTCTTCTGTCAAGCCTTCCCTGGGTATTAAAGTAATAGTATCCAGTGGTGATTTTACATCCCTTCGGAGTCTGCAGATGAACAATTCGTCTCAAATAATTGAGTCTCTTGAAATTCACTTTACTGCAGTTAAGATACCATTGTGTTTCATCCAAAGTCAGGGTTCCGCTATATTTCTCATTTGCCTTGACTTTCCAGGTGGTCGTGTTCTTGGTGGCTGCCTGCGGTGTTGCTGTTGGCATGAAAAACAGAACCGTAAGCAGCGCAGCCAGACCCACAAACCACTTTTTCCATTCCTCTCCTGTAAAATATGTATACGAACCATATTTTACCGCAAAGAAATAGAAATTTTAATTTTTCTCGAGAATTTTCGACATTTTTAGTAATTTTTCGTTACGATCTACTGACAGCATTTTTGTTTTATGTAATTTTAGAAAATAAAAAAGAACCTGAAGTCAACTGCTCCAAGTTCTTACATCTCTGCTTCTAATCGGGGCAACAGGATTTGAACCTGCGACCTCACGGCCCCCAGCCGTGCGCGCTACCAAGCTACGCCATACCCCGAAACGATTAATAGTATATCAAATTCCAAATAAGATTGCAACTATTTTTTTCAAAACATTAAATATTTTTACATAAAACGTGAAGCCCATTCCTGGAACTTCACGTTTTATAGTTGATGTCATGGGACAAACCGCCACATTCTCAAAAGGGGCAAAACGCCCATCCTCCAACCTCACACTATCCAATTATCAAGGAGAATTTCAAAATCAATAAAACTACAATTTTATTCAGTCAAAAGCCGCATTTTTTCGCTCCATATATCTGTTTCTTAATTCCTGAAATTCTTTTCCGTCAATCCCTTTCCAATCACCTCCATCATTCTGCCATGTCAATAAATTGCTATTGGCGGCTTAAATGGCTGTGGCAATTCCGCCTACCATATTTGCTGCTGCCTTTGTTACAAGTCACTAATCAATTTCATCAAATAATTCGTCAAAAGTAATCTTTATCTTGGGAAAATGTAATAATTGTAACTCGTCTTTGTTTTCTTCCGTAATCGTTTTTAAAAGGTAGTATTTTGGAGTCTCTCCCTCATAGTCCAGCTCATAAATTTCAACTGTTCTTTTACGCCAGTCAACAATCCAATATTCTTCAATCTCCTGCTCACAATACAACTGCATTTTCTCTGTTCGGTCATAATTTTCTGTTGATGGTGACAAAACCTCCATAACAAAACGCGGCGCATCTGTAAATGTATTTCCACGCCTTGATTTTGTACGGCAATTTATGGAAGCATCAGGCATTACAATCTTGTCCCTACCCTGATTATCTTTGAAACGATATTGAACATTATCCGAATATACATAACATGTACTGTTTCTTAACTGGTGTCTGACTGCTGCAACAAAGTTTACAATTACAGAAGAATGTTCTGGCGAAGCTCCTGCCATATCTGTTATTTTAAGATTCCAATCCATATTTCCACATCCCTTTTCGTTTTTGATAACATAAATATTTATTTGTGTCTGTTTTATTGTATTGAAGTTTCTACATTTCAGGAATATCCGGGACGATTGGACATTCAAAAATTGTCATGGGATCAATATCAATACACTCATACTCATTCCGCTTTCCAGCTATGTCCCACGCAACTGTCCCATTCAATACGGTCAGCGTATTTTTAAATACTGTTTCATCCTCGATCTTCTTGAAAATACCGCCTTGCTTGATCAGCGGCTTAACATCAAATTCTCTTACGCTTCCATCATTCATATAGGCATAGACTGTATAGTTTTCTCCTGCCACTGCCTGGTAAACTTCTGGATAGAATCGTTGATCAAGTTTATTATCACCCATTCCATTCACCCCTTTTAGATTAACGGATTTATTCTGTTTAATGGCTTGCCATCCTTTGACAATTCCCAGTTCTGCATTAATTCGTCTTTATGGATTTCCGTCCATGCCAGAACAAATTTCAGCTGACGGCTGGGTAAATAACCTTCACTGATTACTCCATCTTCTATCAATACCACAGCTTTATTATTTCCGTATTGTGCATGAAAATGTGGCGGATTGTGATCGTTCCAATCCATCGTAATGCGTATTCCATAAAATAAACTAATCTCAGGCATTGGATAATCCCCCCTTATATTGAATGCAATTATTTATTTTAGTCTACTCTATTATAACATCATTCCCATTGATTAGAAAAGTAATTTTTATCCGCCTCCTGTATTGGTATAATTTACTATCGATTTTGCCCGATTTGCGGTATAATTAGGGTACTGCCACTAATTCTTATACCATTACAGGAGGTTTATTATGGACGCTAATTCAGTACTTATTGCCGCATTAGATTCATATTCACTGGATCTTGGAGATTACAAAGGGGACACTGCAGCTATAGCCAATGCCATTTCTAAATGTAAGGATTATCTATCACATAATACTGTCACTACCGATTGGGTAAAAAGTAACTGGGGTAACAGGCTGAATATTATATTTTATCCCCTTATATAGAGCTATTTAAAACGTTTCCTAATTTCCTCCATTGAGTTAAAAACATGGAAATCTGTGCCGTTTCGGATTCGCTCCACAACACGTTTTTGTCTGTCTGTTAATGGCTCTTTATAGCCGTGGTCTTTGATTATAAATGCCGCCATCTTTCTTGCTTCCTTCGCAGCATCTACTTTATAATCCCTGACTGTCCACTCTTTTCTTGGTTTAGGGTTGCGGAAATTCCGTATGATGTAACCGAAATACTCGGTAAACGGCACATCCTTTTGGATTTCCTCGCCTATGTGTTTATACTTTTGGAGGCAATCTAAATGCCGCCACATGTCTTTATCATATTGCTCAAGCTCTTTTTCCAGTTCTTTTAACTCGGCATCTGATAAATCGTCTATTTCTCTTCGGTTGTCGATTATTTGGATGGGTGGTTCTGCCACGACTTCTGTGTTGCTTGTTTCTAATTTCTTATTTTCTTTCATTGGTTGATCCTCTCTTTTCTGTTTTTTGCCTTTTATGTTTTGTCCAGGGAGAATCGTTTTTCCTATTATTTTCTTTCACCAAAAACTCGAATCACTTAAATTATTTCAATCTTAAATGGGTACGAGAAAATTATTTTTAATTTTTCTTCTGAGGTCAAATTTTTGCACTCAGGCATTGTTCTTATTTTATCCGCAAATTTGTAAATTTCTTCTATGTTTGCGATTATTGCTTTTTTCGTTTCTGCCATTTTTCTCCTTATAGAAAAAGACCTTGCGCCTAGTAAAACTAGGTACAAGGTCAATATGTGAGGCTGTGGAATTTGCCCCTTAACAGGATATTTTACTTTGCCTGTTGACAAAATTGTCGTGGGACAAAACCATTTATCCTCTCAAGGGGAAAATCCCACATCCTCCAACCATATACCTATCTAATTACTAAGGAAAAATTCAAAGTAAATAAAATCCCGATTTTATTCCGTTAAAAGCCTCCTTTTTTCGCTCCATATACCTGTTTCTCAGCTCTTGAAATTCCTTTCCGTCAATCCCTTTCCAATCATCTCCATCATTCTGCCATGTCAAAAAATCCCTATTGGCGGCTTCAACAGTTGCAGCAAAATAATTCCAGCTTTCTTCTTTCTTCCATGTACCATCTGGCACACTATGAAATCCCATCAGTCTTTTTGCAAATCTACCGTTCGAGAAAAACGAACCATATTTCCCAGGATGCTTTTTCATAAATCCCAATATATCTTCTTCCGTAACTGATTTATCAAACTGAATCCAGAACATTGACATATTGGTTTGATTATGCCCCTAGCACGACATATAAGTTTTTAACCCACTGTCATTAAAAAATTTTACCAGTGGGATAACTGCCGGATCTAATCCCTTTTTCTCCCACTCTTCTATTTCCATAATTTGTTTACACTCCTATTTTCTATTTTTATAAATCTTCCCCACCTTATAACAAATTTCCCTTATGTAAAGCCTGCTTTCGCACCGCTCTGCGGCTCTGGGCTTGACACTCGCTCAATTTATTATCTGTCTGGTTTGTTGCCGAATTTGGCGGTTTTTCGCCACTTCCATATTTCTCCTGTATTGGCATAATTTGCTATCGGTTTTGTCCGGTTTGCGGTATAATTAGGGTAGTTCTGCCACTAATTCTTATACCATATACAGGAGGTTTTCTATGAACAACGCAAATAAAGATATTCTCATCAATGCCCTTGACAATTATTTGTTACATATTCAAATTGATCCATGTGGAGATGTAACACCACAAGTTAATGCTACCATCGCTCTTAGGGATTCTGTCCTTACTAATGGTTACACTAAAGAATTGATAAAATCCAACCTCACAATCATTGTTCCAGCAATCAAGCGTTATCGTAAAACATTAAAAGATAACATTGACCATGCCAGACTTACTGGTAGCGAGGATGAACTTTCCAAATTATTGGTTGAATACAATGATTTACAACCATTTATTGCACTAACTAAGCATTTCGAGAAATTTTTTCGATGAGAATATATCAAAGTCTGTGCCATTTCGCACTCTCTCGATGATTCGTTTTTGCCTGTCAATCAATGGTATTGTTTGTTTGCTTAACTGCTGCCCAAGTACAGATGCCACATGAAGTCTTTGCCAACGTGAATAATCTGCCTTATAATCCACATCTGTCCATTCTTCTTTTGGCTTTGGATTGCGGAAATTCTTGAGGATGTAGTCGTAATATTCGGTAACTGGCACATCCTCCGGGATTTCTTCACCTACATGCTTGAAATGCATGAGACATTTGTGATATTCAAATGAATCTCGTCCATATTGGTTCGCCACTTTTTCTAATACTTTTAACTCGGTTTCCGTTAATTCGGTTATTTCTTTCCGGTTGTCTGGTACTTGTGCCAGCACTTTTTCTATTTCTTTCATTGGTTGATCCTCTCTTTTTTGTTTTCGCCTTTTATGTTTTGTCCAGGGAGAATCGTTTTCCTATTATTTTAAAAGTCGCCTATGTTTTCGTAGTTGATTATTTGCTCTCACACTCCTATAATTCTATATACAGGCTGTTGGCAGCAGTCCAGTATATAGAAAGGAATGTTAATTATGGACGCTAATTCAGTACTTATTGACGCATTAACCACATATTCACTGAATCTTGGAGATTACAAAGTGAATATTACAGTCACAAACAATGCCATTTCTAAATGCAAGGATTATCTGTCACATAATCCTGTTACTACCGATTGGATGAAAAGGAACTGGAGTATTATGTCCCATGCTGTTAGTGATTACCGCAAATTTCTGGTTGGTGAAATCCATGATGCCAGAAACACCGAAAATAATGAAGTTCTTGCAGAATTACGGGCTGAATATGACATTTTAGCTCCTTATATTGCCTTATTTAAAAAGTTCCCCGATTTTATCCAATGAGACGTGGAAATCTGTGCCGTTTCGGATTCGCTCCACAACACGTTTTTGCCTGTCCGTTAATGGCTCTTTATAGCCGTGGTCTTTGATTATAAATGCCGCCATCTGTCTTATTTTCCTGGCAGCATCCACTTTATAGTCCCTGACTGTCCATTCTTCTTCAGGTTTAGGATTGCGGAAATTCCGAAAGATGTAACTGAAATACTCCGTAAACGGCACATCCTTTGGGATTTCCTCACCTATATGTTTATACTTTTGGAGACAATCTAAATGCCGCCACATGTCTTTATCATATTGCTCAAGCTCTTTTTCCAGTT
>OGYQ01000059.1_pt1 | contig 137006 bp, 127 predicted proteins | sample 1576641 | NCBI WGS metagenome assembly OGYQ01 (sample SAMEA3541476, study PRJEB24748) | human gut metagenome | biome: human gut; feature: human-associated habitat; material: faeces | place: China | collected 2012 | reverse complement strand
GCTTCAGGTGCCTGTGGTAGCAATATCGTGTGGGTTCAAGTCCCATCTCCTGCATCAAAAAAGGAATCCTTTTCGGATTCCTTTTTTCATTATCAATATAAATATTTCTGTTCAAAATCATCTACACTAAGCGGCTTGTCAAACAGATAGCCCTGTATCAGATCCACATTCATATCCTTTAAGGCATCACACTGATTCTTGTCCTCGACACCTTCAACGCAGACATGCATATGCAAAGCATCAGCCAGTTGGGAAACAGATTTGACAAAAGCCTCCGAAAAGACATCCTCTCCCACATCCTCAACAAAGCACTTGTCGATCTTGATCACATCGATCGGCATACTACGGATGTGATTCAGCGAAGAATAACCTGTTCCGAAATCGTCTAACGCAACGCGCACACCCAGTTTCTTAATCTCTCCTAAGACCTCCTGCATGCGTTTCATATCATTGATAGCAAGCCCTTCCGTCACCTCAAGTGTCAGATTAGAAGGCTGAACTTCTGTCTCTGTCAGTGCATTTTTTATCGTATCAATAATGTCATTCTGTAACAGTTGAATGACGGAAAGATTGACATTTACCTTATACTCCGGATGTCCGAAATCATTCCAGTATTTGCAGCGCTTGCAGGCTTCGATCAGGACATGATAGCCGATCTCATTGATCAGTCCCAGATACTCTGCCAAAGCGATAAATTCCGATGGCATCACAAAGCCGAGTTTCGGTGAATTCCAACGCACCAGAGCCTCCGCCCCACAGCACGGACGCTCCGGCTTGCTAATGTCAATGAGAGGCTGGTAGTAGACTTCAAACTCTTTGCAGCCCTGTTCTACCGCCTCACGCATGCATTTTTCCATATCCAGACGTTCCACAGAACTGGTGCACTGGTTGTTGTTGTAATACTCGACTCGATTCTTTCCCTGACTCTTTGCCCAGTGCAGAGCAATATCCGCTCTCTGTAAAAGTAAGGACAGATCGATCCCATCCTTCGGGATACGCACAACGCCCATACTCATGGTGCAGTAATACTCTGTCCCCTGTAAGAGCCATGGTCTTGAAAACAGATTCTGTATATTTCGGATCATCGCATCCCTCTGTTCGATATGACGGGTTGTCACGATCACTGCAAACTCGTCGCCGCCCAAACGATAGCAGTGACCTGCCACACCATCCATATGTCCCAGAGCATCTGCCACATTCTGTAAGAGCAGGTCACCCACATGATGCCCCAGCCCGTCATTGATATGGTTAAAGTCGTCCAGATCGATATAAAGGATGGCACTCTCTCCACCACTGCGCACGGTCGCGTGGATCTCTTTTGTCAGATCTTCCTCAAAACGCATACGGTTGTAAAGGCCTGTCAGATAATCTTCATTTGCCTGATGCTCAATGCGTTCCTGATAGCGTTTGGTCTTGGAAATATCATAGATCGTTGCCAGACGCACCTCTTTGCCGTCCACCCAGCCGATCTTTGAAAACGTGATCTCCAGCCACTTGTCACTGCCTGCCACCCGATACTCATGAATGCCTTCCATGCCATCCGGGGAAATGGTCAGCACTTTCTCCAGTTCGATTCGGTCTTGCTCTGTCATGCTCATTTCCTTAAAGGCATCATTGGCATATAGGATCTGGCCGGTCTTTAAGTCATTGACGCTGATGCCGCAGCCGGCATTTTCTAAGATCGCATCCAGTGCCGCATAGGAACTTGCCAATGAATTTTTTGTGATCCGTTTGACTAGGATCGTCTGCGTAATGCGCTTGACGTCATTTAAAAAGCGCAAGTCTTCTACGCTCCATTTACGGTCTTCCTCCATCATGGTAAAGCACAGATACATACTGCATTTGCCATTGACATTCAAAGGCAGAAATACGCCACAGCGGATCTCATACCTGGTAAAATAGTCTAAAAATGGCTTTGGCATAATCGTCTCTGACGAGATCGTGTACGGACGCCCTGTCATAAAAGGTACTTCTGCCAGCGGCAGGCTGCCGTAAGTCCGCATACGCTCATGTTCCGGCTTATCTGCCCATTCACTGATCATCTCTACATGTTCTTCGTCCACCTGCAATTTCAAAAGACTGCCATTGGACAGATGCATATAAGTTCCCACGCGCTCCAATATATCTTCCATGATCTGTGCAAAAGTGACATCCGATTCCATCATCTTTAAGATCTCGGTCAGCACCTCTGTCTTTTGCAAAAGATACTCCATGTGCTTTTCGTTTGCTTCTAACTGGGCGATCTCCTCTGCCTGCGCAGCCAGATGGATCTTGCTGGAAAAATAATTTTTTGTCAGCACATCCAAAAGTGCCACCGCCGCATCAAAGGCTTTTGTCGTCGTTTTACGCATGATCTGCGGCACTTGATCTTCCGGTCTGATGCATTCCGCATCGATAGCAACCAGTACCCACGCACCGTCAAATCTGCCATCCTCGTCACGGATGGCGATTCCGCGCAACTGCACACATGGCATACTGGATTCGACCGCGATCACATCTTCTCCCCCTACATCCGAAAAACTGGCGATCAGATTTCGCTGCGTTGCCACCGGAAACACGCGGTCAATAAAGTTCTGTTCTTCCTTTGTACCAGAAAAAGATGTCAGCCGGCGCATGTTTCTGCTGACGCATACGCAATAGACACCCTGTGTCTGACAAAACTGATCCTGCATTGCCTGCATCTGTTCCTGATCCAGACAATTCATGACATCTTTCTTTTGTAAGTCTTGTTCCTGTCCCTCATGATCTGTATACATACCCTACCCTCTTTTTTTCAAAATGTAGATCTGCTCACGTCCACGCATAGGAATCTGGCGTACCAGTTGAAACTCCTCATGCAGACGTAATTGTTTTTTCAAGATCCCTTCCTCGGTTGAAAGGGCAAAGACCATCGCCTGATCTGCCGTGATCTCACCGGTCTTGTCAAAAAATCTACGATAAAATTGATCGACTTCTTCCCGCTCCTTATGCTCCATGCGTGGGAATTCCGTGATCACCTCCTCCATCAGATACGATGAAGTAAAATCAAAATAATCTCGATTGATAAAATAAATGTTCTTTCTTGCCTTCTCGGCATCCTGTCTGCCATAAAAAATGGCTTCTCCAAAACTGTCAATGCCATAGACATCACGCGTTCTTCCCGCCTGCATACGTTCGATCAAAAGTGTGCCAAGACCGCAGAAAGGGTCGATCACATGTGCTTCTTCTTTTAAATATGGACGGACCAACTCCACCATCTCTGCCGCCACGACTGGCGCCATAGAGGTCGGCAAGGCATGCTCTCGATAAATAAAACGTCTGTCCGCCTGTCCTAAGACTCTGGCATACACCACATAAGTCCCATCTTTCTTTTGCCTCGGCAAAAGTTCGATGACCGCATCTTTTGGGCGGTTAGCAAGTCTTCCCTGACTGCCTTCCTCTATAGCATAGGCAAGTCGCTTGGTCGTCTTGCTGTCAGCGTCCATCTGCATCCGCAGGGCAAACGGGTATTTTTTCTTTTTTCCATAGACCTCCTCCAAAAGGGGAAGAAGTTCGGAAAGTACGATCGCCTGCGCCAGATTTTCTTCTGCCGCAAGGGTCTGACCGCGAAATCGAATGACAAAGAGCATTTCCCGATAGATGCGGATCTGGCTCAATTTATCCAGGGAGTCTGTGAGCAGGCGTACCCCACGCCCTACCATCCTCGCATCCGCATAGCCCAGATCCTGCACCTGTGCCAGGAGTGCCTCCCTCATATAAGGATCCGTTGTAAGGATCAGAGCGTGTTTCTTGTGGATACCCTGATACCGGTAGTTTTCCTTCTCCTGGTATGCCTCCAGCAAAAGATCCATCTGCTCCAGCAAAAGACGCATATGTTTTTTGTCTTCTTCCCAGATCTCTTCTGCGCCCAGCCGCTTTCTCTCTGCCTGCAGGCTTTCCAAGATCTCTCCACAGTCGTAAGCCGAAAGTCCCTTGATATAAGAAGCCAGAACAAACTTGGTATCTTCCCTTTCATAAGCCGCCCAGAGTGCCTGTGTGACCTGACCTGCCAGTTCCAGTGCCTGTACCCGGTCAGAAAGATCTCCCAGCAAAAGGGCTGCATTCTTTCTGGTCTTAGCATCCGCATGGGAAAGCAAGTCCCCTAAGCGTCCGATAAAGGCTGCATCTACATAGGTCTCTGCCGCCTTTTTATCCTCCTTGATCTGACTGCGCAGATTGCTCAAAAGGGATCTTACCTCTTCTGTTTGTGTGATCTCTGTCAATAATTCTTTGATTTCCATGCTCTATCCTAAATTCTTTTCTTCTTTATCTGTCCGCTTTGCGGTCCGGTATTTGCGCGGCGAAATACCATAGGTCTTTTGAAACAACCGATGAAAATAAGAAACATTTTCATAGCCTACCGCCACTGCGATATCCGCCACGGTCAGCCCGGATGTTTCCAGCAGATATGCCGCCTGACGCATACGCTTTTGCTGAACCAACTCGGTATAAGTCGCACCGGTAAAGGAATGAATGGCGCGGCTCAGCCAATACACATCATAATGGAGCATCTGCGCCAGTTCGGATAATTCACCATCCTTGTAATGCTCCTCGATATAACGATATACCGACATCAAGAGTTCCTGATTTTTATTGTCTTTACCAACACTGACCAAGTCGGTATAATTCATCAGTTGCAGTAGCAGCAAGCCCATGGTCGCCTGGTTGATGCTCCGCTTGTTGGGCTGTTTGTTATGTATGGTCCAGATCAGATTCTCCATGAGATTCTGGATGGGCAGCACCCCTGACACCTGAAAGTGCAGATAGGAGACATCCGCATCCTTACTCTTTAAACATTCCAGAACAAACTTACGGATCAGGTTGTCCTCCTCGCCCATCATAGAGAGGGCATAGTCAAAAAAAGCCGGTAAGATGATAAAGTTGACAGCAATATCATCCTCGCCTGCCGGATAGATCTCCTGCGTGGCGTTCTGGTTTAAAAAAAGCATTTCGCCGGTCTTTAACTCGATCCGATCACCATTGACGATATGCGTGGTCTGTCCGGAACACATATAGATGAGTTCCACATAATTGTGTGTGTGCGCCGGAAAATGCACAAAGCGGGTATGGGTACGGATCTCTATGGTCTTACCACTCTCGATCAGCCGCTTGTAATCGACCATATGGGTCTCCGGCTCCATATAGATTCCGCGATCCACATCGACCTGTCCCTTAAGATAGCCCTGTTCTTCATCGCTGATCTGTCTTAATTCATTCAGCAGTTCCTGATTCATCTGACTCCTCTAATCTGCGCCAATCTTCTTCCCGCATCTTGTCCTTCATCCGATGTTCCTTTAAATATCTTCGCACAAAGCATAAGAGGACAATACTGATGGTAGATATCAGATCATCCAGCGGTGTTGTCGTCGTGACAACGATCATATGACGTGCCACTAAAAAGATGATCGTCTCCAAGACATTATCTGCGGTCGGCCTGCATAACATTTTTAAAAATTCAACACCGATCACGACCAGAAATACCTGTTCTAAAAACTCCAGCATTGCCCCAGCCGTTGAACGGTTCTCCCACAATTCACCCACATGTGGGATCAGCGCGATCAGCGCGATCACGACCGCAATAAAAACAAATATCGCTGCGATCAACTCTAAAATGTGACACAATTCCGTCACCCATTTTTTGACATAACCATAAACCTTATCAAACATAAATACTCCTCTTTCATCTTAAATCCTAGTTATCCAATTAAATATTATCGTATTATCCTTACCCACGTCAAGCCCATTATATGCAGGCTTCCTCCAGCGACCCAAAAATAAAAAAGCCCGATCAGATCCTGTCTGATCGAGCCCTTCATTTATCCTATTCTGCGATCTTATTCTACAACCTGTGTCCATCCGTAAGGATCTTCGATCTTGCCCCACTGGATGCCGGTCAAAGTATCGTATAATTTCTGTGTTAATTCGCCTGTCTTGGCATCGTTGATGACAACAACATCATCCTTGTAACGAAGTTCTCCAACCGGTGAGATAACAGCTGCTGTACCGGTACCAAATACTTCTTCCAAAGTACCGTCATGCCCTGCCTTCATCAGATCGTCTACAGAAAGACGTGTCTCGTTGACCTTGTATCCCCAATCACGAAGCAAATGGATCATGGAATCTCTGGTAACACCCGGAAGTACGGTTCCCTCGATCGGTGCAGTGTAGATCTCGCCGGCGATCTTGAACATGATATTCATAGTACCAACTTCTTCTACATATTTACGATGCTCACCATCAAGCCAGAGTACCTGTGCATAGCCCATCTTCTCAGCCTTAACCTGTCCTAAGATAGATCCTGCATAGTTACCACCACACTTGGTAAATCCGGTACCACCCTTTACGGCACGAACCAATTCATCCTCAACCAGAATCTTAACCGGATCAAGTCCTGTTGCATAGTATGCTCCAACCGGGCAACAAATGATCATAAACTTGTAAGAAGATGCCATATGCACACCAAGCGCTGCTTCTGTAGCAAACATAAACGGACGGATGTAAAGAGAAGTATCCGGCTCAGATGGAACCCAATCTGCTTCCTGCTTTACCAGTGCTCTGACTGCTTCTACAAACATGTCCTCTGGGAATGCCGGCATACAAAGTCTTGCGTTGGAATTGATCATACGTCTTGCGTTCATTTCCGGACGGAACAACTGGATCTTGCCCTCAGCGGTACGATATGCCTTCAAGCCTTCAAATGTCTCCTGTGCATAGTGCAGTGTCACACATGCCGGATCCAATTCGATCGGTCCCTGTGGTACGATTCTAGCATCGTGCCATCCCTGATCCTTGTCCCAGTCCATGATAAACATATAGTCTGTCATGTACTTACCAAATCCAAGATGTTTCTGATCTGGCTTTTCCTTTAACTGCTTACGTTCTTCAAATCTAATTTCCATGATTTCTTCCTCCATATATTGCATAATCGCAGATGAAATCCTGCAAAATTTCTCTGTTTTTCTTATTATCTTCCTCTTTACAAGGCTTGTCAAGAATACAGTCTATAATAATCCTGCATTTTTCTTAGGCTTTTTTGTATATTTTTTCATTCCCCACAGGTAATGGTTCTTGAAAGCCTTTTTCAAAAATAATATAATGGTAAAAATAAGAAAGATACGAAGGGAGTACATTATGCATACATTTCAACCATATCCTATGAATATGTTAGAATTTAATCCTTTTCAAAAGATCGGTAGCGAATGGGCAGCCGTGACCGCAGAGGCAGACGGCAAAGCCAATGCCATGACTGTTAGTTGGGGCGGTGTCGGTGTCATGTGGGGAAAAAACGTAGCCACCATCTATATCCGTGATTCCCGTTACACAAAGGAACTGATCGATGCAAGCGATACATTTTCTATCAATTTCTTTGAAGATGATCATATGCACAGCACACTGAATTACCTGGGCAAGGTTTCTGGTCACAATGAGGATAAGATCGCCGGAGCACGTCTGCACATCAACCACATGACAGGCACTCCGTTTTTAGACGAAGCCAAATTTGTCATCCTCTGTAAAAAATTATCTGCGACCCGCATAACAGCCGATCAGTTCATTGATCCGACCATCGCAGACAAGTGGTATGCGGATGGCGATATGCACACCATGTATATCGGCGAGATCACAGATGTCTTAGTCCGCTAATATATGCTCATACCCAAAAGCCCGGATGCTGTTTGCACCCGGGCTTTTTATGTATTACTGTTCGTTTGAGATCGTATCCTGTAATTTTTCTACTTTTCCATGCAATCTGCCAATCGTATCGGAGAAATCCTGAATGGTGTCGTAAATCATGACAGCACCATCTACACCGTTTCCGGATAGTTCAGAAACACGATTGGTATTTTCAGAAACACTCACTACACTGTCAACGATCTTGGCTGTGTTATTGGACACCTCATTGACACCATCAATGATACCATCCACCATAGTCTTTAACTTACCGACATTATCCTTGGTCTGTTCAAAACTGCTGTTGACATCCGCAATCTTGGTATTCTGTAACTGAATCCCCTCTACGCAGTGATTCATCTTTTCTACAGATTGATTTGCCACAGAGACCAACTGGTTCATAATCCGTGTAATCTCTTCCGTAGAGTTCTTGGTCTGCTCTGCCAACGTACGGATCTCATCGGCTACTACGGCAAATCCCTTGCCTGCCTCGCCTGCTCTGGCTGCCTCGATCGACGCATTGAGGGCTAAGAGGTTGGTCTGGCTGGAAATGGAAAGAATAGCATCCGTGATGCTGGAAACGCCCTGGATCTGTGCTACCAGATCGGTAATGATCTGATTGGTCGCTTCAATATCTCCCGATACTGCCTGTGCCTGCGTGCGCATATCCTTTGAAAGGACAGCACCTTCGCTGACTTTTTCATACACTTCTTCCGCATTCTGCTGGACACGTTCTGCACTTGCCTGTGTTTCCTGCACGATTGCATAAATGTTCTGTGTCAATTCGGACTGATGGCTCATTTCCTGACTGTTCACGGAAGATGCGGAAGAAATATCACTGAGTGCACCCTTATTTTCATTTGCCTGCTCTGTGATGTCATGCATGCCATCCGTGATCACATGGAAATTATCCAGAATGTCCTGTGAGATCTGTCCCACCTGATTTGCCACCTCGATGGCTTCATTGGTCTGCTTTTGGATCTGATCCATATTATCCTTGGTTGCATTGTAGATACGAAGTACCGTATACATGCTAAAGAAACCAAACAGCATAGTAGAGATCAACTCTATGGTTGCGTCTTCCCCTGTCATCTGTCCCTGTACAGATCGATATCCAATACTTACCAGATTGATGATGACTGTTGCAGTAGTACCGCAAGACACCAGACGGACATTCTGATACACAATCAAAGCATACACCGTTATAAATACAATCGGATATATTTTGGCTGCTGATGTGAATGTCACAACAATATAAGGAATCAGATACATGACTGACATCTTGATATGCGTATTTTCTTCGCTTCCCTTACACAATCCCCAGAAAGATGCCAATATAAAACATACCAGCATAACGACCATGCCCGGCGCAGACATGGTGTGCGTGATCAGCATGATCAGCAGCCAGCCTAGGAAAGACATACCGTAGATCATCACCCCTAATTTATTTGATCTGGCGGTCTGTTCCGGTGTAAGCGCAATTGCTTTCTTTGGTTTCTTTGCCATAATTTATACCCCTACCCTTTCTAGTACCTGATTATTCTTCTATGTTTTCTAACGCAAGTCCCAACTCATCTAACTGTGCCTGATCAACCGGTGTCGGAGCCTCTGTCATCAGACAGGATGCATCCTTGACCTTCGGGAAAGCAATCACATCACGGATAGAATCCGCATGCATCATCAGCATGATCATACGATCCAATCCAAATGCCAGTCCTGCATGTGGCGGTACACCATAAGAGAAGGCATCCAGTAAGAATCCAAATCTCTCATGTGCTTCTTCATTGGTAAAGCCAAGTGCATTGAACATTTTTTCCTGCACATCGCTCTGATAGATACGGATACTACCACCACCAAGTTCACAACCGTTTAATACGATATCATATGCCTTGGCACGGACAGCACCCGGATCACTGGTAAGTTTGTCCAGGTCTTCCTCATAAGGCATGGTAAACGGATGATGCATGGCAACAAAACGGTTCTGATCATCTGACCACTCAAACTGTGGAAAATCCACAACCCAAAGGAAAGCAAATTCATTTGGATCATAGAGATTAAACTCTTTTCCTAACTGTAAACGCAAGGAACCTAAAACTTCCCATACGATCTTATTGCGGTCTGCTGCAAACAAAAGCAGATCTCCCGGCTGGCCATCCATAGCAGATACCAAAGCGGCAAGTTCTTCTTCTGTCATAAACTTGGCAAAGGATGACTTGTAAGTGCCATCTTCGTTGATAGAAAGATATGCCAGTCCCTTGGCACCACAACCCTTAGCATGATCTACTAACTTGTCAATCTTTTTGCGGGACATTGCTGCCTGACCTTTGACATTGATACCACGGACACTTCCGCCATTTTCCAAAGCACCGGTAAATACGCCAAAACCGCATCCGGCAACAACCTCTGATACATCTACCAGTTCCATGCCAAAACGGACATCCGGCTTGTCAGATCCAAAACGATCCATAGCCTCCTGCCAAGTCATGCGCTTGAGCGGAAGTGGTACTTCTACGTCAAGTGTCTCCTTGAATACGCGGGCGATCAGACGCTCATTAACATCTAAGACGTCTTCCATATCTACAAAAGACATCTCCATATCCACCTGGGTAAATTCCGGCTGACGGTCTGCACGCAGGTCTTCATCACGGAAGCACTTTGCAATCTGGAAATAACGATCATACCCAGAGCACATCAACAACTGCTTAAATAACTGTGGTGACTGTGGCAATGCATAAAAACTGCCCGGATGCACACGGGACGGTACCAGGTAATCTCTGGCTCCTTCCGGTGTGGATTTCTGTAAGATCGGTGTCTCGATCTCTAAAAATCCTTCATCCTGTAAGAAAGAACGGATCACGCCCATAACACGGCTCCGCATCATCAGATTCTTTTGCAGATCCGGGCGACGCAGATCCAGATAACGATATTTCAAACGTAATTCTTCCTTGGTCTGGATACCGGCTTCGATCGGGAATGGCGGTGTCTGTGCCTCAGAAAGCACGCGGAGCTGCGTTGCAAACACCTCGATATCTCCTGTTTTTAAGTTCTCATTGACGGCTGCGGAACGCTTCTGTACCTTGCCGACGATAGCAACCACATACTCGCTGCGCAAAGTTCCTGCCTTGGCAAATCCTTCGCTTCCGATCACAGGCTCATCAAAGACTACCTGCATCATACCACTGCGGTCTCTTAAATCAATGAAGATCAGACTTCCTAAATTTCTTCTTTTCTGCACCCATCCCATCAGCGTAACTTCCTCGCCGATCATAGTGTTATTTACTTCTGTACAACGGTGACTTCTGTGAAGCCCCTGCATAGACTCTGCCATGTTTCTTATCCTCCTGCCTTAGTCTCTATTGAAAAACTCTACGAATTCTTCGTAGCCTTCTTTTTGTAATTGTTCTTTTTGGAACTTTTTGTTCTTGTTCATACGAACGACCTGTACCTGTTGTCCGTTTTCTCTGGCTTCTTTTGCCTGCTTTAAGACCTCCGTCAGTTTCTCTGCCGGGTACTTCTTTTCTACCAGATAAGCCACCTTCTTTGGGCGCTCCGGAATCTCAAATCCCTGCTCCATCAAAAGTAAGATGATACGCTCAAATCCAATGGAAAATCCGCAAGCCGGTACATTCTGTCCTGTAAACTTGCCGATCATTTCATCGTAACGACCACCGCCGCCACAAGATCCTCCAAATTCCGGGATTGCGATCTCAAAGATGGTTCCTGTGTAATAACTCATACCACGCACAAGAGTCGGATCAAATACCAAAGCAAAATCCGCAGCCTTAGCCGCCTCAACCGTCTGGGCGATCTCACGCAGATTGCCGGAGATTTCTTCATCTAAATATCCACCCAGGGTCTCCTGTAAAAATCCTACGCCCTCAGCCACGTTTTTCTTGTCTGCCAATGCATCAAAAAGTCCAAGATACTTATCGACGCTTTCCTTTGCATAACCATTTTCCAGAAGTTCTGTAGAAACGCCCTCGATGCCGATCTTGTCCATCTTATCCAGTGTGATAAAAATACTGTCGTAATCTTTTTCTTCAAAACCACTGTAGGCAGCCATAGCCTTTAAGATACGGCGTTCATTGATACGGATCTCAAAGCCGGAAAATCCAAGACGCCCCAGTGTCGTGGTCGTAGCAAGGATCAATTCGATCTCTGCCATATTGGACGGCTCGCCCAAAATATCAATATCACACTGGGTAAACTGGCGATATCTGCCTCTCTGTGGGCGGTCTGCACGCCATACATTACCGATCTGCAATGCCTTAAAAGGACTTGGCAGATCATTGGCATTATTAGAATAGAATCTGCAAAGTGGCACAGTAAGATCATAACGCATACCAAAGTCCACCACATCGTTTTCTTCCTTCGCAGTGTCCAAATGCAATTTTTCGCCTCTTTTTAACACCTTAAAAATCAGTTTTTCATTTTCGCCGCCCTGCTTGTTGCTCAGATTTGCGATATTCTCCATACAAGGTGTCTCGATCGGTGTAAATCCAAACTCACGATAGGTCGTCTTGATCACATTGGTCACGTAATCACGGATTTCCATCTCTCTTGGCAAAATATCTTTCATACCATTGACCGGTTTCTTACTTAAAGCCATTTCATTTCCTCCAGTATTTACATTTTCATTTCATTATAATCCGTATTCTTTTAAGAAGCAACTTGATCGTTTTACAAATTGCAGAAGGACGCAAAATCACACCACACAGTCTCTTCCTTTTTGCTTGGCCTGATATAACTTGTCATCTGCACGACTGAACAAGGCTGTAATCTCCATATCCGCTACATAACGCTCTATACCGCAACTGAAAGTAAAGTCTTCTCCACACTTTTGTCTGCCAAAGGCCTTGTAATCCTGACGCATCTTTTCCAGTAGATCGCGCACCTGCTCCTCTGTCATTTGCGGTAGAACCAGAAGGAACTCTTCCCCGCCAAAACGTACCGAAATACCATCGTCCGGCAGGTAACGGTTCATAATATCCGCAAATCCAATCAGCACTTCATCTCCAAAAAGGTGACCGTATTTATCGTTGATCTTTTTGAAGAAATCAAGATCCATAAGTGCTGTATAAAAATCCGCATGCGCTGCTCCCATGATCTTTTCCATGTAATGGTTGAGATATCTGCGGTTGTAAAGTCCCGTCAAGGCATCATGATCTGCCGCAGACCGCACAGAGAATCGACGGAACCGTCCATCCGTATATGATGACATTACCTAAAAATCCAAGCGTATTTCCAATGCATCCGGCTGCTCCAAGAATATGAAATTGCTGTAGCCCGACATTCTCTGAGGCTTCAAATCTTTTCTCATCTTTTTTGTTTCTCATTTCTATGGTCTTCGCTCCATACATGGTAGTCTTACATTTTTCTTCAGCACAAAGTCTCCCTTTTATTATACGCAAAATACAATCTCGTTCAAGGCAATTCTCGATTATTTTCCACGGCATGTAAGACACTGCAATGGTCTCGATTTTCTTTACCATTGCGCATTTCAAAGACTTCGCCCAATGCCGGAAGATCCTTCTGGCATTGGGCGATGAAAACCGCCAGCACATTTTCATAAGTGGGCACAATGATCTGCTTCAGAGCCTGTGCAAAAAAGACATTCATCTTTCTGAAAAAAGTTCCCGCTTTCTCTCAATCATCTCATCAATTCTTTCAATATAGAGTCCAACATCCTTGACATTCTCACACCTTGTCACTGTCAGTCCATGGTCACTCACACATTTGCAGGCTGCTCCTGCCCCAAGCGCCACGATCGACTGCTTCTCCTCCATGATGAGTATATTGTAAAGTCCAGCCTTGCCTTCCTTGGCAAAGCCAATGTTTTCCAGATTTCCGGTCATATTCTTCTGGCGGTAGAGATAATAAGGTTCCATGCCCAGTGCCTGCGCCGTCCGGTGTGCAAGCGCCATATGCTTCTCAGAATTTTCCATGTGAAGGTCCTGATATTTATCCCATTCCAGATTCAGCCTTGCAGACCTCTTGATCGCCAGTGAATGTACGGTCAGATTGTCCGGATCCAGTTCCTTTATCACAGACATGGTATGTTCCACATCCTCCATATGTTCTCCCGGCAATCCCACGATCAGATCCATATTGATGGTCGCAAATCCCACCTCTCTTGCCAAATGAAAACTATCTATCACCTGCTCGACCGTATGATGTCTTCCGATCAGATCCAAGGTCTTTTGGTTCATGGTCTGCGGATTGATGGAAATACGACCGATTCCGTGTCGATGCAGGGCTTCCAATTTATCCCGGGTGATACTGTCAGGTCTTCCCGCTTCCACAGTAAACTCTAAAAGATCAGATAAATCCAGGCTTTCTTCGATCTTGGTCAGAAGCCGATCTAACTGGTCGGCACTAAGACTTGTCGGTGTGCCGCCACCAATATAGATGGTATCTAAGACCTTGTCTTTAAAATGCTCTGCGACAAAATCAATCTCTTTAAAAAGAGCCTCTAAATACGCATCCACACGCTTTTCCCAAATACCGATCGGATAGGAGGTAAAGGAACAGTAAAGACAGGTACTCGGGCAAAATGGGATCCCGATATAAAGACTGTATCCATTTTCATAATCCACCGGTGCTAACAATCTATGCTCTTTCTTGGCAATTTCCGTGCATAGCGTCTCCTTTTCCTCGGAGATCAGATAGGTATCTTTCATATAAGTACGAATTGCCGTCTCATCGGCCCCCTCTTCCAGCATCCGCAGTGGGATCTTCGTCGGTCGGATCCCTGTCAGCGTTCCCCACGGCAGTTCGCGTCCTGAAATCTCCTGCAATATTTCATATAGTAAGCGCTTCAGTCTGTTTTTGGTATCTTTTCTATCCTGATAACAAACGTCGCATCTTCTCGTCGTTTCAGCATCCTTTATCTTCCATGTGATGGTGATCTGCTCCATGGCATAGGTCACTACAAAAGAAAACGATACCTTCTCCTGATCTGCCTTTGGATTCGTATCCACAAGAATTTCTTCCTGTGGATAGAAGGCTTTGATCAAAGAGTAGATATCGTATTCAAAATTTGCTTCATTTAATTTTACTGTAATCATTTATCTCTTCACTTTCTTAGAGAAATGGATTGTACATCCGCTCCTGTTCAATGCTGGTTTCCACATCATGCCCCGGATAGACAATGGTATTCTCAGGAAGCGTCATGAGTTTGTTTCGCACAGATTCTACAAGAAGTCTCGCACTTCCGCCCGGAAAATCCGTGCGTCCGATGGAACCGCAAAAAAGAGAATCCCCGGAAAAGACAATATCCTCTCTCGGAAAATAGTAACAACATCCGCCCGGTGTATGTCCCGGCGTAAACAGAACCCGGATATGGAATCCTGCAAGGTCGATCTCCTGCTCGTCCTTTAAAAAGATATCTGCATGATAAGTCACGGCACCGCCAGCCATAGGTCCTGACAAATTGATGCGGCTATCGGCCAAAGTCTCTGCCTCCTTTTCATGGGCATAGACCAAAAGGCCGTACTTTTCTGCCAAACTTGCTGCCGCCCCGGCATGGTCAAAATGTCCATGGGTTAAGAGAATGGCCACCGGCTTTGCCTGCATCTTTGTCAATGCAGATACAATACGGTCAGCCTCCGCGCCCGGATCCACAATAATCGTCTCTTTTGTCTTTTGGTTCATCACAAGATAACAATTGGTCTGCACCGGTCCTACCACCAGATGCACAATCTGTCTGTCACTCATATGCTTTCTCCCATCTAGCCTGTCGTCCTTTCCACATCGATCACAGAATCGATCTGCTTTAACTTTTCGATCAGACTACGCAATTCGTTCTTGCTCTTGGTTCCAAAATTGACCACGATCGTCGCAATGCCCTGCTTACTGGTCTTAGAAAAGATAGACTTGATATCTATATCACGCTCTGTAAATACTTTGGAAACATCTACCAAAAGCCCGGTTCTATTGTTGCCGTAAATATGGATCTCTGTCTGATAAACTTCACCGGAACGCTGTTCAATGGCATCCGGCTGCCACTCTGCTTCGATCAGGCGTTCTCTTTCACTATCCGGCAGATTGAGCACATTGATGCAATCCGTACGGTGGATGGAAACGCCTCGTCCACGCGTCACGAATCCAACGATCTCATCCCCCGGCACCGGTGTGCAGCACTTAGAGAAACGGACAGAAACATCATAAAGCCCCTTGACGGTAATACCGCTCTTGGACTTGTGTTCCTTTTGTTTTTCCTTTGCCGCAGGTGTGTTGTCCTCCGGCTGGTTATTTTCTGCCAAGATATCCTCATCCGTGATCAAAATCGGATGATCCTTCTTGTATGCTTCATACATACGGTTGACAAGTTGCCCCTCTTTCAAGCCGCCATGCCCTACGGCTGCAAGACAGTCATCCCAGCAATGGAAACCATACTTGCGGATGATCTTTTCCTGATATTCCGGTCGGTTGATATCGGAATAATTGATCCCCTTTGCCTTGGCAGAAGCCATCATGAGTTCCTTGCCCTTGATGATATTTTCTTCCTTAAACTCATTGCGAAACCACTGATTGATCTTGTTCTTTGCCTGTGTACTCTTGACAACATTTAGCCAATCCCGGCTCGGTCCTCTGGAATTCTGGGAAGTCAGCACCTCGATACGGTCTCCATTCTGGATCACATAATCGATCGGCACCAACTTGCCATTGACTTTGGCGCCCACCATCTTGTTACCGACCGCTGAATGGATGCTGTAGGCAAAGTCGATCGGTGTGGAGCCGTTCGGCAGATTCTTGACATCACCGGATGGCGTAAAGCAAAATACCATATCCGAAAAGAGGTTGAGATCACTTTTCAGCAGGCTCATGAACTCCTTGTTGTCCGACATGTCTCTCTGCCACTCCAAGATCTGGCGCAGCCAACTCAACTTTTCTTCTTCTTTGTTGATCGTGGCACCCTCGCCACTCTCCTTATATTTCCAATGCGCAGCAATACCATATTCGGAAGTCCTGTGCATATCATAGGTACGGATCTGTATTTCAAACGGTGTACCTGTCGGTCCGATCAGAGTCGTGTGCAATGACTGGTACATATTTGGCTTTGGCATAGCAATATAATCCTTGAAACGCCCCGGGATCGGCGTATACATCTCATGGATGACACCAAGTGCCGCATAACAATCCTTGACCGTCTCAACGATAATACGGATGGCAAAAAGATCATAGATCTGATCGATCGTCTTGTGCTGGTTGACCATCTTGCGGTAAATGCTAAAGAAATGCTTGGCACGTCCCTCGATGTCAGCCTCGATACCGGCCCCCTTCATGTGCTGTGACACCTCGGCAACCAGACCGTCAATATAAGCCTCCCGCTCCTGCTTGCGCAGTGCCACCTTTTCCACCAGATCATAGTAGGCTTCCGGCTCCAGATATTTGAGCGACAGGTCGTCCAGTTCGATCTTGATCTTGGAAATACCAAGACGCTGTGCCAAAGGCGCATAGATTTCCATGGTCTCTCTCGCCTTTTCCTTCTGCTTCTCCGGTGTCATATATTTAAGGGTACGCATATTGTGCAAACGATCCGCCAGTTTGATCAAAATAACACGGATATCCTTTGCCATGGCAAGAAACATCTTGCGGAGATTTTCTGCCTGCACTTCTACCTTGTCCGCATCATAGGACAACTGTCCCAACTTGGTAACACCATCTACCAAAAGCGCTACTTCATCAGAAAACTCTGCTGAGATCTCCTCGATCGTCATAACGGTATCTTCTACCACATCATGCAAAAGTCCGGCAACGATCGTCTCCTTATCCATTTCCAGATCTGCCAAGATGATGGCAACGCAAAGCGGATGGATGATATAAGGCTCTCCCGACTTACGGCACTGCCCCTCATGCGCTGTATAGGCAATGTGATATGCCTTTTCGATCATGGTAATGTCCGTGTTCGGGTGATACTTACGGATGCGCTCGATCAGTTCACGATGCAGTTCTTCCGGCTCAACAAAATCCGCAGTGGCGATAATGCCCTTGCGTTCCCGGTCGATACTCTGTTCCATCTGTTCTAGTTGTTCTACAGTGAAATCTGCCATTCGTCATCTCCCCTTTCTGTTTCTGATACTCTCCACGAGCAAAACCAAAAAGTAGCACAAATTTTACCTTTGATTATAGTTAAAATCCTCCAAAAAAGCAACAAATCTCGCGGGATTCCTTTACAAATTATAAGAATAGATCCATTCGTCCGGCATTTGTTTTCCCTGAAATCCCATTTTTTTCAAAAAATGCCGCGATGCCAAGTTTCTTTCGTCCACATGGCTGATGATCCGCTCCATGCCGAGTTCGTCTTTTGCATAGGAAAGGATCGCCTGACAGACTTCCATGGCATAGCCTTTTCGCCAGTGCTCCGGTGTGATCAGATAGCCCAGTTCTGCCTCCCCTTCCCGACAAGGTTCCCGGTACTCCAGGCCTGCACGCCCGATGAGTTTGCCGGAGTCTTTTTCAAAGACCAGCCACATACCAAATCCATAAAAACCGTAAATACGCTCGATATAAGTCTCCTCATACAGCCTTTCCTGCTCATACTCATACAAAGGTTCAATAAAATCGGTCACATGCGGCTTGGCATATAAGGCAAAAAGGTCGTCCAGATCATCCATGCAGAATTCGCGTAGGCGGCATCTTTTCGTCTCTAAGATCTGCCAGGGGATCCCGTGATACCTTTCAAAGACCCGGACAAAATCCCGGTAGGTCACCTGTTCCAGGCTGAGCACCACATAGTTTGCCTGCATCATTTCATCTTCCTCTGCCTGAAATCCAAGCACAGCGATCCCCAACCCCTGCATCTGCTTTGCCATATCCGGCGAAGTCGTCAGGCAGATGGTCGCCGCCATATCCGAAAGATCAAAGAGTCCTGCCGCATTCTCCGGTTCCAAAAAGACCACCTTTTGAAAAAATGGCGTATTTTCCTGCAAATACGCCATTTGTCTTTCATAATTCTGCGGTGTGAATTTTTCTTTTTCTATATAAACCACAAGATTTTTTAAAGTTAATGTTTTCATAGATTTTTAATACGTTCCAGTGCGCGCACGGAATTTTCATAACTGCCAAAGGCTGTCAGTCTGAAGTAGCCTTCTCCGCTTGGTCCAAATCCGCTTCCCGGTGTTCCTACCACATTTGCCTTCTCCAGTAAGAAGTCAAAGAAATCCCACGAGGTCATATGATCCGGTGTCTTGAGCCAGATGTAAGGTGCATTGATGCCGCCATAGACTTCGTAACCGGCATCCTTGAGTCCGGTGTAGATGGTCTTGGCATTGTTCATGTAATAGCCGACCTGTTCTTTGATCTGTGCCTGTCCGGCATCAGAATATACAGCCTCGCCTGCACGCTGGATGATGTAAGGTGCGCCGTTGAACTTGGTTCCATGACGTCTTGCCCACATGCCGTTCAAAGAAACGCCGTCACATACCAGATCCTTTGGTACGACCGTAAAGCCAAGACGAACGCCGGTAAATCCTGCATTCTTTGAAAAACTGCGGATCTCGATCGCACAGGTCTTTGCTCCCTGACATTCATAGATGGTATGTGCCACATTGCTCTCGGAAATATATGCCTCGTATGCAGCATCGTAAATGATAATAGCGCCAATACGGTTTGCATAATCAACCCATTCCTGCAACTGATCCTTGGTCAGTGTGGTTCCTGTCGGATTGTTTGGCAGACACAGGTAAATGATATCCGGGTTCTCCTTTGGAAATTCCGGTACGAAATTATTTTCTGCCGTACATGGCATATAGATCACGTTGCTCCACATCTGTGTATTTGCATCGTATACACCTGTTCTTCCTGCCATAACGTTAGAATCAACATAAACCGGGTAAACAGGATCACAGACAGCGATACGGTTGTCCACAGAAAAAATCTCCTGAATATTACCGGAATCACTCTTGGCTCCATCGGATACAAAAATCTCATCCGCAGAGATATCGCATCCTCTTGCCTGATAATCATGTGCCACGATGGCATCCCGCAGGAAAGCATAACCTAAATCCGGTGCATAGCCGTGGAAGGTCTTGGCATCTCCCATCTCATCCACTGCCTTATGCATGGCCTCGATCATAGCCGGCGCGATCGGCTGGGTCACATCCCCGATACCCAGACGGATGATGTCTGCCTCCGGATGTGCCTCTGTAAAGGCATTGACTTTCTTTGCAATATTGCTGAACAAATAACTTCCTGGTAATTTTTGATAATTCGTATTGATCTTGTACATCTTCATTCTCCTTTTATGTCCATTCACAAGTTACTTTTGCTGTCAAGTTCTATACTCCTATAAATCGATTTCCCCGGAAAAAACCTCGGTTGCCGGACCTGTCATAAAGACATGGTTGGTCTTTTCGTCATAGACGACCTCCAGATGTCCACCCAGAAGTTCGATATCTACACTCCGTCCTGTGAACCCGTTAAGATAGGACGCAACTGCCACAGCACAGGCTCCTGTACCGCAGGCAAGCGTTTCGCCGGAACCGCGTTCCCACACGCGCATACGCAAATGATCCTTATCGATCACATTGATAAATTCGGTGTTGACCCGCTCCGGGAAAAGTTCATGTTTTTCAAAGACCGGCCCCACTGCCTCCAGCGGAAAATCTCTGACATCCTCCTCGATAAAGGTGATGCAGTGCGGATTTCCCATAGATACGCAGGTAATATCATAAGACCTGCCCTTGATCTCTAATGGCTCCGCCACGATCGCTTCCCTTCGATCGTCCGCCAAGCCAAGGACAGATGCTTTGACGGGAACCTGCGCCGGAATGAGTTCCGGCTCTCCCATATCGACACGCACCTTACTGACCTTGCCATCTTCTACCGTCAGTTTCAATGTCTTGATGCCGGAAAGGGTGTTGACCGTGATCGTCATCTTGTCTGTCAGCCCATGGTCATAGACATATTTTGCCACACAGCGGATGCCGTTTCCACACATTTTCCCACGGGAGCCATCTGCATTATACATGTCCATTTCAAAGTCTGCCACATCAGACGCTTTTATCAGAATCAGCCCATCCGAACCAATGCCAAAATGACGGTCGCTCACTCGAATGGCGGTTTCTGAAATATTGGGAATGACTTCCTTTGTGCAATCTACATACACATAGTCATTGCCACATCCATGCATTTTTGTAAATTTCATATGACTTTCCTTTCTCTTCTTTTTCTAACAGACCTGCTCAAAGACCGATTCCAAGCCCCACCGCAAGAAGAAGCGGTATTGCCACACCGGGCAGCCATCCCAAGAAAAAGGATGTGCTCTGCCGTAAGATCTGATTCTCCGATAGCATAGAATAATCTGCAAATTTTTTATCTATCTTAGCACCATAAAAGGCTGTTAGCAAACAGTAAGCAAGGCTGCATAGGAGAAAACCAAGACTTTCTAATATGCCAAAAGAAAACGCTAATGCCAGGAAAATACAAGATACGACCGCAACCGGAATGGTGATAAAAAGGTTTCTCTTGACCAGCAGTCCCTCCATATCTTTCTCCTCCATAGGCATAGATTCCATGATCCAATGCCGCTTTCCCTCCATGGAAAATCCGCAGTAACTACTGCTTCCCATACCGAGCAGTGCCAACAGTAGACAAAGGATCACAAGGTCAACACGCCCTCTGTCACAGTCAGCATATAAAAATTGCCTGATCTCCTGCTCCCTCAACAGGCAAAACGCACTCGACATAAGCGCATACATGGGGCCGATCAGCGTACTTACCATATAAGACCGCGAATGGATCCACTGACTCCATAGTCTTTCTTCCAAAGCCCGATGCTTGGTTTTTGCCGCCTGTGTGCCATAAGAAAACGTTTTATATACTTTCGGCGCGCGCAGTGCCAGCACGATTTCCTGATAGGCGACCAGCATAAATAAAAAGAAGAATAAAAACCAGACGGAGGATGCTACCAAAAACAGGAAGAAAAAGGCTCCGTTATTTTCCACAACACCATTTTGATACATCCTGCCAAAGGAGTAATTGGCACAGATTGCCCGGATGATCTCAGACTGATCTTTATGCATCGACACCGCATTGGATACATTTCCTATGGAATTTCCCACCAGAAGTCCCATGACAAAAAGCACTGCCAGCATGATCATCGAATGCAGTAAGTTGCTGTTTTTGACGGAACAAAGGATGAGTGCCAGGAAAATACCCGCCAGAGATGCGATCCCGGTGATCGGCAGACAGGTAAAACATAGCCCCACGATCCAACGTCCCAAAAAGCCCCCATCTACAGAAACTGCCATCAGATATGCCTGTAAAAAAGGAATATTGCTCAAAAGAACCAGTATGGTACATTCTACATACAATCGTAAAAAGATCAAAAACACATGCCAAAAGGTACTGATGGGCAAGGATAAAAGAAATAGGGCATTATCATCACCGGCTAAGAGTTCGTTGATCTTGATCATAGTAAAGATCAGCGTGAGAAGGCTTCCCAGCAGATAGCCTAAGACCGGCAAGGCTCCTGCAAGCCCGCCCTTTGACAAAGTCTGTCCCAGATAATAGCAGACACCATACAGAACAAATGCCAAAAGCAGTGGCACCAGACTTCGCAAAAAGAAAGCGATTTTTGCTTTGCCGCTTTTTGCATAACGGAATTCGCTAAAACGAAAGATCCCATCCAACTGTAATTTCACCAAAAGTGCCAAACTACGCATAGTTTTCCACCTGCGCTTTCGCGAGTTCTAACTGTTCCAAAAAGACCTCCTCCAAGGAAGCCTCCCTAGTCAGTTCCTCTACACTTCCACTCACAACGATATGCCCATGATCGATCATGGCGACCTTGTCACACAACTTTTCTGCCACTTCCAACACATGGGTCGAAAAGAAGATAGCACTTCCCTGTGCACACAAGGCGCGCATCTCTTGCTTTAATACCGCAGATGCCTTGGGATCCAAGCCCACAAAAGGTTCATCTAAGACCAATAACCTGGGCTGGTGTACAAAGGCACTGATCAGGGCTACCTTTTGCTTCATACCATGGGAATAGGAAGATATCAGATCTCCCAAGGCTTCCTTGATTTCAAAGGCATCCGCGATCTTCTCGATACGTTCTGTCCGCACATCCGTCGGCACTTCATAAATATCTGCGATGAAGTTGATATAAGAAATCCCAGTCATATATTCATACAGATCGGGATTATCCGGGATATATGCCATCTTTTTCTGGCATTCTTTCTTGGCTTCCCAAAGTGTTTTCCCATCAATATAGATTTCTCCATTATGGGAGGATAAGATGCCAACAATCGACTTGATCGTTGTAGATTTGCCGGCGCCATTGTGCCCGATAAAGCCAAAGATCTCTCCTTCCTCTACCTCAAGTGACACATGATCCACTGCCGGCTTTTGTCCATCATAAGATTTTGTAAAATCTTTTAGTTGCAATACTGTCGCCATTTGCTTCCCCTCAGCACTCCTCTTTTCTATACATCCTGCACATATTTTAGTACGGTCTCATAATTGAGATTGCCGCCAAAAAGATCCAGTGCCGAACCGATCGTGATATTGATCCTGCCGTCACCGATCTCCTTGATGTGTGTAATGTCCTGATAATCAGAAATACCTCCCGCATAAGTGATTGGGATCTTGCCCCAGTCTCCCAAAAGACGAACCAGATCTTCCTCGATCCCCTGGCACTTGCCCTCGACATCCGCCGCATGGATCAAGAACTCATCACAATAGGAAGAAAGCCGATCCAGTAACTCTGTCGTGATCTTTTCCTTGGTAAAATGCTGCCAACGATCTGTCACAATGAAATAATCGTCATCTGCCCTGCGTGCAGAAAGATCTAAGACGATATGTTCCTTGCCAACCGCCTCCACCAATCTGCCTAAATTCTGGTAATTGACCTTGCCATCAGAAAAGACATAGGACGTCACGATCACATGACTGGCTCCTTCCGCCAAAAAATATGCAGCATTGTCCGCTGTAATGCCTCCACCGATCTGCATGCCTCCCGGGTAAGTATGGAGCGCCAAGAGTGCCTGTTGTCTGGTTGCCTCATAGTAGGGACTGTCCGACTTGTTCAGCATGATCACATGCCCGCCTTTCAATCCATCCTTTGCGTAAAAGTCTGCAAAAAAATCAGCATCCCGCTTAGATACAAAATTCTCATTTGCCTGATCGCCCTCATCCTGCAAAGAAGCTCCAACGATCTGTTTCACCTTGCCATTGTGTATGTCGATACACGGTCGGTATTCCATAATAATATGTAGTTTCCTTTCTTAAAAAATCATTTGGATTGAGCATAGCACACTTTGTACGAAAAAGAAACCTTTTGTTCTACTTGCCTATCCTCTGCTATTTTGTTAAAATATCATATTAAAGTAGGGCTTGGTTGTCTTGCCGAACCTGCTAAAAATATGAAATACGAGTGAAAAGAAAGAGAGGAAAACACACAATGGGTACAATTATTGGCGAAGGCATTACTTTTGACGATGTATTATTAGTCCCTCAGTATTCTGAGGTTACCCCTAATATGATTGATCTGACTACCAATCTGACCAAAAAAATCAAGTTAAACATTCCTATGATGAGTGCAGCAATGGATACGGTTACCGAATCCAAGATGGCGATTGCCATGGCTCGTCAGGGTGGTATCGGTATCATTCACAAGAACATGTCAATCGAAGCACAGGCTGAAGAAGTAGATAAGGTAAAGCGTTCTGAGAACGGCGTTATCACAGATCCATTTTATCTTTCACCGGAACATACCTTAAAAGATGCTGACGAACTGATGGCTAAGTTCCGTATTTCCGGTGTACCGATCACCGAGGGAACCAAGTTAGTCGGTATCATCACCAACCGTGATCTCAAGTTTGAAACAGATTTCTCTAAAAAGATCAAAGAATCTATGACTTCTAAGGAAGACGGTCTAATTACTGCCAAAGTCGGTATTACCTTAGATGAAGCAAAAGCAATTCTTGCAAAGGCACGCAAAGAGAAGTTGCCAATCGTGGATGATGACTTCAATCTCCGTGGTCTGATTACAATCAAGGATATTGAAAAGCAGATTAAGTACCCATTGTCTGCAAAGGATGACCAGGGTCGCCTGCTCTGTGGTGCCGGTGTTGGTATCACTGGAAACATGATGGAACGTGTTGAGGCTCTTGTAAATGCCCATGTTGATGTTATCGTTATGGATTCTGCTCATGGTCATTCTAAGAACATCATTGAGGCTGTTAAGAAAGTTAAGGCTGCTTATCCGGATCTTCAGGTTATCGCAGGTAACATCGCTACCGGTGATGCTGCAAGAGCATTGATCGAAGCCGGTGCCGACGCTGTCAAGGTTGGTATCGGACCTGGATCTATCTGTACGACCCGTATTGTTGCCGGAATTGGTGTTCCACAGATCACTGCGATCATGGACTGCTATGCCGTTGCCAAAGAATATGGTATCCCGGTTATCGCTGATGGTGGTATCAAGTATTCTGGGGATATCACAAAGGCACTTGCTGCCGGTGGTAACGTATGTATGATGGGTAGCATGTTTGCAGGTTGTGACGAGGCTCCTGGTACTTTCGAGTTATTCCAGGGAAGAAAATACAAGGTTTACCGTGGTATGGGTTCTATCGCTGCTATGGAAAACGGAAGTAAAGACCGTTACTTCCAGGAAGGTGCTAAGAAGTTAGTACCGGAAGGTGTGGAAGGACGTGTTGCTTACAAGGGATCTTTGGAAGACATGATCTTCCAGCTCGTTGGTGGTATCCGTTCCGGTATGGGTTACAATGGATGCCCTACCATCCCGGAACTTCAGGAAAGAGCAAAATTTGTCAAGATTTCTGCTGCTTCCTTAAAGGAAAGCCATCCGCATGACATTCACATCACAAAAGAAGCACCAAACTACAGTGTGGACGAATAATTTTCACTTCAAATAGTAAGAAAAAGAACAGCCATGTCCTATATGTGACATGACTGTTCTTATATTTTATGCAATTTTTACCTTTTCCTACTCGTCACGAAAATGACCTGCTATGATATCAAAGATACACCAGATACCTCCGCCTGCCGTAGATGCAAGAAATATCTTGATAATGCAGATCAATAGGGATTTCTTTGTCAATGTTCCTGCCATAAATCCAACATAAAGGAAACGCACCGGACGGATGAACAACCAGTAACCGCCTACATAAATGGCAAGAATTGTTCCCAGCAAGCCCAAAAGCACTGCTGTCACTTTTCGTATGTTTTTCTTCATATTTTACTCTCCCATATATGGCTTGCGTCATCTAAAAGATCACATAAAAACCTAAAAATCCGATCAAAATTCCGAGAAATGCTCCCGCGATCACATCATGAATATAATGCACACCACCGATCACACGTATCAGGGCAAGAAATACACCCGCCACAAAGATCACACCTGCTATCACCGGAAAAACAGGCATAAAACTCATGCCGATGATAAAGATTGAAAAGACATGGCGGCTCGGAAAACTCTTTCCCTTTGTATCTTTTTGAATAAGTGGTCTGATCTGCATCTGCTCATAAGGACGTGGTGCGTTGTAAACACGTCGGAATATGCTGACAACCACAAAGGCAACTCCCGGCACTAAAACAGTGTGATATAGCATCTCATATTTTTCTGAAAAAAGCAAATACAAAAGAAGCATAGGATATGCTGCCATCGTAAGTAATGTGATCACACGGTTTAGCCCCAGCATAAGCCCAAGCATTCCCGGATGCTTTCGTAAAGCATCTGCCATCTGATTATACTGCTCTTCGCGCATCCTACTCCTCCTGCACTTCACCATGCGTATCAATATATTGATTGACATCTGTCAAAAACTGTTGCCAGGCATCCTCATGCTCTACATAATAAAGTGGGCATTTTTTACCCGTCACATCATAATGACGAATGACATCATCCGTTGTCAACTGAAAACGTCCCATCAGATATGCCGTCAACTCCACAAGCGAATCGTAAGTCTGCTGATTAAACTTACCTGTTGCATCCGGGTGACAACACTCAATGGAAATCGTGTCGTTGTTTCTGTCATTGGAAGCATAACTGATCTCATTGGTTGGGATGCACTGCACGATCTCTCCGTCAAGACCCACAATAAAATGACTGCTGGCCATAGTCTCATGACTGTCTTTTAATCCTTCAAAATAATTACGGTTCTGGATCGCAGTGGAACCCGGATTGGCGGTATAGTGTATCACAATCCCCTTGACTTCATTCATCGCAAGTCCCGGTCTGGAATAATCATTGATGGATAAGAGTTCCACATCAAGTTGCGGCTGCTGACTCACTACCTTATGGGCTGTTCTGCCCGAAAATACTTCAACTACCTTGTGTCCGATTCCCAGAAGTATTGTGATGGCACCAACTGTTGCTAAAAAGAGAACCACGATCTCCAAGATCAATTTTTTCTTTTGTTTTTTTGTAAATTTATGTCTTTTCTTCTTCGTTGCCATAAATCTATTATAGCCTTTTTTTTCATTTTCTCAATGCACAATAAAAAAAAGGTGCCAGAAATAAACCAACACCTTCCTAAATGTACAAAGCCGGATATAAAACTCACTCTATGTATTATAAACTGTATATATGAACCTGGGCGGATATCGGTGGCATGTACTATTCTTTTGCCAACACTTTTTCCGCACTTTCCCTCTTTCTCGGTATGGCAATGATCACCTTGAAACTTTGGGAACTTGCCTCTTTGGCACTGCCACTCATCATCTTGCTGGCTGCACAGGTTCTACTCATGATCGTCTTTACCTACTTTATCGAATTCAACATCATGGGGCGCGATTATGATGCCGCCGTCCTAGTTGCCGGAACCTGCGGATAAGTAGTAAATAAAAGGAACACCGCCTCTTTGATTATAAAGACCGGTGTTCCTTTTCTTATTCCTTAATTGGCATTTGTATTGTTTGGTGTGGTCGTTTTATTGTTGTCTGTCATATTGTCTGTGGCATTTTCCACACCATTGGTCACATCTTTGACACCATCGGATACGCCGTCGGTCACATCCTTAACGCCGTCGCCTACACCATCGACAACATCATCAATGATGCCGCCGCCATTCTCCTCCGTCTTTGTGTCATCACTTGTGTCCTTCTTGTTGCCTCCGGTCGCGTCGTTGACATTCTGCGTTTCGTTCTTATTATTGTCGGTTGTGTTCTTGTTGGTTCCGCAACCTACAAAAGTAGCGAGTGCCAATACCGAAAGTGCCAATACCAGCAGAAGTTTTCCTTTTTTCATCGCGATATTCTCCTTTACACAATTTACCTCGTTCCTTGCAAGGCATTTATAGTATGGCTTGGATTTTCTGTTTTTATTCCTAGTCCTATGCGTTTTATCGTTTTCGCTTGAGTGGGAAGATCAGGGCTCCCAGATAACCAAAGATGAGTGCCGCCGAAATCCCCACAGCCCCGGCCTTGAGCCCACCTGCAAAAGTTCCTAAGAATCCCTGTTCTTCCACGGCTTCTTTGACGCCTTTCCATAAGACATTGCCAAAGCCAAGCAGGGGCACTGATGCACCTGCGCCTGCAAATTCCACAAAAGGTTCATAGATGCCGATGGCTCCTAAAAGTGCTCCTGTGCAGACCAGAAGTACCATGATACGCCCCGGCAACATTTTTGTTTTTTCCATTAAGATCTGTACCAGGGCACAGATCAGACCGCCAATGACAAATGCTTTTACATAGTCCATCATGCCACCTCCTCATGTTCGATCACGACACCATGAGCAATGCCTGGTACACTGTTGCCCTCATTGAAACTGACCGGAGATAAGAGCGCTCCCGTCGGAATAAATAAGATCCGTTTCCATTTGCCGGATATGACACGGGGCAGATAATAGGATGCCAACGTGACCGCTGAGCAGCCACAGCCGGAGCCTCCCGCACAGGTGTGCTGCTCGTCTGCATCAAAAATCTCCATGCCACAGTCATAGTGATTGTCTGTGATGTCGCATCCACCGATACTGCAAAGTTCTGCCAGGATCTCGCTTCCCACACTTCCCAGATCACCCGTGATGATGGCATCATAATCTTTGGGACTCCGCTCAAAATCTTTCATGTGGTTTAAAATGAGGGCAGATGCTGCAGGAGCCATGGCAGCCCCCATATTCTGTGCATCCCGGATGCCCAGATCCATGATCTTTCCCGTTGTGATGCCTGTGATCTTTGCCCCGGATTTAACCGTTCCCAAAATATAAGCACCGCTGCCTGTGACCGTCCACGTCGAACAAAGTGGTCTTTGGTTGGCATATTCTATAGGGAAACGGAATTGCCGCTCTGCTCCGCCAAAGTGTGAGGAAGTGACCGCAGCAACAAGATCAGCATAGCCTGCCGCAACGCTCATGGCTGCCAAAGATAAGGCTTCTCCCACCGTCGAGCAGGCACCATACAAACCGAAAAACGGTCTTTGAAACTCCATCAAGCCAAAAGAGGATGCAATGGTCTGTCCCAAAAGATCGCCCGCAAAGAGATAGCGCAACTGCTCTCCGTCCATCCCTGCCTTACCCAGTGCCAGCGTCAGCGACTCTTTTTGCATCTCGCTTTCCGCACGTTCCCAGGAATCCGCGCCAAATCGGTCATCCGTACAGATCATGTCAAAACAATCCCCCAGTGGTCCCTCTCCTTCCAATTTTCCAACAACAGATGCCGTCTGCATGATATAAACCGGCTTCGGCAGACAGAGACTGTCCGCCCCCATTTGTATTTGCATACTATCCTCCTCGCCACAGGGACGTTCCTTTTGCCACAAGGAGTGTCCCCTTTGGCTCGTTCCCATGTTTTCGTTATTTTTCTATAGGATAGCGTGTGTAAATATGAGGGGAAATATGCATTTGAACATGTGAATAAAAAATGTTACTCTTATGATTGTAAAAATCACATAGGATGACTCTAGCGAGGGAATAATGAAAAAGATTTTATATACGATATTGCAACTGACTTGGGGCTTTCCACAAACCTTGGCGGGCTTTATTATTTTTCTAAAAAACCGTGACTGCCTGCATAAAAATTTCCATGGAGCAATCTGTACTACATGGAAGTTAAAAGCGAGTCTATCACTTGGCTTATTCATCTTTGTTTCTGATGATCCATTTTTCTATTATGAACATGAAAAGGGAAATTATAGCGAGGAAGATTTTTCTCAAATGTTTGCGGTGCATGAATATGGGCACACGATCCAGTCGCTCATCTGGGGACCGCTGTATCTGCTAACTGTCGGCGCGCCATCTATGATCTGGGCGAAAATCCCATACTTTGAGAAGAAGCGCGCAGTTCAACATAAATCTTACTTTGATACTTATCCTGAAAATCAGGCAAACAGGTTGGGTGAAAAGGTGACCAGATTGAAGTCACCTGGAAAGATTACGGCGTGAGTTAATAGGATAATGGAGATGCACTTTCCAGAGTTTTCACTATACTCTGGGAGTGAAAAATATAGATGCCAAAGGGGACGCTCCTTGTGGCAAAAGGAACGTCCCTAGTGGTCACCTAGTGGCCATCCCTGCCCCAGCGAAATAGGTCTGCCATCTGGGCATCGTACTCATCCGCCGGACGGTAGCGCAGGAGCAAGGTTTTCAGATAAGCCTTGACCGGCTCAGTCTCTTCATCCGGTGTAAAAGAGGCTAAGGCTTCATCCACGATCTTCTTCATGACAAGCGGTGCGGTTTTCTCATCCACCGCCAGATCCATCATACCTTTTAGTTTTCCACAGGCATAGTAATATTCATAGTTTCCCACCAAAATGGATGCCTGCATATCCAATTTCTTTTCTACAGCATTGACTGCCAATTCTTCTACCATTAATTACCACACTCCACACTGATCTCGTTAAATACACCCATGATATCGTCAACTGCAAGATCCTTTTTCTCCTTCCCGGACTTATCAAGAATCGCCTGCCCCTGATGCATCATCAAAAGCCGGTCACCATATTCCACTGCATAACGGAGATTGTGGGTGACCATCATGGTGGTCAGATGTTTTTCGGCTACGATCTTACCCGTCAGTTCCATAATGATCTCTGCTGTCTTTGGGTCTAATGCCGCCGTATGCTCATCTAAGATCAGCATCTCGATCGGTGTCATGGTCGCCATCAAAAGTGCCACTGCCTGTCTCTGTCCGCCGGAGAGGGAACCAACCTGCGTACGCATCTTATCTTCCAGCCCAAGTCCCAGCGGAAGCAACAACTCCCGGTAATAATCTTCCCGGCTCTTTTTGACGCTCATACCCAGATTGTATGGCTTACCCTTATTGTCCGCAAGTGCCATGTTTTCCAAGATAGTCATATGCCCGCAAGTACCCTTGGAAGGATCCTGATAGACACGCCCGATACTGCGATGGCGCAGATAATCTTTCTGCCTTGTGATATCCTCGCCCCCAATCAGGATCTGCCCCCGATCCACACCGATACTGCCACAGATGATATTTAAAAGGGAAGTCTTTCCCGAACCGTTACTGCCGACGATGGAAACAAATTCTCCATCCTGGATCGTCAGATTGAAATCGTCAAACAGGCACATCTCGCTGACGGAGCCTGCATTATAATATTTGTGAATATGCTTTAGTTCGATCATGCCCGCTCCTTTCTACGCTTTCTGCCCTGATATTTCTCGATCCTTGAGGAAAGTACCAGGATCAAGAGGAATAAGACTGCCGTTACCAGTTTTAAGTCCGTGGATTGTAGTCCGATACGGATGGCTGCTGCCACACAGCCCTTGTAAAGGATGGATCCCAGGATCACGCTGATAGAAAATCCAAAAACACTGATCTGTCCGAAAAGTGCTGTTCCAATGATGACCGATGCCAGACCAATGACTGCGGTTCCAACACCCATAGATGCATCAAAAAAACGCTGCTGCTGGGCGAACATGGAGCCACTGAGGGAAACCAGACCGTTTGCAATGGCAAGTCCTAAGATCTTGATCTTGCCCTTGTCAATCCCCATCGAAGTCACCAGTGTTTCGTTGTCCCCGACTGCCTTTAAAAGATAACCGGATTTTGTCTTTAAATACCAATCCAGCACACATTTTACGATCACGACAATGATCGCAATGATGATCAAATTCTTATAAGGCGACAGGGCACCGCCAAGCAAATGATTGGTCAGACTATTGTTATAAATATTGTCATAATTGTAGATCGGCAGATTTGCCTTTCCCGCAATACGAAGGTTGACCGAATAAAGCGCCGTCATCATGATGATGCTGGCTAAAATATCCCGCACCTTTAATTTTACATGAATGAGTCCTGTGATCGTCCCTGCCATAAGTCCTGCTGCAAAACTAAGAAGAAGGGTCAGATATGGGTTCATGCCCTGTGAGATCAAAACAGCAGACAAGGAAGCCCCCAAAGGGAAGCTTCCATCTACTGTCATATCCGGGAAATCCAGGATCTTGTATGTGATATACATACCAAGTGCCATGATCGCGTAGATCATACCTTGTTCAAAAACACTGATAACTAAAGTCATTTTATTCCTCGCTTACTGTGATCGTATCAAATACTTCTGCTTTTTCGGTAAATGTATTTGGTAAATCGATACCTAACTTATCTGCCACTTCTGTGTTTGCGTAGTAACTTGGGTCTGTGATCTTTTCAAATGGCATTTCAGAAGCCTTTGCCTGACCCTTTAAGATCTTTGCTGCCATTTTTCCGGTCTGGATACCCAGTTTCTTGTAGTCGATACCTGCTGCTGCAAGACATCCATTCTTTACCTGCTCTACTTCGGAACCGAATACCGGAATGTTTGCCTGATTTGCATGCTCAAGTACGGTCTGTAAACCGCTGACTACGGTGTTGTCTGTCAGGTTGGTAATGCAGTCTACCTTGCTTACCATGTCTGCTGCTGCCATATCCACATCAGCGATGGTGTTGATACCGGTCTCTACGATCTCAAATCCGTAATCCGGTGCATATTCTTTGTAAGTTTCAATGGTGCTGACTGAATTTGTCTCGCTTGTGGTGTAGATAATACCGATCTTCTTTGCATCAGGCATCAGTTCGCGGATCATCTCTAACTGTTCCTTGACCGGAAGTGCATCGGATGTTCCTGTGATATTTCCTACGGAATTTCCGTCATCATCTGCAAGCTGCGCTGCGACCGGATCGGAGATTGCCGTATAAACAACCGGGATCTCTGTATTCATTGCAGAATTGTATGCGCTCATAGCACAAGGTGTTGCAATGGCACAGATCATATCGACCTTTTTGGAAACATAGTTGTCTGCGATCGTGCTTGCTGTACCGGTATCGGTCTGGGCATTGTCATAAAGGACTGTCAGGTTCTCGCCCTCAACAATACCTTCTTCCTTCAGCCCCTCCAAAAAGCCTTCACGGCAATTATCCAAAGAGCCATGCTCCGCAAACTGGGCAATACCGATCGTGTACTCTGTGTCGGATGACTTCTTGCTGTCACTGCTTGCGTTTCCACAACCTACTGTTCCGATTGCCATCATTGCTACCATCATTCCTGCTACAATTCTTTTCTTCATTTTCTTTTCCTCCTAGAATTCAATACTTTTTCAAAGACATTTGCCATTCTTTGAATGATGTATGAATCGGATTCGGAATTTGGACTGGTAAATAGGATAATAAAAAAACCGCCCCAGAAAAACTCTGAGGCGGTAATAAAATCATTATCGCGGTACCACTCAAATTGGCTGCTATACAACCCTCTCATTCCACATACCATCATACGTGCCAGTTTAGTAACGAGTCTGGTTCCCGTCATCCCCTACTCTGAAAAGATCATTTCAGGCATGCCCTCACAAGTCCATTCCTAACTTTTTGCATTGCCATCTTCCACCAACGATGACTCTCTGTGAATGTTCCAAGATAGTACTTCTCTTGTTCAACGGTTTCTCAAATATATGTTATTTATACTCCAATGTTGTCCCTCTGTCAAGAATTTTTTATAAGGATTTTTACAAAAAATCTTTTCGTACCCTGCTAAGGATTCCATCCGTCACCCCCGTATTGTGCCGCATCCGCCGCTCCAAAGAAGATAGGGTTCGTACCTGCAGATCCAGATCATAGGTCACTTTATGCTTCTTACAATCCAGCCAGGCGATCGCATCCATGACCATATAAAGTTCCAGATACATATTGCCCAAGAGAATGGTCTTGAGCAGATGATAATCCTCATAGACACATAAGAGCATTTCATAGAGATAGTATATGTAATACTTGCGGTATTTGTCATAAGTTCCCGGCATTTCCTCTTCCATTTCCTGCCAGATCTTTTCAAAAAAGGCTCCTGCTTCCTCTGCCGTCTTACCATTACAAAGACGATAATAAAGCCGGATACATTTTTTCAGGTAAGCGTTGTTGACCGCCAGATTTGGCAGATCCAACTGATGCGCAATGACCTTATCTACCAGATCCATAGGGAAAAATAACATCTGCCTTGGTGCACCTGCATCCAAATCCTCCTGTTCTCCTACCCGCCTGCTTTCCTGACACCGGTTCCTATAGGCATCTAACACGGCATTTGCCTCAGCACGCTTATCACGCATCAGATGCTCATGCATGGCATCGAAGCACCGGTATTGCCGGTATAAAAGTGCGACGTCAAAACGCTCCTGCGTCTGTGCCTCATCCACCATAGTCTGACGCAGTTCCTGTAAAAATTCTAAAAAAGGAAGATCCTCATTGCCTATCTTCCAAAGGATCTCTCTTTCTTCCTTTTGCCAAGGAAGCATGGAAAGCGGCTCTTTTTCCTCTAAAAACAGGCGTGCCACCTCCGGACAGGCAAGTTCTAAGGCGATCTCCGCAAATGCTTCATAAGAGATCGTGCGCCTCGGATATTCCCTGCATACACGCGGCATCAGATCCGTCCTGCCCTCCTGCTGCAAACCGCACAATCCCTCCCCGGTATGATAGGGACAGGATCCCAAACGCTTTCTGATCTGGGGGCTATCTGTCTTTTGTCCTTTGATATTTCGCAGGAGAGTCTTTCTACGGTCTGCCGGCTCCTGCTCTATCTTTTCCATCGTTTTCGCATCCACCAAAATCTGCCAGCCCTTGCAACAAGTCTTGGGGCATACCCCCTTGCTGCAATGAAATTTATCTAAAAAGGAAATCCCGAAATACTTCATACTATTTGTCCTCATCCGTCTCCTGTGCTATACTGTTCCGCGAACGAAATCATTTACGCTACGAAAAAGGAGATCTTCATGAAATTAGATGCCGTAATCTTTGATATGGACGGAACCATTACAGACACCGAAAAATTTTATAACCGCACCTGGCCACTCGCTTTTGCCGCCTGCGGTTATCCTGATTTTACCAGAGAAGATGCCCTGATGCAACGAAGCCTCAATCACGCGGATGCACAAAAACTCTGGGGCAGCCGCTACGGGGAGGATTTCTCCTTTGAGACCGTGCACCAATACAACACAAAACTGGTTTTGGATCTCATGGAAAAAGAAGGTATCGAGACAAAACCGGGCTTAGACCAACTGCTGACCTATCTCAAAGACCACAAGATCCGGGCGGCTGTTGCCACTGCCACCAAACTGGATCGCGCTTTGGAACGTTTAAAGACAGTCGGACTGGAAAACGCTTTTGATACCGTGATCAGTGCTTCCATGGTAAAACAGGGCAAGCCTCACCCGGATGTCTATCTGCATGTCTGCAAGGAACTGGGCGCGGATCCGGCGCATTGTCTTGCTCTGGAGGATTCGCCTAACGGGATCCGTTCGGCACATGATGCCGGATGTATTACCGTCATGATCCCGGATCTTACCATGCCGACACCGGACATTGAGCCACTGCTTTATGACTGGGCTGGCGATCTTTCCAAGGTCATCCCTCTAATCGAACGCTTACAGGCAGAATAAGAAGACACAAAAAGCAAAAGAGGCATGCACGCAGCATGCCTCTTGTCATTTCAAAAGCCTGTCTTTTATTTACCCTCATAGGTCACAACAGATGCGACATCATACTTTGCCAACTTATCTCTGCCGTGAAGTCCTGCAAGTTCCATCAAGAATACGATCTTGACAACCTCGCCGCCAAGTTCTTCTACCAGTTGTGCAGCAGCCTCGATCGTTCCACCGGTCGCGATCAGATCATCTACCAATACCACCTTTTGTCCCGGCTTGATAGAATCCTTGTGCATCTCGATCGTTGCAGAACCATACTCCAGATCATATGTCTTGGATACGGTAGCGCATGGCAGTTTACCAGCCTTACGAACCGGCACAAATGGCTTGTTCAGCGCATAGGCGATCGGCACACCAAAGATAAATCCTCTGGACTCTGCTCCTGCGATCACATCAAAATCCACGCCATCCAGCAACTTGATCATCTCATCGATTGCCAAATGTAGTCCATCTGCTTCCTGCAAAATACTTGTAACATCACGGAAGATAATGCCTTCCTCCGGAAAATCCGGAATACTTCTTATGTAGTCTTCAACCTTTTTCATCGCTTGACCTCTTATCTTTTATTTTATAATGTCCGATACCCTGCATCAAACACCAAGTCCTATCTCATGTTATACTCATGCGCCCCACATGTCAAGTGGCAGCCTTGCCCTTTTCCAGTATATCTTTCATCTGCTCACAGATCGCAATACTGGTATCCAGATCCAGATTTCTGACACTAGCCGCCAGTTGATCGATCCTTACCTGCAAAGTTTCCTCATAGGCATAGCCCTCCAGCATCTGCATGATCTGATCTATGCCGTCATAATCCAGATTTTCCGCATCGGCACATAACATAGAAAGCATACCAAGGATCCATGCTCTATCTGTCATATTTGGTTTCTTTTCTAACGGCTGCATATGCACCGAAAGATTTTGCCTGCAAGCCTCGACTTCTTCCATCAAAACGCCATGCAGATGTCGCAGACGTTCTTCCTTGCCGTCTCTTGCCGCATATTCTAAGATCCTGGCAAGCGCGGATGCCTGCATGGCTCCGATCAACGCCAGATTGCTCTTTAGGGCATGCACCTTGATCCGATAGGCATCTATCCCCTTAGGGCCGGAAATATCCTGATATAAAAGATCCAGTTCCGCAACAGCACTCTCACAGCCATTATAAAAATCTTCCACGGATTCCCACAACATCTGCGCATTCAGAAAATGCAAGAGCCCATATTCCCAGTCAAAGCCTTCCACCTGCGGCAGTTCCTGTAAGGCTTCGTGATTTTTTTCACCGTAGACTTCCGAGTTATTGCCGGAAAGTTCTATAGGCTCCACATGGATATTGTGGAGTGCCAGTTGCTCTACGATCAGATTTTCCAAGCGATGGGAATCGATCGGTTTGGACAGATAGTCCGTAAAACCGATCTGCATATACTGCTCCTTGGCACCGATGATGGCATTTGCCGTCAGTACGATGACCGGCGTATCCTTGCAGCGGTTCTCCTGCATGCTCTGCATATAAGAAAAAGTCTCGACACCGTCCAGTTCCGGCATCATATGATCCAAAAAGATGATATCATAATGGCGCTTTTTGACCATTTCCAGACAGGTAAAGCCATTGTCCACCTCGTCGATCTGGATCTGTGTATGCTTGAGCAGTTTGCAAAAGACCTTGCGGTTCATGGCATTGTCATCCACAAGGAGAACATGCACATTTGGCGCCAGAAAAGTAAAATGCTGCTCTTTGCTGTTGTCTGCATTCTTTTTATCCTTGATCTGGAAATGCCCGATCGGGGTCCAATCTTTGACACGCTGTTTTAGATCAAAATAAAAGGTAGAGCCCTGCCCATAGACACTCCTGACCTGTAGGTTAGAGTCCATCATATGCAAAAGATTTGCCGTGATCGCCATACCAAGTCCCGTACCCTCGATGTTGCGGTTGGTCTTTTCGTCGATACGCTCAAATGCCTCAAAAAGACGATGCAGGTCTTCCTCCCGGATCCCCGCTCCGGTGTCTTCGATCTCAAAATGCAGGACTTCCGAATCTTCTTCCTGGTGCCCGGTCACGGAAAAATTGATACCGCCCTCTCCGGTGTATTTGATGGCATTGCTCATGATATTATTGATGATCTGGCGCAGGCGCAGGGAATCTCCCCGATACATGGCAGGCAGTTTCTCATCCACATGGATATGCAGATACAAGCCCTTTTCCTTAGCACGCAGACCGAATACCGTCACGGTATCGTGTAGCACATCACACAGTTCGTAATCATCTGCCATCAATTCCATCTTACCGGATTCAATTCTGGAAAAGTCCAAGATCTCGTTGACGATCTCAAGCAGGGATTCCGTTGAAGTCCGAATATCCTGTGCCAGACTTCTGGTATTATCTTCCCTGGTCTCACGCAGGATCATTTCATCCATGCCCAGAACCGTATTGATCGGTGTTCGGATCTCATGCGACATATTTGCAAGGAAATTGCTCTTGGAATGGTTGGCGATCTCCGCCTCTCTCTGCGCATGCTTTGCTTTTTGCGTCACTTCCACCAGAAGTTTGTTTTTCTCCTCCACGATACTATCCTGCTGCTTTTGCATCCATGCCTGCACCTTGACGATCAGACCTACCGCCACCGTCGTGACAAAGATACTCTGAACCACATCGAGGAAAAAACTTGCCCGCAGCATCTGCCCGTGCACCAATTGTGAATATTTGTAAGAGAGCCAATAACAACCGATGATAACGATAGCATCCAAAGACAACATAACAACAAAATTTACGCCATCCAAAAGCAGGAAAATAAATAAGATTCCCAGCGCAAACCAACTGGACATTCCACTTTCAATACCGCCTTGGGAGAAAAAGATGCCAGGAAATAAAAAGAAGCAACTCACAATAACCATAAAATTGGAGGCTACACCCAGCCGCCCCTTATAATTTGCCAGATAAAAAGGAAGGGCAGCGATCAGAATTGCCACAATAAAGATCGGCACCGGCTGTACCGGCAATAGCGATGCTATTGCCATGATAATAGAAAATACTCCGCCCAGCACTGCGACCACGACCATCACATTAAATAGAACCAGCCGCATACCCTTGGTACGCACATTGAAAAAACTTTTGATCTTATCCACAAAACTCTGCATAAATTCCCCCACGATATCACGTCAATATTATGTTTATTATAACGCGACTGCCGCGAAAAAACCATCCTTACTTATTCCAGACTATCCCTTAAGCACAACTTGCCCCATCCTGTCCTCTCAGATGGCATAGGCTCTCCCAGCAAGGGAAGCGCCCCACGCAAAAGATATGCCTTCAACTTTTCCCCATAGGCATATGAATCATTCCCTTCCAGAATCCCCCACTGCATGATCAAGGCAGCCGAACCGGTCACAAAAGGTGTTGCCATGGAAGTGCCGCTTCTCGTCACATAACCACCGCCCGGCGCGCAGGATGTGATATCCACACCCGGTGCCACCAGATCCGGCTTGACTTCCCCGGTCACCCAAGCAAATCCCCTCCCCGAAAAGGAGGCATACTGATTTCTCCTGCTGTCATATGCTCCCACCGAAATGACCTTGTCGGCAGTCGACGGCACCGTCAAAGTCGTTTCCTCACTCGCCTGTAAAAAGCCGGTATTTTCATTCAGACTTCCCCCCGTCTGCAGCCAAAGAGCATAAGAGCCATCCTTGATCCGCCGAGGCAAGAGCCTGATCGTCCAGATGCCAGCATCCACATAATCTGTCCTTGGCAAAAATGCAAAATAAATCTCCTGATAAATCTGGTAGGGACTTGGTGCGTCAAAGAAAACATGAATCTCTGTATTGTTCCATACATAAGATGCGATCTGCCCTTCCCCGACTCCCTGCTCACTATCTAAAAAACGGAAAACCTGACTCTGATCCGGTGCCAAAAGCACCAAATCCACAACATCCTGATAGCGTTTCCAAAATTGCAGATTGACACTGGTCTCATAGACATCCACTGCCAGTTCGATTCTTAATTCCTGTCTGAATGCAGACAGTCTCCCTTGCTGATGCAATGCCTCCTGTCCCTCATTCCCGGTACCGATCGCGATCGCCATCTTCCACTGATTTGCCACCTGGGATAGATAAGTCTCCAAAAGCGATGTTCCTGTGTGGGATCCATAGTTATTTCCAAAACTGATATTGATCGCCACCGGTTTCCTTTCCTCTATGGATTTTCGCTTGACATACTCCACTGCTTCCATCAACTGTGTGGTCAAAGGGAATCCACCGGATCGGGCTGTCCCTAGTTTTACGACGATCAGGGGACTTTCATATGCCACTCCCCGGTTTCTCCCCCCGGATGCCCTGCCGTTTCCTGCCGCAATCCCTGCCACATGGGTACCATGCCCGGACGGATCTGTCACCGGTACTAAAGAAAGTGCCGACGTGCGATCCTCCGCTGCCAGCGCCTGATCGATCTGCGCCTTACTGTATTCTTTTCCATCCGCAAAAAGCCATGCGATCCGGCTGCTTCCATCCGCATTGCGAAAATCCGGGTGAAAATAATCAATGCCCGAATCGATAATGGCGACAAAAATCCCCCGGCCAGACAAAGGTCCTACCGGGGTCATCTCTTGTTGTAACGGCCAGATACAGGATGCACGCACGCCCTGTGCCACTCCTGTTACGATCCGTTTGGGTTGCTCTATATAAATCACACTATCCTGCGCCGCCAGCGCCTCGATCGCATCCTCTGGGACAAGTGCCGTGACATAGCCACCGCTCAATTCCTGAAAACTTGCCTGGGGAAAAGCCTGCCGCAAGGTCTGCACCGATCCTGCCAGACGCAGGATCAACTCCCATGACTGGCTTTCTTTTTCATAGCCTGCCGACAGACTGCCGGATTTCTCCAGTTCTTCTGTAGGAAGCTGCAATGCCAGTTGCAGCGATGCATCTATCTTATCGCTGATCACATCCATAAATTACATCTGATGACGCACGATCAGATACTCGTCATTGGACTGATAGTAAGGACAGGACGCCGTATTTCCCATCAAAAAACGTACCATATCATCCTCATCCAGATCCATATCACACACATAACATTCATCTTCGTCATCATAGACAAAATTATTGCACATTTCACAGTTTGAAGTCTCTGCCATGCTCATCTCTCCTTTTTTTGTCATTCTATGACTTGTGTCATCCCTTCATGCAAAAAGTCTTTATCCAAAGATAAAGCGGAGCAATCCGCCAACCAGACATGCCGCTAAGATTGCCGCCAACATAATGGCATACTGATAGCCTTCATGCTCGCGTCCCCACTTGGTATGCATGACGCCTAGATAAATCCCAAGCCCTGCAAAAATAGCGATGACATTGATAATCATATTCAACCAATCCATAAATGATTGCCTGCCTCCCTCTCTTCTTTTATGCCTGCTGCAAGATTTCTTCCAATGCCGCAAACAGACGCTCCATCTCCTCTTTGGTGCCGATGGTAATGCGCAGGAAATTGTCAATGCGCGGCTTGTTAAAGTAGCGCACATAGATATCCTTTTCTTTTAAAGCCGCAAAAATAACTGCAGCCGCCATCTTGGCATGGCTTGCAAAAATAAAGTTTGCCTTGGAATCCAAAAAAGTAAATCCCAGACGCCGCAACTGCTCTTTTGCCCATTCTCTGGTCTCAACGATACGGTCGACCTGCTCCTTAAAATAAGGTGTATCCTCCATGGATGCCTTGCCGATCTGTATGGTCAGTCGATCCATGGTATAAGAGTTAAAGGAGTACTTACAATCGTTCAGATAAGAGATCAGTTTGGGGCTGCCCATAGCATAGCCGATACGGCTTCCTGCCAGTGATCTGGATTTGGAAAAAGTCTGTACGACCAAAAGATTTTCATATTTTGGTAACAATGCCAGCGCACTTTTTGTTCCAAAATCCACATATGCCTCGTCAATGATCACGACAGAGTCCGGATTTGTCTTTAAGATCTCCTCGATGGCATCTAAAGACTCTGCGATTCCGGTCGGCGCATTTGGATTGGGAATCACGATCCCGCCATTTTCTCTCTTATAGTCCTCGATACAGATACGGAAATCCTTCTGCAAAGGGATCTGTACATAAGGAATACGGAAAAGTTCTGCCCAGACATCATAAAAAGAATAGGTAATATCCGGAAAGAGGATAGGCTTGTTACTGCCAAAGAAAGTCAGAAAACTCATGGCAAGGACATCATCCGATCCGACACCGACAAAGATCTGATCTTTGGAAAGTCCTTTTTCTAAAGCAATCGCCTCGATCAGATCTGCGGCTTCGGGATCCGGGTATAGCCGGAGTTCTTCCGCATCAAATCCATCTAAGACCTTTTGCACCCGAGGGCTTGGTGGATAAGGATTTTCATTGGTATTTAGTTTGATCACCTTACGTTTTGGCTGTTCGCCCGGAACATAAGGTTCCACTTTTCTAACATATGTCTCCCATCCACTCATCTGCCTCTGTCCTTTCTATAATGCGTTATATGCTGCTACTGCCGCATCTAAAACTGCCTTGTTGCTGACTTTTGCCTTTGCGGCATCCGACAATCCGTTGTAGGCATTCTGTGCTGCGTCAATGGCTGCCTTGCTGTTTGCCGTCACCGGTGTGCCGATCTGATCGATCAATGCAATGACTGTATTTGCCTGATTTTGTGCATCCGCATCTGCCTGCTGTGCAATACCAGCCCAGATATTTGCATATGCATTTTCGGCATCTACCAATACCTGATAGTTGTCTACACAAGCCTTGCCGGAATCTTTTAAGGCATCGTAAGAACTACGTGCTGCAGAAATGGCTGCGCCGCTGTCCGCCGTCACGCTTCCGATCGCATTGATGGCATTCTTGCAGGCATCTGCCTGCTGCTGGGTCAAAGAATCCACGGTCTCTGTGCCTGCCAGATCATACATGAGTACCGGGAAGCCTGCCTGCACATAACTAAAGATGGTGCCGGCAGCCGAAAGTGGCAGGTTGACACAGCCATGAGAACCATAGCCCTCACGGTAACGCTGTCCACCAAAGGACTTCTGCCAGGTCGCATCATGCAGACCGATATCTCCGTTAAACGGCATCCAGTAAGATACCGGTGTTCTATAGTTTGCTCCCTTAAGGATCGCATTTCTCTCACAATATGTAATGCGAAAAGCACCACAAGGAGTCACATGACCGTTGTTTGGATTTCCGGTAACACAAGGAGTATCCATAACAACAGATCCGTTTACGACCAGATATACATGCTGTGCCGTACGGTTGATCTCCACATAAGAGTTGCCATAATCGTTGCCGTCATGGCTGGCTGCTGTGTACTGATAAACGAAATCACGGCTGACATCCTTACCACCCTTGAGATCTTCGGTCAACTGTGCCACTTCGCCATCCTTGTCGATACGCCATCCGTAGTTGCCACCCGGTACGGTAACGGTCACGCCATACTGTGTTGCCAGTTGTTTTGGCTGTCCGTAAGTATCGTATTTCTTGCTCATGGTAGAGACGAATTCTTTCATTTTTTCGGTATCAAATGCCGGCTGCATATCGTCGTCACCGGAAAGCCATGTGCCGATCGTATCCTTTGGCACAGACTCGGTCGCACTGCCGATCTGGTAAGTGATCTTGGTATCCAGATAGCCATTGAGGGTCTTGATGAGTTTCTTGACTTCCTTGCTATCCTCGGTGTATTTCGGCTGTTTGTAACATTTATCCTTGGTCAGATCCAGGGTCTTTTGCAAAGATAAGGCTGCCTGTTCTACCTTTTTGTTTAATTTTTCAACCTCGATCTCCGTACCGTAGACTTCTTTGGTGACAACAAAAGAACCATCCTTGTAGGAGACCTTTGCATTTTCGGTCGCCTTGACATCCTGATTGGTCACACAGGAGAGTTTTGCCACATTCTTTTCCAGCGTATCGGTATCACAGGAAACCAATGCATCATCCATATACTCTGCCGGTACGAACAGACGATATACCCAGAGGAAACCGTTCTGTTTCTTCAAGAGTGTCTTGATCTTCTTGTCGCTGATGTCGATCTTGAGTCCCAATTCATCGGAAGAAAGTGTTTCCTTGTCTCCTTCGCTGTCTACAACGGTGAGATCATATCCCTTTGCCGCATCTTGCAGACGGGTCTTCATGGTGGTTTCACTGGCTGCAGAAGCCTTCACACCATTGACCGTGCTGCGGAAAAAGAAGTGGCTCTGGAAAAAGATGCCAAATCCCACAAATACGATCAAAAGCGCACCTAAGACACTGCCACCAATGATGGCGATCTTCTTTTTGTCAACGTTCTTTTTCTCTTCTGTGCTCGTTTCCACAGTCGATGGTGCGTCCGTTTCTTCACCCTTTTTTGAAAATAACTTTAACATAATAATTACCTTTCCCTTACTCTACGCTCATTTATATAAGGATGCGATCTGCTCTAACCATAGTTCGGCACATGCATCTGAAGGCATTCTGAGATCTCCTCGCGGTGACAGACTAACCGTACCAACCTTTGGTCCGTCCGGCAGACACGAGCGTTTGAACTGCTGCGCAAAAAATCTGCGATAAAATGTATGCAGCCACTTTAGGATCGTGGCTTCGTCATAATCCTCTGCAAAGGCATATTTTGCCAGACGATAGATCTTTTTCGGCTCACTGCCATAACGCATCAGATGATACAAGAAGAAATCATGCAATTCGTATGGACCTACCAATTCTTCTGTCTTTTGCGCGATCACGCCATCCTTTGGCGGCAGGAGTTCCGGCGATACCGGGGTATCCAAGACATCGCGCAGCACATCTGCCAATGCTTCATCGGCAAGATAGGTTGCATAGTAGGAAACCAGATAGCGCACCAGAGTCTTTGGTACAGATACATTGACCCCATACATAGACATATGGTCGCCATTGTAGGTCGCCCAACCAAGCGCCAGTTCTGACATATCACCGGTTCCGATGACCATGCCTCCTTCTTTATTGGCAATATCCATGAGGATCTGGGTGCGTTCCCTAGCCTGTCCGTTTTCATAAGTCACGTCATGGCATTCGGCATCCTGTCCGATATCTGCAAAATGCTGAAGCACAGCATCCCGGATCGAAATCTCACGGAAAGTCGCTCCCAGACTTTTTATCATAGAAACCGCATTCTGATAGGTACGGTCTGTCGTTCCAAATCCCGGCATGGTCACAGCGATTACGCCCTTGCGATCCAGTCCCAGCATATCAAAAGCACGCACGGTAACCAAAAGTGCCAGGGTCGAATCCAGACCACCGGAAATGCCGATCACCGCCGTTTTTGCTCCGGTGTGTGCCAGCCGCTTCTTCAAGCCCATAGACTGGATGTCTAAGATTTCCTCGCAGCGTCTGCGCAGGCTTGCCTCATCTGATGGTACAAATGGTGCCTTGTCTACAAAACGTGTCAGTTTCGTCTCCTGCAAAGGCAGAGAAAAATAGGTCTCATAATAGTCGGCATCTGTCATCTCATAGGTAGACATCATATGGCGTTTTGCAGCGATTGCATAGACATCTATTTCGCTTAGGACCATTCCGGTCGCAAAGAGGTCACTCTCTACTAAGATACTGCCGTTTTCCGCGATCAGGCTATGCCCGGAATAGACGACATCCTGCGTGGATTCGCCCTCGCCTGCGCTGGCATAGAGATAGGCACAATATAGGCGTGCCGACGTCATTGCCACCAGATCTTTGCGGTATGCATTCTTGCCTGTCACTTCATCGCTGGCAGACAGATTGGCGATCAGGGTCGCTCCGTGCAGACAATGCCTGCCGGATGGCGGACACGGTGTCCACAGGTCTTCGCAGATCTCGGAGGCTATGACAAGTTCCGGTATCTCTCTACAACGAAAGACCTGATCTGTTCCCAGAGGTATGTCAGTCTCCTGTCCTTCCAGACAGACATTTACGATCTCCTGCATACCCGGTGTAAACTGTCTTGCCTCGTAAAACTCTGCATAATTTGGCAGATAGGTCTTTGGCACAAATCCCAGTACCTTTCCACCGCAAAGCGCTGCTGCAACGTTATATAATTTGCCCTGATGCTCCCATGGCAGTCCGACAAAAAAGATACCGGATAGGTCTTCCGTCTTTTTTGCCAGGCTAAGAAGCCCTGCCTTTGCCTGCGTCAGCAAAGTGCGCTGATAAAAGAGATCATAGCAGGAATATCCTGTAATGCAAAGTTCCGGGAATACCACGATCATAGCCCCCGCCTTAGCACTTGCTTCCATCGCCTCTTGTATCTGTTTTACATTATAAGTGACATCTGCGACACGCACCTTTGGTGTGATACAAGCCACCTTGATAAATCCGTCTTTCATACTCTTCTCTCTTATCTTATTTGCGCTTACGCATCTCGATCAATTCGTCCACGGTATAATTGTATGCCTTGTTGCAGAACTGACATTTGACCTCGATCGGCTTGCCATCCGCAATGATGTCTGCCACGTCCTCATCCCCAAGACTGCACAGACTTCGCTCCACACGCTCTGCGGAGCAATCGCAGACAAAGCCCGCATCCACTGTCTCATGGAAGGTCACGTCAAAGCCTGCCAGAACGGTCTCTAAGATCTGCTCCGGCGTCTTGCCCTCGGATAACATGGTTGTCACTGATGGCAGATTTTTGATATTTTCCTCTAATTTTTCAATGATCTCATCGGAAGTAAAAGGCATGAGTTGGATGATAAAGCCACCTGCCTGTGCCACGGTATTATCTTTATTCATCAAAACGCCAAGTCCAACTGAAGACGGCACCTGTTCACTGGTCGCGAAATAATAAGTCAGATCTTCGGCGATCTCGCCTGTCTGCAACGGTACCGTGCCCACATAAGGCTCTTTTAAGCCCATATCCTTGATCACGCGCATGATGCCCAGATCAATGGCTCCGCCGACATCTAATTTGCCGTCCTTATTGGGTGGCAGCATGACATCCGGCACATTGGCAAAGCCCTTGACATGTCCCTTGGCATCCGCTGTGACCGTGATCCCTTTCATCGGTCCGTTGCCCTGGATCTGCAGGGTCAGCATGTCGTCGTCCCCCTTCATCATAATGCCCATCATGGCAGCCGCCGAAAGCATACGTCCCAGTGCCGCGGTAACGACCGGACTGGTATTGTGGCTTGCTCTGGCAAATTCCACCAGATCCTTTGATGTAATGGCAAATGCACGAATAGCATCATCTGCCGCGGTTGCTCTTACAATGTAATCTTTATATGCACTCATCTTTTATCCTCTCTTCTTTCCCACTTCTCTTGCAATGACATATATGCGCTCAGTCTCCTCCAATACTGTCGTCATGGTATCTGCGTCTAAGATCTCAAGCAGATCCATCCCTCCCTCACGCAGTGCCTTTTTTATCGCTTCTATCTCATAGGCGCGCTGATAATGCACCTCTTCAAATCGCATAAAGTAATCCGGATCTTCCTTATCCTGAATATAGAGCGTCAGGTCATATTCGTTGATCCCGGTCGTCTCGTCAAAGGTATTCTCCCAGATAAAACTGCCCTGCTCGCGGTTCTCGGCAAAAGTATTATCCGCCAGTTGACTGCGATACTTATACGGCGTATTCAGGTCAAAGACAAAGATACCGCCCGGATCCAGATAATTATTGACTAAGCGGATAACCTCGACCAGATCTGCATATTCCACGATATAGTTCATGGAATCACATACACTGACCACTGCCGCGACCGTGCCATACAACTCGAAAGCTCGCATATCCTGACACAGATAAAGGATGCCCTCTGCAGGATACTCCATGGCAATGCCAAGCATTTCATAAGAATTATCAATGCCGATCATGTCATAGCCGGATTCTGCCAGCCGTCTTGTCATCTTGCCGGTGCCGCAGCCCAGTTCCGCTACCAGCCCCTCTGTAATTTTATACCGCGCCAAGATGCCCAGTAAATTGTCTTTCCACGCATCATAAGGCACATTATCCATAAAAAGGTCATAGACCTCTGCAAAACTTTCGTACGCTGCCATATTACCTCTTTCCTATAAAAAGGCATACTTGTCCAGTAAACCTTTTTAACCATAAGTAATACTAACACATTTATCCATAAATGCAAACGAAAAGTGGTCTTTGCCCGCCTTGAAAAAATCAGGTACAAACCTTATACTGAGAGAAATAAGACATTGGAGTATGCGAAATCATATGAAAGAAAATTTTGAACATTACATCAGCAGGAGCATCCGCTCCTTCTATCAGCATAGAATTGTATCGCCGATCATCTTTTTAGCCATCTTGGCACTGCTTGCCTTTTTCTATCCGGTCAGCAATCTCATGCGTCCGGCGAGTGCCAGCGGTGAGGACGATATCGAAAAACTATACCAAGACAATGACCGCTACATCGAGATCACGCTGAAAGACCTCTACTTTACCGGTTATACCAAGCGCTGGCTGGATAGCACGGTGGGCTATTATTACTATACGGTCATGGGCGACGACTGCATCATGGTTCTCTTGAATCCGGACGACTCCCAGCAGGGACTTCCGACTATTGACAAGATCAAGATCCACGGCAAGATCCTATATAATTCCCATGCCATGAGCAAATTGCTGCTCTATCTGTCGGAAGATCTGGCATGGTCGCAGAACGGCATTACTTCCACGATCTCACCTTATATGATCTCACAGCCGGATGCCACCGATCTTGCAACGACACTTTTTAAACTGGTCTATATTTTAAGCGGGCTTTATGCTTTTATCAGTATCATCCGCTATGCCATCTACATTGCCTTTCCGGTGCTCTCCGTACCTGTGCAGAGGCTCCGTTGTTATGGCAAGCCCCGCGAGATCTTAGCGGAAGCCGAGGAAGAACTGGCAACCCTGCCACAACTTGCCACGGAAGATATGTTCATCACGGAGCATTATTTTATTGAAACGTCCAATTATGGTGTGGCGATCGTGCCGATCAGTCAGATCATCTGGATCTACAAATACTCTACCCTGCATAAGTTTTTGTGGCACCACTTTTCTATTTCCTATACCTTGCATATTACTGCCGCCAAACGTCAGTACATTCATTGTCCGAAAAATATCAAGTCTGACATTGATGGTATCATGGACTATCTGGCAGAAGCCAACCACGATATTCTGGTAGGATTTAACGAAGCCAACCGTCTTAAGGTCGAGGAGATCCAGGGCGACCTTGCCCCGTTCAAGAAGTTCTGGGCATTTCTCAGTAAGAAAGTGTAGGCGACAGTTCGGGCTGGGGATGTGGACAGATGCTGAGGCGAATTTCCTATCACACAAAAATCCCTGCAAGAAACGCCAGCACGTCTCCCGCAGGGACCTTCTATTTTATCTTTTCAGACGGACTATGCTCCCATCTTCTTTTGCATCCACGCATACAGATCCTCATATACTACCTGACGGTCTGTCTCATTTAAGATCTCATGGCGATCATCCTTGTATAATTTCAAGGAAACATCCTGCATGCCTGCTGCAAGGAACTTGTCTCTAGCAACCTCAACACCCTTGCCCATATTTCCAACCGGATCACTATCACCGGAAACAAAGAAGATCGGCAGATCCTTCTTCATCTTTGCGATGTTGTTTGGATCATTGTCATACTTGGTAGACTCTACCAGTCCACGGTATGCACCTAAGGAAAATGTGTAGGTACACTTTGGATCCTGATAATATTTCTTTACAATATCAACATCCTTTGTCAGCCAACTCTTCTCCGGCCTAGCACCTGTGCAGTCATACTGCTTGTAAGGTGCACCATAGGTCATATCTCTGACCATAGTACTGCGATACTGATCTGAGCGGAAGAAGGATAAGAAATTAATCAACGCAAGTCCTGCATTGATGGTTCCGTCACTCTCTGTACCGGTTCCCATAATGATGGCTCCGTCCAATTCATCCATTTCCTCTGCCTTAACGCACAGACATTTTCTTGTCATATAAGATCCCATGCTGTGTCCCATGATAAAATATGGAAGTGTCGGATATTCTGCTTTGGTCAGTTTGTAGTTGCTGTAGATATCCTCTACCATGATGTCACTCGGATGCTTTGCATGCATGATGCCCCATTCTTTCGGTGAAGAAACAGACTCTCCATGTCCGATATGATCATGTCCTACTACCACGAACCCCTTACTGTTCAAAAATTCTGCAAACGGGCGGTAACGCTCGATGTATTCTACCATGCCGTGTACGATCTGAAGCACGGCAACCGGCTCCTGATCCGGCGTCCACTTGACACCGTGAATCTGTGTTACCCCATCTGCTGATGCAAATTGATATGTCTGCTCTGCCATTTTATAATCCCCCTTATTATTTGTCTCATATATGTAAATGGTATTGCTACCTTTACTTTTGTGTCTCTGAACCGCCGGCATCAGCAAAGGTCTGCTTCATGTGTGCGACCGTCTGCTCTAAATGCGTTGTGCTCTCTTCTTGCTCCATATAACAGGTGCCGATCTTTTCCATCTCTTCCAAGATGCACTCCTGCCTGCTGATATCATCTGTCACACGTCCCTGATACTCCTGCAAAGTCTCGATCAGACCTGCCATAGATGCCTCCGGTGACTCTGTATCAGTCTGTCCCGCGTTATAGCGGCTCACATCCGTTGCCATCTTGCTAAGCGCACGGTTGTTGTCCTTGAGCAAAGAAATAAACTGATGGATCTGTCCACTCATCTCGGTGATCTCCTTCTGGAGATTTTCTGCCTGCTCTAAGGTGTCCGATAACTGTCCGCCAAAGACTTCTGCCAAAGACCGGATCTGCTCTGCGCTACGGATAAAATCCGCGCCCTCGTCGCCCAGTCTCCCCGCATCGATTGCTGCCTGTAAGGCGAGTGCACTGATCGTCCCGGTAAACTTTTCCAAGCCTGACATCTGTTCCATCAGACGCTTGATCTCGGATGTCTCTTTATTGGAGCCTTCCGAAACCGACTTGGCAAGTCCGGTATAATGCTTGCTCTGCTCCATCAGGTCGGTCAATGCCGTCTCCTGCTGGTGTAAAAAATCAGTATGCTTGGCACTTTTTTCCAGGATCTGTCCCACTTGCAGACTATCCTGTCGTAAGACCTCGACACATTCCTGTATGCCATCTTCCATGACCTGCTGGTCATCCCGTGTATCCTTGGCATAACCTACAACCTTGGTCAGGCTTCGATCCATCTTTGCCGCGCTCATCTGTAACTGATCCACATCCATCTGTGCTTCTGCCACATCCGATGCCGCCGTCTGAAGCATAGCCTCGTATGTCTCCACCTGTCGCCCAAGCGTCTCAGCCTGCTGTAACTGTTGCTTCACTTCTTTGCTATGAAACATGCCTGCGCATACCTCCATTCATACATTTTCTTACACAAATGTATACTATGTATTCTACATTTTTTTGTAGTATTATGCAACATCTAGCAGACATTTGATATGACGATCTGCAGGCTTCTTCTGCCACGGAAGTCATTGATCTGCGGATAATATGTGATGGTAACGCATCCCTTCTCCCGCTCTATTTCTTCGAAAGCATCCACATCCCCAAAATACAATCCTTCCATACAAAATCCGTCTTCCCCCTGCAAGTCCATACGCAAAAATTGTTTTTGCTTTCCAATTGGGATTTTTCGCATAATGCGTACATTTTTCTGGGCAAAAATAGGCTTTGGATTCCCATTTCCGAAAGGTTCTAAGATTTCTAATTGCGAAATCAAATCTTCACGGATATAGGAAAATGGCATTGGCACATCAATATGAATCACTGTCTGCATTTCTTCTTTTGTCATCTGCGTATTGGCATTGATGGCTGTCCGAAAGGCATCTATATTTTCGACCGGAAGAGACAGACCTGCCGCCATAGGATGTCCACCAAATTTGCTAAAAAGTTCCTTGCACTTGCACATCTCATCATACATGGAAAAACCTTCGACAGACCTGCCGCTGCCTTTTGCCCCATTTCCGTCTGCCGCATCCACCAGAATAAAGGTCGGGCGCTCATAGCGTTCCCGGATGCGCCCGGCTATGATGCCTGCGACACTCTCATGCACCTGTGGCAGATAAATGACTAAGACAGGCGCATCCGCGTCTGCAGCCTGCTCGATCTGTGCGATCGCCTGCGCAACGCCCTGTTCGGTCATGACCTTTCTTTCTTCATTCAACTGGCGCAATGTTTCCGCCAATCCGGCTGCGCTTTCTATATCCTCAGCCTCCAAAAGTTCCAAGGCCTTTGTAGCAGAATCCAGCCTGCCGCTGGCATTTAAACAGGGACCTAAGACAAAGCCGACATGATAGGCACTGATGTCCTCTGGCGCAAGATCACAGCGTGCGATCAGAGTCTGCATCCCCAGATTCTTGGTATGGCGCAGCCGGTCTATACCAAGGGCTACGATCGTTCTATTTTCTTCGACCAGTTCCATGACATCCCCGATCGTTGCAAAAGCCGCATTTTCCATAAAACGCATGGCTTCCTGACGCACAATGCCTGCCGCTTCATATAATACCCAGATCACTTTCCATGCCACGACCGCTCCACACAACTTTTTACACGGATACATGCAGTCCTCCCGCTTGGGATCGACCACGGCATCCGCCGGCGGCAGATGATAGACTTTTTTGCCTTCGACCATTTCGTAAGGCACCTCATGATGGTCCGTCACGATCACCTCTATACCCGCCTCCTTGGCATAGGCGATGGCATCCGCCGCCGCGATCCCATTATCGCAGGTGATGACAAGACCGATCCCATCAGCCACGCACTTTTCCATCAGACGGATATTGACACCATAACCGTCCTCGATACGGTCGGGTATGGCATAGTCTACGATCGCCCCCAGACGCAGCAGTCCCTGATGCAGAATATAAGTCGCCTGGATCCCATCAATATCATAATCGCCAATGATACGGATCTTTTTTTTCTCTTTTATCGCCTTTTGCAAAAGAGCGACCGCCACATCCATATCCTTTAAGGCTTTTCCATCCCCAAGGTCTTTTTCGCTGGGATGCAAAAATGCAGTAATGGCTGCATCCTCCGTCAAATCGCGATTGACGAGAATGCGCGCCACTACCGGATCGATCTGATATTTTTTGCCCATTGCGGTAAAATCTGCCCGCTTACTATACATGAGCCATTTTGCCATGTTTTTTCCTCTTTTCTCTATCTGTAACTTGTATCTTTTTTACAATTCCGCTATACCGGTTACTCCCACATAGATCTGGGAGATTTTATACCATGTACGATAGTCTACCACACCTGTCGCCGGCAGTCCAAAAATAGATTGGAAGATACGCACCGCTTCCGCCGTCAAAGGTCCATAAATACCATCCACAGCCACACGCGGAATCGCCGGATAATCCCCTGCAATCACATTCAGATGTTCCTGCAGCTGGCTCACCTTTTTTCCTTCTGAACCCACAGACAGTTCTCCTGCCCAGGATGTCGGTATGCCACTGATTTCTTCTGCTGTGCTAATATAGATATTACTGCCATAATAATAACGAAGAATTTCTATGGTACGAAGCCCCTGATCTGCCAAATCTTTCGAGCCCCACTGACTGAGCCACTTTGGACATCGTACATTTTTCCCATCACAATATTGCGTCAAAATTGGTTGCTTGACATTTGGTCGTGCCAGATAATTGGTATACATTTCATCGACCACTTGTGAAATCGATTCAAAGATGGTACGTCCATACGACCATTTTTGATCGTATGCCGTTGATGATGTAATGGTAAAATCATACCCTTTGCCACGATACCACTCCGTATAAACACGGTTCAGTGTAAATGACATAATGGCAAGTACATTTGCACGAATTGCAGCATCCGGCCAGGTCGCATAGATTTCACTGGATGCCACATTTTTGATATAATCCGGATATGTCACATAATAGTTCTTCGCTTCTGCATCGGACGGAGTTCCATCATGCACAATAATATACTCTGGAATCACCACGCGGCTTAAAACGATTTCTCCGGTTTCAGTAACTGGTTTTACCTCTGTCTCCGGAATTTTAGGTATTCCCGGTACATAAAGCGTATTGCCGGGCACCACAATTTCTTCTGTTTTTCCTGTCATACTTCCCATGGGGATCAAAGGAACCGGCTGCAGTGACAGTTCCTGCGGCAATACCTCCGCATTTGTCAGTTCTAATGTTTCATACCCTGCAGCTTCTACCACGATATTATATTGTCCATAAGGCATCCCCATTGCCTGCGATTCTAAGCTGTATTCTAGCGGCGGTGTTTCTACACGTATATCCGGAATCTGTCCTGCTCCGTCCGAAACATAACTTGCTATTTTCTCACCATCTGACGCCCGGTAAATGCTCACCTGCGCCCCACGCACCGGTCCTCTGTTAGTACTATCATATAATTCAATTTCGAGTTCTCCTGAAGATGCAAATCCTATGTTTCCTGGTGTTGTCACATCCATTTTTTTCTCCTGCAGCCATCGTCTCTTTACTATATGACAGCATTAGGAAATGCGTGATTTTTCATCCACACTTCGATCAATCTGTAAATTCTTATAATACTGCATAGGTGTCACACCATATTCTTTCTTAAATGCCCGGAAGAAATGGTTGTACCCACCAAATCCACCCAGTTCATACACTTCGCGAATGCTTTTCCCCTGCTCAATATAGCGTCTGCAAAGATCAAGTCTTGCCTTTACAATATAAGCATGTGGTGTCTCTCCGGTCATTTTTTTAAATTCTCTTACAATGTGATACCGGCTGACATAGAATTCATCCTCTAAACGTTCCAACGTAATATCCTCCGTCAAATGTTCCTTAATATAAATAAAGATATCATCCATCACCACATGTTTTTTCTTATTCACCTTATGCTGTCTGTCCTCCTGCACAGACGAGCGCAATGCCAAAATAAGCAAAATGGTCAACTGGCTCTTCTCATATAATGCATGTGCAAATTTTTGTTCTTCTTTTGCCATTACATAGAGTTTTTTCGAAATATTTTTAATCAGCATTGCTGCTTCACTCTCTGCATGTACCATTTTTACCTGAAATGGTACGACATCAAACGCCGCATTCAAATCGGTATGTTCATCGGAAAGTGTTTTTAGTAAGTCAGCGCCAACATAAAGAACATACAGTTCCAACGGATATTTGTTTTTACGGTATTCCAATTTGATACGATTGCCGGGTTTGATAAAAATAAGATCTTCCATCGTACAAACCTCATTCTGTTCCTCTGCCTGTAAATAGGAAACACCGCCAACAACAAAAATAATGGTATGGCGATTGCTTTGTCCAAAACTTCTCTGGCCGCTCTCCACAATCTTTACATGCTCCATTTCATATCCTTGTCTCTTCATATGTTCACTTTGCACATTCCTTCCCTATATTTTTTGTTTATTTTGTCAATTTTAACGATATATCAATTTTTCATAGTTTGCAAGCAATTTTTGTATATGTGGTCTCTTTTTTTGTTTCTATAATAATACTGTAGCTACCAAAACATTATAAAACGAGAGGTATTTTATTATGAAAGAAACAAGACCTTTTTCTATGAAGGACAAAATCGGCTACACTCTGGGGGATTTAGGGTGTTGCTGTACGGAACAATTCCGTGCTATGTATCTAGCAATTTTTTACACATTGGTATTAAAAGTAAATCCAGTACACGTCGGTATCTTAATGTTGGTGACCAAATTGTGGGATGCCATCAACGATCCACTCATCGGTGCATTGGTTGATAGCCACAAAAACACCGGAAAAGGTAAATTTATTCCTTGGATTAAATTTTTCGCTTTCCCAACTGCTGTTCTTTGCGTGTTAGGATTTGTTAATGTAAGCAACTTCGCATATGGTGCCCGTCTTGCATATATGTTCATTACTTATGTTGTATATGAAATTATGTACACTTGCGTCAACGTTCCATTCGGAAGTCTTTCCAGTGTTATGACAGACGATGTAAACCAGCGTACAGATCTTTCCCGCTATAGAAGTCTTGGTGGAACCATTTTCATGACGGTTATCGTTATCGCTGGTCCATTATTCCTTTACAAGGATAACCAGCCAGTACCTAGTCATTTCCTGATGATGGCTGCTGTCTGTGCCGTTATCGGTTTCATCTGCTTGATGATTACAGCAAACTGGTGTAAAGAGCGTGTCATTACAGAACCTATAAAAGAAGAAAAAGAAAAACTCAATTACTTACAAGTATTAAAAGATATCACCAAAAACAAAGCTTTGCTCGGTGTTATGTTATCAAGCTTTATCGGTATCGTTGGTGCAGGTATGGTAAACGGATTGAATACTTATTTATTCCGTGACTACTTTGGAAACGTTGCTATCATGGCAATTTCTGGTATGTTAAGTGTCCTTTGGTCACTCATCGCTTTCGTTGGTATCAAGTTTGTTGCAAAGAAATTTGGTAAAAAAGAATGGATTATGTACAGTGCTACTTTCTCTGTCGTTGTATTTGCCATTTTATTCTTCTTCCCAATGAAGAATCCTTTGCTCTTTATCATCATCAACGGTATCTGCTATCTCGGTGTCAGCGGTTTCCAGGTATTGATCTGGGCACTTGTAAATGATGCCATTGATTATCAGGAACTCCAGACTGGAAAGCGTAACGAAGGTATCGTTTACTCTGCTTACACTTTCTTCCGTAAGCTTGCAAATGCAGTATCTGGAAGTATGAGTAGTTTCGCACTTGCGATTGCTGGATTTAACGTAAATCTGGAAGTACAGAGTGACGCTTTCGCTGGACATCTCTGGAAAACCTATACCGGCTTATATGTTGTTGGTTACTTATTAGCTGTACTTGTATTAAAGTTTGTATATCCATTAACCAAAGAAAAAACAGAAGAAATGTTACATCAGTTAGCAGATAAGAGAAACGCTGCAAACGCTGAATAATTTTTAGAAAAGAGGTAAATCACATTGATCAAACAAGTCGAACTTACCAATCGTTCCGGTCACGTTTTACGCGGAATTGTAGATATCCCAGATGAGGGTTCACGTTTTCCTGCCATTGTAAATGTACATGGCTTTACTGGAAATAAGAGTGGCTACAAAAACAGTTATACGCAAACGGCAAGATTTCTTGCAAAGCATGGTTTTGCCAGCGTACGTTTCGATTTATTCGGAAATGGGGAGAGTGATGGAGAATTTGAAGATATGACATTTACCGGCATTCTTGAAGATATTGAAGATATTATAAATTGGACAAAACAGCAGGATTTTGCTGATCCGGAAAAAGTAATTCTTTCCGGTCAGAGCATGGGCGGCTATGCAGCCGCTACTGCTGCTCCAAGAGTAAACCCTTACGCATTGATTCTCATGTGCCCGGGCGCCGGTATGTGGTTTGGATGTAAGGAACGCGCCGAAGCTATGGAGGCAAAAGGCATCACAAGTGCTGATATTGAAGGACTTTGCTTTGCAACATCTTTTAATCATGATTTATACCAGTACGAGCCGTTTTCTTCCGCTGTTGGTTACGAAGGTCCTGTCCTTATCGTTCGTGGTACCGCTGATGATTTAGTAGATGATGCTACCTGCCACAAATATGAAACACTTTATTCTGGAAAATGCACCTATCAGACCATCGAAGGTGCAAACCATAACTTTGCCAGTGCTTCTGCAAGAAAAGAATTAAATGAATCTATTCTTACCTTCTTGCAGGCATTAAAATAAATGAAACAGACTTGAAAGGAAGTATGACTTATGAAACTATTAGAACCTATCGCAGTTGGAAAAACAACCTTTAAGAACCGCTTGATGTTCCCTCCGCTTACAACCGGATATGAGGAAAAAGACGGTTCTATCGGGGAACAGAGTTTCCGTTTTTACGAACGCCTCGCTAAGGGTGGTGTTGGTTATATTGTAATCGGAGACGTTGCGCCTCTTGCAACATTCTCTCCTACACCAAAGCTTTTTTCTCCTGCACAGGCAGAAGGATTCAAAAGACTCGCAGATGCTTGTCACGAAAATGGTGCAAAGCTTGGAATCCAGTTATTCCATCCGGATTACAACGTTGCCGCATTAAATGATTTATTCCATCAGGGAAAAATGCAGGAAGCAAGAGCAAAATTGCATCATGATATGCAGCATTTTGTAAACGAAGTAACTGCAGAAGAACTTGAAGAGATCATCAAGCACATGGAAAACTGCGCTATTTTAGCACAGGAAGCTGGTGTTGACTGTATTGAAGTACATGGAGACCGTCTGGTTGGTTCTCTCTGCTCTCCAATCTTAAACCACAGAACAGATGAATACGGTGGAGATCTTGCAAACCGTACACGTTTTGCATTAACACTCGTAAAACGTTTAAAGACCGTTGTTCCGGATATGGTGATTGATTATAAACTTCCTATTGTAACTCCACTCGGTGAAAATGCATTCCGTGGTAAAGGTGGTCTTCCATTTGATGAAGCTTGCATTTTTGCAAAAGAATTGGAAGCTGCTGGCGTAGACACCCTTCACGTAGCGCAGGCAAACCACACAGGAAATATGGGTGATACCATTCCTGCTATGGGAACACAGCCATACGGCTTTATGGTTTCTTACTCTAAGAAGATCAAGGAAATCGTTTCGATTCCAGTATCCGTTGTAGGACGTATTGTGACACCAGAAGCTGCTGAAGCTGTACTTACCAGCGGTTCTGCTGATATTATCGCACTTGGTCGTTCTTTGCTTGCAGATCCTGATTTTGCTAATAAGTGTGCAGATAACCACGCTGGTTGTGTCAGAACATGTATGATGTGTAACAAGGGTTGTACCGACAACATTCAAAACCGTGCATTCTTAAGCTGCGTTTTAAATGCAGAAAATGGTTATGAAGCAAGCCGTCAGATTACTCCTGCTGCTACTGCAAAACGTGTTGCTATCGTTGGTGCCGGAATTGCAGGCTTAGAAACTGCCCGTGTTGCTGCTTTACGTGGTCACCAGGTTACTATTTTTGAAAAGTCATTACAGATTGGTGGACAGTTATTGATTGCAAGTGTTCCACCAAGAAAAGAAGAAATGATGCGTAGTATCAACTACTACTGCAACGTATTACCAGAATTAGATGTCACCTTCCGTCTTGGTCAGGAATTTAGTGAAAAAGATTACGCTTCCTTCGATGAAGTCATCGTTGCAACAGGTGCAACGAATGCCATCATCCCAGTTCCTGGAAAAGACCTTCCAACGGTTGTCAGTGCATGGGATGTTCTTGCAAAGAAGGAAATCGTATTTGGCAAGGTATCTGTCATCGGTGGCGGACTTGTCGGTGTCGAAACAGCTGAATATCTGGCTTCTCGCGGATGCAAGGTTACCATCGTTGAAATGATGGACCAGATTGCAAAAGAAGAAAGCAACACCGTTCTTCCTACATTGATGAAAGAATTAAACAGCCATGAAGTAGAAGTTCTCACTTCTGCTAAATTGATGGAAATCACAGAAAATGCGATTATCGTTGAAAAGACAGTTGACGAAAAGACAGAAAAAGCAGAAGTTGCTTCTGATTTCGTTGTTATGGCTGTTGGTGCAAAGAAGAATGTCGCAGAATTAAACAATTGCACATTGCCAATCCACTATGTTGGTGACTGTGCCGGCGAACGTCCAAGCAACATTGATCATGCAATCAAATCTGCTTACGACGTAGCATGTGAATTATAAAAGCACTTCTTTTCGAAGTTGTTTCAAAACAGCATAATGAAACTCCCAAAAAAGGCGCTCTGCATAAGCAGAACGCCTTTTGTATTACTTACAATATGATTTATGCAAGTGCTGCTGTAATGATAGCCATAGAGTAAACTTCTGCGGCATTACATCCACGGGACAAGTCGTTAACTGGAGCATTTAATCCTAAAAGAATAGGACCATATGCCTCGAAGTTACCAAGTCTCTGTGCAATCTTGTAACCAATATTACCTGCATTGATATCAGGGAAGATAAAGGTATTTGCATGACCTGCTACTTCTGAATCCTTACACTTTGTACGAGCAACACGTGGTGAAACGGCTGCATCAAACTGAATCTCTCCCTCGATTGGAAGGTTCGGGAATTTTGCCTTTGTCTTAGCTGCTGCATTACGCATCTTATCTACATCTTCGCCCTTTCCAGAACCAAGTGTTGAATAACTAAGGAATGCAACCTGTGGGTCAATACCGAAGATTCTAGCACATTCTGCTGTCTCTCCTGCGATTTCCACCAATTCGTCCTCTGTAGGATGAATATTGATTGCGCAGTCTGCCATAGCAAGTACTTCGTTCTCACCTGTAGCAGCTGGACGAACCATGATAAAGCAAGAAGATACGATAGAGTTGCCCGGCTTTGTCTTGATCAACTGCAAAGCAGGTCTTACGGTATCTGCGGTAGAATAAGTTGCACCACCAAGTAAAGAATCAGCAACGCCCATCTTTACAAGCATGGTACCAAAGTAGTTTGCCTGTGAAAGAATGCCTCTTGCCTGCTCCGGGGTAACGCCCTTTTTCTTTCTCAGTTCGCAGAACATCTCGATCATCTCGTCCATTCTGTCGTAATTTGCTGGATCAATGATCTCTGCACCACGAATATTAAATCCGCTCTCTTCTGCAGCTGCTTCAATTTCTTCCGGCTTACCGATCAAGATCGGTGCTAAGAAATTAGATGCAAGAAGTCTTGAGGATGCCTCAAGAATACGAGGATCGGTTCCTTCTGTGAAAACGATCTTCTTTGGGTCTTTTTTCAAAATGTCAATTAACTGTCCAAATCCAAACATAACTGTTTCCTTTCATACAAATTTATTTCTTATTTTCCATCCATCATTCTAACACGCTTGGATTATTTTTCAATCGCTTTCGCGCAAAATCATGTTTTTTCTACAAGACAATAGTTAGTTTATACAAACCTGATAGATTTCTTCCAGAACTTCCGGCAGGTCTTGCGGATCGATCGCCGTATAATTGATGATAAATGTATGCGGGATCACCTGACTGCCGTCATAGGTATAATCGCTCATACCCCGCAGGCGGATGCCCCTTTGTTGCAACTGATCCTTGATAACGCTGTCCTCTTTTTGTGTATCAATATGTAAAAGAAAATGCAAGCCGGCATCCTCCTCATAGATGGATGCCATCTGCCACAGACGGCTTTCCTTTAATTTGGCAATGACCTGATTTCGGTGGTTCTTGTAAAAATTGCGCATACGGTTGATATGCTTTTCAAAGTAGCCCTGCTGCAAAAAAGCAGCCAGGGTGTACTGCTCAAAATTTGACACCGTGCAGGCATAAAAGCCTAAATTCTCTTGGAATTTTCCGACCAGCGTCCGGGGTAGAACCATATAACTGATACGGATAGAGGGGGTCAGGCTCTTGGAAAAGGTATTCAGATAGATCACCCGCCCCGCTCCATCAATGCTCTGCAAGGTCGGAATGGGCAGACCGCCAAAACGGAACTCACAGTCATAGTCATCCTCAATGATATAACGTCCCTCTTTTTCGGCTGCCCAGGCAAGCAACTTCTGCCGCCTGCTGATAGGCATAGCAATACCGGTCGGGAAATGATGGGTCGGCGATGTATGGATGATCTCTGCCTTTTGCTTTCTCAGCGACTCCATGGAAAGTCCATGCGCATCCAGATCCACATAGCGGTAGTCCACGCCATTATGCGCATAGATCTTCGCCAGTTTTTGATAGCCCGGATTTTCGATGCCATAGACATGGTCTCTCCCCAAAAGTTGGATGAGCAGATGATACAAATACTCGGTTCCCGCACCGATCACGATCTGTTCCGGCAAAATACGCATACCGCGAAAATGATACAGATGGTCCGCGATCGCCTGCCGCAGTTCATAGACACCTTGCGGTGGCGACGGCAAAAGCACATCCTTCGATTGGCCACTTAATACAGCACGCATCAGGTGTGACCACGTACTCATAGGGAAGCGTTCCCGGTCTACATGGTTGGATGCAAAATCCATCCGCCAGTTTGCCTTTGTTTCCTCGTGGCTGGCATCGTCCCCCTCAATAAAAATTTTCACCGCAGGATCCTCTTGTAAAGGTTCTGTCAGATAGGGCTGCACCGCCGCCACATAATAACCCTTTTTCTCCACGGCATAGATATATCCCTCTACCAACAACTGCTCATAGGCACTGGCAATGGTCATCACGGAAAGTCCCAACTGCTTGGCAAAAGCCCGCTTGGACGGCAGGTGTTCCCCCTCTTTTAATCTTCCTTCCTCAATATCTTCTTTTAATACTTCATATAAATATTGGTAGTAGGGTTTTTCGCCCCTCTCCTCAAAAGTATAGGTAAGCATATACATTCCTCTATTTTTCTTTTTTCGTAAAAATCGACTTTTCCTAGTATTTCTCTAGGTTTTTCAGTATTTTTTAATCTGGTATGGTCGAATTTGTTTAAAATGGTTATTTTCACATGACCAATTATGCATATAATGATACTCAGTTACTCGCACAAAAGCAAGACTTTTGACAAGATAAGAGAAAGAAGAGGGAAAAATATGAAAACGAAAAAATTGATTTTTGCAGCTTTATTTGCAGCACTGACCTGTGTTGCTACCATGATCATCAAGGTACCGACACCTACCATGGGTTATATCCATCCAGGTGATTCTATTGTACTTTTGTCAGGATTTTTACTTGGACCACTTTATGGCGGACTTGCAGCCGGTATTGGTTCTATGTTCTCTGACTTATTTGGCGGATACTTCTCCTATGCACCGGCAACCTTTGTCATCAAGATGCTTACCGCTGTATTTGCCAGCCTAGTTTACCGTGCTTTTACCAAGAAACTTTCCGAAGTTTCCGGTGGCAAGCAGGCAGCCTTTACCGCGATCAGTGGTGTCGTTGGCGAAGCCTTCATGGTATTTGGATACTTTGTATTTGAGATCTTTTTGATGGCACTCGCAGCAGGCGATGGTTTCTCAAGCACAAGCCTTGCCGCAGGTCTGGCATCCTCAGCCAGCGGTGTTCCGTTCAACATCGTGCAGGGACTCTTTGGTGTGATCCTTTCCACCATCCTGTATCCACTCTTAAAGAAACCGCTTGCGCAGTATTCTAAATAATTTTGTAGTAAATTTATTTTCATTTGCAAATTTTACATTCTTACATATAATATATATGTCTAAGAAACCATATTCGTTTATAAAGGAGTATGAAAATGAATTTACCACTAGATCCCATGATGCTGCTCAGTGTCGTCAACATGAATTTAAGAGACCGATATCCATCCCTTGCAGAGTTTTGTGCGGCAGAGAATGTCGATCAGGCAGATCTTAAAAAACGACTGGCGGCCATTGATTATTATTATGAAGCAGACAGCAACCAGTTCCGCTGATGTTCGCTTACTGTCCAGACATGAAAAAAGGTTTGTGAAGCCTTCCCAGGTTTCACAAACCTTTTTACTTTTGGTTCATTTTACGCCTCGTCAATCGCCTTGCCGATGTCGTGGCGCATATATTTGTTTTCAAAAGAGATCCAGTCTGTTGCCGCATAAGCCTTGGCTCTGGCGTCCTTTAAATCCTTGCCCTTGGCTGTAACACCAAGTACACGTCCGCCATTTGTCACGATCTGTCCTGCATCATTTAAGGCTGTACCTGCATGGAAGCAGAAATACTCCTCATTGTCGAACTTATCAAAGCCTGTGATTGGAAATCCCTTCTGGTAGGAAACCGGATAACCATCTGATGCAAGTACCACGCAGACGGCTGCATTATCCTCAAATTCCAGCGTCAACTGATCTAAAGTGCCATCCACACATGCTTCCATAACATCTATAATATCATTCTTCATACGCGGCAGTACAACCTGTGCCTCCGGATCTCCAAATCTGGCATTGTATTCCAAAACCTTTGGTCCGTCCTCCGTGAGCATCAAGCCAAAGAAGATAACCCCCTTAAACTCTCTGCCCTCGGCTGCCATAGCATCCACTGTCGCCTGATATACATATTTCTTGCAAAATTCATCCACTTCCTTGGTGTAGAAAGGACTTGGAGAAAAGGTTCCCATGCCTCCGGTATTTAAACCTGTATCTCCATCCCCGGCACGCTTGTGATCCTGCGCGCTGCTCATGATCTGGATGGTCTTGCCGTCCACAAAAGAAAGCACAGAGACCTCGCGTCCGGTCATAAACTCCTCGATGACCATGGTATTGCCGGCATCTCCGAACTTCTTGTCCATCATGATGGTATGTACCCCTTCGATGGCTTCTTCCAGGGTATTGCAGATCAATACACCCTTGCCCAGTGCAAGACCATCTGCCTTTAATACGATCGGCATCTTGGCGGTCTTTAAATAAGCGATCGCTGCCTCTGCGTCGTCAAAACGCTCATAGGCTGCCGTAGGAATATTGTATTTTTTCATAAGATCCTTGGAAAATGCCTTGCTTCCTTCCAGAATTGCCGCATTTTTTCTCGGTCCAAAGACCTTTAAGCCCTCTGCTTCAAAAGCATCCACAATACCACCGACCAAAGGGTCATCCATACCAATGATTGTAAAATCAATGGCGTTTTCCTTAGCAAATGCAACTAATTTATCAAAATCCATGGCACCGATCGGTACACATTCCGCAATCTGACCGATTCCGGCATTGCCCGGTGCACAGTAGATCTTGTCTACCCTTTTACTTTTTGCCACGCTCATACAGATCGCGTGCTCACGACCGCCACTGCCTACAACTAATACTTTCATGCCATTCTCCTTACTCCGCAATTCTAACTTTTCCATCTACCACGCTAACCTTGCCTCTTGCGATCAGATCGATCGCCTGCGGCATGATCTGCCATTCTGCCTCTTCCATCACACGACGCTGTAAAACTTCCGGTGTATCATCCTGCTGCACAACTACTGCCTTTTGTAAAATGATCGGTCCCGTATCTGTCCCCTCGTCCACAAAATGCACAGTCGCACCTGTCACCTTGACACCTCTGGCAAGCACACCCTCGTGCACTTTCAAGCCATAGTATCCGGTTCCGCAAAAGGACGGAATGAGCGACGGATGGATATTGATGATACGATTGCGATATTTCTTTATCATGATCTCCGGGATCACGACCAAAAATCCGGCGAGTACGACCAGATCCACCTTGGCTGCATCCAGTTTTTCCAAAAATGCCGCATTAAAGGCATCCCTGTTCTCATAAGATTTCGGCGAAATACAGATACCCTCAATACCAGCCTTTTTCGCACGTTCCAAGGCATAGGCATTTGGATTGTTGCTGATGACCAGGGAGATCTCGGTATCATGGATCCGCCCTGCTTCTATCGCATCAATGATCGCCTGAAGATTGGTACCGCCACCGGACACACAAACTGCTAATTTTAACATAGATCTACACCCTTTTCACCATCAATGATCTTACCAACAACATATGGTCTATCCCCAGCAGAACGCATTGCTTCCATGGTCTTATCGACATCTGCCGGATCCACGGCAACGATCATGCCAAGTCCCATATTGTATGTATTATACATCATGTGTTCATCCACATTTCCTTTTTCTGCCATCAACTTAAAGATTGCCGGCACTTCATAGGAATTCTTCTCTACAACGGCACGCTTGCCTTCCGGCAGCATACGCGGGATATTCTCATAGAAGCCGCCGCCTGTGATATGGCTGCATGCCTTGACTGTCACACCTGCATCCTTAACCGCCTTTAATGCCTTGACATAGATTCTGGTAGGCGCAAGCAATGCCTGACCAAGCGTTGTGCCAAGTTCGTCATAATAGGTATCCAAAGACTCTTTTGTCATGTCAAAGATCTTGCGCACCAGAGAAAATCCGTTGGAATGTACCCCGGTAGATGCCATACCGATCAGTACATCGCCATCCTTTAAATTCTCACCGGTAATGATGTCCTTCTTGTCTACGACACCAACGGCAAAACCTGCCAGATCATACTCATCTTCCGGCATAAGTCCCGGATGCTCTGCCGTCTCGCCGCCGACCAGAGCACAGCCGGACTGCTTACAGCCTTCGGCTACACCGCTGACGATGGTTGCGATCTTTTCCGGATAATTCTTGCCACAAGCAATGTAATCTAAGAAGAAAAGTGGCTCGCCACCTGCACATGCCACATCATTGACACACATGGCAACCGCATCAATACCGATGGTATCATGCTTGTCCATAAGAAATGCCAGTTTTACCTTGGTACCACATCCATCTGTACCGGAAAGAAGAACCGGTTCCTCCATATCCTTGATGGATGAAAGATCAAATGCACCGGAAAATCCGCCAAGACCGCCCAAAACTTCCGGTCTCATGGTCTCCTGCACATATTTTTTCATCAATTTGACAGATTCATAACCTGCCTCAATATCTACACCTGCTTTTTTGTAATCCATGCTTTTCACTACTCCTTTTGTGCTGTTATGAGTATCTCTGTTCCCATTATAAAACCTGTGTCTTAGAAATTCTAGTAATAAAAACTACTAGGATATATTAGTCATCCTAATATATCCTAGTCCCATGCATCTTATTATTTTTCCATATAAGCCTTGTAGCCCACTTCCTGTAAGCGCGCGTCTTTCTCTACGACCTGATCTTTCAGATCCACGCTGTATTTCTTTAACCTCTCTAAGATCTCATCATCGCTGGTCGCTAAGATCTTGGCTGCCAAAATGCCCGCATTTGCCCCACCATTGATAGCGACGGTCGCAACCGGGATACCGCTTGGCATCTGCACGATAGAATACAAAGAATCCACACCGCCAAGATCAGATGTCTTCATTGGGATACCAATGACCGGCATTGGGAAAAGTGCTGCGCACATGCCCGGAAGATGTGCTGCCTTTCCGGCTCCCGCAATGATGACCTTAAAGCCTCTTGCCTCTGCCCCCTTCGCATATTCAAAGAACACATCCGGCTCTCTGTGTGCGGAAATGATCGTCATTTCATAATCGATCCCCAGTTGTTCCAAGACCTCTGCTGCCTTTGCCATGATCGGCATATCAGAGTCGCTGCCCATTACAATTCCTACTTTAGCCATTTTCTTTTCCTCCTTAAATTGTAAGTCTCTTCTATTTATCGTTCCAATTCAACGTTTAATTCCTCGGTTCCCGGCAGGACAAATCTGCCCTGTGAAAGAATGGTGATCTTTCTGCCATCCGCACATTCCACCACGATATCGCCCAACTCATCATAAGGGATGGTAATATCGGTATGACAGTTAAAATATGCCTGGTTCACGGTCTTTGGGTCCTTACGGAGCAAAGATACGCTATTGTCTCTCGCTACAACTTCCTTACCGTCCGGGTTATACATCGGCACATCTTCCGCATGGGAATAACAGGTATCACCCACAGCAAAATGCGGTCCTGTCTTTTCCGCGATCAGGATCGGCAGTTTGTCCGCAATGTCATAATCTCTTGCCATGCGGTAAGCCGTCGTGTTAGTGCCGATCGCAAACTCGCCCAACGGCAGGGTCTTATGGTGATAAAGGACATTGTCCTGAATGTATTTTTTATTCTCTGCTTCCGTCTCAAAGTTGGCACAGTCATAGGCTGTGATCTTGCCGTCCGTAAATACGACCTCCAGATCTTTGTAACAGAGTTCTCCCAGATAGACCTGTGTCACATGCAGAACACCATTGGTTCCTTCCAGAACCGGAGATGTAAAGACTTCCCCCACCGGAATATTAACATCGGCCACGCAGTTTTCAAAGATCGTCTCTTTTGCAGGATCCGCCAGCGGATGCAGCTGCACCCGGATATCTGTGTGATTGTCTCCACGTCCGGTCACATGTACGCTCTGTCCCTGATCCAGTGCGTCAATGATATGCTGCTGGATGGTCTGGTATTTTTCATAGTCTAAGGTGTTGAGTTCAACGGTCTTGGCAAAGATCTCCTCAAATTGATCGCCGATCGCCGGCAATGGATAGGCAATGATGGTAAAACTGTAGGATTCTCCCGGGATATAGGTGTTGGTGATCTTACCGGATTCCACAGCATTATATACGTTCAGAGAATTCTGCTTGTCGGAATACTTGGCATTTGCCTCCTTGTTGACCGGCGCAAATGGTTCTTCGCCAAAGACTTCCACAACCGCCGGACCGCCAAAGGTCAGTGCCTTGTCTTTTTCCTTTTCAAAGGTGTCACGCATGACTTCCAAGCGGCGTTCTACAAAGGATTTATCAAAATAATATGCCTTATCATCCTTGTGGTCATAATCATACTGACGGTTTGGCGATACACTGTAATAACCACGCTTGCCACCGCCCCTGCCGTAAAGTGAGATCGTCGCCTCACGCAGGATGGTCGTCTTTAAGCCCATGTCTGCAAACTGTGCCATGGCAGCCTTTACCATACGCTCCATGCCAAGCGGTGCCTCGATCTTGACCGTCTTTTTCGCATGGATATCCTTGCCAGCCATCTCAAAGCCCTTGCGATAGCCCTCCGTAAAGGTATGCGCCATAGCATCGATCTGATCTTGCGGCATCTTTCGCAGATAATCTGCCATCAAAAGTTCATTCTTACCGACCGGTGCACCGATGCGGTAAAGATAGGCATTGCCGGATAAGTCTGCTTCCTCGATCCATTTGGTAAAGAAATCATAGGATGGATTGATCATTGGCAGAATCGTATCCGGTACAAAACTTTCCGCATAGTCATGATAGAACCAGTAGATCGCATCCTTTACATTTCCTGCAATCCATTTCAAGGATTCCCCGGAGAATGCTCCTGTCTCTGTTCCCATCTCCTGCATTTCTTCCACAAAACAACCGTGGAGTTCTACAAAGAGTTCGATCCAGATGCAGAGCAGGTCCAGCCTTTCTTCAAAGGCATCCGGTATGGTCGATAACAGATCTGCATAAAGCATGCTGAGCATACCGCCCAGTTCTGCTCCCAGCGTCTCCTCAGCATATTCCGGATTTAAATAAGAAGCCTCATAGACCGCCGGCTCCAATCTGCCATACAAGTCCGCGTGTATCTTTTGCCGTTCCTCTAAGGAAAGCCTCTCATAGGCGCCCTCTGCCACACAGACATATGTCTTTTTTACCAGCCCAAGAAATGCTGCCACTTCTTTAAAATAAGAAGCAAAGGGATCCGGCACCTCCGCATCTTCCTTTAACTGATCTACCCGCTCACTTACCAGAGCAAGTCGTTCTTCATATTCTTCCTGTCGCTCTAATTGTCTCATTTTTCTACCCACCTGTCTTTTATCCAATCAGAATACCGATACAATATAAGATCACCCAGCATGCCGTCGCGATCGCCGGAACGACCACACCAAGGATACGGGATATTTTTTCAAAATTATCATTGCGTGCCATATGCGCTCCTGTCACGCATGTCGCGATCGCCAGGATCATGGCAAGCACCGAGATACCGCCGATGATATTGGCACTGCTGCCATCTGTATTTGCTGCAATAAAAAGTGCCAGTACCAGGATCAAAAGCGATGCCGCCGCTCCCAATGCCGCACCTATGGATGGTGTAGATAAGGGTTTCTTTTGCCCACTATATCTTCTACTTCTACGATTCATGTCTATATTTCCTCCAAACCCGATAACACAGGAAGCCCAGCATACCGCCCAAGGTATTGAGTATCACGTCATCCACATCACAACAGCCCACGCGGCTGAACAACTGGATCACTTCTACCGTGATGGAAAACTCCATGGAAAAAAGTGTTGCCGCCCAGAGATCGATCGGTCGTCTGCTGATACAGGGCAGGAAAAATCCAAAAGGGGCAAAGCCTATGATATTGCCCAGCAGGTTCAAAAGTACCCGCCCGGTTCCAATCGTCTTGTGATATTGGATGTAACGCATGATCTCCCGAAAAGGGATCAGATTGTAGCGATACTCATCCACTGCATTTTCCCGAAATGCCTCTGCAAAAAGCAGAAAATATATCAATAGTCCCATATAGAGGATAAAAGGGATCACATACCGGATCTTGTTTGTCTTGTTCATAAAATAACCATCTTTATCGCACGCCATACTGGTCATAGTATGCGTCGATAGCCGCTTTCATAGAATCGTCAATGACTATTTTACCCTGATGCTCATGATTATATAAGTGTTCTACCACTTCTGACATAGACACAATGGCATTGGTCGCAAAGCCGTAAGTCTCTGCCACTTCATCCAGGGCTGACTTGCTGTGGTCGCCGGAGAGTCCGATCTCCTGACGATTTAAACTTACCATAAGACCTACGATCGTAACGTCACCCTGTGCGCGGACGATTGGAACGGTCTCTTCCATAGACTTACCAGAAGTTGTTACATCTTCAATCATCACAACACGGTCGCCATCTTTGATTTTATAGCCCAAAAGAGAACCCATATCTGCACCATGATCTTTTGCTTCTTTACGGTTGGAGCAATATTTTACTTCTTTTCCATATAAACGATAGAAGGCTTCTGCCGTGATGACTGCCAGCGGAATACCCTTGTATGCCGGTCCGAATAAGACATCGAAATCTTCGCCGTAAGCATCGTGGATCGCCTTTGCATAATACTCGCCCAGTTTCATCAACTGTGGTCCGCTGACATAGGCTCCTGCATTCATAAAAAAGGGAGATTTACGACCGCTCTTTAAGGTAAAATCGCCAAATTTTAAAACATCACTCTCTACCATAAACTCAATGAATTCCTTCTTGTAACTTTCCATATAATCAAGACCTCCTCTGATTCTTATTTTTCCTTTAAACCTTCCACAATTTTACTATAAACTCCCCCGCCTTGCAACCACAGGGATTTTCCCGAACATAAAAATGCAGACATCATCACAGGCAAAAAGAATGCCCCCACCATCACTTCTGCCGGTGGGAGCATTCTATCAAATCATCCTGTACTTTTTATTTAATTTTCTTTTTTTCGAGCCGTTACTGCCATGCATCCGCAAAGACCGGCACCTAAAAGCAGAAGCCATGCGATAGGTAATGAAGTATCGTTTGTCTTTGGCGATGTCGTTGCTGGGGTTGTTGTAGTTGCAGCCACATCTTCATATACCAATGCATAGGTGGAAAATCCATCCGTTGCAAATGTAAATTGTTTTGTATTCGCATCAAACGTTCCGTCAATTACCGTTGCTTTTCCATCATGAATACGAACCATGCGATAAACTCTCTTCACACTGGTATCTGTGTTAATAAATTTATCCGGGATTGTGATGGTTATACCGATTGCACTGCTTGGATCTGTGATATTCCGATCCGCTAAGCCTGCAATCTGAAGCAAAAGATTGATATCATATGTTTCTGCCATCTTATTCTTGCCAATGACACTTTCGATTAATTTTGCTTCTTTCTCTGTCAATGTCTTAACATTTACATTGAGCACAACATTTACATTTGCACCATTTGCAATTGCTTTCTTTTCTGCCGCAGTCAGACCAATGGCATCTAACAGTTCCTTTGTCGTCTGTGAAAATGTTGTCTGTGGTGCACCTGCGCCGGCATTAGCCTCAGTACTATAAACCGGTGTCTTACTCTTTTCTTTCTTTACAATAACGTAGGTAGAGAACTGATTGGTTGCAAAAGAAACCGTTCCGTTGATTGCTGTTGTATCAAGTGCTGTCAGTTTTCCATTGTGGTTTCTCACGACCGTATAATCATAATTGGCATCATAATCCTTCAATGCCAAAGATAATGTGATTGGTTTTTCAAATTCCGTAATTCCAGTTTCCCAATTGGTGCCATTTCCTTTGCTGACAACCTGGTTCAAAGAAAGATCTACTGCCTCTGCTGCTACAGCATCGGAAACAAGAGCTGTGGCTGCTGCTGTGTTGTAATTCGTGTTATCAGATACCTTCAATTCCAGATTTCCGCTGTTTGTAGCATTTGCACCATTTGCAATTGCAGCATTTTTGACTGTATTTCCCGTTGTCACTACGGCATCTTCTGATTTTGTAAAAATGCCTTTGAAGTGAACGCTTGTATCCGGCATGGTAAATGTGAACGTAGATACATCTTTTTGTGCCTCTAACGTAGCGCCGCCATTTAACTGAACTCCCGATAACTGGTAACCATAATCTGGTGTCAGCTTAATGGTAATCTTAGCACCAGGATCTGCTGCAAAGTGTCCGCCATCTTTGTTTCCTGCATTTGCTGCAAAATTGTCCGGATCCTTCGGAAGCTGTGCAACCGGTGTTCCGTTTACTGCAATAATTTCTGCTGTTCCATGCTCCAAATAAGCATCTTTGCCATAACGCACATCGTCATACGCCCATGTGATCGTGTTGACCTTTTTATCAATCTGGATATGCTGTGAGCCAGAGCCATCCAAAACGAGCGGTGCATTTTCGCTAAAGCCTATGCCCGCTACATTTGGCATAAACTGTACCATATAGTTTGCATCGTATTTTACATAGAGAGAAACTTTTTTTACAGAATCCGCAAACTGATAACGACCGTCCTGTGATACGGTAACCATCTTACTCTTTATCAAATCGTTAATCTTCTGATAAGAGGTATCCTCATTCACCTTTACATAAATATTGTTGGCATCATTTCCTGCAGCAATCATTTCACCAAATTTATCTCTTGCATTACCTTCTAAGACAAATTCAATTCCCTGTGATACTGGAGGCTTAGGTGGCTGTGGTGGATTTTCTTCGCCGCCGGAACCACCTTCTGCCAATACTTTTTGTGCTGGAATCATCGTTACCATCAAGAGCAGTGCTAAGACCAGCGATAAAATTCCACGCATCCTTCCTTTTGTTTTTTTCATGTTATCTTCCTCCTTTTGTCGTTTTTTATCTATGTATTGTTATTTTCTTGCATACATCCCATTTTAAAGTGTACCGCTGCCACCACAGACAAGGCACTTAAAACTGCCACCGCACACAGGACAATCCATCGCTGTTCCAACACCACCGCAATGTGTACAGGTGTGTGTCTTTGCGCCACCGCAAAAAGTACAGGTATTTCCATGATCCAGTCCGGTGCCAAAGCAGTTACCACATTCCTCAATACCATCACCGCCACAGGCAGGACACGTCATGCGACCACCATCACAATCTGGACAATCTCCCGTACCATTGCAGTTTGAACATGCTTGTTTGATCAATCCCGCCTCTTTTTGTGTCGTCCTGACTTCTTCACTCATATCCATCGCTGTCGTTACTGTGATATCCTGTTCTTTTGCCGCTTCCGTTACCACACGATCCATTTTTGTCTGCAATTCGGTAGCATTCAAATCGGTCGTACATTCTGTGATGGTAAGTGCTACTGTCTGGTCTTCTTTCATGTAGCCTTTTTCTGCTGCAATAGAAACCACGGTCTGTAATGTCTCGTCTAGTGATTTCCCGGCAAACGATTTCTTGCCATATGCGTCCTTTGCATCTGCATTCAGGCATTCCAATGCCACGACATTTTCATCCTCATCAAGATAAATATTAAATTCAGGATTAATTTTTGTATGAATTACAGCCACATACTTCGCATTTTTTAAAAGTGTTGCTACGTCATCTCCTGTTTCTTCCGGTTCATCTGTCTTTTCTGTTTTCTGATCTGTCGAACTCTTTTGTTCTTCCTGCTTTGCTTTGCCGCATCCAAACATCATGGTAGAACACGCCAATACAAGGCAGAGTAAACAACAAAAAACTCCCACATTACGTCGTCGCATACGCTCACCCTCCAACAAAGTATTTACTACTTAATGATGGGTAAAATTCTAGCATATGCGGTCGTAATATGGGAGTTGACATATGTCTCAAATTGTCAAATTCCTTTATTTTTCCTGCATCCAGGCATAATAAAATTGGAGCAAGCCAATTCTTGCCTTGGTATTTGTTTTCTCATTCATATTCGAAATATGACGGTACAAGGCTGCCCGCGAAATAGCAAGCTGCGTTGCCATCTCTGTCACATTATCTTCTGAATGAAGCATGCACGCAAGCACTTCCACTTCACGTGGTGTTAAGGAAAACTCCTGTGCAAAAAGTGCAAGCCATTCCTCTTCATTTTTCTTATGTGTTTCTAATATCTTTTCTGTTTTTTCTGCTTCCTGCGATAAAATTGCATTTTCCTGTTTCCATCGCATTTGATCCCCATATCTCTGGTATACAAAAATCAGAACACTTGTAATAGCAAATAATACAAGTGCAATCACAATGGTGACATAACTTGGCGAATGTAACAGTGTCAGTGACATCGAAGCCGTTCCCACCGCACACAGATTGTTGACAGCACGCCCCAGTCCAGCCCATAGTTTTCCCTCTTTCATTGCATACGAAAGACGCATAAAACTGCTGGCAAAATAAATGGAAAAGAAGCCGGCCGACAGATAAAATACAACCAATCCCAATAGAAATGGACCACCGCACGTGATCACAACCACGCAAATCGTTGAAAGCATCATCACACAATACATGATAATGTTCTGGTAAGCACCTTTTTTGATATCATATAAAAATCCTGCAAGCAAACCACTGCACGCAAGTAAAAGTCTCGGCCATTGTCCAATATCCACACCTCCACCAGCATGTACCAATGTCACCGCGTTATCTAATGTTGCAAAAATAAATGTCATGAGAGCGACAATAAAAATCAACAGCATACCAGTCTTTCGTGCAACACCATCCGCTTCTATGAGCGGATGCGTTTCTCCTTGCGCATCGACCTGCTGTGCTTTTACCATAAACAAACCTTCCATAACAGCAAATGCCAGACATAAGAAAATCACCTGCACTGCTACGGATGAAATACAATTGTTATTGATAAACTGTAATAAAATCCCAAATGCATAGGCACAGCCTACCGTCCGTGCCAAATGCGATTTTTCTGTCTCAATTTCTGTCGCAAAAATCTGCGCCACCAAATAATGCACACCACTGCCAAAATACCCAAGCAACAAGAATAAAAACAAACCTGCACGCAATGTATGTCCATAGCCGCTATGAATCTTGATAAAAAAGAACATCAGAATCACGGCGGCACTGCTCATGCTCCAAAACAGTTGCTTTATCTTTGCCGGTAACATTTTTTCCATAGGTGCATACAACAAAAATCCCAGCACACTACTACCTAAAATATAGCTCTGTGCTAAGACCACACCATCTGCATCTGTCACAAAAGCCATCATATTATCAAAATAATATTCTGCACCAAGAAATACAAAGTAAAAAATTCCTAGCATTAAAATGGATTTCACAGTACCTTTTTTCATATCATTCATCCTACCATTCAATAAGAGCCAGCCACTTGGGCTGACTCTATCCTTATTTATACACCCTATTTATTGAAACAACATGAAATCATAGGCTTCATAAGCTGTTGTATCGGAATAGTCCCACCATTCTCCTGCGTAGCCGATAAAGCCGCATTCTGTCATCACGCTTTCCATCATTCTGGCGTTTTCTGCCGCCGTTTCCGATACATCACTGTAATCACGATCTGCCTTGAAAGAAAAATCATCGAATGCCGTCGGCATTTCCACTTCATTTCCCGCAAACGTAACAAGTGTCATATCAATCGTTCCACCAAGATTATGTGCTTTCATACCATTCGCCGGGTTGGCAACATAGCGTGGATTTGGACAGACTTGCCATAACTTTTCCTGTGCCGCAAATGGGCGATATGCATCCCAGATTTTTATGTAATATCCCATAGATTTGAATTTTTCCTGCGCCACTGCAAGTTTTTTTACGGTTCCATAGCGCAAATAGGCATCCTTAAAATCATAGATGACGGTTCCGGTAAAATTATCTGTTGTGGCATATTTAAGGTCGATGACAATATCCGGAATATAGTCCATGATCCTGACAAAGTCGGTATCCGCTGGTTCTGGTAACTGTTCTGGAAGTTGCTCTGCTTGCCGACTTTCCCTTTCTATTGATGTTTCTTTTTCCTGTTCGACCTTTTTTTCCTCTTTCCTTTGCACAGTTTGATATCTGCCATAGAAGATGACTCCTATCGTAAGACCAATCAGGACTACCACAAGAAACAGAAACCCTCGTTTCTTTTTTTGCAAATTCATCTAACATCCTTCCACATGATCTGGGCCATTGCAGGCTCTTGTCACGTCATTGCTTGTCACATATTGATTATAATAGACCAATTCCACATCAGCAACCTAACAATAGAAATCGTCCACTTGTATGTGAAAAAACGTTTGCTAAACCCAAAACCGATTGGCTCTTTGTGAACCAATCGGGCTATAATTCCAAAAAAGTACACTCATCCTATACTAAGATGAGTGTACCCTTTGCGGTGTTACAAACTCGTTACAGACTAGAGAAGTGATTCGTAAAGTTTTGTGATCTCCTCTACACTTGTCTCTCTTGGGTTACCCGGTCTGCATGCATCATCATATGCTGACTGTGCCAGGAATGGAATATCTTCCCTCTTTACAATATCCTTTAAGTCTGCCGGGATACCAACATCTGCTGACAACTTCTTGACAGCATCAATAGCAGCCTTTCTGTACTCTTCCTGTGTCATATCGTCAACACCTTCTACCCCCATAGCGCGGGCAATCTCACGATACTTTTCGCCAGATACCGGTGCATTATACTCCATACCTGTTGGCAGGATAATAGCATTTGCCACACCATGTGGTGTATCGTAAAGTGCGCCCAAAGGATGCGCCATAGAGTGAACAATACCAAGACCTACATTAGAAAATCCCATACCAGCAACATACTGTCCCAAAGCCATATCTGCTCTGCCTTCCGGTGTGTTCTCAACAGCAGCACGGAGAGATCTTGAGATAATCTCGATTGCCTTTAAGTGGAACATATCGGACAACTCCCATGCGCCTGCTGTAATATATCCCTCGATCGCATGTGTCAGTGCGTCCATACCGGTTGCAGCGGTAAGTCCCTTTGGCATACTTGCCATCATCTCAGGATCTACAAAGGCAACAACCGGAATATCCTTAGGGTCTACACATACCATCTTACGGTTTTTCTCTGCATCTGTGATAACATAGTTGATGGTAACCTCTGCTGCGGTTCCTGCAGTTGTTGGCACTGCAAAAATAGGAACACATTTATTCTTTGTAGGTGCAACGCCTTCAAGACTTACAACATCTGCGAATTCCGGGTTCTTAATGATGATACCGATTGCCTTCGCTGTATCCATGGAAGATCCGCCACCGATGGCAACGATATAATCAGCGCCGGATGCCTTGAATGCTTCCAAACCGGTCTTTACATTCTCAACCGTTGGGTTTGGTTTGATGTTTGAGTAGAGTTCATAAGCGATCTTTGCCTCATCCAGTACGTCAAGCACTTTCTTAGTTACACCGAACTTTACCAGATCAGGATCTGAGCATACAAATGCTTTCTGAAATCCCCTTCCCAATGTTTCTGTTGCAATCTCTGCGATTGCTCCTGCACCATGATAAGATGTCTCGTTCAACACAAATCTGTTTGCCATAATAAAAACCCTCCTAATTTTGTTAAAATACCCAATTCTTCCGAACTGTCTTTTTCTACATTTTAACGCAATCCTGAGGTTTTACAAGTGAGTTTGATATTTTTTTGACAATAGACAAAAATGGTTTTCTTTTTTGCAAGAGAGGACACTTTTAGGAAAAGTAATCACAGTCTCCTTCTGCCCCTACTGCCTTCAAGGATTTCTTTTTTGGAGGCGCCTTGTCTCATCTGCTCGTATCTCTCTGCTTTCTTTTCTCTTGTAAACATATTCCCAAAACCGTCCTTTCGATTGCTTCTCGGTTTTCCTCTATTAAATCACGTTCACTTTACCATAAATAGCAGAACAAAAAACGGACACAATCATGCGTCGATTGTGTCCCAAAAATTCCTATGCTATTCTCTTTCACTCCACAGTCCGGTAGGGCTTGATCTCTGTCATCCCCTTTTTATGTTCTCCTAAGAACTTTTCCAGTGTTGTCATGTGATACCAGCGGTCAAATTTATATCCGCTGTAATGCTGGGTTCCAGCAATGTGATAGCCCATTTTCTGATGGAATTTCAGACTATCAAAGGTCAGGTAGTCATCTTCTGTCTCAGGCTCTGCGACCAGCGCGTAACAATTGACCACTCCCTGCTTTTTCAAAGCCGCTTCCAGTGCTTCATACAAAATACAACCCAATCCACCGCGCCTTTTTTCCTGATGGATATAAATAGACACCTCCACATCCCAGGCAAAAGCAGCTCTTTCATGATAGCGGTGGGCATAGGCATACCCAAGAATCTGACCATTACACTCAGCGACCAGATAGGGATACCACGCTTGAATACTACAGATCCGGTCAGTAAACTCTGCCACTGAAGGGACTTCTGTTTCAAAGGTGATCGCCGTATTCTTCACATAATAAGCATAAATTTCACACAAGGCCTCTGCATCCGAAACCCTAGCCTCTCGCACGCATATTTTCTTTTCATCCATCACATAATCACCTGATTTCCACCGTTGTATCTGGCAAGTTGTAACTTTTGCTCTGCTCTCTCAAACCAATCCTGCATCTCCATGCTATCTTCATAGACAGCCACGCCTCCGGACACCTGCAGTAAGCACTCCTCGGTCATATCCAACACCTGTATCTGCTGGATTTTTTCAAGCAAGTGGTCCAGTTTTTCTCTGCTTTCTGAAACATTTCTTCCGCCGATGGTAAATTCATTGCTATCCCATCTGGCGCAGGTGCAATCCGGCATCCGTCTCTGCATGCAATTTGCAATTTCGATCAGCGCCTGATCTGCCGCCACATGCCCATAGGTCTGACGGATCCACTCGTAATTATCCAGTTCCAATACAGCGATCCAACATTCTGTGGCATTCTCGCCTTTTATTGCTGCCCGGACGACATCCTGCATGCCATAGCGATCCAAAAGCCCGGTCATTGCATCTGTCTGTGCTAACTGACGCAAATTCTTTTCCATAGAATAAGAGTAGCGCGTCATGACATAGGCTAAAATGATCGGAATGACAAAGGCTAAGATCAAAATAGATAATTTTGTGTAAAAGTTTACCCATTCCGGCAAGACATAAACCGCCTTGTGATATCTGTCTATAAATTCAATGCAGATATAACTTATCATATATATTACACTGTAAAGGATCCCGTGCGCACTGCGTCCACGCAATTTCAGCGAGAAATAATCTGTATAGAAAAAGACGATTGGCATGCCAAGCAAAGTGATCTGTAGTCCACAATCCGTCCCCACAAAATAAGCTGCAAAGATCATGTGTACCATGACTTCGATCCCTACAATGCTGATAAACCAATCTATCTTTTCTTTTTGGATGATCCAGAAACTGATAATATAGATCAATACACTCAAAAAATTCAGGTTTCGCATTTCCACGACGTCTAAGGCATGGAAATAGAAAATGAACCATGTATGAATAATGAGCAGGGAAAAACTAAGGATGCGTGCAGACTGCATTGCTACTTTTTTATTAAAAAAACGATCCATACCCGCTCCTTAATGTACCGCTCCGATCAGATCCTGCACATTTTCCACATGCATACGTTTCATATAATCTTCGATGCCATCTGCGATCTCAAGGGTTGCCATCGGGTTATAGAAATTGGCGGTTCCTACCGATACCGCTGTAGCACCTGCTAAGATCATCTCGATCGCATCCTCGGCATTTTCAATACCACCCATACCAATGATCGGAAGTTTCACTGCCTGTGCCACCTGATAGACCATGCGTACCGCGATCGGATGCACTGCCGGTCCGGACATACCGCCTGTCTTATTTGCCAATGCAAAAGTCTGGCGATTGATATCGATCTTCATACCGGTCAGGGTATTGATCAAAGAAAGGACATCTGCACCGCCTGCTTCTGCCGCGCGTGCCATCTCCGTAATGTCTGTTACATTCGGGCTGAGTTTCATAATAACCGGCTGTTTTGCATGCTTTTTCACTTCTTTGGTGATCGCCTCTACCGCCTTTGGATCCTGTCCGAAAGCAATACCGCCTTCTTTGACGTTCGGGCAGGAAATATTGATTTCCAACATATCCACACGCTTTTCCTGTCCCAGACATTCCACAACCTCCAGATAATCTGCCGTAGTCTTTCCACAGACATTAACGATCACCTTGGTATCATAGCCTTCCAAAAAAGGCAGATCTCTCTGGCAGAAAACATCAATGCCCGGATTTTGCAGTCCGATGGCATTGAGCATACCACTGCGCACTTCCGCCACACGCGGTGTCGCATTGCCCGGCCACGGCACATTTGCCACGCCCTTTGTCACGACCGCACCCAGACGGTTCAGATCTACGAACTCACTATATTCGGCTCCGGATCCAAAGGTTCCTGATGCCACCATGACTGGATTTTTTAAGGTTACCCCTGCTAAATTTACCTGTGTATTCATTAGAGTTCCACCTCCTCAGCCAGAAATACCGGACCATCCTTGCAGACCCTTGCATTATGCACATGAGAATGTGCATCTACTTCCTTGGTCTGGCAGACACAGCCCAGACATGCACCAATGCCGCAAGCCATCCGTTCTTCCATAGAAATATAGCACTTGATGCCCTTTTCTTCCGCAAACTTCTTAACGGCAGCAAGCATAGGCTTTGGACCGCAGGCATAGATGACATCCCCAGTCACATTCTTTTGCCGTAAGACATCCACGACCGTACCGTGTAGCCCTACCGAACCATCATCCGTTGCGATCTCCACCTGTCCGTATGATTCAAATTGCTCTTTTAAAAACAACTGATCATCCCGATAGCCCAGAACGATTGTTGAATCCTGTTTTAATTGTTTTGCTAATTCTAACATCGGAGGTACGCCGATACCGCCACCGATTACGATTGGATGCTGACCTTCGAGTGGAAAGCCATTTCCCAAAGGTCCCAGAATCCTGACCTGTTCGTCTGTCTGCAGTTTGGAAAATTCTTTTGTTCCTTTTCCTGCCAGCCGGTAGACCAGACGAATGGCGTTTCTGTCGGTATCAATCTGACAAATGCTGATCGGTCTCGGTAAGAGGCGGCTTCCTTCCCCACAATAAAGGGATACGAACTGTCCCGCTGCCGCTTCCTTTGCAACATTGGTCACCAGCCACATACTGTAGACACTTTCTGCCAATATGGTCTGTTCTAATACGGTTGCCATTTCCTGAATCTTTGCCATAACATGTACTCCTTGTTAATTTAATGCTGACTTAATATCCGCAATCATGGCTTCAACTGCCATACGACTCGCATCTGCAAAATTCTCTTCTGTAATGCCCTTTGCCTGATACTGTTCCTGCTTATAGGCTGCGATGATACCACGGGAGGAATTGACGATAGCGCCCAGACCATCCTTGTCAAAGAAATGTACCAGATCTGCACCCTTGCCGCCCTGTGCGCCATATCCCGGAACCAGGATATAAGACTTTGGCATCAATTCACGCAATACCTTTCCCATTTCCGGATAGGTGGCTCCTACAACAGCACCGACATAACTGTAGTCATCACCCATGCAGTCGCTACCCCATTTATCAACCATCTGTCCGACAAATTCATATAGAGGTCTCTGCTTGCCCTCATCATCCGTGATCACGCGATCCTGAAATTCTCCACTGGACGGATTGGAGGTCTTGACCAATACAAAGATTCCCTTTTTCTCCTCTTTGCAGACTTTGACAAACGGCTCAATGCCATCACTGCCCAAATATGGATTGACAGTCGCAAAGTCCTCATCAAATGGTGTCAGCACCTTACTTCCTACGGCGACTTGGCCCAAATGCGCTGTCGCATAGGCTGCGGATGTGGAACCGATATCTCCACGTTTTACATCACCGATCACGACCAGATCCTTTTCGTGGCAGTAGTCTACGGTCTTTTTAAAAGCTGCAAGCCCCGGCAGTCCGAACTGCTCGTACATGGCAATCTGTGGCTTTACCGCAGGGATCAGATCATAGGTTGCATCTACGATTGCCTTGTTGTATGCAAAAATGGCATCTGCCACTGCCTCTAAAGACTCACCCTTTTCTGCCACGGCTACATCCAGCAGGTGCGTTGGCAGATAAGAAAGCATAGGGTCTAAGCCGACCACGATCGGTGCGCCTGTCTTTTTAATTTTTTCATTTAACTTGTTGATCATATCTCTATCCTCACTCTTTTTATTCTTTTCCTATGATACCCCAGTTACTTCTGATAAACAATACGTCCATCCAAAATCGTACCAACCACGCGACCGGTCACTTTTCTTCCCTCAAACGGCATATTCTTTCCCTTGCTGGCAAATTCTGCTGCATTGATTTCGTAAGTATCCTTTGGATCAAAGATCGTGATATCTGCAAGGTGTCCTACGCTGATATCTCCCTTGTTAATGCCAAGGATACGCGCCGGGTTGGTACTCATTTTCTCTGCCATACCCATCGGGGTCAGGTAACCTGTTTTTACAAGTTCGGTAAAGGTAAGTGCTGCCGCCGTCTCCATACCTACGATGCCAAACGGTGCGCTCTTTAGATCTTTTGCCTTTTCCTCTGCCGTATGCGGTGCATGGTCGGTAGAGATCACTTCCATAATGTCGTCGCGCAGACCTGCCTTTAAGGCGTCCACATCCGCCTTGGTACGCAGTGGCGGGTTCATCTTATAATTGGCATCCCCTTCCACAATATCATCTTCCGTCAGTGTAAAATGATGCGGACATACTTCACCGCTGACCTTGATACCTTTTTTCTTGGCATCACGCACCAGCTCTACCGATTCCTTGGTAGAGCAGTGACAAAGGTGGAGTCTTGCACCGGTCTCCTCCGCCAGCATGATGTCACGGGCTACGATCACGTTCTCTACGGCATTGGAAATACCGGATACGCCAAGTTCCTTTGACTTATTTCCTTGATTGATGACACCGCCCTGCACCAGATTGATGTCCTCGCAATGTGCCAGTACCGGGATGTCTGCCTTTGCTACGATCTTCATGGCTTCCCGGTAAAGTCCCGAATCCATAACGCTCTTGCCGTCCTCGGAGATTGCCGGGATGCCGGCTTTTATCATGCCGGATAGGTCTGACAATTCCTTACCCTCCATGCCTTTTGTCACAGAACCCACCTGCAATACATGAGTCAGACCGACCTCTGCTGCCTTATCATGCACATAGTGGATGACTTCCGGGCAATCGGCGACCGGCTTGGTATTTGGCATGGCAACGATCGTGGTATATCCACCATGTGCTGCTGCCCGCGATCCGGTCTCAATGTCTTCTTTTGCGGTAAGTCCCGGGTCGCGCAGATGCACATGCAGATCGATAAATCCCGGAAAAACATAGCAGCCGCTGGCGTCGATCACCTGATCGTCCGCTCCTGCCGCCAGATCCTTTTGCATCTTTGTCACGCGGTCTCCTTCCACATAAAGATCCATGACCTCATCCGTTCCTGTCGGTGGATTTAAAATGTGTCCGTTTTTGATTAAAATTCCCATCTTTCACTCCTGTTCACAGGGACGTTCCTTTTGCCACAAGGATTGTCCCCTTTGGTCTTTTTCAAAAAGAAGGGACGAAAGGTTATGCCTTCGCCCCTCAAATGCTATTGTTGTACCAGTGTCTCATCCACAAACTTTTGAATGTTGGATGCGTTCACATATTTCTTGGTATGTTCTCCGTCTACCACAACAAGCGTCGGTGCCTGCATAACACCATACTGCTGTGTCAGTTCCACATTTTCCTCTGCGTCGATCACAACGTATTCCTGATCCTTTAAGATCTCCTTTGCCATGGCGCAGTTTGGACAAGTCTTTGTGGTAAAGAGATATTTTACACTATGCAAAGGCTGGATCTTGACATCATCTTCCGTGATTGTCACCAAACTCTTTGCCGGCTTTTTCAAAACAGACTTCTTGATGTCATATAACTTTCTGTTCTTGTATTCCTGGGTCTTACCCTCGTTCCAGTTCTGTACCGGACGATAGTAGCCTGTGATACGGGAATATACTTCTGCCTTTGCTCCACAATGCGGGCAGGTAAAATGCTCGCCTGCGATATAACCATGCTCCTTACATACAGAATAGGTCGGAGACAAGGTGTAATACGGCAACTTGTAATTTTCTGCGATAGTGCGAACCAGTTTTGCCGCGGACTCCCATGTGTCTAACTTTTCACCCAGGAATGCATGGAATACGGTTCCTGAAGTGTAAAGGGTCTGCAAGTCATCCTGAATGTCCAATGCGTCAAAAATGTCGGATGTGTATTCTACCGGCAAGTGTGAACTGTTGGTATAGAAAGGTGTATCTCCTTCCTTGCCTGCCGTCTTGATATCCGGGAACTGTGCAACATCATGCTTTGCCAGACGATAAGTCGTAGACTCAGCCGGTGTTGCCTCCAGATTGTAAAGATCACCGTATTCTTCCTGGTAATCAGACAGGCGCTCGCGCATATGGTTGAGGACGTCCTTGGTAAACTGCTGTGTCTCTTCATGTGTCAGATCCATGCCAAGCCACTTTGCATTGAGTCCCACTTCGTTCATACCAATCAGACCGATCGTTGAAAAATGGTTGTCAAAGGTTCCCAGATAACGCTTGGTATATGGATAAAGACCTTCATTTAAAAGTTTGGTGATGACACCACGCTTGATCTTTAAGGATCTTGCGGCAATATCCATCATATGATCCAGTCTTGCATAAAAGTCTGCTTCGTCCTTTGCCAGATATGCGATACGCGGCATGTTGATCGTAACAACGCCAACAGATCCGGTACTTTCGCCTGAGCCAAAGAAACCACCGGATTTCTTGCGGAGTTCTCTCAAGTCCAGACGCAGCCTACAGCACATAGAACGCACATCGCTCGGCTCCATGTCACTGTTGATATAATTTGAAAAATACGGTGTACCGTATTTTGCGGTCATTTCAAAGAGCAGTCTGTTGTTCTCGGTATCAGACCAGTCAAAATCTCTGGTAATAGAATAAGTAGGGATCGGATACTGGAATCCACGACCATTGGCATCGCCCTCGATCATGATCTCAAGGAATGCACGGTTGACCATATCCATTTCCTTCTTGCAGTCCTTGTACTTAAAGTCCATTTCCTTGCCGCCGACGATAGCAGGTAATTCTGCAAGATCTGCCGGAACGGTCCAGTCCAAAGTAATGTTGGAGAATGGTGCCTGTGTTCCCCAACGGCTCGGTGTATTTACTCCGTAAATAAATGCTTCGATACATTTTTTCACTTCGCGGTAGGTCAGATTGTCTACCTTTACGAATGGTGCCAGATAGGTGTCAAAAGAAGAGAAAGCCTGTGCTCCTGCCCATTCGTTCTGCATGATGCCGAGGAAGTTTACCATCTGATTGCAAAGCACGGATAAATGTGCTGCCGGAGCAGATGTGATCTTGCCGGAAATACCGCCCAGACCTTCCTGAATCAACTGCTTCAAAGACCAGCCTGCACAATAACCGGTCAACATAGACAGATCATGGATGTGGATGTCCGCATTGCGGTGTGCCTCTGCGATCTCCTCATCATAAATCTCGGAAAGCCAGTAATTTGCCGTCACTGCGCCGGAATTGCTTAAGATCAGACCTCCTACAGAATAAGTAACGGTAGAATTTTCCTTTACACGCCAGTCTTCCACCTTTACATAACTATTGATAACGTCCTTGTAGTCTAAAATCGTAGACTTCATATTACGCATCTTTTCACGCTGCTTACGATACAGGATATATGCCTTAGCGACCTCGGTATAACCGGTCTGCTCCAAAACGGTCTCAACACTGTCCTGAATCGCCTCTACCGATACCTTTCCGTCCTTGATCTTATCCTGAAAATGCGCAGATACGCGCAAAGACAATAAACCAATGATATCATCATTATAAGACATCTGTGTCGCATCAAATGCCTTGGCGATCGCATCATTGATCTTCCCCAAGTTGAACTCTGTTACTTGTCCATCCCTTTTCACAACTTCAAACATTTCCTAATCCACCTTTCAAAATCCCTTGGTTCTCCAAACTCCATACATGTAAGCGACATGTTTCTCGTTCAAACGCTATTTATGTACAAATTCTATCAAAATATGGTGCATGGGTCAATATCATTTCACTATATATAGTATTTTCGTCATTTTGACGACAAATACAAAAAATCCCCATGAAAAGCCGATTTCATGGGGTATTTTGTCACTTATTCATTTTGCATTTAATAAATCAATGCAAAAATTTTATCTAGTTTGTAGAAAAGTCTGCTCTCTTAAGGCTGCCTGATCCGTCGGATATTTTGCCAGATATTCTGTCATCTTCTCCTTGGCACTGCTAAAATCGCCTGTGTATTCCAGTGCTACGATCTCCCCCTTGAGCAGATCCTGCATCGCGGTATCATCTTCTTTTTTGATGCCTTCCTGATAATACTCCAATGCCTTGTCATAATTGCCCGCCTTGATCTCCATATTACCAAGAAGTGCCAGTGCCTCTGCCGAAGGCTTTTCTTCCTTGACATACTCTGCTAAAAGTTTGGATGCGCTGTCGCTGTCCCCGGATGCCTCATAAGTCTCTGCCAGATAGACCTTAGCGTCTGACGCCTTCTTCTCTACTGCCGTCTGCAAATATTCGATCGCCTGCTTATAGTCTCCCTGTTCCAGATAGATCCGTCCTTTGCCCAGATAGTCCTCACCGCTTTTTCCTTCCAGCGCCAGTGCCTCATCCAAGAAATTATCGCCCTCATCTTCCATCCCGGAGGCTTTCAGATTCTGGCTGATCAAAATATATAATTCGTAATTGCTGCCGGCGCGCTTGACCGCTTCTTCATAGTCTTTGATTGCCTTTTCCTTCTCGCCCTCGTTCAGATAAACGCTGCCCCGTAAAAAGCAGGGACGATAATCGGTCTCATCATAATCAACGATCGAGTCATAGACGGCTATGGCTTCCTTTAGATTGCCCTGGGCATACTCTGCTGCCGCCTTATAAAAACAGATATCCACGACATTCGCATCCACTTTTGCACCGGATAACTGCAATGCCGCATCAAAGGATTCTACCGCTGTCTTGTAATCTGCCGACTGCATGGCAGTAATGCCTGCCTCTTTCTTTTCTTCCATCTGCTGTGTCGTCTTGCTGCCACATGCACTCAAAAGCCCCAGACACAAAGTCAGACCAAGGGTTGCCCCCGCCAGACGTTTTATGACATTTTTGCATTCTTTACACATTTTAAAAAACTTCCTTTTATCTTGCATTTCATCTTTTTTCACTCCATTTATCATACCAAAACTATAGTTTTTTGTATAGAATGGTTCACATTTTATTTGTGTTCGCATAGGCTATTAAAAACATATGCAAAGGTTTTCTCATGTCAAAGACCATCATTATAGATCCGGGCCATGGCGGTTTCGACCCCGGTGCCGTCTATGAAAACAGAAAAGAAAAAGATGACAACTTGAGATTAGCCCTGGCAGTAGGTCAGGAATTACAAAACGCAGGATATCAGATCATCTACACACGCACAGACGATCGTTACGATTCACCTTACGACAAAGCGCAGATCGCAAACTCTGCGGGTGGGGATCTGTTTTTATCCTTCCATCGTAATTTTGCCGAAACTCCAGATCTCTATCAGGGTGTGCAAGCCCTTGTATATGATAAAAATCCTCTGGCGCTCCGCGTTGCCAAAAATGTCAATGAAAACTTGGAGGAGATCGGATTTAAAAATCTGGGCATTGAATCCCGCAAGGAACTCGTTGTGCTCCGCCGCACTTCCATGCCTGCTGTTCTCTTAGAAGTCGGCTTTATCAATTCCAAAGAGGACAACCGACTTTTCGATGAGAATTTTGATGCTATTGCCCGCGCCATTGCAGATGGTGTGATGGCTGCTCTGCCACTGCGGACAACACATGCCCCGACGGCTTCTACAGAGCAGGGTCCCCCTATACCGCAGACCACTTCTGATGCTTCTCCGACGACTTCCGGCAAAACAAACCAAATGAGTGCAGATGCGCAACATGCTCCTGTGGAGGCAGCCTCTGCACCTGTGGAAATGGCACGATCCATCGCACCGGAAGCCAGTCCGTCCGATCCGGTGGCTGACATGCGCCGGCAGCTTGCCGATGCGCCCTGTGAACCACTGCCCATGCCGGAAGAAAAACCAATGCCTCGTATGTGGTATTATGTGCAGGTTGGTCTTTTCCGCTATCCGGAGAATGCGGTCTACCTGATGGAGCAATTAAAGGGGCAGGGATATTCCGCAGTCTGGAAACGCATCGGCGGACTGATCGCCATCTGGGTCGGCCCTGTCGATAACTTGGACGAAGCCGTTGCCCTGCAGAGAAAACTGCAAAATGACGGCTATGAGACATTGATCGTCACGGATGACTATATCGGGAAGTAATAAAAATGCCAGAACCTGTTTTGATCCGGTTCTGGCATTTCTTTTCTCATTTTATGTTTTCTATACTTCTTCTGCTTTTTCCTCGTCCGACTTTGGCAGTTTGATATGCACTTTGGTGATACGCTTCTTATCCACGCCCTCTACCCGAAGTATCACACCATCCCCGGTCACATAGACTTCTCCCTTTTGTGGGAAATGATCGAAAAGCCCGGTCAGATAACCACCGATGGTATCATAATCTTCTGAGGTAAAGGCAAGGTGCAGTTCATCACACAGATCTTCCAGATTCATAGAACCAAGGACATCATACTCCCTGTCGCTGATCCGGATGAGATCGTCTTCCTCATTTCCGTCAAATTCATCACGGATTTCGCCCACCAATTCTTCCAGGAGGTCTTCTAGGGTCACAAGTCCTGCCACTGCACCGTATTCATCCAGCACGATTGCAAGGCTTAAGCGCTCCTTTCGCATCTCCTCAAACAATTCCGAGGTATTCTTCTGTTCATAGGTAAAATATACTTTTCGCAGATAATCACGGATGGAAAAATCCTCTCCGCGCGGTGCTAGGATCATATCCTTCATATTGATCAGACCGATGATATTGTCCGTGTCTCCCTCATAGACCGGCAGTCGCGTGAACATATCCTCTTTAAAAGTTTCCACTAATTTGTCATAGGACCAGTTCACATTGACCATGGTCATATCAATACGGGGTATCATGATCTCCTTGGCGGTCGCATCCGTAAAATCAAAGATGTTATGGATATACTCTCGTTCTTCTCCCTCAATCTCGCCACTCTCATGGCTGGCATCTACCATGATGCGCAATTCTTCCTCGGTAATGGCTCCCTCATTCTGGTTGGGATCTACGCGAAGCAGACGTAAAAATGCCAAAGATAACTTGTTGATTAAAAAGATCACCGGTGTCAAAATCACCATTAAGCCCCAAATGATCTTTGCATAAGACAAAGATATCTTGGTCGCATTGAGTGTTGCCAGTGTCTTCGGCGAGATCTCACCAAAGATCAGGATCAGCAGGGTCAAAAGTCCTGTTGCTACCCCTGCGCCCACACTGCCCAACAGGCGTATGGCAAGTGTCGTTGCCAGTGATGATGCTGACAGGTTGACTACATTATTGCCGATCAGTATCGCCGACAGCATCTTTGCCGAATCATCTGTTACCTTGAGCACACACTGTGCCCGCTTATCGCCATCTTCTGCCATAGATTTCATTTTGATCTTGTTGACGGTTGTCAGCGCTGTTTCCGCAGAAGAAAAGAACGCAGATAAAAGTAAAAGAACAACCAAGATCACTAACTGAAGTATCGAGACGGTATCCAAAAAACATCACTCCTTTTTCTTTTTTATAATAATATCTCGTTATTTCATTTTATTATATATTTTTTCTTTTAGAAATCAAGCAATACCAAGGATATTCCTCGTATTTTCACTCGGATAAAGACAGTTCATAAGAAAAAACCGGCTCTTCCTCCTCCTGTGCCGTGAAAGTCTGTAAGATTTTCTCTTTACAGGCAGGATCGACATACCAAAGCGACTCCTCCATCAGCCCACCTGCTTCTTCTGTCTTCTTATTATAATAGGTCTGGTCGATCTTTCGCAGTACAATGGCATTGCCATCCCGATACTGTCCCTGATAAATACCGCTTTCTGTGATGCCCATCTTGACCAGACGCTCTGTCATGTTTCCGGCACCATCCACTGCCTTATAGCGTGCCGTCACATAGCCTTTCTCCCCCAGAGAAAGCAGCGTTTTTTCATCCGGCAGTTCCACATCCAGTACCAGATTTTCCCTATCCTCGGCATCACTTGCTCCGGCTGTTCTTAGGACTTCCTGTTTTGTCACCGCACCTGCCTTGACTTGATTTTTTGACCAGTAACGGTTTTTTGCAGAGATCTCCGGCGGTCTGTCCCAGACACTGTAAAAGGTCAAGGGCTCTAATCTGCCGTCGACATCTACTTTTTCTGTTCCACTTTCCAAAGCCTGCATGCCCCAGGCATTTAAGTCTGCCGGGCTGCCGACAGCAAGCACATCCGCATCCTTATAAATGGCATCCTCCCGCATTGCCCAGCCCATATGGGCATAGGTCTTTCTTTCCAATACTTTCTCGGCAAAATTTTCATCCCATACCAGACTTTCTTCTATGCGCGCAAAGGTATTCTCCGGTAAAGAAACCGTCTTTTTACAATCACGGATCCTATAATCTTCCCCGGCAGTCTGACCGTTTCCACATATGAGAACATCCGCTATCACGTCATAGTTCGCATAAAAACAATAGTCCTTTGTGCATGCTTCTGCGGAAAACACCTTATCCTGTCCGATCTGCCAGAATTCCTCTGTCGTTTTGGCAGTCTGCCTCCACCCGGTCTGCTCCAGAGAAGTAAAGACTCTTCCATCATAAAAGACCGCTAAGGCAGGTGCACTTATGGTCTGCGCCTCTTTCCAGTACAGGGGCTTTTGCTCCGGCAGGGAAAATGTTACATGGGGATTGTCCAGATTTCCCTCAAAAGCAATCGTATATGTCTCAGATACAATGACCTGTCCGACAGACGCATTAGATCCTGTGCCCGCCCGAAGGATGGCAGACCGGTATTTCCCCTGCCCCGCATTCCAAGTCTTTGTATGCGTATTGGTCAGAGTAAATTTTTCTTTCATCCGGTCTGCCGTATTCTGGGTCTTATCATAATCGCAGGAAAGGACAAGCCTCCCCGGCTCCGGGCATTCTTCTTCCAACGTCAGGGAGATCTTTGAAAGATTTTGGGATAGCGCACCGGACAGTCTTAGGCTCCTGTCTTTTGCCAGCCATATCCCCTTGCCGCAGATGGCGGTTTCCCCGGATAGATGATATTCTCCTTTTTGCAAAACATCATACGAGTTGTTTCTCTCCATCCTGCCATCTTTTTGCGCGCAGTATGCCCCATCTACATTGTCGATCCCCGTCCCATTATCATAGATGGCACAGGCGGTCACAGAGAGATTTCCGCTGTTGCAGGTGGCAGTCGTATTATTGTGCAGACTGCTTTTTTCTATCTCTCCGGTCGGACGATTGAAAAAGCCATGTATCAGCCCATGTGTATTGCCATAGATCTCGCAGGCATCCAAAAGATAGGTGGACCATGGCTCATTTGCCGTAGCCAGAATGCCGGACTGGCTGTTTTTGATCTGACACTGGCGGATCTCAATGCGATTGGCAGCATTAAGCCACAGCCCGCAATTTGCCCCCTGCATACTGCATCCTTTGGCACTGCCGCTCGCCTGCCCCATATAGGCAATGCCCGCACCGCCATAGAGCCATTTACTGCCGTCATAGCGTGGTGCTTGCGCCGAACAGTCTGTCAGATACATTCCGCCATCCGTGACCATAAATCCCCAGGATGAGTCATAAGCCACGCAGTTATTGCAGATCAGCGTTGCTCCCCTGCCATCCGTATTCCTTGCAAAAAATGCTGCACCATCACAGTTATATGCCCGACAGTTGTTAAAGACGCCGACTGCCGGGAAGCCCGAGCCATTTTCCGATACGATATTAAACCCGGTGCCGCCGCCCAGATGGTCTACCCCGATATAGCCATAATTCCAGTTATTGCAGATAGTCGTATCACTGCCATACCATGATGCATTGATACAATCCACGGCAGAAGAACCACCTTCCGCTGCTGCACCATTATTTCTGTGGTTGTTTCCATTGAGTGTCAGATTGCCCTCTGTGATCAGGGTTGCACCATTCTGCACCGTGATCATGGGTCCCGGCTGTGACAGATAATTGACCATCTGATGTCCGTTGCCGTTGATGGTAAAACAGGCACCGTCTGTGATCAGCCAGCGTTCTGTTATAGGAATATCCTCCAAGAGGACAAATTTTTTCGCCCCATTTAACCATGCGCCCACGACAAAATCCATCCAGGAAGAACACATCCAATAGTCGTAGAACCAGCCACCGCCATAACTTGTGACCGACATGCTCTGTTCCGGCATACTTATCCCGTCTTGCAACTCCGCGCCTGTGCCTTCCTCTACTGTCGCGGCTTGCGAATCTATGTCCGCGCGCGATTTCTCGTTTTCTGCGGTTTGCATCTCTTCGTCCGCGTATGTCACCTCGCTTTCTGTGTCTTCCATCTCTAAGTCATATCCTATCTGTCGGTCGTCTGCTTCTGCCGCCATTCCTTCCATGTTTGTCTTAGACATCGCCCCATCTTCCCGATCGAAAGCCAACTTTTCTGCATTCTGGTGCTCCACCAATTCCACCTCTGTGCTCTCTGCCCGAACCGGCAATACATTTCCACCGCCAGATATGACCGTAAGCACCAGCAAAAACATAGCACAAATCCTTTTCCCCTGTTTTCGTTTTTCCTGTTTTTCTCGCAATCTTCTTCTCATGGTTCCTCCCCATTTTTCTATGATCTCATTTACTCAAAACACGCATAATAGATCTGTGTTTCCTTTACCTGCGCAGGAAATGCTTCCCCACTCCACTGATCTGCCTGTCTTGACCAGCCTAAAAACTTTCGCCCCTCGACCGCCGGGGTCTGCGGTAAGATAAAGTCTGCTCCATCCTCTACCCGGTATGCCTGCCACAGTCTGTCATCCACATAAAAACGCACCTCATGATCTTCTGTTTCCATCTTCTGATCCCACAGGGCAGTTTTTATCACTTGACAGGTTCCCTCTGTTCCATTGGGATGCCGGTAGGTCTCGGTCACCCCCACGGACAGCAGACCATTTTTGCTATCCACGCCGTAGATCTCCACCTTACACTCCCCTTTGATTCCAAGCCCCTGCATTTTCTCTTTTAAGATCCGGCAAAAAGCATCCGCCCATGCCTCGTCATCCTTTATACTTTCTGCCTGCATCCATTGTTCCTGCATGGTCTGATCCAAAGCCAGACTGACCGCCTCCTCCAAGGTCTTTTCATGGTCTGTCCTTCCTTCGACGGTCAGAAACATGAGCACGGAAAGAAACAAGATCGCCGCAGAAACGATACCATACACGATATATTTCATCCTTGTTCTCCTTCTTCCACACGCAGATAGATCCAACCATTCTGACTTGCCCCCTGCGCATCCCAAAGCATGACTTTTGCCCGATAGATGCCGCTACGCTCAAAGCAATAGTTTTCTTCTCCCGCCGCATCTTCCTGCGCTTTTACCACTTCCCTGCTGTCGGTATCCTCGATCCAAAGGATGGAAAAAGACGCCTCCTCTCCCCTGGCATCCCTTGCTAAGATCATATCCTTTGCCTGATAGGACTTCCCGACCAAAAGCGTCTGCGTGGTTGCTGTCGGAACCGAATCTTCTTTTGCCCTTCGGATGGCTTGATCGGAAGTTGTCATCCCATATGTCTCCTGTCCCATCTTCTCTTTCATCTGCTTTCCCAGTGTCCGAGGCAGCCCCTTTTCTCCTGCAAAAGACAGGCAAAAGAATAAGGTCAGCAAAGCCCCTGCTACCACCATGGCAAGCAAAGTCCTACCATAGTTTCTTATAATTTCTGTCATATTCTCCCCTTATCCAAACATCTGCTCTAATGCCAGCGCCAACCCCATGCCAAAAGGACTTTTTATCTCTTGCCAGAACAAGATCCCCAACATGACGGTCGTAACGACCGCTAGCAACATTTCCCCATAAGTATCCATAATCTCTTTCATCCCACTTCTCCTCTCTTTACATACAAAATGCCTGTATTGCCAAAAGAAAGACGCCACAAATACTGCCGCCGATGACACTGTAAAAAAGCGCCATCCCATAATCCCGCATAATTTCCTGCATATAGTTCCCCCTTTACCATAAATCCACCGCAATCCTTCTGGTATTTTCCAGATCAAAAAAAGAAATCCCATAGTCATAGGTCAGCGTCATACTTCCATAGGCTGCCTGCTTACTTCCCCCCGGTCGATAAACTTCCACACTAAGGTCATAGTCCATTTCTCTTGCATCTGCCTGACAGGCTTCGATCACATCCTCTGCAAAATGTGCTGCCTCGATCCTTTCGGCACTGGCAGTCAGAAAGGCATTTGCATTTCGCGCTGATACCGATGTCGCCGTAATGCCGATTCCCGTAACCGTCAAAAGCATGAGACAGAAAACCCCGATAAATGATTTTATAATGACTTCCATAAACTTTCCCCTTTCCTACATCTGCAAGATACTGCTTGCCATCATGACATAAAAGAGCATGACCATATCCACTAACATCTTGGCTCCCCCGGTCAACTGCGGTGCTAAAAATAAGGCGTAGAGCCCACCTAAGGCATCCTCGTTTTTCATCTTCTGTGCCTGATCGAAAAGCAGTTGATTTCTACGGATAATATCACTGATCTGGCTGGACGCATTGCCCCCGGTGCCCTCCGACAAAGAATAAAGCATCTTCATGGAGGACTGTACTTCCGGCAGGGCATAGGTCTGCAAAAATGCCAGATAGGGCTCCATGTCTGTCGGTTTCTGCTGCAGATCCTGTATCAGTTGGCGCAGTTCCGGCTTTAAGAGCAGGGGCGCTTCCTCATAGGATTCCATGATCGCCACCTGCACATTTTCACTCTGCAGGAGCAAAGACACTTCTAAGAGCCACTGCGGAAAGACCTTTTGCAGGGCACGGGTCACCTTTCTTTTTGCAATGCCATAGCCCAATTCTCTTTTGCCTGCCGCATCACACCGCTTTACTTTTTCATACTGGCGGAGTAAGTCTTTCTCATCGCAGGTCTTTTCCATACTGCCACTTGCCAGTTTCTTATCCGCCACATAAAAGATCCACAGATCAATCAAAAGCGTGGCAAGGGTTGTGACCTTAACTAGGGCATAATCGGAGATTGTCATAGAAATGCCGTTTGCCACATAGACAAAGGCAGAACACAAAAGCAAAGATACGACGACCGAGACCAAGATCTGCGTCCGCTTTCTCTTTTTCTCCTTTAAAAGTTCATATTCCCGGTCTGCCCACATGCGCCTGGCATCCAGCATCAGTAAGATAGCATCCCCATATTCTCCCCCATTTTGTTCTACCTGCAAGGCAAAACGGTGCATGGTTGCCATCTGCTGCAGGGGATATTCCTGCTCGATACGCGACAGCGCCTTCGCCTCCACCTGATTTTCCCCATAGGTCTTTTCAATATAGGTGATCGCATCCCTGATACAGGTATGCATCCTGCCCTTTGCCAAAAGTTTTTCTACATCCTTTAAGGTCACCAGCACCTTGCCCGATTTTTGAAAAGAGTACAAAAACTGCTCCATATAGGTGTTTGCTTCCACAAACTGCAACTGCCCATAGCGGTTGCGATAGAGATTGCGCAGAAAAAAGGGAAACAGAAAGGCACACCAGCCACACAAAAGGACAAGATAGATCCCATCCAGATGAAAATACCGCCCCAGCAAAAGGGCAAATGCCACCACAACACCATACATCCCCAGACTTTTCTTCCAGGAAAAAACATAGCCATATTGATACAATTCATCCCATAGCAACTTTCGCTTCATAATACGTTCCCTTCCTCTCTCCCCATGCATCGGAAATCACTTTTCCATCTTCTACCACGATCTGCACCTGATTTTTTCCATCTTCTCTGGAAAAAAAGCAGACCTGATCGATATATCTGCTGATCTGATAACGCTCCATGCTATCTTCCCAGCCGCGCCTGCGCACCAGAATTCCAACATCAATAAAGGAATAAATATCATTTTCCATGCGTCCGGCATCCCGCTCATTTCCCGCCATATTTAACATACGATCCGGTATCTTTCTCACATCCGACGTGTGCAGAGTCGTCATGCCGTGTACCCCCGTACTCAGACACTCCATCAGATAGACCACTTCCTTAGACCTAGTCTCCGAGAGCATGATCCACTTAGGATTCAGGCGCAGACAGGTCTTGATCGCCTGCGTGTAGTCCATCTGCCGGTTGATCCGCAGTTCCAGACAATCATGGTCTGGATGCATACTGGGATAATGCCATTCCGTCGTATCCTCGATCGTGATCACACGCTCATCCTCCGGGATATAACCGGATAAAAATTTACAGAGTTCCGTTTTGCCCGCTCCCGGTTCGCCTACCACTACAATATTTTTATGGTCTGCCACACAGGACAAAAGCAGGTCTAAAACCTCCTCTTTGCAATAGCCTTCTGCGATCATCTGTCTGGCATGCAGCCGCACATAGGGCAGGGACTTGCGGATGCAGATGCTGCGCCCGGTCAGACACACAGACTCATGCACAATGGTAATGCGCAGACTTGCCGTCTCTGCCTCCAAGACCGGATTTTGCCGGTTGAATGCCTTGCTCACACCATTTGCCACGCGCCCGGTAAACTGGTCCACGAAATCCTGACTTAAGATCAGATCTTTGCATACATGACGACAATTATCGCTGTCCGTGATCCAGACCTCTCTGCCGTTGTAATCCACATCCGTCACATCATCATCGATAATATAGGGATAAAGCGGTCCGAAAAAATCACCACTTTTACCCAATGCGATCATCCGTTCACTCATGTCGTCCCCCTTACAGCGCATTCTTCGTGAAGAAATACGTCAGTAACTGGGAAAAAGCCCCACCGACAATACTGTTTTGATCCTTACCGATCAGTGTCGAAACCAAGATCAACATTGCTCCGATCACAACCACGGTGATCATAGCTGGTCCATATTCTTTAATAATATCCTGCATATTCTCTCATCCTTTCATTTTTGCATAAAAGGACATAAAGCATACCCAAATCGGAATAAGCCGGCGATACGCCGTCGAAAAAAGATGCCATCTCATAAGATGGTGAGATTGATATTAACAAGTCTTTTTCCTTTTGGCAAGACCTTTTTGAATTATTTTAAAAGTCTGACAAAAGCCAATATTATTTTTTCTTTACTCCATCCCTCATATGACCTATAATATATTGCATATTTCGTTGTTGTTATCGGCAGCGACAATTTTTTAGAAAGAAGAGGTATTTCATATGGCACAGAATCCTATCGTAACCATAGAAATGGAAAATGGCGACATCATGAAAGCAGAATTATATCCTGATGTTGCACCAAACACAGTCAACAACTTTATCTCCTTGGTAAACAAGGGCTACTATGATGGTATTATCTTCCATCGTGTGATCCGCGGCTTTATGCTGCAGGGCGGCGATCCGACCGGCACAGGTACCGGCGGTCCTGGCTATTCCATTGCCGGAGAATTTTCTCACAATGGTTTCCAGAATGACCTCAAGCATACACCGGGTGTCCTTTCCATGGCACGCACCATGGTCCCGGATTCCGCTGGCAGCCAGTTCTTTATCATGCACCAGACCAGCCCACACTTGGACGGCGAGTACGCGGCCTTTGGTCAGATCATCGAGGGCATGGATGTAGTCAACAAGATTGCTGAGACCGCAACCGATTACTCTGATCGTCCTTTAGAGGAACAGAAAATGAAAAAAGTGACCGTCGAGACTTTCGGCGTAGATTATCCGGAACCGGAAAAATGCTAATAAGCTAATAAAAAGACAGATGCCTGGGCGCTTATCTTGCACCAGAGCATCTGTCTTTTGTATTGTCATTTTTTATTTGTCATCATCCATAAATACCGAGAAAGATGTTTTGCCTAATACATCATTGACAAAGCCTTCGGTATCGTCTCGTACCTCTTTCCAGTCAAGGGCTTCCAGATTATGAATGTAGTCCGCCTGATCGCCGAAAAGATCCGGCAGTCCTTCGGTCACCTCCCTCATCTGCCCTTTAAAATATCCTTTTGCCATCGTATCTCCGTCACAGGTCATGACCATATCGGTAGCCTTCAGGCTAAATCCATCCTCTGCCTCCTGCCATGTGATATGGGATGTCATCTTGTACTGTTTGCCGGTATTGGCATAGTAGGTCATTTCCGCATCGATCCAATGAGAATAGTCGGGATTGCGCACCATCTTCATTTCTACGCGCTCATCGTCCGGCAGTTCATAATACATATAGGCAGTGCCGACATCCTCGCCATCAACGACCATGGATGCACCATCTAAGACATCCGACATATCCACAGAAAGCCTGCGCAAATGGTTGTGCTTGGTCAGATACATGGAGCAGACCACATCATAATCCGGGGCATCAATTCCTAAAAGATCCCAGATAAACTGTCCACATCCCTGCGGAATGGTGATCACAAACTCCTCACTGACCGTGCCATCTTCATCTTCGATGGTCTTACCCGTCTGATCGATGGAGATCTGCTTGGTCAGGTCTGCAATATCCTGCATATGATCCTTGAACCATGTTTTATCGATATCAGAAGTCAGATCCGGCATTTTCAAAAAGAGATCCTGCCCCGTCGGGAAGGCATAGCCAATATCATCCCCCAAAAGCGGGGCTTCCATGTAGACCGTCTGATCCTCTGCATAAAAATCCAACTCGCCCATATCGACCCACAAAAGATCCATATCCATCTTGGAAGAAATGCGCTTTTGTGCAAAAGACCGCTTGGCATCCACATCAAAATAGATGGAAGATTTTACCTGCTGCATACCGGAAAGTCCTACTTTACCGGTCAGTTCGGTATCTCCATTGCCATAGTCACGGCACATCTCCATAATATCAATATCATGCAAAAGATAGCCCGGATTTTTCAGTGTGACCTCCATAAAATAAATGGAGGATAAAAGTAAGCGGGAACTTGGTTGCTGCGCCCAAGTATAAAATGCCCCACCGGCGACCACGATAAGTGCTGCCAAAATCCCTAATATGATCTTGCCTCTTTTTTTCATAGGCCTTCCCTACCTTGTCTTAAATAAATGGATTATAAAATCTGCTTCCATCATGATATGTAACCACAAGTGCTATGACCATAAAGACTAGAGTTACGATCATGACCGCATAGTCTGCTTTTGCAAGTTTGCGCCCCATATACCAGGTACGCTTTTTATTTTTTCCATAACCACGCAACTCCATGGCATTGCTGACCGTGTCGATCCGATCCATACTGGTAAAGATCAATGGGAAAATGATGGCTGACACATTTTTGATTCGATCCATCAGTTTTGCCTTGCCGGACATCTCGATTCCGCGCGCTTCCTGTGCATTTTTGATTTTGTGGAAATCATCCTGCACATCCGGGATATATCGGAGCGCGATCGCCATCGCATAACCGATATTATAACTTACGCCAAGTTTATTCAATGATGCCGCAAGTTCGGATGGATTGGTCGTGATGATGAACATAAATACCGCCGGCACGATCGTAAAATACTTGAGCACAACATTGAGTTCATAGAACAACTGCTCCTGGGTCACCACCCAGCGGCCGCCCAGACTGTAAAGGATGTGCTCTGTGCCATAGATCTTTGTTCCCTGTCCCGGTGCAAAGATAAAAATAGCCAGAATGTTGATGATCATAAATACCAATATCACCTTAAAAACGGAACCAACCTGTTCCCAACTGGTCTTGGATAGTTTAAATAAGATTAAACTGGTCGCAAGCATAATGGCAAGCACCCTGGTATCATAGGTCAACATACAGGTGATGGTCCATGCCAGAAAGAAGATCAGTTTGGTAACGCCACACAGATCTTCCATCCATGTTCCTTTTTCTTCATAAGAAAATAATTTTGCCATTATCTCACCGTCCTTTCGTAGTTGATAAAGCATTCAACAAACGCAGACGGTGACGGGATACCGCATTTTTCTGCCATCTCATAAAGTGAAGTCTGCTTTAAGTATGCCCGATCTGCGATCTGCCCATTCGTCAGGATATTTGCCGGTGTGTCGTCCGCGATCATCTGTCCGTCCGCGATCACAATGGCACGATCCGTATATTCCAGCATCAAATGCATATCATGCGTGATCATAATGATGGTGGTACCAAATTCTTCGTTTACCCGTTTTAAGAATTCCATGATCTCCGTATAGTGACGGTAATCCTGTCCGGCTGTCGGCTCATCTAAGATCATGATCTGTGGGTTCATGACTAAAATAGAAGCAATAGTCACACGCTTCTTTTGTCCGAAACTCAGGGCTGAGATCGGCCAGTTACGAAAAGGATAAAGACCGCAGATCTTGAGTGTTTCATAGACTCTTTCCTTGATCTCATCTTCCGAGACACCGCGCACGGCAAGACCCAAAGCCACCTCATCATAGATCATTGCCTTGGAGATCATCTGATTTGGATTTTGCATGACAATACCGATCTTTTCGCCACGCTCCTTGATGGAAAGCGGTGCGATATCCTGACCATCCAAGAGGATCCTGCCCTTATCCGGCTGCAAAAAGCCACAGATCAGGCTGGAAAGAGTCGTCTTTCCGGCACCATTTTTTCCAACAATGCTGATCATTTCGCCTTTATTTACCGAAAAATCAATATCCTGTAAGATCGGGTGCTTGGCATCATAGGAAAAATCCAAATGCTCTACGGCAAGAGCCACCTGGCTATTTTTTCCCTTTGCCGGTGTCTGGGCACTGGCAAACCATTCCTGTACCTGTCCTTTGTAGGCAGAAAAATCCATGGTCTCCACATGTGCCGGACGATCTTTTTCGGAAATCGTGCAGCCTGCATGCTTCAATGCCGTCACATAAAGCGGTTCACGGATGCCCTCTTTCATCAGTATATCACAAGATAAAAGTTGATCCGGTGTCATATCCGCAACAATCCTGCCATCACCCACGACCACAATACGGTCTACATCCTTATATAAAGCATCTTCCAAACGGTGCTCAATGATAAGGATGGTCTTATTCTGTTCTTTTTGGATGGAATCGATCAATGCGATCGCGCGTTTTCCTGTTGCCGGATCCAAATTGGCAAGTGGCTCATCAAAAAGCAGAATATCCACGTCATCGATCATGACGCCTGCCATAGACACACGTTGCTTCTGTCCACCTGACAATGCTCCCGGTGCATGGTGCAAAAGATTTTTCACATCCACCATATCGGCAATCGCATCCACACGTCTGTGCATCTTTTCTTCTTCCATACAGTCGTTTTCCAATACAAAGGCGATATCTTCCGCTACCGTCAGTCCGATAAACTGTCCATCTGTGTCCTGTAAAACAGTGCCGACCATCTTGGATAGGCCAAAAATGCCCAGGTCTTTCGGTTCCTTTCCTCCAATATATAACTCACCGGTACTCTCTCCTGCATATGAAAAAGGAACCAATCCGTTGATGCAGTTGGCAAGTGTTGATTTGCCTGACCCGGATGGCCCTATAATAAGAATTTTTTCTCCGGGATAGACGCTAAGGTCAATATCCCGGAGAGTTGGTTCTACCTGTGAATTGTACTTAAACGAATAATTTTTAAACTCGATAATAGGTTCCACAATCACATTCCCTTTTAATAATTAGTCTTCTTTTGTAAGGCTTGATGACTTTGCACCAATCTTAGTATAACCCATGCCAAGCAGAGTTCCAAGAATTGCTGTAATAATAATATTTGCTACAAATGCACATGCACCCTGTGCAAATACCTTATTGGTAGGCTCTGAATAGATGACAATGTCTAGTACCGGAGCAACGAGAATCCATGCAACCGCATTTGTTACAATCTGTACTATATTAAAAAGTACAATTGCTTTACGATCAAATCCGCCTTCTTTGATCTGATACTTCTTAGCGAAAAGGCCTACGCCGATACCAATCACAGCTTCTGGAATAACCCAGCTCCACCAGATACTACCATAAAACATAGCATCGCCAAGTGCATGACCAAGAATACCTACAATGCCACCAACAACTGGTCCAAATACTGCTGCTAAAAATGCAAGGACTGCTGCTCTTGGCTGTAATGAAGTGTTAGGAATAATTCCCAATGGAATCTGCACCTCTGTAAGCACGATAAAGAGTGCTGTTCCGATACCGGTCGCAACGACTTCTTTAATACCAAACTTTTTCATTGAATTTTCCTCCTTGTTTGTATAATACTGCCTTATTATATGTTATCTTGACATTTTTCTCAATGTCCTTTTACACAAAAAATGCCGCAAATCCGTAGGATTTTTGGCATTTTGCAAGATTTTGCTGTGTTTCCATAGTATTTTGATAGGATTTTGGCAGTTTGGATTTTCTGCGAAAGAATCGAGCGGAGGTGTTACGCGTGTGCTTATTTGAATACGATCAGGAAAAACATATCAAAATGGAAAAAGCAGAGTCCTATCAGGACGGAATCGCCTTAGGGGAAGAACGCGGTAAGCGACTTGGACAGGAAATGGGGCAGGATATCATCAATCGTCTGAACCAGTCTTTGATAGCCGATAATCGTCTGGAAGATTTGACGCGCAGTGTTCAAGATCCAATATATCAGGAAGAATTGTTAAAAGAATATGATATCTTGATGTAAGGTATTTCAAAAAGAGCGTAGGGAGATTTCAATCCCTACGCTCTCTTCTTTTGCTCAATTAATACGATAAGATGTAGATTGCGTTATGTGACTAACGCGCTCCCTTAACTCTGAGATTACTGAAGTAATGAAAGAACACCCTTCAGCAACAGATGTAAAATCTACAAAACAATCTGATGGAACAACTACCGCAACTAAGTATTTTGCAGACGCAGCAAAGTCAGTTGAAATAACAACTGCAAGTGGTATGGTTAGAAGCGAAAATGTAAATGGCACTCTTAACTTCAATTTACATGTAGGTGCAGATTCGTCATCTGACAACAAGATTGGTGTCCAGATTGATGCAATGAGCGCGACAGGAATTGGTGTTAAGGGTCTTAAGGTTGATACAGAGGATGATGCTACTGCAGCTATTGATACTATTTCACAGGCTATCCAGTCTACACAGGATGTTCTTTCATTACTTCAGTAGTCCAAGCGTTAAAACGAGCGTATAATTACATGGAACGATGTATATCACGAAGTAATAATTGAGCAAGTGAAAAGAGGTCACTGGGAAATGCTTTTGCAAATCCCTGCGACCTCTTTTACACTTTTCAATCATTAGCCAGCCGATGACAAGCCATTCATCTTTTCTAATCTGATAATACGCTCCGAATGATCGGATACAACCGACTTCAAAACATCTGTATCTGTTTTCATCTGCTCATGGCTCTCGATGGATATTTCATACTTTCTGTACTCCGTATTGACAACCTTGCACAGATCTTTCAGACTCGGCACAACATAATTTTCAAGAAGTAACTCGACATTTGTCATACGCTCCTTTAAGCCTTGTGTTTCCGTCTTGAGTCCTTGCATCTCTGACTTCAAACTTTGTGTCTCTGTCTTGAGTCCTTGCATCTCTGACTTCAAACTTTGTGTCTCTGTCTTGAGTCCTTGCATCTCTGACTTCAAACTTTGTGTCTCTGCCTTTTGCTCTGCCATATCTGACTTTAAGTTAGATACATCCTGCTTTAGCCCTGATACATCCCGCTTTAGCCCTGATACATCCTGCTTTAATCCTGAGATATCAGCCTTGATCGGATTCAACTTTTCATCAAGTTTCTGATCCAGTTTTTCATCCAACTTTTTGTCTAACTTCTCATCCAGCATATCTGACATGACCCTAGTCATGGCTACCAGCAATTCTTCATTTGTCATAACTCTGCCCCCTTTCCTACAAATTCCCCTTGGTAAATAATATCCGTTGATATGCTACTGATTGTACTATCCCCTATCAGAAATTGCAAGAAACTTTTTCATAAATGACACAATGCGTGTATCTTCTTATAAATCCCATTCCGCCTGTCTGGTGTGCAAAAGTTCATGCGACTTATGCGACAGTGGCCGATCTAAGAATTTATCATAAGCCTGGACGATCGCCGGATTTTCATGTGAAAAGCGCAACTGGCTTCCCTTATCCAGCGCATACAACTTCTGTCCACGCTGACATGCCAATTCCAAGCCATCATGGATCGGTTGTCCACCGCCTCCGGCACATCCGCCCGGACAGGCCATCACTTCTACGAAATCATAAGAGACCTCGCCTCTGCTGACGCGCTCCATCAGATTTCTGGCATTTCCCAGTCCACTGACTACGGCTGCATGCACCGGCGTACCGGCAATATCCACGGTCACTTCCCGAATGCCATCTTCTCCACGTACAATAGAAAAATCATCTGCCCCCGGATTCTTTCCGGTCACAAAATAGTATGCACTACGAAGTGCTGCCTCCATGACTCCACCGGTCGCACCAAAGATCACACCCGCTCCGGTACCAATACCAAGTGGTTCGTCAAAAGCATCTTCTTCCAAGGTATCGATATTGACCTGGGCTGCACGAAGCATACGGATAAACTCTCGCGTTGTAAGCGAAACATCGACATCCCGATCTGCTCCACTGTCATTGACCTGTGGCACTGCACATTCATACTTTTTGGCAGTACAAGGCATGATGGAAACACAGGTGATCTTGTCCGGTGTCACACCCAAGATATCTGCATAATAAGTCTTTGCAATGGCTCCAAACATCTGCTGTGGCGATTTTGCTGTAGATAAATTGTCTACATAATCCGGGAACTGCGATCTCATAAAGCGTACCCAGCCCGGACAGCAGGACGTAAACATTGGCATTTTTGCATCTTTTTCATGTGAAAGACGCTCCAACAACTCATGCCCTTCTTCCATAATTGTCAGATCCGCAGAAAAATCCGTATCAAAAATATAATCAAATCCAATCTGTCTTGCGGCAGACACCATTTTCCCTACTGTCGCCTGCTCTGTAGAAAGCCCAAAGCCCTCGCCCCATGCGGCACGAACTGCCGGAGCGATCTGGGCGATCACGATCTGATCCGGATCCATAATGGCATCCATGACCTTAACCGTATCATTTCGTTCACGAAGTGCACCGGTCGGGCAATGTGTGATGCATTGTCCACAAAGGGCGCAATCCATATCTTCGATATTTTGCATATCTACCGTGCTTACACTGGTACGTTTGCCTGTATTGATAATGTCCCACACGCCCATGGTCTGGATCTTGTCGCAGACCTGCACACAGCGCATACATTTGATACATTTTGCAGAATCACGGATGATCGGGAAAGAATGATCCCATGGCTGGTTCTCGATCTCGATCTTGTATGGGATTTCAATAATATTCAACTCTCTGGCAAGTCTCTGCAGATTACAATCATTGCCTCTTACACAGGTGGCACAGCGAAAATCATGCTGTGATAAGATCAATTCCACGTTGGTACGTCTTGCAGACTGCACCTTGGGACTGTTGGTAAAGATTTCCATACCCTCTTCCACCACATTATTACATGCAGCAACAAGATTCTTTTTCCCACCGATCTCCACTAAGCAAACACGGCATGCGCCGATCTCATTGATCTCTTTTAAATAGCAGAGCGTAGGGATGCGAATGCCTTTTTCTCTGGCGGCATCCAAAATCGTCGTGCCTTTTTCTACCTGAATTTCTATTCCGTTAATCTTGGCATTTACCATCTTAATTCCCTACCTCCTCTCAGTACTCCACATCCATAGTGATCGCAGCGCAGACATCTGGCTGCTTCCTGAATCGTTTCTTCACGGCTCATAGCATCCTCAATGCCGTCAAAATCGTTCTTGCGTTCACACGCTTCTCTTTCTGTCAAATGGATACGTCCACTTGGCAACTTGTCATTCATAAGAGGAGATGGGATATCCACATCTACGGTGATCTCGTGATGATATCCCAGATATTCATCAATATTGGCAGCCACGACCTTGCCTGCTGCAATCGCCTTGATCACGGTTGCCGGTCCGGATACGCAGTCTCCACCGGAAAATACGCCAGGATTTCCTGTTGTCTTACCGCCCTCATCCGTGATGATACGGTTCCATTTGGTCGAAATGCCCTGTTCTTCAAACTGCTCACTCTCGATATCCTGTCCGATGGCAACCAGAATGATATCTGCCGGCATGCGGATTGGATCCTTGTCCGCCTTATTGGACTTTGGTCTTCCATTGCGGTCATAAAGCCCACTGATCTGCGGCTGCGTCCAGAGTGCCACTGCCTTGCCTTCTTCATCTGCTTCCACGCGAAGCGGTGCCTGCAGGGTAAATAATTCCACCCCTTCCTCAATGGCTCCACGCACCTCTACCGGTGATGCTGTCATGTCTTTTTCCTGACGTCTGTAAATGATGCTTACCTTTTCCGCATTGGCACGAATAGCTGTTCTCGCACAGTCCATGGCAACATTTCCACCACCGATAACGGCTACCTTTAGTCCGCTAAAGTCTAAGCGCTTTTCCAGTCCCACGTCGCGCAGCAGATTGACTGCTGAGATAACGTTCAGGCTGTCTGCTCCTTCAATGTCAAAATTCTTGTCAGTCTGTGCACCGATGGAAATATAAATGGCATCGTATTCCTTTTCCAGATCTTCCATTGAAATATCACGTCCGATCTGTGTATTTAGGCGCACTTCCACACCGGTCTTTAATATGTAATCAATATCCTGCGCCAGACGTTTTCTCGGGAAACGATAATTTGGAATACCATAGCGAAGCATTCCTCCAAGTGCCGGTTTCTCCTCAAATACCACAGTCTGATGTCCCATCAGTTGCAGGAAATAAGCTGTCGTAAGTCCACTTGGTCCGCCACCGATGATGGCGATGCGCTTCCCTGTAGGCTCTGCCTTTGGCGGTACCGGAATGGAATCCAGATCTGCAAAATCTACGGCAGACCGTTTGAGTCCGCGAATATTGACAGAAGAATCCAGCATGTTTCTACGGCATCTCTGCTCGCAAGGATGCTCACAGATCAATGCACACGCCACCGGAAACGGATTATCTTTTCGGATCAGACGCACAGCATCCTCATATCTGCCCGCTCCGGTAAGAGCGATATAGCCCGGAATGTCTACATGTGCCGGGCACTGGTCGATACATGGGATCGGCTGTTCAAAACTACCGCTGCATCTGTGATGCTTTACATGCGAAATATAGTCCTCCTGCAATCCGTCCAAGCCCACAAGCACCATACGTGCCGCCTCAAATCCGATTGCACAGTCTGCTGACAACTCGATATTCTTTGCTGTCTTTTCGATCAGAGCCAGTGTATTCTCTGTCGCCCGATTGTTCAGGACATCCTCCAACAGATCCTCCAATTTTCCCAAGCCGTCCCGGCATGGCACACACTTTCCGCAACTCTGCGCATGGCATACTTTTAACATGGCAAGCTGCATCTCCACCAGACAAACTCCCGGTGGGCTGGCGATGATACGCTGCTTAAATTCCTTGGCAAGTGTCAAGGTCGTAGACGATGCACGATCATCTGTCATAACCGTTAATCTACTCAATGTAAAATCCCCCTTTACTTTTTCTTCGCCTTTTCAGAACTACCCCTTTATTCTAAAAAGACCTTTCATACTTATGTAATTTTTATTATACAGGTGGGGAAAAACGATAGCAAGAATTGATAATTTTTTCACGTTGTTTTTGAGAAAAAGAATATGACAAAAAACCGCTGCAAGCCTTGATTTTACAAGGTTTTGCAACGGTTTTTCAATGTTTTCAAGAAATGAGACACGGGGGATTCGAACCCCCGACAACCTGATTAAAAGTCAGGTGCTCTACCAACTGAGCTAGTATCCCATGTTATAAAAGATAGCTGGGCTAGCAGGATTCGAACCTGCGAATGCTGGAATCAAAATCCAGTGCCTTACCGCTTGGCGATAGCCCAACAACTTCATAATGTTGCTCTATCGCAACAAAGGTGGATAAAGGGATTCGAACCCTTGGCCTCCAGAGCCACAATCTGGCGCGCTAACCAACTGCGCTATACCCACCATATTGAGATGAGTAAGACAAGGTCTTACTTAAAAAATATTACTACCTCCTGCATAATGACAAGAAATAGTAACATCAAATGTGCTCGAAGGGATTCGAACCCCCGACCCACGGCTTAGAAGGCCGTTGCTCTATCCAACTGAGCTACGAACACATAAATAAAAGAGCGGGTGATGGGAATCGAACCCACGTATTCAGCTTGGAAGGCTGATGTTCTACCATTGAACTACACCCGCATACAAGTCGGGGTGACAGGATTCGAACCTGCGACCCCCTGGTCCCAAACCAGGTGCTCTAGCCAAACTGAGCCACACCCCGATGTATTACCGCGTCGTCTCTCCGTGACGCAAGTAATATTATATGGCAGAGTCAGATAAATGTCAACAACTTTTTTCACTTTTTTTATTTTCTTTTTCCAAGCCCTGCCAGTCCTTGCCACAGGCGGATTTCCCATCTTTCGTCATCTTATTTTTTGCAAAGATCACATATAGATCAGATTAAAATGCAGGTCTCCCTGTGGGTCTACATCCACGACCACATAGGAGGGTCTTCTGCCGTCCTGTCTCGGATAAGAGATACTTCCCGGATTGATGATGGTCATATCCTCCTCATACGTCACTTCCGGCACATGCGTATGCCCGTAGAATACAATGTCCGCACCTTTTTCCTTGGCAGCCTCCACAAGCATCTGCGTTCCATAATTTACATTATAATAATGTCCGTGTGTCAGCATGACTACATGACGTCCTACCTGCATCACCACTTCTGCCGGCAGATCACTTCCAAAGTCGCAGTTGCCGCGCACGATCTCCAGCGGACATTCCGCTACCGCCTCGATATAGTCCTCGCATCCTTCGCCATCGCCCAGATGATAAATGCGGTCCGGCATGACCCTTTCGATGGCGATATCCAGATTATCATGTTTTCTGTGTGTATCACTAACAACCAGTATTCTCATATTTGATCAATTCTTCCTTCATCTTACGCAATGCATTTCCACGATGGGAGATCGCGTTCTTTTCTTCGCGGGACATAGCCGCCGTACTGCATCCATAGGCATCTACATAAAAGATCGGATCATAGCCAAATCCATTCTCCCCCTCCGGCTCCCAACCGATATATCCCTCAATCGTGCCTCTTACCACCTTTTCGCTGCCATCCGGGAATACCGCTGCCACAGCACAGACAAACCGTGCCGTACGTTTCTCCTTCGGCACACCGTCCAGTCGCTCGATCAGATTGGCATTCTTGATGTCGTACGAGGTATCCTCGCCCATGTATCTGGCAGAATAAATGCCCGGTTCCTTGTTCAGATAATCGATCTCCAGCCCGGAATCGTCTGCAAGAACGATGGCATCCACCTGGTCTGCGATGGCTCTGGCTTTGATCAGGGCATTTTCCTCAAAGGTCTTTCCATCTTCCACGATATCCACAGAAATCCCTGCCTCTTTCATAGAAAGGATCTCATAGCCCAGATCTTCGTAGATTTCACGGATCTCCCGCATTTTGTTTTGATTGCCTGTAGCAAAAATAATTTTTTTCATGGTCTTACTCCTCCAATGTCTGGAGCACAGCCTGTGCAAGTGCTTTTGCGGCTGCCTCCTGATATTCATCACTCTTTAATTTATCCAGTTCTTCCTGATTTGTCATAAATCCGATCTCCACCAAGGCTACCGGCATCTGCGCCGTCCGAATGATATAAATATCATCCCCCACGACAACGCCCTTGCTCCCGGAACCAAGTGTCTGTAAAAGTTGATCCAGACAGGTCTGGGCAAAGGCTTTGGACGCCCCGCTTTCATCTGCTGCATGATACATGACCTCGGTACCATTGATCCCGGACATCCTGCCGCTCGCCGTCGTATTGTTGTGGATGCTCAGGAAAAGATCTGCCTGCAAAGTATTAGCAAGCCCTACTCTTTTTTCCAGTGACAGGCTGCTGTCATCGGTTCGCGTATAGAAAATACCTATCTTGTCCTGATCTTTAAAATACGGCAGGATCTTTTTTGCGATCGCCAGATCAATGTCTTTTTCATCGGTTCCCAGAACTTCTGCTCCCGGATCACTGCCACCATGCCCGGCATCAATGACCACGATCTTATCATAGCGATCTCTGGGTGCCACAAAATCCATATAAAGATAATGGTCCTGCCAGGTCACATCCGTAATATAGACATTATCCAAAAGGATATCGATCAGCCCCTTTTTATTTTCCACATCATATTTGATGTCGTCAATATGGTCGCTGCTGCCGATCATGGGATAATCATAAAAATAGGACTGGCTGATCTCCGGTATATAGATCCGCACCTCTTGATCCACATAATTCTGCTCGATACTAACATCTGCGGTCTTTACTTCCTCCGGGATCTCCAGACGCAACTGTCCCTGCATCTCGATGTCCTGCTGCCCCTCTTTTAAAACGGCGGTCTCCGCCTGCATCAGGGATAAGACCGACTCGCCTTTTTCCACCTGTGTGGCATATTGCAACTGCTTCTGCTGCGCCCACACATGCAGATCCGGGATGCCCAGGAAAATACCACAGACTGCTACGCTTAATACAAGCAATATGGTCGCGACCAGACCCACGACTTTTTTTTCTAACTTCATCCTATCATCTTTCCCATCGTCTAGTCTTCTTCCACTTTCTTTCCATAGGCTTTGAGACAAAGATTGCCGCCGGCGGTCTCCTCGACACTTTCCCAATCCAGCCCGTTGTTACTGATGTAGCCCTCGCCATCCGAAATATCTGCATGCTGGCTCAGAGCATCTGCCGGATATTCGATCGCCATAGGATGATCCATACCGGGTGTGGATAATACCACAACAATGGCAAATTTATCTCCCTCTTTTACGCTATAAGGTCTGTCAAAAGGAATGGTGTAATACCCCGCATCTTCCAATTCGCCCCGCGCCACTTCCACGCGGCTGGCAAGGGATGCCGTGTTGCGATAATCTGTAACCATATATAACTGATATGACGTATTCTTGCCCAGTGCATAAAAGCCTGCACTTTCGATCTGTTCATCTTCTTTTGCCTCATAAATGTTGGCAGCATGGATCTTGGCCTTATTGTAACCGACCTGTCCGACCCAGCCACACAGATCTGACTGATAAATGGTATCGTAATTGTCCGCATCCTCTATACCAGCATATGAGACCGCCTGATCGCCGATATTGGTATCATAATAGGAAACATAAAACACACCATTTTCGCCAAAGGTCGCGCCCCAACTGTTCTGACAGATAAAGGCTCCGTCCCCCGCCACTTTTCCCGGGAAATTGGACGCACTGTAATGGTCGTCCCAGCCAATGATCACAACATCATGATTTGGCTTTTCCGCCCCGGTATAGCAGTAGGCATTCTTTTTTCTATTATAATAGGAAGACTTACTTAAATTTGTCGTGGATAGGCTGGCATAAATGGATGTCGATACACCGCCATGCTGATAGACCGCCCATTTGATATCGTCGATGTCATCACTATCGTAAAAATGGACTTCCTGCACATGTTTATCCACGGTCTTTTCCCCTGTCTGCTCCGGTCCCATCCAGGATACCAGATAAGATACCGCCATGGTATAGTTGCCGCCCAGAGACGTATCTACCTGATATGCATTGTCCGAGGTCATAGAGTCTGCATCAAAGGAAAACTTTTCTTCCGGCAAAAGAGAGGATTCCAAGGCCGAAAGTGCTGCCTGCGCCCAGCAGGTCGAAGTGTCGCCCTGGTTGCGCACAGCGGACACACGATCTTTCTCCCGCAGATCATAGGATGCCGGAAGGCTTCCTTTTTGCAGATCACCCGAGATCGTCGCCTGATAATTGGTCTCATCATAACTATAGGTACAGCCAAACTCACGGCACAGATCCTGCAAAGAAAGATATGCCTGCTTCTCATGCAACTCCGGCATGACATCCAAAGTGATCGCCTTGTCATCCCGCTTGGCATCCAGACTGTTGATATAAAAGGTATAAGAGCGGTCACCATAATCTAAGAGGATCTTTTTGTCCTCATAAAGAGAGGCACTGCATCCAAAAAAGTCCTCCACAAAGGGAAGCGATGCCATGACCTGCATATGGTCACCCATGATGATACCGTCAGCCACACCGTAAGTGTCCTCGCCCACCGTCAAGTGCAGATTGCCCTCCTCATTGATGCTGCGCGCCTTGAGCGGATAAAAGACCTCGTCCTGCAACTTGGCGCCACGAAAGGCTGTCACATCCGCATATTCATCATTCCAAGTATTGAGTTTTGCCAGAAAGGTCACTAGAAGTATGACCGTAAGTACTATATATCTCTTGGAATATCTCATACCCTATCCTTCTTCTTCGGCGGTTTCGGACCCATAAACTGATAGAAATAGGTCCGGATCATTCCATTGTATAACTTGCGATTCTTGTCCGCCTTGCGTCCGATATAACGCTCTGCCTCCTCATAGGATGTAATCAGATACATTGACCATGCATCCAAATCACGATAGACCTGTCCGATCGTCGTATAGAGTGCCGGAAGATCCTTCTTGTCCTCCAGGCGTTCTCCATACGGCGGATTGGTAATGATAAAGCCGTATTTTTTGCTGTGCTTTAAGTCTGCCACATCACGTTGCTGAAAATGGATCAGATGATCTACGCCTGCCTGCTTGGCATTGGCTCTCGCAATACGGATCATATCCGGGTCAATATCGTAGCCCTGCAAATCACAGGAAATATCCGTATCTACCATCTCCTCGGCTTCTTCTACCACATCATACCACATCTGCTTTGGTATCAAATGTGTCCATGCTTCTGCCGTAAAGGACCGGTTCATGCCCGGTGCTATATTTGCCGCCATCATGGCTGCCTCAATCAAAAAAGTGCCACTGCCGCAAAAAGGATCTACCAGGATGCGGTCTGCCCGCCACGGGGTCAGCATGATAAGAGCCGCGGCCAGTGTCTCAGAGATCGGTGCCTTGCTTGTCCATGTCCGGTAGCCCCTCTTGTGCAAAGGATCGCCGGTCGTATCCAGTGCCACCGTTACTTCATCTTTTAATAGGAAGATTCGCACCGGAAAAGAAGCGCCGTCCTCTTTGAACCAATCCGTATGATAGGTCATCTTCAAACGGTCTACCATTGCCTTTTTGCAAATGGACTGGATATCCGATGCACTGAAAAGTTTGCTTTTTACAGAAGAAGCCTTTTTGACCCAGAACTTTCCATCCTGTGGAATCCAGTCTTCCCATGGCAAAGCCTTCATGTTTTCATATAATTCATCAAAGGTCGTGGCACGAAATCTGCCGATCTGTACCATGACGCGCTCTGCGGTGCGCAGAAAGATATTACTCCTGCAAATGGTCTCCAGATCCCCTTCAAAGGTCACTCTGCCATCCTCCACCTTTGTAATATCATATCCGAGATCGTAGATCTCTCTTTTTAAAACTGCCTCCATGCCAAAATGACAAGGTGCCACCAGTTGTATTGTCTCCATAAAACAAACCTTTCTCTAGCCATAATCATAGATAATTACATATTATCTTTTGTAAAAAAATGTGTCAATGAATATCCCTATAGAAAAGTTTATAAAAATTTTATTATTTTTTTATTGCAATCCGAAAAAGGACGTTATATAATTAGCCATGTAAGAGGAAGTTTCCTTTTACACCCCTTATTAATTATTTATACTCCCCTCAAAAAAGACCGATTTATCGGTCTTTTTTATTTTTTTCATCTTTTGTCGACAGCGTCAAAGAAACTGTTTTGTAATCATCAGTTTCCGTAAAAAAGACGATCCACGCATAGCGGATCGTCCTATCCCTGTCTCTATTCTATTTGCTCATCTATGCATAAACATCAATCTGTGATCCCAGCATACCATAAGAAGATCCCACGCTGTCCTGTCCATAAAAAGTCGTCACACCCTCAAAGGCGGATGCGATCGCATTGTAAGCCTGCTCTACCTCCTGCGCAGAAGATATGCCCGACAGGCTCTTTCCGCCGGTCTGTGCATTCGGATACTGTACCGGATCAACGGCTCCGATCCCCTGCAGACTCTGTGTCTTGGATGCTTCATATGCCGCCGAAGTCTGTGACTCATTGGAAAGTGCATAAGACTGCGGACGGATCTGTAAATATGATGTTGTCGCTCCCATGCGACCAATGGATAATGCCATAATGCTCTCCTATTTATAGTGGTAATGCGGTTCAACAAACAAATCCATCTATAATTATAACAAAATTTTTCCATAAAGCAAGTATTCGTTTGCTTTTCTTTTTGTTCTTCCTGTACTATAGTAGTCTTTAGTAAAGTTTCATTTTTAAAGAGGTAGTTTTTGATGAAGATCCAAATTTTTGCCATGACCCACAAGACCTTTGATACCCCGCCGGACCCGCTCTATGTTTCCCTGCAGGTCGGACATGCCACGCATGAAGATCTGGGCTATCTTGCCGATGATACCGGGGATAATATTTCTGCTAAGAACTGCTATTATAGCGAACTGACCGGTCTTTACTGGGTCTGGAAAAATGTAAAAGATCTGGATTATGTCGGTGTCTGCCATTACCGGCGTTATCTTTTAAATGATGCCGGCAGTATTTTTACCCGGGCACAACTGGCTCCACTCCTCAAAGATTATGACATGATAACCTCCAAATGCCTGACCCTGAATTTTTCTTATGCTTATGGTTTTGGAGAAAATCACACACCGGAGGATCTTGCGGCAGCCGGTCAGGTCATTGCCAAACTCTATCCTGATTTTTATCCTCTCTATGCCAAACGCTTGCAGGAAAACCATACTTATTTTGGCAATATGATGATCTGCTCCAAGCCTCTCTTTGATGAATACTGTGCCTTTCTCTTTCCGATTTTTGAAGCCATGCATCCACTGCTTGCCCTGGATACCTATGATGATTACCACAAGAGACTCTATGGTTTTATCTCCGAGTTTCTCCTTATGGTCTGGTGCGAGTATCGTCACCTGCGCGTCAAAGAATGTAAAGTCGGTCTGATCGGCGAAAAAAAAGAAACCAAAGAGACTGTCCAGAAACTCTTTACCTATTTTAGGAAAGAGGACATTGCCGGTGCCAAAGCCTATTTCTTATCCGTAAAAGAAAAGCGACCGGATATTCTCATGGAAGCCTCGGATATCGACGGTCGCCTGCATCTTTGCCTGCAGATCATTTCTACCTGTGAATTTGAACTGGCATCCTGCCAAAAGATCCAAATAGACCTGCATCAGCCGGAGGATGTTCTTTTGGCTGCGTTTACAAAGTTGAATCATATTTCCACTGAATTATCTTTTAGCAAAGGACAGTTTCCAGCCATGACAAAAACTGATAGGGACTTCTTAAAGACCTTTAGCCCGGATGCCATCGCCATCAGCCTCCGCCTCTACTGCCCGGATGATGCCCACCGTAAAGACTGCTGCAAATATCTGAGTCAAAAACTCGACTGCACCATTCCCTGCCTATAGATCCCTTGTCATTTCCTCATCCAGATCATGAAAGACAATATCTAAAATACTGATGTATTCCTGATAGCAGGGCGTGTCTGCCAGCTCTTTTACCACATCTGCGACCGCGTGATAATACCAGTACTGTTCTTTTTCGTCTTTCATATTAAACTTCTGCCAGATAGCGCGCCCATCCCGTTTAAAATCACGCAGACTCGCCCGCATATTGGATAACTTGTCCGCCAGCATGATACATTTGACCGATCGGCTGGCATCCTTTGTCTTTTCCAACTGCTCCTGCTTGCGGATCTTCCAGGTCTCACTCTTGGGTCTGTCCTCGCGCTTATTCTCCGATTCATGTGCCACATAAAAAGCGATCTTCTGTCCAAATTCTGCCTCGATCTCCTCGATCGTGATCGGTGTATCCTCCACGACATCGTGCAGTGCCGCCGCCGCGATCACTTCATTGTCATTTGTCATGGATGCCACCAGCATCATGGTCTCCATAGGATGTGCGATGTAGGGCACCAGACTGCCCTTACGCACGGCGCCCTTATGTGCCTCGGCTGCATACTGGATTGCCCGCTCTATAACAGAAAAGGGTCTGGCTGTCTCATCCTGGGGCAGATAGTCCGGGAACTCCCCCATGATCCCCGCTAAGATCAAGCCCGCCGTCCGCATCTCCTGTTCTTCCGGCAGACGTTTTTCCTCTTGCATCTCCTCCATGTCATAGTACCAGCACTCCGGTTCCTCCTCCATATTGCCGAACTGAGAAAATCCGCCAAAAAGCGGACAGGAAGTACAATAACAATACGCCCCCACCATGACAGTCTGCAAGGCACGGCAATAATACTGTCCGTCACTCCCCCGTTCTGCCACATGGCTCGTCAAAACATAATGCAGATTTGAATTTTTTTCCATGGTATCGCCTTTCTTTTTTCGCATCCTCTACCACACATACATCTATACTAAAATTTGCCCATCCATCATTTCTTCCATACATTCCAGATTTTCTTCGGAGTGTTCCAATTCCCTGGAATAGCGGTAAGCGATCTCTGCCATATCTTTTATCGTTATGGTCTTGTCCTGTTCCAGCCATTTTGCCAGCCACAATTCACGGATCAGATAGGCATTGACGACTGCCTCCTGCGCCAGCGCATAGACATACTCATCATAAACGGCTCCGCAAAAATAGGCAAAAATGAAATAAACGACGATCTGCTCCATCTTGACAAAAAGATCCGGCTGGCTGGTCTCAAATTCCTGCTGCAGATGCGTATAGGTCTCTTGATCGGTCTCATATAAAAGATGCTCTGCCGCCAGCAAACGTTCCCGCCACATATAGGAAAGCGGCTCCAGGGCATAGAGATTGCGGAACAGAACATGCATATCTTCTAAGGAAGCAAAGGCTCTCACACCCTCTTTAGCATCCTCTGCCGCCTTGGCGTCCAAAAGACAGGCTTCCCATCTGCCCTCATCCAAGGCTTCCTGCATGGCATTTACCTTTCTAAGCATGGTGTGACAACGAATGGCAAAAGGAATCCGACGATCCTGCATAATGGCGATCATAGACTCGCGCATTACAACTAATTTTTCATATAAAATTCCATGAAATTCTTCATAAGGCTCCTCTATCTCATCATCTTCCCAAGTCTCCCAGGAAAGCGGCTGAGTGGTCGCTAAAAGCTGCTCCGCCACTGCCGGACAGGAAATAGCAAGCGAATATTCCCTGACATTTTCAAATTCCTCGGTATGTCTGGGATAGGATGTGCAGGTCAGACAAAGGCTGTCCTCGCCCAAGTGACAATACATATCACACAGACCGTCCTGGCGCAAGAAGGCACAGCGTGCGTCCGCATCCTGTCTGAATACTTTTTCCTCCCAATCGATCCGTGCGCGCAAGGTCTCCCCATAAGCACTTGTCTCCTTTTGATAGCCCTCTAAAGCCTCATCATCGATCTCGATCAACCAGCCTGCACAACAGGTTTGGGGGCAATCTCCGGCAATACATCGAAAACTGTCGTACCCTCTGACTTTTCGTCTCAGCATTTTCTTTTCCGTCCTTTTTTGATATAGATTTATTCTACAATTCTTTTTCCCTATTGACAATCCCAAGGAAATGTCATATATTGTTACTACGACAGACGTAGCAATGTCAGTCGTAGCATTGACTGTCGTAGTAACAGACATTTGACAGATAAATGGAAGGAGCGATCTATGATATGACAAGGATCAGCAGCGATGTCATTCGAGGCTACAACGATACCATGATCCTGTATCTGCTCTGGGATCAGCCATCCTATGGCTATGAGATCTCCAAACAGATCAAGGCGATGAGCGATGAGAAATACTGCATCAAGGAAACGACGCTCTACTCCGCATTTACCCGTATGGAGAAGAACGGTTACATCACTTCCTTTGACGGCAACAACCCGGACACCGGGAAACGCCGCACCTACTATCGCATCACCGATGCCGGCAGGGCATACTATCATGAAAAATGTGCCGAATGGCAATTAACCAAAGAAGTCGTAGAAAAATTTATCAAAAAACAAGGAGAATAGTTATGGACGCTATTAAAAATTATTTAGAGACAATGTTTTTAAATCTTCCAAACACCCCCGAAGTGCAAAAAGCCAAATACGAACTCGGACAGATGATGGAAGACAAATACCGGGAACTCATTGCCGATGGCAAGACAGAGAACGAAGCCATCGGAACCGTGATCGCCGAGTTTGGCAATCTGGATGAACTGGCAGAGGATCTTGGCATTGACAGTGTATTACACCACAGCCAGACCTTTGAAGCAGGGCGCATGGTATCTCTTACTGAAGTAAAAGAATACCTGAAAGCATCTTCCCGCCATGCCTTTCTGATTGCACTTGGCGTACTCTTGTGTATCCTGAGCCCGGTCTCTACGATCGTTATGAGCAGCATCGGAGAACTCACCGAAAGAGAAACGTTCATGGAGGCTCTTGGTGTGATCGGCATGTTTCTTTTCATAGCCATTGCAGTAGCACTTTTTGTTACTTCCGGCATTACCATGAACCGTTGGGAATTTATGAAACATCAGCACTGTTCTTTAGATTTTGCTACCACGGAATATGTGCATGACAGACGCAATATGTATCGCACCACACATGCCGTTCTCTTAAGTGTCGGCATCATCTTCTGCGTTTTGTGCGCTGTACCTGCCATTATCATGGATGCTTTGCCACTGCCTGACTTTATCGATGATATTTCCGGTGCTGCGGTACTCATCATCATAGCCATCGGTGTATTTATGATCGTTTTGACATCCATCAAGATGGATGGTTTTAACACCCTTTTAAAACTCAACGATAGTCGTTCCATGGGCGGACAGTATGTAGATTATCAAAAGCAGGAAAATTACAGCAATAAAACGGTTGCCGCCATCATGTCTGTTTACTGGCCTACCATTTCCGCAGCCTATCTGATCTGGTCTTTTTTAAGTTTTGACTGGTATATGACCTGGATCATCTGGCCGCTGGCAGCCATCGTTCACAAATGTATAAAGAATATCTGGTCTGACTAAGGAGGTTACTTATGAAAAAAAGAACATGGTATTTAACCCTATTAACCATTATCACTGTTATCTGTATTGCAATCGGACTACTCGTTCATGTAGTGCTTCCGGCTGGCAACTGGCTGTCTGACATGAGTGATGATCTGGATGATGTGAATGACTCCGAGTCTTTTCTATCCGGAAGTACAGTATACGAAGAAGTGGCGGCTTTTTCAAACATCCATCTGGAAATGGAAGTATCTGATATTAGCATCGCTTATGGCGACACCTATGCGATTTCTTATAAGACCAACAAAGAAAATCTGCTGCCACAGTATGAGGTAAAAAATGAAACACTTTATATCAGCCAAAAGACAAAGAAAGTACATGGGCTGACCAACAATGCCGATTGTACTTGTAAGATCACGGTTCCTAAGGATGCCGTTCTAAAACTGATCGACGGAACGATTGATGTCGGCGACTTTACTATGGAAAGATTAGGCACCGATACCCTGAATATTTCCTCCAGCGTTGGAGATATTGATATTTCAGACAATCTTTTTACCACCATCACTCTCCAGTCCGATGTTGGCGATATTTCACTGGAAAATGTCACTTTCCAGACAGCAGCACTTAGTTCCGATGTCGGCGATATTGATGTTGAGACTCCGTCACCGCTGGATTCCTACAAGATGGATCTGTCTTGTGATATAGGCGAGATTGAGATCAATGATCGTTCTTTCCGGAGCCACTACAAGCAGGATGCTGCAGCAGCAAACGCACAGACCCTGACCGTCACAAGTGACACGGGCGATATCTCGATCGAATACTAAGACTTAGAGCGTTCCTTTGTGGGGCGCTCTTTTTTGTTGGGGCGCAAGTGAGAAAGCACTGGGGGCGGGCAGGCGCAGGCACTAAGAAAAAAGTCGCGCAATTCTACGTCTCTATAAAGAGGCATTTGTTTTATTTTATGAAAACTGTCTTTGCAAGGTTAGACAGTCTCCCAGGATGCTGTTCGTCTGTGGCAGATATGAATGCAAAACGCATTAGAGGTGCTTAGGACTTGCAAATAACTAGGCAACTCTTATAAGTGACGCCCCTGAATATCTGCCACAGACGGACACATCCGCTCGACTGTCGAAGCCGTGCAAGAGACAGTTTCGTTACAAACAAATTGTCTCTTTAAGAGACGTAACGAATTGGCTCCTAATATTTTTCTTAGTGCCTGCGCCTGCCCGCCCCCAGTGCTTTCTCACTTGCGCCCATAAAAAAATCCGCAGACACAAAATGTATCTGCGGATTTTATCTCTAGGATTCTTCCCAAAAGTTCACCGGTTCATATTCCTGCAATTTCGCCAAAAATCCTTTTTCTCCCAAGAGTTCCTGAATCCGGTCTAGGACCGCCTCATCCCGCGCATAAACTGTATGATAATGATAACCCGATGTCACATTCATCAACTGGCTGGATTTGCCACTTTTGAGTTCTGCAATATACTGCTCGATATCATAGCGGGAATGGATATTCAGTTCTCCACGGATCACACCATAGGTCTTGTGATAGACAAAGACATCCTTGACCCAGCCTCCCAGATCAATGATGGTCTGTAGTTCCTCTGCCGTCTCCTCCTCTGTATGGATGACCTTGAATACACGCAGGGTCTCCTGATTCTTGTCGATGACATAGCCCCTGTTGGTCGAATGAATACAGATGTCCTTAGCACGGAGCAATGCCACATCCTGCACAATGACCTGCCGGCTCACATCAAGCATCTTTGCCAGTTTGACACCGGAGATAGGCGTATCGCTCGATTGCAAAATATGAATGATCTGATTTCTACGTTCTTCTCCACTCAACTTTTCTTACCTCACGCTCCGATCGGATGCAGATTTTTCAAGGAAATATCCATGATCGGTGCCGAATGTGTCAGCGCACCGCTGGAAACATAATCCACACCCAGACCGGATAATTTTGCCAGATTTTCCTCGGTCATATTGCCGCTGACTTCGACCTCTGCCTTTCCATCAATGATCGCCATTGCCTGTGCCATGGTATCATGATCCATGTTATCTAACATGATAATGTCCGCACCAGCCTCAACTGCCTCTTTTACCATGGAAAGATCTTCGACTTCCACCTCGATCTTGCGGACAAACGGCGCATATTCCTTGGCGCGCGCAATGGCTTCCTTCACGCCGCCTGCTGCACCAATATGATTATCCTTTAAAAGAACCCCATCTGTCAAATTATAACGGTGGTTATTTCCCCCACCCACACGAACCGCATATTTTTCAAAAATACGGTTGTTTGGCGTTGTCTTTCTGGTATCCAAAAGTTTGATGCCGGTACCTTCCAGCATGCCTGTGATCTGATGGGTATAAGTCGCGATACCGCTCATGCGCTGCAAATAATTGAGTGCCGTACGTTCTCCGCACAAAAGCACACGGATATCCCCGGTCACCTTTGCCATATGATCCCCGGCTTTTACCGCGTCCCCGTCTTTTGCAAAAAGTTCGATCTTTGTCTTTGGATCCAGCATCTCAAACACACGGCTGAAGATCTGTAAACCACAGATGATTCCATCCTGTTTGCAGATCAGATCCACCTCTCCAAGTTTTGCCTCCGGCATCACACTGTTGGTGCTGACATCCTCACTCGTGATGTCCTCCTGTAATGCGCTTCTGATATATGGGTCTACATTTAATGTCATTGTTACCTGATCAAACATAATCTCTCTCCTCTAAAAAATAACTCTTATGCACTTGCCTTGACTGCCTGCTGCACCATTGACTGATATTCTTCTTCCAAAGCCTCCCGATCCTCATAGGTCGAAAGGTCAATCGCATCCATGATCCTGCGCCCGGCATCTTCCTCCCTTTTGCCCGGGTTTTCCGTCATATCCAATGCTGCCCTTTTTGCAAAGACCAGACTCTCCAAAAGGGAATTGCTGGCAAGACGGTTTTTGCCATGCACACCATTGCAGGCAGTCTCACCTACGGCATACAGATGTTCCATACTTGTCTTGCTTTCATGGTTGACCTTGATGCCCCCCATAAAATAATGCTGTGCCGGCACGACCGGAATACATTCCTTATGCACATCATAGCCCATCTGCCGACAATGCTCAATAATATTTGGAAAATGGGAATCCAGTTCCTCTGCCGGGATCTCCCGCAGGTCTTCCCAGACATAGTCCGTACCATCTTTTTCCATCTGCTTGCGGATCTCCTGGGTCAAAAGATCCCGCGGCAAAAGTTCATTGACAAAACGGTTGCCGTATTTGTCATATAATTTGGCACCTTCCCCACGCACAGACTCAGAGATCAAAAAACTCCTCTGTTCCTTTTCTGTGGAATAAAAAGTCGTCGGATGGATTTGCACATACGTGATGTCCTTGAGTTCCACCCCATGCTTGATCGCCATGGCTATGCCGTCACCTGTCAGGTGTCTGAAATTGGTCGAATGGCGATAGACACCGCCGACACCGCCGGTCGCGAGCACGACTTCTTCTGCACTGACTTTTTCAAGAGTTCCGTCTGCCATACAAAGGATGCCGCCATAGCAAACATTATCTGCGCTGACAATATCTACAAGTGTGGTATATTCCATGATCTTGATATTCTCACGTTTTCTCGCCTCTGCCAAAAGGTGACTCGTGATCTCTTTTCCGGTCACATCCTCATGGAAGACGATACGTTTGGCACTGTGCGCGCCCTCTCTGGTATAAAGCAGGTTGCCATCCGCATCCTTTTTAAAATCTGCGCCCCAGCCGATCAGATCCTTTAAAACATCCTGCGATGACCGAATCATGATCTCTACGGATTTGCGGTCGTTTTCATAATGTCCGGCAGCCAGCGTATCTTCAAAGTAAGCATCATAATCATCTTCCCTTGTAAGCACGCACATGCCGCCCTGTGCCAGATAGGAATCATTACTCTGGGCATCGGACTTGGTCACGATCAGTATTTCCTTATCTTTTGGCAAATTAAGTGCAAGATAAAGACCGGAACAGCCGCATCCTGCAACTAAAATATCTGTTTTCATTTTCTTACATCTCCAAACATTACTGGCCTAATTCCAGCATTTTTTGTAAAGGCTTCATGGATTTTTCTGCCAGATTCTTTTCTACAAAGACCTCGTTGGTATCATGTGCCAAAACATCTAAAACCTTTTCCAAAGTCACCTTTTTCATATTGACGCAGACCTGCTGATCCTTGACCGTGTAAAGTTTCTTGCCCGGTGCCTGCTTTTTGATCTCAGCAAAAACGCCATCCACGGTACCGATGATGAACTCGTCGTGGTCAGTATTTACAACGTAGTCAATGATACCCGAGGTACTTCCTATATAATCTGCCTGCACCAAAACGTCCTTGGTACACTCCGGGTGGGCTGCAAAAAGGGCATTTGGATGTGCCGCTTTCGCCTCCTTTACCTTGTCCGCTGTAATAGCGACATGGCGTGGACAGCAACCCGCATTTAAAATAATATTCTTTTCCGGCACCTGTTCTGCCACATATGATCCCAGATTACGGTCCGGGATAAAGAAAATGTTTTCATTTGGCAGTTTGCGCACAATCTTCACTGCATTGGATGAAGTCACGCAGACATCTGCCATGGTCTTTAATTCCGCAGTCGAATTGATGTAGCATACAACAGCCACATCTTCATACTGGGCTTTGACCTTTTCGATTTCCTCCCCGGTCGCCATATGTGCCATCGGACAGTCTGCTGTCGCATCCGGCATAAAAACACGCTTGTCCGGATTTAAGATCTTGGCACTCTCTCCCATAAATTCAACGCCACAAAAGATGATGCGGTCAGCATCCGTCTTTGTCGCTACCTTGCTCAAATAAAAAGAATCGCCGATGTAATCTGCAATATCCTGCACTTCCTCGTCCACATAATAATGCGCTAAGATAACCGCATTCTTTTCTTCCTTTAATCTGATGATATCCTCTACGATTGACATAAATTGCTCCTTTGTACTTCTTAATACTTTTAGGAGTATACCACAGTGCTTGTCAGGTGACAAGACACATGTTTTTACATATGCGACATAAAAAGGGATGTAAAAAAGACCGAACCACTACTCCGCGGTTCGGTCAAATAAAATCGCCGCCAAAAAAGGCAGGCATCCATATAATATGTAAACATAGCGTACTTCCCCATTCAGCGGTACCGCGACAAAAAGTGTCCAGACCACCGTCAGTGGCAGTACATAAAGATTTCCCCTCTCACGCTTTTTTCGTAACTGCATCAGCAAAAAGGCAACACAGCACCACCATGCACTTGACGGATGCAAGAAATATTTCATGATCGTATTCTCCTGCATAAAAAGCAGATAGGCATTGACTGCCTGATTGACCTTCGGCAGCAGGATCACATTTTTTACCCCGAGATCATTTTTATAAACAAAATGATGATAATCGGAATGCCCCCGCCAGCCCCAATAGCCGTTTGTCATACGAACCCATGCCTCAAAATAGGTATTCGGATAACGAAGCCCGAGCGACAACCAGAGTTTCAGATATGCCAGTTTGTGCTTTTTTAGATAAGCATCCCTGCCCCAGAACTGGATCTGTCCCTTGATCTCATCCGCACGCCATGGATTGTAATTGTCATGGATAAACTGTGAAAAGGTCTGCCCCGTCATATGGGAGACCTCCGGGCACAATGCATCCACCTCCTGCCTTTCCTCTTTTGATAAATGCTCCTCCTCTGCGATCACACGCGCGATCTGCTGAATAGGCATGGAAAATTTTTCAGATTCATACCCCTGCCCAATCTCCGGGAATAGTCTTAGTCCAGCCACTAAGACCACAGAGATTGCCACCACACATCCCATGACCGCCAGCCGGATGCTCTCGCCATCCTTTTTGTGCCCCAGCAAAAAGATAAAGAACAAAATCCCAATGGCAACCAACCCATTGCTCCGCAAGAGGGCTAGCCCCAGACCGCCGATCAGCATATGGCAGACATCTGCTCGTTTTGATCCTGCAAAATGCGCACAGGACAAACGATAAAATGACACAACAAAAATGACACCGCAGCAGGTAAAGAGCGTATCTTTATTGACATAAGCAGCAAAGAAAAGATGATAGGGAAAAACGAGGAAATAGCCCAGAATAATCCCCAGATATCTTTGCCTGATCCCGATCTGCTGCAAGGTCTTTAAAAGATAGGACACCATATAGGAAAAAACAAGAACTTGCATGACGGTAAAGAAGAATACCCCCAACGTCAGGTCTCCGCCCAATATTTCTGCCAGTTTTGCGCCCAGTGTCAGCCAGAGTGTGTGATAGATCGGATGGTGGTTGTTGTACTGCCCGGTCACAACCTGGGTCAGTTGATTGATGGAATCATACTGCAGGCCTCCCGGGAAACGGCAAAAGAGCAGATAATTCATCTGAAGCAAAAAGACTGCCAGAAAAGCCAACCGACTCCACCAGACCTCCTGCTGCATCTCCTTCTTTTTCTTCCATAGTATAAGGAAAAAACTAAAACAAACCTCCAGTACAAGGCGAAACAGGCACCGGACTACTCCCATAGGAAAAAGAGATCCATAATACAGATAAGGCAGATAGCCCAGATAATGTATGGACAAAAGCAGCATGCTGTATCTGCCACAAGTCGCCAGAAAACCATCCGCGCGCACATACTTTTCTAACTTTCGGCACAAAAGTATAAGGCTAAGACTGCCACAGGCAGCCATGGCAAGCCCAAGAAAAGTAATGCCATAGTCTCTTTGTGCCATGTCAAAGGCGGGCACGGCGGATTTTTCCTGTAAAAGAAATGCCAAAAACCAGAAGATACCTGCACCGATTAGAGCTTTATCCCCTGTCGCAATCTTCTTTTTTCCTTCCTGCTCCCACTGTGGCAATCTTTCTCTTAGCCAGATACCGATGTCCACAAAGCCCATCCCGGCAAGTCCCAGATCCAGCGCCAGAGGCAGTGGCAGATGCAATATAAGAACCAGTGCCCATGCAAGAAGAACCAAACTTTCCCATTTCTTCGGCATCAGCAGATGGAGGGCATCCAAAAGCAGCCGGGCAAAGAAAAGAGCCGGCAAAAACCAGAGCAGACCGATCGCTGCAACTTCTTTTCCAAAGACCATGACATCCGATCCACTCGCCAGCAAAAGACTTGCCAGCCGATTCAGGGCAAAGTCTTTTGTGTATGCCGCGTCAAACTTTCCCTCCACCAGATAAGTCCATAAAGTCATGACCATAAACAGAACGAGTGCCGGTAAGAGCAGGCGTTTTGCCGATTTTTGGGCAGTCTCTCTCCACTCCAGCCAATGGTTTGACCATGTCATCGTCATGCCGCTGCACACAAAAAAAAGAGGCATGTGAAAGGAATATATCAGATCCTTTTGCCAGCCCAAAGATATAGTATGCCCCACGATCATAAGCAGGATACCGATCCCCTTTGCCATATCCAGATAGGTCATGCGATTTTTCTTCATCCCGTCCCCCTGCATGTCTTACTTATGATATAATGATAGCATATTTTCGTTAAGTTTTGTTGTTTGGAGAATATTATGCAAAAATATAAGTTTTTCGATATGGTCTTTTTTATTATGATGGCATTTATCTTTACTGCCCTCATTTTTTTCCAGAGAACCGTGGAACTTCCTTACTTAAAGGAAATCGCCCCGATCGCCTGCTACCTCTTGCCCTGTCTCCTGCTCCTGTATCTGTGGCAGCGTTTTATGGGAAAAAGCTGCACAAGCGCCAACTTAGGGCATCTGCGCCTTGCCTGTCTGCTCGCCCTCCTTTTACAGGTCTTTATCGCCTATCATATCTGGTTTTATGTAGGCTTTGATGTCGGGATCGTACGTATCAGCGCCCAGTATTTTGTGCAGGGACAAGTCTACCCTTATGCTCCGACTTACTTTGCCACCAATCCCAACAATACCTGCATTTATTTTATTACGGTGCTTTTCCTGCAAATAGGAAAGTTTTTCTCTGTAGACGGCTATTATCTTTTGATTCCCTTTGGCATCCTCTGCAGCAATATCGCCCTCTATCTGACCTGCCGCTGCGTCCTGCTTCTGACAGACTCCCGCGCGGTCGTCAGTGGTACTTTTCTTCTGGGTTTGCTGCTCTTTGGGCTGACCCCTTGGATCTTTGTCCCTTACAGCGATATTTTATCCCTGCCTTTGCCGATCCTGACCTTTTACCTCTACCTGCAAATGAAGCGAAAAGATACTATGCCACTTTGGATAAAAACCTCTCTGATCTGCCTGCCTGCGATCTTTGGACGCCTGCTCAAACCGACCAATCTCATCATCCTGATCGCACTGGCTATCCTTTTTGCCTTGGACCTTGTACGCGGGCAATTTCAGCATGGTCTGAAAAAAGCAATCGTGATGCTTTGCACCTTTGCCGCTCTTTTTGCCCTTTCCGCGCTTGCCTCCAAAGGCATGCAGTCCTATCTTGCCATCACACCGGATAAAAGTGTAGAAAAATCTTTTGCTCACTATGCCATGATGGGACTGAACGAAAAGACCATCGGCAATTACAGCAAAACCGACGATGGACTCTCGACATCCATCTACGATTACGATGCAAAAAAAGATGCCAATCTGACCCTGCTCAAGAAACGTTTGCAGGATATGGGCTTCTCCGGTTATCTCTATCATGTCCTGCGAAAGACTGTCTGTAATTTTTCCAACGGAACCTTTGGCTGGGGCAAAGAGGGCGCAGATTTTGATGAATATATCCCACAAAGATCGGACGGGATTTCCCGGTTGTTAGAAAATTTCTACTATATGAAAAATACCGATGCCGACTATGTCATCGGCACCGGTGGAAAATATTTCACTTATTATGTGCAGTTGGCGCAGATCGTCTGGATCTGCACCTTACTGCTTTGTTTCTATCATGCTTTTCTCTTGTTGAAGCGTCCTTCCACATCAGAAGAATGTCTGATCCATCTGGCACTTCTCGGCATCTTTGCCATGGTCACACTTTTTGAGACAAATGCCAGATATCTGATCTCCTATCTGCCATTCTTCGTCCTGTGTGCCACTACTTCAAAATATCAGAAACCACTTTGTGTGGGATCTCAAAACTAGGACAGCCCATAGACATCGGTCCGACATCGCCTTCGTTAAAGCAGATCACAATGTTGCCCTTGTCATTTAGATAAAAGGATTGGTCAGCAGCGATCGCATCAAAGTTCCACTCTGCCACTTCCGGGTCGTCGATCCAATACATCACATTCTCATCCGCTTTCATCTGTGCCCGCATCTGCTTTTTGATATTCTTGCTGATCGGTGTCACATAGTCTGCACCATCCTTGAAAAGGTCTGCTAAAGCAAGACGCTGTCCGGTCGCAAGATCGATCGTATAGTAATAATCTTCTTCCGAGCCGCTGCCTGCCGCCTGATAACACATGAGTTTCAAGGTAAAGTAATCATCAGTCGTGCTGATCACTTCATGTTTGATCGTAATATCCTGATAGCCCTGATTTCTCATATTGTTCTCAAACTCTGTGATATAGCGTTCGCTGATCGCTGCGATCTCCGCATTGACTTCTGTTACAGACTGCGCCACATTGGCATTGTCCGTATCCCCTGCCACGAGTTTTGGCTCATCGACATCCGCCACGTTCTTGCCATCATCATACTGATAATCACGGAAAGTAACGGCGCTCACCAGATTTCCCAAGACCGGCACCTGCTCCATTGCCTGCGCCACGCTTGCCGATGTATTTGGCAAAGCCACAAATACCAGGGCTACTGCCGCTGCCGTCGCCCCTATTTTTAAGATGCGGTTTCCTCTTTTTCCCATCTCTATGATCTTTTTCCCTTGCGTTTCCTGTTTTGCCTGCTGCATCCTTTTTTTCATCTGCTCCACCTGATCTTCGCTCATATGAACGGATGCATAATCTTCTTTATATGCTTTCAAATCTTTTTGTTCCATGCTTATCCCTCCCAGATCCAGTCATTCTCCATCTGTATACGCATCTTCTTGATGCCCCGATACAGACGGCTCTTGATCGTACTCACTTTTTCATCCATAATGTCTGCTATCTCACTGATCTTATACTCCTCAAAATAGCGCAGCAGGATCACGGTTCTATCCTTGTCCTCCAAGGCATCCAGCGCCTTCCAGAGATCCATGTCCTGATAACGATCCTCCGTCCATGGCTCCGTCACGACTTCCTCCGTACTCACCGTCTTTTGCTTTTTCCGGCAAAAACTAAATACCTCATTGAGCATCAGGCGATAAAGCCAGGTCTTAACGTATTCCGGCTTTTCTAAGGTCCTGCACTTTTTGATCGCCTGATAGGCTCCCTCCTGCACAATATCTCCCGCATCTTCGGGATTTTTTACATAAGCGTAAGCCAGCCGATAGTAAGAATCATAGTTTGCAAGCAGTGCTTCTTCGACAATTTCCTGTTTGTCATCTTCTGTTTTCTTTGTGCGAAAAAAGGACTGCATATTTTCACCTCCATCATCTGTTTTTGTTTCGAAACTATATATTAGACGCCACAGAAGCAAAAAAAGTTTCAACTCCAAAAAATTTTCTATCAAAGCCGAAACTTTTATCCTCCTGCTTATCTTAGTAGGTCTCGCGCACAACTGTCTCAATCGCCCGCTCACTGTTCTTTTGACATTCTTCGCGGTTTCTCTCATAAAACCTCTGATATAAAAGGTCGATCAGATATAGTTGCGCCGTTTTTGCCGCCATAGAGCCTCTCTCTAAAGGTGCCTCACGCATACCGGTCAAAAGGATGGCATCCGCATAAGCCGTCAGCGGCGACTTGGTGTAATGCGTAACTGCTGCCACTTTTGCTCCCGCCTCATGGGCTAATCTCGCCACCTGTACCGCATCCTTGCTGGCACCGGAATAAGAAAAAATAAACATGACGTCGCGCTCTGTCATCATGGTTGCCGCGATCGCCTGCAAGTGGGGATCCTCCACACAGACAACCTTTGGCATGACACGGGCGAACCTGCTGTGCGCCTCCCGGGCCATCAAAAGACTGTCGCTGACGCCAAAAAAGTGGATCCTGTCCGCCTGCTCAAACATCTGCACGATGGAAAGCAGAGTTTTCTCATCCACCAGCAGCATGGTCTCATGCAGAGCCTTCCGGTGAGCAAGGAAAACCTTCTGTGCCCAGTCCGTCTGTCCGGCTGCCGCCTCCGGCTCCGGCCTATGTTCTACCCCCGTCCTATCGTCTGCATGGGCTTCTAAGATCGCTCCGACCCGCGCCTGACTGATCGAAACCTGCACCTTAAAATCCTGATAGCCCTGCGCGCCCAATTTGCGGCAAAAACGTGTCACACTGGCTTCCCCCACCCCACAGGCAAGCGCCAGATCCGTGATCGACATATATATGATCTCGTCCTGATGGGACAGGCAATAATCTGCCAGTTGTCTTTCTTTCTTGGTAAATTGATTTCCCATGGACTGTATTTTTAATAGGATATTCTGCTGTTCCATCCGCCGTCTTTCCTTTTTATTTTTTGAAAATGATTTTCAAAAATAATTGTATTATGAAAATAATTGTGATATTATACCTTCGAAATGAAAATAATTTTCATTTACATGATAACAAAGAAGAAATCAAAAGGCAAGGAGTGGATATTATGCTATTATACAAAGTAAAGGATTTTAAGGAACTGAGCCGTAAGGCTGCCAACATCATTTCCGCACAGGTCATTTTAAAGCCGACCTCCGTGCTGGGACTTGCAACCGGATCTACCCCGGTAGGCACTTACAAGCAGTTGATCGAGTGGTACGAAAAGGGAGATATTGATTTTTCACAGGTCACCACCATCAACCTGGATGAATACAAGGGGCTCGGTGCCGCTGATGTCCAGAGTTATCGCTATTTTATGAATGATAATCTCTTTAACCATGTCAACGTCAACAAAGACCGCACCTTTGTACCAAACGGTCTTACCGAGGATCCAGAGGAAGCCTGCAAGGTATATGATGATCTGATCGCTGCCTGCGGCGGCATCGACCTGCAACTGCTCGGTATCGGTGGCAATGGTCATATCGGTTTCAACGAGCCGACTGACTCTTATATCAAGGCAACCCATGTGGTAACCCTTTCCGAAAATACCAGAAGTGCCAATGCCCGCTTCTTTGCCTCTATGGATGAAGTTCCGACACATGCCATTACCATGGGGATCGGCGGTATCATGGAAGCCAAAAAGATCCTCCTGCTTGCCAGTGGTAAGGCAAAGGCACAGGCGATCTACGATGCCCTCTACGGACCGATCACGCCACAGGTTCCGGCTTCCATCCTGCAACTCCACCCGGATGTGATCGTAGTTGCCGACGAAGAAGCCCTGTCCCTCCTTTAGGGACGTTCCTTTTGCCACAAGGAGTGTCCCTTTTGGCACAAGACTTTAAGAAAGAAGATGCACATTATGATCATTAAAAATGGACTGGTCTTTACCCAAGACAAAAGATTTGAAAAAAAAGATATTTATATAGAGGACGGCAAATTTGTCTCGCCGAATGCCTACACGGAAGATAAGGCAGATGTCATCGATGCTGAAGGGCAATTTGTTCTTCCCGGACTGATCGACATCCATAGCCACGGCGCAGTCGGCTGTGATTTTTCGGATGGCGATAAGGGTGGTGTCAAAAAGATTTTAGCCTATGAGAGAGCACACGGCATCACGACCTACTGCCCAACCTCCATGACACTGCCGCAGGAGACTCTGGAAACCGCTTACGCCAGTCTGGATGATCCATCCTTTTTCCATCTGGCAAACGTCAGAACAGATCAACCTGCTTCCGGTCAGAATCCGGTGGAATCCGGTTATGCCCGTATCGCCGGTATCAATATGGAAGGACCATTTTTGGATGAGGCAAAAAAAGGTGCTCATCAGGCATGCTATCTGCGTCCGGCAAGTGCAGCATTTTTTGATGCCTGTCAAAAGGCTGCATCGGGTGCCATCCGTCTGGTAACGGTCGCCCCAAACATCGCCGACAATATCGACTTTATCCGAGACTATCACGAGAAAGTAACGATTTCCCTCGGACATACTTCCTGCGACTGTGCTACCGCAGAAAAAGCGATTACTGCCGGGGCTGACCATCTGACACATCTATTCAACGCCATGCCTTCTCTTCTTCACAGAGAACCGGGACTGATCGGTGCCGCCATGGATGCTGAAGATATCTATGCCGAACTCATTGCCGATGGCATCCATGTCCACGGCACCATGATCCGCAATGCCTTTCGCATGTTTCCTGACCATATCTGTCTCATCAGTGATTCCATCCGTGGCACGGGACTTTCGGATGGTTCTTATGAACTGGGCGGTCAGATCTTCCATGTCAAAGGCAAACTTGCCACATTGGATGACGGTACCATCGCCGGCTCCGTGACCAACCTCTATGACAGTATGTGTCATGCCATCGAGATCGGCGTTCCTATGGAAGAAGCCATTGCTGCTGCCACCATACATCCGGCAAAAAGCCTTGACATCTACGACCAAGTCGGCTCCATTACGCCGGGCAAATATGCTGACATCTTACTCGTAAATAAAAAAATGGAACTACAGCGCGTACTGTAGTTCCTCTTTCGGGACACTCCTTTTGCCATAAGGAGCGTCCCTTTTTGCTTTATACCTTCTTAGTGCAGATCCTCATCATCGTCATCAGAATCGCCGTCATTGTCAAACATAGACTCACGGTTGATCACACGCTTTTCTACACGATTTTTCTCCACTAATTCTGACAGACGTTCTTTGACCTCTGCCGCATTTTTTACACTGACGATCTCAAAATCCGCCATGCTCTTGTCTGCGGAACATACCTGAATGGTTCCCACGCCAAAGATCTTTTGTCCCAGCGTACGGGTCAGTTTCACATCCAGAATACGATACAAACGTACCTCATCCTCTACCGTCGTAAAAAAACCGGTCTGGACAAACAGACGATCCTCCGTCAAAGTATATTTTGTAAAACTCAGTGGCAAGCCAAATAAAGTTCTCTTGCGGTCACTCCAAATTACATTTCTCTCAGCCATATCTTCTCCTTTGCGCTCCAATCCCAGCCCCAAAACCTCGGTTTCGTGGCATATCTTTACTCCTAGTATACGTTTCCTTGCCTTACTGCGCAAGTAAGAATTTTCTATACCATCTGCACCAGCCAGACATTGCTTTTCACCATAAAGTAACCAATGATGACCTTGATCAGTTCGGTCGCCTGTACGAAAAAGTAAATGCTTACGATGCCAAGCCCCGTAAAATGCGCCAGCACATATGCCACCGGTACCACGACCACCCAGGTAAAGACAGAGTCAAACAAAAAGGTGACAAAGGTCTTTCCCCCGGAACGCAGGGTAAAATAAGAGGCATGCGAAAAGGAGCAAAACGGCATGATCATGGCAGATACCGCAATGAAATTTGCCGCCAACGATTTGATTTCATCCGTAGTGTTATAAATACGCGGGAAAAAGCGTCCCAGTACAAACATGCAAAAAGCCACAATGACACAGCAGAATACACTGAAAGCGATCATCTTGTTATCGGCATCCTTGGCTTCCTCCAAATCTCCCGCTCCCAGATACTGCCCAACGATAATACTGATGCAGGCTCCCAGTTGGATATAGACGATATTAAAGAGATTTGTGATCGTTGCCGCAATATTGACACCTGCCACAACAGCAATGCCGCGGATGGAATAGCACTGGTTGACCGTCGTCATACCTGCTGCCCACAAGACTTCATTGATCATAAGGGGCAGTCCCTTGACAAGGATTGCTTTAAGTTCGGCCTTCGGTATGCCGAATCCCCGGTAGGCTCCCTCCAGATAGCGGTTTTTCGTCTGGTGGGTATGCGCCCATAGGATCACGATCCCCGCCTCAATATAACGCGCCAAGACCGTTGCCAGTGCGGCTCCCACAACGCCCAATTTTGGAAATGGTCCGATTCCAAAGATCAGAAGGTAATCTAAGACTGCATTGGAACCTACCGCCACAAAACTTGCGATCATCGGCACCATGGTCTGTCCTGTTTCCTTGATATTGGTTGCATAAGACTGGTTGACGGCAAACGGTATCAAACCAAACAGCATGACCGCCAGATATTGCAGACCATATTTTAAAGCCACTTCTGTCGCTCCGCTTCCTGTCGTATCTGTCAGATATAAAGAGATCAACTGGCTTCCTCGACTTGCAAACAAAGTCATGGCAATGACCGTGACCAGCAAAGTCGCATACAACTTAAAACGGAAGGAATACATATGCCCCTTGTGGTCGCCCTTACCAAAATACTGAGCGCCAAAAATGCTCGCCGCGGATGCCGCGCCAAAGATCGCCAGATTGTAGACAAAAATCAACTGGTTGACAATGGCAACGCCGGACATCTGCTCCGTGCCCAATTGTCCCACCATGATATTATCCAAAAAACTGACCAGATTGGTAATGGCATTCTGTAGGATCATTGGCAGCGCCAGATATAAATAACGCCGGTAAAATGCCCCGGTCCCTATGTATTTCTTCTTAATCTTTTCCATCAAAACTTACCTCTTTCTCTTTGCTTATCTGTGCCAAACGGGACAGTCCATGTGGCAAAAGGAACGTTCCTACTGTGCTGCGATCTTAGCTGCCAGATCCTCTAAATGTTCCCAGCGCTCCATTTTTTCTTCCAGAGTCTGCTCGACTTTCTTTTTCTCCTCCAGCAACTCACCTAATTTCACGGAGTTGGTCGCATTGGCAGCCATATCCTCATCTAATTTTTCCAATGCTTCTTCCAAGCCTGCAATGTCATCCTCGATACTTTCATATTCCCGCTGCTCATTGTAAGTAAATTTCAGTTTCTTGCTCTGTTCCTTTTGCATTTTATAAGCCTGGGCACCGGACAGATTTGCCGTTTCTTCCCCAGTCTGCTGACCTGTCTTGTCTTTTTCCCCCGGATCCGTCAGACTCTCCCCGCCATAGGTCTCATAATATTCCTGATAAGAGCCGTTAAAAAGGGAGATTTTTCCTGCCCACTCAAATACCAGCATATGATCGACCACGCGGTCTAAGAAATAGCGGTCATGGGAAACCGTGATCAAAATCCCCGGAAATGTGTCAAGATAATCTTCCAAAATACAAAGGGTAGAAATATCCAGATCGTTGGTCGGCTCATCTAAGATCAAAACATTTGGTGCTCCCATCAGTATTTTTGCCAGATAAAGTCGTCTTTTCTCGCCACCGGATAATTTTCCGATCATCTGGTACTGCAAAGAGCCTGCAAATAAAAACTTTTCCAACATCTGTGACGCAGAGATATAGCCGTCTTCCGTGCGGATATATTCGGCGGTATCCTTGATATAATCAATGACACGCTGTCCCGGATCCATATCCTTTGCCTCCTGCGCATAATAACCGATATTGACCGTTTCCCCGATCTCAATACGTCCTTGATCCGGCTGCACTTCTCCCATGATCATTTTTAAGAGGGTGGTCTTGCCGCAGCCATTTGGTCCCAGAATGCCAATACGGTCTTTCTTCAAGAAATGATAGGTAAAATCCCGGATCAGTGGTTTTCCCTCATAGGCGATTGCAATATCATCCACCTCGATCGTTTTATTGCCCAGACGCGTCGACAGACTGCCAATCTCCACCTCCGTATCCACGGCTACCTTTTCCTCATCGCGCAAAGCCTCATAACGCTTAATATGGGCTTTCTGCTTGGTCGAACGCGCTCTTGCCCCACGCTGCATCCAGGCGATCTCCTTGCGCAGGATATTTTGATGTTTTGCCTGCGTAGACAGCGCCATCTCCTCCCGCTCTGCTTTAAGCGCAAGAAATCCTTCATAATTTGTTTTGTATGAATATAATTTTCCTTTATCCAGTTCCACGATACGATTGCAGACCAGATCCAGAAAATACCTGTCATGCGTGATCATGATCAGACTGCCCCGATAAGACTTGAGCCAGCCCTCCAGCCATTCTGTCATATTGTGATCCAAATGGTTGGTCGGCTCATCCATGATCAGAATCTCATTTTTTGATAAAAGGACGGCTGCCAGGGCAACCTTTTTCTTTTGTCCCCCGGATAAATGATCGATCGGCTGATTCAGGTCCGTAAAGCCCAGACGGTTTAAAATACTCTTGGCTTCTCCCTCCACGCCATAGTCTCCGGAAAGGCTGGTATCTCCTGCTATGCCATGCATCTGGTTCTGTCCAATGACATATTCCAAGATCGTCTGTCCCGGTGCAAATTCCGGATTCTGTGGCAGATAATTGATCACCACATGATTACCCTTGGTATATTCCCCGGTATCCCCTTCCTCGATGCCTGCAATAATGCGCAAAAGGGTTGATTTGCCTGTACCGTTAATCCCGATGATGCCGACTTTTTCACCCTCTTCCAGACTAAAATCGATCCCATCAAACAGGACCTTATCGGTATATGCCTTCGTCAGATTTTTTATAGTAAGTAAGTTCATTTTTTCTTCCAATCCTCCGCGAGTAACTGTCGTTTTCTTCCGTTTGGTCTTCCATCTATTGCTATTTACATGGTCACTATAACCATGATATTTCCAATATGCATGCCTACTTAGAATACCACAATTTGAGCAAAGAAACCACCGGCAGGCTAACTTATATAATCTTTTCTTTGAACTTTATGCAAAATAGGGTATGATAATCTCATGAGTCAATATTATAAATTTTTTCAGAATAAAAAATGTGAATATTTTCCCTGTCATAAGGGCATCCCGGAGGCTGACTTTAACTGTCTTTTTTGTTATTGTCCGCTTTATGCTCTGGGCAAGTCCTGTGGCGGGAACTATGAATTTTTAGAAAATGGAGTCAAATCCTGTATGAACTGTGCCTTTCCCCATCATCGCAAGAACTACGATCTGGTAAACGCACGTTTTGGGGAAATTGCAGATCTTATCAAACGCAATGGGGAGGAGGATGGATCTCATGAAGTGTAAACTGCTGCCCAAATTATCCACCGGCGATTGGAAAGATTTTTGCGACCGTTTTCATTTTCCTGCAAAGGAATTAAGGCGGATCCAGGCGATTTATCAGGCGCTCCTGCCCCTGGTCGATTGCTATGCCTATTATTCTTTAAAGCAGGATCTCCCCGAAATTTCCCTTTCTCACTATGCCTATGGCTTTGTGACCTTAGGGAATGGTGTTGATGAATTTTCGGAACTCTATCTCAATCATGAACAGATACAGGAGGCTTATATCGTGGATTGTATCAGCCTCCTGCTCCTCTCTAAGGCATACGAGGACTTTGCCCATATGATCGAAGGTGAAAGCAGCCTCTACCTGGAAAAATTGTCATTTCTGGGCGATGACTATCCTTTGGATCTGCTTCCACAGATCTATGATAACCTTAATCCGGGTGACATAAGCCTGACTGAGAGCAATATGCTAAGTCCCTTAAAGACCGCCACCCTGATCCTGCATTTAGATACCAAGCGCCACGCGGCATTAAATCAATTATGCAACTCCTGCGACACTTGCAAGAACTTTTCCTGCCCATCACGAAAAGTCTCTGCCAAGCAGATTCCCCGCACTTATGGGGCTATGCAGATATTTCATAAGAAATAGGCTATAACAAAAAGGACAAGGCAAACTGCCTTGTCCTTTTTGTAAGACGTGCGTGAGAGGATTCGAACCCCCGACACCTTGGTCCGTAGCCAAGTGCTCTATCCAGCTGAGCTACACACACATACTATTTATACGTTGCTCACACAACATATTTAATTATACATCTTTTTCTTGGTTTGTCAAGGAAAAAATGAACTGCCGCAGACCGGAATCGAACCGGTACGATGTCACCACCACAGGATTTTAAG